>WNGE01000256.1_pt2 | contig 215671 bp, 189 predicted proteins | sample 5400651 | NCBI WGS metagenome assembly WNGE01 (sample SAMN13153370, study PRJNA577476) | soil metagenome | isolation source: 60 cm soil or saprolite under grassland replicate 2 | place: USA:California | collected 2016-06-15
GGGAATGGTTGAGTGCAAGGGGCTGGTGGCTATGATCGAGGCTGCGGATACGATGGTCAAAGCCGCAAACGGTCGCCTTGTCGGCCGACAATGGCGATGTTCACTATAGTCGATCGCTCAAAATCGTGCTCTCTGATAACGAAGGCAATGCCACCTTTATCGGCGGCAACAAGGAAACAACCGTGACGATTTTGGACAGAGACACCTTGCCGCGCACAAAGAAGCCGATTGACGATATGTCGAATCTACTGCACTTACATTACCTTGACTTCTTGAACACTAGTCCTCGGACACTCAAAAGGTTATGGAGCAACAACAGTCCAACGAAGCACTCGGTCTGGTCGAATGCAAAGCCCTCGTGGCTATGATCGAGGCTGCGGACGCACGCAAGGTATCCGTTATGTTTTACGATGCACTTAAACCGGAAGGCGATTCGGCCTTTTTCGGTCAAGTGTCGTCCGGTTTATGGACAGTAATACGAGCCTCAGCAAGCTTAGTAACATCCCAGCAGGCACACCGAATCGTTTGCTTTGGAGCGGGACGCTTCCGACCACGACGAATCCGGTTGACAATCAACGATTCTTTATCTGGCAGCAATACAGCGACTTTCTTCCCTATGACCCGGATGAAGGCGGTCTCGATTTTTGGACGTAGCAGATAACGTCTCACTGCGGCACGGGTTTTAACGACAATAATGCGTGTGTGCGGGAATTTCGGACGTTGGTCTCGAAAGAGTTCTTTCGCGTCGCCTATCCATCGGCGTTCAATGACAACACTCAGTTCGTTGACAGGTGCTACCGACAATATCTGCGGCGCACGCCGGACCCAGGGGGCCTCCAATTCTGGCTGGGAATTCTGAACCAGTACGGGAGTCCTGCCAGTGAAGAAGGCAAGAACGCTCTTATCGATGCGTTCATCACTCCAACTGAGTACCGTCGACGATTTGGGCAACCATAATGTTGAAGATGGGGCTTTATCGAAAGCGTGGCGGCGTCAATCGGCATTTGGGAAATACCTTGGCCGGGCGGCGTCGCCACCGCACGTCGACAAGATTGCACTGAAGGGAGATCGTTAAGTGATATGAGCAGTACGCAGGCCAAATGCTTATTCACTGTGGTGATCTTCTGTGCGGTTTCACTGGTGGAGTTAATAACGTCCACGCGAATCGTGCATGGCAGAACGGAACGCAAATGGTTTCTAATGTCACAGGCTACTCCGAGCCCAACGCCAACGAGAGGTAGGTACAACGGCAAAATAGTCTTTACTAGTGATCGTCGAAACTCAGCTTTGAGCATATGGACTATGAATCCCGATGGCAGCAGTCCGACGCGTTTGACCGACGACAGGTCACGCACCGAAAGGTTGCCGAGTTTTACCCATGTCTACGATGGCGGCCCGGTATGGTCTCCGGATGGGACTAGGATTGCGTTTGTGAGCAACAGAGATTCAGATTTCGCCGTTTACACCATGGATGCGGACGGCACCAACTTTCAGTTGGTCACTGATAAAGTACTAAATCCCGCATCAGTTGCGTGGTCGCCGAACGGCAATAAGATCGCGCTTTCGGGGGGCGTGAGGTTGGTTCCAGCTATCACCGGCGGTCCAAAGCCGGCTGTTCATATCTACGTAGTCAACATCGATGGAAGCCAACTCACTAAACTTACCAGCGACGGCGATAATGCCAATAATAATGACAGTCCCACGTGGTCTCCCGACGGAAGACAGATCGCCTTCAGTAGTAATCGAGATCCCGACGGCCGGCACAAGATCTGGGTAATGAATGCCGACGGTAGCAATCAAAGAAGGCTCACCGATATTCATGGCACGAGCAATTCTCTATTTTACGGCGACAGCGGGCCCGCATGGTCGCCAGATGGCAGCAAGATTCTCTTCAATGGTTACCGCGACTTTAACGGAACCCGCAATTGCTTCGTAGTGAACTGTTCGGAGTTATTCGTAATGAATGCTGACGGTGGCAGTGACGCTCCACTAACCAATGATCCAAACAGAAACGGCGGCTATGCTGCTGGCTGGTCCCCTGATGGCACGAAGATTGTTGCCAGCCGGAGTCTCGGGACCATAGCTGACGTTCGGAACAATGTCGATCGAGGGACAGCCATAATTGTGATGAACGCTGATGGTAGTAATCAGGTCAACATTTCGAATCGCGGTAAGTATGACTTTAACGCCCGTGAGTACGTGTTCGTTGAGGGTTCCCCTGACTGGCAACCGCTTCTTGTGCCGCCCACCTTCGCGCCGAGCGTGGTTGGTTTTAGCGCCCCGTCATATAGCGTCTACGAGGATGCGGGCAGCGTTCGGATTAGCGTCACGAGAATAGGTAATCTGAATGAGATCGCCTCGTGCTTCTATGCCACCGTCGACAGCACAGCGACCGCACAGCGGGACTATGCGCCCGTTTTGGGGACGCTTCGTTTCGCTGCTGGTGAAGCGTCCAAGACCATTCCGATTCCAATTACAAATAGTGGCGACGCACGGGGCAGTCGTTCGTTCAAAATGGTGCTGTCTGATAATGAAGGCAATGCGACTTTCATCGGCGGCAACAAAGAGACGACCGTCACTATCCTGGACAAAGACACAGTGCCGCGCCCGGCGAACCCGATTGACGATACGCCCAATTTTGTGCGTATGCATTACGTTGACTTCTTCAACCGTGAACCTGACCAGGCCGGCTGGGATTACTGGGCCAACGAAATTGCTAAATGTGGGACCGATGCCAGGTGCATGCTGTCCCAGCGCGTTGGCGTATCGGCGGCTTTTTTCATTGAGCAGGAGTTTCAGCAAACAGGGTCGTTCGTCATCCGCTTTAAGCTGATCAATCCACTGTACTCTGCCTTCAACTTTCTGGCCTTCTTGCGAGACGTGCAAACGATTGAGGCGGACGCTTTGGGACAGCCGGACGCGGCTGCAAAACTTGAAGCGAACAAACAGGCCTACATTCAGCAATACTTCGATGAGGATCGAATCACGGTGAGTTGGGGGCGTACGGATGCAGAATATGTCGATCTACTTTTCTACTACGTTCAGTTATATGGCGGTGCGACTCTGCCACAAGCTGACCGCGATAGATACATCGCTGGACTCAATGCTGGTACCGAGACGCGAGCGACCATCTTCCGGAAAGTCATCGATAATTCGATATATCAACAAGCCGCGTACAATCCCTCGTTTGTGCTAATGCAGTATTACGGTTATCTACGGCGCGAACCTGATCAAGGGGGCTATGATTTCTGGCTGGATGTTCTGAACAATAGAGTGCCCGGCAACTTCCGAAGCATGGTCTGTGCGTTTATCACTTCCGCAGAGTACCAGCAGCGGTTCAGCCAGGTAGTGACGCACACGAACGCGGAGTGTGCGTAGTTACTGTAATCGCATCGCTAGACCAAGCATTCTTACCGCTGGAGACTAACCTACAAACGTTCTGCTTGTCTGACCGGTAGCTGCTCCAGCCCTTCTTTCTAATAGTTCCTTCCACGACAGGATTTTCCAGCAGGTACAATATTCACAGCCTATATACGTTATCCGTGAACGCTTTTTTTGATGACCTTTGAGCTTTCGGCCGACGTTGCGGCAAGGCATCACGCTTTGAGCGAGTAAATATAAGCGCGGGCAGTCTTTGTTAATGGGTCAGGTTAAATGTTATGAATGCAATCGAAAAATTAAGGAGCCTATATGCAAGAAGCTCTGGGAATGGTTGAATGCAAGGGTTTGGTGGCTATGATCGAGGCTGCGGATACGATGGTCAAAGCCGCAAACGTTCGCCTTGTCGGCTATGAAAAGATTGATGCTGGACTGGTAACTGCTATCGTCCGCGGAGAAGTCGCCGCGGTGAAAAGCGCAGTTGACGCAGGAGCAGCCGCTGCAAGACGCGTGGGCGAGGTGGTGGCCACTCACGTCATTCCCCGCCCCCACGAGGACGTCGATCGAAGCGTGACAGTCCTCACTACTGGCAAAACGACGCGTAAAAAGATAAGCGGCTCAGTTAGACCGAAGCGTTAATTGCCTTAGCCCGATGCCTGGCCTGTCGGAAACGAAATGTCGAGCGTTTTTTGTGTAGTTCGAACCACGCGCTTTCTCTTTCTATTCTGCCTAATCTGCTCAAGCGCTAACAGTCAGCAACCCTTCTACACGGATGACGCAGATGTAACGCCCAGACGCCATTTCCACTTCGAGTTTAGCAACCAGTTCGATAGGCTTCAGCGCTCGTCCTTTCCAGCCTTGAAGCAGAACACGGCTGACTTTGAACTCGATTATGGCATCGCCAAAGGACTGGAGATCGGCATCGAAGCACCCTGGCTGACGATCTTCAATGCTCCAGGAAACAATCCCCGCACTCCCGCCGGAATCGGCGACACTAACGTCTCATTGAAATATAACTTCCTCACAGAGCGAGAAGGATCTCGTCTACCGGCAATGGCGATTGCGCTCAATGTTGAATTGCCTACTGGAGATCCCAAAAACCAGCTTGGCTCGGGACTTGCTGACTTTTACACGAACGGGATTCTGCAAAAATCGTTAAGCGGAAAAACTAAGCTGAGGCTGAACGGAGGGATTCTATTTTCGGGCAATACCACGACTGGCGTGATCGGAATCAAAACGCGAGGCACCGTGCTTACAGGCGGAGCATCGGTGGTCCACGAGTTTACGGATAAGCTCATGCTGGGGGTTGAAGTCACGGGTGCTGAGACGAAGAACTTCGATCTGGGAAAGGGCCAGTTGCAAACGCTTGTTGGTGGCAATTACGCTTTTAGACGCAACATGACATTCGACTTTGGCGTTGTCGCTGGAAAGTATTCTGCTAGTCCTCGTGCAGGCGTGCAACTTGGGATCTCGATTGACTTTTGACCTGAGCCTATAGATCTGCACTACTAAGGATTGAAACCAGCGAACAGCGGTGCTGATGAAGTGCGAACGGGGGAATCCATGGGACAAACGAAGAAGAACAAGCTCACCGAATTGTTGGAGCGTTTCGCGGTTGCCGCTACCAAGGCCACCGGATCCTCTATGGCATTCATACTCGCGCTGTCGGTGATTATCGTTTGGGGAGTCACTGGACCACTCTTCGGCTTTTCAGACACGTGGCAGCTGGTAATCAACACCGGAACTACCATCGTAACTTTCCTCATGGTGTTCTTGATTCAACGAACGCAAAACAAAGACGCACTGGCGATTCACATAAAGCTAAATGAAATCGTTGCCGCACTTGAGGGGGCCAGCAATCGGTTGATTGACGTCGAAGATCTGTCCGAAGCCGAGATCCAAACGCTTACTCAGCATTTTCGCAGCCTGTCCCAGATGGCTAAAAAGGATTCTGAACTGACGTCTACTCATTCGATCGAGGAAGCAGAAGTTCGCCACGGGATCAAAACGAAGAGCGCCCAGAGTAAATCAAAATCCAAGTAGCAACTGCTTGGGACTTCCGAGCGGGAAATGCAAACGAGTCACGAGAAGGTAATGGGTTTAGAATTCAAACCTTAGATTACAGCCGCGAAACAGCAACCCAGACGTTGACCCCATCTGTAGTCAAACTTCACTCACTCACCAGAAACTTGTTTTCATGGGACTTTCAGAACGTGCTACTCTCCGGAGAGCCCAAACGGTCAATCAACTGGAGAGATAAAATGGCCCGCGATGAAGGCACAATTGCGCGACTTGCAGCACTGGTCACCCAACTTGTTTCCCTCACGAACAGTGGCGACTTGCACTGGGAACGACAGCTTGGCTCAGCTCATCGATATGCTCGATGGAAGAATAATCTGTTTATTCTTGGTCCGGCGGAACTCCTGGATACGGACGTGCCGCGCTATTTATTTATTACGCCTTTTGATTCTCCATCCTGTGTTGAGATCAATTCCAGCGATGAGGATTTAGGTAGCGCGGTAATGCAGCTGGTAAATACCGTTGAAGAATCCAGTAAGCACGAGCCTCCTACGGATCCGTTCGCGATCACCGACGATATTTTGAGCGGCCTGACCGGTTAACCTGCTGTGCCGCCGCAACCAAGGAAAGGAATGAATTATGGCCTCTGAACAGCCGCTAAGCTCTGAAGCTGATAGTCTTTCCCGTGTACCCTTGTTCAAGCGACTTTCGTCGCAAGAGCTCGAGCAGCTCGCTTCGGGGGTTGACCAGGTGCATTACCCTGCCGGCGAAACGATTTTCAGCGAGAAAGACAGGGGTGATGCGCTATATGTGGTCGAGTCGGGGTCCGTACGTATTTGGGTTCTGGATGAAGACATTGAGCCCGTGACTCTTGCGGAGTTGAAGCCAGGTGAGTTCTTCGGCGAACTGGCTGTGTTAGATCGCGGCGAACGATCAACGAGTGCCACGGCGCTCGTGGATACGTCTTTGCACCGATTGAGCAGCGATGATTTTCAGAAGTTCCTAATGGAGCATCCTGACTGCGCAATCGATGTCATTTGTGAGATTGGCGCCCGCATGCGGCAAACCAACTTGCTGGTTTCACAACGCGTCGCACGAAACATAAATCTTGAGATGGCACAGAAGGCAACTATCGGTCAGCGAGTCGCAGACAAAGTGGCGTCTTTTGGTGGCTCGTGGACCTTTATCTTTATCTATGTCAGCTTTCTTCTCGCGTGGATGGCTTTTAACTCCTTCATTTTGATCCATTATGGTCACGGCGAAAATGGCTCACAATTTGATCCCTACCCTTATATTCTGCTTAACCTCATGCTTTCCATGACAGCAGCTTTGCAGGCGCCAATTATTATGATGTCGCAGAATCGTAGCGCGGAAAAAGACCGGGTGGCTGCTGAGCAGGACTTCAGAGTGAATCTAAAAAGCGAACTGATGTTGGAAGAATTGATGCGGAAAAGTCGAGACCGCGAGGCGCAGATTCATGAGCTTGTTGATGCGATGAAAATCCTGAGCGCCAGTGGGGGGCCCGGCGCTTCGCATAAATAACTCTTAGGGAGTCTTGTTGGGGCTGGCCTTTGTCGCCGGCAGCCTTGCTGGCGGTGATTTGGGAACAGCGGCACCACCCTTTGCCGCGATACGGCCGCTGCGGGTAAGAGCAATTCGCTTGTCCTGACCTGGTGCGTCAGCAACGCTCACCTTGATAGCGCGATACGAGCCGTCGTGCGCGCGATTGGTTGGGTTGTAAGCAAGAACGTATTGAGTGCGCAAATCGCGAACAATCTCATTGGCAATCTGTGGCAAGTCAGCGACCGACTGTGGGAAGAACGCGCGCCCGCCGGTTTCCGAAGCCAGTTTGTTAATGAGATTTACGGCGCGGTCTCTCGGACTCTTCCGAATTAGACCACTTTCCTTGTCCAGTTCATTTACAAATCCGATGACGTAGATCTGGACATCCTCCTCCCGCAACCGCGCAAACAATTGGTCCTGTTTATAGAAACTGTTCCGGTCTTCGCCGTCTGTGATGATGATTAAGGCACGCCGCCGCCGATCGTCGTCATTACCTTTCTTGTACTCAGCCACATGTTCGGCAGTGAGGTACACTGCATCTATGATCGCTGTTTGGCCGCCTTCCACATAGAGAGTATCGAGACCATCCATCAACATATCTTTGGACGGCGTAAAGTCCTGCACGGTCTCGATCTTGTCGCTGCTTATAAAGCGAACGAGGAAGGTTTCGTCACCCGGTCTGTTGCTGTTGATGATGGTTTTGCCGGCATCGATCACGCTTTGGAGTTGACTGCGCAAGGAACCCGAGGTATCCACCGCGAGGCCATAGCTGATCGGAACTTCCTCTCGGGTAAAGAACTCAATTGGCTGCGGAGTGCCGTCTTCAAGGATACGAAAGTCGCCCTGCCGTACGTTGTCGATCGGCCGGTTGTTTCGGTCGATAACGCGGACGTTCAGGGTTACCAACTCGGTATCTACCCTGATGATGCTGCCCGGGTCAATCTCTTCGTTGGGTGTAGGCGTCGGTTTCGGTTTTAGCAACGGAGGTGGAGGCGGTTCGACCAAAACTGGCACGACCTGACCAGCCGGCGTCGCTCTCGGCACTGGAGTCGGGGTTGGGGTAGGACTCGGTGGTCTGTTCGCCGGCGTTTGTACCGGGCTGGTGCGTGTTGGGGAAGTTGGAGTGGGACTCGTTGTTGGTTTCTGGGTAGTAACTGCATTGCTGCGGCGTGGACGAGAGTCGGCGCCTTGCGAAGCCGAAACCAGCATTGAGGCTGGAAGTAGTGCAGCAGTAAATAAAATCAAGGCGGCAAAGCCAAAGACCAGTCGCCGCGAGCTTCCCAGGTAAGACCCTCGTCGATTAACCGAATTACCTCTTCTCATATTTTAGCCCTACTAAAAACAATGCTGCTGACAACAACGGACGTAAGTCTAACTGCTCCGGCCTCTCATGCGAAGCGCTGCCGCCACCCCTGCTTAACCTGAGGGCGGAGCGCTAATGAACTGGGCTACCAGCTTGAATTCCTCGCGCGGCCGGGGCAAAACAGTGTCGCGGAGGAAGCGTCCACTGCGCGCACATTAAAGAGATGCATCAGGAGAGTTCTTACGTTGCCGAGGGACGCTACGCCAAGACTTATCGTTGACCGGGAGTCGCGTAATAACCTTCCTTTGAGCGAACGAAAAGGCGTGGCAACCCTCTGGGTGGAGAAACCTTGACCTTGATTTTGTGCCACTTTCCGTCATTTAAGAAGTTCGTCGGCTTATACCCAATTGAGTACTGATGCCGCAGTTCGAGAGCTATTTGCTCAAAAATGTCGTCCATCTCGGCTGCCGACCGTGGAAAGAAAGCCTTGCCACCCGACACGCCTGAGAGCTCGTCCAAAATTCCCTGTCCTTCCATTCCCAGCGCGCTGCCCGAGTCGCCGCCGCTAAGAATTCCAATCGAATAGAGAACGACGTCAGACTCTTTCAACAGTCTCCGAACCTCATTAAACGTATAGCGGGAATTATTATCCTGGCCGTCGCTGATCAGCAGTAAAGCGCGTTTGGGATGGGCGCCCCGTTGCACTTTTTCCACTCCCAGGTAGCAGGCATCGTAAAGCGCAGTTTGATTGCGGGTCTGGACAAAAGTCAGTTTGTCCAAAACGGCATCACCGTTGCGGGTTTTATCCAATAATAATTGAGCGCGCGAGTTAAATGCGATCAGGAAGTATTCGTCCGAGTTGTGGCTTGTTTGAATAAACTTTGCCAGGGCGTCGCGAGCTCGTTTGATCTTGTCGCCGCTCATCGAACCTGAAACGTCAAAGATTACCCCGACCGATACAGGCGCATCATCGTCACTAAAAAAAGTAATCTCTTGCTGCTGTTTTTCGTCGAAAACGCTGAATGCCTTCTGGCTTAATCCAGAGACATAGCGGCCATAAGTATCTGTTACCGTGACTGTCAGCGTGATCAGGTCTGTGTTCGTGATGATGGGGCCGGTCACATCGAGCTCCGTACCCATCCTCTGCTTCGCCGGAGGCGATGGCTGGGGGCTAGCCGGCGGCGACGGTTGTTGCGTAGCTGAGGGAGATTTCTGCGGCTTGGCGTTGGCCGGGGTTCCGGCGTCGCTTGCAGGTTTTTCTTGGGGCTTGTCTTGAGCGTTTGTGATGGCTACTGAGCCGAACGTTGCGAGAGCGCAGATAAAAGACGAGATAAGCGCGCTTCGAACTGAACGAGTCGCTGGATGCATGTTACCCCCGGCCGCTTACGATTTTAGGCGGAAAGACTCTGCCAACACAGATGCTCAAGAGGGAACTCGTGATGTCCGAGACTTGGAGATCAATCCGGAATGGCTTGCGGGGAGACGGCCGCGCGCTGCTTCCAATTATGCTGTGCTGGCGAAAGCATTCTAATTCACGCTCTACCGCACGCGCAAGATTCAATGGCACCATCTAAGAGAACCCTGATAACTATAGACGCTTAAGTGGTGCAACTTTCCGACTGCGGCCGCGTGTATCTTTAGGGTTTCAGTTCACTGTAATATCGCATCGATTCCGGCGGTGGTGACCCAGCCTCTCAGGTTCTGTCAGGACGCAAAGACACTATCGCTGGACCGCCAGCCGAGCGTGTTTCTGAGCGCGTGTTATACTTTGCACCTTCGATTTTGGGTCTTTTATGGCTGAGTTCATTTGTCGACTAGGAACCCCTGCGGGTGAAGTAGTAACACGAACGGTTGAAGCGCCAGGCGTACACGAAGCGCGCGTACGTCTCGAACTCGAAGGTTTTCGCGTTTTCAACGTGACCCCGCCCAAGACAACTGGGGTATCGGCGTTAACGCGTTTGGGCAGTCGAGGGGCACATGCGCGCGTTAAGGCCAACGACTTTCTTCTCTTCAATCAGCAACTCGCAGCACTTGTGCGGGCAGGCATTCCCATTCTGCAGGCGATTTCGATGCTGCGTAAGCGGGCCGCATCGCCACGTTTGCGAGCAGTTCTAGGTGATGTGGAGGATCAGATTCGTGGCGGAGCCGCGTTGTCTCAGGCCTTTGCCGCCCAGGGTAGCATTTTCCCTCGCATCTACACAGCCTCAATTCTTGCCGGCGAACGTTCCGGTGCGCTCGATGAGGTCCTTAAGCGCTACGTCACTTATATGCGCCGAAATGTTGGCCTGCGACGAAAGATTCGCGGCGCCCTTGCTTACCCCTTGTTTCTATTGTTTGCCTCTGGTTGCATGGTGACGTTTCTGACTATCTACGTGGTGCCGCGAATGTCAGAACTATTTTCCGGCTTTGGCAGCCAGTTGCCGACGGTAACGCTGATTGTGGTCGGACTCTCGCGGTGGTTGTCGACGAACGTAATCTGGTTTGGCCCATTGATGATTGGCGGTGCAATTGTTCTGTTCTTGTGGTCTCGCACGCCAAGCGGCCGGTTGCGACTTAATGCCCTGGTACTCAAGATTCCGCTTGCGGGAAGTCTGGTCGTCCAACTCTCGGTGGCACAGGTGACACGTTCACTTGCAACGCTGCTCGCCGGAGGCATTACGTTGATCGAGTCCTGGGAGATCGCGGCTGAATCGATCACAAACCTTGAACTGCGGCGGCGTAGTTCAGCCATCCTTCCCCTCATACGTGAAGGCCGGTCTTTCACAGAGAGTCTCGAGTCGGCTAGCTGGTTGCCACCCCTGGCGTTGGACATGATCGGCATCGGCGAGCGCTCGGGAAGTTTGCGTGAGATGCTCGACGAAGTTGCTCTGTTTTATGATGCGGAATCCGAAGTACGACTTGAGCAGTTGACGACCACGCTAGAGCCTGCGATCCTAGTGGTCATGGGCGGAGTCGTGGTCACGATTCTGCTGGCCATTTACTTGCCGATTATTCAATCGATTTCCGGCGGTGCGGGCGTCACTGGCCATCCCTAAACCAGAACAGCACGCGAGAATCAAAGAAATTATGAAGCAGTTGTCTGAAGAGCAAGCAAGCACACTCTCCTCGTCAGCAGTCGTGCCCGCCTCGACCTTGGTTGGTGTTACCTTGCCAGGGGGGGATCACGACCCGCCGGAGATGCGCGCGGCAAAGGACTTGGCCAGTCGTTACCGGTTGCCGTTCGTCGATCTCCTACCGCGAGATCAGGACTCGCCGATTGCGTACGATCTGTTTACCGAAATTCCCGTCGACTTAATGGTGCGCCATCAGTTCGTGCCGCTAAAACGCGATGGCAGAGGTCTGCATATCGCCATGGCGGATCCGACCGACCTCGAACGCTTGGACGAACTGGCGGGCGCATTGCACACGCGCATCGTTCCATATGTGGCGACTGCAGGCGCCATCGAAGTCGTATTGCGCAAGGGTGATACCACTCAGCGTGTACTGCAGGAAGCGGCGTCAGGTTTCCGCATTTCGCTTGTTCGCGAAACTGAGCATGGTGAAGAGGTGCTCGATCTGGATCGGCTGGCGACCGATTCCGACATGTCACCGATTATCAAGCTCGTCGATACAATAATTTATAATGCGATGGAGTCGCGCGCCTCTGACATTCACATCGAAACGCGCGACACCGAAGTGCAGGTCAAATATCGAATCGATGGAGCACTTTACGCCAAAGTCGATCCTATCGACCTTGCTTATCATCAAACCCTGATTTCGCGAATCAAGGTCATGTCTGAGCTAGACATCGCCGAACGCCGCGTTCCTCAGGATGGTCGTTTTCGGGTACGGTACAAAGGACGCAACGTCGACTTTCGCGTTTCGATCATGCCGACCATTCATGGCGAAGACGCGGTTATTCGTATTCTCGACAAGGAGCAGATCAATGAGGAGTTTCGTAATCTGAATCTGGACGTAGTAGGATTCGCTGAAGACGACCTGAGAAAGTTTCGCCGTTACATCGCCGAGCCCTATGGCATGGTATTGGTGACAGGGCCAACCGGTTCGGGTAAAACGACAACTCTCTATGCAGCGCTCAACGAGATTCGAAACGAGGAAGATAAGATCGTAACCATCGAGGACCCGGTAGAATACCAGTTACATGGGATCACTCAGATCCCGGTCAACGAAAAGAAGGGCCTGACATTTGACCGTGGGTTGCGTTCGATTCTGCGTCACGACCCCGACAAAATCATGGTGGGCGAAATCCGAGACACCGAAACGGCGCAGATCGCCATCCAATCAGCGCTGACCGGCCACCTCGTGTTTACGACCGTACACGCGAACAACGTAATCGATGTGATCGGGCGCTTTTTGAACATGGGTGTAGAGCCATATAATTTTGTTTCGTCTTTGAACTGCGTTTTAGCCCAGCGATTAATTCGACTTTTATGTCCTTATTGCAAACGTCAGTACATCCCCAGCGATGAAGAGTTGTTGGAATCAGGTCTGAATCCTGAGGATTATCGGAAGCCGGTTTTTTTTCAGAACATCGGCTGCGATGCTTGTAACCACACCGGTTACCGCGGTCGCACAGCGATTCACGAGTTGCTCGACCTTTCCGACAACATTCGCGAAATGATTGTCGAGCGCCGTCCGGGCTCTGAAGTCCGTCGCGCGGCCGAAACCGAGGGCCTGAAGAGTTTGCGTGAGTCAGCTTTGAAGAAGGTGTTCGCGGGCCTGTCAACCCTGCACGAAATCAATCGTGTGACCTTCGTCGAAGAGCTTAGCGCAAGCAAACAACAATGAAATCAGTTGGCCGCTGCCAAGTTAGTGCCCTCGATAATGTCGTGTTTCCAGGGTTTGTGCGGTATAATCTCGCGCTTCCCACGTCCTATCTGGGCTAGTTATCAACGTTTTAGGGAACCGAATATTCTTCTTCGCGTGTAAGAAAACCGAGCCTGTCACTATTGCATATTGACCCGCTCCCACGGCATTATTGCACTGGTTAGACTATCCACCTCCCTTCTAGAGAGACTGCCATGAAATTCAAACTGCGAACACGACTTCCGATTTCCTTTCTTCTTGCCTTCTGCTTGTTGGCGTTGCCCGCTACGACATGGGCAAAAAAGGGTGAGAAGAACTATAGGCAGGGACTCAAATACGAGTCGGCCCAGCAATGGGAAAAAGCGGCCCAGGAGTTCACGCTGGCATTGGCGGCGAACCCCTCGGACGTGGAGTATCAACTCCATTTCCGGCGCGCCAGCTTTAACGCTTCGCAGTCCTTCATGCAGCTTGGCCGTGCGCTGGCCGAACAGCGCGACTTCGTGGGGGCTTACAACGCGTTTCGCCAGGCATATGGCTACGATTCAGTAAATGAACTTGCTGTGTCGGAAATGGAACGAATGCTGAGACTTCAGGGAGTGAAGGAAGGGACGAACGGCGCGACGAACGGCAATGGAAACGGCAACAACGGTGGAGAACTTCACGAGGGCGCGCTTGCACCTACCAGCGCTCAAACGCAGGATCTTCCGCCGGCAAGGACAGAGCAACTTCGAATCATTAGCTTTAACGGGGATCTGAAGTCGTTCATTCGCAGTCTCGCGGAACAACTAAATCTCAACGTGGTGTTTGACCGCCAGTCGTTTACTCAATCGCGCACGATCGAATTGAATCTGCGTGACGTCACTACTGCACAAGCACTCGATTATGTTTTCCTGCAAGAGGGTCTGTTCTTTCAGAAGCTAAGTCGCCGCACGATTCTGGTAGCTGATCAAAACCGAAGACCGCAATATCAACAACTGGTCCTGCGTACGTTCTTTCTTTCGAACATGAAGCCAAGCGACGCGCGGACGTTGGTGACACAGGCAATCCCTGCGTCGGTAGGCCGGCCTTCGACGATCGTTGTTCCCGATGACGCAACCAATAGCTTGACCGTTCGTGATACCGCGGAAAACGTGCGGCTTATCGGCGAACTGCTTCAGAGCATAGACAAGGATCGCGCTGAAGTCGTCATGGATGTGAATATCTATGAAGTGTCGAAAAGTGATTTGCTCAAGCTAGGGAATCAGATCGGGAGCGGTGATGCCCTATTCAATCTTGGTGGGTCGCCAGGCTTGGCCGTTCTTAGCGCGGCCGGGGTTACTAATGGTAGCCAGACCGGCGTAAACCTGGCCAGTATTATCGGTGCTGCTCCCACTGCGGGTGCGTACGCCTTAGTCATCCCGCCACTAGCTCTAACCGCTTTCCAGAGCAAGGACAATACCAAGCTGATCGCTTCAACTCAGGTTCATGCCTTCAATGGAGAAGAGTCGACTGCTCGTATCGGCCAGCGCGTCCCCGTTCAGACCGCGCAGGCATATCCCTTCGGTATTCAAACAGGGCAGCCGAATAATCCCGGCGGATTCCCGACCGGGGGCTTTCCGGTGATCAACTACGAACCAACCGGGCTAACACTAAAATTCACGCCACAAGTTTTCCCGAATTTCGATGTGCAAGTGAAGATGTCGATTGAATCTAAAGACGTGCTCGGAGCCAGCACCCTTACGCCGACGTTTACCGAGCGCACGATCACAGGAACCGCGCGGGTTCAGAACAATCGCACAATGATGCTCGCAAGTGTTGCTACCGACGTGCAAACTGATGGACGCAGAGGACTTCCGCTGGTCGGCTTGATTCCGGTTCTTGGCCGGCTATTCACTGCACCGACTCGGGACAATCGACGCATCGACATTGTGATTGCCGTTACGCCGCGCGTGCTTCGCGCTCCTGCGGTTACGCCGCGTGACGAAGAGATGCGGCCCAGTGGAACTTTGCAGTCACCGACGACCGGCTCACTTGAGGCGATGATTCGTGAGTCCGATCGCGAAGATCAAATTGCCGCGGCGCGTCGAATACCCAGGAACTCTACTGTTCTGCTGCCGGATGCTGAGCCTGCGCCGTTTAGTCCCGGGGTGAGGATGGCCGAGGTCGCCAAAACAACAGCCTCTAATCAGCCGTCAACTTCGCCCAAAACTGAAGTCAAGAGCTCGTCAGCTCAAGATTCACTGGCAAATACTCAAACCAGTGTCAGCACTGTGCTTCCGGTGAACACTAAATCGCAACCACCATCAGAGGAGCTGCCCTCCTTCGTGCCTGCGCCGAAATCGCTGGTAAGCGATCGGGCAGCAGCAGAGGTGGCAGCAGTCAACACGAGCGGAGCGGGAACAGAGAACGCAGTTTTAACCAGTCTGCCAAAGCCAATCGACGCGTCTATTACCAAAACGAACGGGTCTCGCACGGCGTACTTAGGCTTGCTGGCCAAAGGGGATGTGTTGAAGGTGGGAGAAAAGCGGCTTTTTGCCGTTGAACTCAATTCTGAAACTCCGCTCGGCCTGGCAATACTCGCGCTGAGGTTTAATCCGAAAGTAGTTACGGTGCATTCGGTCTCATCGGGAACGTTGTTTGCAGCTGGTCAAGCGACTGCTCCTTCGATCAGTCAGTCGATCGATCCTGCCGGCGTCTGCCTGGTATCGATCTCGGCTCTCAATGGTAAGACACCGATGAAGGGAGCAGGAGTATTGGTCTTTGTCGAGGTTGAAGCGGTAGGCGTGGGTGATGCGGGCTTTGTGCTAGACAAAGCCATGATTAATCTTGTAGCCACCGATGCGCGCGACCTTGTGCTCGATCTGAGACAGGGAACCGCAACTGTCAAGTAGTAGATGGATTTACCAGGAAGAAAATTACACGCGGTAGTTCAGAGACGCGGCGACACGGCGATGGGAGTTCAGTTTGCTGGTCGCCGCGTTGCCCTGTCGTCTCAACAACACGGTTTCAGCTTGATCGAACTGGTGCTAACGATGACGGTCATGACGATTCTGACCATGGGCGTGATTCCACTGGTTAAGGTTGCTGTCAAGCGACAAAAAGAGCAGGCACTTCGTGAGACGCTTCGGCAAATGCGGGAAGCGATTGACCAGTTTCACAGAGAAGCCGTGAGATCGCCTTGTACAGGGCTCACCACCGGTGTGGCCGGACAGGTTCCGGGTCAGGGTCAGGGTCAGCCGGGCGCGCAGCCCCCACTTGATCCGCGGGTCAAGGTGGTGATTTCAGATTGCACGATATTCGGAGTTGACAACCCCGACCGCTACCCTCCTGACCTGCAAACTCTGGTTGACGGCATTAACGTCATACCTTATGGAGCAGGTCTGGGCCAGCGAGGCAATCTGGCCGTGAATGCTACCGACGCTGCCCGCTCTGATACGCTTGCGACCAAGAAGAAAGTTTATTTGCGAGCCATTCCCATCGATCCAATTACCGGCGACAAGGACTGGGATTATCGCTCTTGTTACGACGCTTCCGATTCGACTTCCTGGGGCGGTGAAAACGTTTTTGACGTTCGAAGTAAATCCAAAGACACGGCGCTCAATGGCGAGAAGTACAGTGACTGGTAACACCCAGGTGGCAGTTGGCAGAAGGCAGGAAGCAGGAAGGAGCGTCTGCAGTAAGCTGCGACCCGCCACGTGTCACCTGCCGTCTGGATTTTGGGGCTTTACGTTACTGGAGTTGATGATCGTAATCTCGATCATCATTATCCTGGCAGCTATAGCCCTGCCTCAGTATCAGAAGACGATCATGCACGCACGCGAAACGGTCTTGCGCGACGATCTCTTCAAGATGCGATCGCTGCTCGACCAATATGCTGCAGACAAAGGCAAATTGCCTCAATCGCTAGACGATCTCGTGACGGGTGCATACATGCGTGAGCTGCCGGTTGATCCAATCACCGGACAGAAAGATTGGACCACCACGACGGGAGACGACTCCAACTCAAGTTCCACCGAGCAGGGCGTCACTGACGTCCACAGCGCCTCGGGAGACGTTTCCTCTGAGGGCACTCCCTACAGCGAGTGGTGAACTTTTGCCATTGCCAAATGGAGCTTTAGCGAAAAGAACCCTTCAGGAAAAAAAAGACTCATTTTCCATTTCTCATTTGACATAATTTGACATTGATCATTTTTCATTTTGATTTGTGAGCAGCCAAAAGCAGCCCGGGAGGACTCTGAAAGAAAAGTATCTGAGACTGAAATCAATGAGAAATGATCAATGTCAAATTATGTCAAATGATAAATGAGGAATGAATCTTTCCCCCCGTTTTCGAAAAAATTCGAAATTGCAAATTACTCTCCATGCCTAACCCATTAACTAAACTAGTTAAGCCCTGGTACCCCCCGACAGCGGTCGGGCTCGAGAAGGGCTCGGCGTCGATGGTCCACCTCGAACGAGGCAGGGGCAATATTTACACCTTACGGCGCGCTGCTACGGTCGCACTGGCGGACGAAGTTATCAGCCCGGCTTTTGAGGGGCCCAATATTCCTGATCCAAACGTACTGGCCATCGCCTTAAATGACCTTGCGGCCAGTTCGGGGCTAATTAAACAAAAGCGATGGTCCATAAGTTTACCAGAAGCAACGACGCACAGTTTGATTTTGATTATGGAGAGCAATGTTGCATCGCATGGTGAGCTTGAAGAGATGTTGAACTGGAAGATGGAGCGCGGATTTAATTCACCTCTCGATGAGCTGTCGATTTCGCGGGAACGCTTACCTAAAGATAACCAGGGTCGCGATCGTTACATTGCGATCGCCATCAAGCATTCAGTCCGCGAAGAGTACGAAAGGGTCTTTGATTCGCTCGGCTGGCGCATCGGCATGATTCTGCCGCGGCATCTTGGCGAAGCTCAGTGGCTAATAAGAAACGGCAGTGTGGGCGACGGTTTACTGCTGAGCTTTTCCGAAGACGGATTCACAGCGGCGGTGTTTCGCAACAAACAGCCGCTAATTCTCCGGACTGTCGCCTGCAATCCTGAGGAGTGTGAAGACGAACTGTACCGGATGCTGCTTTTCTATCGCGATCGACGGAGCACCCAGGACGAGGTAAGCAAGCCCCTGTTGTCTCGCCTGCTGGTGGTCGGCGAGGGATTCACAAAGCAACGCGTCAGCGAAATCGTTAATGAAACTCTCGGCGCTAATCTGCAAGCTTTGAATCCTGCTGACGTCGGGCTGCAATTGCCGCCAGGCAAGCTCGACTTCGATCTGATTGCCGCTCCAGCAGGACTGGCTACACTTTCCGGTAAATAGAGCAACGCAACCTGTGAGCTAGATAGTGGTAGTTTAGAGTTCAAACTTTAGTTTGTGGCCGCAAAACAACAACCTAAAGGTTGAACTCTGAACGTGTTTAAACTCAAGACTCCCGAATCTCGTGCCTGAAACATTTTGTTATTTTGGAGCGTAACACCTGAGCATCATGAGCACTGTCGTATCCCGCGTATTTGTACAGGATAGAAGTTCCCTATCCGATCGCGAGCTGGTGTCCACAGCTGTAACCGGTGTCGAAGGTAGCTTTGAAGAGCTCGTCAGGCGCTACCAACGTCCAATCTCTGCCTATGTTTACCGCATGGTGGGCGATTACGAAGCGGCGCTTGATTTGACCCAGGAGATCTTCATGAAAGTCTATGGATCCCTCGCTCGTTACAGATCCGAATTCAAATTTTCAACCTGGATTTACAAGATTGCTCATAACGCAGCCATCGATCATTTGCGAAAAAACTCTTCTCGAGAGCAATCAATCGTAAAAGGATCTGAGGGTGATCAGTACGAACTGCCAGTCGAGAGCGGCAAACTAAGTCCCGAGCTGGAGAGCGAAAAAAAGGAACGACGACTGGAGATTGAAACCGTCGTGCGCTCGCTGCCGGCAGCCTATCGGGAATTGATTATTCTGCGCCATTCACAGGATCTGACCTATGAAGAGATTGTTGAAGTAACGGGTTTGCCGTTGGGTACGGTGAAGAATCGTTTGTTCCGGGCCCGCGAAATGATGAGACAGCAGTTTGTGGAGCGCGGAATCACTAGCATGTAATAGGTAAGAAACGATGTTGAGGGAAAATATCTGCCGGCGGGAACAGGTTGTCGCTTATGTGGATGGCGAACTTGATGCCTCTGCGCAAGATCATTTCGAGCAACATGTGACAGAGTGTGACTCCTGCCGCGCGGACCTCAGGTCGCATCGTATGTTGCTTTGCGAGCTTGATGCAGCCTTGACCCACGACCCCGACGTTTCTGCGCCAAGCGACTTCGCTCGCGTCATTGTGGCCCATGCCGAAACCGATATGCGCGGCATGCGCAGCCGTGTTGAGCATAAGCGGGCCCTGCGGTTGATCCTGATCCTTGCTCTCGCCGCGTTTTCTCTGCTCGGCGCTTCTGCCAGTGACTTGGTTATTGGCGGGGGTCGTCTAATGGTAGCAAATGTTTTTGGATTGGCCAGTTTTCTTTGGAAGGTAATTTACGATGCGGCAACCAGCGCCGCAGTCATTTCAAAGGTGCTGAGCAGAAAGTTTGTGATCGAATCCGGGTCGTTGGGCTTGTTAGTAGTTTTTCTTGGCCTCGCCGTGCTACTGCTTTCACGCCTCATTGCCGGTTACCATCGAGCCAGCGCGGTCGAATAGGGTTGTCCCTCCGGAATGCTTATTTTTCGCTCACACAGCATTAACGAATTGGCCTTCTGCCCTCCCTCCGACCTAGCTGAAGCTAGAACTATTTTCAAAGCGGTTCTCATACTTTTCTGCTGGTTGCTGATGATTGGAGTTGTCAGCGCCCAAAGCTCCAACAATGGTTCGTCGGAAGAGAGTCCGTTGGAAATCAGTGGTTCGAGCGACAGTACAGTTTTCGGAGTGGGCCATTCAATTCGCATCACGGGTAACGTAAAACAAGGCGCGATGGCCTTTGGCGGTGACGTGATTGTTGATGGTACGGTCGAAGGTGACGTGGCCGCTATAGGCGGTTCCGTAATACAGGCAGCGGGTGCGCGAATCGGCGGTGACGTAATCGTGCTCGGGGGCACTTACAAACACGCTGATGTTAAGCCGAACCGCAACGAGTCGAGTATGACGATGATGTACGCCGGCTACGAGCAGGGTCTCCGTAACATCATGCGCCGGCCTTCAGACTTGTTGAGGCCTCACTGGTCACCGGGTTATTTTGGTCTGCGACTGCTGGCAGTGCTTTTCTGGTTTATCGTATCTCTGGCGCTAACCGCCGCCATGCCTGGAACAATCAGTCGCGGCATGGCGCGGCTCCAGTTAACGACGTTGCGCGTGGCTGTCATCGGTGTTGCAGGGGCAGTGGTAACAGCGGTCGGCGTGCCGCTATGTCTCCTATTTTTGCCTGGACCACTCGGGACTCTGGTCGGGTTGATGGCGTTAATTCTTATTCTGATCTCCGGGCTCTTTGGCCGCGTCATTATCTACGGTGCAACCGGGCGCTGGTTGCAGCGCAAGTACATTCCCTTTGGCAAAAAATCCGAATCTGTCGCATTGCTGATTGGAACTCTCTTCTGGATCACTCTCTCGTCATTGCCTTACGTGTGGCCGTTGGTGGTGGCAGTGTTACTAGTCACGAGTCTTGGCTTGGCCCTGACCGCGCGGTATAGAGTTGGTTGGCATCGTTCCCAGCCGGTCTGATCTTCCCCTGCAGCAATTCCCCGTCGCTCTGCTGGTTGGCTTTCTGTAATAGAATTCAGGGCAGCACTGTCTTTTGATGTTTAGGGAACCTTTCCCGTCGGTTGAGAGAAACATTATGGCACCGAAGTGTTTTTGTGTGCATCGCTCTAAAATCTGAACAAATCCAGCAACATCTAGTGGTGCTCGAGCGAAAGGCGAGCGAACTAAAGCCCTACAGATGGGACGGAATCGCGACAACGTCAGCGAACGGTTGACTGACACGCTCGAGCAGCCGAAGAACGCCTGGCAAACTGACGCAGGGTCTTCGGCTGGGCCAAGCGATTGGGATTTAGTCAACCTTGTTCGCCTCGGTGACGAGACAGCATTTGAACTCCTTTTTGAGCGACACAAGCGGCGAGTGAGTGCTATCGCTGGCCGTTTTTTTCAGGAACATGTCGACGATATTGTTCAGGAGTGCTTCACGAGGGCGTATTTTTCTTTGTCTGACTTTTCTGATCGCGAAGATGGCTCGCTCGGAGGTTGGCTGTCACGAATCGCATTCAATACTTGTTATGACGAACTGAGGCGACGAGGCAGGCGGCGAGAAAGTCCACTAAGCGATCTCTCGGAGGCGGAGGCGCAGACCATTCGGTCGCTCAGCACTGATAGCGGTGAGCTCTCAATCGAATCGGTCGCCGTTAGCCGCGACCTCGCCAATAAGCTTCTCGCGCAACTCACCGCCGAGGATCGGTTGGTATTGATCATGCTCGACGTGGAAGGGCTTTCGGTGAGGGAAATTGCCGGAACGATGGGTTGGTCGATTGCCAAGGTCAAAATACGGGTATTTCGTGCCCGGACCGACTTACGCCGCCTTTTGCAGAAATTCCTGTAACCAAAGGGTACTCTCACACGTTTTTAGGGTAGAGACATCCTCGGGCTGAGTTTAATTGTTCTCAAATGTTCCAGCAAAAAGACCGAAATCAGCAGAAAAGACTGGATTTAGCCGGACGCCGGATTGTAAAGGCTTCTGGGCTTTCTGAGGCTGAAGTTAACAACATCGCCGAATCCCCATTCTTGTATGCTCGGGTTCGGGCCCGAGTTGCGAATGAGTCGGAAAAACAGGAAGTCACTATTTGGTCGAACCTGAGCCTGGCCTCGAGTAAGGCGATACCTGCTATGGCTCTTGCGGCAGCGGTTAGTCTTGGGCTTTTTGTTTATGTAAACTGGAACAAATCTGCGAACCCTGCGTTTAGCGTAGACGCATACCTGGGCGCTGGTGATTCCGGAATCGACAACTTTGTGATAGCCGAAAGGCGCATGACCGGCGAGGAAGTGCTGACGACCATTATCAGCAGGGACGAGCGGGAGGCAGTCAAATGAGAGACCCTCGGAAGACATCTTTGAAAACCTGGGGGGTGCTGATGGCAGTTTTTGCTCTTGGGTCTATTACCGGAATAGGCATCGACGGCGTGTACCGGTCCAAGACGAACGCCTCTTTCAAGGACTCGCGCTCGCGGGTTGGCGAGCGTGAGGCGATGTTCGAAAAGATGCGCCGAGACCTCAATCTCTCCGAGGAGCAATCAAAGAACATGCACCAACTGCTCGATGAGACAGCCGGAGAATTTCGCGCATTGCGAAGTGAATTAAGACCGAAGTATGAAGAATTAAGACTGAAAACGCGCAGCCGGATGCGAGGTTTATTGACAGCGGAGCAGCAACAGAAATTTGAGGGGTTGATGTCGGAGATCGATGCGCGACGGCAAAAGAATGACAGTGACAATCGTTAACACGCCAATGAGAAGGGAAGAGAGAAGTTAGATAAGCCATGAACAAGAAGTATTTTCTGACCTTAGCGTTGATCGCCATGGCCGCTGTTGCCCGAGGTCAGGCTACTACCCCGGCAACGCCGTCCCAGGGTGACCCCTCGATTACCGAAAACGGCGTAATCGGCGAAGTTAAAGCAATTGATGCGGCGGCGAAGCAGATGATCGTCAAGACCGATGCTGGTTCAGTGGTCACGGTGGCTTTGGCGGACAAGACAATTTATATGCGCCTTGCTCCCGGCGAGAAGACGCTCACAAACGCCACGAAGATCACGCTGGCTGATGTTGCTGAGGGCGATCGTGTCTGGTCGCGGGGCAAGGTTTCAGAGGATCGAAAATCAGTGCCTGCGACTGCCGTCATCGTAATGACCAAGGCTGATATTGCCAAGAAGCAGGACGCTGAGCGAGCGGAGTGGCGTAGACGCGGGATCCTCGGTGTTATCACCGCGCTTAAACCAGAAAGCAAAGAGATAACCATTTCGTCCCGATCAATGGCGGGAACTCAAGCAGTGGTGATTCCGGTAACTGAGAAGGTGGAACTGCGACGTTATGCCCCCGACTCAATCAAGTTTAGCGATGCCAAACCCAGCACTTTCGCAGAGCTCAAGGTCGGTGACCAGCTTCGCGCGCTTGGCGAACGCAGTGCCGAGGGCACACACTTCACGCCCGAAAAAGTCGTCACGGGATCCTTCCGCATGGTCGCAGGCGCTGTTACCACGGTCAATGCCGCCACCGGCGAAATCAAGATAAACGACATGCAGACCAAGCAGCCGCTCACGATCGTGGTGAAGCAGGATGCCGTCCTGCGCAAGTTTGCTCCGATGGAGACGGGTGGTGGCATGATGATGAGCCGTGGACCAGATAGTCCCGGTGCTGGAGGTCAAGGTGCGCAGGCACAGGGACAACGTAATCCAGGTGGACCAGGCGGTCCCGGGGGCGGTCGACCAGGCGGTGGGGGCGGTGGCTTTAACATCAACGACATGCTTGAGCGCTTACCAACTGTTTCCATCGCCGATATTAAGGTTGGCGACACAATCATGGTTTCCAGCACGCAGGGTACTGATCCATCCAGACTAACCGCGATCGCGTTAGTCACTGGAGCCGACACGCTCTTGAATATGGTGGCGGCGCGGCAACAACAAGCAGGCGCTGGCCAGTCGGCCCCTAACCCTGCGGCCGGTCTCGGCACCGGCTTTTCGTTCGGCATTGGCTTGCCGTAGAGTCTCAGCTGCTTGCGAATCCTCTCAGGGTGAGCTTGTGGTCCGCCCCCAAAACTTAAATCTCCTCGACGAGAATGGACAGACTAGTCCCAGGTTCTGATCATGAATGTTATCAATCTAACTTTGCGAAACATTTTAGGTGTAGTGCTTGTCGCTGCCTTTTCAGTTACGGTTCTGACCGCCCAACAAAATCGCGGCTCTTTGCGCGGTCTCGTGGCGGACGAGTTTGGCGCCGCGCTGGTGGGTGCGACTGTAACGCTTATTGACGAGGGCGGCGCGCAAAAGAATACCACCAGCAATGGTGAAGGTATCTACATCTTTAATGGCCTTGCGCCCGGAAAATATTCTGTGCAGGCATCCGCCAAGGGCTTTGCCACGTCCGACGCAGCCGAGGTCAACTTAACGGCCGGACAGCGCCAGTCGCTGGACATTACTCTCAGAGTCACTATCGAGGAGCAAAAGGTAACCGTCGCTGCAGACACGCCCTTAAACACAGAGGCGACCGGTAACGCCAATCAGACTCTTATCACCGGTAAGGATCTCGATGCTTTGCCGGACGATCCGGATGAACTTGCCGCAGCCCTCCAGGCACTCGCAGGACCTTCGGTGGGACCAAACGGTGGACAGATCTTTATCGATGGGTTTTCCGGCGGCCGACTTCCCCCCAAGGAATCAATTCGCGAGATTCGCATCAACCAGAACCCTTTCGCCGCGGAAAATGATCAGCCTTCAGGGCGTATCGATATTTTGACACGGCCTGGAACGGACAAAATGCGAGGCAGTTCGTTCTTCAATTTTGAAGATGAAAGTTTGAACTCACGAAATCCGTTCTCGGTCACGCGCACTCCTTTTCAAGTACGACAGTACGGTGGGAACTTGAGCGGCCCGATAGTAAAGAAGAAGGCTTCTTTCTTTTTCGATTTCCAGCGACGTGAGACTGATGATAACGAGTTGGTCACAGCTACCGTTCTTGACTCAGATCTCAATCCTGAGTTTCTTGGCTTCGGTGTAGTCGCCCCCAGACGCAGCACGACTCTTAGCCCACGTTTAGACTACCAATTGAATGCCAACAACACGCTAATCGCACGTTACAGTTACAGTCATAACAATTCCGAGAACAGCGGTGTGGGTGGATTCTCTCTGCCGGAACGCGCTTATACCAATTTCTCGACGCAGCAGAATTTTCAGTTGACTGAAACTGCAGTGCTGAACGCAACAATGATTGATGAAACGCGTTTCCAATACTCGCACAACAGTTCTGAAAGTCTTGGCAACAACAGCATTCCGGTAACTAATGTTAGTGGTGCATTCATCAGCGGTGGTTCTCAAGTAGGCCACGTTGTGAATACGAACAAGAGTTGGGAGTTGCAGAACTTCTTGGCCTGGCAGAAGGGAAGTCACGCGCTTAAGTTTGGCGGTCGAATACGCGGGGTGAGCATCAACGACATTAACCCGAATAACTTTGGCGGCACCTATGTCTTCGCAGGCGCGTTCGTTCCAACTTTGGACGCCAACAATATTCCAATCATTACTCAGCCAATCTTTGTGGACAGTCTCGAACGATATAGACGGACCCTTCTCGGGCAGCAGCAAGGCCTAACTCCATTACAAATCCGGGCAATTGGGGGCGGTGCGGCACAGTTTAATATTTCGAGCGGAGATCCTCAGGCCGGTGTGAGCCAGGTAGACTTTGGCCTTTACGCTCAGGATGACTGGCGAGTGAAGCCGAATTTGACATTCAGCTTCGGCCTCCGCTACGAAAACCAAACCAACATTCATAGCCCGCTGAATTTTGCTCCGCGCGTCGCCGTAGCCTGGTCCCCGGGCGCGGCAAACGCAACTCGTCCACCAAAAATGGTTATTCGCGCCGGTGGCGGTGTCTTTTATAATCGTTTCAGTGAATCTAACACCCTGCAGGCAAATCGTTTTAGTGCAAACGGCACGCAACAGTTTTTTGTGAGTGAACGCCCGCTCTATGAAAGCGGCGTATACGTTCCACCCGTGCCTACGCCACTCGATGCGTTTCCGAGTTTGCCGTCCACCGCCGGTCTATTGCTTGTTGGGCGCCAGATCAGGTGGAGTGTTGCTGATACTCTTCAAGCGCCGACGGTCTACCTTGGCGGAGTTCAGGTTGAGCGCCAACTGCCATACAAATTCACAGTGTTTGTCGGCTTCTACACCAGTCACGTCCAACATGTGATCCGAGCGCGCGATCTTAATGCGCCGCTTCCTGGTTCAATTACCGCATCCAACCCAAACGGCACACGGCCCTTCGGCAATATCGGCGAGCTCTATCAGTACGAGTCGAGTGGCCGGTTTGATCAAAATCAGTTCTTTGTGGGATTCAACAATCGGTTCAATAGAACGATCTCGTTCTCTGCAAACTATTCGCTGAGCAAGACTCAAAACGACACCGACGGACAGGGAGGGAGTCTGTTCCCTGTCAATTCTTATGACTTTACCGGAGAATACGGACGCGCGGCGTTTGACGTTAGGCACCGCTTCAGTATGTTCGGCAGCGTGAACTTGCCATGGCAGGTTAGTCTGAATCCCTTAATCACTTTGAGTTCGGGCAGGCCTTTCAATATCACCACAGGGCAGGACACCAATCTTGACCGCGTGTTTACCGAGCGTCCCTCCTTCGCTCCAGCCGGCGTTGATTGCAATCATCCCCCCGCGAACATTGTTTGCACTCGATTTGGCAACTTCAATCTAAGGCCGGCGCCTGGCGAAGCATTGATCCCCCGAAACTTTGGCCAGGGTCCGGGCTATGTCTCAGTCAATCTCCGAGTCGGCAAGACTTGGAGCTTCGGCACGTTGGCTAGCAGCCGGGCAGCCGGGAATCGAGGTCAAGGAGGGCAAAGTCGACAGGGTGCTGAAGGTGGTCGTGGCGGTCGGGAAGGTGGTGTGGCGCAGAATATACCGCGCATTCCTGGCGGCGGCGGACCTGGCGGCGGCGGTGGTGGTCCGCGCGGTGGCGGTGGCGGCGAGGGTGGACGCGGTGGCGGTGTGGGCATCGCGCCTCCAGGCGGCGGCACTGAGGCCAAGCGCTACAGCCTTAATCTATCGATCAATTTCTCTAATATTTTGAACCACGTAAACTTTACTCCGCCGGTTGGCAACTTGTCCTCGTCCTCTTTTGGCCAGAGCTTGGGGCTCCAGGGTTCGTTCGGTGGATTCGGCGGATTTGGCGGCGGGAGCGCCGGAGCGGGCAACCGCCGGATTACCGCTGCGCTAAGATTCAACTTCTAGCGAAACCAAAGCTAATTGGTTTACGTACGGGTCAGTAGTCTCTTGAAAGGAACCCCCCGATAATGAGGAAAGTATTGCTGACCCCTTCCTTAGCGTCTGTTTTTGTCCTGTTGACTGCGGTGGTCTCATTCGGGCAGGGGGACCCTAGCGCTAAAGCCGCCGGCAACGGCAACAGCGCTGCCGTAACCATCACGGCTTCCACCACACCGGAAGACCTGGCCCGAGCGGCGTTTACCGCGCAGGGTGGCGAAAAATTCCGCAAAGTTCAGAGCATGGTGTTGAGGGGTTCGGTGGAGTTATTTGCGCCGAATTCAACTCAGTCGATACCCGGTGGATTCGTAATTGCTACCTCCGGCGACAAGTTGCGCATCGAAATCGACGCGCGACCTGCGGTTAGTTTCAAGCAGATTTATGACGGTCAGCAGTCCTACAGCTCGCTACCCGGCGTCGAGCTGCCTCCCGCCAGCAAATTTGGACTGGCGGTGCTGAGTAAGTTTGACCAACCCGGTTACAAAATCACAGCGGTTCCTGACAAAAAGAAGTTGCGCGGGTTTCGCATCAGTGACCCAGATGGTAATGCCACTGAATTTTATGTAGATCCAGCCACTGGACGAATAATGAGTTTTTTGATCGGGTATAACGGTTACACGTTTGGGACAGAGCACAAGAAGTTTAAGGAATTCGAAGGCGTACTCGTGCCGATTAGCTTCTCGCAGCGCTTGGAGATGCCTCAGGGTGCTTTTTTTGCGGACTACAACGTGAAAGACGTTAAGCTCAATCAACAGCTTGGTGATGACGTCTTTGCGATTCCCAACTAGTTTCCTCACCACAGAGAAAAAACCGGGCCGCTACATGATTAGCGGCTCGAGTCGTTTCTCAACCAACTGAAAATGTGAAAATCAAATCACAAATGTCAAAGGTGGCTTTCATCTGGAACGTAGCCAACTGACGGTCTCGTCCATGACTGACTCGTAGACTTGCTCCTGTGAGAGGCCGGAGCTTTTGGGAACTTTGAAAGAGTGATCTCCGCCGTCTATGACGTGCAGCGTTGCCGGTATACGAAGCCGCGTGATCACTTCACGCAATTCGTCGGGCGTGCCAAACGCGTCGCGCGTGCCTTGCACGAAAAGCATCGGAGCAGGAATTTCTTTGAGATGCTTGTCGCGTAGCTGCTCTGGCTTGCCCGGAGGATGCAGGGGATAGCCAAGAAAGACCAGGCCCGCTAGCCTGCCGTCCCACTCGTTGACTGAGGCTTGGTTTGCGGCAACCTGTGAACCGATGCGGCCCCCCATCGATTTTCCGCCGATAACCAGTCGGTTGCGTTTCAGCTTCTTGTGCTCCAGCGCGGTCTTGATCACCGCCGCATAACACGACTCGAGCCGCGGTTTCGGATCAGGAGAACGGCGGCCCTGTTCCGTATACAGAAAGTTGAAGGTCATGGTATCGAGGCCTCGAGCAGCAAGACCGCCCGCGAAAAGCCGCATGAATCCGCTCAACTGGTTCGCTCCCGCTCCGTGACCTAGAATCACCGTGAGGTTGCTACGATTCCCCTTTGAAGCACCGTAGAGGACGGCAGTCACACTCTCGCGCTCATTGAGTTGGATCTTTACTTGTTCTGACGCAATTGGCATCAATCTGTCTATAAGTCCTGGAATGCTCGCTGGCGCAAAGAGGCGCAGGTTTCACCCCATAGGGGTGATATGTTTATAGCTCAAAGGACCAATAACATCCTGCGCGGTTCGGAGGGGCGGAACTCAACTCGACAAGTACCAATCTAGTTTCATTCCGCCCCTCCGAACCGCGCCTGGAAATTCTTAGGTACCAGTCTATAAACATCTCACTCATATGGAGTGAAACTCACTCCTATGGAGTGAAGAAAGGTCGTGATCAATAGAATTCATCCTGCACCCGGGAATCAGCTTCACGTATGTCGCGACTCAGCTTTTTCCGACAGGCTCCTAGTCTAGACGTTGGTTATCTCATGCTCCTTAGACTTGGTTAGTTCGTCGATCTTACCGATGTAAGTATTGGTAAGTCTTTGAATCTCCTCCAGACCGTCGCGCTCGTTGTCTTCAGAGATTTGCTTGTCCTTCAATAGCTTTTTTAGTCGTTCATTAGCGTCGCGGCGAATGTTTCGAGTTGCTGTGCGATGATCCTCAGCAATCTCATGCACCTGCTTGGCGAGCTGTTTGCGGCGTTCCTCCGTCAGCGGTGGGATGGGAATGCGGACGAGTTTGCCGTCGTTTGAAGGGTTCAAACCGAGATCAGCACCGCGGACGGCTTTTTCGATGGCGCCCAACTGCGACTGATCCCAAGGTTGGACTGTCAACATCTGTGGCTCGGGCGCGTGTACGGAAGCCATCTGATTAAGCGGTGTCATGGTGCCGTAGTAGTCGACCATCACATTGTCGAGAAGACTAATGGCCGCGCGACCGGTGCGGATGGTTGCGAGCTTCCGGCGAAAGTCGTCAATCACCGTGTCCATCCGTGGCCGCGTATCCTTGATAACATCTTTCTCGCTCATAACTTTGCTCCGCAAGGGTCTATTTCGGTCTGACGAGAAATAAAGCGTGAAGCTGGTGGCCCGGAGAGACTAAGACTCGAACGCCCACACTTCAAACTAGAATCCAACGAGAGTCCCCACGCCTTTTTCACCGCTCACGACTCGCTGGATGTTACCGGTTTTGCGCATGTTGAAAACAATTATAGGGAGCTTATTATCCATGCAAAGCGAAATCGCCGACGCATCCATCACCCGTAACTGTCGCTCCAGGACCTGCTGATAGGTAATTGAATTGTACAACTCAGCCTTATCGTCGGCCATCGGATCGGCCGAGTAAACGCCTTCAACCTTTGTCGCCTTTAGTATGATGTCGGCCTTAATCTCGAGAGCACGCAATGCTGCAGCCGAATCGGTTGTGAAATATGGATTGCCCGTGCCCGCTGCAAATATGACGACGCGTCCCTTTTCCAGGTGGCGCACAGCGCGCCGTCTGATAAAAGGTTCGGCCAACTGCGGTATGTCGATGGCAGACATAACCCGGGTCTGGACGGCAAGTTTTTCCAGAGCGTCTTGCAACACCACCGCATTCATCACCGTAGCCAGCATGCCGATGTAATCGGCGGAGGAACGATCCATGTTGCCGGCACTCCTGGAAACGCCGCGAAAGATGTTGCCGCCACCAACTACCACAGCAACCTGCACGCGCAGATCGACGACCTCCTTGAGTTCACCGGCTACAGATCGCGCAACATCGACGTCGATGCCGTAGTTCTGCTCACCCATCAGAGCTTCGCCAGAGATCTTTAGAAGCACCCGGCGATAGGCTAGATCCTTAGCGGGGCTTTTAGATTCGTTAGCGACCATGTGATCTTATTTCAGCCGACCAAAACCAAGACCAATACGCTTCGACTATGGAGTTACCCTAAGAGCGAGGCTACTTCGCCGCCAAAATCCTCACCGCGGCGTTGGATGCCTTCACCCATCTTGTAGCGCGTGAAACGGCGAATCGTAATCCTCTCGCCGGTCTTTGCGACCTTCTCGGTGACCAATTCGCCAACGGTCTTAGCGGGGTCCTTAACAAAGGGCTGGTCCATCAAAACCGTCTCCTCGTAGTACTTGTTGAGACGACCTTCGACAATCTTGTCGATCACCTGATCGGGTTTACTGGCGTTCTTAGGATCATTCTTCGCTTGCGCGCGCGCAATCTCGCGTTCCTTTTCCAGATCACTCGCAGGCACATCTTCACGCGTTACATAGCGTGGTTCGGCGGCGGCGACATGCATCGCAATGTCTTTAACGAGTTGCTGGAATTCATCGCCACGAGCGACAAAATCTGTTTCGCAGTTAACCTCCACGAGCACGCCAACTTTTCCGCCCATGTGTATGTACGAACCGACAATCCCCTCTGAGGCAATTCGGCCTTCTCGCTTTTTGGCGGACGCCAGGCCACGTTTGCGAAGAATGTCGATTGCCCGCTCTTCGTTGCCTTCCGCTTCGACCAGCGCGTTCTTGCATTCCATCATTCCGGCGCCGGTTTTCTCGCGAAGCTGTTTTACTGCACCTGCTGTTATTTCTGCCATGACTACAAATTTCTCCGATGATTACAACATTTGTCCTGTCTCGTTTAACTTTCAGCGCGCCCTTAATGAAAAACGCAGCCCGGCGGTAGTCCCGCTAAAAGGCTGCGCTCGCCGATGAGTAAAAATCTCGCCTTAACTTGCTGCTACCACCGACTCAGCGCTCTCATCCGGCGTCAGATCGGCCTCAGCCGTTTCACCATTGTGAGAGATAGCCGGCCCAGCCTGGCTGGCGCTGCCGCTCGACTCAGAGTCTGGGGTTTCCACAGTTGCGTCGGTCCGTTCTTGCTCTGCAGCCAACTCTTCCGCCGCCCTCTGTTCTGCGGCGACCACACCGCCCTCGGTAGCGATCTGTTGTCCTTCAAGAATCGCATCCGAGATACGCGAGGCGAACAGCCGGACTGCGCGCAAGGCGTCGTCGTTGCCCGGAATCACATAGTCGATCCGCTCAGGTGAGCAGTTGGTATCAACCACTGCGACGATCGGAATGCCGAGACGGTTTGCTTCCGCAACAGCAATCTCTTCCTTCTTGACATCGATAATGAATACCACGTCCGGCAGACGCGTCATACTCTTTATACCGGAAAGGTTCTTGGTCAAACTCTCGCGTTCCCGGTCAAGTTTGATGCGCTCCTTCTTGGTCATCTTTTCATAGCGCCCATCGGTTTGCATTGCTTCCAGCTCTTTCAGACGCTTGATCGACTTCTGCACCGTCTGGAAGTTTGTCAGCAACCCACCGAGCCAACGTTGATTGACGTAGTACTGACCGCATCTTTCGGCCTCTTCGCGAATTGCTTCCTGGGCTTGTCGCTTCGTGCCCACAAAGAGAACCGTCTTGCCACGGTCTTCAGCAATCAAATTGGTCACGAAACCAATGGCCTCGCGAAACATTCGCTGCGTCTTCTGAAGGTCGATAATGTAAATGCCGTTGCGTTCGCCGAAGATAAACTCTTTCATCTTGGGATTCCAACGGCGAACCTGATGGCCGAAGTGTACGCCAGCCTCCAGCAGCTCCTTCATTGTGACTGAAACCAAACTAAAATCTCCTTCTCGTGAATTGGTTTAATGTACTCGCCGCAACTCCTTTTACTACCTACCAACCAACTCGAGTTGCGACAATGGTCTATGAATTTAGAATTTTGAATTTAGGATTTCGAATTTGCGGATTGCTAACCTAATGCAATGCAATCGAACTCCGGTCTAAAAACTCTAAATTCCAAATTCTAAATTCCAAATTCTTCTATCGTTTTGAGAACTGGAAGCGCTTGCGCGCGCCCTTTTGTCCGTACTTCTTTCGCTCTTTAATGCGCGGATCGCGAGTTACTAAACCGGCATGTTTTAGAGTGGGTCTGAGATCCGCATTGAATTCTAGCAGCGCGCGCGTGATGCCGTGGCGAATCGCGCCCGCCTGGCCCGCCGGCCCACCGCCATTGACATTGACCAGGATGTCAAACTTGTTAACTGTTTCCGTCAAGTGCAACGGCTGGCGAATAATCATTCTCAGGGTTTCGTTGGGAAAATACTGGTCGAATGACTTGCGATTAATCTTCACCTCGCCGCCGCCCGGCCGCAAATACACTCGGGCGGTTGATGTCTTTCGGCGTCCCGTTCCATAGTACTGAATTTCGGCCACAGCTAGTTCGTCCTCTTTCTAAGTCCGTTTACGATTGTTTATGGGATTTGGATGTTAATCCATAGGCCTGCGGGCGCTGAGCGATGTGTGGGTGATCGGCGTCGGCGTAAATCTTCAGTTTCTTTGCCATCGCCTTACCGAGCTTGGTCTTTGGCAACATGCCCTTGACCGCCAGCTCTATCACCCGCTCCGGACGTTTGGCAAACATCTCCTTCGCCGGGACTTCCCTGAGACCTCCGGGATATCGCGTATGATGCCGGTAAACTTTTTGCTCAGTCTTATTGCCTTTGAGAACTGCCTTGCGCGCATTGATGACGATGACGTGGTCGCCCATGTCCATAAAAGGGGTCCATTTCGGACTGCGCTTGCCAGACAAGATCGAAGCAACTTCAGAGGCTAGATGCCCGACCGTTTCGCCCGCAGCATCCACCACGTACCATTTTCGAGTTCCAGCCAGATCCTTGCCGCTGGGAAAGTATGTTGACATAGTTAACTATCTGTATTTTAAGCGTCCAAAACACGAACGGGTAGAATACAGAAACGCCCGGAAAATTGTCAAGTTAAGGGCTTTAGCGGCGGTATTCCGGGTATTCCGTCAGCGTGTTGCTTCCCAAAATGGTAGAGCTGTAAACTTATGGTGCCGCCAACATCGAGGGACAGCCTCCCGCGGGTTAAGCGGATTGCCAAACGCTAAGGCCCTTTGGCATTTGCCAAAGGGCCTTAGCGAGCCGTTCTCAGTTCGGCGATCCTTTATGGCTGCTTCGGATCGGGCTTTGTTGAACCATCATTTCGCTTCAGTTTGGGCGGACCCTGTTCAGCGGGTTTTTGCTCGCCGCTGTCCGGAGTCGTGGTCGAGTCATCCGGAGTTGGTTGCCGGCGCTTAAGAGTCGGCCTACCCGGTGTTCCATCGTCAGCCGACGGCAAAGCGCCAGTCGCGGAGGCGCGTGCATTCGAGAGTCGCAACAGCCGCGATTTGACGCGCTGGAATTCCGACGAGCTAATAACGTATTCTTCGTGTTCCGGGAACCTCGATGCCAGTGCCAGCGCTGATGCCCGACGATCTGGTGGAGCCGGATGCGATGCGAACGCCCGCGCAATCAAGCCCGGCTTCTTTTTGTTCTTAGCCTCGAGCTTCTCGAACATCGTCGCCATTGCGGTTGGATCGTAACCAGCCGCATACATGTATTGGACGCCAAGCTTATCTGCTTCCTCTTCGGCGCTCCGACTGAACTTCATAAACGCGCCCAGCAAGCCAAGACCAGCCGTGTTCTGATAAATGACGCCAGGCCAACCACCAAGAAAAATCGAACCGCCTAGAGCGAGATACTCGAGCAGCGTCGCCTTCGTATTGTTTTCCACCGCGTGTCGCGCGGCCACATGAGCAATTTCATGAGCCATCACGCCGGCGAGTTCTGCTTCGTTGTCTGCCGCGAGAACCAGTCCCTTGTTTACATAGAAAAACCCACCCGGGAGCGCAAAAGCATTAACTTCATCCGAGTCGATTACCTTGATTGTGAAGGGAACTTTCGCGTCAGAGTGTAGAACAATGTTCTGGCCCACACGGTTCACATATTCCGTAATCAGTGGATCGTCAATAAACTTGGCTTGGCGGTCAACCTCAGCTGCCAACTCTCTTCCCAGTCGTACCTCTTTCTCGGTCGACCCGCTCATTTTCGCAATGATGCCGCCATTAATATTGCGTTTTCCGATCATGCTGGGGTCTTCGTTGGTAGCCAATGGCTTGCCAGACCGTGCTGTCGAAGTAGTCGCAGTCGACTGCGTTTGATCTGTCTTTGTTGCGACGTTGTCTTGGGTTTGGTTCTTTGATTGAGTGGTCTGAGCCAGGGCTGTCAGCGAACTGGCCAGCAGCGAAGAGGTCAGCACCAGGCCGATCGCGGCGCGGGAGAAACGGTTCATCTCGAAAACCTCCAGATACTACTAAAACATGACCCTCGGAAAGAACTCAATCTCCTCGCCGCAGGCCTTGAAGTTGTTAAATAGCGCGCAGGCGAAAACATTCAATTCAGAGCGAGCAGGGGGCAGAAGGACGGTCGTTAGGTGTTTCCGCTGGATTCTCAAATCGCGCAGTTATGATGCCGGCTAGTTATCGCATGGTTGCGCGGGGAAAATGGTTTCGGACCAGGTAACAGCCAAGAGACCCGTCCTTCAAACTCGGTCTTGGCGATTGCAGGGAGGCCGCCATTATAATCCACGACGAACCAAAAACCCTAGGATTTCGTACCGCTACACACTTCTTTGCTCATTCGACCATTCCCGCATCACCGACAAAAAATGACAAATCGACAACAAAGACCGTCCGTCTCAATTGTTGGCGCGGGTCGCCTGGGCAGTTCCCTCGCCGTCGCACTGGAAACCGCGGGTTATCAAATCGACGCATTGGTCGCTCGCCGGAAAGCTAAAGCCCGTCGGGCTTTAAGATTATTAGACGGCAAAGTCCTGGCCTTAGCCCAGCAAGATCTCAACCACCTGCCGCCAAGCAAGCTAATTTTTATTTCGACTCCTGACGATGCCATTGAGGACGTGGCTGGAGTGCTGGCTGACCTCCAGACCGGCGACCCCACGGGTCGGGTGTTCTTACATACCAGCGGCGCTCTCTCGTCTGCAGCCTTAGAGCCGCTAGCGGAAAAGGGTTTTGCGGTTGGCTCGCTACACCCTTTGGCAGCCGTTAGTGATCCGCAAAAGGGCGCCGACTCGCTGCGGGGCGCCTTCTGGTGCGTCGAAGGCGACCGCTTTGCCGTCAAAGTCGCACGACGGATTGTTAACGATCTCAAGGGGAAAAGTTTTTCTATCACCGCTGATAAGAAGCCGCTTTATCATGCGGCCGCGGTGATGGTTTCAGGTCATGCGGTAGCGCTATTCGACATTGCTATTGAGATGCTGGCGCAGACCGGTCTGACTGAGGCGAAGGCCCGCAAAATTCTGTTGCCTTTAGTGGAAAGTAACGCCCGCAATCTCGCTACCGTCAAGCCGGCTCGGGCGCTGACGGGAAGCTTTGCGCGGGGCGATCTGGCAACTGTTCAACGACACTTAGGTGCCCTTTCGGTCAGCGGTTTGAAAGACGCTCTCCATGTTTACAGATTCCTGGGCGTGCGCTCGCTGAAACTGGCGAAAGAAACTAAAGCGGATCCGCAAGCGTTGAAGCAGATAGCAGAACTGTTGGAATCGGAGCAGCATGAGGACCCGGAAGACGAAGGGACTAGATGATGGCTTTTCACCCCTAGCGGGGTGAAAGCCGGATCGTCACCTGCTTGCGCCGAGTTTTGTTTGACGTTAGAGTCTCAGAAATCTCTCGTCCCTCGCGAGCGTTGGAGGAAACGCTCGAATTAATCATGCAAACTACGCCCAGTGCCAGCTACAGTTTGACTTTGCGCGTCAAGCTTTCCAGCCGCGCCGGCACACTTGGGGAGCTAACTACCGCTATTGGCCGCGCCGGAGGAGATATCGGCGCGATCGACATTGTAAGCGTTGGCAGCAACTCAATAGTTCGCGACATTTCAGTCAGTGCCGCCTCCAGCAAACACGGCGAACAGATCGTCGAAGCTGTAAAGGACGTTGACGGCATTGAAGTCATCCACGTATCCGATCGAACCTTCTTGATGCACCTCGGCGGAAAGATTGAGGTGGTTTCCAAGGTGCCGCTCAAGACGCGAGATGATCTCTCCATGGCTTACACGCCCGGCGTCGCTCGTGTCTGCGAAGCAATCCATCAGGATCCGGAAAAGGCCTTTACCTTAACCATCAAGAAAAACACGGTGGCCATCGTTACCGACGGCACCGCCGTGCTGGGCCTCGGAGACATTGGCCCGGCGGCTGCAATGCCTGTCATGGAAGGCAAGGCGATGCTATTCAAGGAATTTGGTGGCGTTGATGCTTTTCCCATCTGTCTCGGCACCAAAGATCCGGACGAGATTGTGCGCACTGTCAAAGCGATCTCGACGGCCTTTGGCGGTATTAACCTTGAAGATATTTCAGCGCCACGTTGTTTCGAGATCGAGGATCGGCTCAAGGAAGAACTCGACATCCCTGTTTTCCACGACGATCAGCACGGCACCGCAGTAGTAGTGCTTGCGGCCTTGATCAATGCGTTGAAAATAGTCGGCAAACAAATGAGCAATATCAAGGTCGTGGTTAATGGTGTTGGCGCCGCGGGTGTAGCCTGCACCAAGATCATCATGGCTGCGGGCGTTCGTAACATCGTGGGCTGCGACCACTCAGGAGCCCTTTATCCCGGCCGGCGAGAAAACATGAATTGGGTGAAAGACTGGTATGCCCGGAATACAAATCCTAACGAAGAGAAGGGAACAATCCACGATGTGATCAAAGGAGCGGATGTGTTTCTCGGTCTTTCCGTTCCCGGCGTGATAAATGAAAACGACCTAAAGCAAATGGCTGACAAACCGATTGTGTTTGCAATGGCGAATCCTACACCGGAGATCATGCCCGAAGAAGCCGCGCCCTACGTTGCAGTGATGGCCACCGGTCGCTCTGACTATCCCAATCAGATCAATAACGTGCTTTGTTTCCCAGGAATATTTCGCGGAGCACTGAACTGTCGCGCTTCACGAATCAACGAGCAGATGAAGCTGGCGGCCGCGAATGCCATCGCCGGTATCATTACCGATGAAGAACTTCAACCTGAATACATCATCCCGTCAGTGTTCGATAAACGTGTCGCTGAAGCTGTCGCGCGAGCAGTGGAAGTAGCTGCATATAAGACGGGCGTTGCGCGGCGAGATCGAACCGGCTCTGATTCAGCTTGACCGGGATAGTTAGGGGGCGCTCACTTCTTTGGCTTCCGAGGTTTGGCAACAGCCGCTTGTTGCAAACATCAGGACTCTGATTCTCTCGACGGTGTCGTCGAACGTTTTTGTCAACGCGATCTGGTCGCGAATTATTTGCAGTCCGCTGGAACGGTTGCAGAGAGCGGAGGTTGGTCCATCTTGTTTTTCTGGGGCGATGCCGAATGAGCGAGCAGCGAGGCAATTAACGAAATCGCGAGACCAATGGTGCGCGTTTGGGATGGTTTCCTCATAGGAGGATCGAAAAACGTAAAAGAAAGCGGGTCGCTATTTGACGCGCGAGCGCAGCCTCTCGGCGATTAACGGTACGACACGACGAGGCACGTCGATCGCCGCCTTGATGTGTCGAGCGTTAGTAAAGTGGCCGGCGACATAGATTCCACGCACGTTGGTCTCAAAAGTTTCCGGATCATAAACGGGAACTTCGGTATCTGCTGACTTGCCGTGCTCTGTCTTCACTTCCAGCCGTCTCAGTAAGGTTAGGTCAGCATCACTACCAACAAGTACGAAAACAACGTCGTTAGGAATTGTAACTTGCTCCCCGGTTTCCCTGGTGAGCTTTACTTCGTGTTCAGTAACTTCGTCGATGTGTTTATAGAGAACGACGTGTAGCCGACCTTCTCTGATCTCACGTTCCAGCGGCGTACGCACCCAGTGCTTCATGGCGCCCGCCTTTGGATCGCGATTCTCCCAGTCTTCCCGAAAAATGGCCATGGTCGTACGCGCTCCTTCTTCTGAAAGAAACAGCGCGGCTTCGGCGGCGCTATTGCCGCCGCCGACTACCAGAGCATCCTTTCGCACGTAAGGATAGGGCTCAACAAAGCGATGATGAACCTTTGACAAATCCTCACCAGGAACATTGAGCCGGCGCGGATGGGCCATTGCTCCAATCGCGAACAACAGCGAACTCGCCGTGTATTCCCCAGCTGATGTCCGCACGAGGAAACGTTCGGGCTGAAGTTGTTCTACGCTGGTCACTTCTTCGGCGGTGTTTATACGCAGGTCGCCTTCCAGCACGAAGTGGATGTAATGAGATAAGAGTTCCTCTCGGGTGGGTTTTTCCCGGCAGGGCTTTAGCGCGTCCGCGCGCATTTCCAATTCGTTAGGCGTGGAAAACAGTGTCCGTCCCACCGGGTATTGCCGAATGGTGTCAGCAATCGTGCCTTTTTCGAGCACCAGATATTTGAGACCCTCGCGTGCGGCTGCTCCTGCGGCAGAGAGTCCCGCCGGTCCGGCGCCGATGATGATTAGATCGAAATGTTCAGTCATTGGTTAAGTCTGGAGTCTGGAGTCCGAAACGACGACAGACGCGCTCCTGCGCCACTGTTCGGGGTACGGTTGAGTCCGGTTTGAGCCATTAGTTAAGTGTGGAGTCTGGAGTCGCGAGTCGGGAGTCTGAAACGACGACGGCCGGTCCTGCGCCATGATTTGCTTACTGCTGAGTTCGGTTTGAAAAACGCAATACTTGCTCAAGGCTATCGTCTTCTTCTCCAAAGCTAGATTTCCGCAATGATCGGACAGGCAGGGCGAGTGGTCAAGCGTAGTGGGTTGCGCGTACCGGTACAGTTTGGTTTTCAAGTTTCTCATTCACAACGTGCAGAGTAGCAGACCAATCACGGCGGGTTGGGCACCCTATCCCAACCCGCTCTCGCCAATGAAGTTTTTTGCTGACGAAATTTCTTGCTGTTTGGAGATGTGTTAAGGAGAGACGGTTTGACGAAATTCTCTGTTGTTAGCAAGAGGTCTGCTGTAGCAAAACCTCTTGACAAGGTCAAGATCCTGAACTATGGTGCGCGCGTTCTAAGTTCATTTTCACATGCTGACTGATTCACCTTCTCAGTCTCCTCGCGCAACCTAGGGAAACAGATACGGACCCTCAGAAGTTTTTAGATCTGTTCGTAGTTCAAGCCTAATGCCGGCAACACAGCCTTAATGACATGAAGACGTTATCCATTTCGGGATGGGCAATCGAATAGGGATTACAAGCGTGGCCACCAGTGGAAAACATTCTGGTCATCTGGTGGCACCCGTCGCACCCGGTTGAGAGGAGTTCTGGTTACCAACTCATAAATCCGGCCTTCATTAGAGCAATCCAGGGCGGAGTATTGGTTTCTGTTCGCAGATACTCCATTTTGGGAGGATAAAGATCATGATTGAAACACCAATCGGCACCCTTTTTTATCTTGGGAAGAAAAACGAGGGCGTTACGGTAACGGTAGAGCCTCAAGACACGACAATGCTGGTTGAATATACTTTGAACGGGATAACAAAACCCCTTCCGACCAACGGTGTTCTGAACTTCAAGCTTAGTTCTGATGGCAGTACCACGACGTTACAGCTCGTCCTGGACTTTAACAGTCCATCCGGCGGGAGCTATCTCGTTACAGTCAGTCGCGTGACAAATTACACCGAGGGGGACAGCGTTAGGGAGTGGCTGCAAGCGGGTTCCGCGCAACTTATTAAGGATTATGTCTTCGATACCGAATAATCCATCGAGTTAAGGGAGAGTGTTGTATGAGAATCAATATACGAAGCGCCCTGATTATGGGCCTTCTGTTGTTGAGTGGGTTTACTGTGTTTGGTCAGCAGACGCCTAGTCTGGATGAACGTATAAAGCAGAAAGAGGCGGAGCTCAGAGAGCTAAAAGAACAAAGGCGTCAGGAAAGAATCAAGGAACTCAAGGCCGAGCTTGAGAAGTTAGAAGCAGATACAAGCAATCTAAGCGAACCCTCTACTGCGCCGAACACGGTGCCCTCATCTTCAATGCCTAAAGCCGCCGACTCTCCTATGGAAAGTGTTAAGCCTCAGGAGCCAGTCGCTTCCACCAACAAAGCTCTCCCTGTAGATCTGAAATTGGCGGCGGGTCCGTCTGAGTTAATTAAAGACTTGCTCCCGACTCTGGATCCATGTCAGTTGGTCTTGAACGCGGAGAGACCTGGTACGTTCTCGAGATATGAGGAAACTCTTTGCGGATTGTCCAGAGACATCGAAAGAAGAAAAAACGGTTATCTCACGAAGACCACGCCGCCGCGTCGCGTTCCGGGAATCGCAAACGCGGGAATCTCCCTCAGTGAAGACCAGGGGCTTCTCTTGCCGATAGTGCTCGGTAAACTTGCCAAGACAGAAGGTAAGAATTCCTTCGCTTCTTTCATCCTTGAAGCTGACGAGGCGCGTACCGATAAGCAAGTTGGAGGCGGTCCGTCCAATTCTGGGACCACGTCGCTCGTAGTAAAGGGAGGGGTTCCCTCCGCCTTCGGATGGGCCCTCGAACATGGAGCGGCAGTATCGAGCGTTGACGGAACGACACTCACATTTCGTTTTAACCCTGTCGGCGCTGTCCAGGCGCTCTCAGGCACAGGCTTTATCGAGGGATTTCGGCGAACTCAGAACGATCCTATTCTCAGCTTTTTCCGCAGGAGTTCTGTCGGTCTCGCGTTCGACACAAGCCGAGGCGACGAGCCAGGAACTCTTACTGGCAAGAAGCAGCAATTGTCAGCCATCTCGTTCCGCTACGAATTCGTGAACGAGCGCGATCCACGTCTGAAAAGGTATCAACGGGACTGGGAGCAGTTTGTTGCAACTGAGGGAGTTGCATTTGCGACGACAATCTATAAGAGCACACTAGCAATCGAAGAGCTGACTGGTCCAAAGGGTCAGCGCGAGTTTAAGTTCAGAGATCCGGCTCTGCAATCGTGGCTGGAGCAAACAAATGAGCTCTTGTTTTCACCGGGCCTATCGGTTGAGGCAATCAGGAAAATCCTGGTAGACCAACTGGATCTTTTGCCGATTAAACAGTTGAGCGTCGAAACTGCGAACGCGTTAACGGATTTTGGAAACGGTCTGGTGAAGTATGCCGAGGCCAAAAAGGCGCTGCTGGACAAAATAGCCAAAGGGAGAGTTGTCACTTTCGAGTACACGAACGATCGCGCAGTTAGCGCTCCCGACACTTCGAATTTCAGATTCATTGCTGAGGGTGGCACTGCCCGACGATTGGACCTTACCGTAAATGCCTCGCTCACCATATTCAATCGAAGGCCTATGACCTCCACTAGCAACCGGGTTCGCGATTTTCAGTTTGCGGGACAACTAGATGTTCCGATTGGCGACCTAATGGGTATGGGGCAATCGGTTTTCTCATTCGCAGGGAGGTATCAGCGACTGATGGAAAACGCGTTCACGGAAGTCGGCACAATGATACCAAACACTAAAGGTGATATCGGCTATGGACAATTGAAACTAACAATTCCGATTAAAGGCACTGGTGTCAGGATTCCATTCTCAGTGACCTTCTCAAATCGCACTGAGCTGATCAAAGAAAGAGAAACCCGGGCAAACTTCGGCTTCACTTTTGACTTGGACACTCTGTTGGCAAAGTTCAAACCTTTCTAAGTGAACTGTGCTTGTCGCCGCTTAGATCCTCAAGTCAAACTCATGAGCGCGAGAGTTTCTGAAAATCCGAAGCTTCAATCACATAAGGCGCGGGAGGATGAAATGCCCTGGGAATTGCTGATCTCTTACTTGACTCGGTATAATGCCTCGGCTTGAACCATCGCGCCAACGAATCACAACTCATTCAAAAGGCAAGCTTTTCGCTCACGGATCCGGGCGGAATCCTCCTGCCAATTACTACACCTTTTCGAGACAATGGCGTCATAGATACGGCGGCATTGCGGCTTAACATTCAAAACTGGAGGGTCAGCGGCATTGCGGGTTTCATCGCTCTTGGTTCTACAGGCGAGCGAGCCCATCTGGATGAGGGAGAATACCTCGAAGTAATCGAAGCGGCACGAAGTGAGGTGCCGGCTAATCTTAGCTTTATCGTTGGATCGGGCCAACACAGCACATTGAAAACAATTGCTGAGATACGAACTGCGGCGCATGCCGGAGCCGATGCAGTCCTGGTTCTAACTCCTTACTATTATCGACCCGCAATCACCCAGGAAGTTCTTGTAGACCACTATCGGGCCGTGGCTGATGCTTCGCCGGTGCCTGTCATTCTCTACAGCATGCCAGCGTTGACCGGAGTCAAGATTGCACCTGAGACCGCTGCGAGTCTCAGCGAGCATGAAAACGTAATCGGGTTGAAGGACAGTTCGAATGATCTGAAAGAGTTCGAGTCCACGGTGAAATTGTGCCGCAGCGACTTTGCAGTGATGACTGGGAATGGAACCGTATTGCGAGAGGCGCTGCTCGACGGAGCTCGCGGAGGTATTCTCGCTGTCGGTTGCGTTGTCCCAGACATTTGTCTCGAGATTTTTCAGGCAACTCGAGTTGGTGACGACAGTCGGGCCGATAGTCTGCAGGAGAAACTGACTCCGCTTGCAGCGGCCGTGACCACGAAATACGGAATCGGCGGTTTGAAAGCTGCCATGGACATGAACGGGTACAGAGGTGGCGCGGTGCGTGCCCCTTTGCGGGCCCCCGACGATCACGCTCGTGAGGAGATCGCGCATCTGCTGAACGCCGCACAGGCTGCTTTACGCGGCTACACGGTGGAAAGGACTCGGTAGTCTCTAGATTCAGCCGCGTTTCCGAAAACCTTGTTTCGCAGACTGGTCGCTGGCAGAAGTGCGGCTTCGTGCGTAGAATGATGCGGCAGGAGCAGAACCATTTTGAGCATCGCTGAAGCCGCTTGTTACAGTACGCCCGAGGAGTCGGGATTGCGCGTCGAAACACTGCCGTTCGAGCGCATCCCGAATCAAAGTCGCCTCTTCCTTGATTATCTTCGCGATCCCCTTGCCCTAAAACGTTTTTACCCTTCGGCAGTGCGGTTTCATCATGAATTACCGCAACGAGCACCTGAGGTGCTGGCTGCTTACACGGTAGATCGCAATCAGGTGTGCGATGCCCTTTTGCGAATGAATACGAGCTGGGGGGCAGGTCCACAGACGCTGAAGAACATCGAGTTACTTCGCGAGTCAGATTGTCTCGCAGCCGTCTCGGGCCAGCAGGCCGGGTTGTTCACCGGACCTCTCTACACGATCTATAAGGCCATTTCCGCCGTCAAACTTGCCGGGTGTTTGTCGCAACGCAATACCAACACTGTGCCGGTGTTCTGGATTGCTGCCGAAGATCACGATTTCATCGAAGTTGCCAAAGCAGAATTCATCAGCAGGGATTGTCGACTGGCAAACGTCGAAGTCCCTACAGAGCTTCACAAGGAGGGCCAGCCGGTGGGCAGAGTTCTCTTAGACAGCTCGATCGAACAGGTAATCAGCCGTCTACTTGAACTACTGCCGAACTCTGAATTCATTCCCGAAGTCGAAACCATTCTGCACGACTCGTGGAAAGCGGGACGTCCTTACACCGAGGCGTTTGCGCGGATGATGACCGCGCTCATTGGTCGTTACGGACTCGTGCTACTTGATCCGCTCGACGAAGCCTTGAAACGACTGGCAGCGCCGCTCTATTCAGAGGCGGCGCGACGGGCGCCGGGGATCGCGTCAGCGGTTGCCGCTCGCAGCCGAGAGCTGGAAGATGCTGGTTATCACGCTCAAGTGCTTGTGACCGAGAACTCTTTTCCGCTCTTTATGCACGATGCCAGTCGCGCACGACATGCAGTCGTTCGGACGGAAAGCGGCAAGTACAAGGCGAAGGCTACCAATGAAGAATATTCAGCAGACGAGTTGGCTCAGCGGGCACTGGCTCATCCTGAAGAGTTCAGTCCCAACGTATTGTTGCGTGCCGTGGTCCAGGATTATCTTCTGCCGACGGTGGCTTACGTCGGAGGGTCGGCGGAGATTGCTTACTTTGCGCAGACCGCGGAAGTCTATCGCTTACTCCAACGGCCAGTGACGCCAATTCTTCCGCGCTCGAGTCTAACTGTGGTGGAACCTCATACCGGTCGCGTGCTCGAGAGGTATGGGCTCAGCCTGGTTGATCTCTTTCCTGGACTGGAAAACGTTCTCGCCAGAGTTGTCGAAGAGCATTTGGGAGCGGACACTGCCAGAACCTTTACCGAAGCAGAACAGAATGTAAACAACGATCTTGATAAATTGCGCGAGAAGCTCAAAGCGATCGATCCCACACTCGCTGACGCGCTCGAAACAGGCAGGCGCAAGATCAATTATCAACTCGAAGGCTTGCGTTCACGCTTTCATCGGGCCCAGATGTGTCGCGACGAAGCGGCGCAACGGCAGCTTCAGAGAGCCCTTGATCAACTCTATCCAGAAAAGGCACTACAAGAGCGCCATATCAACGTCACGTCGTTGCTGGCTCGCCACGGTTCGTACGTGATGGAATGGATCTACAACGCAATTAACCTGGGATCGACGGATCATCTGATTGTTTATCTATAGGTACACCGCTTGTCCTCAAATAAACACGCAAGCTAAAGGGTGAAATCAAGGACTATTACTTACCATCAGGATAGGTTCTTGTTTATTGTTATGAATGTTCTTAGAATTGGCTCCTCTCCCTGTTCTTCCACAAGGCCTGACAAGATGCGGCTACTCAAACCGTTTGCGGTATACAGCGCTCTATCGATCTACCTCATAACGAGCGTCCTCTCGATCAGAGCTCAGCAGCCTAAGAATAATCCGCCGACAACACAAGATCAGGATGTAATTCGCATTAATACCGAGCTTCTGCAGGCGCCGGTCATGGTTTTTGACAAGTCCGGAGCTTTTGTTGATGGCTTGCAGCGAGAGCAGTTTGAACTGAGTGTGGACGGCCATCCTCAGCAAATATTGTTTTTCGAACCGATTACTGCGAGCAGCATGGGCGAGGCGGAGAAGTATGAGCGGTCGCGCAAAGGGACGACGAGCGTAGCTGTGACCGGTGCCGTCGAATCGGCGTATGGCCGCACAGTGATATTCTTCGTTGACGACCTGCACCTTTCCACTGAAAGCGTTTACCGCACACGTAAAGCTCTTTTGCATTTTATCGATTCCATGGGCCTAAACGATAGGGGCATGGTCACGACGACCAGCGGGCAAATTGGTTTTTTGCAGCAATTGACCGACAAAAAGGATGTGCTCCGGATCGCGGTTGAACGCCTGAACTATCGGCAGCTCCTCGCTCCTGACGACCGCCATCCCCCAATGACTCCTTATCAGGCTTTTTCGATTGGGGCTGGCGACACCCAGGTGATTCGATACTTCGTTGACATGGCGATGTCCGATACCTTGGCAAAGCAACTGGCGCAGCCCGCCCAATTGTCAGGTGGACGCGGAATAGCGGAAGCGGATGCAAAGGGAGAGAGGGTCCGCAGCCAGGCAGAAACTGATGTGAAAAACCGGGCCCGCGGCATTCTGGAGCAGCACGCTTTGATTAGCGCTATGACACTCAATGTCCTGCGCAACTTCGTAGGTTCACTTAACCAGGTGTCGGGTTCAAAGCTCGTCTTCTTCATTTCTGATGGCTTCTTTCTTAACCGTGAAATCGCGGGCGAAATACAAAAACTGAATGAAATCACCAGCGGAGCTCTAAAATCTGGAGTCGTGATCTCTTCCGTTCAAGCGAGCGGATTAAACACGACATTCAATGATGCTAGTAGGGAAGTTAGGCTTAGCCCGAGGGGTGATACAGGTGCCCCGTCGGTGGGGCAAGACACGGCCATGCAGGCTCCTCTGTACACGTTGGCGAGTGATACTGGCGGTAGCGCGTTCTTTAATTCAAATGACATGGACCGCAGTATTAGACATGGCCTGGCCGAAACCGCAAAGTATTACCTGCTTGCGTGGCGCCCAGAGAATGCCGAACAGCGCGCTGAAGCTTTTCGACAATTGCACGCGCGCATCAAAGAACATCCCGAATGGACCGTGAGAATGCAGAAAGGATACTTTGCAGCAGCTCCTGAAAGCAGACCGCTAATCGAGGCTAATGAGAACAAGAGTCCTGGAAGTCTCGCTGCCAACGAAGAAGCAATAGCAGAGAAGATGCGCACTGCACTATCGGCGCTATATCCTATACGTTCGATTCCACTGATGGTTGATGTAACGTTCCTAAACTTGCCTCAAGGCGAACAACTGACCGTCGGGACTGAGGTCTCACTCTCGCACTTCTTCTCCGAAAACGATGGTGCTCAGACAGGCGTGTTGAATCTTGCGGGCGTTGTGCTTAATGATGAAGGCAAGACAGTCTCATCGTTTGGAGGCTTGCTCAGATATACGCGCGATGTGGCCTTGAGCGGCAAACAAAGTGTTTCGCACGTCGCAGTCATGAAAGAAAAGCCAGGTCTCTACCAGGTGCGAGTGGCTGCTCGTGACGAAAATACTGGACTAGTCGGGAGCGCTGTCGATTGGATCCTCGTTCCTGATTTAAGCGCACGTAGATTCGCGCTGAGCAGCCTCGTCGTTGGCGCCGTGGCGACCTCGCCTGATCAAAAGGCGCGCTTGAACATTAGCCATCGATTCTCGCGAGCCTCGCGGTTAAGATTCCTGACTTACATCTACAACGCTGCGCGCGGAAGGGATGGAAGGTTCCCGGTCAATGTCAGCATACAACTTACTCTGTTGCGCGATAACCAGGCCGTATCGACGAGCCCTCTTACTCAGGTGGCGACGGAGGAAGTTGACGATCTCACGCGGATACCCTATGCGGGAGAGATCTCCTTGCATACGTTGGCACCCGGACGGTACGCGCTGCTGTTGACCGCCACGGATAATTCCGCAAAAGCGAGTGCTACTGAGAGAATAAGGTTTGTGGTTGAATGAAATGAGGTTTTGTTTGGTGTTTTGACTTGCCCTTTGCGTTTCACGTAAGAAGTGACAACCGACTACTGACAAAAAACTAATTATGTCTAAGATTCGCGTTCTCTCTGATCACGTCGCCAATCAAATCGCCGCCGGTGAAGTAGTCGAGCGGCCTGCCTCTGTGGCAAAAGAGCTGGTCGAGAATTCGATCGACGCCGGTGCAAGCCGCATCGCGATCGAAATCGAAGGCGGTGGCAGGCGGTTGCTTAAAGTGACTGATGATGGTGACGGAATGGTCCGAGACGACGCTCTGCTTGCGTTTGAACGTCACGCCACGTCGAAGATCAGCCGGCCTGAGGACCTGAGCGCGATCGCAACTTTGGGGTTCCGCGGGGAGGCGCTCGCTTCGATCGCTTCGGTTGCTCGAGTGGAACTGAACACGAGAACAGAAAACGACGCGGCTGGAACTAAAGTGGTGATCGAGGGCGGACGAATGCGGGACGTCAAAGATGCAGCTCATCCACACGGGACCACGATACTCGTGCGCGATCTCTTCTTTAATGTGCCGGCGCGAAGAAAGTTTCTCCGCTCTGAAGCCACCGAAACTTTTCATCTAACGAATTTAGTCACCCATTACGCGCTCGCTCATCCGGAAATTGCTTTTACTCTGTCGCTCAACGGACGCGAGGCGGTGCGTGCAACTCCGGCAAAGGATTTGCGCGAACGGGCCTACCAAATTTTTGGCCAGGACTTTCTCGATAACCTTTTGGAGGTAAACGGTGGTTACGCCGAAGTGGCGCGAGTTCGAGGCTATGTATCTGCGCCACGAGACCGCCGGACATCGCGCGATGCGCAGTACTTGTTTGTGAATGGTCGTTTTGTGCGAGACCGTTTGATTGGACGCGCGCTGTCGGAAGGGTATCGGTCGATTTTGCCGCACGGTGTGTATCCGGCTGCACTCTTGTTCATCGAGACGCCGCTCGAAGAAGTAGACGTGAACGTTCATCCCGCCAAGACGGAGGTGCGATTTCGCCGCCCAGCCGCAGTGTCAGACGCAGTCCGCGAAGCAGTGCGCCTCTCGCTTGCGAGTGCTGGGTTTGTTGACGGAAAGACGGCGACCATTGCTTCGGGCAATGCCGAGCGGATTAGTACCGAACTGTCGGACCCTCCGTTTTCAAACATGGCCAGACCCACAGCCTCGGCCACGGCGGCGGCGGAGAGTCTTGAGAGCGATCAGCCGCGGAGTCATGCCGCGCCTTTACGGATCGAACAGTCCCGGATGGACTTTCCGGTTCAAGAAATTCCCGAGGAACGATTCGTCCAGGATGTTCAGGCACTAGCGGAAGCAACCGGGGCGCTTGCGATTGAGTCCGTCGAGATTCTCAGTGGCTTAGCAGAGCGCAAGAGCGCGCCGCTTGCGACGACTGGGGAGAGCTTGAACGCTGAAGCGGCGTCGAAATCCGTTCTCCCGCCGCTGGCGTCCGCTGACAAGCTTGTGGGCGAGGCCACGATTGATTCCTTAACTCCGAATATTCGGCCAATCGGCCAGCTTGAAGAAAGCTTTATCGTGGCAATCGATGACGATGGCCTGCTATTGATCGATCAGCACGTCGCCCACGAACGAATTCTCTTCGATAAGTATCGTGCCCTGGAAGCTGGGCGCCGAACTGAATCGCAGAATCTGCTGGCGCCAGAAACGTTTGACCTGACGCCGGCACAAACCGCCGTCTTTGAACTCGTGGCCACGGAACTCGAGAATTATGGCTTTGATCTGATGAGACTCTCGGGCCGCACCGTGGCGATCAAAGCAACTCCAGCCGATCTGCCGCCCGGCGAAGCGCGCAACATGTTGGCGGAAGTATTGGACGCGGTTGACGGCGAAAAACGGGGTTTGGCCCGTGAAACCTTGCGTGACGAAATCGCGGCATCGCTTGCTTGCCATGCGGCGATCAAAGTTAACACTCCACTGGCGCCGGAAAAGATGCGCTGGCTGATAGATCGCTTGCTGCTTACGTCTTCACCCACCACTTGTCCACATGGGCGGCCTGTGATCCTGCGACTTGCGACGCGGGACATCTTGAAGGGCTTTCATCGCATTTAACGTTCTGAGGAAACATTGTCGGGTGGCCACGGAGTGCCACCCCTACAATGTGTCGAGGATCGTTAGTAGCTGATCAGGATCCGACAAATCAGGCAACAGCGCGTCAGGGTTGTGCTTGAGTAGATCATCGCGCGAGTAGAGCCGACCAGTGCCTACGGCTACTGCGCGGGCGCCAAAGTGGTGAGCGCAGTCGATGTCGTTCGGGGTGTCGCCGATTACGATGAATTGTGAAGGCTTGAGGTCTATCCCGAGATAACGCCGGATGCGATCGGCCGCGAGCGCAGGAAGATCGCGGCGGTCGTGCGACTCATCTCCAAACGAGCCCGGTAAGGTGAAGAATCTCGACAACCCAACCAGTTCCATCTTCAAGTATGCCGCTGGCTCTATGTTCCCCGTCACCAACGCGGATTGATAACGAGGGTGAGCGTGAACTGCTTCTAAAGCCTCCTCTACCCCGGGTAATAAATAGAAAAACTGCTCACCGTTTCCTGTCACACGATGCATTTCTTCCATATAGCGTGTGCGCAGTTCTTCTACACGGTCGCGTATGTGTACGTGCGTGAAGCCTTCATGGCGCAACGCTTCCACGACGATTTGCAGATCAGTCATTCCAGAGACCCTCATCTCTGCCAATCTGCCTGACGTACCAAACACCGCTTCCAAGACCGGGATTGTGTAGTCCTTGAAAGCGTCGGTGCGCACTGAGCGAATCAACGTACCATCGATGTCCCAGAATAAAATTCGAAGGTCGGACGTTGAGACACGCGGAAAGCGAGAGCCGGAGATGGAGCTAAGCGGGGCGCCTGTGACCGTCCCGTCTACTCCTTCGCTATTTTCATCTTCATCGCTATTGAGCTTCATTCTCGCCTCGCCTTTCCCATCGCTCATTCTCCCCGCCGCTACTCGATAACCGCCAGCACGTCTCCAGCGTTGACCGTCGCTCCGGCCTCTGCCTGAATCGAAACTACAGTTCCGGCCTTTGGCGTCTTCAGTTCGTTTTGCATTTTCATCGCTTCGACAACAAGAATGCCGGCACCGATTGCTACATCCGCACCTTCTGCCACCAGGATGCGCACTACCTTTCCCGCCATGGGCGCAACAATCTCAGCTGCACCGTGATCGTGCCGGCTATCTGACTGAGTGCTGCGCAATCGCTTGGGGTCGATGACTCTGATCGGGTAACTGCGCTGGCGTAGATGCACCGTTAGGATTTCAGCCGATGATTCGATTCTACTGTCGTAAACTTTCGTTCCGTTAACTAGCAAGTAACGATGGCCGTCGAGTTCACGAATTGCCAGCTCGTAAGTGCGTCCGTCAACTTCCGCGACGACTCGTTGCCCCTCGACATTGATCGAGAGCGAATGCACTGTGCCCGAGAGTTCAGCGTTCAGTTTCATCGCTCATGCTTCCCGAGAACGGATTTCGGCGTGTCAGTTGCGCCTGAGTCCCTGGCGCTGACCTGGCGCCCGGACAACTTCCAGCGATTCTGTTCCCGACTCGCCTCCGGATCTTGCGAAGCCTGACGCTGTACTCTGACGTAATGCAATGCGGCGGCAATCAGCGCCACATCCGTCTGCTGAGTTTGTTCTTCGGTTTCTTTTGCCTCAGCGAGCGCCCGATCGCGCCTCTGGTTGAAGCGGGCAACGAATCCAGTATCCAGCATGCCTGAAATGAATTCCGCGTCACGGACAATCAGGCGGAAAAAACCTAGCGAAGTTTTGATGCCATCTACCGCGTACTCGTCCAGTGCCGTTCGCAAGCGATCGATGGCCTCCCCCCTGGTACGTCCCCAGGCCGCAAGCTTTGAAATCATCGGATCATAATAGATCGACACTTCGGAGCCGGATTCAACACCGCTGTCATTGCGAATTCGCGGGCCCGACGGTACGCGCAGGTATTTGATCGTGCCTGGCGAAGGAATGAAGTTATTCTCCGCATCCTCAGCATAAATCCGGCATTCAATCGCGTGGCCCCGCCAGGCGATATCTTCCTGCTGGAATGAAAGTGGGGCGCCGTCAGCTACAGTTATCTGCTCGCGCACCAAATCGATGCCCGTTACCAACTCGGTCACTGGGTGTTCAACCTGTAGCCGTGTGTTCATCTCCAGGAAGTAAAATTCCCGTGTTGCATCGGCAACAAGAAACTCCACAGTTCCTGCACCCTCGTAATTCACCGCGCGAGCGATTTTGACAGCGGCCGCGCCCATTCGTTCGCGTAATTCGGAATCGTTTATTGGCGACGGACACTCTTCGATCACTTTTTGGTGACGACGCTGAATCGAGCATTCGCGTTCTCCCAGATGGACCGTATTGCCCAAGGCATCGGCGAAGATCTGGATTTCGATATGTCGCGGACGCTCGATCGCTTTTTCGAGATAAAGCGAGGGATCACCAAAGGCGGCAGCCGCTTCTGACTGCGCCGTTTCGAAAGCGGAGAGCAATTCTTCATAAGAGCGGACAAGCCTCATTCCTTTACCGCCACCACCTGCTGCGGCTTTCAACATGACTGGGTAGCCAAATTCCGCAGCCAGTTGCTTTGCCTGAGCAAAAGATATCAGTGGCTCGATAGTGCCTGGAACGATTGGAACTCCCGCTTCCATGACAGCGCGTCGAGCTGTTGTTTTCGATCCCATAACGTTCATGGCATCCGGAGTGGGGCCGATAAAGGTCAAACCTGCATCGGTGACCGCGCGGGCAAACTCAGCATTCTCTGCGAGAAATCCATACCCGGGATGGATCGCCTCTGCGCTGACCTTGATCGCCGCTGCAACGATCTTTGGTATCGAAAGATAGCTCTCGGTAGAAGGTGAGGGTCCCAATAAAACTGCTTCATCAGCCATTGCGACATGAACCGCTTTGGCGTCGGCTTCTGAATACACTGCCACCGGCGAGATTCCAAGATCACGACAGGCACGTATCACGCGTACCGCAATTTCTCCTCGGTTGGCTATTAGAAGTTTGCGGAACATGGAAAGTAGTCAGGTGTCGGTTGTCCGTTGTCAGTGGTCCGTTGTTCGTTGTCAGTGGTCCGTTGCCGCGAGAATTCTGGTCCGCTACTCAATTAATTAGTAATCGGGTCGTGGCATCACTGGTAACACAGACCACTGACAACTGACAACTGACAAGTGACCACTGACGACTACACCCACAAGCTAAACGACAACTGAGCTTGTTGGTTGCCGAGTATCGTAGCGAATGATCACGCGAGCTCCCGGCCAATATTTCTTGTCCAGGACTTGCTGCTGCGCGTCGAGAGGCTGCGAGGATTCATACTCGACGCCGGCAATGTTGTAAGTATAGAAAACGTGAGTGACACGGCCTTCGCGGTCTGAGGTGATGTCGAGGATCTCGCCCTCGACAATGCGACCAGTTTTCAGTAGACGGGAGATACGAGACGCTTCGTCTTCCCTTTTCTTACGGAAGCGATCGAAGAGGGCCATGATGCGGGTAAGGCTTAAGGTTTGGTAGCGTTGGTTGAGGCCGTCGAACCGATCATGCCCGGACCAGCCTCAGAGACCTTTGTTATCAGGCCGTCACGAACAATCAAGTCGTCATCGGTGCCCGGAATTTGGTCGAGTCCCGGGAGACGCAGTTCGTAATTTGTAAATGACAGCGGGAGCGAATCGTCACCACTGGGGTCAACCGAGGCATTGCGGATCACCTCGCCGCGCAGACGCCTGGGGCCTTGCTTTGGCAAGGCGGCAAGGTCGGCCCCGCTGGTTCTGTAACCGTTCGGTCCCAATGGTCCAAGTGCCTTCAGCGCCGCCGCCAGTGTGCCATCAGGATCGGGCAACTCTTCAAGACTGGAAGGGAGCGTATTTCGGTGGAGAATGCCATATTCAAGCAACGCCCTGCCGACCCGATGAACGTGAGCCCAATAGCCGGCTTCGAGAGCGTCTTGGCGATTGCGTAAACGAGCGGGAACGCTGAGACCGATGAAGAAAGTAACCAGCAAGCACGCCGCAGCCGACGCAACCAAGCCGCGCCGCGCGTAAGCGGCACCGCAAAAGCGGGACGGTTCGCGCAGTATCGACCTGTAGATTCTGCGACCAGCAAAGAGAACCAGGATCGTCGCCGGTATCGCGACCCATTTCAGCCGCCAGGCGGCAGTCTGTGCAGCAATGGCCAACCACCAGGCCAATGACGAGAAGCGGAAGGAAAGCGGAACGCGCTGGATCAGCGCGCCAACTGTTTGGCCCACGAATGCCAGTATCATTGCTGAGCCCATTACCGCCAGCACCAGTGCTCGGCCGTACGAGGGCAGTTCATGCTCAGGCTTAGGTAGCGGCTCGCCAACGGAGCGCGCGCCACAAAAAGTGCATCCGTTGCTGAAATCACCAGCAAATCTAACGCCGCAGCAGGGACAGATCGTCACTTGGTTATACCTCGAGCGCGAGGAAAAAGAGCTCCTATTTGAGGTCATTCGGGGGTTAACCAGCCTTGTGTACAAGCGTCTGTTCGGTTCGGCGTTCGGGTCCCGAATATGATGATGAATAAGACGATTGCAGTTCTATCTCAACTTCAACATTAGCGCGGTTCAGTTCGCGCCAGGTGTGGTACATCCGATGGGCAAAGGTCCAGTAAGAGCCTACAGCGAGCACCCATAGCACCGCGGGCATCCGGTTCGCAAAAAAGTTGTTCGACCCTGGATGAGTGCTCAATGCTCCTATAATTAAAAGAACCACTCGCTCTGGTCGCCTCAAGAATCCTACGTCACACTTGGGGATTAGGCTTTCAGCCCGCGCGCTGGCGTAGCTTACCATAACCGACCCCATCAGTGCCGCGCCCGCAAGAAAAACGTTAAGAGTTGAGTGAAATTGTGTGGTCCGAGCGTAAAAGACCATCAAACCGACAAATACGACCATATCAGACAGCCGGTCCAGCGAGGAATCAAGGAAGCCGCCGAATCTCGTCACACGTCCGGAGAGCCTTGCTACCTGGCCATCCAACATGTCAAAAAGATTCGCGACAATCAGGAAGACGCCGGCCCAGAAAAACCATCCAAATCCAAACAGCAGGCCACAGGCAACGTTCAACGCTACGCCGATGACGGTCAGGAAGTTCGGATTAATGTGGCCATGGGCGAGCCATCGGACCATTGCGTCGATGATCCGTTGACATGCGCGTCCGATGCTCGCCCCAAACACTCCGTTTAATTTCTCCTTGGCCCCATTATGCCGAAAACTCGGAAAACTGTCAGTACAGGTCTACTTGGACTCGTTTTCTTCTACGTCGTGGAGGGTTGTTAATCGCCTGATCTCAAAATTACGCGCACCGGCAGGAGTGCGCACGATAACTTCATCACCTTCTGCTTTGCCCATTAGACTCTTTCCAACGGGTGATGTCGTCGAGATAAAACCCTTTTGCGGATCACTCTCTTCGGGAGTTACCAGCCGGTAAGTGACCTCCTCATCGCGCTCGGCATCATAGAGGATCAGCATTGAGCCGTATGACGCCTTATCCCGCGGGATTCGATTGATGTCAATGGAGGCGATTTCACTGATTCGCTGGCGCAATTCAACGATGCGGGCCTTCACAACATTTTGCCGGTCTAGCGCCGCACGGTATTCAGAGTTCTCTCGCAGGTCGCCAAACTCGAGGGCCCGCTTGATCTCTTTTGGCAGATGAACCCTCAGTTCAGACTCGAGTTCATCAAGTTCGCCCTGCAGTTTCTGTTTAATAACTTGTGACACTGTGCACTCGCTTCCCACGCACCTTACCGGTGATGTTGTGCTTCGTCAGGAGACCCGAATGAAATGCCTGTATCGCGCGCTGTGCGGATAAGCTGGCCACCTGGCGGAACGGTTTTGACATTTGCAATGGCTTCACTGATCGGAACAGGCACGATGTCTCCCGCTTGCAGCGCTACCATCACCCCTTTTTTTCCCTCGGCCAACGTTCGCACGGCCCATGAACCGAAATTGGTTGCGAGCATCCGATCAAACGCATTGGGTCGGCCCCCGCGTTGCAGATGTCCCAACACCACGCAACGCACCTCTTTGTTGATCCACCGCTCGAGTTCCTGTCGGCAGTAGTTTCCGATTCCGCCCAATCGTGGCGCATGTAGCGGATCACCCTTGTCCTGATAGATTTGCTCGTGTCCAATTTCGACTGCTCCCTCAGCGATCACTATGATACTGAACTTTGATCCGCCGGCATCACGGGCAAGGATCTTTGTTGCTACCGATTCAGTTGAAAATGGAACCTCCGGAATCAGGATAACATCTGCGCCGCCGGCGATGCCTGAATGCAATGCAATCCAACCAGTATTTCGTCCCATCACTTCCAGGATCATAACGCGATCATGCGATTCGGCGGTGGTGTGCAAACGATCGAGTGCTTCGGTCGCTATATCAAGAGCAGTCATAAAGCCGAAGGTAAGCTCCGTGCAGGCGAGATCGTTGTCAATAGTCTTAGGCACGCCACAAACCGGGACCCCAAGGGCGTCGAATTCAGACGCGATGGTCAGCGTTCCTTCACCGCCGAGCACTACGAGTCCGTCGATTCCCAATCGCTCCATGTTTGATACTGCTTCGCGGTAAACATCTTCGGTTTTTCTGAGAACTCCCCCTTCAACTGATTCGGCGAAATGTCCCCGGTTTCGCGTTCCCAGGATAGTGCCTCCTCGGGGCAATAACCCGCGCACGTCACTGGGAGTTAAGTGCCGAGTTTTCGTGTCTCCCAAGAGACCCTCAAAACCGTCTTCAATGCCAATCACTCGCATGCCGTATTCGCAGGCTGCGGTTTTTACTACCGCGCGAATCACGGCGTTCAAGCCTGGAGCATCACCTCCACCAGTTACGATTCCAATGCTTTTGAGCATCGATTTGATTGGCTTCGAGCTTCAGGTTCAGAGTTTCAACTTTCGAAGTTTCAGGTTTCAGGTTTCAGGTTGCAAGTTTCACGCTGAATTTCATTTCTTCGCAATGCACGCTTTGGCCTGAACTTAAACTTGCAATCTGAAACCTGCAACCTGCAACCTCCACTTTAAACCTGGAACTTGAAACTATTTCGTACGTGCGGCGGCTCATGATACTCGCCGTAGTCCGGATAATTCTTGGTAATGATTTCACCCGGCCTTGTGTTCTCGGTCAATAATTTGAGCGCATCTCTCAAGACTGATCGTTGCAATTCGGGCTGATTCGGTTTTCCCAGGCTGTTGCCAATCTTGAAACCCTTTGGATAGAGGGCACGCGGCGGCCGCATCTGCGCTGAAACCTCAGGACTGACTGTTATCAGCACCGTCGGGATACCCTTCATTTCAATTTCACGCTGAACCGCGACGACCGTCCGGTGACAAACGTTTGGTCAACCACCCGTCAAAATCACGGCGTCGGCTCTAGAGCCTTTATCGATCTCGTTGGCGATCTCGCGAGCCGTGCCTTCATACATGGCCTTTAGTTGCATCGTATAACCCATGTACCCTACGTGCTTGCGAGCGACATCACAAATGAAACCTTCAGCCTTTAAATGTCTCAGTACATCAATTGGAAAAACGACGTTAATGTCTTCGTCAGCATCCGAATGGTCATAGTGATGATGTGTAACCATCAGCTGTGACGATTCCACGTCTTCAGGAATGAGCCGATAGCCGAGATCGCCCAGCTCATCGGCAATGTTGAACGGCTCCTGGTCCCTCAAGTGCACACCACCGGCAGTGACGATGGCCACGGTTGTCTTTGAGAGATCGCCTTCAAACGGAGTGAAGGGTACGCATTTTCGTGAAATGGACATGTCTAAATCGAAAGGTCAGAACTGATCAGTTAGGACCAGCATCTGACCTTTGCCTGGAACGCAAACTTACAGCTTCCGCAAGACTTCGAAGAGATCCTCGTTGTCGGGTTGATCTGAGATATCGTGGATGTCTTTGTAGGCAAGCTTGCCTTCCTTGTCCACGATAAAAAGTGCACGTTCGCTGATCCCATCACTTTCCCGATATGCACCGTATGCCTTGGCGACTTCTCCTTTGGGATGAAAGTCGCTTAGGAGATCGTATGAGAGTCCACCGAGGCTCTTTGCCCAGGCGGTGTTACAGGGGACGCTGTCGACGGAGATACCCAGAACCTGGGCATCGTAGCCTTCAAAGCGTTCGAGGTCGGCCTCGTACGCCGGCATCTGAGCGGTTCAAACGGGTGTGAAGGCCAGTGGATAAAACGCGATTACAACATTTTTCTTGCCGCGGAAATCCGAAAGCTTCACCTTCTTACCCTTTTCCAGGTTACTTGGCAGTTCAAAATCCGGGGCCACTTCTCCAATTTCAGCCATGAAGAATTATCCCTCCTTCTGTTACTGGTTTAGCGAATTTGGTTCGGAAGTAAGATAATTGACAGAGAAGGCGAATTCAAGTAAACGACCCTTCGGAATGGGTTTGATTAGACTAAGTTGACCCTCAAATCTCGCTCGCGTAGCATAGCGGCAGCCGTCTGGAGCGGGTTCACGGTCGCGCAGATCTCGAAAAGGTAACGACACTTTGGACATCGACGACGAAGCAAAAGAGATTGTGAAAGAAATCGGGACGGCCATCAACGAGTCGGTGGAAAACTCGGCCAAGGTTGCAGAAGCCATCGAACGTCTGCGAGACGCAGGCTATGAGATGGAGTTAACACTGAGATTGGAAATTGGGCTGCGGCCTCACTCGGGGGAGGACGAGGACGGCGATGCGACGTTGGATCTCACCGAAGAAGACATGCAGGTTCTGCAGCGAATGAAGATTCGCATAGACCCTGAGCACTGAAAGAATCCCTCTCTTTGGAGTGCGGCGGCCTGGCGGCGCTTTGGCCCACCTTACTGAAGAGTCTTGTTGAATCGCGAGATGCCGTTGGGCATCAAATGCCAAAGCGGCGCCAGGCCGCCGCACTCCAAACACGCTATTCAGAAGGCTCCTCACCCTGAGTCAACTTCTGTTGCCGCAAAGCGGCCGCGCCGAGCAGCCCTCCCATTCCCATTGATTCAACCGCAGTGCTCGGCACGAGCATCAAAGCACCCTTCTCCTTGAGACCTTCATACAGCATATTCATCGCCCTCAGGTGTAGCGCGGTCGGATTGTCCTGATAAGCCCGGGAAGCAATCTCGAAAGAGTTGGCGATTTCCACTTCGGCCTGGCCCAGGATGATACGCGCTTGCTTTTCCCGCGCCGCCTGTGCCTCGCGCGACATCGCATCCTGCAGAGCGGTGGGAATTATTACGTCGCGCATTTCGACGGACTGCACTGTGACACCCCAGGGATTTGAACGTTCATCGATCAGTTTCTGCAATTCTTCTTCGATTCGCTCGCGGCCGCGCAGCAAATCAGTCAAGGAGGTGCGGCCGATGATATCGCGCAAAGCGGTCTGTGCGGCCCAACTCACCGCCTGTGGATAGTTTTGAACTTCGAGCGCAGCTTTTTCAGGATCATAGACCATCCAGAAAAGCACCGCATCAACGTTCACCGGCACCGTGTCGGAAGTCAGAGTTTCTTCAGCGGCAAAGCTCGTGGTTATCACGCGTTGGTCGATCCACGCAGGTATTGAATCGATGAAAGGAATGATCCAAAACAATCCCGGACCGCGTAGACCGATATAGCGTCCCAGCCGCAGCACAACTGCACGTTCCCATTGCCGGGCAATCTTGGGCGATTGTGCGAGCAAGATGCCCAACAACACACCGGCAACTAAGCCGAACGGACTACCGGTTGCTATGAACATCAATACTCCGAGGGCCACTGGCGCCAGAAATACCAGCGCAGAAATTACGTTGACGCGTGGGGTGTTCTGGGTCGGCAGACTGCTTCGGGTTTGTACCAAACTTGTAATGTCACCCATTTTTCCTCATTTCCTTTTTGCGCCTGGTATGCAGGTGGTCAAGCAGATCGTCGAGAGTAAAGCCCAGGGCTCCGGCCTCGGCGATAAATCGATCGCCCAGATCGCAAAGATGCTCCTGGTGATCCTGACATCCTCTTGCCTCGAAATGGCGGGCGCATACAAATGTTCCAACACCCCGCCGGGTTTCGACAACTCCGCCGCGCTCCAGCTCTGCATATACCTTAGCGACTGTGTTTGCATTGATTCGCAGGTCTACGGCTAATTGCCGCACAGTCGGCAATTGATCGCCGATTCTGAGGCGGCCCGTGGTCACCGCGAACTGAATGGCCCGAGTCAGCTGGACGTAAAGCGGCATCGGATCAGCCTGGTTTATTAGAAACATCTGACTCATTAAGGTTCTAAAACTTCCTTTTTTATTCCGCAGTTATAGTCTAGCCTAATGCAGACGTTTCTATAGATGGGGAACAGACGCGGCTATTCTATCAGGGAAGAACGGAGCGCCATAACCAACGGATCACTCTCTAAGAGGGCAGTTTTATTTCTTATCGGTTCAGTCAGAGCAACATTTGGCGCTACTGAAACGCTTATGTTATCTTGTCTGGCTTTCAAACCTTCCGGTTTTCTGTCCAGAGACTCAATAGAGGAGTTAAATAAGTAAGTATGGCTACGCCTAAGTCAAACGCGACCAGCAACGGCAAATCGTTCGGTAAAGTCGTGCAAATAATCGGACCCGTTGTCGATATCGAATTTGAAGGAAAATATCTTCCACCGATCTATCAGGCGCTGAGAATTGTTTCCGAAGGCTTCGATGTCCCTACCCCGATAGATGTCATCGCGGAAGTGGAACAGCATCTGGGTGAAGGCCGCGTGCGCACCGTCTCGATGCAGCCAACGGACGGAATGGTCCGCGGCATGATGGCCATCGATACCGGTGGCCCAATCACGATGCCTGTGGGTGAGGGAACACTCGGGCGGATTCTAAACGTCATAGGCGAACCAGTCGATACATTAGGCGACGTGAAATATGCCGAGCGTTATCCGATTCACCGTCACGCACCCAGCTTTGAGGAACAGTCGACCGAACTGCAGATGTTTGAAACGGGCATCAAGGTGATTGACTTGATTCAGCCGTTTCTCCGGGGCGGGAAGATCGGCTTGTTCGGCGGCGCCGGTGTAGGAAAGACCGTTATCGTCATGGAGTTGATCAACAACATTGCTAAAGCGCGAGCGGGATTTTCGGTTTTCGCCGGCGTCGGTGAGCGGACGCGCGAAGGCAATGACTTGTTGCGCGAGATGGTCGAGTCGGAGGTTATTCAGTTTGGGGAAGTCTTTAATAATCACTTCCGCGAGACAGGGGAGTTTGATCTTACAAAGGTCGATAAGGAGGCGCTTGGAAAGTCGAAAGTGGCCCTCATTTACGGCCAGATGACTGAGCCGCCAGGCGCGAGATTGCGAGTCGCGCTTTCCGGGTTAACGGTTGCCGAATACTTCCGAGACCAGGGAATGGACGTGCTGTTGTTTATCGATAACATCTTTCGCTTTACCCAGGCGGGGTCCGAAGTGTCGGCGTTGCTCGGTCGCATGCCTTCCGCAGTCGGTTACCAGCCGAATCTGGCGACTGAAATGGGGGAGATGCAAGAACGAATCACCTCGACAAAGACCGGATCGGTAACTTCGATTCAGGCTGTCTATGTACCGGCTGACGACTACACTGATCCCGCGCCGGCGACAACTTTTGCTCACCTCGACGCCGTAACAGCACTGTCGCGACAGATCGTTGAACTGGGAATCTATCCGGCGGTAGACCCGTTGTCATCGTCTTCGCGCATTCTAGATCCGCGTATTCTCGGAGCGGACCATTACAACACTGCTCAAGACGTTAAGCGCGTGTTGCAGCGCTACAAAGATTTGCAGGACATCATTGCGATTCTGGGACTCGATGAACTTTCAGACGACGACAAGCTGATCGTGTCGCGCGCACGCAAGATTCAGAGGTTCTTCTCTCAGCCTTTCCACGTCGCGGAGCAATTCACCGGCCTGGAAGGCAAATATGTAAAGCTGGAAGACAGTGTCAAGGGCTTCCGTGAGATCGTGGATGGCAAACATGACGACCTGCCGGAGCAAGCCTTCTACATGGTCGGCACGATCGAGGAAGCAATCGAAAAGGCGAAGACGATTGCACAGTAAGCGAAGGGGCGAAAAGGTATAGAGTAGAAATGGCGAAGGCGCATTGAAAGCTTCGCCTTCTCCTCGGTTCACCCAATCTCCCTGTTTTCAGCTAATTTATGGCTCAACAACTGCAACTCGAAGTAATCACGCCGGAGCGACGCGTGCTCGCCGAACCGGTGAGCATGGTGACGGTACCCGGCCTTGGCGGTGAACTGGGGATATTACCCGGCCACACACCGTTGATTTCCCAACTCCAGACGGGCGTGCTCTCTTACGTTCAGGACGGGAAGGCTCTTCAGCTTCACGTCTCGGGTGGTTTTGTGGAAGTCAGAGACGATCACGTCTCAGTCCTGGCAGAGGTTGCCGAACGGCCGGAGGAAATTGATGCGGCCCGCGCTCGTCTCGCGCGCGAACATGTGGAAAAGCAATTAAGCGCGTGGACAGGAACTGAAGAAGATTTTGAAAAGTCTCGCGCCAAACTCGAGCGCTCAATGGTTCGCTTAAAACTTGCGTCTGGGGGCCCGAGCTAGATTCCGAATAGCATTTATCCGGGTTGATGACCCGGCCTCATGCTACCCAACCTGATCGCTTCTCGCATTTCATAAACTGCCCGCTCAAGGCCTGCAAACATAGCTCGCGCAACTATATTGTGACCGATATTGAATTCAGTGATCTCAGGAATAGCTGCAACGGCGCCGACGTTCTTGAAAGTAAGGCCATGTCCGGCAGCAACCAGTAGCCCGTATTGAGCTGCTAGTGCGGCCGCCTCGCGTAAACGTCTCAACTCTTGTGCTACGCGCAAGGCACCCTCGCCGTGCATTCCACGTGCTCCGAGCGTAGCTTCAGCATAAACTGCCGTGCATAGTTCCACCTGATTAGCGCTTACATCGTGAGCAACTTCAATTTGTTGTGGATCGGGGTCGATAAACAGACTCGCCAATATCTTTTCCTGACGTAGCCGACTGACGGCAGCTCGGACAATGGCGATGTTGGCTTTAACATTCAGGCCGCCTTCGGTTGTTATCTCGCCCGGATTTTCCGCAACCAAGGTAACGGCGTCAGGCCTGGTTTCGAGTGCAACCTTCAGCATGTCTTCCGTGGCCGCCATCTCCAGGTTGAGATAGGTAATAACCGAACTTCGCAGCAGACGGACGTCCGCATCCTGAATATGTCGGCGATCGCCGCGCAAGTGAATCGTAATTCCATCGGCGCCCGCCTGTTCGCACACCATTGCTGCAGCGACGATGCTGGGCTCGGGCGCGCGACGCGCCTGCCGCACAGTTGCTACATGATCAATGTTGACGTTGAGCCGGGCTGCCATCTGTCCCTCATCGAAGGTCCGTCGCGCTTGAGTATAGCGAATTTTGTCCGATTCGCTCTGGCTTTTCCTGGGAAGACAAACTCAATCATTCAACTTATGCTCGGCGGCTTGTCGCGCGGCTTTAATCGCTTGATCGTAGATTCCCCGCCGCGCCTGTTTTCGGATCAGTCCCACTTCACCCAGCATCTTCAAACTGTCTCCGGCAAGATTTACCTTGCTTCCTTCGTAATGGTCCCAGCGGACAGGAATCTCCTTCAGCCTCAATCCGGCGCAATAGGTGACATAAAGCAGTTCGACATCAAAACCAAAACGATCGACGGTAGCGGCCTCGATGATCGGGCGACAAACGCTCAGCCGAAAAGCTTTGAAGCCGCACTGGGTATCCCAGAAAGGCAGGCCTGTAGCCAACCGCACGGCAGCGTTAAAAACTCGGCCACCCTGCTCACGTCTCCAGGACTGATGCACTCCGATTAGGTTTCTATCTAGTGCTCGCGAGCCAAAGGCGACGTCACATTCGCCGCGTTCAATCGGTCCTACCAGCTTCGGTGTTTCCGTTATCGGCGTGGAAAGGTCCGCATCGGAAAACAGGGCCACTTCTGCTCGCGATGCCAATAGTCCTAATCTGACGGCGCGTCCTTTTCCGAGGTTTGATTTATAGCTAATCACCGAGGTTCGAATGGAACCGGAATCCGCCAGGGCGTCGTGGGCGACCGCAGCAGTGTCGTCTTTCGATCCGTCGTCTACCACAATAAGCTCAGCTTCGGGAACGTTCTTATTCAGGTACTCCACTATCTCGGGAAGGGTTTTTCCGAGTCGGACGGCTTCGTTATACGCGGGAATGATAATTGAGAGGGGTACGGCCATGGGTTTCCGTCTGCAATATACCACAGTGGAACTGTACCGGCCTTTCGGAGCACAGACCACGATTGTGTTATATTTTGGAGCATGGAACTTGCCAATCGCTTCGGCAAAGGGGCCCCCAATTACAGCGCGTTCATGGGTAAGAAATTTGTCCTGGTGGCGACGGCTGTTGTTTTAATAGCTGCTGTTTTTGGCGGGACAGTGGGGAATTCGCGAATATTCCGTCGGTCTTCATCAGCGACCGGCAACGGTGCGTATCGCGCGGCAGAGGACATTGAGAAGGACTACAACGAAGCGATAGGGATTATCTCGACCAACTATTCCGGCGACATCGATTATGAGAAAGCCACCCAGGCGGCCATCCAGGGCATGCTGTCGACCTTGGATCCTCATTCGGTTTATTTTCCGTACAGCGAATTCAAGAAGCTAAAAGAAGATCAGGACTCTCGCTTTTACGGTATTGGCGTCACTATCGTCCAACATCGGGATGGCGTATATGTTCAGTCGGCCGTGGAGGGAACGCCTGCTGCGCGTCTGGGCCTTCGGTATGGAGATCGAATCGTTGAGGTAGACGGCAAAGATTCGCGCGAATGGAGTAGCGATCAAGTTTCGAAGAATGTGCGCGGCGGAAAAAACGAACCCGTCACAATAAAGGTCGAGCGGCCAGGAGCTGAGGCTCCGATGAATTTCACCATCGTTCGAGATGCGGTTCCCCTCCCGTCGATTCGCAACGAATACATGATTAAACCCGGTACCGGTTATGTGGGACTGATCGGCGGATTTCAGCACACTACAGATGAGGAACTGCGCGACTCTCTGAAGAAGCTCAAAGAGCAAGGCCTGCGGCAGCTGATCCTGGACTTGCGGGGAAATCCGGGTGGTCTTCTGGACCAGGCGATCGATGTTGCCAGCGAATTTCTTACTCGCGGTCAGGTGATTGTTTCCGTGAAAGGTCGCAGCGAGTACAGTGAACCCGTCGTTTACAAATCGAGCGGCACGGATCCGGAAGATATACCACTGGTAGTTTTGATCAATCGCAATACCGCCTCGGCTTCGGAAATAGTTGCCGGCGCCGTTCAAGATCACGGACGCGGTCTGATTGTGGGTGAAACGAGCTTTGGTAAGGGGCTGGTGCAGCGGGTGTTCCAACTACCTTTCAACACCGGGCTTACGCTGACAACGGCCCGTTACTACACGCCCTATGGGCGCTCGTTGCAGCGCGACTATTCGAACGGTTCACTTTACGACTATTACGCCAGACACGACGCGAACGAACCTAGACCTCAATCATCGCCGGTTCCCGGAGCAAGAAATCTGGAAACACCTTTGCCACTGGCGTCGCCGACGCCGCATCCTCAAACTGGGCCCGCGGTGAAGACGGCAGCAGGGAGGGTCTTTTACGGTGGCGGTGGTATTACACCGGACATTGAAGTAAAGCCGCTCAACGCGACGCCCTTGCGACAGCGAATTGCAGAGAGCGCTTTCCATTTTACGCGGCGACTCTCTTTTGGTTTGATAACGGGTCTTGAAGCTTACAAAGTAGAAAAAGTTGTTTATGGCCGCAGCGCTAGACCTGGTGATTATCCAATCACCGAAAAAGTAGTCGAAGCCTTCAGAGAGTTTGTTCGCAACGATACTTTGTCCGGTTTTACTTCCGCACAGTTGGACCAGGAGATTGAGTTCGTGAAGTTGCGTCTGCGTGAGGAGATAATCACTGCTGCATTTTCGAACGACGCCGGTGCGCGCGTGCTGCTCGACAGCGACCCGCAAGTGCTGCGTGCAATCGAAGCCTTGCCAGATGCAAAACGCCTTGCAGAAAGCGCGCGCGGTGTCACCTCGCAGAGCTAGGACCCCAGCCAATGAGAAAACTGTTCATCCTTGCGACAATCGCACTGATAACTTTTCCCACCTTTACGAGAAGTCAGGAGAACCGGATTTCTCTCAAAACTCAGCCCACCCGGACTGTTGACGCTGGTCCAACCCGCCTGGCCTTGGAAGTAGTCTATTACACTGGTGCGGCACCGGCTTACCTGGCTGTCCCCAGTCCCGAAGCGAAACGAGCTGGTGCATGGTTCGGGAGGTTTTCGCGCAGGCCAAACTGGCAACTACCTGAAGGTGCCTTACCGGTCACGGCCGTAAGGGTCGAGTCGCAATTTAACGGTGAAACAGTCGAAATCCACGTGTCGGTTCTCAGAGGGAAATTTCACGACCAGGAGGACTCTGTCGCGGTATATCACCTTGGTGAAAATGAGAAGATTATTGTGGGCGAGTTGAAGACATTCGGAGTTGAGCCCTTTGAAATAAAAGTTATCAGAGTGTCGCCGAATGTAGTTAACCCGAATAACATCATTAACAGGACGCAATCGCTCGAGGTGATCACGGTCCAGGCAGTTAATTCAACACTTCCCCAATATCAACTGACTTTGCGGAACCTCTCTAATAAGGCCATTAGCGCCATTTGGTTAGGGGTGGAACGCAACGGAAAGGTTGTATCCTCCTCATTACCCCATGACCCTGCTGAGGGAAGACCTTTGATTGCTGCCGGTGATGTGTACCAGACACGGCCTCTCGGGGTCACCCGAGGTCTTGAGATAGGCGGGGGCTACGTCCCGGAGCCATTAGACTCGCAGAACGTTGTGATCGGCGCCCTGGTCTTCGACGACGGCACCTGGGAGGGGACTCCGTCTTACGCGGCGACGTTCCGCGCATTCGTTGCGGGTCGTAGATTGCAAATCGCCAGTGTTATTGGAAACCTAGATGGTATTCTCTCGACCGCCGAATTGACAGCGACGTCGGCGATTGCAGACCTCAGGACGCATGTTTCTCGCTCAGACGCCGACCTCGATAATGCCGCTTACGTCCATGTGTTAAGCGAGTTTCCGACCCTCACTAAGACACAGCAGGAAGATCTGAGAAACGGAGTTGAGGTGGCGACCCACGGAATCAGAAAGACCTTGCTCGATAATCTTAATGCCTTTGAAAAACAGCATCCGCAAAACCGACCTGAGGATTTCCGTGCCTGGCTGCTCAATGAGAAGCTGAAGTATGAGGGTTGGCTGCAACGCCTCGGAACTGGTGAGTCAAGCTCAAGATAGAAGCCTTAGTAGGATCGACGTAGCTGCGAAACAATTGGCGTAATAGTTCTTAAAGAGTTCGTCTACCAGGCCCGTCAGGGCCGTCTTGTAATCCCGCGCAGTACGAATAAACCCATTTGGAAAGGATCTTTCTTATGAAAGAGAAGGCTCGTGCTATTTATACGTTGGCGTCCCTTGGTGCGGTAATTTGCGCGATGGCGCTGGCAACGATGGTCAGCCGCGCTGAGGTTGCGGCCCCTGCGCAAACGCCAACCCCTTCGCCGACAGCAACTCCGTCGCCCAGTCCCACGCCGACTCCGGTTAACTGGTCCCAGGATCCGATGCTGAAACGGTTCGTATGGCGTGGTATCGGTCCTGCAAGTATGGGTGGTCGAATCGATGACATTGCAGTGGTCGAAAGCAATCCCTACATCATCTATGTGGGCTTTGCCACCGGGGGTGTTTGGAAGTCGATTAACAACGGCACGACCTGGCAGCCGATCTTTGACATTTATTCAACCAGCTCGATTGGCGACATCGCAGTCGCTCAATCGAACCCGGACATTGTTTGGGTGGGAACGGGCGAAGCAAACAACCGCCAGAGTTCCAGCTTTGGTGATGGTGTTTACAAATCGACCGATGGTGGCAAGACGTTTAAACACATGGGCCTGCGCGAGTCACAATCGATTCCTCGCATCGTTATCGATCCCAAAGATCCAAACACGGTGTACGTTGCGGTCCTGGGCCATCTCTTTGGCCCTAACAAGGAAAGAGGGATTTACAAGTCTACGGATGGGGGCACCACCTGGAACAATATCAAGTTTATCGATGAAGATACTGGGTTCACGGATCTCGTGATGGATGCGTCAGACAGCAAGATCTTATACGCAGCCTCGTACCAGCGCCGCAGAACTTCGTGGGGATTCAACGGCGGTGGTCCAGGAAGCGGAATCTGGAAAACGGTTGACGCGGGAAAGAGCTGGAAAAAACTGGACGGGGGCGGATTGCCTTCAGGGTTGCTCGGACGCATTGGCCTCGACGTGTCGCGATCAAATCCAAACACCCTATACGCGCAGATGGAAGTGGGCGCGACCACGGGCACTGGTGGCGAAGAGCAGCCTGTAGCGGGTGGCGGAGCAACTCCCAGTCCCAGTCCTACTCCGTCAGCCTCGCCCTCGCCATCTCCAGCCCCCGGTGCTTCTCCCTCGGCGAGTCCGGCTGCGTCGCCTACACCGACTCCGCCGGATCCAAAGAAAGCGGGTGTTTGGCGTTCGGATGACAAAGGAAAAACCTGGCGTGTTGTTAGCAACGAAGACAATCGTCCCATGTACTACAGTCAGATCCGAGTCGATGCCAAGAACCCCGAATACGTCTATGTCGGGGGTTTGAATTTCAGCAAGTCCACCGATGGCGGCAAAACATTCAAGTCGTTACAGCCGGGTATCGCCCATAGCGATCATCATGCCATCTGGATCGATCCCAGCAATGGCAACCACATCATGATTGGCAACGATGGTGGTTTGGACGTTAGTTATGACGAAGGCGCCACATGGGAGTTTGTCAACACGATTCCAGCAGCGCAGTTTTATGCTGTCGCCGCAGACATGCGTAAGCCATACCAGGTTTATGGTGGCTTGCAAGATAACGGTTCATGGGGTGGGCCAAGTCAAACCCGCAATCCGAGCGGAATAACCAATGCCGACTGGTATCGAGTTGGCGGTGGCGATGGGTTCTATGCTGCAGCTGATCCGACTGATTTCAATACCGTTTATTCTGAATCGCAGAACGGCGCTATGAATCGGCTGGATCTCCGCACTGGACGTTTCGTGAGTATTCGTTTGCAGCAGCCCAGGGCTTTGGTCCCGCGGCAGTTATTTTGACCCCGAACATCGTGCCCACGCCGCCGGTCGGCGAGCAATATCGCTACTACTGGAACACGCCGTTAGTGATGTCTCCGCACAACGCCCGCATCCTGTATGTCGGCGCTGACCGGCTGTTCAAATCTCTGGACCAGGGTGATACATGGACCGGCGGACCAGATCTGACCAAAAAGATTGATCGAAATACGCTGCCAATCATGGGTGTTCCGGGCAAAGATCCTATGGCCTCGAAGAATGATGGCTATACGAGCTATGGCCACATTGTTACGGTCGCCGAGTCGCCCAAACTTCCTGGAGTTCTCTGGGTGGGAACTGATGATGGGAACGTCCAGGTGAGTCGTGACGGCGCGGCTACCTGGACCAATGTGGCGAAGAATGTTCCCGGGATTGGTGATACGTACCATATCTCCCGTGTCGAACCCTCACACTTCGATGCAGCGACCTGTTATCTTGCGGTCGATGGTCACCGGTCGGATGATCTAAAGCCTTATTTGTTCGTCACTCACGACTATGGTCAAACCTGGACTTCAATCGTCAACAACCTTCCGTCGTTTGGCACAGTCAATGTTGTCCGCGAAGATCCCAAAAACAAGGACCTGCTTTACGTTGGTACCGAGTTTGGCTTCTTCATTTCGCTGAATAGTGGCGCAGAGTGGAAGCAGTTTATGTCGGGTCTTCCGCGAGTTCGCATTGACGACATCCTGATCCATCCGCGCGATAACGACATCATCGTAGGTACCCATGGTCGCGGTATCTATATCCTCGATGACGTCACGCCGCTGCAGCAACTTTCGAACAAAGTCACTGACGCTGAGGTGCATCTATTCGATGTGCGACCAGGAATTATCTGGCTGAACGACGTTCGGCTCAGCCGTTCCAATGGAGGTTCGAAGTGGTTTCGGGGGGCGAATCCCGCGCCAGGAACCGCGATCAGTTATTACCTGAAATCGGGGCCCCAAGGAGACGTGAAGATCACGGTTACAGACTACACGGGCAAGGTTGTCCGCAACATCACGGGGACGAAGGAGGTTGGCGTCAACCGCGTGCAGTGGAACCTGCGTGGTGATCAGCCTCCGCGCCCGGCAAACTTGCAGGGCTTTGGCGGTGGTGGCGGCAGAGGGGGCGGCGGCGGTGGAGGTGGCGGTGGTGGTGGGTTCGGCGGTTTTTTCAACCAGGGGCCGGCCCTGGACGCCGGTACTTACACGGTGAAGCTATCGGTAGCGGGAAAGGAATACACCACCAAGGTGATCGTGGAACCAGATCCGGGGATGAACTAAAATCAGTTATCCCCTCACTCAATCACTCGCGCGATCACGCATTTTAAGTAATAGGTCTCGGGCACTCCGATCAGTACCGGATGATCACTCGCCTGCATTCTTTTTTCGATCAGCTGTAGTCTGCGCCGGCCATCATTTGCAGCCTCGGCAATGATTTCCAGAAACATCTTTTCGGAGATGTGATACGAGCATGTGCAGCTGACGAGTATGCCGCCAGTATTAAGCAACTTCAGAGCGCGCAGATTTATTTCTTTGTATCCTCGAGCTGCAGCTTGAATGCTGCCGCGGTTTTTGGCAAAAGCCGGCGGATCCAGAACTATGGTGTCAAAACGTTCTGCGCTGTGTTCCAATTCACGCAGCAGATCGAACACATTCGCCTCACGAAATTCCACATTGCGCGTGTCGTTCAACTCAGCATTGCGACGGGCCCAGGCGATTGCTTCGGGAGAAATGTCAAGGCCCAGCACGCTTTCGCAGGCATCGGCGAGATAAAGCGCAAATGCGCCTGTAAAAGTAAAGCAATCGAGGGCGCGACCATGGGCAAGCGCCCGCGCCGCGAGGCGGTTTTCGCGTTGGTCGAGAAATGAGCCGGTTTTTTGTCCCCCAAGCGGCGCGACAATAAAACCAATCCCATGCTGCTTGATCTCCAGCTCTTCGGGAGCCTGGCCGTGAAGCGTGCCGGTGATCAGGGGCAATCCTTCCAAGTTGCGCACGCGGACGTCATTTCTTTCGATGATCGCTCGCGGCGCGAATTGCTCGACGAGTAACTCCACCAAGAGTGGCTTAATCGCTTCTGTACCCTGGGACAGAGTCTGTAGAACCAACACATCATCATAGCGATCAATAATCAGTGAGGGAATCAAATCGCCTTCGGAGTAGAACAAGCGATAGGCGTTTGTGTTCGTCGCGATGATCTGACGTCTTTGCGTCGCTCGCCCGATGCGTTCACGCCACCACTCGCGGTCGATCGGCTCATCGGATTTCGTCAGCAGGCGAAGTGTGATCTCCGAGCGGTCGCTGTAAAACGCCTGGCCCACGAAGTTGCCATGCTGATCGCGCACCGCCACGATCGAACCGCCAACACCGTCAGGGGCGGCGACTACATCACTGCGGTAAATCCAAAGGTGACCACCGCGAATGCGATCGGCGCCACGTTTTGTAACCAGGACAGGCTTCATCCCGAGTACTCTGACACAGGCCCCTACTAATTTTCCATTGACTTTGGTTGCCTGGCGCGGCACTCAATACAGAACCGCATCGCGATCTTCACCGAATTGCAAGCCCCGCGAACGCTGTGTTGGGCGCCTCCCCGCGGGTGGTGTTAGTCATTCAGATGTCCATCCGGCATAATTGAAACATGAACCGCGCTGACCTGCAGAAGCTGACAAAGTTGAGGCTAAGCGAAGCGGAGGTTCTTCTACATAGCAAACGCTACGAGGGAGCTTATTACTTGATAGGCTACGCTGTTGAATGCGCATTTAAGGCGTGCATCGCAAAACAGACGAAGCGCCATGATTTCCCTAATAAAAACCTGGCCAACAGTATTTACACACACGACTTGAACACGCTGCTCAAATTCTCTGGTCTAGACAAGAAGTATCGCAACAAGAGCAAAAGTGATCCTAATTTTGAACTTAATTGGACTATCGTAAAGGATTGGAAAGAGGACGCACGATACTCACTAGCGATTACAAAGGATCAAGCAGAGACCTTACATTCAGCCGTCGTCAGCAGAAAGGATGGAATCTTACCGTGGTTACAGAGATGGTGGTAAAGGAATCCTTATCAGATGAAATGATTTCGGCTGGCGCAGAGTTAACCCGGCGTCTCGATGAAGCTGGATTCATTGTTTCTGCTTCTCTCTGGTTCTACGTGCCTGATTCCAATACTTGGAGGCTTATTATTGCTAGCCCAGAGGTTCGAACCCGTGGCCTCAAGAGAGCGTACAAGCAAGTTCAATCTGTGGTAGCAACCATCCCAGATGAGCAGTCAAAGATTCCGCTTAAAGATATTAGTGTTGTTGATACAAACGACCCTCTCATCTCATTGCTGAGGGTTGCCAACAAGACGGGGCACGAAATATCTAGCATAAGATTCTCTAGAAACATGGTTAATGGGGTCCTGATCGAAGATGCTTACATATATCGTCTGACGTGAGGCGAAACCTAACGAATTGTTGCAGTGCAGCGAGGGATAAAATGACTCTCAAGATGCTTCCTTGTGGCGCAGATTGGTTGCTGATCGCCGGAGCCCGCTGAACAGGAGCGTTAGGCTTCGAACACTGCGCGCATTCCCGGCTTTGAAACATTTCAGTCGATCGCCGGAACCAGAAAGTCATGCCAACCAGGACTAAATCCGAGCGTCACGACCACTTCGAAAGCACCTCGGGAATCGAACTGCCTGCCGATTTCAACCCTGCAAATACTCAGCCCGTTAACTACGAACAGGACCTGGGCAGTCCCGGTGAGTTTCCCTACACGCGCGGCATTTACAAGGACATGTATCGAACGCGGTTATGGACCATGCGGCAGTATGCCGGTTACGCCACAGCCGAGGAATCGAACGCGCGGTACAAGTATCTGCTGGCCCAGGGGACAACCGGACTCTCCGTAGCCTTTGATCTCCCCACACAGATTGGGCTTGATTCCGACGATCCATTGGCCCGTGGCGAAGTGGGAAAAGTTGGGGTGGCAATTGACTCGCTGGACGACATGCAGAGGCTGTTCGATGGAATCCCACTGGATACTGTTTCGACGTCTATGACTATTAATGCCACCGCTTCGACCCTGCTTTGCCTCTACCTCGCAGTGGCCCGAAGGCAGCAAGTGTCGTTTGATAAGGTTAGAGGCACACTGCAAAACGACATACTGAAAGAATACATCGCACGGGGCACCTATATTTATCCGCCTCAACCATCACTGCGCCTGGTGACAGACACTTTCGCATTCTGCGCTCGGGAAGTTCCCAATTGGAACTCGATTTCCATTAGCGGTTATCACATTCGTGAAGCGGGTTCGACCGCCGTGCAGGAGATAGCATTCACGTTGGCCGACGCAATCGCCTACGTCGAAGCCGCGTTGGCTGCTGGTCTCGCGGTGGATGATTTTGCTCCGCGCATTTCCTTCTTCTTCAATTCTCATAACAACCTGTTGGAAGAAGTCGCAAAGTTTCGCGCTGCTCGAAGGCTCTGGGCAAAGATCATGAGCAAGCGTTTCCACGCCCGTGATCGGCGCTCCTTGATGCTTCGTTTTCACACGCAGACTGCCGGTTCTTCGTTGACTGCCCAGCAACCCGAAGTAAATGTTGTGCGCACGACCATTCAAGCGCTGGCAGCAGTGCTCGGAGGCACACAGTCGTTGCACACCAACGCGATGGACGAGGCGCTTGCGCTCCCTACTGAACAGTCGGCGCGACTCGCCTTGCGCACCCAGCAGGTGATTGCTCACGAATCGGGAGTGGCAGACACTGCCGATCCTCTGGCTGGGTCGTATGCTATCGAAGAGCTCACAACCGAAATCGAAAAACGCGCAGGAGTCTATCTGGAAAAAATAGATGCGATGGGTGGCATGTTGCGCGCGATCGAGTCGGGCTATATCCAGAGAGAGATTCAGGAAGCAGCCTACGACTATCAACGCGCAATCGAAACTGAAAGTGCCGTGGTCGTAGGAGTAAATCGCTTCCAGGTTGAAGAAGGATCTCCGATTCCCACTATGCGGATTGATCCGGCGATCGAACAGCAGCAGATTGAGCGCGTGCGTGCCGTGCGCGCCCGACGCGACGCACGGACCGTTGAGGTTGCGCTCGGTCAATTGGAAGAAGCTGCGCGCGGAACGCAAAACATTTTGCCGAAGATACTCGACTGCGTTGAGTCAGATGTTACGGTCGGCGAAATCAGCAACCGGCTGCGACGTATTTGGGGCGAGTACAGGGAAACGTCAACGGTGTGAGTTGTTAAGCGAGAGAGGATCTTATGAATCGAAGACAATTCGCGAAACTTGCAGCGCTAACTGGAATCGGATTCGGCCTGGACAGGCTAAATATCGCCTCGCCCGCCAAAGGTCCCGAAGTCGCCATCACCATGGACGATTTTAACTGGTCCGCCAATGCCGTGAGATTGACCGGGCCTGAAAGGAATCAAGCTATTCTCGAAACGCTGCGCTCTTATTCATTGAAGGCGGCGCTATTTGTGAAGGGTGCGAATGTCGATAATGACCAGGGAAAGGACCTGCTTCAGGACTGGAATACCGCGGGTCACATGATCGGCAACCATACTTACTCGCACCCATACTTCAACAGTTCAAAGATAACCCCGGAAGCCTTCGAACAGGATATTCTGCGTTGCGAAGACTTACTCATGGGCTTCACTAAGTTCCAAAAGATTTTCCGCTTTCCATACCTGAAGGAAGGCGAAACCTCTGCAAAACGCGACGCCGTGCGAGCTTTTCTTGTGCAGCATGGTTATCGCATTGGTCATGTCACGATCGATGCCTCAGATTGGATCGTCGATGACCGACTGCGTAAGCGGTTGACTAAGGACCCCGCGGCGGATCTCAGTCCTTATCGCGGCTTTTATCTGGACCACATGTGGGACCGGGCCCTCTATTACGATGACCTCTCACGCAAGGTACTGGGTCGCAATGTGAAGCACACGATATTAGTGCACTTTACGCTGTTGAATGCCTTGTTCCTTGGGGACCTCATCGCAATGTTTAAGAGCAAAGACTGGCGTGTGATTGATGCCGCAGAAGCGTTTACCGATCCGGTGTTTAGCGCTCAACCCAAGATTGTGCCTGCCGGCGAAAGTGTTATCTGGGCCCTGGCAAAAGAGAGCGGACGATTTGATAAGCTGCTGCGGTATCCGGGCGAAGATGGCGAATACGAGACGTCAAAAATGGACAAGCTAGGGCTATAAAAGCTTGATGTCGCACCTACTGGAAGTCAACAACCTCCAAACGCACTTTCCCACCCGCGCCGGCCTGGTTAAGGCCGTAAACGGAGTAAGTTTTCATCTCGATTGCGGTGAGTTACTGGGACTCGTCGGCGAGTCTGGTTGTGGCAAATCGATCACGGCGTTGTCCATCATGCGTCTGATTGCGCGGCCGGGAAAGATTGTCGGCGGTGAAATTCTATTTGACGGCAAGAACCTCCTGACTTTTTCAGAGCAGCAAATGCGTGAATTACGCGGCGACGACATCGCCATGATCTTTCAGGATCCGATGACTTCGCTCAATCCCGTGTTCACCATTGGAGAGCAGATTGCCGAAGCTTTGCGTCTGCATCGAAAGCTCTCGCGCAAGGAGGCGCGAGAAGCCGCCATCGAGGCAATGCGCGAGGTGGCGATACCTGATCCTGGCCGACGCGTCAAAGACTATCCTCATCAGTTATCAGGTGGTATGCGCCAACGGGTGATGATAGCGATGGCGCTCGCATGCAACCCCAGACTTTTGATCGCGGACGAGCCAACAACAGCGTTGGACGTTACGATTCAGGCTCAAATTCTCGAGCTACTCAATGAGTTGCGACAGCATCGCGACCTCGCCGTGCTGCTGATTACACACGACCTGGGAGTCGTCGCGGAAGTCGCCGATCGGGTAGCCGTGATGTACACCGGGAGAATTGTTGAAGAGTCAGACGTAGAAGAACTGTTTTTGCGGCCCAAGCATCCTTACACCGAAGGACTGTTACGGTCAGTGCCGAAGTTGACCCCTGAACATGTGGCAAAGAGCGAACGGCTCGAGACTATCGAGGGAGTGGTCCCCAGCCCGACACAACTGCCCCCCGGATGCCACTTTGCTCCTCGATGTCCCTATTGTATGCCTCGGTGCACTGAAGAAGAGATTCCGCTTTACGAGCTGGAAAGTGGAGCGAAGGTTCGTTGCGTGCTGTTTGATTTGGCAGCGGCGGTGGCTGCAGATCATCAAGCCGCGATACAGGAGCAACTACCAGGCGCCTAGTTTGATAGACGCAAAGACACAAACAGATGGCTCCGGTGTAGCTTCCTGGATCGATTGTGTTGCTTAATAATAAGAACAACGGACATTTAGTTGAGGTACGCGATCTCTTCAAGCACTTCGCCATCGAAGGCAGCGAGGACGTTGTGCGGGCGGTCGATGGGGTGTCGTTTTCAATCTTTCGTGGGGAAACGCTCGGTCTGGTAGGCGAATCTGGCTGCGGCAAATCCACGGTGGGAAGATGTATCCTTCGGTTGATCGAGCCCACGGCCGGCAAGGTTTCATTTGAAGGACGCGACGTACTTTCCCTGGACAAGGCTGACCTGCGCGAGCTCCGTCGTGAAATGCAAATCGTTTTTCAGGATCCTTACGCTTCGCTAAATCCGCGCATGAGAGTCGAGGACATCGTAGGTGAGCCTTTAGTTATTCACAAGATTGGCACCAAGGCTGAAAGACGTGATCGCGTGGCCGATTTGCTACGTCGAGTCGGCCTCGATCCCACTTATTCAAAGCGCTACCCACACGAATTTTCCGGCGGACAGCGCCAGCGCATCGGCGTAGCTCGGACCCTCGCGCTCAATCCGAAATTGATTGTTGCCGATGAACCGGTTTCAGCGCTCGACGTATCGGTGCAAGCGCAGGTCGTGAATCTGCTTCAGGATTTACAGGGAGAGTTTGGCCTTACGTATCTGTTTATCTCGCACGGTCTCGCGGTGGTCGAACATATTTCAACACGCGTGGCCGTGATGTATCTGGGACGCATAGTAGAGGTTGCCAGCGCCGTCGAACTTTATGCGCGACCGCTTCACCCATACACGCAGGCCTTACTTTCAGCGATTCCAGTTCCGGATCCTCAACGCAAGCGGAAGCGAGTCGTGCTGGAAGGGGACGTGCCGACGCCGATTAACCCGCCCTCAGGGTGTCGCTTTCGTACGCGATGTCCGATTGCGATCGACGAGTGCGCGGAAATCGATCCTGACTTGCGTGAGATTTTCCCTGGTCATTCCGTCGCGTGCATTCGTGTACCCGGCTGGGAAACCGCTCATCCACAGATTACACAGATTACACAGATTAAGTCAGCACAAAGCGACGTTGCTCCAAAATCCGTGAACCAAGGTTGAACAGAAGACCCGTGTGCTTCACTGAGGTTAATTGCCAACGGTTTATTGTCTATTTAATCTTATTTAATCTGCGTAATCTGTGGATGATCGAAACAAAGATTTCCAAATTACCGTATTTTGCTCCCGAAGAATTTCACTTTTTTGACTGGACGGAAATGCTTTTCTCCCCGTCCTCTGCTACAGGAGGATTCAGGCAAATGAGTTACGCGAACCCAGAAGAGTTTCACGCACCTCCGCCCCCGTCGACGCTGGACGAGTCCGTCTCGCGACCTACTAAGCTTAGAATTCCGGCCATCGTGCTGTTTGTCGTTGGCGTTCTGCTTCTTCTTGGCGGAATCGCAAAGATCATACCCGGTGGAATTGGCACAGGAATAGCTCTCGTGGTGTGGGGCTTATTGCTGTTTGGATTGAGTTTTGTCCCGTTACCTCGCCTTGGTCCGGACGCGCCACCGCCAATGTCACCGATGCAACGACTTACCGGAATCTTTTTTGAACCAAGTCAAGTCTTCAAAAACCTCGGCAGACATCCGCGCTGGTTGGCGGCTTTTCTCATTATTGCGTTTCTCAATATCGGCTATGCCGTGGCCTTTTGGCATCGTCTAACTCCTGAGCGAATCGTCGCTTACGTCACCGAAAAGATGGCCCAAACGCCCCTCATACCACCCGAGGCGGTCGAGCGGGCCAAGGTGAACCAACTCGAGCAGGCAAAGGACCCGATACAGCGAGTGCAAACAGCCGTCAAAAGCATGTTTGGATTATTTTTGCTTTATGCCGTCACGGCTGCGCTTTATCTTCTCGGCGTTTTGGTGTTCGGCGGACGAATAAATTACTGGCAGGCGTTTGTGGTGGCAGTCTATGCAGCTTTACCGGTCGCGATTATCCAGCGGATCGTCAGCTTCATTATTCTGTACGTGAAGTCACCAGACGACATCCATCCGATTCTGGGACAGGAGACTCTGGTTCAGGACAACCTCGGTATTCTTTTTTCACCAGCAGAGCATCCGGTGCTGTTTGTAGCCGCGACGTCGATTGGGATTCTTTCTTTTTACGGATTGTGGTTGAGGGCGACCGGTTTGCGCAATGCAGGCGAGAAAGTCAGCAAAGCTGCTGCCTGGGGCACTGTGATTGTCTTCTGGGCGCTAGCCGTACTCATCGGGATTATCTTTGCGGCGCTGTTCCCAGCTTTTATTTCTTAGTAGTTACTCGTATCGCAGCGATTCGATAGGATCTAGTCGGGCCGCCTTCCAAGCGGGCCAGAGTCCGAAGATCAGGCCAATGCCCACGCTTGCTACGAAGCCACCAACCGGCGCCCAAAGAGGTACATACGACGGAAGCAACAAGCGCAAGAGAAATGTTAATAGCCAGCCAATCGATAGTCCTACCAGTCCGCCAAAACCAGTAAGCGTCGCAGCCTCGATCAGGAACTGCCACATGATGTCGCGACGCCGGGCTCCAATTGCTTTGCGGACGCCAATCTCGCGCGTGCGTTCAGTAACGGAGACCAACATGATGTTCATGACGCCGATGCCACCTACCATCAGTCCGACCGATGAAACGACGACCATAGCAATGGCGACGCCACTCAGAATTGAACGAAAGTTGCTGAGAAACAGCTCAGCCGTTTCCAGGCCAAAGTTATTTGGCCGCTCGAAAGGAACCTGGCGCCGAACGCGCAACAGATCGGTGATCTGATCCTTAGCCTCTTCCATCATTCCTTTACGAGCCACAGCTTGAATGTAGACATCGTCGGAATTCGGTTTCAGCTTACGGGCCACATTGAAAGGCATGTAGATAACGTTGTTTTGATCGTCGTTTCCGCCACCCAGCAGAAACTGTTCTCGTTTTTCCAGAACCCCCACGACGCGAAACTGATTGCCGCCGATAGTGATGTCTTGTTCGACCGCGGAACCGAACGGAAAAAAGTCGTCCGCCACTGCCGATCCGATCACACAAACGGCTTCGTTGCGGTCATTCTCGAATTGAGAGAAGAAGCGGCCCTCTTTGACAATCTGGGTTCCGACCCGCTCAAAGTCCGGTAACGTGCCATTCAGGGCAACGGCATTTGACGTTTTCCCGGCGCTGGTGATGGTAATCTTTTGGCCGAAAAAGTTATTGCTGATATCGAGAAATGGTACCGACAATTCTACCGCCGGGAGTTGCGCAAGCGCGATAGCGTCATCGTAGGTCAGATTCTTTCGCATTCGTTCTTCGCGTGAGAGTCGTCCAATATGGATCCCGGGGTTGAACTTGCTGATAAAGATTGAATTCGTCCCATAGGACTCAAGCTCGGTTTTGACAGCTGTATCTACACCGCTGATGATTGAAGAGATCAGCATCACGGTAATGACGCCGATCATGACACCGACTACGGTCAGAAACGAGCGCAGCTTGTTGCTGCGCAAAGTGTTGAGAGCCATTTTGAGGTTTTCGTAGATGTCGCTGCGAATGATTCTCATGGCGTTTCTCCGTTAGCGTCCAAGAGCTGCAATGACGCTCCTGTCGCCCCTCCGTTCCTAGTCAGCTCTCAAGGCTTCAATGGGATCCAGCCGGGCAGCCTTCCAGGCGGGAAATACTCCTGCGGCTACTCCGATTCCGCCGGAAACAAAGATCGTAATTAAAATTGCGAGGACTGAAAGATAGGTAGGAAAAAAGATTGCTGTCATTATTCTCCCGATGATCCACGCCATGAGGACTCCGACCGAGCCCCCGATCGCTGCCAGGGCGATTGCTTCCACAAGAAACTGTTTCAGGATATCAATCTGTCTGGCGCCCAGCGACTTTCTGATGCCTATCTCCTTAGTTCTTTCCGTTACCGAGACCAACATGATGTTCATGATGACTATAGCCCCGACAAGCAAGGCTATTCCGGGCACTGCGATGGCCACGATGAATGTTGGCCCAAATATCCTGTCTCGGAACCCCGTTATAGCATCGGGTGTAACAATCCCAAAGTTATCCTTCTCGTCAGTTTTCAAGTGGCGACGCGTGCGCAAGAGGAAACGGACTTCCTCAACGGCGTCGCTGAATGTCTGATCTGTTTTCGAAGTCGCTTCGAAATAGAGCAAACGGTTTCGAGTGAAGCCGCCAAAGTTGTTACCGTAAGTTTTTAGCGGAAGAGTAACGAAATTGTCTTGCGGCACGCCAAAAACAGTGCCCTTGGCCGCAGCAATACCAATTATCCGGTAGGGCAAGCCCGCAACGGTGATCTCTTCGCCGAGAGCAGTTGCCGTCCCCGCAGGAAAGAGAGTGGTAGCCACATCCATGCCTACGAACGCTACCCGCATAGCAGCGTCATTCTCTGACTGGGTGAAGTAACGACCTTCTGCCACATCGATGTTGTCGATATCACTAATGATTGGCATCGCACCGTCGACCGGTACATCTTCGACAATCTTTGAATCTCGTCTTATGAGTGAGCGACTCGACCGCGCCTTGGCCCCGATCTTGTTGACCAGCACCGAGCGATCGCGCAGGTACTCGTAGTCTTCCAGCGTTAATTCCTTGTTCCGTCGCTGGGCGGCGGCGATTGTGTCGAGGTTCTTAAAATCTTCAAAGTTGAACCTCTGAACTGAGAACGATTTCGACCCAATGCCTGCGATCTTTTCGTCGATGTATTTGTTGAACCCCTGAATCAGAGATACCACTACGACGAAGGCCGTGACCCCAATAATCATGCCCAGCAGCGTGAGTGCCGAGCGCAGTTTGTGCGCCCAGATCGCCGCTATAGCCAGCTTAAGAGTTTCGATGAATTTCACGGTTAACCTACTACCCTTGACTACCTATATTGTTGCAGTTACGGCTAAGAGACAAGGGAGAGCATTTTCGATTGCCGATTGCCAATTGCCGATTGGAGTCATTGACTCGTTCGCGATTCATTTGCCAAGGCTCCGAAGCGAATCGCCACCTGGTAACCGAAAATAGCTTCCGATTCACCGGGTGTGTTTCCGAGCGGCCAATCGGCAATCGCCAATACTTTCATTCCCAGCGCAAAGCCTCGATTGGATCCAGGCGGGCGGCTTTCCAGGCCGGCCAGAGGCCAAAGACGATTCCCACTGCTGCCGATATGCCAACCCCTACACCAATGGCCCAGAGTGGAACAAAGGCCGGTAATGGTGAATACTTGTTCATCAAAACACTGGCAAGCTCACCGACTGCGAGTCCTGCCAGCCCGCCAATGGCTGTGAGAACCACGGCCTCGATTAAGAATTGCGACAAGATATTCAAGCGAGTTGCCCCTACGGCTTTTCGTACGCCGATTTCCTTCGTTCGCTCTGTGACGGATACAAGCATGATGTTCATTACGCCTATGCCGCCGATCATCAAAGCGACAAAGGAAATGGACGTCAATACCAGGGCCGTGGCTCCCGTCAGTTGGTTGTAAACATCCAGCAGCGAATCTTGTGACGAAATCCCAAAGTTATTCTTTTCGTTCGGCGGCACGTGCCTCCGACGCCGGAGAATGTCGGTGATTTCATCAATCGAAGACTTCACGAAGGCACGCGACTTCGGTCGCACGATGATGAAAAACACCACTTCGGGGAAAGGACGGTCCGGATAATATTTGTCGAAGGTGCTGATTGGAATGAAGAGTGAGTTATCACGCGACTGACCGAAGAAATTGCCTAGCGGTTCCATCACACCAATGATCCGGAATGGATTCCCGTTAATGCGCACCTCCCTGTCAATGGGATCTTCGAAGGGAAACAGAGCGCGCTTCACATCCACTCCGATGATGCAGACATTCGAACGATCCTGCATGTCGATATCATTGATGAAGCGGCCGCTGGCTACATATTGCGTGTGTACAAATTCGTAGTAAGGCGTAACGCCGAAGAGAATCGGCGTATCCGTCTGTTTTTCCTGGTAGCGCATAGTCGCGGCGATCATCCTATGGATCGGCGAGACTCCGGCAATGGAAGGCGCCTCACGTCGCAGCGCTTCGGCATCGTCCATCGTTAAATCTTTGCGGTGCAGTTCTTCTGGACCGGGCGGACGTCCAAAGCTTGGTTCAAACTTCGCGACAAAAATTGTGTTCGAACCCAGCGATTCGATCTGATCCGCGAAGGCTTTGTTGAGGCCCTGAATGATCGACACCATAAAGATTACCGTAATAACTCCCACACTGACACCGAGGATCGTCAGCGACGAGCGCAGTTTGTTTGCGCGCAGCGTATCGATTGCCATCAGGGCCGATTCTTTTACGTCCTCGAGTCGCATAATTATCAGTCGGCAGTAGGCAGATGGCAGGAGGCAGTAGGCAGCAAAACTCTGCATTCAACGACGTTCTTAACTGGCTGCCGCCCGCTCCTGCCTACTGCCCCTGCCGCCTACTCTGCCTCCTGCTCCTGCCGCTTTCATTCGGCGCGTAGCGCTTCAATGGGATCCAAGCGCGCCGCTCTCCACGCCGGCCACAGACCGCTGATGATTCCCACGACAGATGAGACCCCGACTCCCAATACAGCAGACGCCACACTTACTAACAGCGGGAAACCAATTAACGCTGAAATGATGTAGGCCAGGCCAAAGCCTGTCCCTACGCCAATGGCGCCACCGATTGCCGTTACCGTCACTGCCTCTATAAGAAACTGCGTCAATATGTCCTTTCGACGAGCACCGATTGCCTTGCGAATACCTATTTCCTTCGTCCGTTCCGTCACGGAGACGAGCATGATGTTCATCACAACAATGCCGCCGACTACAAGGGAGATCGCAGCCACCCCGATGGTAACTATGTAAATGTTCGATGTGGCGCTGGCATAAAGATTGAGAAATACGTCTTGAGTCTCGACCGCAAACCCCTCGTCTCCTTCGTCGCCAAACAGTCTTCCCCGACGGTTGCGCATGACTGTGCGCACCTGATCTTCTGCGGCCTCAAGCTGTTCAGCTGTGGGCACCTGAATAAAAACGACCAGCGATCTTCTTGAGCCATACGATTTCTGATAGGTCGAGTATGGGATATAGACCACATTATCGCGAGAGAATCCAAATATCGACCCGAGCGGTTCCAACACGCCAACAATCGTGTAAGGGCGGCCGGCAACTCTTAATTCCTGACCCACGGCCTTGTCTGCCGGTGCTCCACCGAACAGATTTTTTAGCAAGTCCGGACCGATTACGCAGATCTCGTGTCCAGAACTAGCCTCACTGTCGGTCCAAATGCGTCCTACATCGATGCTGACGCCGTCAATAGCAAACATCGTGGTCGGATCTACCCCGCGAACCCGAACGCCCTCGGATTTTTGATCCGCGTGTTTGATGGTCTCGATTGCATTAGCTGCCACGCCGACTCGCCAGCATGAGGTGCATAGCCGAGTAATAGCCTCAGCGTCTTCATGAGTAACGTCTTTACGTTTACTAAATTTGATGAAGTCTTCGCGCGACTTGATGATCTGTGGATTCTTTGAAACGGTGAAGACAGTCGAGCCCTGGGAGGAAAATGTTTGGGCCACCGTTTTATCCAGACCCTTGATGATCGTCACCACAGCGATTACTGCTGAGACCCCGACCACAATTCCCATCAAAGTTAAAGCTGTCCTCAGTTTGTTGGAACGCAGGCTGGCAGTGGCGACGAGGAATGCCTCACCTAACGAAGCCAGCCTCACGCTCGATAGAGAACGAAGACGGGGAGGAAATGCTTTGCGACGGCCGGACGAGTAGCTTTGTGGCTTTATCTGGTCGTCGCCACGTCGCTCCATCAACAGCCTCCTATTTGACTCTCTCGTCTTTTTCGATCAGTCCGTCTCGGATTGAAAGTATGCGGTGAGCGCGCTTGGCGATGTCCGGTTCGTGGGTGACGACAATAATTGTGTTTCCCTCGGCGTGCAGACGTTCGAACAAGTCCATGATTTCACTGCTGGTATGCGTGTCGAGCGCGCCGGTCGGTTCATCTGCGAGCAGGATCGAAGGATGATTGACGAGCGCACGAGCGATCGCCACGCGTTGTCGTTGTCCTCCTGAGAGTTCGTTTGGCCGGTGCATTACGCGGTCGGAAAGGTCAACAGCGCTTAGCGCCTTCTTGGCCATCTCATGTCGCTGAGCCGAGCCGATCCCTCCGTAGATTAGTGGCAACTCGACGTTGTGCAGAGCGGTGGCCCGAGCGAGCAAGTTGAAGGTCTGGAACACGAAACCGACCTCCTGATTGCGAATGCGAGCCAGTTCGTCGTCATCCATCTCCGACACGTTCTTGGCGTTGAGCCAGTATTCGCCCTCGGAAGGTGTGTCGAGACACCCGATCAAATTCATCAAGGTCGACTTGCCCGAGCCTGATGGGCCAATAATCGCGATATATTCCCCCTTGTGAACATCAAACGAGACACCGTGCAGAGCATGTACCGCTTCAGCTCCCATCTGGTAGGTTTTCCAGATGCGACGCATGGAAATCAGCGCCAACGTATCGTGTCGACGGCTATTGGTTTCTTCTTGTTGGAAGATCTTTTCGGTTACCGAGGGCGCGTATGTTATGTCACTCATTTAGCTAGGTCCCGTTTGCATTGGCGTTACTGCCGGACGGCCGTTGTTGGCGCTTAACAGTCATTCCGTCTTTAAGCGTCTTTAATACGCGACTTGGTCCTCTGACAATTTCCATCCCCTGCTTCACCCCACTGGTGATTTCGATATCTGCCTCACCGGTAATACCCGTTGTCACTTCAATGAATCGGACCTTGTTGCCCTCGATGATATACACGCCTTTCAAGCTCTTTGGCTTGTCAGTGGACTGTTGCGCCGGTGCGTTGCCGGCTATCGAGGGCGTGGGTGATGGTGAAGGCGACTTTTCGACAATCGCCTCGAGCGGCACCGCGGTTACGTTGTTCTTCACCTTCGTGGTGATGGTTGCAGTCGCGCTCATACCCGGCCGAAGAGCGTTACGAATCTCATCGGTCATCTCTTTATCGAGCAGCTCAACTGTTACTTTGAACTCTTTGGCTTCCTGCACATTAACGCGATTTGACAATCCACCCTGAGTATCTGACTTGGCGATGGCGAGCGGATTTTTTTGCAGCACCACTGCCTTGATCTCTTTCTCGCCAAGAGCATCCACTTTCACTTTGGCCTGTTGGCCCACTTCGACATTAGAAATCTCAGTTTCGTCAACATTGACCTCCACGTTAATGCCTGACATGTCTGCAATCGTCATTAGAGGTGTAGTCGACAGACCGGCAACCGCGAACTCACCAACGCGGGTAGGGATGTCAGCGACGACGCCGTTCAGCGGCGACACCTGTGTCGCTTTATTTCGTTGACTAGTCTGGCCGCGGAGAACTGCTTGCTGTTGGTTGGCGCGCATCTCCGACGACTTGATGCTCGTCTTGGCCTCCTGCACCGAGATTCGTTGCTGGTTGGCACGTTCGACAGCTTCCTTAACCGCGATCTTCTGAGATTCAAGATTTGCCTTGGAGGTCTCGAGAGCGATCTTCGCCTGGTCGTAACGATCGCGGGCGGCGTCGTATTCAAATCGTGAAGCGACCCCTGCTTCGATCAAGTCAGTGTTACGTTTGAGTTCGCGTTGCGCTGTATTTAGATCTACCTGAGCACGCTCGACGCCGTTTTGCAACGCAACCAACTGCTGGCGCGCTGACGCAACTGAAGCTTCTGCTACCACCAAACCCTGTTGTGCCGAGGCGACAGCGTTTCGCGCATTCTGCACATCATTCAGAGAAGCTTGCGCTGCAGCCCACTGGGCTTCCTGGTTGGATTGCAGTTGTGTGGGATCAATCCGAACAAGTGGCTTGCCTTTAATAACCTGGTCGCCCGCGGTTACATAGATCTCTTCAATCCGACCCGGAACCTCACTGGTAAGTTTGATGTAACGGACAGGCCGGACCTCGCCTGAGGCGGTTACGGTCTGCCGCAGTTCCGGTCTAACATCGATTTTGATAGTTGTTACTTCGGGCTCATCTTTGCGGGTCGCAAAGACGCTGATGATAATTACGAGTCCAAGAACCGCAACCACCGAGACCGCGATGATGATCTTTTTCTTCCGACTTAAAGCCATTTTCCCTTCCTTCGATCAGATGCTTAATTTTATTGATACGAGACCAGGTAGTAATCTACGCAGAAATCCGCTGCGGCAAACCCGTCTGCTCGGTTAGCTCTTACGTGTAAATTAGCAAACAGTTTCAACTTAGAGCAACCGCAGCGGTGACTCACGCGGCCCAAAATTGCTGGTTATTACTGGAAAATATGTTAACGCCACGCTTCTCGAGAGATGTGTCAACCACAACGACCGGTTACCACCCGTTTCCAGGGCTCAAGAAAAAGCCGATAGACCTCGCTTCGCCGTTTCTTTCTCCCAATCAGCGGGCGGAAAGGGCAGAATAGTAACTGACACCCTGCTGGACTGCTACTGACACGGGAATTCGGCGTTGGCGAAGGCGATCACTTCGCGTTAGAATGATTGACCTCTCGCTAGGTCAGAGGCCACCCGATGTCCAAGCTAAGTGAGCTGCCGAGACGCTAAGATCCAGATGATTACCTGCGACCGCTGCAAAACAGAAAATCTTGAGGGTTCGCAATATTGCGATGAATGTGGGGCGCCACTCAGACCCAATCTCGGTCAGAACATATCTGATACCTCCGGTTTATCGAAAGCACCGGATGGGCAAAATGGTTCACGCGCACCAGCGCCGAGCAAAAAGCCCGAGTTTGTTCCCGGTCAGGCAGCGGCAGCGATCAGTCTTTCTTCATCTTTGAATTCGTCAACAAAGCCTCATGCGCGGCTTGTAATTGAGCGCGGCCGTTCAGTCGGCAAACAATTCATGCTTAGCGACTCGGATTCACAAATAGGTCGCTGGGATGCCGACGGGGGTATCTTTCCGGATGTTGACTTGGATGCGGACGACCCAGAGGCGAAGGTCTCGCGCCGCCATGCCCGAATCACTTTGCGAGATGGGCAGTATTTTCTTGAGGACCAGGGATCTACCAACGGAACGTTTGTCAACCGCGGCAAAAGGTTGCCGCCCGGATACCGTCAGCCACTGCGTGACGGTGATGAAATCATCGTGGGCAAGACGTTTCTGCGCTTTTACATAGTTAAGTAAACCGATGCGTCGATCGTCTTATTGTTAACATTAGGTAGTGCGATCGCGTAAACAATCTGGATTGGTTAGTAGCGATCAATCGCAATGGCTGTCTGTAGTGAATGTGGCACAGCCGTAGAGGGCGCAGAACATTTCTGCGGCAATTGCGGCGCGCAAGTACCGCCCACTAGCGCTGAATTTAAAACCATCAACACCGGCGGTAGGTCCGAAGTGTCTTCTCCTGGCGTATCCAGCGAAGACCCTGAGTCAGACATGGCTGGGTCTGCGTCCCGCTCGGAGGATTCAGCCTCCGTGAGCTCTTCTGCTGAAACTCCATCCGATAAAACAATTTCGTCAACATCATCGGAGGAATCTTCGACCGGCGGTATGCGCGTCTCGCGTACCAGCTCGACGTCGAACAAAGGAACCACCGGAGGGCATCAGCCGGCCATCAAACAGCTGGAGCCCGGTACGCTCTTGAATGGCCGTTATGAGATTGTCCGCCGGATTGGTGGCGGTGGCATGGGTGCCGTATATCTTGCCAAAGATCGGAATCTTGGTGACGCGCCTCGCGCGGTCAAAGAAATGGTTGAAGCGCATCTCGATCCGGCCCAGCATGAAAAGGCCATTGGGGATTTCAAGCGCGAGTCGTTGTTGCTTACATCGCTTGAGCACCCCTCGATACCGACCATCTACGACTATTTCTACGACGAGCCCGCCGGTCGATTTTATCTGGTGATGAAGTACATCTCGGGCGGCGATTTGGCCTCACGGCTGCGTAGTGCCGGAACGAGTCGTATTGATGAAAAGACAGTCACAGACTGGGGCATGCAGGTAGCTGATGTACTTCAGTATTTGCACTCTCGTCCCAAGTCGATCATCTACCGTGATTTGAAACCTGCGAATCTTATGATCGATGGGAATTCTGGTCGGGTAATGCTCATCGATTTCGGCATCGCCCGTTGGGTCAAACAAGAGGAAAAGGGTGTTACTGCAGTCGGTACGATGGGCTACGCCCCGCCGGAACTATTTGGCGGCCGAGTCGAGCCGCGCTCTGATATCTACAGCCTCGGCGCCACTTTGTTCCACCTCCTGACGGGCGCGGATCCGCAGGACAATCCACTGTTGATCTTCGATTTCACTAAGAATCCCAGACCGCGTCAAATTACGCCGTCCCTTTCAACGGAAATGGAAATGATCTTGATGCGCTCCGTTGAGTACAAACCTGAGGATCGATTTCGCTCGGCCGAAGAAATGCGCGATGCGCTCGCCACCCATCTTGAAAAGTTGATTGCTGGACGAGTTAGTTATGGAGTACCGGCGCCCCAACTTGGCAGTGAGACCGTGCAAGTACAGACGGTCTACTGCGGATTCTGCGGTGGTAGAATCGCTGCCGACGATGTCTTTTGCGCGCACTGCGGGGCACGGCAGCCGCTTTCCGTAGTAGGGGCCAGCGCCATGCTCCGCGCTTCGCATCCGACCGCTAAGCTTGTTGTCGCCGGAACGACTGAGCTCGACGCTTCGTTTATCCTCCAAAAGGATAGCAATCTCGTCGGTCGCACCGATCCACATTCGAACATTTTCCCTGAGATCGATCTTTCCCGCTTTGATTCCGAAACCAAGGTCTCGCGTCGGCATGCACGGATCTGGCGCGAAGGTGAGACTTTTCTGGTGGAAGATCTCGGATCGGTCAACGGAACTGTGATCAATGATTCAGTAAGGCTCGCGCCCCGCCAGCCGCGCGTCCTCGATAGCGGCGATAAGCTAAGGCTAGGCGAAACCACGCTACATTTTCTTGTTGGGTAAATCAGTTGTCAGTGGGTCAACTGCATTCCTGTTTTGGCCCCGGCCTTTGTAGATCTTGCCCGGACCGTTCGCCTTCAAAGACCAGGAACGCGAGGCCAGAAGATAGCGGACGCAACGGACAGCTAATGACAATCAATTACTGACAACGGGCAAATTCAAATGACTGTCGTAGAGGAAACCACGTTAGAACGAACGAATCTGAGAAGTCGCACTGCATCCCGAGAGGGCCGGCGGTTCCATGCGCCATTTTCTTTGCGTTGCGGAGCGTTGCTAATCGATTACGTTTTGCTAATTTCAATCGTCGCTTTAAGCACAATCTTTGCGCGCATGTTTGGCGGTGGGGCACGAAGCGCGGGCGGCTCGGCTGAAACTGTAGGAATGATTATCTCTATTGTGGCGGCAGTGCTCAATCTTGGCATTGCCCCGGGATTTACCGGTCGCACGGCCGGCAAGTGGGCTACCGGTCTTCGGATCGAACGCGTCAACGGCATAGATATCGGCGTTGGTCGGGCGCTGCTTCGCCACTTCATCGGTTATCCGGTATCATTTCTCCCGCTTGGAATCGGTTTTCTGCTTGCGGCGTTGACGCCTCGCGGTCGCGCGTTGCACGACTTGATTGCGGGGACTATAGTCGTCCGTGAAGCCACTATTGCTTCTATCAGAACCGCTAAGTCGCACCGCAGTGCGTGAGTCTGGTCAGTCATTGGTCTGCTAAATTCCTTTTTCCATGTCTGAGTTAATCGTCAAATACCCCGACAGAGCGCCCGATCATTTTCCCTTAGGGCGTTTGCGCATCACCATCGGCCGCTCTGCCAGAAATGATCTTTGTATTCCCGACCCATTCGCCTCACGGGTGCACGCGGAAGTGCGACGCGAAGGCGATGAGTACTTCTTGCAAGATCTGGGTTCCGCCAACGGGACGCTGTACAACGGATCGAGTGTTGAAGGTGTCATTCCTCTGGGACCAGGCGGTCGCATTCAGATCGGCGAAACAGAGATCGTTTTTGACGACGGCAGCTACAACTCCAGCATGGGCGCGACGATGATCACAGACAATACGACGTCGCTGCCCGAAGCAACCATTGCCTTGGCTTCGGGAGATCGCACGACCTCGGGTTTGCTTGAGGCGATCGAAGGCGCACGTACAAAGCCTGAAGACGTGGCGGCTGCGGCAACCGCGAGAACCGGTGATCTGCTTGCCCTGATAAGCAAAGTAGGAATCACTCTGCTGGCTTCCGCGACTTTGGGTGAAACGCTCGAACAGATTGTCTCGCTCGTTTTCGAAGCTGTACCTGCCGATCGGTGTCTACTGATGATGCGCTCTGAGGGCAGCGAAGAATTGCGGGTCGCGGTAGCCCGGCTGCGCGATCGTGTCGGAGAAGTCGGGGAAATTCGTGTTAGTCGCAACGTGCTTGAAGAGGTGGTCTTCCGCGGAAAGTCGGTTTTGACTTCCGACGCACAACACGACCCGCGGTTTGCCAGCGGCACGGTTGTGCTGCAGGGAGTCCGTTCCGTATTGGCGGTACCGCTGGGAGTCGCGGACAAAGTGTTCGGTATTATCTACGCAGACTCTCCAATTGCTGAGGGTCGATTTACTGAAGACCATTTGAAGGTTTTGACGACCCTGGCGTCCGTGGCGGCAATTCGCGTTGAGAATGCTCGTTTGGTCGAGTCACGCCTGGAACAAGAACGCCTCGAACGCGAGCTGGCACTCGCCAGCGAAATCCAGCAGAGATTTCAACCGACAGCCCCGCCCCAGGTGCCCGGTTATGAATTTCAAGGCATAAGTTTTCCGTGTTACGAAATCGGCGGCGATTACTACGACTTTATTAAGCGTGATGATGGCCGCCTGGTAATTGCCCTTGGTGACGTTTCGGGCAAGGGAACTGCCGCCGCCCTGCTGATGTCTTCATTACATGCGGCAATTCACGCCCAAGCGGGTTCGCACGATTCTTTGGTAGCAACGATCTCGGCAGTGAACCGCTATCTGGCAGACAACATTCCACCCAATCGTTTCATAACCTTGTTCTACGCCGAGCTCGATCCGGAATCGGGTGCTCTGTCGTTTCTCAACGCGGGCCACAATCCACCGTTAATTATTCACGCAGCCGGCACCGTAGAGCAGCTCGCGTCGGGCGGACTGCCGCTTGGAATCAAGCGCGACGCGGACTATCGCGAGGGGCGAACGCAACTTCAATACGGTGACGTACTAGTGATTTACTCGGATGGCGTTACAGAAGCAAACAGTCCGACTGGTGAGGAGTTTGGACCGACACGACTTTATGAGGTTGTATCCCGAAATGTCGATGCCTCAGCAGCAGGAATTCGTGATCGCATTGAGTCGGCGTTGACAAAGTTTGCTCAGGGTACTCGTGCCGCCGATGACATCACTCTGGTCATCGTCAAGCGCCAGGCAGAAACCCGGCAACTCGCTGCCGCCTTAAACAGTTGACCTCATTCCCTAAATGATCACTATCGCAAGGCCAAAAAGTAGATGGAATCGTTTCATCGCGGGAGAATGATGTCTGTTCTAATTCTGTATCTGAAAACGCATTATTGGTCGCGCTTTCGATCGCCGCAAGACTTCTTTGAAACCGGCCGCTTTGAACGCCGAGGGGAGGCCATGCCAGAGAAACGGATCCGGCATCTTATCCATTGAGGGCTCAACCGGATAACCTTCGACCACCGTCGCGCCTTGCTTAACGGCAAAATCAACCGCGGCTTTCAGTAACTGGGCCGAGACACCTTGTCTGCGGTAAGGTCTCTTAACAAAGAGACAGGAGATGGACCAGACAGGTTTATCGTCAATGGGTTTAAGGAGCCGCGACGTCTCAAGCCCAACATAAGTCTCACGTGGCGCGACGGCACACCAGGCAATTGCTTCTTTACCGGCATAAGCAATTATGCCGGGTTTTTTCCCCGCATTGACAATGCCCTTCAAGGCTCGTTTGTTTCCCTCGCCTTTCTGCGCCTCAAACTGTTTTCGGGGCACGCGCCAGAACATGCACCAACATCCACCGCACGCTCCACGCTCGCCGAATAACTGCTCCAGATCAGCCCAGCGGGATGCGGAGGCAGCGTGGAACTTTAGCCTAACTTGATCCTTGTGTTGATTCATGCGCGTTCGCCGCCGAAAGAAGTCATAAGTCCGGAGTCGGGAGTCGGGAGTCAAAGCATCATAACCTTTTTCCAGTGGGAAGCGATTGGTCTTCTTGTTGTGGATCTAGTCCGTGTAACGGAGGGCTGAGCAAAACGAGTACTCTCTCAAGTTTACCCCGTCTTGACTCGACCGGCTATCAGGCCGTTTGATTGCTGAAATGGATCACGATACAGACATTGGCGGCCCGCTTCACCGATTCCCGGTCACGAGTCATTCGGCCATTCTCGCGGCTCGCAGTAATGACAGTCAGGTGCGCCAGCGTGCCTTGGAGACAATCCTGGCAAGTTACTGGAAACCTACTTACAAATACATCCGAATAAAGTGGCAGGCATCCAACGAGGACGCCAAGGATCTAACGCAAGGGTTTTTTGCAATCGCAATCGAGAAGAACTATTTTGCGAATTACGATTCAGGAAAGGCTAGTTTCCAAACATACTTGCGCACTTGTTTGGACGGATTTGTCGCTAACCAGAAAAAGTCCGAGCAGCGTCTGAAACGAGGCGGCGCCTCTAACCACTTCTCGCTCGACTTTGAAGCGGCAGAAAACGAACTGGCTCTGCACCAGGTAAGTCACGGTGTGAGCCTGGACGAATATTTCTATCTTGAATGGGTCCGTGGCTTGTTAGCGTTGGCCATCGAAACACTGCGTCGGCAATACGACGAAAAGGGACGCGCCGTTCACTTTAGGATCTTTGAGAGTTACGACTTGCGGGAGGATGATTTGCCGAAGGTAACGTATGCTGACCTGGCCCGCGAGTTTGCCTTGACCACCACGGAGGTCAACAACTACCTGGCAGCCACCAGGCGCGACTTTAGAAAACTGGTGTTGGAAAAGTTACGCGAAACTACAGGCAGCGAAGAAGAATTTCGCCAGGAAGCTCGGATCTTGTTGGGAATCAAAATAAAATGAGATGGCTCTCGGACAGTAAGGTCAATCATTTGCGCAGTATCGCTGACGATCCTGATTTCAGTGCGACGAAATACACGGTCGTCAAAGAAATCGAGCGCGGCGGCATGGGCACAGTTTATCTGGCGGAGGACCCTGAACTCAGCCGACAGGTTGCAATCAAGGTTCTTAACTTCCCGGAATTGAGCCAGGACATGGCGCGACGAATGGTGCGCGAAGCTCAAATCATTGCAAGGCTCGAGCACCCAGGCATTGTGCCCGTCCACGACGTCGGCACGCTCCCGGACGGCCGTGTCTTCTATGCGATGAAGTTTGTTCGGGGGAGTCGCTTGGACGAATATGCAAAGCAGGTTGAAACAGTCGGGGACCGCCTCAGAAAGTTTCAAGCGGTGTGTGACGCGGTGGCGTTTGCCCACGTTCACGGAGTCGTTCATCGCGATCTGAAACCGCAAAACATCATGATTGGATCTTTCGGCGAAGTGCTCGTGCTTGACTGGGGCGTCGCAAAACTCCTGCCTGCGAATCGATCGACCTCTTCAGAAGCCAATACCTTGATTTTGCCTGCGACAAAAGGAACCGTTAACGAGGTTTACGAAGCGCCCGTTACGGCGCACGGCACCATTATCGGTACGCCCCTCTACATGTCGCCGGAACAGGCACGAGGCGAAATCAAACACCTTGACGAGCGGTCCGATATCTATTCTCTGGGAGCCATTCTCTACTTCCTTCTTACTAACCAATCACCGCTAATCAGAAACACTACGAAGGCTCGGGATCACGGGTCAGCTGCGGATACCATTCTGAGACCGCGAGAACTAAGCCCAAAAATCAGCAAGCCGGCCGAAGCGATCTGTTTGCAAGCCATGGCGCGCTCGCCCAACGAAAGATATTCAAGTGCGGCAGATTTATCGGCTGACATCGGTCGCCTACTGGATGGCGAACCGGTATCGGCATACCCCGAGGACATTTTCGAAAGAATCGGCCGCTGGTTGGGTAAGAACCGCTTCCTTGTTTTTCTGGTTCTTGCTTACCTCCTGATGAGAATATTTTTCATTTTAACTGCCCGCCGTTAAAGAGTCTTCGTGCGATGTTTAATAGAAGGATAGGTTTCAGTCGAAACGTGGATGCAAGAAAGTCACTTGCTTTGAAAAAAGGAGAAAAGAAATGTCCAAACCCCTAATCGGAATTCTACTTGGAGCTGTGCTTGGAGCTATTGATGGTCTTACGGCGTGGTTTACACCCGCAGTAAGAGAACAGCTTGCTGGAATCGTTGTCAGTTCAACGTTCAAAGGAATCATCGCTGGTATCGCGATCGGATTTTTTGCCAACAAGTTTCATTCGCTGCCCCTCGGCATTCTCTTTGGTCTTGCTGTCGGCGCGCTCCTGGCATATCTAACCGCTCGCTTTGCCGTCGGTGGCTACTATTTTGAAATAATGCTGCCCGGGACCATGGTCGGTTTGATTGTCGGCTTTGCCACGCAGAAGTATGGAAAGACTGCTGGTGTGACACACAGTCAGATTCCCATTTGAGCGATTGAGAAAGACCGACCTTCGGATGAGTTGGGTGAGCATTAACCTTCCGCAGACTTTAGCTTGCGTGGTTGCGAAAAAGGCCGTACCGAGAAGGTCGACTTTCTTAGGAGTTAAGTGAGTAGCCGCACGCAAGCTAACAGCTTTGCGTTACTAGCGGGAAACTTTTGACGGGTTAAGGCCGTTAATGTAACGCAAGCAACGGCCTTGCGTTACACTTTTTGGAGGAAGCCTAAAAATGGAGCTGCGCCTGTATCAGATAGATGCGTTTGCTACCGAAGTCTTTCGCGGTAATCCTGCAGCCGTATGTCCGTTGGAAAAATGGCTCCCGGACGGGACGCTTCAGGCAATCGCCCAAGAAAACAATCTGGCGGAAACTGCTTTCTTCGTTCCTCAGAACGGCGAGTTTCACCTTCGCTGGTTTACGCCGCGACTGGAAGTTGACCTGTGCGGCCATGCAACGCTTGCCTCGTCATTCGTGATTTTTACAGAGCTTGATAGAGGCCGTCAGTCCGTAGAATTTGCGTCAAGAAGTGGTCCATTAATCGTTAGACGGAGCGGCGATCTGTTGACTATGGACTTTCCTGCCTGGGGTCTCAGTCCGCTTAATGAGCCGCCAGCTGCTTTGGTGGAGGGTCTTGGAAAAGAGCCTAAGGAAATCTTTTCCGTTACACGCGGTAGGAATTATTTTGCGGTCTACAACTCAGAAGCCGAAGTGCTTTCGCTGCGCCCAAATTTTGCCAGGCTGGAAGAACTTCACCCGCACGGCGTAATAGTAACTGCGCCAGGTGACAATTCAGATTGCGCATCGCGCTACTTCGCACCCAGCTATGGGATACCGGAGGATCCGGTCACCGGCTCGATTCATAGCGCGCTGACCCCTTACTGGGGGAAACGTCTGAACAAGACAAAAATTCACGCGCGGCAGGTCTCGCCAAGAGGCGGCGAGTTGTTTTGCGAGGACAAAGGCGATCGGGTGCACATCTCCGGCTACGCCATCAAGTATTTGGAGGGGACGATTCTGGTTTAGGAGTCTGCTGGGAAGATAAGGCTAAAGACCCTTGTGAAAATGCAGTCATTGATTATATGACATTTGACATTGCTCATTTGTCATCATGTTCTGGGTTAAGTTGGTCGCAAACCCTGGGCATCCTATGCGTTCTAATGGTTATCAATGCCCTAACTAAATGTACAAATGAGAAATGTCAAATGATATATGACCAATGATTGCGTTTTCATTCGCCGGGTCGGCCCTGAAGCAACGCTTCGGTCTTCAGTGTCTGTGGTCCATTGTCATTGCACATCGCGTAACTGGCTTCGTACATCGAAACGCCGGCATATTCCCCTTTGGCATTCAGGATATAGAAGTTTACGCCAAAGTTTGGATTGCCATTGGCATTCAAGAGACGCTTCTCAATCGTGTTTGCCTTGATGCGACGCAATGCTTCCATGCCGGCGTCCTTCGGATGCGCGCCTCGACGCATCTCTTCCACGATCAAAAACGAGCAGAGGTTGTAAAGATTCGCCTCGCCTCGTCCGGTCGAGCCCGCGGCACCAACGCTGCCATCCACGTAAAGGCCCGCGCCCAGAATCGGCGAGTCGCCCAGGCGTCCGGGAATTTTCCATGACAGTCCGCTCGTCGTAGTGACCCCGCAAATCTCACCCTTCGCATTAACTCCATCGCAGTTGATCGTGCCGTAATAGTGATCGCGATCTACAAGGCCTTCCTCGACCATTTTTAGACCTTCACGAAACCAGACTTGCGCGCGTTCCTTTGGGTTCAGGTAGTGAGCGGGGTCAGTGCGCCGTTTCCATTCGAGCCATATCTCGCGCGAATGAGGTGTATTTAGATCGTTTTCAATCGTAAAGCCCATGCTGCGGGCAAACTTCTGCGCGCCTTCGCCGACAAGTAGATGGTGGTCTGTGCTATCCATTACCGCCCTGGCGACTAACGACGGCCTGCGCACACCTTCAAGCGCACCCACGGCGCCGGCACGTTTCTTTGGTCCGTGCATGCAGGAGGAATCGAGCTGGACTACGCCTTCAGCATTTGGCAACCCCCCGTAGCCGACACTGTCGTCGAGCGGATCAAGTTCGACGATATTTACGCCCTCAATCAAGGCGTCGAGGACATCGGAACCTTGCGTCATGATCGTGAATGCCTTTTGTACGCATGTCACATCGCCGCCGTTCTTGAAACGGTTACCGTTAGCGGAAGAAACAACCACAGGCTTTACGCTCTGAATGATGATTGCGGGCGACTTGGCTGCTTTGACCTTCGGCGCGGCGAGAGCGAGGCCGGCAACGGCACTAGTGCGCATGAAATCACGGCGTTTCATTTTTTTCATGGGTTCCTCAAATTATTTGGAATCGGCCAGACGTGGCGCCACATGTGAATTGATGCGAAAGCGGCGCAATTCAATCACGAGAAGTCGCAAATGGCAAAGGCTTGCTTTGGACATGCGTCGTAGAACCGTACCGATCAACCCGGCCGCACCATATTCGGTGAAGGGTACTCTACCGCCTTTTCAGAGTCTGCCGGAAAAGGCCGAGTATGTGAACCTGGTTCCCGGGCTGCAAGAGTGAATCTTACTGATCACGAAAGGTCTTCAACGTAGGAGTTACTCCGGAGGAGTGAGATGTTTATAGACCGGAACCTGGAAAGTACCATGCGCGGTTGGAGGGGCGGAATGGATCTGGACTGTACTTATCAGGTTGTGTTCCGCCCCTCCGAACCGCGCCGGAGTGTCTCGGGCCCACGAGCTATATACATGTCACCCCTCGCGGGGTGAAAACCCTATTCGCGTCCCCGATAACCAGATCGCCGCCAGTGCTTAATTACTCGCTGCGGAGATACTCTTCGATTCTCTCGGCCGTTTTTGCACCAACACCATCCACCATCTCAAGCCCGCCGCCAACTACAAACTTCTTCAAATCAGGAAGCGAAGAAACTTTGAATTTCTGGTGCAGTAGAGCTGCTGTCTTGGGACCGATACCGGGTACTTCAACGAGATCCAGAAGGCTGGCTGGAGTTTCGGCAGTGACTCGTTCCCATGCGTCAAAAGTTCCCCGGTCCAGCAATTCCATTACTTTTCCCGCAATTGCTTTACCCACTCCGGGTATTGTCTGCAACCCGGCAGCGCCCTCCTTTTCGGCAATCTCTTTCAAGGAATCTGGCCACACCTCGATCGCCTCGGCCGCATTACGATAGGAACGCAGACGAAAAGGATCATCACCGCGAATTTCCATCAAAGCGGCAAGACGATAAAAGCGGCGTGCAATTGCTCCATTGTTCATAGTTCACGCAAAGTCTAGCGCTTTTGTTAGCGCAAGAAAAAGCGTTGAATACGATCCACGCGCGTCACACGAAGTGAGAGTGGTTCGCTTGCGTACTCTCATCCACCGCAGGACTGTAATAAGACAGAAATTCAACCACATGCGTTTTTACACTCTCTCGGCAGTTGGTGGATTCGGTGTTGGTGGTATTTCTGATTTCTTACACAGTTTCTGCAGTGGGTAGGATTTTGAGTGTTCACACACCACCAACCGCTTTCTTAAACCGTTGACTTTTTCACGATGCCCGTACACAATCCGCCTGTCTTTGCCTTGACGAAAGATTTTCTCGGAGGACCTCACAGCCAACTCCGTGAGCCTCTGGAGCCTTAAACCTCACAACCTAAGGAGACTCACAATGACACTCACAAACCTACAGGACGAACCCAATCAAGCGACACGTATTCAGAAAATGCGCGAAGAAATTGAGAAGCTGGGAGGGATCTTCTCCGTCAACTCAGAAATGCCCGCCGATCTGGAGGAAGAGTTTCTCAAACAAGTTCTTGAATACGAGCAAACCGAACCCATGACGGTTTTTCGGTTGCTGCAAAATGCCGGGTTTGAGTTGCCGCCCGCAGAGAGTCTTGAAGATGCAGAATTGTTGAGCAAGCTTGAAGAGCTGTTCAAGCGAATGGCCTCGTTGGGAGCTTACCTCGTCAACACCAATCACCTCAATGATCGTGCACTCTACCAGTATCTTTATGATGATGGCTTGCGTGAGGAAGCGGTACTGTTTCCCGAAAATCCAGGATACGCTTACGTGATCGACCTCACCGGCAGCGGCAGCGACGAGGATATGCAGATCTACTTGAAGCACTACGCAGACGACGAGTTCCGCCAGCGATGGGGCAAAGACTGGCCCACTGACCCCATGCCCCCGCATGAGGATCCGCCGTTTAATCGGGACGAAACTTTGCCTAAATCGCCGCTTGGTTAGCGACGTTCATCAGAGACGATCATGGTTCCGGTGCCCTCGTTGGTGAAGATCTCCGAAAGCAGAGCATTACGGTTGGTGCCACTGATAATGTGCGTTGTTCGTAAGCCGCGTCGAATCAGTGCCGTGATGCTTTGCAGTTTCGGGATCATTCCGCCCGAGGCGGCGCCGCTGTGAAGTAGTGCCTCGGCCTCGTCGACACTGAGACGCGAGAGCTTGGTCTCAGCTTCGCCCGGTCGCAAATAGATTCCATCCACGTCGGAGAGCAGTATTAGCTTTTCGGCTTGTAAGCGGACCGCGATCTCGGCGGCGATCGTGTCGGCGTTGATGTTGAAGACTGTGCCGTCGGCGTCGGCTCCGAGCGATGAGATCACGGGAAGGTAGCCATGGTCCAGGAGAACGGTGAGAAGTCGGGAGTTGATTTCAACGACATCGCCCACGTGACCAAAGTCTACCTGTTCACACGTGCCTGTCTCGCGGTTCAGGACTTCTTTTGGTGGCCGGCGCTCTGCATGAACGATATTGCCGTCTACTCCTGAGAGCCCGACGGCCTCGATGCCATGATTTCTGAGCGCCGCCAGAATGTCCGTGTTGATCTTGCCGGCGAAGATCATCTTCGCCATCTCGAGGGTTGCATCGTCGGTTACGCGGCGACCTTCAATGATGGTTTGTGCAACGCCCATCCTTGAAGCGAGCTCGCTCAATTGTTTGCCGCCGCCGTGGACCACGCAGATGCGTATGCCTACTTGATGTAAGAGAGCCAGTTCCTCAGCCAGTGAGCTCAGGTTGTCATGGTCCTCCGTTACTTTGCCCGAGAGCTTAATGACGAAGGTCTTGCCCTGGAAGCGTTGTATGTAAGGCAGAGCCTCGCGGAGGAGATCCAACCGCAACTGGTGTCCGACTTCGAGATTAGTTTCCTTCACCCAATAATTCCCTCAATACCGCTTTTTGAACATGCAACCGGTTTTCGGCTTCGTCGATCACTACCGATGCGGGCGAATCGATCACTCCGTCAGTCACGATCACATTTCTTCGTACCGGCAGGCAGTGCATGAAAATCCCATCACTTGTGCGGGCCATCTTTTGCGCGTCCACAATCCAGTCGCGGCGATACTGCGCGCGCTCGGCAACGTCTTTTTCGTTCACGCCATAAAACTGACTCGCGCCCCAACTCTTTGCGTACACGACCTGCACCCCCTCAAAAGCCGCATGAATGTCGTTAGAGATCTGTAAACTGCCGCCTGCGTCCGCCGCATGTTTTTTCGCTTCGCTCAACAACTGCTCATCGAGGTTGTATCCTGGCGGATAGGCGATCACCAAATCATGGCCCATCTGTGCCGCCGCCAACGTGAAACTGTTCGGCACAGCCATCGGCAGAGACTTTGGATGCCAGGCCCAGGTCAACAAAACCTTCTTGCGACCGCTGCCGAGCTTTTCCCGAATAGTCATCATATCCGCCAGGGCCTGGCAGGGATGATGCATCGCAGATTCGAGATTAATAATCGGCACATCGGCATATCTGGCGAAAGCACTCAACACCGGATCTTGACGCTCTTCCTCCCAGTTTTGCAGCGCCGCGAAAGTACGAACGCCGATAGCTGAGCAATAGCGTCCAACCACCCGAACAAACTCGGCCACGTGCTCCGTTTTGTCACCATCCATGACCATGCCATCGCGGTGCTCAAGCGTCCAACTCGTTCCCCCCGGTTCGAGCACTACTGCATTTCCGCCCAATTCGAAAATTCCGACTTGCATCGAAGCTCGCGTGCGAAGACTGGGATTGAAGAACACAAGCGCAATTGAGCGGCCCTCCAGCATGCGCGCCTGATCATCGCCGTGCTTAAAACGCAGCGCTGATTCAATAAGCGACTGGAGTTCACTGCGCGACCAATCTGATGTTCTTAGAAAATTCCTGGTCATCAGAGTCGTAAAGAGAAATTAACCAGATTAACGCGGATAACGCGTCATCCGCCTTACCGCGCCGAACAAACTGAGCACGAACCAAAAGAACTCCATCATGAACGCCGAAAGGTTAAAGTAGAACAGCAGCGAAACTATGATCAAGCCGGCACCCGCTGCGTTGAGCAGCGAGAATGAAACCGCCGAACTGCTCAATTTGTCGAGCTGAAGCAGGGCATACGCGACAATGATCAGCAAGACCCCAACCGTACCCACCAGATCAAACCAATGGTATGTCAATCAAGCTCACCTATGAAAATGAATGCTCAACTTCTCGTCCCCACTCCGTAGGAGTGAGATGTTTATAGACCGGTACCTAAAGACGTCCCAGGCGCGGTTCGAAGGGGCGGAATGAGACCAGATTGGGTACTTGTCAAGTTGACTTCCGCCCCTTCGAACCGCGCCGGAGGGGCTTGGCCTTTTGAGCTATAAACATCTCACCCCTACAGGGTGAAACCTGCACCTCTTTGCGCCCCCGATAAACAGGTCGGCTCCGGACTTTTTTCCGACAAGCTCCTAAAGCGCTGAAACCAAGGCCTCGTTGATGTACAAAATGATCAAGCCCAGTGCTTATCTCGTTCAAACGACCTCTCGTAAAGCCTCAATAAAGATATCGACCTCTTGTGGTCGCAAACAAAGCGGCGGCAAAAGCCTCAATACGTTAGCATCGCTTGAAGTGCCGGTGATGATGCGCTGTTTGAGCAATCCCTCATGTAGCGGCGCTGCCTTGCCGGCAAACTCGATTCCCAAAAGGAAGCCCAGCCCGCGCACTTTCGCAACTTGTGGTATTTCAGCAAGCCGTTGTCGCAAGTAAGCCTCGACATTCTTCACGTTCGCCAGCATCCCGTCAGCTTCAATAGCCTCAAGCGTCGCAATTACCGCAGCCATCGCAATCATCCCGCCACCAAAGGTGGTGCCTAAATCGTTTTCCTTGATATGCGACGCGACATCCTCAGAGATCAAACACGCGCCCACGGGAACGCCACTGCCAAGTGCTTTGGCCAGCGTGATGATATCCGGAACGATTCCTCCGGCAGCCTCGCTGCCGGCGAAGAACCACTCTCCTGTGCGGCCAATCCCTGTCTGCACCTCGTCGTAAATCAAAGCGATGCCGCGCTCGTCACAGAGTTCTCTCAAAGACCGATGAAAAGCCGGTCCGGCTGCGCGGACACCCGCCATGGATTGGATCGGCTCGAGCATGATTGCCGCGACGGATTCATCAGCCAGAGATCTCACCGACTCAATGTCCCCGAATTCTGCTTGAAGATGGCCCGGAACATTTGGCTTGCCGAGTTCGCGATACTTGCCCAGAAACGTGGCGCTGATCGAATCGGCCGTGCGACCGTGAAAACCACCTGAAAAGGTGATGATGTTTTCGCGACTGGTAGTCATCCGTGCCAGCCGCATAGCGTTCTCGTTGGCCTCAGTGCCTGAGTTGCAGAAGAACACTTTGCTCAACGAATCGGGAGCGATCGCAACCAGTTTTTCAGCGGCACGCGCGCGGGGGGCCGAATAGACCAGGTTGGAGTAGAACAACAGTTTCTCGGTCTGTTCGCGAATTGCGGCAACAACATGTGGATGACTGTGACCAGTTGCCGCGACGGCGTGTCCACCGTATAGATCCAGGTATTTATCGCCCGCAGTCGAATAGATCCAGACTCCTTCGCCGCGCTCTGCTGCGACGGGCATCTTTTTATAAGTCGCCAGCTGAAAACGCTCTTCGGTGGCGACAATCTCAGCAAAAGTTTCAGTTGTTTCCACGTTCATCCTGCTCTCGCTCCGTCCGGAACCTTGCTTTCGGGTACTGCAAGCACGGGTGCTACTCCGTCCGCATAACCGATATCGAATAGCATTCCTTCAGATACATAGCCCAGCATCTTCTTGGGCGGCAAATTTACGACAAAAAGAGCCTGCTTACCTTCTATTTCTTTTGGGTTCTCGCGTTCCTGCTTCATACCGGCCAGGATCGTGCGCTCGTGATCGCCGAAGGACACGGTGAGCTTTATAAGTTTGTCCGATCCTTCGACGTCGTCTACCGATCGGATCGTCCCTACGCGAACGTCAATCTTGTCGAGATCAGCCAGCTCGATCGTTGGTTTGACTGGCGCACTCTTAAATTCCATAGACAAATACCTAACATTTGAAATCTGCGAAATCTGAGAAACAAACCCGTCAACTTCTTGTTTTCTTGAGCAGGTTTTGTTAAGTAAACAATCGAACCACGAAACCGCACAAACCAAAGGCACGAACTGACACGAAATGTTGCTGGTGTTACTTAGTGTCATTTCGTGGATCATGCTTTAGGTTTGGTTTGCGGCCCTGCCCGCGCTATGTAATCTCTGGATGAATTACTGTCGTTATGGGTTTGTGCCGACCAGCATCAACCCTGACTTCTCATCGAGCCCGAACATTAGGTTCATGTTTTGCACGGCCTGACCCGCTGCGCCTTTAACCAGGTTGTCGAGCGCGGAGAAGACCACCACCTGTCGACCACGCACTGCTAACCCGATGTCGCAAAAGTTGGTAGTCTTGACCCAGTTAATATCAGGCGAGCCTTTCACCATTCGAACGAAAAACGAGTCACCATAAAACTCCGAATACTGACCGTACAATTCATCGACAGTGGTCTCTTCCTTTAGTGCGACGTAGATAGAAGCAAAAATCCCGCGGGCGACTGGCAGAGAATGAGTCATAAAAACAAGTTCATTGGTCCACTCTCCGACATTGCGTAATTCCTGCTCGATCTCCGGGAGATGCTGATGGGTGAAAGGCTTGTACGCGTAGAACGAATTCATGCGCTGCGGATGATGCGTATTTGCGGCAGCTTTCGCGCCCGAACCTGACGAACCGGTCTTCGCATCAACGATGACGCGTCCATCGAGCAGATTGTTGGCTACTAGTGGCGCCAGGCCGAGGAGGGTGGCTGTGGCAAAACATCCAGGATTAGCGACCAGCCGTGCTTTTGAGATCACGTCGCGATTCGTTTCTGTCAAACCATAGACGAATTCCGACTGCATCTCCATCGCAGTGTGTTTGCGCCCGTAGTGTTGCTCGAAGCTTTCACTGTCGCAAAGTCGAAAGTCGCCGGATAGATCAATTACTCGCAACCATTTGGGCAAGTTCGGAACGATCTCCAGCGCCTGACCGTGCGGCAGCGCCAGAAAAACACAGTCGAGATTCACGAGCGAGGAAGGATCTTCAGGAACGGAAGAGAACCTCAAGTCTGTCAAGCCATAAAGATTGCGATGAACTTCTCCAACCACTTTCCCGGCTTGTTCGTTGGCGGTAACGAAAACCAGATCGACAAAGGGGTGGAATAACAAGATACGGAGCAGTTCCGAACCTCCGTACCCCGAGCCACCAAAGATTCCAACCTTGATTTTCATCGCAAAGCCCAAAGTCCAAAGTCCAGGGTCCAGAGCCTATGCTCCCGAGCGGGCGGCTGCAGCCTACGCCAAACAGACGTTGGACATTTGACTTTGGATCTTTGATTCTATTTTGGCTGAAATAATCTCAAACAAACGAGGTCCGTTCCGCCGGGCGTTTGCTGCCGGAACGGCAAACTCGCGTTCAATGTAATCCTGGCCCATCTGCGAGTCCGTCACGGAACCTGTAACCAGATCAACTCGAATCCCCCGGCGTCCAAGCAATTCAATCCCGCCCCAGGCACCAACATAGTCGGACGCGCAGAAAACGTTTGCCGCGGTTGCCTCACGAATCTCAGAATCATCGAATATCGACTCAACCGAGTACCCGCCGAGCACACCATCGCCCATTTCGATCACGATCAGATCCGGCGAGCATTCGTTAAGCCTCGCAATGATCGCTTTGGCAATAGGTGCCAGGTCACCGGCATCCACTGTTGAAGGCAGACCGCAGTCAAGGAAACTCGCGGTAGCCACGGCGCCGTGATCTTCCATGTTCAGCGTGTCGCGGAGACAGGCAACTCCGGACAGCTTACCGGCTGCGACTTTCAGACCAGCGCGAGTGGCTTGCTTAATCAATTCCGTGGCAGCGAGCGTCTTGCCGCTATTCATGCTGGTGCCTGCAATCAAAACCAGGGGTGCGCTGTCGCCAAGAGAGTTGCGGCGCGGCAAACCGGCATCGGCAATGTTGCTCACACGCCCATCTGCGTTGCAAACAAGCCCGATAACTTCAACTTTGATTGCATCTCCCAGACTGGAATGATGACCAGTGCAGCAACCAATAACACCGCCCATGTTCAGAAGATGAAGTTCATTTCCGGCGTCGACGGTCCGCGGTACATTTCCCACGAAGCCTTTGAGAGCGCGCCGTTGGCCCAACACACCCAGCAGCAAATCACCGGGATTGATTTTGGCCAAACGTCCCGTCGGCAATTCCAGCATGTTGTAAGTGGCGCTGTCGGTCAACGCGCGAACAACGACCACATCGCCTGCCCGCGGCGCCTGTGTCGAGTCGATAACCGCGACTGTCTTCTGTAGCGCCAGCGGCGAAGTTGCCGACCCGATCTTGTCAACTTCGATTACGCGAACGGCTGGTTCCTTCATGTTACTCATCCGTAACCCTCCCAAACCTGGTTTTACTGTACGCCTCTCAACCTCAATCGCAGCGCATTTAACTTGATAAACCCTTCGGCGTCGCGCTGGTTGTAAACAGAATCGGCCTCGAACGTCGCAATATTTTCGTCGTAAAGCGACTTGGGTGAGCGACGTCCCACAACAATCGTATTTCCCCGATATAGTTTCAAACGCACATCGCCTGTGACATTGCTTTGGGTTTCATCAACCATTTTGCGTAGTAATTCAAACTCGGGCGCGAACCAGAAGCCGTAGTACACGCTCTCAGCAAACTTCACTCCCAACGAATCGCGCAAATGCATCACTTCCCTGTCGAGCGTAATCGACTCGATAGCACGGTGCGCGGCGTGAAGGATCGTCACGCCCGGAGTTTCATAAACGCCCCGGGACTTCATACCCACAAATCGATTCTCGACCAGATCTACGCGTCCAATACCGTGTTTACCGCCCAGCTGATTTAACCTTTCCAATAGAGCGACGGGCTTCATCTGCTGCCCATTGACTGCTACGGGCGCGCCTTCGGCGAAGGAAATCTCGATATATTCAGGCTCCGCTGTTGCCGCCTCCGGCGAGACAGTCACCTGAAAGATATCCTCTGGCGGTTCATTCCATGGGTCTTCCAGAATCCCGCCTTCGTAAGAAACATGCATCAGGTTGCGATCGGTTGAATAAGGTTTCTCGTGAGTCGCGGTGACTGGAATCCTATGCTCTTTTGCGTAGGCAATCAGATCGCTGCGGCCTTTAAAGTCCCACTCCCGCCAGGGAGCGATCACTTTGATATCCGGTTGCAGCGCGTAGTAGGTCAACTCAAACCGTACCTGATCATTTCCCTTGCCGGTAGCACCGTGAGCCACAGCATCGGCGCCTTCCTGCCGCGCAATCTCTATCTGACGCTTGGCGATGACAGGTCGGGCAAGAGAAGTACCCATCAGGTAAACACCTTCGTAGAGGGCATTTGCTTTTACTGCCGGCCAAACATATTCACGAATGAATTCGTCGCGCAGGTCTTCGACGTACAGTTTGGATGCACCGGTTTCAAGAGCCTTGACTTCGAGACCATCAAGCTCCTCGCCCTGGCCCACATCGGCGCAGTAACAGACGACTTCGCATTTATAGCGCTCCTTTAGCCAGCGCAGCATCACGGAAGTATCCAGCCCGCCCGAGTAAGCTAAGACTATTTTGTTGATCTCTGACACTTCCTTATCCTTTTGCTCTTTGGTGTTGGGCTAATTGATTTAGAATTTAGAAATAGAAATTAGAATTTAAACTAGCCCCGCGTTTCAGGCCGACTGACTCAAACTCGCGATTCTAAATTCCAAATTCTAAATTCTAAATCAATTGGCCCAAGACCAAAGACCGTCACTGAAACAACTCCCAAATCTTCTTCATCACCACCCGCTGAGTCTTTCGGTCGTTTACGGCCACGAAAATCGTGTCTTCTCCGGCAAGGGTGCCGACAATCTCCGCAATCCTGGCGCCATCGATTTCTACGGCTACAGCCGAAGCTAATCCCAGTTCGGTGCGTGCGACTACCAGATTCTCTCCCGCCAGATCGAGACTCAACAGTCCGTGTGTAGCGGCCCCGTTAGCTCGCGGGACAATATAGCGGCCGTGATGCTTGACGACACCGAGCTCCTCCAAATCTCGCGAGACACTCGACTGCGTCGCGGAAACACCCGCTCGATCAAGTAGGGTACGCAGTTCTGATTGCGTGCCGACAGGCTTAGCGTGGATCAGGCTAAGAATCTTTTTCTGGCGCAAATCCTTTTGCATCAAGCCTCCAGTTATGCAGAAGTATTGCATAACTAATGCATAGATGCATAAACTACCAGCTGGGGTGGCCACTCGTCAAGAAAGAATGCGAAGCGGCACCGGGGATAACGGGAACAGGCAACAGGCCAGACGGAGAGGGTTTCTGGTGTCTCAAAAACGGCTTCACAACATACAAGACGATCGCTTGGTGATTATTAATAAAAGAAGAGTTTGCTTTTCGTAGTTTTTCGTGTGATGCGCGTGGACCGTCTTCTGCGAGGCAAAGAATCGACCCACGAAATGACACGAAACAGTCCTAACAATTCTTAAAGGCAATAAAGAGAAACTACACGAAGTCTAAGTCCAAAAGCGCAATTGTTCTTCGCAATGTGAACGAGCAAGGTAGAATGCCGGGTCGGAGGATCGCAAATGAACAAAAACTTATGGGGTGGGCGTTTTCAGGGTACTGCTGACGCCGGGTTTGTCCGCTTTAACCGTTCATTCGACTTTGACCGCCGCTTGTTTGCTGCCGACGTCCTGGCCAGCCTTGCACATACAAAGGGACTGGTTGCGGCGGGCGTGCTGACTGATCAGGAAGCCGCGGCGATCACGAACGGCCTACAAACGATTCTGGAGTGTGGGCAAGTCGATCCAAATTACTTCGCCGAAGTTACCGCCGAAGACGTTCACTCATTTGTAGAAGGGCAGCTAGTTGAACTGATTGGTGACACGGGTCTAAAGCTTCATACCGGACGCAGCCGCAACGATCAAGTCGCGACCGACCTGCGCATCTGGCTGCGCGAAGCCGTTGACGTACTAGGAAAGCGACTACATTCGGCCCAGCAAGCCTTGCTAGACTTTGCCGAGGCAAATTGCGAAGTAATCTTGCCTGGGTACACGCACCTGCAACGCGCTCAACCGGTGCTGCTGGCCCACTGGTGTTTGGCGTATTTTGAAATGCTGACTCGCGATTACGATCGCCTTACCGATGCGCGCAAACGTGTTAACGTCATGCCGCTCGGAACTGCAGCCTTAGCTGGCACAACTTTCCCAGTAGATCGGGAAGCATTAGCAAGCGAGTTGGGTTTTGCCGATGTTTCTCGAAACAGCCTCGATGCAGTTAGCGATCGAGACTTCTGCGTTGAGTTCGCATCCGCGTGCTCTTTGATTGTGGTCCATCTTTCACGGCTCGCGGAAGACATCATTCTCTATTCGACAACCGAATTTGGATTTTTTGAACTCAGCGACGCGGTGGCCACAGGCTCGAGTTTGCTGCCTCAAAAGAAGAACCCGGATTCGATGGAACTGGTGCGCGGGAAAGCGGGACGAGTGTTTGGCAGCTTGCAAGCCTTGCTTACAACTCTGAAGGGGCTGCCGCTGGCCTACAACAAAGACATGCAAGAAGACAAAGAGGCGGTCTTCGACGTCTTCGATACGGTGAAAGCTTGTCTCGAAGTAACAGCTACAGTGCTTCGTAATATTCGGGTTGACAAGGATCGAGCAGGGGAAGCAGCTTCAAGCGGTTACCTGAACGCTACTGAGTTGGCTGATTACCTGGTGCGCAAAGGCATGCCGTTTCGAGCGGCGCACGAAACAGTGGGCCGGATTGTCTTGCATGCAATAGAGAGCGGGGTTGAACTGCAGGGACTCTCGCTTACCGACATGCGGGGCTTTTCCAACCTGATTGAAGAGAACGTTTTTGCAGCATTGTCGCTTGCGCAAACAGTGGAGACGAAATCACAGATCGGCGGCACTGCGCGTGCGCAGGTCGACGAGGCTCTTCGGCAAGCTCACGAGTTGGTCTCTAGACACAGTTAGCTAAGTCGAGGGTTAAGGAATTGGAGAGCGGGGATACCAAGAACTATTTATAGTCGTGTATTCATCAATGGAAAATGAGAAATGAAAAATGAGCAATGGAAAATAATCTCTAAATGTACGAAGAGGGGAATGTGCGCTGACGGCTGCAATGATCTGTTGACATTTTCCTTGCCCCGCGTTAGATCATCTCGCGGTTCCCCTCACCTTCCCAAAGAGGCTCCTGAAATGACAACTTCTCGTCGTGATTTTCTCAAGACAGCCGCGGTAGCCGCCGGCGCCGTGTCTATGGCTGCGCTGCCAGAATGGGCCACGGGAGTTGCCGCGGCAGAAGAAGCCGCTGCGAAAGCTGTCGATAAGAATTCGCTTGCGGATATTGCGTTGAGCACGGCTCGAAGGCTCGGGGTTAGTTATGCCGACATTCGCATCAACCGATATCGCAGCGAGACGATTTCTACTCGCGAGCAACAGGTGCAAAACGTCTCGCGCAGTCAGAACTTTGGTTTCGGTGTGCGCGTGCTTTTCAAGGGAACGTGGGGATTTGCCTCAAGTCGGAACGTTACTCCCGAAGATGTGAACCGAATCACTCGTCAGGCGGTGGAAATTGCTCGCGCGAATTCGATCTACCAGCGGAAGCGCGTCTCTTTGGTTCCGGTACCTAAGGTGGAAACGAGCTGGAAGAATGCGTTCCAGACGGACCCCTTCGAGGTTTCGATCGATGACAAGATCCAGTTCCTGTTGCAGCTCAACCAGGCCGCGGTGAAAACTCAAGGCGTGAGCTTCGTCAATTCCTCAATGTCGTTTGTAAACGAACAGAAGTTCTATGCCTCGACAGACGGTTCACGAATTGAACAGTACATTATTCGCGCCAACCCGAGCTTTAACGTGACCGCAGTCAATCCCGCGAACGGCGATTTTCAAACACGAAGCTCGCTGGGTGGACCGCAGGGAATGGGTTACGAATATATTGAGAAGCACGACTGGAAGCACGAGGCTCAACAAGCAGGCGAAGAAGCGGTAGCCAAGCTAAAGGCTAAGCCCATCGATGCAGGCAAGTATGATCTGGTGCTCCATCCTTCGCATCTCTGGCTGACTATTCACGAATCGGTGGGCCACCCAACCGAACTGGATCGTTCGCTCTGGTGGGAAGCTGACTATGCAGGTACCAGTTTTCTAACCCCAGACAAAATCGGCAAGCTCCAGTTTGCTTCCAAGATCATGAACTTCGTCGCCGATAGGACTCAGCCGGCAGGACTCGCGACTGTTGGTTACGACGATGAAGGTGTGCCGGGCCAAAGTTGGCATTTGATCAAGGACGGGCTTTTTGTCGACTGGCAGACCACGCGTGACCTGGCAGCGCTAACCGGGCAGAAAAAGTCTTATGGCTGTTGCCATGGTGACAGTTGGGGCAGCATCTCGTTTCCGCGAATGCCAAATGTTTCTCTCCAGCCGGCCGGTGATAATACGACGCTTGAAGATCTTATTGCGGGCGTGGACCGTGGAATTCTGATCTATGGAGACGGAAGCTACTCCATCGATCAGCAGCGCTATAACTTCCAATTCGGCGGCCAGGTGTTCTGGGAAATTAAAAACGGCAAGCGCGGTGAAATGCTTCGTGATGTCGCTTATCAGGCCCGCAACACCGACTTCTGGAATTCCTGCGACAAGTTGGCTGGTCAGGCGAGCTATGAACTGGGTGGCAGCTTTAGTGATGGTAAAGGCGAACCCGGCCAATCTAACGCTGTGAGTCACGGCTGTCCGCCGGCTCGTTTCCGTCAGGTTAACGTTCTAAATACCGCGGCAAAGTAACGCAACCTGTTAGGTTGCGTCCTGGGAACGAATGCAAGCTAACAGCTTGCGTTACTACGAAGGAGATCCGCGAATGCTACTAAGTGAACGAGAAGCGCGCGCGATTTGCGAAAAAGTGTTGGGCTATGTCAAAGCCGATGACGCAACCTTCGCCGTTAGCAGCGAGAACTATGGACATCTCCGTTTCGCCGCCAACTCGTTTACCACCAGCGGCGCCCGCGAAAACATTAGCGTAGCTGTTACCGTTTGGATCGACGGGAAACGCGCCTCCGCCTCGACTAATGAGATCGACGACGACTCGCTCAAAGCAACGGTGGCGCTGGCGGAGCAGCTAGCTCGTATCTCTCCAGTCGATCGCGAATACATGCCGACCTTGAGTGCTCAGACTTATAAACCGGTTAATGGCTATGCCGAGATGACGTCGAATATCTCTCTACTCAGCCGCGCGCGGACAATCAACGACGTAATTGCGTCTTGTGAAAAAGCGAAGGTCGTGGGTGCCGGCTTTCATCAAGCTCGCGGGACGGCCGGTGCCTCAGCCACCAAAAACGGTAACTTCGTTTACGAACGATCCAGCCTTGTGAGTTTATCCACCACAGCAAGAACTCCGGATGGAACCAGCTCTGGATATTTCCTGCGAAATCATTTCGACGTTGGCAGGCTCGATACATCCCGTGTTGCTCGCGAGGCAATTCGCAAGGCACTGGAATCGCGCAATCCCAAGGCTCTTGAACCGGGTACATATCCTGTCATTCTCGAACCGCAGGCAGTCGCAGATCTAATCTCGTTCTTCGCGTTTGGTTTTGACGCCCGTAGCGCTGAAGAAGGCCGCAGTCCTTTTTCCGCACCAGGTGGCAAGACCCGCGTCGGTGAAAAGATCTTCGACGAACGGATAAACATTTACAGCGATCCCTGGAAGGCGGATTTGCCGGGATCGCAGGCTGCACAGGGAGGCATCCCGGCGCAGAAGATCTACCTCGTTCGCAACGGCGTGCTCGAAAATCTGGTCTACTCGCGCTTCTGGGCCAAACGGAAAGGGAAGGAACCCACGCCTGGACCGGTCAATAACATTATAGAAAGCTCTCAATCGCCGCAGGCCCTAGAGGATATGATCAAGTCGATGGATCGCGGTCTGTTACTGGGCCGTTTCTGGTACATTCGCGGAGTCGATCCCAGAACAGCGTTGCAAACCGGTTTGACTCGCGACGGCGTTTGGTACATCGAAAAGGGAAGGATCCAACATGCAGTAAAGAACTTTCGCTTCAACCAGAGCATCATGCAGTTGCTGGCGCCAGGCAACGTCGACATGATTGGACCACCTGAACGCGTTGGCAGTTCGGAAGGTCAGGGTGGAAACGCAGCGCTCTTGCCGGCGCTGAAAGTTAACGAGTTTCATTTCACCTCCCAATCTGAAGCTGTATGAGTTCAGAAGGAGTTTCCTCAAATGCCTGCGCAACACCTGCCTCCGTGGACGCCCCTCGTTGGCGATACGTTGGAGCGGCATTGTAGGGGCGTCATTCCTTGGACGCCATGGTTGCGATACCAAAGGGGCGCCCACGGAGTGACGCCCCTTCAGTTTCATTCGTCCGTTCAATGTTTCTTACGTGAAGAAGAAGGCAATGGACTAGGCATCGTTATCGACGTGGCCTCGGGTTGGATCGTTTCCTGATAGATTTGGCGGCCGTCTTGTAGTTTCAATACAACTGCCGGTTTCACGGCATCGCGGTCCGCATTCATGCTAATCATCCCCGTGACACCGGCAAAGTTCTTTGTTTGAGCCAGCGCCTCGCGCAGCTTTACAGCATCGGTTGTGCCCGCTCGTTGAATCGCCTCGGCAACGACATGCATTGCGTCATAAGCCAATGCAGCATGAGAATCGGGATCCAGGTTTCCGTACAGTTGTTTGTAGTCGTGGACAAATTTCTGAATCGGCGGCGCCGGATCCCCTACAGAATAATGACTGGTGATAAACGAGTTGTTGAGCGCGTCCCCGCCTAGTTGCCATAGTTCGGGAGCATCCCACCCGTCGCCGCCAAGCAAAGGTTGAGCCAGTCCGAGTTGGCGCGCCTGTTTGGCAATGATGCCCACATCTCCGTAGTAGCCCGGTATGTAAATCACGTCCGGTTCTGCGACTCGAAGCGTACTCAATTGCCCTTTGTAGTCCGGATCGCCCTGCGCATAGGATTGTTTGCTTACGATCTGGCCGCCGAGTTTGGTGAAGCTAAGTTCGAAAAACTCGCTTAGCCCACGGCTATACGGGTTGTTAAAGTCGACCATAACAGCCGCTTTCCTGGCTTTGAGCTGATTGGCGGCAAACTTGGCCATGACTTCCCCTTGAAACGGATCGATATAGCAAACGCGGAAGATGTAATCGCCGGTGCGCGTGACAGCGGGATCTGTCGAGGAGGTTGATATAAAAGGGATCTTCAGTGCTTGCGCACGCGGCGCTGCGGCCAGACTGGCGCCCGATATGCCACCAGCAACAACCGCTATCACTTTGTCCTGATTGATTAGTTTGCTTGCGAGTGTGGCCGCGCGCTCGGGACTGCCCTGATCATCTTCGATAACTACATCAATCTTGCGGCCGTTGATTCCGCCTAACCCGTTGATCTCGTCAGCCGCCATGATCAAGCCATTTTTCGCCGACTCGCCAAAGTTGTATGTCGGTCCGGAGAGATCTCCGTAGTAACCGATCTTAATCGTGGTCCGGTCCTGGAGTTGTCCTGTTTGTTCTTGACGGTTACATGCCGGAAGAAGCGGAAAGAGAATCATTAACAGCGCTATTAGGCCGCCTCTGGAAGCTGTTTGGAGAAATGGTCTGGGCGGTGTCCGCCGGAGCAATGACAAGAGATACAGAGAGTGCCGGAGTTTACTCACCCAGGTAGGCTTCTTTGATTTTAGGATCGGCGGCGAGATCTTTCGAACGACCCTCCATGACGATTCGGCCAGTTTCCAAAACGTAAGCTCGGTCCGAATGTTTCAACGCGGCGTGGGCATTCTGTTCGACCAGCAGAATTGTGGTTCCTTTGGTCTTAATCTCGTCAATTGCTTCGAAGATGATATGAACAATGAGTGGCGCGAGACCCAGGGAGGGCTCGTCAAGCAGAAGCAAACGTGGTTTCGACATGAGGGCGCGGCCAATGGCCAGCATCTGTTGCTCACCTCCGGAAAGGGTGCCTGCCTTTTGTGCCTCGCGTTCCTTAAGCCGCGGGAACATCTGGAATGCGCGTTCCATTTCGGAGGCGATCTCGCGCTTGTTGTTGCTCAGATAGGCGCCCATCTGCAAGTTCTCGCGTACAGATAGATTGGCGAAAACCCCTCTGCCTTCCGGCGACATAGAGATCCCTTTGGCCACTAACTTGTGCGTGGCTTTGCCGCTTATGTCCTCGCCTTCAAAGCTGACTCGCCCGCTGCGTGGCTGGAGCAAACCAGTGATCGTTCGCAGCGTAGTGGTTTTCCCGGCGCCATTAGCGCCGATAAGCGTCACCACCTCTCCCTGCTCAACGTGCATCGAGATGCCCGTTAGGGCTTCGATAGCCCCGTAATTAACTGAAACGTCTTCTAATTTCAACATACGTCATTTGCCAATTTTCGATTGCCGATTGCCGATTGACACTTTATCAAAAAGTTTTAGTTTCTTGAGGAAAACACGCGCTATTGCCTAGACGCCAATCGGCAATTGGCAATCGAAAATTTCTAATCCCCGAGATACGCCTCAATCACCTTAGGATCGTTCCTGATCTCTTCAGGCAGTCCGAGGGCGATCGATTTTCCATAGTCGACGACCTGGATTCGATCACAAACGCCCATCACAACTTTCATGTTGTGTTCGACAAGCAGGATCGTTAAACCAAATCGATCGCGGATTTGTTTGATCAGACGCATCAGATCTTCTTGTTCTGACGGATTCATGCCAGCTGCAGGTTCGTCTAGCAAGAGTAATGTCGGTCGAGTAGCAAGCGCGCGCACGATCTCCAGTCTTCGTTGACTGCCATACGGCAAACTGGTACCGCCCTCGTCTCTGAAACGGGCCAAATCGAAGATCTCGAGTAACTCCATGGCAAACTCTCGGTGTTCGCGCTCGTCGCGTTCAAAACGTGGTAGCCGCAATACAGCATCGAGCAAATTCTGTCGCGCGTGTCGGTGGCACGCAGTCATAACGTTTTCCAGCACGGACATACTGGGAAACAGCCTGATGTTTTGAAAGGTCCGTGAGACTCCCCGTCGCGAGATCTCGTACGGCTTTAAACCATCGATCCGTTTTCCCTGAAAATAAATGTCGCCTGAAGTTGGCTCGTAGACTCCGGTGAGAAGATTGAAGATTGTGGTTTTGCCGGCCCCGTTTGGTCCAATCAATCCATAAATCTCTCCCTGCCGCACGTTCATACAGAGTTCATTGACAGCGATCAAGCCTCCGAAGCGTATCGTGCATTTGTCGGTTTTCAGGGGATGCTCACTCGCTGCACTTCCTTGAGTTTTCGCGACGCTGTTCACCTGTTTTCAACCTCTTTCGCTGGGTCAAGGGCCGCCGATGACCCTTGCTGAGCGATCGGCACACCTTTCTCACCGACTGGTTTGTCTCCTTCAGGCCGTCGCTGAGCGCGTTTCAGCCAGGGAATACCAAACTCTTTAGATCCCATTACGCCTTGCGGCCGTGTCAGCATGATCAAAATAAGAAGTGCAGAATAAATGACGAGTCGATAGCCATAGAGATCCCCCGGAAGCTTGCGCAGTAGTTCCGGAAGGATCGTGATTACGATAGCGCCGAGGACGGAGCCGGTAATGGATCCCATACCGCCCAGCACAATCATGATGATGATTTCGATCGACCGGATGAACTGAAAGTCGTTCGTATGCAAAAATTGCCTGAAGTGACCGAATAGCGCGCCTGCCACGCCGGCAAAGGACGAGCTGATCACAAATGCCAGAACTTTGTAGCGCGTCGTGTTTATGCCCATGGCCTCGGCCGCCAGTTCGTCCTCGCGAATCGAGATCAACGCGCGACCAACGTTCGAATGGACGATGTTGTAAACCACCACAATGGTGATGATCGCAAATCCACCTATCCAGATGAAGTTGGCATACTGCGGAATGATAAGTCGTCCATCCCATGGAGGAACACGACCCCGGAAACCGGTTGCTCCTCCCACTCGATCGATGTTGAGAATGATGATGCGGATGATCTCGGCAAAGCCAAGGGTCACAATAGCCAGATAATCTCCCTTTAGTCGAAGACTGGGGATTCCCACCACCAACCCGGCCAGCGCCGCAACGAGTGCGCCAAAAATGATCACACCGAGAAAAAGGATCGACTGAGCAAGAGTCGCTCCTACAATTCCCGCCAGCCAGTTCTCGAATCCCTGTGTGCAGTAGACGGTCAGAAAAACTGACGAGTAGGCGCCAACAGCCATGAATCCGGCATGGCCGATGGAGAATTGTCCAGTAAAGCCGGTGATTAGATTTAAAGATACCGCGAGGATGATGCTGATGCCTGTCAGACTCAGAATCTCAGCATAGTAGTAAGGGATGCCGAAGCCGAAAAGGCCCTCTCGACCCATGATCGCGTTAAGGCCGATAAGAAGGAGGATGGCAGCAACTATTCCGGTGAGTCTCTTAACGTAGGTAGGCATCAGGCGATTTTCAATCTGACAAGACAAATCGGCAATCGGCAGTCGGCAATCGGCAATGTCTAGACTTTCTCCTGCACAGTTGAACCAAGTAAGCCAGACGGACGAAGCAAAAGCACCAGGATTAAAATTGCAAAGGCGACCGCGTCACGGTAAGTCGAGGCGATGCCAATACTCTGGCCGTATCCCACGACGAAGGTCTCGGCGGCGCCAATTAGTAAGCCACCCAAAACAGCGCCGGGAATATTCCCGATTCCTCCCAGAACAGCCGCGACAAAGGCTTTGAGGCCCGTGAGAATCCCCATCAGTGGATCGATGTTCGGATTGTATTGAGCAGTCAACACACCGGCAGCGGCAGCCAGGCTGGAACCAATTGCGAACGTCAAACTGATGATCGCGTCGGTATTGATTCCCATGAGCTTCGCAGAATTCAGATTAAACGACACCGCTCGCATCGCCGTGCCCACTTTGGTTTTGTAAACAACCCACTGCAAAAGGAGCATCAGTGCGATCGACACCAGAAATATGACGATCTGGGCTTTCGAAATTGCCGCATTGCCGAACAAGTGGTACGGCAGCTGACTTTGCGAGCCGAGGAAATCCGGAAAAGCCCGCGGCGCGGCGCCGATCCGGGCAACAAAAAGATTTTCTATCAGGAGCGAAACGCCGATCGCCATGATTAATGTCGTCATGCGGGCATATTTGCGCACGGGCCTGTAGGCGAAGCGTTCGATTGCCATTCCGACGATCGCCGCAATCAGCATTGACCCCAGCAACACGATCGCGAGCCCGGCGAATGAAGGTCCGGAAGCAAGCCCCAGGCTCACGGCAATGAAATAACCCGCAAAGGCGCCAACCATATAGACGTCGCCGTGAGCGAAGTTAATCAGCCTGAGAATGCCGTAGACCATCGTGTAGCCCAGCGCAATGAGGGCGTAGATCGCCCCAATGTTTAGGCCATTGATCAGTTGCTGAACAAAAGTATCCATGGTGTGAACGTTTCTGCTATGGCTTCGCCGGAGAGCGCGTCGCATTTGAATTGGTCGGAGAGCGGATGGCATTTGCATTGACCGGAGAGCGCGTGGAGTTTGCATTCGCCGGCGGAGGCGGTGATGGCTTTACCGGTGAAGCTGCGGCGCTGGGTGACGCAGAAGTTGCCGCCGGCGAGGTTGTGGGAGCAGCGCCCGGAGGCGGAGTCATGCCTTCAGGATAGATCGTAGTCGTGTAAACGAATTTTCCATTCTCAAGTTTTAGGACCACAGCAGGTTTGACGGCGTTTCGATCTTTATCAAGGGTGATTGTACCTGTAATTCCGGAGAAGTTCGCAGTTTGGGCGATCGCATCGCGCAGTTTCGCACTCTCTGTCGAGCCCGCTCGACTTACTGCATCGCCGAGCACTTTCATTGCGTCGTAGCCCAGCGCTGCCAGCGCATCGGGGAGGACGTTATAGCGTGCTCTATAAGCGCTCACAAACTTCTGAATCACTGGAGATGGATCATCGACCGAGTAATGGTTCGAGATGTAATCGCCGTTTAGGGCCGCTCCACCCAGTTGCCACAACTGGGGAGCGTCCCATCCATCGCTGCCAAGCAAAGGAGCTTTGATTCCCAGTTGCTTCGTCTGATTCGCGATCACTCCAACTTCACTGTAGTAACCAGGAACGTAGATCACATCAGGGGTTGCTGAGCGAACCGCCGTCAGCTGTCCGCTGAAATCACGATCGCCCTGGGTATACGATTGCTCGGACACCACTTGTCCACCCAGCTGCGTGAAGCTGCGTTTGAAGAATTGCAGCAATCCGCGGCTATAATCTGAATTGAAATCATAGAGAATTGCGGCCCGCTTGGCTTTTAGATTGTTAGCGGCAAACTTTGCCATAACCTCGCCTTGAAATGGATCGATAAAGCAGACACGGAAAATGTAGTCGCCGACCTGTGTTACCGCGGGATTTGTCGATGATGGGGAGATCATCGGCACCTTGGCTTCCTGAGCTTTCGGCCCTGCAGCCAGACTGTTTGACGATGCTACTTCGCCAATCAACGCATGCACTTTGTCCTGGTTGATCAACTTGGTGACCACGGTAGCGGCCTTATTTGGTTCTCCCTGATCGTCCTCCACGACAATCTGAATTAGGCGGCCATTAATTCCCCCCGCCTTATTTATTTCATCGGCGGCCATCTCTGAGCCATTCTTGGTCGATTGGCCAAAACTCGAGGTGCGGCCCGACAGGTCGCCATAGTAGCCGACCTTAATTACTCCGGCATCCTCGCCGTTCCCCACAGTGCCACGACGTTCGCAGGCAAAAGCGAAGAATAGAGTGGTAATCAACAAAAGCGCGAGTAGGGTGCGTTTCATGTGGTCCTCACAAACGGCGATTTGGATTTGACGAGCGGATACTTAGAACCTGCAAGCTGAGTCTAATTCAGCTTTCACTCGGGAGTCGGAATTCCTTTGTTGTCAGCTAAGTAATCGGGCTGAATAATAGCGTTGACAGAGTTCTGACGCAAACTATCTCTCGGGAGTATTGCGTCGGTTGCGAATGACCTATACAGTTTTGCGAAAAATCAAGAGTGGGGATATGGGAAGTTCCGGTCGTGAGCAACACGGTTTTCCCCAGCCAGACGAACTGCCAGCCTAAAACCTATGTCGGAAAATAAAAACCTTGAAGGACTCGCGCCAGTTTTCGGTGACATGCCGAAAGACGAGTTTCGTCAATTCGGCCACGAGCTAATCGATTGGATCAGTGACTACTTTGAAAAGATAGAAGAACTGCCCGTTCTCTCGCAGATTGAGCCGGGAGATCTTAAGGCTCAATTGCCCACCTCCCCGCCCGAGAAAGGCGAACCGATGGAGTCGATCATAGCCGATCTCGATCGCCTGATCGTGCCGGCACTCACGCACTGGAGTCATCCCTCGTTCTTTGCCTACTTCGCGACCTCAACATCGGCGCCTGGTATTTTTGGAGAACTTTTGAGCGCTGCATTTGATGCCAAGGCCATGCTTTGGCGCACGTCACCTGCCTCAACAGAACTGGAAGAGGTGATGTTGGATTGGCTGCGGCAAATGATGGGCCTGGATGCCGGACTGAGCGGGATCATCTATGACACAGCTTCAGTTTCCAGCATGCATGCCATTGCTGCAGCAAGAGAAAGCACCGAGCAGCGCATACGCGAAGAGGGAATGAGTGGGCGCAAGGATCTCCCGCTGTTACGTGTTTACGCTTCAGACCAGGCACACTCGTCGATCGACAAAGGCATAATCACACTCGGATTGGGTCAGCGTGCTCTACGCAAGATCCCCTCTGATGGTGAGTTTCGCATGGACGCAAACGCGCTTGCCGCGGCCGTGCAGGAAGACAAAGACAACGGTGCTATTCCGTTTTGCGTGGTTGCGACCGTCGGGACGACGTCAACTTCGAGTATCGACCCCGTACCCGCAATTGCCGGCATCTGCGAAAGACATAAACTGTGGCTCCACATCGACGCTGCTTATGCCGGTTCAGCTGCGGTTGTGCCGGAGCTGCGCGAGATCCTTGAAGGCTGTGACCGGGCGGACTCGTTAGCAGTTAACCCGCACAAATGGTTGTTCACTCCGTTCGATCTTTCGGTCCTTTATTGCCGACACATGGACCTTTTGCGACGTGCGTTTGCTCTCGTGCCCGAGTATCTGCGCACTCCGGAACAGGAGAAGGTGCGCAGCGGCTCAGATTATGGCGTGCAGCTTGGCAGGCGCTTCCGGGCTTTGAAGCTCTGGATGATTATTCGCTACTTTGGTCACGACGGTCTGGCAGCGCGCATACGCGAACATTGCCGGTTGGCCAAGCTCTTTGCTTCCTGGGTTGAGGAATCGCCCGCGTGGGAGCTGATGGCGCCAGTTCCGTTGGGTCTTGTTTGTTTCCGCGCTTGTCGTGAGCTTGACGCTCCCGACGAAACGACGCGAAATGCGCGGCTCGATGTCTTAAATGAAGCTGTCATGCATGGCGTGAATGCAACCGGTTCTGCTCTGCTGTCGCATACTCGTTTGAATGACAAGATTACGCTCAGACTTTCAATCGGCAACATCCGCACCACTGAGAAGCACGTAAGACAGGTTTGGGAATTGCTGAATCAACAATTAAAGTTACTCTCCCCCGGGTATCGTTAGATTCTTCAGGAGGATACGATGGAATTATTCCGCGCCGTTCAATTCGTAATCTTGCTATTCGTAACTGGCCTCGTTGCTTTCGCGCAGACCCCGAAACACTTCGCGAAAGACGGCCTGCTGTTCGACTACCCTTCATCCTGGACATTGCAGGACGCGAGTAGTAGTGACGCGCAGCAAGTAACGCTTGCCCGTGGCGATACCGATGCTCAGATCAGGTTGTTCGTTTATAGAGGAAAGATCTCAACTCCCGAAAAGCTTGCAGAAGCACAGAAGAAGCTTGTCGAGCCTTATATTGAGTCCACAGCCAAAACGTTCCAGCAGATGGGAGCTCGTCCTGAACGGTCCGCCGCAAGTACGGAGATTGGCGGCGTCAAAGCAGAAGGGGTCAATATCCGAGCTGTACTTGATGAGCCGGGCGCTGCACTGATTTACTGGGCGCCGGTTGGAGAGCGTTTGGTCGTTTTGATTTTTTTCGGCCCGGACAAAGCCCGCAAACAACAAACAGCCGCTTGGGACACGGTTCGCAACAGCCTGAAGGTCGAGGGGCCAAAGCCGGAGGCGAAGCCGAGCCCGAGTCCAACTCCGAAATAGGTTCTTATTTTGGCTAATCAATCAATTCCTTTCCTCTCAAAGGAGTCTCCTCACATGACCGAAAATGAGATCGCCAAATAAGTTGTAGACGTAGCGTTCAAGATTCATACGCACTTCGGCCCAGGATTACTGGAATCAGTTTATGAAAACCTTATGGCTTACGAACTTCGGAAGCGAGGCTTTCATGTTGTCCAACAATGTCCGCTACCGGTGATATACGAAGAAGTTCGAATGACCGTGGGTTTTCGACCTGATTTGGTAATCAATCGGAAAGTAATCGATGAAGTAAAGTCATTAGAAGTCATTGCCCCAGTCCATAAGAAACAGTTACTAACGTACCTCCGTGTGGCCGACAAACGGCTTGGGCTGTTAGTGAACTGCGGACAGGCGCTCATAAAGGATGGAATATCGAGGGTTGTGAATAACTTCCAGAGTGAAGGGGCCCGCACGATGCGATTTCACGCAAAGACGCAAAGGAGGCAAAGACGCAAAGAGAATCTTCGGGCCAAAGATTCGGCATCGCGGCGATGCCTTCTTTACGTCTTTGCCTCCTTTGCGTTTTTGCGCGAAATCGCGTCTATCATTGCCACTACCTTAGTGATCTCCGGCAGTACTTTCTCACAACCGCGTCGACCGATGACGCCGGCCGATACGTTGCGAGTTGCCGGTGTTAGCGATGCCCAGATATCTCCTGATGCCCGCTGGGTGGTCTATTCGGTTTCTTCGGTTGATGGTGATCGAAACCAAACAACACTCTGGCTCGCCCGAGTCACTCCGGAACTCGATCCTGTTACAACGACTGCACCCACCACAACCATTGACTGGCCTGAGATTAAGAATTCTCCTGTGCCCTTGCTGCCGTCCGGTTGGGTTGCTTCGAGTCCGCGTTGGTCGCCGGACAGTAACAGTATTGCTTTCTTCTCGACTCACGATGATCTCAGTGGGATCTGGATAGTTCATGTTCAGCGCCGCGAACCACGTTTTATCATCTCGGTGCAGCAGACAAACTTCTTCATCACCTACGCTGGTGAACAATTGTCGTGGGCACCCGACTCAAAACGTATTGCCTACATCTCAGCAACGGAAGAGCCAGGCCAGCGCGAGAGTCCTTCGGCGAAATCTGACGATCCACGCATCATTAACCGCCTCCAATACAAGTCGCGCACTTCTTTCTCCGATCGTTTCCGGACGCATGTGTTCGTCACAGACGTTGAGCGGCCCGAGCCACGCCAACTGACCTTCGGGTTCTATTACGATCACGCAGTGACATTCAGTCCACGGGGGAACGAGGTCGCTTTTCTGTCGAATCACGAGGATGATCCGGACTCAAACAATGATTCGGATATCTTTGCCGTCGACTTTGGTGGGCAGGTGCGGCAACTTACGCGTACCAAAGGGTGCGAGTATGAGCCAGCCTGGTCCTTTGATGGGGAGTGGATCGCCTACACCGCAACCAAGCGCGAAGTGACTACGATTGATAGTGTCGCCGAAGATACTCACGTTTGGATTGTCCCCGCCGCCGGAGGAGTTGCTCGCGAGTTAACCTCCGAGCAGGACCGCCGAGCTCGCAGTCCCGAATGGTCGCCAGACAGTCACACTATCTTGTATCTCGCAGGTGATCGGGGGACGACTAGTATCTTCCGCGTTGGAATTGACGGAGGCAGGATTGATCGCTTTAGCCCTGCTTATATCGATGGCCTGGCAACTAGACTGTTCGAGAACGAAAGGCTGCGAGGCCCGGCGACTGACTCCACCCCAAAGTCATTGCGGCCATTTCAGGTAGGAAGCTTCAGCGTGGTCCAACGGACGATCTCGGTTGCGCCTGGCGCAGGGCTGCCGCGTAACGCGTCCCCTTTGGCCTTTACTCTGAGTGATGCGCTGCATCCAGCCGAGCTTTGGGTCGGATGGGATGGGGGCTCGCCACTGCGCCGTTTGAGCGCGCACAACGATTCACTGGTTGCTGGTTCAAGACTGGCAGAGCCCGAGGAGATAAACTTCCAAAGCTTTGATGGTACTCCGATCCAATCCTGGTTGATGAAGCCGGTGGGATTTCGCGCGGACAGAAAATACCCAATGATTCTGAGTGTGCACGGCGGCCCGCACGGGATGTTTGGTTGGGGATTTAACTCGACTTTTCAGGCGTATGCTGCGCGCGGCTACGCAGTGCTTTACGTGAACCCACGCGGCTCGAGTGGTTACGGGCAGAAGTTTTCCGATGGCACTTTGAATGAATGGGGCGGTGGTGATTATCGAGATTTGATGCGAGCCGTCGACGAAGCTTTAAGAAAGTATTCATGGATTGACCAGGACCGACTCGGGGTGACAGGCGGCTCGTATGGTGGGTTTATGACTAACTGGATCATCACCCAAACGCCTCGCTTTAAAGCAGCAGTAGCGAGTGCCAGCGTGAGCAATCTGATTAGCTTTTACTCGACATCGCTCTATCAGGATTTGGTCCATGCTGAGTTTGACGGCTTTCCCTGGGATAACTACGATCTGCTGTGGCAGTGGTCGCCGCTGCGATACGTCAAGCAAGTGCAAACGCCCACGATGTTTATTCATGGCGAGCAGGACAATGACGTGCATATCACCCAGGCGGAAGAAATGTATATGGCATTAAAGCGACGTGGAGTCGAGACAGTTTTAGTGCGTTATCCCCGCGAAGGTCACGGCCTGCGCGAACCGAAGCACCGGATTGATGGGCTCGAACGAACGCTTGCCTGGTTTGATCGATTTTTGAAATAGCAACCACGGCGATAGACGAGCTAGGTCGAAGGTTTGGGTTCCAGGTTTCAAGTTCGAGGTTTCAAGTTTTTAAGTCTTTGCGTATGAGGTCGAGTGGAGCCAGGACGGAGCGCTGCCGGGCGCCAGCGTCTCCGAATTAGCGGCGCAATCCAAACCTGAAACCTGAAACCTGAAACCTGAAACCTGAAACCTGAAAACCTGAAACCTAAGGCCAAAGATCTAAGACCAAAACCCTTTAATGCGTTTCGTGCGTGAGAGCCTGATCCGAGCCACACCTGAATCCGTCTTTGCTTTTCATCGGCAACCGGACGCTCTGGTGACGTTGACGCCACCGTGGGAAAGCATGCGGGTAATACAGCAGGCAGATATCTCCGAGATTGGCTCGCGCGCAATCGTTCAAACTCAGATTCTGGGCCCGTTAAAGTTGACATGGATTTCTCAACACACCGTTTATGATCCACCGAGGCTGTTTGAAGACATCCAGCTTAAAGGGCCGTTTCGCAGCTGGCGGCATCGCCACATCGTCAAGCCTCATGCGAATGGAGCGGTCCTGAGGGACGAGATTGACTACGAGCCGCCACTGGGTTTTTTGGGACGCCTTTTTGCCCCGCTCTTAGTTCAGCAGCGCTTGCGGCGTCTCTTCGATTTCCGGCATGAGGTTACGCGACAAGCTTGCGAAAGAAAGGATCAAGTGTGAGGGCGAAAGGCAGAAACGCTAAAAAAGAAGCTGAGAGTTCAAGCTTTGGATTGTAATTAAACTCTAAACTGGTTTTCCTTCGCCCTGGTCACCATTAATTATGCTTACACACATTGTTGTCTGGCGGTATCGCGCAGATGTTGAGCAGGAAGTACGAGAAGAGCACGTCCGTTTGCTTTCGGGTTTGGCGTCGGTTGTCAAAGAAGTTCAGAGCCTCTCCGTTGGCTTTGATGTTTTGCGGCTGCCGCGCTCTTACGATACTGGCTTAGTCGCAGCCTTCGATGACCGAGCGGGACTTCAGGCTTATACCGTCCATCCGGAACACATCAAGGTGGCGGAGTTTGGCCGGACTATCAGCGAACACGTGGCCTCGGTAGATTTTGAAACATAGATCGTTGATGAAGGTCTGGAAGAAACTTTCTATTGCTTTACTTGCTCTGCTGGTCCTTTCGCAGATCCCCTTTGCGTATCGCCGATACAAACTTAGCCACCTCAAGGTGACTATCCAGCAGTTGAATTCACAGCGCATCCCATCTCTAGACAGTAGCTTCACCGAATATAAAGGGGTCATTCACGTGCACTCTTTCCTTGGTGGACATAGCTCCGGCAGCTTCCAGGAAATAATAGAAGCCGCGAAAGCAAACGAACTCCAATTCGTCGTGATGACCGAACATCCTGCGAAGGAATTCAACACCGCGGAGATGACTCTGAAGGGCGAGCATGCCGCCATTCTTTTTGTGAATGGCAATGAAGCAGCGACGATCGAGGGCGACCGGTTGCTAGTGGTACCGGGTGATGTGCTAACCGGTCTCTCAAGTAATAGATCTACGCGGTCTGTGATTGAGCAAGCAAAGTGCGGCGGTAAGCTAACGGTTGTGGCATACCCCGAAGACTTCAAGAGTTGGGACATTGATGGATATGATGCGCTCGAGGTCTACAATGTCTACACAAATGCGCGGCGGATAAATCCGATTATCGCACTCTTTGACACTCTTTGGTCTTATCGAAGTTATCGTGACCTGCTCTTCGCAAACTTCTACACCAGGCCGTCCTCTGAACTTGCAAAATGGGATGATGCAACCCGCAGCCGAAGGGTAACTGGCCTGGCAGGAAACGATGCCCACTCGAACATTGGTCTCAGCCTCAACGACTCGGCCGGTAGAACCTTATTGGGAGTTAAGCTCGATCCGTACGCAACAAGCTTTCACCTGGTCCGAGTTCATGCATTGATTCCCCAAGGCAGCCCCTTGGAGGAAACAACTCTGGTCGAGGCACTGAAGATGGGCCATTGCTTCATCGGATTTGATCTCTTTGGCGACACATCAGGATTCAGCTTTACTGCGAAGAACTCAGTAGACCGACGAATTCAAGGTGACGAGATTGCACTAGTGAATGAGGTGCATTTGAGCGTCTCTTCGCCTATTCCTGCCACAATTGTCTTGTTCAAGGACGGGAAATCAATTCAGGAAGAGACTGGTACGAGCAAAAGGGAATTTGTGGTAAGTGAAAGAGGAACCTATCGAGTAGAAGCCTATCTGCCTCAATTGGGTCACCGCGTCGGCGAACGGCCGTGGATCATCTCAAATCCAATCTACATAAGGTAAACTCCCTTGCATTTATCTAGTGAGTTCCAGATACGAAATCGCCCCACCGGGGTGCCCTGCGAGCTGCCCGATGGGGCGAAAACGGCGCCGGAAAGCTCCGGCTATTAAACTAGGAAGCGGTGCGTACGTTCACCGTATATGCTGTAGGGGGTCATGTGTTTTGACTCCACGCTCATGCCTACTCGAGTGTAGTGAGTATCACGAGTACAGCCTTCCACACACTGATTTCAAGTAGGTTCAGTTTAGACTTCGAGACCACATGTGTCAAGCTTCAGGTTGACCGAATTTGAACAATACGAGAGAAGCGAATATGTGGGCGATTTCCCCCCTCCGTTAAGAGGCGCCAAGGCAGAGCAGGCCGGAAGCATTTATACGGGACTTGGCAGACCGCGGATCGGCCAAATCATGATTGATTCAACGCTTTTCGCCCTGGCTCTGTTCGGGAATACGGAATCCCCTTACTTTGCCAACTGGCTCGGTTCGTTGTGATAATCCGTCTTTCTAATTGCCGGAACATTGTGTTTCGTGATGAATATAGCACTTCCAACGCCAATCAATTTTGACTTCAAGCGCACAGTAATCAGTCATGGCTGGTGCGAACTCTTGCCTTACGAGCTCGATCGAGAGAAATGGAAACTCACTCGAGTTATTGATATTGGCAAACAACCGCCCGTCACGATTCTGATAACGGCGAAAAAGCGGGCTTTAAACCTGGAACCCTCTCGACGTCTGGGCAAAAGGGCGACCGACAAAGTACTCCGCGATGTGCGACATATGCTGAGGTTGGACGACGATATGAGTGTGTTCTATCACACGATGAAAAGCGCCGCCGGCTTCGAGTGGATAGCTATCCAGGGCGCCGGTCGGATGTTGCGCTCACCAACTGTGTTTGAAGACCTCGTAAAGATGATCTGCACGACGAATTGTTCCTGGGCTCTGACCGAAAAAATGGTTACGGGACTGGTGCAAAATCTCGGTCGCGAGTCGGACGACGGCCGCAGGACATTTCCCACTGCCGAAGCGATGGCCCTGATGCCGGTGAAGTTTTATGCAAACGAAGTGCGGGCCGGCTACCGCTCCTCGTATTTGAAGGAGCTGGCGGATCGCGTCGCTTCGGGTGATCTGGATGTCGAGGAATGGTTAATCAGCGAGCTCTCCACGGCGGAGCTCACTAAGAAGTTGAAAGTGGTAAAAGGGGTTGGTGACTATGCCGCGGAAAACTTGCTCAAACTAATCGGTAGGTACGATGGGCTGGCACTTGACTCGTGGACCCGGGCAAAATTTTTTGAGGTCCGCAACAAAGGTCGCAAGGCAAACGACAAAAAAATTGCTCGTTATTATGCGCGATTTAAAGAATGGCAGGGCCTCGCTCTTTGGTGTGATATGACACGGGACTGGCTTGACGGGCAGGACTGAGTTTCACCACGAGCGTCCCCAGCGCGGCTGCGGCGCTGGGGACTCCCGCCCTGCCCGTTGTCAGAGCAGCCAGTAAATTTTTCGCGTTACTTCTTGGTATAAACCAGCGTTGAGTCCTGAGCTCCCCGCGGACTCTCGCTGTGACGGGTATCGGTCAGTACCTTTCCGCCTTCACTCAACATCAGCTTGTCAGTTGTCGTAAAAGAGAAATCGCCGTTCGGGCCAGTGCCGCTGCGCTTCTGTGTTAGCTGGAGCGTATTACCATCGCTTGACCACGTGGCTTTCAAGTTGGCTTTACCTGGCATGCGGCCTTGCATCTCAACCGTCGATTCGGTGCCATCGAGGTTATAGGTCATAGGCTGCGACGGAAACTGACTGCCTGCGGCTTTGGTTTCCAGGGTTATCTGCTTGGCATCTTGCTTGATTTCAAGCGTCACGCTTTCGGCCTGCTCCCATTGACGCGGCAAGTTCTGTGTCTTTGCTTTGTCGAGAGTCCAGGTCCCGGCGAAGTTTGCGGGTGCAGCTGCGTTAACCGCAGAGCAAATGAAGAGGGCGCTCAGACTGATGATTAATAAAATGGTTTTCATTTCTTTCTCCTTCGTTTGGTATTGGTAAGTGCGACTAATCGCCTTTGTTTTTGTAGATGACTCCGTTCTTCATGACGAAGACGGGCTTTTCCACGTTGTGAATGTCTTTCAGTGGGTCGCCTGACACCGCGACGATGTCGGCCCATTTCCCCGGAGTTATTGAGCCCAGATGCTTGTCCCAGCCGAGTAACCTGGCGCCGTTGAGCGTTCCCGCCATCAATGACTCCATCGGACTTAAGCCACCCCATTCAACCAACAGCGTGAATTCTCGAGCATTCGTGCCATGGGGAATTACACCTGCATCCGTTCCCAGCGCTATCTGAACTTTGTTGGCAACCGCAAGCTTGATGCCTTTTCGAATCGCTGCGGCGGCCGCAAATGCTTTCTCAGCGCGCAAACCTTTGATGACGCCGTTTTTTGCGGCTCGTTCGACAGCTTCACCGGCCATTAACGTAGGGACCAGAAAGGTTCCACGCTCGGCCATCATTCGCGCTCCCTCTTCATCCAGAAAGGAGCCGTGCTCGATCGAGGCGACACCGGCTCGAATGGCTAGTTTAATACCTTCAGTTCCGTGAGCGTGAGCCGCTACTTTCCGATCCAGCTTGTTTGCTTCTTCGACCAGCGCCTTCAGCTCTTCGAGACTGTATTGAGTCGCACCAACGGCGTCTCCCTCAGATAAGACACCCCCTGTAGCGCAAGTCTTGATCACGTCTGCTCCGTACTTCACCTGATAGCGAACAGCGGCGCGAATTTCATCGGAGCCATTGGCGATGCCATCGGCGACCGAACCGTCCATGAGACCCGGCTTGTAGCCGTTGTTGTCACAATGACCACCCGTAATACCCAATGCGTGACCGGCTGTCTGAATTCGTGGTCCGATGATCCACCCTTCATTGATTGCTTTCCGTAGAGCCATATCGTCGAAGCGACCGTAGGCGCCGACATTGCGCACAGTCGTAAAGCCGGCCATCAACGTGTCGCGGGCATGCAGCACGCCAAGAATGGCGCCGAATGATTCGTAATCTTTAACACTCGCCGATTCACCCTCAGGATCTCCGAGCACACGGCCGATCAAATGGGTATGGGCGTCAATGAAGCCGGGCAACAAAGTTACATCACCCAGATTGATCACCTTCGCTACCGAGGGGATTCTTACAGAGTCACTCGAGCCGACGGTTGTTATCGTGGCGTCGGTGACTACCACCACCGCGTTGTCGATTGGGGCGCTACCAGTCCCATCAATCAAACGGGAAGCGCGCAGTACGACCACGCCGCTGCCTGTTGGGCGTTGGGGTCTTACCAATCCGGAGGGTTGCGTAATTTGCGACAGGCCGGGCGCGGAAATGCCAGCAAGAAGTATGGCGGCAGCGCACAACAGCTTTAGTGGATGCATATGTCAGACTTTCAATTTGAGTCGCAGGTTCAGAGTTCAAGCTTTAGCTTGCCGAACATAAAGATATCCAGAAGATTGAATTGTTAACGGACTTTGCATCAAAAACCAGATACCGAAGGAGGCTGCACGCTAGAGAGGTTCATTCTATTGGAAATATTCCCGACGTGCCAGTGGGCCGAAGAAAGAACCTTGATTGGACGCGGATATCCCTTTTACATAAGTGTTTCGTTTCGGCGTATTTCTTGTGTTATCTCAACCACCTTTTTTGCAACCCAGGGCGGAAACAACCCTGAGCGGTTGGCGATCGTCCAAACGATCAGTTATCGGTTCGACCGAAATTATATATCGGGTCCTTAGGACCACAAGGAGGCCTTGAGTGAAGAGTTTTCTGAAGTATTCAACGCTGGTCGTAGCACTATGTGCCTTAACAAGCTTGCCGGTGAGTGCCGCAAAGGTGCGGAAGGTAACCGTCACATTTCCTGAGAACATTACCGTCAATGGGACAGTAGTGAAGGCGGGAACCTATCGGTTGCAGTTCGATGAAGAGTCTGGCGAACTGAAGATCGAGAAGAATGGCGACGTCGTTGCCACAACCAAAGCTCGGCTCGAAAAAAGAGAGAGCAAAGCAAAACAGACAGCCGTCACAACACACGAACAGGGTGATACAACCGAGCTGGTGAGTATTGCCGTAAATGGTGAAGACCAGAACCTGGTGGTTGGAGAGAACTAAACGCAGCTTCACCAGCATTCTTAATAAAGTGCGTCCCCAAGACCTGGGGGCGCACTTGTCTTTTTGTCTACCGGTTCCAGGCAAGCTAAGATGCGCCGACAAGGCAAACTAATCCTGGCTTACTCGGGGGAGCAACGATGAACAACCGACAATTCGGCCGCACTGGTTGGCAGGTTAGTGAGATCGGTTATGGCATGTGGGGGATGGGTAGTTGGTCTGAATCAGACGATCAGGAATCGCTGCGATCGCTGCAAGCGGCTGTTGATGCCGGCTGTACTTTTTTCGATACTGCCTATGCTTATGGTCAGGGTCGGAGTGAGAACTTACTGGGGCAGATCGTTCGAGCAAATCGGCATAAGCGGCTATATACCGCGACCAAAGTGCCGCCAAAGAACGAGCAGTGGCCGGCGCGGCCTGAGTCCACCGTTCAAGAGTGTTTCCCGCCCGATCACCTTGAGGAGTATGTTCATCGCAGTTTGAAAAATGCAGATCTCGAAAGCTTCGATCTGGTTCAACTTCACGTCTGGCAAGACCATTGGATCGAGGATGATAGTTGGGCACAGAAGATGGACAATCTGCGGAGTCGGGGGCTTTTAGCGGCCATCGGCATCAGCATCAATCGCTGGGAGCCATGGAACGGCGTGCGCGCTGTGAAAAGCGGGTTGGTCGATTCAGTGCAGGTGATCTACAACGCTTTCGATCAGAATCCAGAGGATGAGCTATTCCCGGCATGCGCGGAGATGAACGTTGGGGTAATCGCTCGCGTGCCTTTTGATGAAGGTACACTAACGGGCAACCTCACCAAAGACAGTAAGTGGCCGGAGGGTGACTGGCGCAGTACTTACTTCGTTCCAGAGAACTTGATTCCGAGCGTCGAGCGCGCAGAAGCATTGAAAAAATTATTACGCGAGTGGAATGCGTCCCATCCCGAGGAGCCTGAATTGACCATGCCCGAAATGGCGCTGCGTTTTATTCTCAGCGAGCCAACAGTGAGCACAATCATCCCCGGTATGCGCAAGCTCAGTCATGTTAAGACCAATATTGCAGCTAGCGATGCAGGACCCCTGCCGGATGAGTTACTCAAAGAGATAAGCAAGCATCGCTGGGTGCGCAAACCCGCCCCGTGGTCAGATTGAGTCAGATAAGGTGAGCTCCTTTTACTTCAATGTCGGTCGTTTGGGAAGGAGTTAATGGTTTTCACCCCGTTAGTTAGGGGGTGAGATGTTTATAGCTTTTAGGTCCATCCCCGTCCGGCGCCGTTCGGAGGAGCGGAATTCACGTTGACAGTTACCATGTAGAAAACATTCCGCTCCTCCGAACGGCGCATGGTATTTTTGAGACGCTCTGGTCTATAAACATTTCACTTCTTCTACCGGAGTGAGGAGCTGAGTTTACGCACCCAGCTAAAAGGCGCTGGTCTCGATCGGAAACGAATGTTGAATGCGCAAATTTTCGCGAATGAAAAATGAGAAATGATGAATGGAAAATGGAAAATAGAGTTTTTCCGCTTCCCACTTCCGCTATTCCTAATCAACATTCATTCTCAGCACCCGAACCAGAAAAGCCCAATGGTCAGCCAGTTCTTCGATTATCTTTGAAGTTGGTTTGCCGGCGCCGTGTCCCGCCTTAGTCTCGATGCGAATGAGTATTGGAGCTGGTCCAGCCTGCGCTGCCTGCAACGCGGCTGCGAACTTGAAACTATGCCCCGGCCACACCCGGTCGTCATGGTCGGCAGTTGTTATGAACGTAGGAGGGTAAGCCGTTCCCGGCTTGATGTTGTGCAAGGGTGAATAGGCGTACAAAGCCTTGAATTCTTCAGGGTTCTCAGACGAACCATAGTCCGAGACCCAGGCCCACCCGATTGTGAATGTTTGGAAACGCAGCATGTCCATGACGCCCACCGCGGGCATGGCTGCGCCGAATAGATCCGGGCGCTGGGTCAGAGCCGCTCCCACAAGCAAGCCACCGTTGCTGCCGCCACCGATGGCCAGTTTGGGAGTTGAAGTGTACTTGTTAGCGATCAACCATTCGGCCGCAGCAATAAAATCGTCAAAGACATTTTGCTTCTTCAACTTCATCCCAGCCTGGTGCCAGGCTTCGCCGTATTCGCCACCCCCGCGCAAATTTGGTTGCGCATAAACGCCACCCATTTCCATCCACACCAGATTGCCGACTGAGAATCCCGGCGTCAGCGAGATGTTGAATCCGCCGTAGCCATAAAGATAAGTGGGATTGTTGCCATCCAGCTTCAATCCCTTCTTATGCGTAATGAACATCGGCAGCTTCGTGCCATCTTTGCTCGTGTAAAAAACCTGTTTGGTTTCGTAGTCGTTCGGATTGAAGTCCACCCTTGGCTGGCGAAAGATCGTGCTCTCACCGCTAACCATGTCGTAGCGATAGATGGTAGTGGGAACCGTGAAACTCGTGAATGCATAAAACGTTTCTTTGTCAGTAGCCTTACCACTAAATCCACTTGCCGTTCCCAGACTGGGAAACTCCACTTCGCGGACAAACTTTCCGTTGGTGTCAAAAATCTTCACTTGAGTGTGGGCGTCTTTGAGATAGTCGGCTACAAACATGTGGTTGACTAAGGTAACGCCCTGCAGGGTCTCCGGTGCTTCATGGACTACGACTCGCCAGTTCTTCCGCTCCGGCTTGGATACGTCGATAGCAACGATTTTGCCCCGCGTGGCGTCCAGGTCTGACCGAAACCAAAAAGTTTGTCCGTCGTTGCCGATCAGGTTGTAAGCGGCATCGTAATCATCGAGCAATTTAACGACGGGCGCCTCTTTGGCTTTAAGGTCTTTGTAGTAAACACGGCTTTTCACATCGGTACCCTGACTAATGGTTACAACCAGGTAACGTCCGTCTTCAGTGACGTAGCCGTCAAAAAACCAATCCTTCTGGTCCGGTCGGTCATAGACTAGAAGGTCTTCCGATTGCGGAGTTCCGAGGTGGTGGTAGTAGAGCTTTTGGAAGTAGTTGGTCCCTTTCAGCGCGTCACGCTTTGGCTCGTCGTAACGGCTGTAGAAGAATCCTTTGCCGTCCCGAGTCCAGGAAGCCCCGGAAAACTTTACCCACTTGATATCGTCAGCGAGATCCTTTCCTGTTTCGATATCCCGGACTTTCCACTCCTGCCAATCAGAGCCCGAGGCGGACAAGCTGTAGGCCATTAGTTTGCCGTCGTCACTGATGGACATGCCGGAAAGAGCCACCGTGCCATCGGCAGATAAGGTGTTAGGATCCAACAAAACATGCGGTTCTGCTCCCAGGGAAGTTACAGTGTAGATCACGCTTTGGTTTTGCAGCCCACTGTTTCTGGAGTAGAAATAACGATTGCCTTCCTTAAAAGGAACACCAAATTTCTCGTAATTCCAAAGTTTAGTCAGGCGATCTTTGATCGAATTTCTGGCGGGAATCTCATTCAGAAAGCCAAAGGTGAGATTGTTTTCAGCTTCGACCCAGGCTGCCGTCTCCGGGGAATCAAGATTTTCAAGCCATCGATAAGGGTCGGCGACCTTAACACCGTGGTAATCGTCCATTTGTTCACTCTTCCGTGGAATCGGATATTTGATCGGCTTAATCATATTCTGAGTGCTAATCGAGGTTGAATTCTGGGCCAATGTTACCGAGAGGCTTTGAAAAATGAGTAGTGAAGCTGCAACTAGCAGCACAACGGCCGCTCCGGATCGAAATCTAACTTCAAGCATTTTGGTCCGTCCTTTCGATTTTTGAGGAGACCTTGCGGAGTTATGCTGGTAAAGACAAGTGAGAAGTATACAAGGAGCGTTTAAGGTTATTCAAAAGGTCAGCGGCCGCTGCCGTAACCAAAGGGAATTCAAGTCGAGCAATTAGATAAAGTCCTTACTCCGTAGGAGTGAAATGTTTATAGCCTCGAGCACCACCAAAGACCGTGCGCCGATCGGAGGGAAGGGCGACTCCGCCTATATACATTTCACCTCTACGGGGTTGCCACTTGGAGACATGACTTCGCTAGTCTTCGCTACGACTTCAAAAAACTTGCGTAGAAAAAATAAAGTATGGCTCCGTACCACAGCGCGATCACGCTCGCAACCAAAAACTATCCACGAAATTACGCGAAGAAATACCACTCAATTCGAGTTGGTTCGAGTGCCTCGTTCATGTGGTTTCGTGGATCGATTGCCTCAAGAAAAAGCGTGCTCAAAAACAATTAGGCCTTTGTATTACAGCGCGGCCGTGCGGCTAGACAAAACGGTGTCACGCAAAGACGCTAACGTGCAAAGACGCAAACTCCCGTCGGATTTGTTGTTCCGCGTCTTTGCACCTTTGCGTCTTTGCGTGAAAATTCTTGCTAAAACAAAAACAAGATTCTGCACTCTTGTTACAAGGTGAGCACGAAGGCCGCACAGAGAAACGGAAATTGGGCCACGACCGGGAGCGAGTTAAGAGAATTCGAACAGTCAGGAACAAAGTTAACGGCATAACGAGGAGGGATGATATGCTTGGTTTAATTAATCAGAATCTAACCCGCTGGAATTATCGGCAAGCACGTTCATTTCTTAAGGAGTCCTTTCGCGCATGAGTGATCGATTCGGATCCATCTTCCCCGCTGCGGTAGTACTGGCACTTGGTCTTATGTTCGCATCCGCCATCGGCGGCTGGGCTTTTGTCAAAGGAAAGCGAAGCGACCAATCAGTGACCGTGACAGGTTCGGCACGCAAGCGGATTAAATCCGACCTGGTGATCTGGCGGGCCGCGGTTTCCTATCAATCGCCTGTGTTAGCTGATGCCTACCGGTCGCTTTCAGAAAACGTTCCTCGCGTTAAGGCTTATTTGATTAGCAAGGGAATACCGGAGAATCAGATCACTATCTCTGCCATTTCGTCTCAGACGCTGCATGCAAAAACCGCTGATGGAGAAGACACCGGACAGATAACAGGGTATTCATTGCGGCAGGAATTGGAAGTCCGTTCAAACGATGTGGACAAGATCGCAAAGATCGCCCGGGAAGCAACCGAACTGATCAATCAAGGCATTCTGATTGAGTCGATGCCGCCTGAGTTTCACTACACAAAACTCGGCGACCTGAAGATAGAGATGCTTGCCGAGGCAGCCAAAGACGCAAAGGTACGCGCCCAACAGATAGCGCAGAGTACTGGGAGCAGCATCGGCAGTGTCCGCTCAGCTCGAATGGGTGTGTTACAAATAACCCCAGCGGATTCAAGCGAGGTTTCGGATTCAGGCATGAACGACACCTCATCTTTGGACAAGGACATCACGGCCGTGGTGAATATTGCGTTCTCGGTTGATTGAGGCTTAAATCTGACAAAAGATGTTGACAACCCGCCGTCGAATCGGCGAATCTAAGCCACACTCGCCGCCTCCCCGGTGAGGTGATCGAAGTTCCAGCTCTCCGAAGGAAACAATGAAGAGATATTCCCCTTTTTCCCTGCTAGCCGTCCTAACTCTTTCTTTCTATTCAGTTCAGTCCCAAACGCAGCCCGCGCTCGAGACGCGACCGCGGACTGTTACTCCGGTCCAGCAATCTCAACCTGTTCCGGACGTCACGAAGCAGGTTGATCTTGACCGAATGGGTAGCACTTCAGAAGTGGGGCCTAATGCCGGGACCGCACCCCTCGCTGCTGCGCCCGCGCCTGCGGCGGAACAGCGAACTCCCGAATTGCCCATGCGTCTTACTCCTTTTGGAATTCAATCTCGCATTGGAGAAGCTGAACGACTGCTGAAATCACGGCCGCTGCCGACTGCGATGAAGCCCTCGATCGAGTTTGTTACTGTCGCCGCCCTTGATCGGGCTAGTTCGCATATACACCTCATAACCATTACCAAGCAAGCGTTCTTGACCAAAGGCGCTGAGCTCAACTTGATTAGTTCACAGGGTACGCCTGTGAGTCTGCATATCCTTCGCGCTAATGGAGTAAATACGGCTATCACGCTATTCGATAACTCCGGTACGACGCTGGTACCTCTGGTCGTCGAGTTTCCGATTGAGAAGGGTGGCGTCTTTCGTGAGATGGCCTATTACACGTCTGCACACCCGGCTCTGCTTTCATCCGACGTAGTGCGTTCCGGGCGGGCATATGTGCGAAGTATGCTGGATCTCGCAGCTAAGCGACTGCGCGAAAAAGGGGCCTTCATCTCACCACAGATCGTGGATGTTGCTGAGCGTCTGTGCATCGTTGAACACGTCGATCACGATCGCTTCAGGAACGAGAATCGGCTGGCGCTCTACAACGAAATTTATTCCTTGTACGCTCTTAATGAGCTCGATACCTATAGGTACTCGGTAAGCTCTGCCGGTGCTGGGGGCATGGTGCAGATGATTCCCTGGGCCTATAACCTGATTAAACAACGTCACCCTGCCGTAGGTTTGACACCCGACTTTGTAGTCGGCATGCGTAATCATGCGAACGCTTTGCAAGCCATGCTTCTCTACATGCAGGATACCTGGAACGACCTCACGGCCAGTGAAGAAATAAATGCGGCGCTTGGCTCCAAGACCGCGACTCCTGCCGAACTGCTGGCAGCCGGCTACAATTCAAACGCGGCGAAACTACCGCTCTACCTGCGACGAGGAGGCGATTCCTGGCGCACCCTGATCCCACGCGAGACGCAAATGTATTTGCAAATCTATAAGTCTTTTGAGGGTTTGGTGCCGCTTAATGCCAAAGCTCCCGAGGCGGTGAGTTCTGCCAAATAGCGGACGCGGATTGCGCCCAAAATTTCTGACTCAACGATAAATCGGTTCCGTCTGCGGGTGTGCATGCACACGTCTGTCCTGACTTCGTCTGCTTTTCAAAAACTAATCATTCTGGAAAGGATCACTTTAACCATGTCTGAGAACCGCGCCGTACTCTCGCTTAGAATAATTCTGCTCGCGATCGGGTTCCTATGCGCATTGGCAGTGGGGATCGTGTTGGCTGGCGACGGCGATCGGAACTCGGGCCAGCAACGGTTGGCGTCAACTGAAAAAACAGTCGAGCAGGAGCAGAAGAATATTCAGGTTTTGAAAGGTATGCCCGCGTCCCAGTTGTTGCCCGCAATGAATTTCATAAGCGCTTCGCTGGGTGTCAGATGTAACTTCTGTCATGTGAACAACGACGGAAAGTGGGATTTTGCATCCGATGAAAAGGGCGAAAAGAAAGCCGCGCGCGAAATGATCACGATGGTTCTGGGGATCAACAAGAACAACTTCCGCGGCAATACCGAGGTGAGCTGCTACACCTGCCACCGTAGTCGCACTTCACCGCAGGGCGTGCCGACGTTGCCAATACCTGAGGTCATGCGACCTGCGGCAGCCGCTGAGGGCGCGACGAAGGAGGCACTGCCTTCGGTCGATCAAGTACTAACCAGGTATCTGGACGCCATCGGTGGCAGCGCTGCCGTGGATAAACTAAAGACTCGCACGATGAAAGGCACCTGGCTGACCTCGAACGGCAGTTCCATGGGGTACGAACTGTTCCAGTCGACGCCCAATAAGGTCCTGGCCCTGTTCACCACGCCGCAAGGAGTGATGGAGCGGGCGTTCAATGGTTCGGCCGGTTGGGAGAAGAGCCCGCGAGGGGTTCGCGATATGGTCGACGAAGAAATGATTTATCTGAAGCGCTATCCCGATCTGTTCAAGGATATCAAGCTTAAAGATCAGTTCACGCGATTAACGGTTTCTGGTAAAGAGAAGCTGGACGGCCGCGATGTTTACGTCTTGAGAGGCACGACTCTCAACAACAACCGTGAACGTCTGTATTTTGACACCCAGACCGGTCTGCTGGTTCGACGCTTCACAATAATGCCAACCTCAATTGGAAACATTCCGGAGCAAGTCGACTTTGAAGATTATCGCGACGTCGACGGGATGAAGATGCCCTTCACCATTCGCGTCTCGGCGATCGATCCATTTTATACCTCCACTCGAAAGTTTACGGAGATAAAGTTGAACGTCCCGGTGGATGACGCCCGATTCAACAAGCCTGCGGCGCCAGCCGACTAACGCAAGCTGTTAGCTTGCACAACATTGGGCTGGAGGCCGTAGCCCCTTTGGGGCATTAGCAGAAGCAGTAGCTATGACCGTTAGACACGCTACACTGGCCAGGTTGGGTGAGAACAGCTAGATCCATCTCGAGGGTATTCCTGCATCGCCATGCAACTAACAGCATGCGTTACTCGCGCGCAAGCTAACGGGCATGGGCAGACTAATAGCGCCAGCTCGTCAAATCTGCACCTGGTGGGGCGCTCTTAAGAATCCGCTCTACTATCTTCGGAGCGTAGAACTGATGGTACCTCAGTCTTGAGATTGCATTCGGTCGGGTGTGGTCACCATTCCAACAATGCTCTGCACGCGGCTCATAATCCACCTCGCCTCCGTAGTTGGGGTTTTTGGCAGTCTTAAGAAAATCCTCGACCAGATATACCGCATTGTTTAGAAAGTAGTTGTCAGCTTCGCCGACATAGATGTGAATCTTGCCTTCGAGTTTCGGACCAAGCTTTGCCCAGTCGCGTCGGAGTATGTGGCCGAGATCGTAATGCTCACGCCAGTACTCAGCCACCGAGCGGTCAATTTTCCCGGTCGCCTTGTCCCATATTGGTTTCGGGTAGCCATCAGCACCAACCGGTGAGTACACAGCCTGCCAAATATCCCATTGCCCACCTGAACGGCCGTTGGTTCCCAGTGCCAGTTCCATCTGATTCGCATCTTCGAGTGTCGCAGCCAGTTCGCCGAGATAGTTGCGTTTGCCCGGTCGCGGTACGTGCTTCCACTTTGCATCCGCGTAATACGCATTGTCTTGCTCATAGATATTCACGACGGTGTAGGCCCGAAAATCAATCGGATCCGGACATGCAGCCCAACAACCGTTGTATTCCTCGGGATAGAAGACCTGAGCCGCCAGCGCCTCCCAGCCACCGGTCGAGCCGCCGTACATAAAACGGGCCCACCCTTTGCCAATCCCACGGTATCGCTTCTCGACTTCGGGGATCAGTTCATACGTAATCGCGTCACCGTAGGGGCCGAGGTTCGCCGAATTAACCGCATACGAATCGTCATAGTACGGATTTGCGTGCTGGATCTCGATAATGATGAACCGCGGAAAGCTTGTACTGGTCCAATCCTGATAAAACTTGTAGGCATATTCCTGAACGATACGGTTGTACGCTTCGAGTTTGAATCGTTCGCTGTATTCGGGCTTGAGATTCGGACCGGGCGGAGTTTCACGAAAACCATCAAAATCAGCCGGAAAGTGCCCATGAAAAATGACTAATGGATAACGAGCATCAGGATGCGTGTCAAACCCTTCCGGCAAAAGGATGTTCGCGCCCAGGTGCATTGGGCGACCCCAAAAATCGGACAGCAGCTTGCTTTTAATCTTAATGTGCTTGATGTATTTCGTGTCCTTGGGCGGCTCGATGGGAGAAATCATCCGATCAAGGCTGATCTTGATTGTGGCCTCGCGAGTCGGATCGATCGAAAGCTTTTGCGGTGTGCTGTAAAGATTGCCGGGAGCGCTGTTCCACTGTTGTCCCTCGCCGCGGTCCATTGGCAGCTTTAGAGTATGACCGTCAGCGCGGTGGAAAGTCTCGTAACGATGAAGCAAAGCCTGAACCCAATATTCTCCGGGCGCGATATCAGCAAGACTTTTGACGGGATAACCAGGAGCACCGGCGTCTATGTTTGCGGTCTGCCCTGGTTTGAGTGCTTCAATGTTGATACCAAAAACCTGTTGAGTGCTGAGATCTTCGCTGATCTGAAATCGAGGTTCCTTCGCGTTGTTAGTGGATACGAGCAAGAGCAAGCGACCATCTAACGCATCTTTACTAATGCTCTCCGGAAAGCTAATCGAAAAGCGAAGCCGGTCCGGATTTGTGTTCCTGGTTTGAAGATGAATCCTTGATGGCATCAAGAGAACAAACGCAAATGAGAGAAAAACGCCGCTTCGAAGCTTCATTGGCGAATCTCCTGCTTGTGGGGTTTTCTTACTCGCTGAACTGAAGCCGGCTGGCTGGAAGCTCAGGCTCATCAGCTTCTTCGAATTCTCGGCCCTGCCTGTTGGTAGTATCAGCGTATTGCAGCTTGTAGAGTTTCCAGTAAAGACCACGTTGAGCCAGCAATTCCTGATGCGATCCCTGTTCTCTAATTTCGCCGTGATGGAGGACGATAATTCGGTCGGCCCGCTGGATCGTTGAAAGGCGATGAGCGACGATGATGGAGGTTCGGTCGCGCATGACCCTTTCGATCGCTTGCTGAATTAACTGTTCCGTCTCGGTGTCTATCGAACTTGTCGCCTCATCCAGGATCAGCAAAGTCGGATCAAAAGCCAGCGCTCGAGCAAATGAGATTAGTTGCTTTTGCCCAACCGAAAGACCTGCGCCGCGCTCTTTCACTTCCGCTTGATATGTGTCCTTCAGACGCTCGATGAAGCGATTGGCGTGAACCTCCTGTGCCGCCCACTTAACACGAGACTCAGGAATCTCTTTCCGTCCCAGGCGAATGTTACCCTCGACTGTGCCGCTAAAGAGAAAGACATCCTGCAGCACGACTGCGAAGTTCTGCCGGAGTGAAACCAGGTCCCAATCCCGCAAGTCGACACCGTCGAGCAATATGCGGCCACGCTGAATGTCGTAGAAGCGCATCAGAAGATTCGTGATGGTAGTTTTACCGGAACCGGTATGGCCCACTAGCGCAATCGACTGCCCGGGACTGACGGAAAAAGAAACGTCCTTCAGTACCCAATCTTCATCTTTGTAAGCAAACCACACGTTTTGAAACTCGACAAAACCCTTGGCCCGACCTGTCTTCAGCGGCTGTTCCGGAGTCTGGATTGCAATGGGAAGATCCAGGGTCTTAAAAATACGGTGCGAAGCAACGACCGCAGACTGCAGGACATTGTACTTGTCGGAAATGTCTCGGATGGGCTGAAAAAGAAAACCGGAGTATTGGATAAATGCGACCAACGCGCCGAGGGTCAGCGCGTTTTGCATTACTCGGTAACCGCCGTACCAGATGATCAAGGCAATACCAACTGCACCGATGAAATCAACCAGTGGAAAAAATACTGCGTAATAGAAAATCGTATCTATGTTTGCCTTACGATAATCGGCATTGATCTCGCGAAACTTTTCGAGCGACTTTCGCTCAGCGTTGAAAATCTGCACCGTTTGCGCACCGGCGAAATGTTCCTGCAGGAAGGCGTTTATTCTTGCGATACGCGTTCTTACCATGTCGTAGCCCTTGCGCGCGCCTTTGCGGAACCAGGTAGTAGCGGCAAACAACAGCGGAACAGTCAACAAGGTCACAATGGTCAGCCTTATATCCATCCACAACATCACGCCTATGATCGCGATGATCATGACCAGATCACCCAGTAAATCTGTAACACCTTGAGTGAAGAGTTCGTTCAGAGCATCCACGTCGGTTGTCAGTCTCGTCATGATCCGGCCGACTGGGTTGCGATCATAGTAGGCAATTTCCTGGTGTTGCAGTTTGTCGTACAGCTCACGCCGGATGTCGAACATCACGTATTGTCCAACGGTATTGAGGAAGACGGCTTGAAAGTACGAGAACACTAAGCGCAGAAACTGAACGCCGGCAAAAAGGCCCACGAGCAAAATCAAACCATCCGTTTTGCGCGGCAGGATGTACCAGTCGATTGCATACTGGGTGAATTTCGGTTGGAGGGTTCCCAGCAGATTGAGGGCCAGCGTGAGAACCAAGGCCGGAACCAGCAGCCGCATGTAAGGTTTCAGGTATCGCAGCAGCCTGCGGCCAACCTGAAAATCGTAAGTCTTCCCGATGGCTTCTTCTTCGTGAAATTGTTTAGCCGCTATTGCCACTTTGATTCGATAGCCTCGGTTTCATTGATGCGATTTTGCTGCCGATGCGGCAGCAAGACTGTCACGCTTGGGAAAGTGAAGTACCATGCCGATCAGCGCAACAACGAACATGACGTAATAATAAATACCATCACGCGGTGCTTCGCGTTCAGTCGAGTTTCATCCATCTGTTGTTGCATGTTTCTCAAGTTGCTGCCAGTTCTTCTTCCAGTAGTTGTCGCTCATAAAGGTTGGCGTACTCGCCTCCCAAAGCAAGCAATTCGTCATGTGTTCCCCGTTCGATGATTCGTCCTTCATCCAGCACACAGATTAAGTCGGCATCGCGCACTGTCGAGACGCGGTGCGAGACTATGATACTGGTGCGGTCACGCATCACTCCACGAAGCTGGCCGAGTATCGTTTCTTCCGTATAAGTGTCAACCGACGATAACGCATCGTCGAGAATCAGAATTCTCGGTTCGCGCAGTACGGCTCGCGCGATCGCAGTTCGTTGTTTTTGCCCGCCGGAAAGCGTAATCCCACGCTCACCCACCATAGTTTCGAAACCATCGGGAAAACCGCGCACGTCTTCGGTCAGCCCGGCAATCTCGGCGGCCCATTCGATTTCGGCGCGCTGTGCGCTGCTTACGCCAAAAGCAATGTTCTCTGCCAGACTATCGCTGAATAAAAATGTTTCCTGCGGGACATAGCCGATGCTCGAGCGCAATTGCTCAAGCGGATAGTCACGAACAGAAACACCGTCGACGAAAACGGTATCTTCCGGTGCTTCGATCACGCGTGCAAGGAGATTTACGAGAGTTGATTTCCCGCTACCGGTGCGGCCAACGAAGGCTATCGTATGTCCGGCGGGAATCTTCAAGTTGACTCCACTCAGCACAGGCTCATCGGTCGGGTGATATCTGAATGTAAGATTGCAAAACTCAATCTCGCCGGCGATCGGTGCCTGTCTTTTTACTTGTTCATCGTCCGTAATGGCCGGTTTGATCGCCAGAACCGCATTCATTCTCTTAAGGCTCGCGGTTCCGCGTTGATAGAGGTTCACGACATAGCCGAGTGCAATTAGCGGCCAAATCAAGCGGAAGAGATACATGTTGAACACCGTGAACTGCCCAACTGTCATTTCTCCACGCACAGCCAATGGGACTCCGACCCAAATGATCAGCACGAAACCAATTCCGATCAAAAACTGCATTAACGGGCGCATCAAGGCGTCAATTTTGACGAGACCGAGATTGCGTTCGGCATACTCACGATTTAGTTCGCTGAACGCGGCGATCTCGGCGTCTTCCTGCGCATAAGCTCGAACCACGCGGACCCCTGTAAAGTTCTCCTGCGCCCGCGCCGTTATTTGCGCAAAGAAGTCTTGAATCTGTTCGAATCTAATGTGCACTTGCTGGCCGAAATACTTGACTGTCAAAGACACGAGAGGCATCGTCACCAGCAGCAACAGAGTCAGCTTCCAGCTGATAATGAACATCAGCGGCAGCACGATGACCACTACAAAGATTGTCTGCAGCGTGTACATGATCATCGGACCGGCCAATTGTCGCACCGCAGCCAGATCGTTGGTGGCGCGGGCCATTAGATCACCGATGCGATGCTCCTGAAAAAATGAGAGAGGCTGGTCAACCAGGTGCATGTAGAAATCCCGGCGCAAGTCGTATTCGACCTGGCGCGAGATGCCAATCAAAATGCGTCGCTGAAGAAAGAGAAAAGTGCCACTTATCGCACTCGCTCCCAGCACTTTCAACGCAGAAAAAGTTAGACGCGACCAGGTGACCTTTGTCCAATTCGAATCAATTGCCTGGCCGACAATCAGCGGAATGTAGAGATTGAAAAGTACGCCGGCAAGTATGCAGAGAATGCCAATCGTTAGGGAAACTTTGTAAGGAAGAAAGTAGCGGGTGAATTTTTTCAGATCTTCCATAGGCTAACGAAGACGGGCCTGAGATCGAGCCGGGTCGCAAACGCGAAGGGCTATGATGCGCGATCTTTCGCTCCGAAGCCAAATGGTGAAAAGTCAGTAGTATAAAAACTCAAATTAGCCGCAGATGAACGTAATTGATTCAGAATTTAGAATTTAGAATTTAGAATTGCGGATTTTGAGTAAATCGGCCTGCACGTAAGTGGCTACTTTTAAATTCTAAATTCTAAATTCTAAATCAATTATGTTACCCCGATCAGATGTTCGCCCGGTTTCGTCAGGTTTGCCTCGTCAAACGTGAGATCTGAACCTTCGTCGAGCGGAACGCTCGTGCAGTTACGACCAGATCGCTTCGAGTTGTAAAGCGCCCGATCGGCTGCCACGACAATAGTGTCGCGCGAGGACGCATGAGTCGGAAATGTTGCCACACCGAACGAAGCTGTCATTGGCCCATAACCCGGAATTTCAGTCTCCTCGATACGTTGACGTAGCCGTTCGGCAACAATCTTGGCGCCTTCGATCCTGTATCGTGTCCTGCACGATCATTAAGGCTTTTGAAGTGGTCGAGGTCCAGCATGATTAGCGAAATCGGCTGACGCATTCGCGTGGCAAGATGTAGGTCGCGCTCAAGTTGCAATTCAAACGAGCGGCGGTTAAAGCAGCCCGTTAGGCCGTCGGTTAGAGCTTGCTCCTGCATTTCTGCGAAGAGGTGCGCCTGTTTCACTGCGACCGCAAGTTGATCCGCAACCGTTTGCAATAACAACAGCTCGTTGTCCGCCCAGACGCGAGCAGGATCGTCCGACTCTGCACGCAGGACACCGATAAATACACCTTTGTAGATCAGTGGTACCGTTGCCTCGGCAAAACTGTCTTTGGGGCTGACGTCACCATCCACGACCACACACTTCGGCGCTCGTGCAATAACTTCAGTCGTTTTATCCAGCTGGGCCAACAGTTTCTTCCGGGCGGAATCGTCGCTAGAGACATCGGGACGGAAAAACCATTTGACCGTAGGCTCTCCCGCCAAGTTATCGGCAATAGAAACGGCGCAACTCCTCACGTTGAGTGAACGTCCAACTTCATTCGCAGCAGTTTGAAGAATGCTGTCGAGTTCCAATGAGTCGCGCATTGCCGTGGCGATGCGATTAATAGCAATCTCGCGTTCCGCCTGTTCCTGGATCAACCGCGCCAGCTTGGTGGTGACTCCGAGGGCGAGTTGCAGTGAAGTGGCTTTTGGCATTGAAAGGCGCACTGCCTTCGCGAAAGCCGCAGCGTGAAAGGAGTTTTCCGCCGTAACGCGGGCCATAAGGTATTCGAGTGCGGAATAGACAACATCAGGTTCGAAAGTCCAAACCACCAGATCACCGCCTGATGATTCGTTCGTTTCATCTGTGCGAATCGAGGCCAGGAGTGCGGAAAAACGTCCATCCGCTATTACCACAAAGCGTTCGTTGGCGTAGCCCTGGTCAACTCGTCGTAGAACAACCGGTTGATTACTATCTTTGCCGCCCGCCAGGATTAAACGAGCTAGCGGGTCTTCCGGAGAAACAAAGAGGAAGAAATCTCGCGCAGCCTTAGCTACCTCTCTTACGCGTGATATCTCCCGCAGAGAGCGTTCGGCCGCCGTTGGCCAGGTTTCGATTACCAGAGCACCCAGATTGTTTTCGATGACTACGTCTTCAAAGTAACGATGCAACTGGGCAATCGTCGACGGAGCGCAACAGACCGATGTCAGTTGGCGAGGGTGCTGAGCCAACAAGGAATGGTAAAGAGAGTACATGTAGAACGAGAGACCAGGTAAAGTTCAAGCTGAGTTAGCAGACAGGCAGGACCGTTAAGAGCCGCAACAGCTAGGCAAACAACATTTTACATAGCTAAACAATGTCTGTCTATGAGAATGTTGGCCCCAGAGAACAATTACGCGTGGGCGAGTCTAATGTAAGTGCTAAGTGCTGTGGCCGCTAGACTTCCATCATCACTCGATACTTCCGCCGATACAGCGATCAGCCGTCGGCCGACTCGCAGAACCCTGGCTGTTGCCCTCGCACGTCCCGTAAGCAGGGGTCGCAGATAACTGATTGTGAGATCAACAGTGGTAACCCGCTCGTGCGGAGCGAGCAAAGTGATAATCGCGATGGCCGTAGCTGTGTCAATCAGTGAGGCAATTGCGCCGCCGTGAACCACACCGTTGTTCTGTTTGAGATTCTCGTTCAGAGTCAGGGCCAGCGCGGCAGAGCCTGCTTCAAACGATTCGAGTTCGATCCCGAGAAGCTTCGCGAAAGGGACCTGGTCAAGCGCTTGCCGAACGCGTTTTTCCTGGGCTGCGGTAAGCTTCGCAGACTTCATGAACGGTAACTCTCACCAGGATTTTCGGGTTCCACAATGACTGCGGTGCCATACGCCAGGACCTCAGTAACCCCGGCAGAGATCTCGGTGGTGTCGTAACGCGCCCCGACGATGGCATTGGCGCCAATTTCCGAAGCGTGTTGGATCATGATTTCAAAAGCGTCTTCGCGCGTTTGTTCACAGAGCTTTGTCCAAACGGTGATGTTGCCACCAACAATGGTCTGCAATCCCGCACCAATCGTAGCGAAGATGTTCCGCGAACGAACGACGATTCCGCGCACGACTCCCAGGTTCTGAATAATGCGGTGGTTCGGCAGTTCGAAGGCCGTCGTCACCATCTGCGGCGACACTGAATAGCGCGGCGCACTGACTGCATAAGGCACCCTCTGTTGTGGGGACTCCATGCTCATCGTTTTTCCTTCCTGCTTTGTGAACGCTGCTTGAACAGAGTGGTTCTGACTTGCGGCCATGCTTGACCCTTAGGAATCCACAGGTAAGTCTGCAAATCACATCGCCCTAGCTTGTTGAATTTTACGCCCTCAGCTTCGAGCATGCGCTGTTGTTTATCTTGAGGAAGTACAACTCGTCCGGTGGAGCAAGCTCCCTGTGCGTTGATTACGCGATGCCAGGGAGTACCGCTATCGGAAGAATGCATGGCGAAGCCTACCGTTCGCGGGGTATATCCATCGCCCAGCAATTCCGCAATTTGGCCATAGGTCATTACTCGTCCGCGCGGTATGCGTCTGACCAATTTGTACACACGTTCTCGATAGTTTGATTCTTCGTCCATGGAATGTTCAATCGATCGTACGTAAGACGGCGCGTGCTGGAGCTCCATCGCCGGCACCGTCTCGAATTCTCAAAGGCAGGCAAATAAGCTCGTAAGCGCCCGTTGAAACCTCGCGGAGATCCAGACCCTCGACGATAACGACCTTGTGCGTCAGAAGCAGGTGGTGAGTGGCAAAGTCCTCCGACTTGAATTGCTCAACTGACAAATAATCGATTCCGACGAGTTTAACCTCATGCTCGACTAACGCGCGCGCTCCTCCCAGACTTATGTAGGTGTAGTCAGGACGGAAAGCCGCACGTGGATCGTTCCAGAATGTGGAATTGCGAGTCTTGAAAAGGATTCGGCCTGGGCCAGAGCGGCAGGCCTTCTCCACCAAATGCTCGTCAATCGCATCTGATTCCGGCGGAACCTCAAACACCAGTGCTTTACCAATCAACACATCGAGCGGCAAGGATTCCACTCGGGCGGCCCCTTCGATGAAATGGGCTGGCGCATCCACGTGAGTGCCCGTATGTGCACCAAACTTAATGTAAGTAACGTTTGCGGGATCACCGTGCTCAAGCGTCAGCCAGTTGGTAATCTCGATGCCCGGATCGCCGGGATATGTCGGCATGGTCGCGTAAAGCGGAACGCTGACATCGTAGGTTGGCATTAAGTAAGTTTCCCCGATCAGGGTTGCGAGGCATAGTAGTGGTCATGGGAGAAATGTGTCAACGCTCCATTATAGTTTAGAGGTCAACCTTCAGGTTGTCTTTGGGACACGCAAGCTAAAGCTTGAACTCTAAACTGGACATTACTCTTCTTGCGAGTGGTGAGATCGATGCGTTAGCATCACATTACAGCAACAATCGTACGAAGGAGAGTACCAGCCATCGTTTCGTCTGATTCTGAGGAACACCCGCCGCTCGTTGCCGCCTCAACTTATCTGAACAGTGCCCCGTTGATTTGGAGCTTCTTACGTGGTCCAAGGCGTGGCGAGGTAAGACTTATCGACGCTGTACCCGCCCGTTGCGCGACGTTGTTGTCACAAGCGGAAGTCGAAGTCGCCTTAGTTCCGGTGATCGAGTATCAGCGGATACCGGATCTCTTCGTAATACCGGAAGTGTGCGTTGGATCGAAGAGGGAAGTGCGAAGCGTTGTATTGGTATCGCGGCGCGACGATCTCAAAGAGATTCGTAGCATGGCTCTTGACCAATCTTCACGCACTTCCGCAACGTTGGTAAAGATAATCTTTCGTGAATTCGTCGGCCACGAACCCACCTGGACCACTTATTCTCCCGATTTACGGCGTATGTTGAGCGAGAATGACGCCGCTTTGATTATTGGCGATCCGGGTATGACTTTTTCGCGCGAGGGAATGCGAGTGTGGGACATGGCAGGCCTGTGGAACCAATACACGGGGCTTGGCTTTGTCTTTGCGATGTGGATGGTGCGGGAACAGGCGCTACATCATGCTTGTAGCGTCGACTTTCGAAGAGTCTGTGAAGAGGGGCTCGCTCGAGTGGAAGAGATCGCTAAAGAGTACGAGTCTGTACTGGGTCTCCCGACCGCCGAACTTCAGCACTATTTGCAAGAGAACATCTCGTTTCGCATGGATGACGGGATGCGGAGTGGTTTGCAGCTATACTTCGAACTCGCCAATAAACACAAACTGATCACTGCAGTGAAGCCTTTGAAAACCCTGTAGGCTTAGCTTAGTATCAATCATAAAGATGACTCCCGCTTACAACATTCAGGACATTCTACGTCGCACAATTGCCGGCGAGCGGATGAGCGCGGACGAGTGCACGACGCTGCTCGAGTCGTACGATATTGCCAGCATCGGCGCCGCCGCCGATGAGATTCGCAGGCGCAGACACCCGGACAACATCGTAACTTACATCATTGACCGCAACATCAATTACACGAATGTTTGCAACGTTGTTTGCACGTTCTGCGCGTTCTACCGCCGGCCGGGGGCTCCTGATACATACGTGCGCACCTTCGAGGAGATTTGCGCAAAAATCGACGAGACGATTGCGCTTGGCGGTACAGGCGTGTTGATGCAGGGCGGCCTTCATCCTGATTTTGGAATCGAGTGGTACGAACAACTGCTTCGCGACCTGCGCAGGAAGTATCCCGGATTTCAACTCCATTGCTTCTCGCCTCCCGAAATACACAACATCCATCTGATATCGGGTCTCGACTACGAAACGATTATGGGCCGTTTGAAAGAGGCCGGACTGTACAGTTTACCTGGAGGCGGCGCTGAGATTCTGGACGACGAGGTGCGCAAGCGCGTAGCAACCAAGTGCACAACCGACGAGTGGCTTGCAGTTATGCGTGCGGTTCATCAGGTCGGCCTGAGATCTACGGCGACGATGATGTTTGGTATCGGAGACAAGGTCGAACACCGCGTCAGTCACCTGCGAAGAATCCGCGATCTACAGGACGAAACGGGTGGATTTACGGCTTTTATTCCCTGGACATTTCAGCGCGAGAATACAGCCCTGGGGCGGCGGATTAAGGACGAACCGACGGGAATCGATTATTTGAAGATGCTTTCGGTTTCGCGATTGTTTCTGGACAACATTGAAAACTTCCAGTCGTCATGGTTGACGCAGGGGTTGCGCTTGGGCCAGGTCGCGTTGCGCTTTGGGGCAAACGACATGGGCTCAATCATGATAGAGGAAAATGTGGTCTCAGCTGCTGGAGCAAAAAACGAAGCCGATGAAAAAATGCTCCGCTATCTGATCTCGGAAGCAGGATTCATCCCGCAGCAACGAGACATTCTTTACCGTCACGTGAATCGCGAACCGGTAGGCTCTCTGGAATCTGCAGAAAGATCGCTGGTGCAACTCACGGTCTCCTAAACTCAGATCACAATTTTGCAAGGACGTGTGAACTGTCGAGGCGCTGACACGCTCTCCTTCAGCCCGGGGATGAATGAGACATAGACATGGCGCGCTGCAACTCGCTACTCTTTAGTACCGAAAAATGCCCATATGCTGAAGTGTAACGTGGCCTACGATGTCACACGAATGACAAATGATGAATAATGATGAACGATAAAAGAAAAATGGTTCACGCTTTCATCGGCGACCAAAAACACAGGACCAAAGACCAACGCTTCCTAAGATGACTTACCGTTTGCGTTCAATTACAACGGTCCTGTTCGATTGGGACGGCACTGTCGTCGATTCAGCTCATCTCGGTCTGGTCGCGTTTCAAAAAACCTTCGCTGTCCTTGGCTTGCCGTTTCCGCAACCGATATACGAAGCGAAGTATTCGCCAAACTGGTATTCACTTTACGAAGCAATGGGTTTGCCGCAGGAGAAGTGGGAAGAAGCGGATAGCCTTTGGATTAGACATTATGGCGAGCAGACAGCTGCTTTCATCGGCGGGGCAGAGGACGGAATCCGATATCTGCAGCGTAAAGGGTATAAGTTGGGAGTCGTTAGCAGCGGCAGCCATAGTAGGGTTACGCGGGAGATAGAACACCTCGGCCTGACTAAAACTTTCGGAGTGGTTATCTGCAACGAACACATCGCCAACAAAAAGCCGCACCCTGAGGGTTTGCAAACCGCGATGCGGATGTTCGATTGCGCTGCTGAGTGCACGTGCTACGTCGGTGATAGCCCGGAAGACATCGAAATGGGCAAAAGTGCCGGCGTGATGACAGTTGGAGTACGCAGCGCGTACCCGACTAGCTGGCGCTTGGCCGAGTCACAACCGGATGTTTGCTTAGACACGCTCGCTAAAATCACTGAGCACTTCTAGAGTTCTGCCTGCCGGGAAACAGCAGATGCTATTCCCGACAGACTCCTGGCGCTTCCTATTTCAACGTCGTCGTTCGTTCGGAAGGAGCTAACGGGGTTTCACCCCGTCAGCGTCTGTCGGAAAATCGGATTTCTCCGTGCAGCCTCGGTGATCTCCGTGTCTCCGTGTTGAAATTTGGTACCGGAAAAAGACCACCACGGAGGCACGGAGATCACTGAGAAACTTTCCCGACAAAGTCTACCGGGGGTGAAGACCAGGAAATCGCGAACACTTAGAAAGTGAACTTGATCGCCAGCTGCAACTGTAGTGGATCACCAACTCCCGCGCGCAAGAATCCGTCGAAGTTGAACAGCGCAGGTGTGCTCAATGGATTGATGTTATTGGCGTTGTTGAAAGTATTGAACGGCCGTTGCACGCGCCAGTCAAATGAGAAGTATTGGTTGTCCTTGCGAGCGGTGTTTCTGTTCGTCGCAGTTCGGACGCCCCCGGGTGTTTCAGGCTGAGCCGTTCTGCCTTGAATGCGGGTGTTCAGCTCGAAGCCCGCAGGAAGATCGAAGAGCGCAAAGAAATTGAACTTGTGTCGGATGTCGCGGTCCGACAGAGCGTAGTCCAACTGCAAATTGAAGAGATCGAACGATCGGTCGGTAAATGGATCACGTTCGTTGGAATCGTCGTCGAGATCCTTCGAGAAAACGTAATTCCATTCAAACTGGTAATGCTTGCTAAACCGTTTTCTCATGCCTACCGTAAAGCCGCGATAGAGCGACTTACCAACGGCACTCGCGACAAATACGTCACCCAGTTGCGGGGCGAAGAACGGAGTTCGACCATAGTTCAGAAAGCGGGTCATGTGAACGCCTTTCGCGTGGGTGAAATCGAAGTAGAGCGTTAGATCCTTGGTCAGCTCCTGTTCGAACTGCACATTGGTTGTATAGATTCGTGGGTTCGCGTAATCCTTGCTGAAGACACGAACTCCCGTGAAGCAAGGAAACGGGTTGGGTGGACAGGGAGCGAATGATCCCGGAAGCAGGTTGGGCCATACCGGAGCAGGCACGCCAAACTGGCGAATGTTGTCGGAACTCGCAAAGTTGGTCCTTTGCTGAGCGCCATTGGTTGTGATCGAGCCCACCTGCGACAGCATGTTTTGCCGTCCGTAAAAAATGCCGTAGCTCGCACGCAGCACAGATTTGCTGCCGCCTCCGATGTTCCAGGCGAACCCAACCCTGGGCTGGAACTCCTTTTTCGGACTGTGCAAAGTACCATCAGACGGGAAATTTGGGTTATTCAGAAAGATTCCATAAGCAGTTTGCGCCGGTGGAATAATCGTTCCTGGAAAAATCTGTGCCTCCCACCGTAAGCCCAAATTAAGAGCGAGGTTGGGCCGAACCTGCCACTTATCCTGGATGAAAAGGCCGAGGTCGTCGTTCGTAATGTTTGACGCCCCCGGAGAAGGAAGCCCTGTTACTCCGCTGGGAATTCCGTCCTGCAAGAAAAAGAGAAGTGGCCCGCCCGTTGGCGTTGTGCCCGCCGGACAAGCTGTCGGTAGTGTTACATAAGTTGTAGTCGTTGCGTTTGAGCAGCCGATCGTTTGTGGGCCAAAGCCACCGGCTGCAGGCGCAGAGGTGTAGCGAAGGAATCCGGTGACGCTGTCGAAGAGGTATCGCGTGGTGAAAAAGCCACGAAAGACCTGGTCATTCAGCGAATGAATCCACTCACCACCAAACTTGAGTGTGTGGTTTCCGCTGACGATCGAAAAGTTGTCCTTGACGTGTGTCCGCCATAGAAGCTCATCAACTGTGGGCTGAAGAAAGAAGGGATTTCCGAACCTAAACGTGGGGGCAAATCCGATCCCCGTATCGGCCGGCAGACTCGAAGGGGTCGCTGCCCGAGGTCGCAACTCGCGAGAATAAGAGAAGTGCGCTTCGTTTATTTTGGTCGCCGAGACGGTGGTGAAGAGATTGAGATTTATCACATTGATCTTTGACGGACCCTCGATGCCATTCGCTGAATCGCCGTAAGTCGCCACATCAAACGTCTGGTTTGTGTTCTTCGAATAATCGAAGTTGTATGAGATTGACAACTTGTTGGAAGGGTTAAGCTCCCAGTCTACCTTCGATAGGAAGGCGTAGTTTCTGATCGGCCGCTGGATGGGCAGTCCTTCTTCCTGACTCAATCTTGCCCTCATGAAGTTGATCAAGGCTAACCGCTGGCAATCGGCGTTCGCGTTGATGAGAGCTTCGTTAGCCGCAAGCGTCGGCGTCGCAACCGGGCAGGGAGTTGATCCGATCGGTTCGCTCAGATTAGGCCGGGTTAACGTTTCGTGAATCCCTTCGAACGCGAAAAAGTAAAAAGCCTTGTCTTTCTTGATTGGGCCGCCAATCGTCCCGCCAAACTGTTCACGGTGAAAATCGGTCAGCGGTTTCCCATCCGAAGTGTTCGCCGTCAATGCTTCCAGTCGCTGAAAGTAGAACAGGCTTCCGTGTACGTCATTCGTGCCCGACTTGGTAATGACGTTGATAACGCCACCAGCCGTGCGGCCAAATTCCGCAGATGCTCCAGTGGCCACAACCTGGAATTCTTTGACGGCCTCCAGCGTAATGTCGATGGCCGCGCGCTGACCGCCGAGTTGCTCCCCAAAGAAACCGTTGTTGTAGTCGCCACCATCCAGACTGACGTTGTTGAAGACGCCACGCTGCCCGGCAAAGTTAATTTCGTCGCCGTCCGGGCCTTGAACAATACTCACACCAGGAGTGAGGGTTAGTAGATCTTCAAACTTGCGGCCCAGGATTGGAGTTGTCTCGACCGTGCTTTCGGTAATGGTCGAACTCGACTCGGTCTTAAGCGTGTCCACAGTCGGTGTTCCTGAAATTGTCACGCGCTCTTCCACGCCGGAAACTTTCATTGTGATGGGAAGATTTAAGGCCTGGCCAACGGTCAGCTCAACTTTTTCAACCGTTAGAGTCGCGAACCCCGTCTTCGTAACGGTCACGCTGTATCTGCCCGACGGCAGTTGCAGAGCCACGAACCGGCCTCCTTCGTCAGTACTTAGATTTCGGATAAGGTTTGTTTCCAAATTCCGAATTTCAACGTTGGCTCCGGGAATGGCCCCGCCGTTTGGGTCAAGAACGGTACCTTGTATCGTTCCTCCGGTTATTTGAGTTTGGGCTTGCAAAGCCACGACCATTGAAAGCACGGCAAGCAGACAAATTCCGATTCCTTTGATCCGCACGGCAAAGGAGGGAAGCAATGCGTTCCGCATAATTTTCTCCTGTCGATTGATTCAGGTTTAGTTTCTCAATGTTGAGAACGCTTTAAGAATGCCGAAAGTACGGCAAAAGCCGAGGTTGGTGGAGCTTAGTTACTACAAACAACAGCTGTTCGTCTCCTCGTGGTGTGCTAGCTATCGGCGGGCATCTTAGATAAGCGAACCATCACGTGTCAACGATTTGATTTGTGTGTGGCCTGGCACTAAACGCGCGTGAGACTGTATTCAGATTTAATGGCTGGTATAAACATCGGTAATTTCAGAATAGTAGAAACATTCAGTGCGTGCAGTAATGACTAAATGTTGTAAGGAGCGTGGCTAGGCGGCGGCAGATCGCGCGCGAAAGGTATTGCGCACCAGGGTATTGAATCTTTCCGGGTGCTCTTGTTCGGGCATCATCCTGCAATAGTCAAACACTTCCAGGCTGGCACGCGGATTCGTTTGCGTTAGGGCCTCGGCCTTGGAAACCGGTGTGGTGAGATCTTGTTTGCCACAGACCAGCGTCACCGGCTGGTCGAGTCGGGCGAAAGCCGCGCGTGTGTCCGTATTCAAATACCCGGATAGGAATGCCGCGATTGCATGTTGTGCGCCCTGTTGATGACTGGTGGCATAGAGATGCGCGACCAACCTGTTTGTTACCCGACGATGATCATAGAAGAGATGATTTCGCGCATACTCTCGGATGCTGCGTTCGCTTGCCATCACGTTGTAGAAGGACGTTCCCAACACGGGAGACTGCAGCATTCCATAGAAAGCAGCACCCGCCATTCTGGGGCGAGTGTTTAAAGTGTCGTAACCCACTGAGGCGTTGAGGATGAGTGATTTGACCAGTTCGGGGTGCTCTTCGGCCATCCGTACACAGTAGGCGGCGCCCAAAGAACTAGCGATAATGTTGACCGGTGGGCCAACAACTTCGCGAACAAAGTCGGTCATCAACTCTACGTAGAGATCAGCGGAGTAGGGAACGGTGGCTGGCTTGTCTGAAAAGCCGAAGCCAAGCAGATCAAGAGCATAAACGCGAAAGTCATCGGCCAACGCGTCGAAATTCTTCCGCCACATGAAACTCGAAGCACCGGCGCCGACGCCATGCACAAAAACTAACGGAAGTCCGGGGTTTTTCGCTCCGGCAACTTTGTAGAAGATCCGGCCATGTTTCCAAGCATAGAAGTTTGGATCACCGCCAAGTGCGCTATCGTCCGGTTCGGCGGCATTACGTCGAATCGAGGCGTTCAATGCGGCGAGCGCGGCGACACCCGCACTACCGGCGAGCATTGTTTTCCATAAGTTTCCTAACTTGCCCATTTTCAAATGAACGCAAAGTCGAACTGTTCCTGGTGAATCTCCGTATCGCTTGAAATGTCGACTGGTCCAAGGTAATCCTCAATCTCACTAAGCACGTCGCGCTCGGAAGTGCGTAAGGCCTTGGCAACCTCTGGATTCACTCGCAGCGTAGCCTGATTCGCCTTTTCTTCTCCGATGCTCTTGCTGAGTGTCCTTGCCTCGTCGAGCATCTCGTAACAAATCGTCTGCGGCGACTTTACAAGGCCAGCCCCCTGACAATAATGACACGGCGCGCAAAGTGTTCTTTCCAGAGACTGCTTAACTCGCTTCCGAGTCATGATTACTAGCCCAAAGTCATTGAATGACAAAACTTTGGTCGGCGACTTATCGAAACGCAACGCTTCTTGTAAAGCTTGCATCACCTTTTGACGGTTGCGGCGCTCTTCCATGTCAATCAGATCGAGCACGATGATTCCGCCAAGGTCGCGCAGCCGAATCTGTCTGACTATCTCGTCAACCGCCTCCATGTTGGTACGGGTGATGGTGTCTTCCAACCGCCCGCTGCCACGACCGACAAACTTTCCGGTGTTAACGTCAATTGCTACCAGCGCTTCAGTCTGATTGATCACCAAATAGCCACCCGAACGAAGCCAGACACGGGGCTTGATCGCTTTGTCAATCTCCCCCTGAACATTAAACGCTTCGAGTATGGGCTGATCGCGAGTGTAAAGCTTGACGCGTTTCACCATCTTCGGATGAATGCGGTTAACAAAGTCTACGATGCGCTCATATTCCTCCTCCGAATCTACTCGAACCGATTCAAAGTCTTCTGACAACTGGTCACGAAGGATGCGCTGCACGAGGTCGAGGTCTCGATGGACCAACGCAGCAGGCTTCGATTTTTCAGCCGCCGCACGAATATCCAGCCAGGTGCGAACTAGGTAACGAGCGTCCTCACGCAAGTCTTTCTCACTAATTCCTACACCTGCGGTGCGAACGATGAAACCACCGGACGGTACGTCCTCTTCTGCGCGCAACTGCTGGATCAGCTTACGCAGTCGTTGACGCTCGCTGTCTGACTCGATCTTGCGTGAAACGCCGACGTGCTCGACAGTGGGCATGTAAACAAGAAAGCGGCCTGGCAGCGCGATATGCGAAGTAATACGCGCCCCCTTCTTGGCGATCGGTTCTTTAGCAATCTGAACCAGAATCTCTTGTCCCTCACGCAGCAGATCGGTGATTGCGGGTTGATGCCGCTCTCGGCGGGGCGCGCCGCGGTATCCCCGATTGTCACGTCCGTCGCGGCGTTCCCGATCTTCGCGAGGTGGCCGCTCGCGTGTTGGCGTTTGCCCTTCCGCACTAGGGACCTGAGTAGTCGCGACGAGTTCGGCCGGCGCATTGTCAGGCGCCAATTCGACCTCGGCGTCTTTGCCATTGGCTCCGACGGATCCAACACCAGGGCTCGGTTTACCACCGGGCCGGCGGCGACGTCTGCCGCCTCGTCTGGTGGCGAATTCAGAACGTGAGCGACTGCTGGTGATGCTTGCCTTAGAATCCAGCAGCGGTTCGTCCGATGCAACCGGGCTGTCGGCAGCCGCTTTGGCACGCTTCTTCGTCGCCGTCCGCTTGCCTGCGGCTTTCTTCGGGACGCTCTTACTGGCGCTACTCCTCCTGGCGGGGCGTTTCGTCTTTGCTTCTCCCTCTTCATCACCCGGGGCTGGCTTTCTCGTACGCCGAGTAATCGGGGCCGGATCGATAATTTCTTCTTCGTCGCTAACGCGCTCAAAACTGCGGTGACCAAGAGTATCTCCGGCGGCGTCTTCGACGAAGGAATCTAAATGAGCTTCTACTGGGGCCCTCAGACGTATCTGACCGGGTTCGTTTTGCCCGTCCACATCGCTGTCGTCGATGCGTTGGAACGAGTCATCATGCACCCCACCCCGGGGAAGCACCGAACCCACTTCGACCGTGCGAAAATCATCTTCGAAATTGAATTCGACGGCATGAATCTGATCGAAGATTCGCTCCTGCAGCCGAGCGTCCTTGAACATTTCACCGTTTAGAGTTTCTTCGTCATCACTAATTCGCTGAATTGAAGGATCAGCTGCCACAAAAGGAGTAGGCGGACTCTCAGGCTCGAGAGTGACTCGGCGTTGTGGCTCGCTGCTGAACTCTTCACCGCCGTCCTTGCTGCGCCCGCGCCTCCGTCCGCGCCTTCCGCGGCGTTTGCTGGCCTCTGTTTCAGATGGTTGTTCTTCAACTTCTTCCACGGGCAGTTCTGCTTCGAGCAACGGTTCCGCTCTTTCGTGACTAGCTTCGATTTGATGTTCACGCTCGACGCGCCCAAGGGCGACCTGCTCCGCAGCTGCACGCTCGGCATCAGTGGCACCCTTTTTAGTCTTGTCGATAACAATCCGCTCGAATTCTTCCTCTTCATCGAAAAAGTCAGAGACGTATAGAAAAGCGTCGCGCTCAAGGCCGATGTCCACGAACGCCGACTGCATTCCGGGGAGGACGCGCATCACGCGTCCTTTGTAGATGTTTCCGACTATGCCCTGGTTCTCCTCTCCTCGTTCGATGTAGAACTCGCTGACTTTGTCGTTTTCGATGATCGCTATCTTCTTCTCACGTCCATTGATGCTGACGATTAATTGTTTAGCCATGCTGTAAGTTTAGTCTCCTCGACGTTGGCCAGATTCATATCGCTCTCAGCAGACGGTCTCAGGCACACGGCCCGAACGAACCGCCTGGTGATATGCGAAGCTGAAAATTTGGCTGCTGTCTCTATGAAAATTGTGGGTGGGCAATAGAGCGCCGCCCTCAAGCCGCTGGGCGAGGCGCGCACTTTGCGCAAATGTGACGAACCGAGTTGACGTTTCGCCGCGAATTGATTCTCTGGAATGTGGTTGCAGATTCGAGGCGCCTGGAAGCCTGCTATCCTCGGCTGGAGTAGAAGTGTGCTGTTGTTCCCGCCCCAAATGTCGGAGAAAACGGATGGTGCAGGGAACCACTCGGTTCGCGAAGTGAGAGAGACTCAAGTCCTGCAACAGAAAACCTAACTAGCCGCTTTGCGCCGTGCAAACAATTCGATTGGAGGGAGCACTTCCACCTGCCCGCAAGAATGAGCGCGGAGTAGCCGAAGGATGCTCAAAAAACCTCTGACAAACCAAGTTGATTGCGTGGGGATTTCCCCATTCCGCTTGCGCTCCACTGATCGGCGATTTGGCCCTGTGGGCGGCTCTAAATATGAGTTAATACTTCGTCGTCACCTGGACGACGGACAAATTTGCGGCTTGGCCCCGTCCAGCGCACGGAAAAATTTGCTGTTCCTTCGTGCTTAAGTATTCGGTAAGCGGTTTAGCGCCTGAAGACTACGGCAGGCCAAGCTGCGGAGAGTATAGCCGAAGCCGCGCCTAAATGCGAAGAACTTAACACATGGTGGTCTGAAATTGGAGAACCTGCAGCGCCGCGTGTCTCGGATTCAACAGTCAGTCTCGAGTTGTTTGGCGCATCACAGAGTCTGCAGCGTCGATGCTATTGTGCGCAAGGTTTCACCAGTGCGCGAATGATCCGAACGGGCTTTTCCGGTTTCTCGCCGTCTACTGCTGCCCTGTTGATCACATCGGCGACCTCCATCCCACTACGAACACGTCCAAAGGCGCTGAACTTTCCATCGAGGTTCGTGCCGTCACCGACGAGGATGAAGAAGTGTGAACTTGCGCTATTGGGCTGCTCCGGTCGCGCCAGAGACACAACACCGCGGACGTGCTTGATAATACTTGGCTCGTCGGGGACGGTCCTCTGCGCGCGCCGGTAAAGCTCCTCAGTAAGATGTTCTCGAGTCGCGAGATTGCCTCCCTGAATGACAAACCGCGGTACCACCCTGCTGAAAGTGGTCGTGTCAAACGCCCCCATACTCGCGAGATTGAGAAAGTTACGAACGCTTTCCGGCGCCATTTCAGCGAGCATCTCGATTTCGATCAGGCCCGCTTCAGTCTCAAGTTTGACGCACTGCACAGCCATCTTTTCAATCGAAGCGCCATCGAAGGGCTCAGGTTTCGGCGCAGGTTCGGCGCGGGCATTCGCCTTTTTCGGCTCCTGCTCCTGAGGTAGTTGTGTTTCGGCCGGCTGAAGTGCGCTAGCCGCAAAAAGAAAGGAAAGTAGGCAAAACAGCGTGCCGCTCATACGGAAAAGCGTTCGCATTATCATCACCGGTGAGCATACGAAACTAAAGCGACCTTCGGCAAACTAAGCTGTGCCTTGGAGGAGTGTAGTTATTCCGAATCGAACTGAAAGTAAGAGTGGACTGGTGCTCCTTCAGTTAACAAACCGTCGCAGTTGGACGCTTATCGCAAAACCAATGGCGATGAAAGTGGCGATGAGTGAAGCAAGGCCGGAACTCATTAAAGGTAGAGGCACACCGATGACCGGGAGTACCCCTAGTGCCATACCAATGTTAATAAAGATCTGAAACGTCATTCCGCCTACGGCTGCCATGATAACAAGCATTCCCATTCGATCCGGCGCCCGGCGCGCGCAACTGATCAGTCGGGAAAGGAGAACCGCATAAATAATCAACACGAGAATGCAGCCGACGAAACCGGCATTACCGGCCGTCACCGAAAAGATGAAGTCGGTATGTGGCTCAGGGAGAAACTTCAGGCTGCTTTGCGAGTGCGCGGAGGAGGCATCGGCGCCTAGTAACCCGCCTTCGCCCACAGTTAGAATCGACTGCCAGGTGTTGTAACCGAACCCGCGCCGATCGGCGTTCTCTGGATCAAGAATTACATTGATCCGTTCCTGTTGGTAGTTCTTAACCAGATGCGTCTTCACACCCGCCCAATACGCAAACGGAAGGAGCACGATTCCCAGCACCAACGATATCACTACCAGCCGAATACGTATTGCGGATAGAAACAAGATGACTGCCAGAATTGGCATGTAGGTGAGGACTGACCCGACGTCATGCTCACCGAGAATCAAAACAATGGGCAAGGCGAGAATGAAAACACCGATGGCCATTTCTTTCCAGTCAAGGGTATGTGCTCGGTATTTACCAAAATAGCGAGCGAGCATCATCGCCGTAGTTACCTTCACAAACTCAGATGGCTGAAACTGTCCAACCCCGGGAACGCGAATCCAGGCTCGCTGTCCATTGATCTTTAAACCGATGCCGGGGACCAGCACCAGGACCAGCAGCAGCAAACCAAAGATGTAGAATGCCGGCGCGATATTGATGAGCTTGCGGTAATCAGTAAATGCCACTGCCAGCATTGCAACGAGCGCGATGCCCAGACCAATCAATTGCTTGATCCAGTACGTCTCTGTCGGTTGCGCGTTGCGAATCTGGTAGGTGCCAAATCCAACGAGACCGATCGCCAAGATGGCCAGCAGCCAATCAAAGTCTCGGAACGATCGTTTTTCCAGCATTGCAACCATTAGATGGTCCGTGGTCCGTTGTCAGCCGTCGGTGGTCAATCCTCACTAATCAATCGCCTATCACCTTGAGTCTTCTGTGTTGAGCCTTACCAATCGGAAATCGGCAATCGCCAATTGGCAATTACCCCCGTCACCGTACCTGCGCGACCTGCGCTGTTGTCCCCGGCTTTTTAACAGCATCGGCTGGCTTTCGCGCTTGAGCTATCTGAGCCCCGGGGGGTTCTTCATGGCGAGTCTTGCGGTAGTAAACCTCGTAAACCTTGCGGATGGCGGGCGCGGCGTGTGTACTGCCAAATCCTGAATTCTCAATCAATGCGACCATGGCTATTTCCGGTTTATACGCCGGAGCGTAGGTAACGAACCACGAATGATCTTTATTCTTTCCAACATCTTTTCCGAGACCCACGACCTGGGCCGTCCCGGTCTTGCCGGCGATGTCGAATCCGGCCATCTTAATTGCTGCCCCCGTACCGCCGTTATTGACGACTCCCCACATGCCCTCAACCACGAGGTGATGGATGTCTTCCGGAATCAAGAGCACCTTCGGATTCGGTCGTGTTGAATCCAGGGGCTGGAAGCTGCGGCCGGCGCGATAATCCCCTGAACTAGGTTCCCCCACCGGTTTGAGTTCTTTCATAAAATGCGGCAAATAAAGCTTCCCGCCCACGCTGACTCCAGCAATGGTTCTAAGCAGCGCCATTGGGGTGATGACATCGTAAACCTGGCCGAAGGAAGCATAGACCGTGTCTATGTCTCGCCACTCGGGGTCTCGCGGCTGCATGCGTTTCTTAAATTCTCTTGAGGGTGTCCAACTTATTACTTCGTTTGGCAAATCGATTCCGGTGCGCCGGTTGAGGTCAAACTCGTCAACCATTGCCTCTATCCCCTCAATGCGCATTTTGAGACCGAGTCGATAAAAGTAACCATCGCAAGAATGCGTAATCGCCGCCTTAAGATCGGGTGTTCCGTGATTACCCATGCACCGGGTGAACTTGTTTCCGATAAGTATGCCGCCGCCGCAAGCAAGGTTTGAACGGTCAATGGTTATAGCTCCCTGCTGCAAGCCTGCAACGGCCATTGGAACCTTCCACGTCGAGCCTGGCATATATCGGCTTTGAATTGCTCGATTGATCAAAGGCGTCTGCGGGTCATTCAACAATGCATTATATTCGGCGCGCCCTTCCTTAGTTGCAATGCGTTGCGAAAAAAGGTTCGCATCAAACGTAGGGGCTGAAGCCAACGCGAGGACCTCCCCGTTGTTTGGGTCCATCGCAATGATCACCCCTCGTTTGGTGACGGAATCGCGCAACTGCTGTTCAGCGACCTCCTGAAGATCCAGGTCGATTGTAGTGATCATATCCTGGCCCGGTTGCGGCGGGACGGTTTCGATCTCATCCTGGATCCGTCCGCGGCTATCGACGATCACTTCGCGATACCCGTCCTTACCGCGTAAATAGTCATCATAGATCTGCTCCAGGCCGCTTTGCCCAATGGTGTCGCCTGGTTTCAGCCCTTTATCTTTGTAAGAAGGTTGCTTCAATTGTTCCGTATTGATCTCACCAACGTAGCCCAGAACGTGCGCAAGCATGCCATTGGCTGGATAACTGCGCTGAGGCTGTAGCTCTACGCGCAGCTCGGGAAACTCGAGCACGTGAGCTTCCACCCAGGCAATGTCGCCCGGGTTAGCACCCTGTTTGACAAGGATCGACTCGAAAGCAGGTTGCGACTTAACCTGATCGAAACGATCGCGAAGAATATCGCCATCGACCGCCAGCGCATCGGCGAGAGGCTTGGCCAGTGAAGTCAAATCCTTGCCGCGCACATCTTCGCGGGAAAGGATGACGTTGTAGATAGGTCGGGAATCAGCCAACACTCTTCCAGCCCGATCGAAAATAACACCGCGCGGTGCGGGAATAGGCAAACGTCGACGGCGCTGGTTTTCGGCAAGCTCCGCGTAAGACTGGCCTCGAACCACCTGCAAAACATAAAGTCGGACCCCCAGGACACTGAGCATGAGGATCACGATGATTTGAATCGCCCTTAGCCGAGCCCGCAGATTTTGTGAAGTATCCTCGAATTTCATAAGAATGGTCCGTGGTAGGTAATCAGTTGTTCGTGCTGACGTATTCGTTGCTCCGGTACGACCCGTCACCTTCTCCGGAGTGGTCCCGTCGGCCGGCGCGCGACGCGCCGGCGATTCGCAAACTGGCGATTCTGCGCCGAACGTGCCGTGAAGACTGAATCGAGCATATAAAAAACAAAGGTCCCGACGATGGTTGTACCAATGAGTCTGTAGGAGAGTGTTTGTACAAACGGCGCCAAGGGGGGATAACCCAGTGAACGGTGCCAGAAAACATAAATCGCGGCGTCCATAACCGCAGCGGCAGCTAAAACCGGGATTCGAAGCAGGGGGTTTTCAAGGTTGATGCGGGTGGCCGCGAGGAAAACGATGTAGGCCGTCAGGGTCTTTGAGAATCCACCTGCCCCGATCAACCCGCCGCTTGCCGCATCCACCACCAGGCCGGCAATTGTCCCGACAATCAGCGCCTTCCAGGCATCACGCTGCAACGCAATATAAACAACAACGAGAAGGGGGAAGTCAATGTAAGAAAGTGGCAACCAAACCGCGCGTAACGAGAGTTGCAGGATAATAGCGACGACGAGAACGGCGGCGATCTTGAGCTGCGGCATTTACGACAGTGAACAATAATGAGTGACGGGTTGTGTGTAGGGGTGATTGCAATTGACTGCTGGACTCTCATTACTCACGCTACTCATAACTTCTTTGTCTTATCTACATTTGGGAGGCTCTGTTCGGGTGCAGGCCTCTGGGGCGGATTATAAAGCAGTACCGCCACGTCTCGCAGTTGGTCAAGCCGAGCGCTCGGCCTGATAAGAATCTGATGGGATTGAGTCGCAGTACCGCGTTTCAAATCCACCACCTCTCCCACGTTCAACCCAGCTGGATAAATCCCATCCTGGCCGGTAGTCAATACATAGTCACCGACTTCAACTTGTTCGAGACCCGAAACGTACCGCATTTCCACGAGGCCCTTTTCGCCTCCGCCTCTGACGGAACCCAGCGCTCCCGATTGTCCCAACTGTCCCACGACGGCGCCGGCGCCGGCCTTCTCGTCCGTAATCAACATTACCTGTGACGAAAAGGGACTTACAGTGATCACTCGGCCAACGATGCCCCCAGCCGTCACCACCGGCATATTAACGGCCACTCCAGAAGCACTGCCACGATCTATTGTTACAGTGTTGAACCAGACCGATGGATCTCGGCCTATGACGGTTGCCGGTACATTTCCGTACCCGGTCTGTTCTTTAAGATTGAGCAGAGCCTTCAACCGCTCGTTCTCTGCGACATGCTCGCGCAAGTTACGCAACTCAGACTCCATCTGCGTCATGCGCTCCTTCAATCGCTCGTTCTCGGCAGCGGTCGAGCGAAAATTGACGATGTCGTGAAATAGCCCAAAGGTGGCGCCGCCAGCCTTGGAAGAAACATTCTGGAACGGACTGGCTGCTGTCTGAGCCCACACTCTAAATTTGCGTTGGCCCGTCTCCATATTACGAGCGTCGATCGCCATTATAATGAAGTTGGCCATGAGTAGAGTAACGAGCCAAATTGGCGCGCGCTGGCGAATCTCACGTTGGGTTCTTACAGTCGCCATCACTCTGTCTGGTGAAGCCTAAATGGTAGATGGCTCTCTTAATCCATCATCCGGTTTTTCATATCCCGCTGGTCATCGTGTTTTCCCACCTTACTCGCTTAAGGAGATCAAAGTCCGAAAGCATCTTCCCCGTACCTAGCACTACGGAGGCAAGCGGATCATCAGCCACTGAAACGGGCAGGCCCGTTTCGATTGACAGTCGTTTGTCGAGGTTCTTCAAGAGTGCGCCGCCGCCCGTAAGGACGATGCCGCGCTCGACGATATCTGCGGAAAGTTCAGGAGGCGTGCGTTCAAGCGCTACGCGCACCGCATTAATGATCGTCGATACTGAATCGGCAAGTGCTTCGCGCACCTCTTCGTCAGTAATGGTTATTGTTTTAGGAATACCTTCAATCAGATTGCGACCGCGGACTTCGTAGGAAAGTGGCTCATCAAGAGGGTAAGCCGAGCCAAGTTCGATCTTAATTGCTTCAGCTGTTCGCTCGCCGATCAGAAGGTTGTACTTACGCTTGATGTACTGGATGATAGCCTCATCCATTTCATTACCCGCGACGCGGACAGCACGCGAGTAGACAATGCCACTCAAACTGATGACGGCGATATCTGTCGTGCCACCGCCAATGTCAACAACCATGTTGCCGTGCGGTTCGGTTATTGGCAGGCCGGCGCCAATTGCCGCAGCCATCGCCTCCTCAACTAAATAAACTTCCGAGGCTTTCGCTCGGTATGCCGAATCCTCTACCGCGCGGCGCTCGACCTGGGTGATCTCCGACGGAATGCCAATCACAACCCGAGGACTGACCCACGTCTTACCGTTGTGGGCTTTGCGTATGAAGTGTTGCAGCATCTTTTCTGTCACTTCAAAGTTTGCAATCACGCCATCCTTCATCGGCCTGATGGCGACAATGTTTCCCGGCGTTCGTCCCAACATGTCCTTGGCATCACGACCGACCGCTTCGACCTGGTTCGTGACTTTGTTAATCGCAACTATTGAGGGCTCTGAAACCACAATGCCTCTTCCTTTTGCGTAGACCAACGTGTTTGCGGTGCCAAGATCAATTGCCAGGTCACTGGAGAAAAGACTGAAAATAGATTTAAAGAAGGCCATCTAGGATGATTCACTTCCGTGTCTGTAGAGTGGAACCCCGGTGGGAGCATTACAAGCGCTTGCGAATCCGGACAACATACGACCAACTCCCTAAGATACACCGAATCTAGACTTTTGTGTTAACAGTGTTGTCGGTTTGTGAAAGCGTTTGCTCTTTATCGTTTACCCTAGCGCCTGCCTCGCTCCGGGTTTCAGTCCGACCCTGGCCCAAGGCAGTGGTGAACCGCACACAGTTTTTGTCAGCGGCCTTCGCCTCGTACATAGCCGTGTCGGCACAAGAGATCAGTTGTTGTGGCGAGGAAGCGTGTTTAGGAAACGCCGCCGCGCCAAAACTCGCCGTCAATGAAAGTTTCAAGCGCCGCCCGCCGGTAAATTCAAAAGATTCGATCTTTTCTCGAATGCGCTCGGCAACTGATCCCGCCAATTCGATGCCGGTATCAGGCAGAACTATCACAAACTCATCGCCTCCATACCGAGCGACGGCATCCGTGTCCCGGACCGAGGAGAGAATGACGGCCGCCATCTCCATCAATACGTGCGAGCCAACCAGGTGCCCATGAAGGTCGTTAATCTGTTTAAAGTCATCAAGATCCAGAAACAGAGCAGCCACGCTCGAGCCATAGCGTCGAGCGCGTCTGATTTCATTCAGGAGAAATTGGCGGAGATAGCGCGCGTTGTGAAGCTTGGTGAGATCGTCCGTTTGGGACAAACGTTCGGCTTCGGCAATGCGGACAGCGTTGGCCAGGGCCGAAGCAATCGGGAGAGCAAGCGATTCAAGCAAGGCGACTTCTGATTTGTTGAATGAGCGCGCATCTTTGCCTTCCCGCAGAGCTTCCAGCACTCCCAACAAACGCTCGCCGCAGATCAACGGAATGGCTACTATCCGCTGCCCATGTTCCTTTCGCTTTGTGACACTCATTCCAGAGGCAGCGAGTTTAGACGCCTTTGATTCCGATCCCGCCGGTAGAACACTCTCTCCTGTAAGAACTAGACGCCAGTCTTCTTCGCTCCTCTCCGCAATCTCTTCACCTGGCTTTCGCATAGCGATCGCCTCGATACTCGTGCCGTCTCCCGTTTCTCCGTCGGACACCAGATAAACGACCCACCGATCCGCTTGGACCAACAGCTCGAGTCCGGCTAACGCGGTGTGCGCTGCTCCATTCTGATCCGCGATGAAGTGCAGCGAAGAAACGAGATCGAACGCCGCGCGTAAATTTGATGATTTCAGTTTTGCCGGCAGAGAACGTGAAGCGGGCTCAGCAGGCTTCTGCAGTATTTCCGGCAGGCGAAGTTCGCCGGTCACCCCATGTCCTTCGATCTCTCGCAGAATCGCGGACAACTGCGCAGCTTTATCCGCAATGGCGCGAAAGCCAAGACGTTTCAGGGCGTTGCCATCAAGGCTGCGCAGGTTATGACTCTGGTATCCGTTGACGTGACGGCGGCAGGCAATTAGGGGGGCACCGGGCCAGAACGCTTTGGCGTGCTCGACTGCCGTGTGCAGTTCGACCATATCAGCGCCGGGAACTACCTCGTACAAAACTGCTAACGGGGGTGGCCCAAGCGATTCTGCTGGACCCGTGCTTTCACGCTGCCGCGCCAGTTCAACCTCAATTTCCACCTCACGCAGACCTTCAATCAGGGTTTTTAAACCAGCGGCGCGCAGCGCCTCGATTAACTCGTAAGCGGGGGCTTCGTGCGCATCTGTGATGAGGACTACGTGTCTAGACATTAACTGCTTTCTTCAGCCTTTGCTTCGATTAGCTCGGCCCAGCGACAATTTGTACTGGCTGCCGTTGCCCTGTGAATCTTGCGCTTCAACGGTAACTTCATGACCGTCTGATGCCGTAATCTGCAATTGGAAATTTCCATCGGTAGATACAATCGCCTCACGACCGGCAATTCTGATAGTAGTGCCGGGCTCGGCCCGACCACGGACGAGATAGATGTCCCCCCCCAGAAGTTCGCCAGTGAGATTGGACACAGGCACTTGAGAGCCAGTCCCCCGACCCGCAACAACAAACTTCTGGGGCTCGCTCCAGTCACTGGTCTGGCCTGATTGCGCCGTCGCGCGGACGCGCCAGAAATATACTCCGGGTCGTAGATCGCTGGCACTAAATTCCGTTGACACCAACTGATCGCGTTCGATGACTTTCCCATCGGCGACAAAGAAAGGTGAAGTTGCAACCTCGACACGGTAGTAAGATGCGGTGCCCGCCTGAGGTCTGATCCATTTCAAAGTGATGCTTGCCGACCCGCTCTCGCCAACTAAGACTTTTTGCAGATCGCGTGGCTCAGAAGGCAATGGCACTTCCAACAACCTTTGGGGCCGTGAAACAGTCCCCGAAGGATTCACCGATACATATTCGCCGCCATGCAATGCAGTCTTCTCACCAGACTGGTTGGTGGTTTCGATCACGCCGGTGTTAACCCGTATCTCTTCCGTGTTATCGTCCGGGTTTACACCAAAGCTTGCGCCCGTTTGCTCGCCGACTTTGTTCTTTGTCTTGGGCGTCTCAACGATGTGAACTGAACCCTCGGGTTGTTGTTCAGTGCGCACGTACATCTGCCCGCTTTCGACGGCCACCTTCACATTTGGCTTCTTGCCATCGTCGGAATTGGTGTTGTCGCGGACGACGATAATGCTGTTGGGGCGCACGATCAGGGTCGAGCCATCTGCCATAGCGATGCGTGCACGACCGCTTGCTTGAGTTTGCACTGTGTCGCCGGGATAGAGCGCGGTGTCGCTGTTGGCCGATATTGTCTCGCGGGTCGCTGCACGGATCACTCTAACGTCACCTTCAAAGGAGATGAATCGGGCGCCAGCAGGCATTTTCGTTGCAGTACCGACATTCTTTAACGGGTTGCCGTACTTCCAGACGTAGAGTGTAGCCCCACCGGCCAGGCCGCAGAAGATGACGAAAGCGATTAGCAGGTAGACGACGCGTGTTTCCACAACCCACCAATCAAATGCTAAAAGGCTTGTTATTTTGCCCATTATTTAGGTCGAACTGCAGAGAAGAGGGGCAATTGGGCTGAGACGCTTGGGTGTGCCGACTAGGTTTGTCCAGCTGGAGGGCGCCTGAAGCCGCAACGTTCTAGGCGTTAAATCCTACACCGAAGGCAGGTACAACAACCGCCAACAATGAAATTTAACACAGGCGCGAGGCGTGTTCAAGCACCGTTAACCTCTTCTGACGAAGAGTCGAAGGTTAATATTCATTGGGCAGGTCAATTGCGGCCGACCGGCTGGGAATTTTTATTGGCCTCAGGCGATTCCAGAGTTTTACGAGGCGCGTCCTCAGTATCGTCAAATGGAGGGTCGAAATCATCCGGCAAATCTACTTCTATGTTCATTTCGGCATCTTTAGGCCAGAGCAGCGATACGGCAACGGAACTGAGAAGTACGATTGCAACAAAGGCGAGCGAAATGCCTATCGATATATGTATTCCCCCCGCAACGACGAGCATCTTTACGCCGATAAAAGTCAGCACGATTGCGAGTCCCAGCTTAAGATAGTGAAATCTCTCCACCACACCCGCAAGTAGAAAGTACATTGAGCGTAAGCCGAGAATGGCGAATACGTTTGAAGTGTAGACTATGAAGGTGTTAGTCGTGATGGCAAAGATGGCGGGGATCGAATCCACGGCGAAAATCAGATCGGTGATCTCAACGATAGCCAGAACCAGCAGAAGCAAGGTGCCGGATCGTCGACCCTTGACCGTAGTGAAGAATCTTTGGCCGTCATAATGGCGCGAAATAGGAATATACCTCGTGACCAAACGAACTGCGACATTCTGTTCGGGATCGATGTTTGTGTCTTCCTGGCGAAACATCTTGAATCCCGTATAAACGAGGAAGGCGCCGAAGATGTAGATAATCCAATGGAACCGATTGATCAATGCGGCGCCAATGAAGATCATAGTCAGGCGCATAAACAGTGCGCCTAGTACTCCCCAGAAGAGCACTCGGTGCTGGAACGGAGAAGGAACTTTAAAATACGAGAAAATAAGAAGGAAGACGAACAGGTTATCGACGGAGAGAGATAACTCGATGAGGTAGCCAGTTACGAACTCCAGACCGCGCTGGGTTCCCTGAAACCTAAACACTATACCGGCGAAGATCATTGCCAGCGTAATCCAGACGCCGCTCCAGATTGCTGCTTCGCGATACGTGATTGTATGGGCTCTGCGATTGAACAGACCGAGGTCGAGGCTGAGCATACAGAAGATAAAGATCGCGAATCCGATCCATAGCCCAATTGAGCTGCCCAGTGTGTCCATTAAGGCAAGTAAAATAACATTCGCTTAATTACGCCGCAACCAAGCTCTACTCGCGTCATCGTCCCTTTCGTAGAGCCCCCAGTATTTCCTCTCTGACGAGCTTTCCAAAGAAAGAACTAATGTTCAAAGCAGGCCCTCTTAGCCGGTTGCGGCCGCGTGTCGTCTCCCTTACAATCGCGCGTTTGTAGGAAAGGTATATATAATGCTCAAACAACTCGCTCGTCTGGAACGAACTCGTAAATACATAATCCTCGGCTTTGCCATCATTATGGCGGTTAGTCTTGTGATTTTTTATGCCCCGGGGCGTTCGGCACGCTATGTGGAACCCGCCAGAAGCACCGAAGTGATCGCCAAAGTCGGCTCAGATGAAATTACTGTCGCCGACCTGGCGCAACTCAAAGACAATTACCAGCAAATGTTGGGCGGCAGGATTAGTCTCGAACAGCTTGGCGGGAACAAGCGTTTTCTCGACGGCCTTATCCGGGACCGGGTAATAGCGCAAGAGGCAGCCCGCATGGGACTCGCGGCCAGCGACGCTGAGGTTGCCGAGAAAATTAGGAAGCAGTTTACAGATGCTTCAGGTCAGTTTGTTGGTCTGGACCGCTATAAAGAATCAGTGGCAGCTCGGTACGGTGACGTGGAAAAGTTCGAGCAATCGGTCCGGGACTCGATTGCGCAAGAGAAATTAAGGGCTTTCATAACCGCAAGTATAAAAATCGGCGACGAAGAAGTTCAGGAAGATTACAAACGAAAAAGCACGGACTTTAATATCAATTACGTTGTCGTCTCTCCCGAGAAGATGGCCGAGAAGATTCAGCCTTCGGACGACGACCTTCGCAGCTATTACGACCAGCACAAGGTTGACTATCGTTACCTCGAGCCGCAAAAGAAGATTCGCTACGTTTACGTCAATAACGAGAAGATCGGAGAGAAACTACAAATTCCCGACGAGGAATTGAAGCAGCGGTATGACGCTCTTTCACCAGATCACAAACAGGCTGGCGTCAAAGTGCAACAGATATTTTTGCGGGTGGCACGCAAAGACCTCGACACTTCCGTCGAAACAAAAGCCAAAGACCTGGTTGAAAAGGCTAAGGCAGCGCCCGCCGACAAGAGCGAACAGGTCTTTGGCGACCTTGCTCGCGGGAATTCCGAAGATCCAGCTACTGCGAAAAACGGCGGACTCCTTACGCGGGTAATCAAAAAGAATCCGAATAAGATCGATGCTCTTTACGATCGTGCAGTCGATATGCAGCCCGGTGAGATCTCCGATCCAATCAAGTTCGGCGGTAACTGGTACATCTTGCGTCGAGGAGACTCAGTACCTAAGACATTTGATGAAGCAAAGCCTGAGTTGCTTGTTTCAGCGCGGAACAGCAGATCGTTTTCCATTGCTTCAAAGCTTGCTGAGCGTGCCCAGGCACGACTGAAGGAGACTCAGGATCCGCAGAAGGTCGCGCAGGAACTGGCGTCGGAAGCAAATATGAAACCGGCTGATATGGTGCAGGAAACACCTTACGTGAAACCGGGTGATGACATACCCGAGATTGGAAACAATCAACAGTTTGAGCAGGCGCTGGCCGCTCTAAATAATCCAAAAGATGTCGGCACGCAAACGGGAGTGAAGGGCGGATTTGCCATTCCGATGCTGGTCGACAAGAAAGAGCCGCGCATACCCGAGTTTGACGAAGTAAAGACGAAAGTCGCCACCGCATTGAAACAGCAGCGGGCGAAAGAGCAACTTGAGTCAAAAGCAAAAGAGATTGCCGCAGCTGCCGGCAACGCTAACCAGCTTAAGGTGGCTGCTGAGAAGGCGGGTTTCGAGGTCGCGACTGAAGAAGCTTTCAAGCTCGGGAAGACGCTAGGCAGCGCGGGAACCAGTCCAGCACTGGACGAAGCTATTTATGCGCTCAAGACTAGTGAGGTCACCAAGACTCCGGTCAAGTCGGGTGACAACTGGGTGATCGTCGGTGTAATTAAGCGAGGAGATGCTGACTTGGCTGAATTTGCCAAGCAGCGAGATGAGTTGACCCAATCGATGCTCTCTGATCGGCAGAACCAGGTATTCTCCGATTACGTTGCCGCCGTGCAAGAGCGAATGAAGCGCGACGGTAAGATAAAGATTTACGATGATGTCCTGCTCAGTCTGGAAACGGACGAACCCGCCGCCGCTCCTCCTCGGCCTCGATTCCCGTTGCCGAGGAAATGATCGGATTATTCTCTAGAAGACAAAACGGCTGGTTATGGTCGCAGTCCCCAGCCGTTTTCGTAATCCCAAGCTAAAGTGTCAGCTAAAGACCCCCCATCAACGGAGCTATGGCCGATTGCGCAACAGCAGTGCGAACTTGAAGCTCGTTCGCCTGAATAGTGATCTTCAGATTGTTGAGCGCGCTCTTAGCCAAAGTACTTTTTGCCGCCGGTAAGCGGGTTACGAATAAAGCGCCCAACTGTTTGAGTCCTTCTAGTGTATCGCCAAGGTTCTTGGCCGCTTCGGCATTCGTTGTGCGCGCCGCGAAAAACATTTCGACGTTTGTTTCGCTAACCACAACTGAACCGTAGACCTGTCGAATGGTTGAAAGGTCCTGCGCGATTGCCTGGTTTCCGATGTCCAGGCTCTGCAGCAATGCCGGAGAGATGTTACCCCCGAACCCGGCGATCGCTTCCGGGTCGCGGCTGGCGAGCGCAACAAGTTCTGCGCTTGCACGCTTGCGACCACGGTTTACATCAATGACATTGCGCACACTCGCCGGATCGCCAATGGCCAGCGTATTGGAGTCCAACGGCGATGCCGCAAACTCTCCGACCTTGAAGTTAATCAATCCGAAAAGCCTGATTTCCTGGTCCAAGTTAAAGATGTAAATTGTTTTTCCCTGGCGTTTTTCTTCACGATATTTGCCGTTCGCGGCAATCTTGCCTGCCGCGACCATAGCGGCCGCACTAAACGTTCCCCGTGCAAGTCCGATTGATTCGAGTTTGGTAATTCCTTCCCGAGGGTAGGTATAGTGAATGCCAAACGCGACCTCATCAAACCCTCTCGGGTCGATTCCGGTCCGCTCTTTGAACTGATCAATCTGCGCGTTGGCGGCTGCAAGTTTGGCCGGATTACTAGCGAGTAGCCTGGGCATCGCCTCATCGAGAGCCCGCTTCACTTTAACCAAAGCAACTGCATCTGATTCCGGCAAAGAGGCCAATAGGCTAGTCGCAGGGTGCGTTGCAGACCGAGTGCGAGATGCCTGCGCGGCTGCGTTTAGAGGTACGGCAACCAAAGCCGCAAGGATAGTCAAGACTCCAGCATGTAAGATTCTATTAATCACGATTGAATGTACCTTTCAGTTCTAGAACTTGTGCGAGGGAAAGCCCCGGACATGGTCAATTAAGGACGAAGCCACCAAATTTAACCCGGCGCGGTTATCCGATGCCGTCATGAGAGACTGAGGTTGGCTCTAATTCTTTCCAGCCTTCCGCGACGGCTGAACGCTCGGAGCGTAGCTTCGCATAAGACCAACATCAACCTTTCGATAATCCTGAGGAAGTTCGAATGTTTGCGGGCCTATGTCGAGCCTAATCCCCGACAACTCCATCGTTGTCTTTGTCTCATGGTCGCCGGAGGTTGCTGTTGTTTCCCACCTCAATGGCATACCCAGCGTCTCATCAATCCAAATTAGCGTCTGAGCGTCTTGGGCAGTTCCGTCAGTTGTTGAACGGGTCAACACACGATACTTGGTCGCCATGCGTTCGCCGACATTCTCGGGGCCAAGTCGCTCATAACGCGTCTCAACAGGCGCTTGATTGAGTAGCAGATCTGTTGATAAGTCGTCATGTGACCGTTGCCTTTGCTTATCGACCAAGGAAAATCCTTCCACATCGGCAAACAATTTTGCGGAAGGTAGCAGCATAAATCTCCCGGTTGGTGTTTCCAGGTACACGATCCGTTCACCTGCGGCATCCTCATACTCTTCTCGGCGATTGTTGCCGTCACGCGCAATAACGGTCTTGCTAATCCGCGGCGCGGCCGAGCCTTCGCTGGAGGTAATTATTCGCACTGCTTGATATCGTTCGGGTTCCCTGGTGGCGAAGGGGGGTGTTGCGGCGACGACGAGCGCTTTCGGGCCAGTATCGTTAGTGACTGATCCGCGGTTTGATTTGCAAGAGGGCAGAAGTAGCGTGCAGCCGGTGATGAGAAGCACGGAAGAAACCAGCACCCGGAATCCTGGTACGATCTGAATGCTCACACGCGCTCAACCAGCATTGCGATCCCCATTCCTCCGCTGATGCAAAGCGTGGCGATTCCGCGTTTCGCTTTGCGTTTATCCATCTCGTGCAACAGGGTGGTCGTGATGCGGACGCCGGTACAGCCAATAGGATGGCCCAGCGCGATGGCTCCGCCATTTACATTCAGCCGCTCCGGATCGAATCCGAGTTCTCGATCACAAGCAATCACCTGGGCGGCAAATGCTTCATTCAATTCAATGATGTCGATATCATTCAACAGCAGAGCTTGTCTTTGTAGCACCGCACGTACTGCCGGTACTGGCCCAATCCCCATGATCTCGGGAGCAACTCCGGAGATCTCATAGTCAACGATCCGGGCCTGGGGTTGAACATTAGAAGCTTTCACGCCATCTGCGCTCAACACCAAAACTGCCGCCGCCCCGTCGGTAATGCCCGACGAGTTTCCCGCCGTCACGGTTCCGTCTTTTGAAAAAACAGGGGCTAGTTTGCTTAGATCTTCAATTATAGTGCCGGCGCGATAGTGCTCGTCTCGTGCGAAATGTTGAGGACCCTTTCGTCCCTTGATTTCAATTGGCGCCACTTCATGATCGAAGCGTCCCGACTCGATAGCCCTTTGTGCGCGTTGTTGTGATCTAAGTGCGTACTCATCCTGTTCGCTTCTTGGAATCCCATATCGCTGAGCGAGATTCTCGGCTGTTTCACCCATCACCAGCCCGGAGAGCGGGTCGTTGAAGCCATCGCGATACATGCCATCGACCAGTTCCATGTTGCCCATCCGCATGCCCCAGCGTGCGCCGTCGGCAAAGTAAGGCACGCGTGACATGCTTTCGGTGCCGCCAGCCAGGATCGCATTGGCTCGACCTAACATGATTTCCTGAGCCGCTAAAATAATTGCTTTCAAGCCTGAGCCACACGCCTGGTTCACAGTGAATGCAGGGACTGTTTCGGACACTCCCGCCCGATACGTAATCTGCCGCGCAACGTTTGGACCGCCACCCGCTTGCCGCGCACAGCCCCACATGGATTCATCGATCTGATCCGGCCTTAAACCTGCACGTCGCAAACTCTCCTGCGCTACAGCAACGCCGAGGTCGGCCGCTGTGAACGAAGCCAAACTGCCGCCGAAGCGTCCAATCGGCGTTCGCACTGATGCTCCCAGGTAAACGCCTATCATCTAGTCCCCAAAAGTCTTCTCCATACCATTTCCAAAAATCAGTTGACGGAAAATGGTAGCACACGGTAGAAGTACAAACTAAAGCTGACTTTGAGTCGGTATGTTACGGGAGTCTGGAGTCTGGAGTCGGGAGTCGGGAGTCGGGAGTCGCGGGTCTCCAGAGTCTGATCGGAAATAGTTCTGCTGAAATACCGGGGTTCTGACTCAGGACTCCCGACTCCAGACTCCCGACTCCAGACTAGACTCACATGTTTCAAAGCCTCACAGATCTCTTTCAAATCGAAGTCGCCAGAGGCAGCATTGCGGAGCTCTTTGACGCTCACGCGGAATGGTTTTGCGCACCGGGGAAAGGAAGTTCACAGGCTTTACTCCGCAACGAAATGGAGATAGCCACGTCGCAGGGACGTCTAATGTTTTCCTGCTGGACCGAAAAGGGAACTCGCTCTTGGCGCATCCTTGCGTGGGACTGGAACGGCGAGACTTTGGCATTGCAGGCATCCAGAAGGATGGGTGCCGAACTTAGCGTAATTGAGCTGATTCCGCGCGCTTCGGCAACGGTTATCGCGGCGACGATCAGAGCTGCGCGTCAGGTTCGTTGTGATCGATTGGCTGAACTATCAAGTACGACCGCGCCTGCCACAAAAGTGGAACGCTCAGCGCTCAGTCCAGGAGTCCGAAGAGGCCAGCCTGGGCGCTTCGCTCGCATTCTCCTAAAACAGAAACATCAAAGAATTGCCGTCACTGGCTCAGTTGTAACAAGCCACGCGGGGGAAGTTGACGCATTTCTTGCCTCCGCACTTCTTTGGTTCACGCGCATTTCCGAACGTGCTCGTCCGCCCTACATTCAGCAACTGTGGTTAGTAGTCGAAGAGAAACAGGTTAAGCCCATCTTTCAGCGGTTGGTTCTATTCCGACAGGGGTTGAAAGAAATGATTTCCATCTTCACGATCGATGAGGCTTTGACAACGATAGTGCCCATCGTGTGTCCCGAAAGGCGCGAGCTATTGCAGAAGCGACTGCCGCATTTTCCGCCGGTGTCCGAGCCTCAGCTGACTGAGCTCGCGGCCGCGGTTCTCACTCAAGCACCTGAGAGCATCGATGTGGTCCATGCGCGGCACGGTGAAACCTTGCGTTACTTAGGATTGCCGTTCGCACGCGTGCGCTGCGTGCTCGGCGATGAAAGGATCTGGTTTGGGATCGAAGGAGCGCGGCGGCGGCTATTGGATAAGAATACTGAAGGCGAATGGAACGCGCTCTTTCACGAATTGCGCGAGCACCGCTCGGCGGATGCGTCAGATCATCACCACGCTCTGTATCGTGCTGCATCCGAGGCGTGGTTGGAATCACTACTACGCCGAGATATAACCAGACTCGATCCCGGTTTAATTATTGCGCCGCTTCACGCACAATTTCGGACCGCGCGAGGAGGGCGACTCGGTGTCCGACCAATAGACTTGCTGGCACTAAGGCGCGATGGTCGTTTGGTGGTCATCGAGCTGAAGGTCTTTGAAGACCGCGAGCATGTTTTGCAGGGGGCCGACTACTGGCAACGGGTCGAGACACATCGCCGCCGGGGCCATATTTCACGCGCGAAGTTATTTGGCGAGCGGAAGATTCGAGACGAGTCGCCGCTGGTGTATCTCGTGGCTCCTACGCTGAGGGTTCATCCCTCGTTCGACACGTTGGCGCGCTGTATTGCTCACGATATTGAGATCTACAGATTTGATATAAACGAAAACTGGCGGGCGGGCGTACGAGTGATGCGAAGGTCGAGGGTGAACTAGAAACGATAACTTCCTTGCTTTAGTAATTCACGAACATGTCTTCATCGACTTTTTCCGCATCAGCCGTGCTCGAATCAGATGCCATGCCGTCGATCGCCTGGTCGGAAGAGAGTATTCCTGAAACGCGCATCCGGAATTCATCCGCATTACTCGCATTGTGTAACGCCTCTTGCAAGGAAATGTGTTTCGACTGAAAGAGGTGGAAGAGAGATTGGTCAAATGTCTGCATACCGTACTGGGAAGAACCGGCCGCTATCGCCTCTCGAATCAGATAAGTCTTTTCTTCGTTGCAGATGTAATCTCGTATCAATCCCGTCGAAACCATTACTTCCACGGCAGGTACACGACCCGATCCTTTTGCCGCCCGCACCAGGCGCATAGAAACTACCGCCTTCAAGATGCCGGCAAGTTGAAAACGCACAGACTTTTGCTGGTGAGCTGGAAATGACGTAACTATACGCGTCACTGTCTCTGTTGCATCGAGTGTGTGAAGTGTTGAGAGCACAAGATGGCCGGTTTCCGCAGCCGTTAGCGCCGTTTCGATAGTTTCAAAGTCTCGCATTTCGCCGACGAGGATCACGTCAGGATCCTGTCGCAGAGCGCCGCGCAGAGCTCCGGCAAACGAGTGTGTATCAACGTCAACTTCTCGTTGAGTCACAAAAGACTGCTTGTCGCGATGCAAGAACTCAATGGGATCCTCAATGGTAACGATATGACCGCTGCGAGTAGAGTTAATGCGATCAATAATGGCTGCCAGAGTAGTCGATTTACCGGAACCTGTTGATCCGGTTACGAGGATCAGTCCGCGTCGCTCCTCGGAGATCTTAGTGATCACCGGTGGTAGTCCCAGATCGGCCGTAGTCTTGGTCTGGTCCGGGATAACGCGCATTACGATGCTGACGCTACCGCGTTGCTGAAAAATGTTCGCTCGGAACCGCCCGATGTCCTTGATGCCATAGGCAATGTCCACCTCTGACATTTCCTTGAAACGTTGCTTTTGTCGATTGGACATCAAAGTAAACGAGATGTCGAGTGTGTCTTCCGGCTTCAAACGGGACACGTCGGCGAACGGATGGAGTTCACCGCCAACACGCATCATGGGGAATGCACCCACCTTTAGGTGAAGGTCAGAGGCGCCGCGGGAAGCCGCTACTCGTAGGAGATCGTCAATCTTGATGGACATGGTCAGCCGGAGGGCCTTTCGAGAATTCGTGGGAGCGCTTGATTTCTGGGATCCGAGCGCTGGGATTTGAGGCGCTGGAGCTAAACACGCGGTGGAAGACTCAGCGAACCGAAGTGGCGAGAAACGCCAAAAGCAGCTTTGATAATAGCCTTAAGCGAGCGCAAGGTCAACGAGTTTGATCATTGCACAACGGGCCAGCCGTTCTGTCGTTTATTGCTGACGAATCGCAACCAAGCGCTACTCCTTGGAGTGCTCGATGTGTTGAAGCTCCCCCCAAAGGCGCCGAGAAGGCGCAGCAATTCAGGAGAAGCTGATTGGTCTGGTGCTCCGTAAACGAAAAAGCGAGCGAACCGTTGGGTTCGCTCGCTCAAACCTTAACAGTTTAGGGCCTAATCAGCGACTGCGGCCAGGTAACTCATGCTCGGCTTTGTAGCTTCAGTCGTCGCAGCTTTTGTGTCACCGCTCTGTGCCGAAACTCGGCCATTATTATCGGCCACTGCCGACCCTTCTTCATGTACGTACGTCAACCAGTCGCCCGGTGCCGGGTGCTCGCCTTTGGTGATTTCGAAGAACAGCTTTTGAATCTTCTCTGTAATCTCGCCACGGCCTCCGTTACCAACCGATATGCGATCAACGGAACGGATCGGCGTAATTTCAGCGGCGGTTCCAGAGAAGAACAACTCGTCGGCAACGTAAAGGGCCGCGCGTTGAATACTTCGCTCCTTGATCGTGATCCCCAACTCGTGGCAAATCTGAATCACGCTGTCTCGAGTTATTCCCGGAAGGATAGACGACGACAACGGCGGCGTGATGACTATTCCTCCTGATACCATAAAGATGTTCTCGCCCGAACCTTCTGAAACATAGCCACGATCGTCGAGGGCGATTCCCTCGGCAAAGCCGTTAAGCAGCGCTTCCATCTTAATCAACTGAGAATTCATATAGTTGGCGCCACTTTTCGCCATCGCCGGCATTGAATTGGGCGTTAAGCGATTCCAGGTTGAAACACAGACGTCGACGCCCTGTTCAATGGCCTCATCGCCCAGGTACTTACCCCAGTCCCATGCACCGATGTAACAGGCCAAAGGATTTGGGAATGGGTTTACGCCGAAGGCCGGATTTTTTTCGTCAAGACTGCGAAACAGAATCGGACGGATATAGCATTGATCCAGCCCGCTGCGTTGTACTAGTTGTACGGACGCTTGGCAAAGTTCATCCAGATTCCACTTGTGATCCATACGGTAGATCTTTGCCGAATTCAGGAATCGTTGCAGATGTTCTTTGAGTCGAAAGACTGCCGGGCCCCGCTTCGTTTTATAGCACCTGATGCCCTCAAAAATGCTCGACCCGTAATGTAGAACGTGCGACATCACGTGCACACGCGCATCCTTCCAATCGATAAATTCTCCATCGTGCCAGACTACGTCGCAAATGCGGGGAGTTGCCACGTCTTTCGCTTTGCCATCATTTGGGAACATGTTTTGCTCCTTCTGGTAATCGTTCAGGGGAGGACGAGGGATCCTTTGCTTAACCGTAAAACTTTCAACTAACGAAACCGCAAAAAGTTCGATCCTTTCCGGCCATTTATGCGTGGGTTATCGGGACACGGCACAATACAGTACATTCATTGCGCTTGGCAAGGTGCGCTTGATTCGACTAAAGCAGCTACGTAACATCGAATGCTGTTTCGCATTAGAAAAATAATTAATCGTAGGCCGATTCCGCAAAAACGACAATTGTTGGCGGGTGTTCTGCCTGTGGCCGCAATCCTATTCTCAGTTATTTTGATCGCCTGTCGACCGAATGAAATGAACAAAAACATCACACCTGGGCCCACGTCCCAGAACAACGAGAAAACTGATGCTATGTCGGTCCACCTTCGGGCCATCGCGATCGATATGCACGCAGATACCACCCAGAGACTGGTAGATGAAGGTGTCGATTTGGACCAACGGCTCTCAGATGGCCACTTCGATGCCCCACGAGCAAAGCAAGGCGGCCTCGACGCGCAGTTCTTCTCGATTTGGGTTGAGCCCCAACTCTTCGGCGGCGGAGGGCCGCAGGCGGTGAAGCGCGCTGATGATCAAATCGCCGCGGTCCGCATGCTGGCGGAAAAACATCCGGAAACCTGGGCAGTGGCGACTTCTGCCGCGGACATTCGTCGCATTGCCGGAGAGGGCAAGTTGGCTGCTCTCATGGGCATGGAAGGCGGATATGCAATTGACGAAAAGCTGGAGAACGTGGAGAGATATTACCGAATGGGCGTGCGCTACATGTCCCCCGCCTGGAGTGTGAGCACCAGTTGGGCCGGTTCATCCGGGGACCAGGTCGGCGACAATCGTGGCTTGAACGATTTCGGGAAGAACGTAATACGGGAAATGAATCGATTGGGCATGATGATCGATGTGTCGCACGTTTCGGATAAGACGTTTTGGGATATCGTCAACAATTCGAGCCGCCCGGTGATTGCCACCCACTCAGGTTGTAGGGCAATCGCCAACGTCCCGCGGAATCTGACTGATGAGATGATTCAGGCAATTGCCAGGTCAGGTGGCGTAGTCAACGTTATTTTTTATCCCGAACATCTTGAGCCAGGATTTGGCGAAAAGAAGAAGCAAGTGGACCATGAGATTGAATCTCTGGTGCAGCGCGCCTCGCAATCTGAACCGGGCGATGCGGTGCATAAAAAGCTGGCGCGCGATCGCGTTCGGCGTGAGGAATTTGCCCGACGTCTTCCACCCATAACAGTTTCTCGACTGGCCGATCACATTGATCATGTCGTCAAGCTCGTGGGAATTGACTATGTGGGCATCGGCTCTGACTTTGACGGCGTACAGGCTACCTTAAGTGATTTAGCTTCCGTGGCCGATCTGCCTAACCTCACAAAAGAGTTGTTGCGGCGCGCTTACTCAGAAGCTGACATCGATAAAATACTGGGTGCGAACATGCTGCGGGTCATGGAAGCGGTTCAGGTAGGATCGCCACTGCGTAGAGATCACTGTGGTAATGAGCAAAAGTAAGAAGCTTCCGCGGATCGGGTTTCATGCTCCTATCAAGGGTGGCTTGCACAACGCGCTTGTCATTGCTCAGGAAACTGGATGCACGACGGTGCAACTATTCTCACGAAACCCAAGGGGCTGGATGGCCAAGCCTCTCTCAACTGACGACATCAGTTTGTTTCGCCAGACCAGGCGAGCCACAAAGCTGTCGCCGGTAATGATCCACTGTAATTATCTGATCAACCTTTGCTCTTCAGATGAGGCACTGCTGGAAAAGTCGCGCGCATCTTTTCGCGAGGAACTGCAACGAGCACTTCTACTAGGCGTAGATTATCTGGTCGTCCATCCGGGCAGCGCGCGCGGCGCTTGCGAGGAAGAGGGTCTTGCGAAATGCGCGCTGAGTTTGAAGATTGCGTGCAAGGGTTTGCGACTTGGCTCGCTGCGGATCCTGCTGGAAAATACGGCCGGGCAAGGTGAATGCATCGGCCATCGCTTTGAACATCTGCGCGAGATCATTGATGCCTGCCCCAAACTCTTGCTTGGTGTTTGTTTTGACACGGCGCATGCCTTCACCGCCGGATATGATATTCGCGAAGAGGATGGTCTGCAGGCAACTATCCAGGTCATTAACCGGACAGTGGGCACGAAGAACATTCAAGCAATTCATTTCAACGATTCACGCGCTCCTTACAACTCACGCGTCGATCGTCACTGGCACATCGGTGAAGGCCACATCGGGATTGAGGCGTTGCGACGAGTCGCGCGTCACGATAAGTTGAAACACGCCGCCTTCATCCTTGAAACTCCGTACGATGATCCGCGCGCTGATTTGCGTAACCTGGAAATGCTTAGGTCGTTTGTAGAGTAGTGCCGCGAGGTAAAAGCGCCGAGGCTATTTGACTGTAACTACAATTTGTAACTAGAAGTAACTCACTTCGGGTCATGCATGGACGTATCGGAGAAAGACAAGTCGAAATGAAAGCTAACTTGGCATTGGCAACGAAAGCTGGACTCGCGTCTTATACTTCGCTAGAATGCGACTCGATGCGTAAGAGCAGAATACTTATCAAACTCCTCCTAACGGTGCTGCTTCAGCGCCGCGCGTCCTAGCGTGGTTTGTCGGGGCGGCGAATCCCTTTTCTCAAACAGATATTATCGAGACCGCAAGTGAGTATTGGGAGGATTTGTGCGTCCCCTCGATTCGTGTTAATTGTAAATTTTGAGTGAGATAAGAGAATGGACGAGAAATATTTTCCGGAAGAAATAGAGAAGAAGTGGCAGAAGCTTTGGGAGGAAGCACGCGCGTTCGAGGCTGGCAACGACGATCCCCGGCCCAAGTTCTACAGTTTGGAAATGCTGCCCTATCCTTCTGGCTTCTTGCACATGGGCCATGTGCGCAACTATTCCATTGGTGACGCGCTCGCCTGGTACAAGCGCCTCCAAGGATTCAATGTGCTGCATCCGATCGGGTGGGACAGCTTTGGCCAACCGGCAGAACAAGCAGCAATTAAGCGCGGCGTCAATCCAAGAGCGTGGACCGACGAGAACATTGCCCACATGCGCGGTCAGTTAAAGCGTTTGGGAATCAGCTACGACTGGTCACGTGAGATTGCCGCCCATCGCCCTGATTACTACAAGTGGGACCAGTGGTTCTTTCTGAAGATGTTTGAGCGGAACCTGGCTTATAAGCGAATGTCTCCGGTTAACTGGTGTCCCAATGAAGAGACGGTTCTTTCAAACGAGCAATCCTCGGGCGGCATTTGCTGGAGATGTGGCGCCGCGGTAGAAAAAAGAGATCTTGACCAATGGTTTGTGCGCATCACCAACTACGCTGAGCAACTCGTCGAGGACACGAAGCAGATTGAGGCCAATTGGCCCGAGAAGGTTTTGAAGCGCCAGCGAGATTGGGTAGGGCGAAGCGAGGGTGCTTACATCGACTTTGCAGTCAAAGACAGCGATAAAAAGATTCGTGTTTTTACTACGCGTATCGACACAATCTTCGGTGCTACCGCGCTTGTCCTTGCCGTGGACCACCCACTCGTCGCCGAATTGCTGGCAGGCTCGAAGCTCAAAAAAGACGTCGATCTGTTCGCGGACAAAGTCGGAAAGGCGAAAAGCAATCGCGCTGAGGCGGCCGAAGAGGAGAAAGAAGGACTCAACACCGGAGTCATTGCCATCAATCCCTTCAGTGGCGAAAGCATTCCTGTCTGGGTTGCAAACTACGTCCTGATGGAGTACGGCACCGGCGCGGTCATGAGTGTGCCGGCCCACGATGAACGCGATTTTGAGTTTGCGCAGAAGTATTCGCTGCCGATTAGGCAGGTCATTGCGCCCATCACTCATGAACAAGAACGAGCTGAGCCACCACCAATCACCGGCAACGATCAGTCGGTGGTTATGACTCGGGCGTTCACGGATTACGGAGTGCTGGTTAACAGTGGTGAATGGAGCGGGAAGCTTTCGCAAAATGCGATAACAGAAATGGCGAAGTATGCGGCGGCCAAAGGGTTTGGCGCGGCCGCGGTGACCTTCCGGATTCGCGACTGGGGTGTTTCTCGCCAGCGATTCTGGGGGGCGCCGATTCCGATCGTTTATTGCGATACGTGTGGCACAGTGCCAGTGCCGTATGAACAGCTGCCGGTCGTGCTTCCTGAAACTGCTGATTTCACCGGGGTCGGCGAGTCGCCACTGGCGAGTATGCCAGAGTTTGTAAATACAACATGCCCGAAGTGCCGGCGGCCTGCTCGGCGCGACACAGACACTATGGACACCTTTGTCGATTCTTCATGGTACTTCTTTCGGTACTGCGATCCGCGCAACGATTCGATGCCGTTTGATCCGGCAATCGCCGCGCACTGGATACCAGTCGACCAGTACATTGGCGGCGACTCTCATGCGGTGATGCACCTAATTTATACCCGGTTCTGGACCAAATTCATGCGTGACCTGGGATTGATTGAGTTCGACGAGCCTGTGAAGAAATTGCTTACGCAGGGGATGGTCACTAATCGCGTCGAGGGCGTGGACGAGTGGAGAGCCATGTCAAAGAGCCTGGGAAACGGTGTTGACCCCGATGACATGATTGCTGCTTTTGGAGCCGACGCCACGCGTCTGTTCATTCTTTTTGCTGCGCCGGTTGAAAACGAATTGCGTTGGTCTGAGACCGGGACCGAGGGGGCCATCAGATTTCTGCGGCGCGTCTATGGTTTGGTCTGGCGTTGGCGGGAGCGATTTTCTGGTCCGGCTCATCAAAGTACTGTCGCCGATGGGGAAGATCGCAGCCCTGCCACGCGGTCCTTACGTCGCAAAACTCACCAGACTATTGCCCGGCTGACCAACGATCTCGAGCATTTGCGCCTAAACACAGGCGTGGCTGCGTTAATGGAGTTGCTGAACGAGTTGTCAGATTTCAATGCCGATCCCGTGAAGGCTTCTGCCAATGATGCTTTCGCGGTAAGGGAAGCACTTGAATCATTGGTGTTGATGCTGGTGCCTTTCTGCCCGCACGTGGCAGAGGAAATGTGGGAGGGTCTGGGTCATCAAGGCGGTTTGTCAAAAGCGCGTTGGCCGAAGGTTGACCTGGATCTCGCCCGTAGAGAAGAGCTTGAGATTCCAATTCAGGTCAACGGGAAACTTCGCTCACGGGTGCTGGCTTTGCCAAATGTAACTGAGGATGAGTTACGGGCAGCCGCTCTGGCCGACGACAAAGTTCGCGGGTTTACCGAGGGCCGTGAAATTGTAAGAGTAATCATTGTTCCGCAACGCCTGGTCAACGTTGTTGTCCGGTGAATCCTGGCAAGCGCGCAGATCGGTCCCAGGCAGCGGAGCATCGTCACAGCGGGCAAGTCGTTTGACTACTTTGATTTGCTCTCCGGTGGAACCTGCTTGCCTGACTGCAGCCTTGCCGCTAAAATCAAAGCGCGCCGTCGTCTTCTCCTGGGAGAAGTTCTAGTTCCGACTCAACGGTTCCGAAGAATAGGATTGGAATCGCGACTTCACAGTATCAAACTCCGTTTGCCTGTGCCGAAATCAGAGAACTGCCCGCCGATCGCGGACGACTGCGAAGTGACAGACCGGCCACGTTTTGATCGAGCCATTAAATGAAAGAATGTCCAGCCTGTAGGCGCTGTTTCCCCGATGATATAAACCACTGTCCGCAGGACGGCGATGAGACAACACCATCGCTAATTGGGGATCCTATCCTTGATGCCCGTTACCAACTCGAGCGCCGGCTAGGTCAGGGCGGCATGGGCGTAGTCTTTCAGGCACGTCACATATTTCTCAAGACCTCTCACGCCATCAAAGTAATCCTGCCTGACCTGGTCGGCAATGATCCAATGCTGGTGACTCGCTTTCGACAGGAGGCGCTGGCGGCCGCGGCTATTCGTCATCCGAACATTATCGCTGTAACTGACTTTGGCGTTGTGCGTGGCACGATGCCTTTTCTGGTGATGGAGTTCGTCAATGGCAAGTCACTTCAAGACATACTTGCGGAAGAAGGAGTAATCCCTCCTCTTCGTGCGCTCGAGTTTATCAACGCCATTGCCTCCGGAGTTGGAGCTGCCCACAAACAGAACATCGTGCACCGCGATTTGAAGCCACTGAACATCATGATTCAGAAAGGAGCTCCAATCGCTGAAGGTCTGAAGATTCTTGATTTCGGATTGGCAAAGATCAAATCAGGCGAACTACTAGGCTCGTTTGTGCAAGCAAAGACGAGTGGGCTGATGGGTTCGCCGTTCTACATGGCTCCCGAACAATGGTCCGATGAAGAGCCCGATTCCCGCGCTGATATCTATAGCCTCGGCATAATTCTTTATCAGATGCTCGCCGGCGATGTTCCGTTCAAAGGCTCGTCGATTCCATCGATCATGAAGAAGCATCTGACCCTGCCCGTGCCCAGTTTCCAGTCATCAGGAATTCAGGTGCCGCCGCGAATGGAGGCCGCGGTCCGTCATGCATTGGAGAAAGATGTCGACTCGCGAACGCCCTCGGTAGAAGCATTTCTCGCCGAGCTGCGTCTGGCCATCGATTCAGCTCCCGTGTCAACGGTCCCCGGTGCTCGCGATACGGGCTCGATTGATCTCAACAAGACCGTAGCCTCAGTTTTCACAAACACAGGCGAAGAGTCGTCGCCTGATCAAGGTGAGTTTGGTGCTTCTTTCGAGTCAATGGCCGGTACGGTAAGTGCGGCTTCAATAGATGCAGGCGTTCAACAGCAAGTCACCAGCGCAGCCGAAATTCATCGGCGGGAGCAGGAAAAACGTGACCAGGTAGCCCGTGAAGAAATTGCTCGCGAGGTTGAGCATCGGCGAAAGGTTCAGGAAGAAGCCGAGCGCAAACGAAAAGAGGAAGAAGACCGAGTTCGCAAAGAGAGAGAAGAACGGGAAGAAAAGGAACGGCAGCAACGCGAACAGATCGAGCGCGTTTCGCGACAGGCAAAGGCACTCGAGGAAAGGCTCGAACGGCTGGCCACCAGCATGCCGCCAAGCGGCGCTGCCGTTCTGGATCCCGAAGTCACTCAGGTGCACCAAAGCGTTGTGACTGATGAAGAGGGCAACAACAGTTATCCCGGGGTCCGACCGCTCACCCGGCCGCGTCAGCCGATGGTGGTAGAGCTTCCTGGTCGAGGCAGAACCAGAAAAAGTCCGCTGTTGAAAATTGGAGCGGGGGTAGCGCTTGTACTGCTATTGAGTGGCGGAGTCGGTATCTATTTGATAAGCCGCCCGACACCCAGTCCGACACCGAGCCCGACGCCGCGACCTACAGCTAATACTCCAGTGGCTGATACTCCGGCGGTCAAGGCCGATTTGGTAGAGATTCCTGGTGGAACTTTTCAGATGGGTCGCAATGCAGGCCCACCGCCGGAGACTCCGGCCCATCCGGTCAACGTCCAGACATTCTTTATGGACAAAACTGAAGTGACCAATGCCGAGTACGGAGACTTTGTGAGGGAGATGAATTATGCACCGCCGGAACATTGGGCTGGAACAAAGCCGCCATACGGTCAAGAGCTTTGGCCAGTCATAAATGTCTCGTTCGTAGATGCAAACGCTTTTGCGAAATGGCGTTCGAAGCGAGACAGTCTCACTTACCGGTTGCCGACTGAAGAGGAATGGGAGTATGCAGCCAGGAATGGGCGCAGTGACCTTTATCCATGGGGAAATGAATGGAAGCCCGGACGAGCAGTTCTCAAAGAAACGACTCCAGCACCGGTCGGTTCTCACGCGGATGGAAACAACTTCTGGGGTGTGCAAGACCTGATCGGCAACGTATGGGAATGGACCGCTTCAAAACCCTCCGTATATCCCGGCAACCCAGCAACCGTTCCTCCTGCCATTCAGGACTATATGGCGATTCGTGGAGGCGGCTACGTCACTGACCCTACCAATAAGGACAATCCCGTATCTTCATGTATGCGAGAATTTCTTCCGCCTACGAAGAAGAACACCCTGTTGGGGTTCCGCCTTGTGCGGTCTGGCCCTTAATACCTTCCTGCCTGCGGCGTCGAGTTGAAGGCTTGCGGCCAATACGATTAACCTTTAGATTAACCTTAGTCTAATCGAGACGACAGGTAACCGTTGACGCTAGATAAACGCTAGATTCTTGGTTAACGTCTCACTGTATTCGAATTTAGGAGACGACGGATGAAAGCTTACGCAAAGTTGGGCGCGGTGTTGTTCTCAACGGCGATCAGCATCGCTGTGTGCCCGTCCGCCCTCGCGCTGGCGCAAGATGTCGGAGGGGACATCGGCGGGCCCGGGATATTCCGTCCAAAAAATCCGGAGATCAAGAAACGGGTGACAAAGCCAGTATTATCGGGTGAGACTCCCGAGAAAAAACGTACAGGCAAATCAACCGCATCTGTTGCGAAACCCGCCAACAATAAATCGCCGAGTCGTAGCCTTAAGCCCGCCGGCCCATCTGTCGAAGACCGGGTTGAAGACCTGCTAGACAAGGGAAATACGTTTCGTGATGCACGCAGATTTGCGGAGGCCGAAGATGCTTATAAGGGCGTTTTACAGCTAAAACCGACGGATGCTCGCGCTGCATATGGGCTGGGCAACGTCTACACTGATCAGCAACGATGGGAAGATGCTGAAAGGGCTTACCGCGATGCTGTTCGATGGTCACCCAGAGATGTCGACGCATTAGTCGCCCTTAGTGTAATACTGGTCCAACCCCGGTCCGGAGGCGACAACGCCAGGCGTTTCGCGGATGCTGAGAGTTCTGCCCGACGCGCGGTGGAGCTGGCTCCGACGAATGCAGTCGCCTGGGATCGCCTCGGCGTAGCAATACAGGCGCGAGGTCTTTTCAACAATGAAACGGAGACCGCTTACCGTCGGGCAGTCGAACTCGATCCAAACTTCGCCGTAGCTTATGCGCACCTGGCGCGTGTCCTGAAACGAAGTGGCCGTGCTAATGAAGCAATTCCGCTTTACAGGCGCGCAACAGAGTTGGCAAAGGACCCGGCTACACTGAACCTGATCGCCGAGTCGTTGCAGGCTGAACAGCAATGGGACAGTTCAGAGCCTGTTTTGAAAACTGCTCTGCAGCTCGATGCTCGGAATGCAACTTCGAACTTGCTTATGGGACGCACCCTGATCGTGGCCAAACGCTACAAGGAAGCCGAACCGTACTTGAAAACTGCTACTGAAGTGAGCCCGCGGGCTTTCCAGCCTTTTAACCTGCTTGGCCGGGTGTATCTCGCGATGGATCGATACTCCGATGCGGAAAGGACATACGAACGTGCAGTCGATTTGGCCTCAGCAGGGGACAGAACTCAACTCGCCGGCACTTTTGGTTTCGAGGGGGTTGGCGATGGTTACTTAAAGACGAAAGAAGAGGATAAAGCGGCTCGTGCGTATCAGCGTGCGTTACAGTTGGATCCAGGAAACAAAGGCCTGGAACAGAAATTGTTGAAAGCGCGTAAACGCTGACTGAGCTGGTTTGGTAGAAGAGGTCCATGTATGAAACGTTGCCCCAAGTGTAATCGTAGCTTCCCCGATGAAAACCAAAAGTTTTGTACTTTTGATGGCGGTCTGTTGATTTCGCCGACGACTTTTGATCCCAACATGACCATCAGGGCAACAGCAATTGACCTGGAAGTCCATACCAGTGAACATGAGGCGTCAGCCAGTACTGAAGCTCCCAATCGCAATGATCGTTCTTCAGCGAGTCAAAAACCCTTCAACCCTGATGAAACAATAGCAGCGTCGGCGCCCACTGCTTTTTTTCCCCGCAACACAGGGCCGACTGGAAGCCCGACATCAGCCGATCTGCCGGCACCACCTCCGGCGCCAGTGCCGCTGAAAACCGTTAATGCAGCGTCCGCTACGCGTTCCTTGCCATTGGGAGCCACGACGATTCGGCCGACGCCTGAGAAGAAATCGAAACTCCCCTGGATTATCGCAGCGGTCCTTCTTCTTCTGCTCCTGGGGGCGGCAGGTTTAGCGACGGTATTTTTTGTGGTGATTAAACCTCGACTTGATCAGTTCACACAAACACGAGTCAATAGAGAAACTCCACCAACCAGTACCGCCGAAAAACCCAACGCCAACACGACCAGCGAGACGAAACCCGCGGAAGAAACAAAGACCGAACCGGATTCGTTTGTCCCGGCTGCCGACGCGGCGAAGTTTACAAATTCAAAAGACAATCTGGATGGGAAGCTGGCGGAACACTATGTGAATTTCTCATTCTATTACCCGCAGTCGTGGCAGACGGATCCAAAGGCAGGAGTCGCAGGCGCCAGCAACTTTGCGCGGATATTTAAGACTGTAAAGAGCGAAGGGGAAGAATACACGCCCGAGAGCTTGGCCGTGAGCTGGTATACCAGCAACGGCACATATGACAGCGACGTTTCAATCTTTCCTGATCGAGTCGCCGCTCTCAGTGCGCAGCTGTCGAAAAGCCTTCCTAATTACAAGAAGGTGGCAGAAGGGCCCACGCAGGTTAATTCACTAAAGGCATACGACTTTCATTTCACCGGCGTTTTCAAGGATGCCGGGGATGAATTGCCTTACTGGGGTCGGGTAATCTTTATTCCGCCAGGCAGAGAGAGTGAGAAGAATGGAGTTACGATCATAATGCTTGTGACCGCGCGAGGGACGGTTGTCCATAACGAGGACGAGGTCGGAGTAAAGGGCGAGATGCCGCTGATCCTCGAATCGTTCAGATTTGCCAGAAACTGACGATCACTTTCAGCTTTGAGAATGCAGTGCTATTCTTCGCCTGCGAAATAGCCGCCGCTAATTATGAAAAACAAGAAGCCCGCGCAATCGGGGAGTAAAGCTTTCTGGACACCGACTCGCATCCTCGTGACCGTTCTCGCCATGTCTCTGCTCGCGGCGGTAGGCGTGTCAAGTTGTCAGTCGGGTGACGAGACAGCGAAGGTAAGACCTGCAACACCAAAAGCTCCGGTCGGCTCAGCGCCCGTAGAGCCTGCACCGCCCGCGGCTACGGCAAGCTTGCCATCAAGTGTTCGTGATGCAGAATTGCCGGCGGCGAACGGCAGCGCCATCAAGCTGGCCAATTATTCAGGTAAAGTTGTCCTGGTTAATTTGTGGGCGACGTGGTGCGGACCTTGTCGCTCGGAAACTCCGGAGCTCGTGCGGCTGCACAAAGAATACGCGTCCAAGGGGCTCGAGATGGTTGGTCTATCGACGGAGAACCCCGAGGCTTCAGCCGAAAGCGTGCGAGCCTTCGTGCGGGACTATAACGTTGATTACCACATTGGATGGGCTACACCTGAAGTTCAGATAGCGCTAATGCAAATGGCTCACAGTAACTCGATTCCTCAGAACTTTATCATAGCCCCCGATGGCCGCATCCTGAATCATTTCATCGGATTCAGTCCTGTGCGAACGCCCGGTGAGCTCCGTCAAGCCATCGAAGCAGCTTTGAATAACAACAAGGCCGACTAAGAATAGCTTATGGTTGCGAATCTTCCTCGCGAAGCTGCTTCAACTTCCCCTTGGCGTCCTCCTTCATTCTCCGGCCTTCGCTAATAAGTTCCTCATTGTTCAAGGAAGTAGCGACCTCCTCCTTCGCTTTTCCTTTGATTAGCTCCATCTCAGCTTCTACCCGCTCTTCCACCTGATCAATCGGTGGCGGCTCATCGGTTTCATCCAGCGTCTTAATTTTTTGTTTTTCGATCCCCACAACAATTAATCCTTTCTTCAGTCATTATTCAAAGCGATATCATAACCTGCGTTCACCCTGTTTTGCTGGAGTACAGCAGCGCTGCTCTGATATGTGTTAGAAGCGCTAGAAAAACTTGACAATTACGGCGGCTAATTGCATCCGGGTGGCGCGACGGCCAATCCCGTCTCTTGGAGACAGCGCACCGCGTTGTCAGCGCGTTCCAACTGTCAATAAATTCATCCGTCGATTGTTTGCGTTTACTACTAAGTTTTGGGTGAAATGCAGAAGCGGCGAAAGGTACCAGCCATCGTTTCTATCTGTGCCTGCAAAGAGTGTATATTGTCCCGGTCCTCAATGACTCGTATTTCGCAAGGAGAACTCTGAAATGAGAAAGCATATTTTTGTTTTGACTCTTCTGATAGTCTGCGCCATCGCCGTCAGATCTGCGGGTGCTTTTGCTGACGTCCCAGAGGTCGGTGCATTAGCACCTGACTTTAAGCTCACCACGAATGAAGGCAAGCTGGCAGGCCTCGGAGATTTCAAGGGGAAATGGCTTGTCCTTTATTTCTATCCCAAAGACTTCACCGGCGGCTGCACGCTTGAGGCCCACAACTTTCAGCGTGATCTTGAGCAGTATGAAAAACTGAATGCGATCATTGTCGGCGTAAGCGTCGATACTGCCGAGTCGCACAAGAGTTTCTGCGAGAAAGAGAAATTGAACTTTAAGCTTCTGTCAGATGCGGACGCGAAAGTGTCTGAGCAATATGGCTCTCTGATGGATTACAACGGGACGAAACTGTCTGCGCGTAACACTTTCATCATTGATCCTCAAGGCAAGGTTGCCAAGGTATTCCTGAAGGTCAATCCAAAAGCACACAGCGAAGAGGTTCTCGCCGCGTTAACCGACTTACAAAAGCCCGCGCTTTAATAGCTTTTATTCAGAAGTCTAAGCGTAAACCAAATTGAATCTGACGTGGATCGCGTCGATTACAATAGGGGAACAGGACGTGAAATTCTTTGGGCGAAAAATGACGGCAATCAGTCTGGCGTTGACACTGCTGCTTGGCATATTTCTTACTTCGGTGGCGGCGCAAAAATCCCGGATGAAGGATGCGGAACGGCACTCCCGCAAGGCGGCTGACGCATTCACCGAAATCATGAATGTGCGGGACAAGGCGATTCCCAAAGAGTTGCTGGATAAGGCTGAAGCCATTGCAGTATTTCCGGATGTAATAAAGGCTGCCTTCATCTTTGGAGGCAAGGGCGGTCAAGGAGTCATTAGCAAGCGCATCCGCGGAGGGTGGAGTCAACCTGTATTCTTCAATCTTGGAGGAGGAAGCTTTGGCGCGCAGATTGGAGCAACAACGACCGATTACGTTTTACTCATCATGAACGACGACGGACTTAAGGGGCTGCTCAAAGACAAGTTTGAGCTCGGAGGTGAAGTTGGAGTTGCTGCAGGACCAGTGGGACGAGAAGCCTCGGCTTCGACCAACCCGCGTCTTGATGCAGGTATTCTCTCTTACTCGAGAAGCAAAGGCATCTTCATCGGCGCCGCTCTAAAAGGAGCCGTAATCAGTCCGGACAATGATCTCAACGAAGCTGTATATCAGATGAACGCCGAGCAATTGCTCACCGGAAAGCCGATGACGCTAACTCGCATGCCTCCCTCAGTTCGCATTTTCCCCCGAACCCTGGCCCGTTACTCCATTCGCTGAGACTGGCGGGCTCGCTAACCTCAAGTATGCAGCCCTGACTTAGGATGGGATCGATCTCATCTCCTCACCGTTCACTTTGATGATGAGTAACGTCAACCTGCCCGAATTGTCGAAATTCGACCGAGAACCTCGATAAACCGATTTGAAAATTCAAGGCTATCCGAGGGTTCCTCATCTGGCACGAGGCATGCTGATAGTTGCCGTCGACCTAACTTCGTTAGGCGAGCCGAATTGAAGATTCTGGCGGTCGAGTAGGCAACTAAAACCCATGAGCACAATCCTGCAGCTGAACATTCAGCACACTGAAAGTCTTAAACCACAGTCGATCTTAAACGGGTCGTCCTCGGGAGCTTCGAATTCGGAGATCCCCAGCCTGCATTTGCAAGTAAATCATCTGGCAGACTCAATAAGCGATGAAGCCGTGCGTGTAGCGGTAAGCAGGGTTCTGGCCGATCTGGTCCTTCTTCTGGACTATCTGAGTCTCGTCGAAGCCGCACCACAAGAGCCCGTACGTATTTCCGAAAGGCTCTCCATTCTTGATGCGGTACGCGGCGAGGCGGCCTCCCTCGTTGATTTTATTGAAAACCACGCGCTTCAGGTTGACGGATTGGAAAAATCTTTGCACGAAACGCTGGACGGGGCAGCTTACGCAATCAAGCATGAAATCCGACGAATCTTTGATGGCGAACTTGCTGAAATCACCTCCCAGGACCAAAGGACGCATGGCATACTCCTACATGCGCACGGGGTATTGAGGAACTGCTTCCAGCAATGCATGATTAATCTTGCTTGCGTGTTCGATGATGATGTCTGCGGCGCCAGACTATTTCAGGATTGGCGCATAAGGCGTGAACGTTCCTTGCTTCTGTGCAGGGATCTCGCGTCGTTGGTTGATCTCCTCAAGGACGATCGTAACCAATCGCTTAACAAGATAGCGGAGCATCTAAGGACATTTCGGCAGGGTAGTATGCAGTGGCTCATGTACAAAGACTGGCAAGATTATGAGGCTCTTTCGGAAGAAGTTCTGAATTCCATAAATAGTGGAGAAAGACCAACTGATTTATTGCACCGCTTCTGCTGCTATCTTGAGACTTTGCTCGGCCATGTGAAGGCGCGGGCCGTACTCGCCGACTCGACATTACAGCCTTCCCCTGACTGTGAAGAGGTTGCCGTTTCCGGGTAACGTGGTGACGCCATCGTCTTCCTTACTTCGGCGAGTGGTCCAATCTCAACCAGTCTTCCCGCCAATCCCTTCCTTTGCAAAATGCTTGACGCTTTTGTTTGCGCGCCATAGAATGCCTCGTCACTAAAGACATAAGTAGCTCTCTCTCATAAAGCGGCGTCAGCAATCGGGAATACACGCAAACTAATGCTTCCACGGACTCAACGGCAAAAAGAAATTCTCGATTACATCACTTGCTTCCTCGAGCGACATGGTTACGAACCTTCCTACGCGCAAATAGCACGGCACTTCGGAGTGAAGTCGCGCGCCACCATCGCCAAACATATTGCAGCCCTTGAACGACGCGGTTTACTGATGCGAGAACATGAGGATGGCTCGTTCGGTCTCACCGTTAAAGTTGAAGACACTACTTCGGAAGCGCTTTGCGAAGTTAAACTTTTGGGAAGGATTGCCGCGGGCGCACCGCTCGAGGTCATTGAAGACGAAGAACGCATTCCTGTACCGCGCTTCCTGCTTGGTCGGGTACGTCCTGATCGTGTTTATGCCTTGAAAGTGAAGGGCGATTCTATGATCGACGAGCATATCTGTGACGGGGACATTGCTCTGATCGAGAATCGCACTGATGCAAGAGATGGAGAGATCGTGGTAGCCCTGCTGGTGAATGAAAATCAGGCCACTCTTAAACGGCTTTTTCGCCGCGGACCTATCGTTGAACTGCATCCGGCGAACTCACAACTCGAACCCCTAAGACTGCCTGCCAGCCAGGTTCGGGTGCAGGGAATCTTTCGCGGGCTACTCCGTCCAAGTAGTTAGAATAAGGCAAGCTGTTAGCTTGCGTGCGCGATCCGGAAGCGTAACCTAACAGGTGTTAACTCAACCCAAACTAACGCAGCTGTTTAGCTTGCGTGTGGCGTGACAACGCAACCTAACAGGTTGCGTTACTTCGGAGATCGACGCTCAGTTCTAGCCACTGCCTGACTGGTTTTCTGTTCTCGCTCAAAGACGCAGTCTTCAGGCTTTTTGTCCTCGCGCACCCCGAGAAAAATTGGATGTCGCATGCGGCTGTCCGCTGTCCATTCTGAAAACTTAACTTGAGCGACCAGTTTGGGATCGAGCCATTGAACAGGTTCATTGGTCACCGGCTTTTCGACAAAAGGGCAATGCCTGGTTCGTAGTGGCTGCATCAGTTCGTACAGCTGCTCGAGAGAGTGCTGATTAAAGCCGCCGCCCACGTGAGCGACGTACTGAAGCTCGTCGCCCTTATACAGTCCGACCACCAAAGCTCCAAAGTGGGCTCTTGTTTTTCGTGGTTCTGTATATCCACCTATCACCACCTCTGATTCCTGGACAGTCTTTATTTTCAGCCAGTCGCTAGATCGTTTTTGCACGTAAGCGCTGTTTGTTCGTTTCGCAACTACGCCTTCAAGAGGAATCTTCGCGACCTCGCGAAACAATCTCTCACCATCGACGATTATATGATCCGAATAGCGAACGTTCTTTGAAGGCTTCAAAACTCGCTCGACAAGGCTTTTGCGATCCAATAGCTTGCACTGGCTGAGGTCAAAGCCGTCCAGATAAATCAGATCGAAAACATAAAACGCGATCCGACTTTGCGCAGCCATGCGTTCAATTTCGCGAGGGTTCTTTCGGCCTAGCCTTGGCTGCAGCAACTGAAATCTTGAAACTCCCTTTTCATCCAACGCCACGATCTCGCCATCAAGTATTGCTTCCTTAGCCTTGAGACAGGATGCAATGTTGGCCAACTCGGGATATTGTCCAGTCATTTCAAGCTGGGTGCGCGAGACAAACCGCGCCCGGCCTTTTCTAACAAAGCAGATCGCCCTGACGCCATCCCATTTGGTTTCGAACAGCCAGTCTGGATCGGAGAACGGGCGGTCCACAAGGGTGGCCAGCATCGGGCGAATCATGCTGGGCATGGAAGCTTTGCGCGCGCCCTCACAGTGAATTTGCGGCTTCTTTACAGGCATGCTCAAAAACCTCGCAAGGGCATCTCGAGCGATCGCTGTAACCAGTTGTCTTTGGGGTAATGGCTACGTCCGCCCATCACGTGGAGCGTATAGGCGTGTCTAGATTTGCCCGATCGGTTTGCCAGACTCTTGTGGGGCAACAGACCGTGCAGTACGATGAGCGTCCCTTTTTCTACTTCGAGTGGAACGAGCCTCTCCTCGCACCACGGCTCGGATTGAAGAATTTCAAAGCGCATACCACCTTTCGACGCTCTCATCCAACGAGACTTCAGTCCCAGCTTATGGCCGCCCGGCATTGCCCAGAGACAACCGTTCTCAATCGTCGCGTCTTCCAGCGCAAACCAGAGGCCCACGATGTCTATGGGTTCATTGTATAAGAAGGTGCTGTCCTGGTGGCATGTGACCTCGCCTCCGATCTTGGGTTGTTTGAAAATGTACATTGATTGCAACAGCAGGGGCGACTCAATCCGGAGATCTGCGACGAGGTTCCCGAGTTCTGTGGTCCGCGAAAAGGCGTTGAAGACGGGATCGAGATCGTGAAGGGCGTGACCAATCTTGTTTATTGACTGTTCCTTTGTTTGCCCTAATCTGCCGTCGGGAAGAAAAGCGTCTTCCTCAAAGAAAAAACAAATCCTACCGCCCGAGGTCAGAAAATATTCATCACTCAGGCGGCTCTGCTCTTTGGTAGAGAAGATTGAGACCAGACCCTGAGGATCAAATTCACGCACAAGATCTTCCGCCCTCGCACGCAGATCATCGCACGCTCCGGAAGTAACGAAGTCAGTGAGCACTAAGAAACCCGCGCGGTGATATTCCTCCACCTGGTCGGTTGTGATTCTCATCACCGGGCCGCGGGACTTCTCTTTGAATTGTTACGGGTATCTACGATGGATCGCACGGAAGCTCGCGTGCTGACGTCTAAGGGTGTCATTGCGAGTCCTAGCGACGTCTAAGGCCTGTCCCCTCCCAGCATACCATCGGTAACACTTGGAGGCGGAATGTGGCTGGTTGTCAGCGCCCGTGAAACGCGTGCGGCCAAGTCGGGATTTAATGGCGCGAGGATCTTCTGTTGTTTCTCTGCCGACTTTCGATCACCGATGCCGATATAACATATTGCAAGTCCATAATAAGCTTCTGCGAATCTGGGGTTTACTGCTATCACTTGCTGCAGTTCTTTGATTGCCTCCTGGAATCGCGCCAGATTGTGATATGCCAACCCGAGGTTGTAGTGAAGTTCCTCCACGGTTGGAACCCTTGCGTTTTGTCCTTCAGCAGTGATCGCCTCAGCTCGCGCAATGTAGAGGGCTTGCTTGAAGGAGCTGAGCGCATCCGAATGTTTACCAAGAGCGGCATAAGCCTGACCCATCTGGTAATACGCCTCCGCGTCAACCAGCTCGCGTTTGATTCGAATTGCCATCTTAAAAACAGCAATCGCATCTTTATACTGGCGCAACGACGAGTAAGCAAAACCGAGTTTTACGTAAGCGGCGGCGTATTCAGGATCCTTATAGATTGCTTCACCCAGCGCCCGCGCAGCTTCAGCGTGTTTGCCGGCGTCGAGATATGAAACGCCCAAGTTGTAGTAGCTTAAAGCCGTTTGTGGCGTGTCAGAAACTGGCTGACTTGAAGAAGCGGACGAGGAAGGTCTCGGTTCCGCGATTTTGGTTTCAATGGAGATGTTGGATGTCTCGAGTTTTGTATTACCCTCAGGCGCGGTCTTTGTACCTGAATCGCCTGCGGATAAAGACTCCGAAGATTCCTGGGGTTGTTTGGTTCCCGAGCTGATTGGTGAAGCATCGCTCGGCGGGTCAGCCGTCTTCACCGGTTGAGCTAACGCATCACTTACTCTCGGCTCGCTCTTCTCGGTGGCAGGCGTTTCAACAGCAGAAACTTCAGTCACGATTTGGTTAACAGGTCTTGAGGCTTTAACTTCAGTTAAGTTTGCAGAGCTCGAACCAGGCGTAACACTGGAAGAGGCAGACGTTAACTGCGCCACCTCCTGACTGTAGAAATAGGTAATGGTTCGATACGTGACTTCTACCGGTTCATCGCCTAACTTTCCGTCCTGAAAAACAGCGAGCGAAGTCGTCATCCGCTTCCAATTACCGAGTTCATCGAGAACGTAGCTATAGAGCTCCTTACTTAGAATTGCGCCATCCGGTCCGCGCAATTCCATCTCGACAATATTCCCCTTGTCGTCATATTTATATCGTTCTTTGCCAGGAAGCGAAGTGCCCTCGACAGGGTAAGCAGTGTTGTCTATCTTCGTGCCCCGCGCATCATAGGTGGTGATCGCACTGAGGACGCGTTGGCCTTCCACGATAGCACCATTCTTGATAGTGATCTTTGCACTTTCGACAGTGACGCGACGGACCGGTCCAATCAGACCATCTCTTTCACGATCGCTAAGTTCGCTAGTCGCGGGAGCGGCGATAGATCTGTTCTGACTGTACGTTTGCCCACTAACGCTCAGGATGAGGGCACAGAAGCCAATGCTCAAGGCGATTTTGCTCAACATCTAAATCCTCTTTTATTGATTAACTGTCACGTTGACCGCAACAGCTTCAGTACGAGCTGTATCTTTAGAGTAGCGGCGCTGACGGGCGAGTCGGATTGCGGTAGCCTCGAACGCTTCTAGTCCACGGTGCGAATCTTTGACCCACGCCTCAGCCACTCGGCCTTTTTCTACACGAACCATGACCACAATGGTCTTCGAGGCTGACTCGGGTTTGCTGTCTTGCTCAACGGATGCGCGGGGCTTTGAATCTTCCACAACAGCTGATGACGGTTGGGTAGGTTCCGCCGCGACGGTCGACTCCTCAACAATCTTCGGCTCGTCGGAAGGTGACTCTTTTGTTACCGCTCGTGGGTTCCTCTCGATCACTGGAGATGGGGCCTTGTTGGAAGGAGCGACTGATGTCTCGACTGGTGTCGTCGGAGACTGTTTGTCTTCTACGGTTCTCACTGGAGGCGGAGAGAAGTCTTTTGGAGCCGTGGTCTCACTCGCCGCCACGACTACAGGCGTTGCTGCACCCCTCTTGCCTAGCCGAAGAGTGAGCCCAACGGTAGCGGGCACCGCAATAACCAAAATCACCGCTGCGGCTCGGAGCAGTTTCTTAGACGGTAAATAGTCGAACGTTTCCTTCGGAATAGTTAGCAGGTGGGAATAACCACGGAAAAATCTACCAACGGCCACTGAAAGCGGCTCAAGGGTGACGGTAGGTGGTGTTACGGGTGTGGGTGCCTGTGCGTTCGAGCCGGGGACATCTGAAGTCTCTTTTTTCAATGTAGGCCGCGCCGGAACAGACTCGCACCGAGACGCTTGCCGTTCTCTTGATATTTGATCGGGTTGCGCTTTGTCGTTCGGTACCAGGCCAAAGACTTGTGACAACAACACCCTTTCATTGTCGCCGAAGATCGTGGATGAGGGCGGCACGATGGCGTTATCGAAAACAAAAGGGGCTGTGTCTTTTGAGCAAGCCAGCTGAATTGCGGGAAAGCCCTCCAGATCAGCCATTCGCGCGTCAACGAGTTGTCCGCTGTTAAAGTACAACAGCGCAGGCTGGGGATCGAATTCGATTCTTAGGCAGCCTGACTCGTGTCGGCTGTCTAGAATCTTAAACAAATCTGAAAGCGGATAATCCCGCAAGCGACCTTGAACTTTCATGGCTCAGTTGTAAGAACGTGGCAAAACACTTAAGGAGATCGCCTTCCCAGCGCTGGAGGAAGGTCCGATAATTAACGGTTGGCCTGGTTACCGGTGGATAAACCAAGACATTCAGAATAGGTTCCCTGGGCTCAAAACTTGGAGCGTGAGCTATCACGCAAGGCACACTGTTCGGGACAGCCGTGACAGTTACTTATGCGCACTTTATATACGGATTGTCCTGCTCATGTCAAAGGTAGCTCGCAGGTATTTCAGCACCGTTACGTCAAGTGAATATGAGGGTTAGATATTTTCAATATAACCAATCGAGCCTCTGCATCATTTTGGCTACCGGGGCTGAAAGCAAGTTTGGGCTGAGAGACTGTTTTCTAGCAACTCAGCCCAGTTCACAGAGTGGCGTCGCCCATTCTACTTCGCCAGCACGCAACTATCGGTTCCGCAGCCGTCAGCCGCCCGACTGAGGCTCAGGTTGACTCGACCACCCCTAATACCTTTCGCTTCTTGTTTCGATAAGTCCCGCACCGTCTCCTTGGTGAGCTTCAACTTGCCGACATTGAGTTTTCCTCTTTTTTTGACGGTGGTTAGATTCTTATTAACCATTGTGTGGCTCCTTTCGGGTAGTTAGTGGCGAGGGTATACATCACCATTACGGGTCAGTCAACGCTTCTGGATGGGTCAGCACGTTGTCGCTCTTACTTCTTGCCGTTTGTCGCTGGGCTCACAGAAGCGGACTGTCCTGGGACTGACGTTCTGTAGGGTAACGTTTTTCCTGTATAAATTGGGTGAAGAGCTTTTCTAAAGTCATAAGTTCAATTATCCGCCCTTCGAAAATGGTTTGATTGGCGTAAACTGATCGGAGGAAATGATTTGGAGCCGGCTGCCGGAGTTGAACCGGCGACCTTCTAATTACGAATCAGACGCTCTACCAACTGAGCTAAGCCGGCCAATGATGCAATTAAACGCGCATCGAATTGAATTGCACTATACGAATGCGCAGTTTGTGGTGTCAAGCAACGGTATATCCAACGCACGCGAGGTGATAAATGGCTGTAAGAGGAAAAACGCGGAAGTCCAAAACAGCCAGAGCCACGAGCAGGAAGACTCAAAACAAGCGAGCCGCGACACGTAGGAAATGAAACGCGAGAACGAAGTGAAACTGAGACGGTTCAGACTGGGCCATCAACGCCTTCAGCGAAGACAGTGCAAAGTGATCAGGGTGGCGCTCATCTCCCTTACTGTCTTCGCGTCTGGTTTTTTAATAGTCAACACTCACGCACAGCGGCCTGCAACGCAAAAACTGCCGCCGGCTGAAAAAGTTGTGGAAAGGTATCTCAAGGCGATTGGGGGCAAGAAGCGCGCCGCGACAGTCACCGACGCAACTTATGATTGGATAATTCAGCTTAACGATCAAACTATCGGCACTGCCCAAACTCGGATTAAGCTGCCGGCTTCATTTCGTTCTGAGATGACATTCGGTAATGGCCAGATCATCTCCGCAACCAACGCCAGTTCTGCCTGGGCAAGTGGTTTAGATGGACAATCACGCACGCTGACTGGGCCAGAGGCCTTAGCAGCGAAGTTGCAGGGCCTGCTGGATGCCTCACATCTGGTTGACTATAAGAAGGCCAACGTGCTCGCGCGTACTGTCTCTGTCTACGGGGCGGCTTCCGAGCCCGTATACGTCGTCGAGTTTTCCACTCGCAATGGCGCTCGTTTGCGCTATGCGTTCAGCGCCTCAACAAATCTCCTGGTCCAAATTACTGACGAGACAAGAAAGACTGTTACTCGACTCGATGACTACCGCAGCGAGCAGGGTGTAGTCGAGCCACATCGCCTCAGTGTGAACATCGGTGGCTCGGGAGAGTTGATATTTTTACTCCAGCGAGTCAACTACAACACTGGACTTTCAGCAACGGTTTTCGATTCGCCTCGCGCCACGGAAACTCTCGATGTTCCTGCCTTGCTTCGCGACGTGGCAAAGAACCAGGATGAAGTTGAAAAGCGCGTAACGGAATACGCGTTCACACAGAAAGAAACCGATCGCGAAATTAATGGCAAAGGGGAAATCAAGAAAGAGACAGTTAAGGTCTACGAGATTTTCCCGGTGGCCAATCGTGAGCCCATTCAAAAACTGATCAGTGAAAACGGCGTGCCGCTTTCAGCTGAGCGGGCAGCCAAAGAAGAAAAGCGGGTTCAAGAAGAGTTTCTACGCGCTGAACGTGACCGCGAGAAAGACGCACAAAGGGAACAGCACCGTCGTGCCGAGCTGGCTCGCAAGAGAAAGAACTCCAGGACTGGCGAAGAAGGTGACGACGATCCGGAAATCTCGCAATTTCTCCTAGCGTGTGAGTTTGTTTCGCCGCGTCGAGAGAAAGTGGGAAATCGGGATGCGATAGTATTCGACTTTCGTCCTCGTGCGGGCTTTCATCCCAGCACTCGCGGGGAAGCACTGATTGCAAAGCTCGTGGGCGCCGTTTGGATCGATCCGCTTGATAAACAGGTGATGCGAATCGAGGCACGACTCGCTGAAGGTTTTAAGATGGCTGGAGGTTTGTTGCTGTCGCTTCGTCCCGGGGCTGCACTCGTCATGGAGCAAACACGTATGGCCGAAGGCGTCTGGTTACCGCGTTTTGCGCAGATAAACCTTTCCGTTAAGGTGCTGTTGTTTGGCGGCGGCGATTTTAATAAGACGATCGAATGGAGCGACTATCGGCATTTCCAGGGGGATGTCGGTGATTACAAACTCGATGCGCCAAAGCCGGAGGAAAACAAGAAACCCGAATGAATGAAATAGTGGTTATAGGTGGAGGCCTGGCCGGCGTCGAAGCTGCCTGGCAAGCCGCAAACAGCGGAGGGCCCGTTCGGCTTTACGAGATGCGACCCGAAAAGCGTACCCCTGCTCATCAGAGCGACCGGCTGGCTGAAATCGTCTGTTCAAACTCCCTCAAGTCTGACGAGCCGGGGACGGCGCCATTTCTATTGAAAGAGGAGTTGCGTCGCGCGGGTTCGCTTGTCATGGAAGCGGCGATGGCGACGCAGGTGCCGGCGGGCGCCGCGCTTGCCGTGGACCGTCACAAGTTTGCAGATTACGTAACAGAAAAGATATCCAACCATCCAAACATCCAGCTGGTGCGAGAGGAAGTTACCGAGATATCCGAAGACGAGATCTCGATAATCGCTACTGGTCCCCTCTCTTCAGAGGCCCTGACGGTCGAAATCATGAAGCTCACCGGCAGCGATCAGCTCTACTTCTACGACGCTATAGCGCCGATAGTCTCAGCTGATTCCATAGATCTTAATGTTGCGTTTTCTGCTGCTCGCTATGATAAAGGCGGCGCCGACTATCTCAATTGTCCCTTTGACCCAGAGCAGTACGCTCGGTTTTACGAAGCACTGATTGCGGCCAAGAGTGTTCCGTTGCAGCGCTTTGAAGAGACGCGTTGGTTCGAAGCTTGTTTGCCGATTGAAGAGTTGGCGCGGCGCGGCGTGGACACTCTGCGCTTTGGGCCGATGAAACCCGTAGGCCTGAGGCATCCACGCACCGGGCGTGAGCCTTACGCTGCCGTACAACTACGCCAGGAAAATTTAATGGCTGACGCGTACAGCCTTGTGGGCTTTCAGAATCATCTACGCTACGGCGAACAGGCGCGAGTGCTGCGTCTAATACCCGGCCTACAAAATGCTGAGTTTCTTCAGTTTGGCCAGATCCATCGCAATACTTACATTTGTTCACCACATGTGCTCGCGCCAACGCTGCAAACACGGCAGCGTCCGAAACTCTTTTTTGCTGGACAAATCACAGGGGTTGAAGGGTACGTGGAATCGGTAGCGATGGGTTGGCTGGCAGGAGTGAATGCGGCGCGGCTTGCCGCGGGTCGAGAACTGATTGAGGCGCCGCCGAAGAGCGCCATGGGGGCTCTGGCGCGATACGTCGCGACGGCAGAGACAAAGAATTTTCAACCCGTGAACATCACGTTCGCGTTACTCCAGCCCCTTGATGAACAAGATCGGCGGCGTGTACGTAGAAAACGAGAGCGGCGTCAACTACAAGTCGAGCAGGCGTTGAAAGAATGGCAACCCTGGGTGGAAGGAATTCAAACGTTGCACGATTCGGCGCAGGTCGTGGCCGGATGATGGTGCTTCCGCGCCAAGCCATGTCGGGCTTAGCGATATGTTTTTGTTTTACGCTCCTCTTCCTTCCCGCTATTGCCGGTCAATCCGGACGCCGAAAAGCACCGAAAGAACCTCAAACTGAAAAGCCGCAGCCGAGGCCGCCAGGCCCAATCGCCGATCCGCTCCGCGCGTCAAACCCCAGTAAGAATTCAAGCCCTCAGAAAGAGCCAGGTGACGAAGTGGATTCGGCTGACGTTGTTCGGATCACGTCGAACCTCGTTCCCATTCCAGCTTCGATCGTTGATCAGCATGGCACCGCGGTTACCGGTTTAAAGCTTGATGATTTCGAACTCTGGGTAGATGGACAACCGCGACCGTTGAGTGACCTGACGCGCAGTGAAACCAGTGTGCGCATGGCAATGCTGTTTGACAATAGTGGCAGTCTTGATTCTGCGCGCGAATTTGAAAAAGAGGCAGCGATGAATTTCTTTCGTCGCGTCATGCGGCCAATTGACGAAGCAGCCATCTACTCCGTTGAAACGGATAGTTATCTCGCACAGCCACTAACACGTGACGTGCAAAAGCTGGAGCAAACGATTCAAACTTTTGGAAAGCCTGAGGGTTCCACCTCGCTTTTTGACGCTATCATCGACGCTGCCGGATATCTTCGACCCTACTCAGGGCGGAGAGTACTGGTAATAGTTTCGGACGGTATCGAAACTACAAGCCGAGCTGATTTCGAGACGACGATGCAACGAGTGCTGGCCGATGACTGCCAGATTTTTGTTGTGCAGACCGGTTTATACGAAGGAGCAAATCTGCGCGCACTCGCAGCCGAACGGCGGATGGAGCAATTGTCGGGTCAGACCGGAGGCGCCGTTTACATACCAAAGAGTGTTGCGGAGTTAAACGCTGCTTTTGATCAAATCACTGCCGATCTGGCGCAACAATATATTCTCAGTTACTACCCCTCGGGCGATCATCGAGATGGTCGATTTCATGCGATTGAATTGCGGCTAAAGACCCGGAAGGATGTTCGGATTCGATCCCGCAGAGGCTACTATTCTCCAAAGCCCGATGCGATGTAGTCGAATGATTGGTGATCAATAAGCGTCATGATGAAACTGGTAGATCAGTTCCTCGAGCACTTGCGCTACGAACGGAACGTCAGCGAACACACCCTCCGCAACTACTCAAGTGACCTGCAACAGTTTCTGGACTATCTAGCGCCTGCCGATCCCAAAACTCAAAAGCGAAAGTTCCCAAACCTCAGCCAGATTGATCACATTACAATTCGTGAATGGCTTGCTAGTTTGCACAAGGCCCAGAAGAGGAAGTCTTCAATCGCGCGAAAACTAGCAGCATTGCGTACCTTCTTTCAGTTTCTTGTACGCGAAGGCCTCCTGGAGACGAATTCCGCGAAACTGGTTACTACGCCGCGCCTGGAAAAAAAGCTGCCTCACCACCTTTCCGTTGAAGAAGCCATCAGGTTCATCGAAAGCCCGGATGCGGATACCGATCTCGGTAAGCGCGATCGCGCCATGCTCGAATTGATGTACGCAACAGGTGTGCGTGTTTCGGAGCTTACTAAACTCAACCTTGGCGACGTGGACCCGGGAAATAAATTGATTCGCGTCACCGGAAAGCGCCGGAAGGAACGGATTGTGCCCTTTGGCGAACCGGCGCTTGAAGCATTACAAAGTTACCTCGGAGTCCGCGACGTTTTCATAATGCAAGCACCGATTTCACTTCGTGATGAGAGAGCGCTTTTTCTTAATTATCAGGGCACGCGGATCACGACGCGGTCTGTGGGACGCGTGGTCGAAAAATACATTCGCATCTGCGCCGGAATGCACAACATCAGCCCGCATGCGCTGCGTCACTCCTTCGCTACACACTTACTAGATAGTGGCGCAGATCTTCGCGACATCCAGGAACTGCTCGGCCACGCGCGTCTTTCCACGACCCAGATCTACACTCATGTTTCGATGGAAAAACTGATCGAGGTTTACGATCGGGCGCATCCAAAGGCCTGAGGATCACTTATGCCTGCGGTCTCTTCTGATCCGCGTTATCCGCGTTAATCTGTGGCTAATAATTATAACGAAGGAGTTTCTTCTCCCAGTGCTCGTTCAATTATGGTCTGACAGTTAGCATCGTAACGCGCTGTCGGTACTGCTTCCAGGCGACGCTCGTCAATGTCTCGACCACAACGACCGCATTTCCCATAACTTCCTTCTTCAATTCTTAAGAGCGCCTGATCAGTATCGGCGACCATTTGCGATTCGCGTTCGCCGAGACGGAAGGCGATCTCCTGGTTCACGTCCATGAGCGAGAGGTCTACGCTGTCTTTGACGCCATCGTCCGAAGCTTCAAGAGCCGTAGCCTTTTCCGTGCGAATGTTTTCGGTGTGCTCTCGTAGTTGTTCGAGGAGGATCTCGCGAAAGTGCTTAAGCTTTTCAGGCTGCATGGCCCACCCTCGTACTATCGATCTTCTTACTTCACCCGTGCTATTCGACTTTGCAATCGCTGAGGCTCAAAGCGCGACTGCGGATTATAGCCTAGCTAACGAGTTTAGGTGTAATTGGGCCTGTGAATCGCGTACTGGTTGAATGGTACTCGACACATCCAGACTCCAACTGCAATAGCTAATTCTGCTCCAGACGAAAGAATCTCGTCGCGCAGCATCTTTCTGTTCTTAGAATATCGGGCGTTAACTGCCGTAAACGCGCAGGAACAAGCTTGCAGAGTGTTTGCCCAGCTAATGCGAAGGACAGTCTGGAGGTAATGCCTTGGCCTGGGAAATGGCGCTCTTTCGACGAACGCGATTGGCGAGCTATGAAAACTGCCTAGACTGTTTGACGCATATGCGGATTCGGCGCCGCTTTGGGAGAGGGCACTTCTTTCAGCGTACGTTGGTATCGGGCCACCAGTCGCACGTGTACTTGGCGGAAATACCGGAACTGTTTGGCAGCAGGCCGAATCAATCATCACGGACCTGTTTGCCGTTTCCGAACTGACGCCAAAGGATGTAGTCGGAGCCTTGCGTTGTTACATGAAACTCAGACGGGAGGCTGCTCATCAACTGCCTTTCGAACAAGCTTGCGAGCACATTTACGATCAGAGTTTCTATCCGCTGGTAACGCACTTCACTTTTGCTTTCCAGTCTTCTGCCGTAGCCCGGTTGCGATTCGTCAGGCGAATTGCAGCAGCAATGGCTTTCAGTGAAGCTTTGACTAATGAGGCGGAGTTTAACGCACTCTGTCGGGAGGTGGGCCTGAGTGTTCAGAGCCTGTCATCGAAATGGCATTTGACGTTTGGGGATGATCCACGACACCTGTTTGCGGTGGCACAGCTTGAGAAGGGAAGTGAACCTGCGACAGATTCTGTCTATTCTTTGCCGCCTCCGCAAATCAGTTCGGCGGCGAGCAGCGGAATTGTTATTTCATGATGGCCCGTTATTGCATAACCCTGGCCGGCGTTGTTCGCGGTGGGACGACGCACGACATTGGTTAATGGTCGGTAAGATTGTATGAAGTCAAAATTTGCGGTCGTAATATCTGTTAATTCATGGCCCAGGTTGCGTACCAGGGTTATACATTTCAGAAAGACTTCAGGTAAGACGACTGCCGATCCGACATTGAGATAAACTCCGCCTTGATCCATTCGCCTCACTAATTCTGCTAGCAGACGAAAGTCGGTGTGTGTCGTAGTTCCCAGAGCGCCGCCGTCAGCATTCGGATGGAAATGGGCAATGTCGCCACCAATGGTCACGTGGGCAGTAAAGGGTACATGGGCCCTGTAAGCCGCACACAGCAGAGAGTAGTCACCGTTTTTTGGGTTCAACCCCGAAAGAGCACGGCCGAGCGCTTCACCCAGGCCTATTTCATCTCGTGCACCTTCTTGGGCGGCTTGATTCAAAAGTTTCCCGGTCTCCTCCGCTCCTCCAAAGGCGCCTTTTCCCAGCGTGGCGTCCACATCTTCGGAAGTCGAGCCCACCAGAGCGATCTCCACATCATGGACCAACACCGAACCATTTGTGGCGATGGCCGTGATGAAACCGCGGTTCATAAGATCGATCATCACGGGTGCAAGTCCTGTCTTGATTACGTGACCACCGATGCCCCAGATTATCGGCTTGTGCAATTCGCGCGCGCGACGCATGCGTTGCGCAAGGGCTCTCAAATTTTGAACGGCAAGAATATTCGGAAGGCTATTTAAAAAAGTCCGCAGGGATGCTGTTTCCGCAATGGGTCGGGCAAAGTCGTCTAGAGCAACTTTGCTCGGGCGAGATGCGAGCGAGTAGGTGGTAACTTCATCAAGGCTAAGAGGTCGAAGATCGTTGTCGTAAATTGACATTGTTGGCGCGGCTCCGGTGATGGCGCTTACCCGAAGCCTTGGCGATGGCATAATGATTTGGGTCTTTTAAGGCAGATTCTCCAAATCAGTAATGTCTTTTGATCTGCCGCTCGCTTTCTTGTTCTCTTTCAATCGGGGCAAACTTATTAGACTTACTTCAACTCCGTCCAGCATGACTTGAACTCTCTCGGTATAACATTCCGAAAACTTAACGCCGTCGATTGTTGTGAGGACCTCAATGCGAAAAGGTGGGACACCCATCCGAACTACCTGGTTTTCTGCAAGAAGGACTTGAACAGGACAGGTAAATCCGAACTCTTCCAGGATCACAACAATCTTCCCCGCGGTGTTAGGATTACGAGGAATCCAAATGTCCATATCTCCGGTTGGACGAGGATACCCATAGTAACCAACTGCGTAGCCGCCGATGAGCAAATACTCAACGTTGCTTGAGTTGAGTAATTTCAAGAACTCTTTGAAGTCTGGCGGTAGCCGGGTCGTATCCATAAGCGCTTTGTCGCATCAGTTCCACAGCTAGCAATCTCTCTTCTGGAGTCCGAGAGTGCCAGTATGCGCGGTCGGCAGCTTCGGCTTCTTCGAATGATGAGAAAACCTCAAACGCGGTCCTGTCTAATTTAATCCTGTCTATCGCGGCTTCCATAGTGTCAGTATATCACGCGTGATCAGGCGATCTTCTTGTCTTCGCGATCGTTTGAACCGTTGCCGTTGCGTGGCAGGCGTCCGTTAAGGAGAGGTCGCAATACCTGTCCCGTGTGCGAGCGCCGCGACCGAGCCACCTCTTCCGGAGTTCCGCTAACCACTACACGCCCGCCGTGGGAACCACCTTCCGGTCCAAGATCGATGATGTGATCAGCGCTCTTGATTACGTCCAGATTGTGTTCAATGACCAACACGGTATTGCCCAGTGAGACCAGTCGCTGGAGCACGTCCAGCAACTTGTGGACGTCCGCAAAATGCAGGCCCGTCGTTGGTTCGTCGAGAATATAGATCGTCCTGCCCGTCGCCCGCTTGGATAGCTCCTTCGCCAACTTGATGCGTTGAGCTTCCCCGCCTGACAGCGTTGTTGCTGATTGGCCCAGCTTGATATATCCCAAACCGACGTCGAGCAATGTTTGGAGCTTTTGTTGAATCTGAGGAATGTTTTCGAGCAGAGTCAGTGCTTCTTCCACAGTCGTATCCAGGAGTTCAGCGATCGACTTCCCTTTGTACTTGACGGCGAGAGTTTCCCGATTGTAGCGAGCGCCGCGGCAGACATCGCAAAGCACATAAACGTCCGGCAGAAAGTTCATTTCAATGCGCTTCATGCCGTCGCCTTCGCACGCTTCACAACGTCCTCCTTTAACGTTGAAAGAAAACCGCCCCGGTTTGTAGCCACGCTCACGTGATTCCGGCAGCATCGCGTAAAGTTCGCGTATCGGTGTGAACAGACCGGTATAAGTTGCAGGATTCGACCGCGGCGTACGACCGATTGGGGATTGATCGATCTCGATTACTTTGTCGAGGTGTTCGAGGCCCTCGATGGCGGTGTAAGAGCCGGGCTCGGCAAGCGAACCATAAATGTGACGGGCCAAAGCGCGATAAAGAATATCGCCGACGAGCGTGGATTTGCCCGAACCTGATACACCGGTAATCACCGTCAACAAGCCGAGCGGGAACGAGACGTCGATCTCCTTCAAATTATTTGCTCGCGCGCCGTTGATAGTGAGGTACTTGCCATTGGGAGAACGTCGCTGCTCCGGCACCTGGATCTTTTTCAATCCACGTATGTAGAGTCCGGTGATCGAATTGGGATTGTTAGCGACTTCCTCGGCCGTACCGCTGGCCACAACCTCTCCGCCGTGAGCGCCGGCCCCCGGGCCAAGATCGACGACGTAATCAGCTCTGCGAATCGTCTCTTCGTCATGCTCGACAACCAAAACTGTGTTGCCAAGGTCGCGGAGTGCGATCAGCGTTTCCAAAAGTTTTTGATTGTCGCGTGGGTGTAATCCGATAGATGGCTCGTCGAGAACATAAAGCACACCACGAAGTTGTGAGCCGATTTGGGTAGCAAGTCGAATACGTTGGCCTTCACCACCAGACAAGGTCGACGAAGACCGATCAAGCGTCAGGTAGCCAAGGCCCACATGCTGCAGGAAACCTAACCGATTCCTGATTTCCCGCAGGATCGATCCGGCGATCTGCTCTTCGCGTGCACTTAGCTTGATATGTTGAAAAGCTTGGACCGCGTCTTCTATTGGCATCCCCGTGTAATCCGCGATGCCTCGCCCTCCAACACGTACCGCTAACGAATCCGAACGCAGCCGTCGTCCTTTGCAGTCAGGGCAGCATGTCGGTGAGACAAGTTCCTCCAAGGCCAGACGGACGCTTTCAGAGGGTGCTTCGGTGAGGCGATCCCGCAACCACCGCAATGCCCCCTTCCACTGGCTCTCATAGGAGTACAGACCTTGCGTGAATTTGATTTTCCCACTCACCCCATTGAAGAAGGCCTCGCACACTTCCCTCGCCAGCTCGACAAACGGAGTCTTCAAACTGGCATTAAAGTGTTTCACGATGGCCTGCAACGCGCTTTTGAGATAGGCCGAGCCCTGACGATCTGCCGGTCCCATGAAAGCTAATTTTTCCGCAGGCAAGGTGGCGTCGGGGATCAATTTCGCTCGGTCAACCTCGAGTACTGTGCCCAGTCCGTGGCAACGCTTGCAGGCGCCGTAGGCGGAGTTGAAGGAAAAGGAGCGAGGCTCGAGCGGCGGCACGTTGATGCCGCAGTTAACACAAGCCATCCGCTCTGAATAGAGTTTTTCTTCTCCATCAACCACCGAAACAAGCACGGCGCCGCTGGTGAGTTTCAACGCGGTTCGTATCGATTCGGATAATCGCTCATTGACTCCTGGTTTAATCAGCAGCCGATCGACTACCGCCTCAATCGTGTGGTTGCGCCTCTTATCAAGTCGTATCTGCTCGTCGAGCGAGAGTAATTCGCCGTCAACTCGCGCGCGGAGAAAACCGTCTCTCGCGAGTTTCTCGAGCTCCTTCTTAAACTCACCCTTTCGACCGCGAACAATCGGCGCCAAAATCATTACGCGCTCTCCTTCGGGAAGAGCCAGGACGTTTTGCACGATTTGCTCGACGCTTTGGCGGGTGATCTGAGCGCCACAAACATGACAATGTGGCTGCCCAATCGAAGAGAAAAGCAACCGTATATAGTCGTAGACCTCAGTTACCGTTCCCACTGTAGAACGGGGGCTGCGCGACACTGTCTTCTGTTCGATGGAGATTGCGGGCGAAAGACCGTCTACGGAGTCGACATCGGGCTTTTCGAGCTGATCCAGGAATTGACGAGCATAGGCTGATAACGATTCGACATAACGGCGTTGCCCTTCAGCATAAATCGTGTCGAACGCGAGCGACGATTTGCCGGACCCGGAGAGGCCTGTAATGACGGTAAACTTATCGCGCGGGATTTCCACGTTGACGTTCTTGAGGTTATGCTGGCGGGCGCCTCGTACTGTGATGCGATCAATAGCCATGGAACCTCAAACCGACACGGGCCGCCTCAGCAGCGAATTTCGCGAGGCGGAGAATCCCTGATTCTAGCGGAGACGAGAACAAAGTTCAAAGCGACTACCAAGGTCGCGGTTCGGTAAAAGTTAGGACATCAGGGTGGGCCAACTCCGAACTCTCTCTTGACCTCTTTTCTTCTGAGTCCTACACTTCGTTAAACTCCTGAGCTATTCTTCGCGCTTGACACTTCGGCGGTAATAAGTGTGAACCTTCCGAATTCCCTAACCCTACTGCGCATCTTCATAATACCGCTCCTGGTAGTTGTGCTTTTGACTCCGTTTTCAGAAAGCTGGTTTGGAGTGCCGCGTCATATCCTCGGAGTGGTGATGTTCTTAAGCGCTGCGCTCACAGACTACCTCGATGGCCATTTCGCACGCAGCCGTGATCAAGTTACGCGATTGGGTAAGTTGCTTGATCCGATTGCGGACAAACTCTTGATCTCGGCAGCGCTAATCTCATTGGTGGAGAATCAACTAGCCCCGGCATGGGCGGTAGTGATCATCATTGGACGAGAATTCGCAGTGACAGGATTGCGTTCGATCGCAGCGACCGAAGGTGTGGTTATCTCCGCATCCAGGATGGGCAAGTTTAAGATGGTGGGTCAGGTGATCACCGTGGCGCTGTTGATTGCCTCAAGCGTTTCCGGCAAGCCTCCGGTAGCAAATTTTGGCAAGCCTTTTCCGGCAATTGAGTTTTGGTCCGTGCCCGAGCTACGCAACGCCTGGCAACACCTGCTAGGAAATGGGTTGATGACGGGAAACGATTGGCAGGTTCTGCTCTACACTATCGGGCGCGCCATGCTCTGGATAGTCGTGATCTCTTCCTGCCTCTCAATGTACGGATATTTTCGCTCCTTTTACCGCTCGGTTCTTGCTGACCGTGCGGAGACTCGAGAGGTTTCAGCGCCGAAGGTTGCCTCCGTTCGCGATTAGAACCTCGTTAGTGAGGAAGTCAAAGGCGCGCGCAGGTGATCATTTTATTTCGACAAAGTCTCCGGTGTGAACTTCCTGCGCCGAGTGCACGATCATTGCCGTTGCTGTGCGAGCTTGCACATTGACGAGCACCGCCTCGCCTACAATCTTCCGCGGCATCTCTGGTCGTTTGTTCTTGATCTCAGTTGTCTTGATTGGACTGTGACGGTATTGGCCGGGCTCATCCTTGACGTCTTTTGAACGTTGTGCCTGCATTGAGAAAGTGCCGCCACGGTATTTTTCGCTGCCGAAACCAGTGTCGGATCGGCGCGCAAGTTCTTCGTTCTTGATCACTCCCAGGTTCCCGGTGCCTACCTTCCGGTAAATTGTGACGTAATCACCGGCGACTGCCTTGTCTTCAGCTCCGATGTCTATATAAATCAGATCGCCCCTGGCGACCATCTCACGTCCATCGCGCGCCATCATCACGCGACCAGTCGGCTTTCCATTGGGATCACTGAACCGCTCAAGCGAAAACCCGGTCCTGATTTCAGGCGACGTGCGGTCTGGTACTCCAGTCAGAAGGTCCCCAAGCAACAACGGGTCGCACGAAAACGTCACCTGGGCAACCGAGACGTTACTCTTAACGCGAATTACCCGAAGTTGCCCGATTTCCTGAACAAACACGCCGAGATTGCCCTTTTTCTGACGATACACACGTTCGACCCAGCCGCGCGGACGAATGACATGAAACTCTTGTCCTTCGTGAACGCCCTGTTGCGAGCCGGCATCTATGTAGACGATATCCCCAGTGGCGTAAACCCGTTTCTCCTGCTCCTGCTCGCCACCGACGACTTGCGGAAGTCCGTTGAGAGGCGGAAGGCGAAAATAGCCTGCGCACTCCAGATTCGATCTTCCGATGCCGACATCACTAGCCTCTGCGGGAGATTCAATTTGTGGCGAAACTTTCTGGGTCTGGGGGCTTGTTTGGGCATTAATTCGAGCTGAGAAACATAGGCTTGCCGCCAGCAACGCCAGTAGCCATCTTCCGCTAAGGAAGACATTTTCACATTGGAAGTGAGTATCGAGCATCTAAATCTCCTTTTATCGATCAAAAGTGGACTGGTTTCCAGGCAACAAACAATGGGATTGGAAACTTTGGCGGAGGCCGCCGGAGGTGAGCCTCGGTCAAACACCGAGGAGGATTGGGCAACTCGAATCTTACTTGGTTGGGTTTGGCATAGTCAACGATATTCTTTCGGGGTTCCTAGCCCGCTCAAGTAACTCAGCCGCTTGCGTTTTGATAATCCTGTTGCTAGTATCCGCATTTTGTCGGAATGCGCTATTTGCACTCTGTAGCAGGCCGGCGTAGCTCAGTTGGTAGAGCATCTGATTTGTAATCAGAGGGTCGGGGGTTCAAGTCCCTTCGCCGGCTCCAGCAACTGCTGATAACTACATGCAGGGGTGGTCGAGTGGTTAATGGCACCGGGCTGTAAACCCGGCGGGCTAACGCCCTACGCAGGTTCGAATCCTGCCCCCTGCACCACCAGGGGTCGGAATTTAGAATTTAGAATTGCGAATTTGGAATTGACGGAGTTACCGGTGCGAGCAATGAGTTGCTGTGAACGGACAAAATTCACAATTCTAAATTCTACTAAATTCGAAATTCTTGAGCGGGTGTAGCTCAGTTGGTAGAGCATCAGCCTTCCAAGCTGAGGGTCGCGAGTTCGAATCTCGTCGCCCGCTCCAGATATTTATATAAGGACGCGCGGAACCGCGCCCGCGTAGCTCAGGGGTAGAGCGCCTCCTTGGTAAGGAGGAGGTCATGAGTTCAAATCTCATCGCGGGCTCCAAATAATGACGCTGATAATCCTTAATCGAAGAGGCTACTAAGAGATGTCAAAAGAGAAATTCGACCGTTCAAAGCCGCACGTAAACATCGGGACGATCGGGCACGTGGATCACGGGAAGACGACGCTGACGGCGGCGATCACGAGAGTGCTGGGGAAGAAGAATCCGAAGGTGCAGTTTCACGTAGATTGTCCGGGACACGCGGACTATGTGAAGAACATGATCACGGGAGCGGCGCAGATGGACGGAGCGATACTGGTAGTGGCGGCGACTGACGGGCCGATGCCGCAGACGCGGGAGCACATCTTGTTGGCCCGGCAAGTAGGAGTGCCGGCGATGGTGGTGTTCATGAACAAGGCCGACGCGGTGGACGATCCGGAGTTGCTGGACCTGGTGGAACTGGAAGTGCGGGAGCTGTTGAGTGCGTACGAGTTTCCTGGGGACAAGATCCCGGTGATCCGCGGAAGTGCGTTGAAGGCCCTGGAAGGGGACGCGACCTGGGAGAAGACGGTGGACGAGTTGATGACGGCGGTGGACGAGTACATCCCGACGCCGGAGCGGGATGTCGAGAAGCCGTTTTTGATGCCGGTAGAAGACATCTTCACGATCCAGGGACGAGGTACGGTGGCCACCGGGCGGGTGGAGCGGGGCAAAGTGAAGGTGAACGAGACGGTGGAAGTAGTGGGCATCAAAGCGACGCGGACGACGGTAGTGACCGGAGTAGAGATGTTCAAGAAGTTGCTGGACGAAGGGACGGCGGGAGACAACGTCGGCTTGTTGCTGCGGGGAGTGGAGCGGAAGGACATCGAGCGGGGGCAGGTAATCGCGAAGCCCGGGAGCATCACGCCGCACACGAAGTTCAAGGCGGAGGCGTATGTGCTGACAAAGGAAGAAGGGGGACGGCACACGCCGTTTTTCACGGGCTACCGGCCGCAGTTCTACTTTCGGACGACGGACGTGACGGGAGTGGCGCAGTTGCCGGCGGGAGTGGAGATGGTGATGCCTGGAGACAACGTGGCGATGGACATTGAGTTAATCACGCCGATAGCGATGGAGAAGGGGCTGCGCTTCGCGATTCGCGAGGGTGGACGGACGGTAGGAGCAGGAACGATTACTGAAGTGATCCAGTAGGAAGATTGCCGATTTGCGATTGCCGATTGCCGATTGGAAAGACCTTCAAGGATTAATCGGTAATTGAGGAATTGGAAGAATAATTAAGAGAGACAGGTATCGGTTTTCAAAT
>WNGE01000003.1_pt1 | contig 210184 bp, 218 predicted proteins | sample 5400651 | NCBI WGS metagenome assembly WNGE01 (sample SAMN13153370, study PRJNA577476) | soil metagenome | isolation source: 60 cm soil or saprolite under grassland replicate 2 | place: USA:California | collected 2016-06-15
ACGCGCGCTGCCGCTACACGACGATCCAGAACTGGTCGAACAACGTCTACAACCTCGTCACGAAGCGCGCCGTCGCCTACGAGGGCGCGACGATGGAGTGGGTCGACGGGAACCTCGGCTCCAAGCTGACGATGAAGTACCCCGCGATCTGGCTGCTCGGCGAGCGTGCGCACGGCGAGGTGCTCTCGATCGCCTTCGCCGGCAACGGCCAGCACCAGGATGCGGGCGGCAAGGCCGTCCACATGGCGCCGAAGACCTCATCCGTGATCACGTCGAAGTCGATCTCCAAGAACGGCGGCCGTGCGGGCTACCGCGGGCTGCTGGAGGTGGGAAAGAACGCGGTCGGCTCGAAGTCGAAGGTCGTCTGCGACGCCCTGATCCTCGACGAGGAATCGCGCTCGGACACCTACCCGTACATGAAGATCGACGCCGACGACGTCGACATCGGCCACGAGGCGACGGTGTCGAAGATCGGCGAGGAGCAGCTCTTCTACCTGATGTCGCGAGGTCTGACGGAGGCCGAGGCGTCGGCGCTGATCGTCTCCGGCTTCGTCGAGCCGATCACGAAGGAGCTCCCGCTCGAGTACGCCGTCGAGATGAACCGACTTCTTGGAGAAGATACGTGCCTGATCCACAGACCGATTCGATCGGCGTCGAGCGGACGGACTTCGTCACCGTCGCCACCCGTGATCTCGAACGCGCCAAGGCTTTCTACGGCGAGATGCTCGGGATCGCGGCGAACCCGATGGCCCATCCCGATTACCCGGAGTTCGAGACCGGCAACGTGACGATCAGCGTCATCCACCCGGAGTCGATGGAGATGGAGTTCGCGCCGAACCCGAATCCGATCGCGCTCCGCGTGCCGGACGTCGCCGAGGCGCGCACGAAGCTCGAGCAGGCAGGCGTCGAGTTCCGCGGCGAGACCCTCGACACCAGCGTCTGCCACATGGCGTTCTTCTCGGATCCCGACGGCAATGCTCTCATGCTCCACCGCCGCTACGCGCCGTACTCGGACGGCACGACCCCGTAGCCGTGTCCCGCACCGAGGCACTCGAGCGCTATCGCGCGCTCCCTGTTCCGGACACGAACGAGGAGCACTGGCGCTTCACCGATCTCAAGGGCTTCGACCCTGACACTTTCGGCCATGACCGGGGGGCCGCGAAGCGGCCTGTCCGCGACAGCGGACCAGTGGAGGGGGTCTGGGGGAACCGGGAGGTTCCCCCAGCGCCCATCCTGGATCTGGACGTGGCCGGGCTAGCCACGATCACAGAGGCCGGAGTCGAGATCGAGCGCGCGGCGCCCGAGGGGGTGACGTTCGCACCCCTGTCCGAGGAGCACGAGCGGCTCTACACGCTCGTCGGCTGGGACGAGAAGTTCGCCGCGCACAACGCCGCCCTTTGGGAGCACGGCCTCCTCGTCGTCGTCCCGAAGGGCGTCGAGCTCGACAAGCCGCTGTACGTGAGGATCACCAACTCGACCGACGAGGGGTCGCTGTTCTGGCGCCTCCTGGTCGTCGCCGAAGAGGGCGCCCGGTTCACGCTCATCGAGGACGTCTCTTCGGCGTCGCCCGACCTGCGTGCATACACGAACCTCGCCGCCGAGCTCTTCGTCGAGGAGGGCGCGAAGCTCGAGTACGTCTCGCTCCAGAACCTCTCCCGTGAGACCTGGCACTTCGCCTCGCACCACGCCACCGTCGGCCGGGACGCAGAGCTCGACTGGGTCGCCGGCGGCTTCGGCTCGAAGAAGGGGAAGGTGCGGATCCAGAACGACCTCGCCGGCGAGGGCGCCACCTCCCGGGTGACCGGCGCCTACTTCGCCGACGGCGACCAGCACCTCGACTACGACACCTTCCAGGAGCACATCGCGCCGAACACGACCTCGGACTTCGCCTTCAAGGGCGCGCTCCGCGACAGGTCCACAGCGGTCTGGCGCGGCATGATCCGCGTCGAGCGCGACGCGCAGAAGACGAACGCGTACCAGGAGAACCGGAACCTGATGCTGTCGCCGACGACGCACGCGGTGCCGATCCCGGGCCTGGAGATCCTGGCGAACGACGTCCGCTGCACCCACGGCGCGACCGTGAGCCGCGTCAACCGCGAGGAGCTGTTCTACGCGATGGCCCGCGGCCTCTCCCGCGGCGAGGCCGAGCGCCTGATCGTGCGCGGCTTCTTCCAGAACATCCTCGACCGGATCGAGTTCGAGGCCGTTCGGGAAGCTGTCGCCGCGGCGCTCGAAGCGCGTATTCCCTCCGCCTAGTTCGCGTGCCATACTCGGCCGGTGCGCTGCGCCTTCGTGCGCGGGGCGGGCCTTCTGGGCGTGATTCTGACGCTGACGGGAATCGCTGCGCCTCAGAGCTCCGCCGCGGTAACGGGCAAGCAGCGCGTCCTCGTGGTTCTCGCCGCCTACGGGGCCCGCACGTTCGCGCGCGACCAGATGACGCAGACCCTGACCCAGGTCGGCGCGTTCCTGCAGACGTCGTCCTACGGACGGATGTCGCTCGAGGCGACCGTGACGCCGTGGCTCGACGCCGGCTTCTCCGCGCCGAGCTGCGCGGGGGCAGTGCGCACGATCCTGCCGGAGCGCCTGCTCGTGCCGGTGCGCGCCGCCGCGAAGAGGGCCGGCTACAACCTTGCCGCCTACGACCGCGTCATCTTCAGCGTCACCGGCAGCGACTGCGTCTTCCAGGGAGCGGCCGCGGACGAGCAGGTGCTCTTGACCGGTCAGCCGGACATAAGGACGATCGTGCACGAGCTCGGGCACACCTGGGGACTGGCGCACGCTGCCGCCGCCGAGCGCTGCGGCTCGTTCTGCGTGACCCAGGAGGAGGGCGATCCGTTCACGCCGATGGGCGTCGGATTCGGCGACTTCAGCGCCTACGAGAAGGAGCTGCTCGGCTGGATCGACCCGCAGCCGCGCCTGACGAAGCCCGGCCGGTACGTGATCTATCCGACGGCCGCTCGCAAGGGCCTGCACGCGCTCGTCCTCAACGCCGTGGACGGCCAGTACTGGATCGAGCAGCGACCGGACCGAGCGACCCCCGCCCTGATCGTCCGCGTCGTCCATCCGGACGAGCCGGACTGGCCCTTCGCCGCGGCGAGCACGCTGATCCTCGGCCCGATTCGCCCGGGACACTCGACGATCCTCCCTGGCCAGACGTTCGCTGTCCGAGGTTCCTTCTCCGTCAGGCTCGGCCTCGGAAAGAAGACGCCGGCTCAGCTTCGCCTGAGGCTTTCCGCCTCCTTCCGGTAGCCCGAACTCCGGTCGATACGATGCAGCCGTGGCCGTAAGGACGAAAGCGAAGCTCGACGCGCACAAGCTGCGCGCCGACTTCCCGATCTTCGAGCAGGAGATCCGCGGCAAGCCGCTCGCCTATCTCGATTCCGCCGTCAGCGCGCACAAGCCGCGGCAGGTGCTGGACAAGCTCCGCACGTTCTACGAGACGTCTTACGCGAACGTCCACCGCGGCGTCTACACGCTCTCGGAGCGTGCGACCGCCGAGTACGAGAGCGCACGGGACAAGGTCGCGCAGTTCGTCAACGCGCCCGACTCGCGCGAGCTGATCTTCACGCACGGCGCAACCGAGAGCCTCAACCTCGTCGCGTACGCGTGGGGTCTGGACAATCTCGGGCCCGGCGACGTCGTCGTCGTGACCGAGCTGGAGCATCACTCCAACTTCGTCCCCTGGCAGTACATCGCGAAGCGCACGGGCGCCAAGTTCACGGCGATCCCGCTCGACGAGCAAGGAGAGCTTCGGCTGGACGCGCTCGACGAGATCGCGGCTTCAGGAAACGTCAAGGTCGTGGCGAACAACCTCGTCTCGAACGCGCTGGGCACGATCAACCCGGTCGAGCGCCTCTCCGCCTGGGCGCACGAGCAGGGAGCGATCATGGTCGTCGACGCGGCGCAGGCGGCACCCCACCACGCGATCGACGTCCAGCAGCTCGACTGCGACTTCCTCGCGTTCTCCTCCCACAAGATGTGCGGCCCGACCAGCGTGGGCGCGCTCTGGGGACGTGCGGAGCTGCTCGAGGAGATGTCGCCCTTCAACCTCGGCGGGCACATGATCCGCTCGGTCAAGCTCGAGGAGACGACCTGGGGGCAGCTGCCGTACAAGTTCGAGGCGGGGACTCAGCCGATCGCGGAGGCCGTCGGGTTCGGCGCAGCCGTCGACTACGTCACCGACGTGGGGATGGAAGCGATCGAGGAGCACGAGCGGGAGCTCACGATCTACGCGCTGGAACGCCTGGGCGAGGTGGAAGGCCTGATCGCCTACGGCCCGCCGCCCGAGCGGCGCGCCGGGATCGTCTCCTTCAACCTGGACGGCGTCCATCCACACGACGTCGCGCAGATCCTCGACATGGACGGCGTGGCGATCCGCGCAGGCCACCACTGCTGCCAGCCGCTGATGGCCAAGCTCGGCGTTGCGGCAACGAACCGGGCTAGCTTCTACCTCTACACCGTTCCCGAGGAGATCGACCGGCTCGTCGAGGGCCTGCAGAAAGCCCGTAACCTGCTCGGCTGATGAACGAGTTCGACCAGATGTATCGCGAGGTGATCCTCGATCACTACAAGAACCCGCGCGGCCACGGGCTCCTCGAGCATCCCGACGCGGAGGCCGAGGGACAAAACCCGCTCTGCGGCGACGAGGTCTCGATCTACGTCGCGTTCGGCGACGACGGCGACACGATCGACGAGGTCAAGTTCTCCGGCCGCGGCTGCGCGATCTCGCAGGCGGCGACGTCGATGCTGACGGAGCTGGTCAAGGGCCGCAGCGCCACCGAGGTGGCGACACTTCCGAAGGACGCGCTGCTCGAGGAGATTGGCATTCCGCTCACACCGGTGCGCCTCAAGTGCGCGCTGCTCGGCCTGTCGACGCTGAAGCTCGCGCTGCACAAGGCGAAGGGGACGCCGCTGCCCGAGGAGTGGGCGGGCGCCTCGAACGACCTCGACCTGCGCTAGCGCATGGGACTCCTCGACGTCTGCCCGGTCGAGGAGCTACCAAGCTGCGCGGTCAAGATCGTCTACGCGGGAACGCTCGCGATCGGCGTCTACAACCTCAACGGCGAGTACTTCGCGCTCGAGGACCGCTGCTCCCACGACGATGGCCCGCTCTGCGAGGGTGACTTCGACTGCGACGAGGGCGTCGCGGTCTGCCCCCGGCACGGCGCGAACATCGACATCCGCTCGGGTCGCGCCGTGACGCTGCCGGCCGTCGAGCCGGTTGACACGTTCCCCGTCCGCGTCGAGGACGGAATCGTGAAGGTCGAGGTTCCATGACGGAGGGTCAGCGCTGCTGGGAGAGCGCAGACCCCGCCTACAACGTGTACCACGACGACGAATGGGGCCGGCCGGTCACGGACGAGCGCGGGGTCTACGAGCGGCTCTGCCTCGAGGGATTCCAGTCCGGGCTCTCCTGGCTGACGATCCTGCGCAAGCGAGAGGCGTTCCGAGCGGCCTTCGCAGGCTTCGAACCCGACGCCGTTGCCGAGTTCGGCCCGACGGAGGTCGAGCGTCTGCTCGCGGACGCCGGCATCGTCCGCCACCGCGGCAAGATCGAGGCCGCGATCGCCAATGCCCGCGCGACGGTCGCTCTCCGCGAGGCCGGGACCCCCTTGCACGTCCTCTTCTGGTCCTACCGGCCCGACCCGCAGCGGCCGGCGCCGACCCGCGGCAACTGGGTCGCGACGACGCCGGAGTCGACCGCGCTCTCGAAGCGCCTGAAGCAGGCCGGCTTCCGCTTCGTCGGCCCGACGACCGTCTACGCGGCGATGCAAGCGTGTGGCGTCGTCAACGACCACCTCGCCGACTGTCCTGCCCGAGCGGCGACGGAGCGTGCGATCGCCGAGGCCGAGCTGCCGCTCTCGTAGGCTCCCAGGCGCCGACTCGTCGGCGCCGCGTAGAGGACGTGCGGGCTCTGCCCGTGCGTCCGTCCAAACCCACTCGTCGGAACCGCTGACGTCCGCTCACTGGGAAAATGCGACTCGCCAATGATTGACGGCCGTGTCCGAGCAGTGCTCGAGCGCCTCGAGCGGGAGGACGAGGACGAACGCGCGCGCGCCCTCCCTCCGGAAGAACGTTCACGGGCGGTCGCGCCGACCACGGGCCGCTTCCTGTTCTCCATCGTCGCGCCGCAGACCGACTGTGAGGTGCTCGAGCTCGGCGGCTCCCGCGGCTACTCGACGATCTGGCTTGCCGCCGGCGTCCGCCATCTCGGCGGCCGCGTCCTCTCGATCGAGAACGACGCGCGCAAGATCGAGGCCTGGCACCGCAACGTCGCCGAGGCCGGTCTGGACGACTGGGCGGATCTGATCGAAGGCGACGCCCTCGAGGCCGTGCCGGCGATCGACGACGTCTTCGACATCGTGTTCCTCGACGCCGAGAAGGAGGACTACGAGCAGCTGTTCCAGCTCGCCCGCACGAAGCTCGAGCCGGGCGCCGTCGTGATCGCCGACAACGTGCTCTCGCACGAGGAGACGCTCGGCGCGTACTCCCGCGCCCGCCAGGCCGATCCGACGCTGGAGTCGGTGACCGTCCCGCTCGACCGCGGCCTCGAGCTCTCTGTCGTACTCCGAGGCGAGTGATACTCTGCGGTCTACCGCGGAAAGGAGGTGGTCCGAGAGTGGAGATTTCAAGTTCGGGCAGTGGAGGTACCAGCGGGTAGAGGTGCGTCCCCGGGACCTACGGGGAATCGCCTAGCCAGCGTGGGGGACGACGCGTTACGCGCCGCCCGGCCATGTAACTCTCGGGCCGAGGCAGGAAAGCGCCTCTACTAATCCACCGCTGGTAACCGGATCGGGGCCGCCCTTGGGCGGCCCCTTTCTTATGCGGCTACGAGCCTGGGCCGAGCTTCCGCGACGAGAAGCTCGACGGTTTCCGCGAGTTGCTCGCGAATGTCCTCGTCGAGCAGCGTCCCATCCCTCGCAAAGCGCGTGTCCGCCTTCCCGACGGCAACCTCGGAGTCGATGACTCGGGCGCCGGCGGTCTTCAGGATCTTCCGTAGGTCGGCCTGAGCCCAGACGGCGCCGAACATCCCCGTGGTCGCGCCGACGACCACGACCGGCTTGCCCCAGAGCGCAGCAACCCGGTGTGGACGCGAGGCCCAGTCGACCGCGTTCTTCAGCTGTCCGGGAACGGAGCCGTTGTACTCGGGCGTCGCGAAGAGCATGGCGTCCGCCTCGGCGATCGCCTCGCGCAGCCGTGCGACGGCGAGGGGAACCTCGCCCGTGTCGCGGTCCTCGTTGTACGGCGGCACCTCCTCGAGCTCCTCGTAGAACTCGAGCTCGACGCCCTCGGGGAGAAGCTCCTCCGCCGCCCGGAGGAGCTTCGTGTTGTACGAGTCGCGGCGCAGGCTGCCGGAGATCCCGAGGACGCGCATTTACGCCTGCTTTGCGAACTCGAGCTCTGCCGTCAACTTGACGTCGTTGGCCAGCACCTCGCCGCCTGAGGGGAGCTCGGCGTTCCAGTCGATCCCGAACGCGGACCGATCGATGGTCGTCTCGAGCTCGAGACCGAGGCGGGAGTTGCCGTACGGGTCGGTGACCGGGCCCGTGACCGTCCCGCGGAGCTCGACCGGCCGGGTCTCGCCCTTGAGAGTCAGCTGTCCGGGGACGACGATCTGGTCACCGTCGGCGCGGATCTCATCGGCCTCGAAGCGCAGCTCCGGATGGCGCTCGGCGTCGAAGAAGTCCGGCGAGAGCAGGTGCCCCGTGAGGGTCTCGTCATCCGTGATGATGCTCTCCACCCGTGCGGATCCGACGAGCCGGCCGTCCGAGATCGTCGCGTCGAAGTCCTTGAAGCCGCCGCGGAACGGGGCCAATCCCATGTGGCGAACGGCAAAACCCACCGTCGAATGGATGGAATCGGACGCCCAGACCCCTGACGGAACTGCTTCTACGATTGGTGCGATGGTCATGTTGCCTCCCTTGAGGTATGCTTGAGTCGTCAACAATCTAGCGAGAGAACGTTGAGTCGTCAAGTATTGAGGTCACAAGCATTTCACCAGCGTCCGGGAATGACGGCGTGGGCCAACTTCCTGCGCGCGCACTCCGCGGTCACGCGGGAGCTGAACGCCGACCTCGCACAGACGCACGGCCTCACGATCAACGATTACGAGGTCCTCCTACATCTCGCCCAGGCCGAGGAACGCGGGTTGCGGCGCGTCGACCTCGCGGAGCGGCTGGTGCTGACTGCCTCGGGCATCACGCGCCTACTCGAGGGTCTCGAGCGAGCCGGTTACGTCACGAAGGGGTCGTGTTCGACCGACGCGCGCGTCACCTATGCCGTGCTTACCGACGGAGGGCTCGAAAAGCTGCGCGAGGCGTCGGAGACGCACTTCGCCGGCGTGCGCGAGCAGTTCGAAGATCATTTCACGGAGGGGGAGCTCGAGACGCTCGCCTCGCTGCTCGCCCGGCTGACGGACGGCGGCGAGGGGGACTGCTCCGTCCCCGAGGACTAGACTGCGCGCCGCAGCTGGTCGTCCAGCGGGACGAGCGGCAGCGTGAAGGTCTCGACCGCGTCGTTGTTGGACACGACGTTGTCGCCCGCCTCGAGCATCGTCAACTGATCCCGCGTCACCGGCGGGTTCGGCAGTCGCTCGAGCGCGATCGCCTGGACCCGCAGCAGCTTCGTGGGGACATGGATGCTCGGACGCCGCATTCTGCGCGAGCGCTTCAGCCGTTCCCAGAACTCGTTCCAGGTGACGATGTCCGGCCCGCCGAGCTCGAACGTCCGGTTCGCGGCCGCGGGCTTGTCGACCGCAGCCGCGAAATACGCTGCGACGTCGTCGACCCAGATCGGCTGCAGCCGCTGGTTCCCCGAGCCGACGATCGGCGTCACCGGCGTGAACTTCGCGAGCCGAGTGAACCTCGCGAGCGCACCCCCGTCGGAGCCGAAGACAAAGCTCGGCCGGAAGATCACGTACTCGAGTCCTGACTCGCGCACCGTTCGCTCCATCTCCCACTTCGCGCGGTAATACGGGACGAGGTCTCGCGTCGCCTCGCTCGCGCCGAGCGCGCTCATGAGGATGAAGCGCCGAACGCCGGCCGCTTTGGCCGCGTCGACCAGGTTGCGGGTTCCCTGTTCCATCACGCGCTCGAAGTCCTGCCGGCGGCCGGCGATGATCGAGACGAGGTGGATGACGACGTCGCAGCCCGCGGCCGCGGCGTCGAGGCTCCTGCGGTCGGTGACGTCGCCCTCGACGAGCTCGCAGCCCCAGCTCTCCAGCAGCTTGCCCCGGCGGCGATCGCGGACGAGGCAGCGCACGTCCTTTCCCTCCGCGCGCAACCGGTGGACGATCTTCGGCCCGATGAAGCCGGTCGACCCCGTCGCGAGGATCATCCGGCTGGTTCTTTTTGGAAGTTTTTCCAGTACCGGGACGGCGTCGGGCCGCGCTGGCCCTGGTACTTCGAGCCGAGCTCGTCGCTGCCGTACGGCATCGCCGCCGGCTCGCTCAGCTGGACGAACGAGATCTGACCGATCTTCATCTCCGGATAGATGGTCACGGGCAGGTTGGCGACGTTCGAGAGCTCGAGCGTGACGTGGCCGTTCCAGCCGGGGTCGATGAAGCCGGCGGTGGAATGGATCAGCAGCCCGAGCCGGCCGAGCGAGCTCTTTCCCTCGAGCCGGGCAACGAGGTCGTCCGGCAGCCGGACGCGTTCGAGCGTCGAGCCGAGCACGAACTCGCCGGGATGGAGGATGAACGGCGTGCCCTCGTCGACCTGGACGAGCTCGGTCAAGTCTTCCTGCTCCTCGCGCACGTCGATGTACGGGTAGCGGCTGTTATGGAAGACCCGGAAATAGCGATCGACGCGGACGTCGACGCTCGACGGCTGCAGCAACGAATCGTCGTATGGGTCGATCTCGATCCGCCCCTCCTCGAGAAGCCGAGCGATCGTTCGGTCCGAGAGCACCACGCGGCCGATTCTACGGTTGCGGGTGGGCCCCAGAGGAACTAGGTTTCCCCGTTCGTGCCGTCGATTCTCCAGCCGGTCGACCCGAACGAGCAGTTCAAGCTCCGGCGCCTCGAGGCGCGGCGGCGGCAACGGAAGCGGCGGCTGACGGCGGCCGGTCTGCTGCTCGCGCTGATCGCCGCGGGAGTCGTCGGCGCACTGCTCGCGACGCACATCAACCGGCACCACGGCCCGGAGCGCGCCTCCGCACCCACGCAGCCGGAGTCGAAGCCGAACGGACTGCAGCCGCGGCCGCTCCCGGTGGAGGTGCGCGGCGTCCACGTGACGATGGCGCTGGCGAGCATTCCGGGGAAGCTCGACGAGTACATCGCGATGAAGGCCGACGGCCTGAACACGATCGAGCTGGACGTCAAGGACGAGAACGGGGACCTCGCGTTCACGCCGGCGAACGTGCCGCTCGCACGGCAGATCGGCGCGGCGCAGGGGTACTACAACCCGGTCCGTATCGCCGCGAAGATCCACAACGCGGGCCTCTACTTGATCGGCCGTGTCGTGTCCTTCGAGGATCCGCGCCTCTCCGCAGGCGCGCCGTGGCTGGCAATCCGTCGTGCCGACGGGTCACGCTGGCTCAACCGAGGCGGCCTCGGCTGGACGAACCCGTACGACACACGCGTGTGGCGTTACAACGTCGGCATCGCGGAGGCCGCAGCGCGCGCCGGCTTCGACGAGATCCAGTTCGACTACGTCCGCTTCCCGAGCGACGGCGACGTGGGCCAGATCCGCTATCCCGGCAAGCACGCCCAGCCGATGGGCTGGACGATTCCGATGTACGTCAAGTACGCAGCGGCGCGGCTGAGGCCGCTCGGTGTCCGCATCTCGGTCGACGTCTTCGGGCTCTCGGCGACCCGCGACCTCGGGATCGCTCAGTTCCCGCGGCGGATCTCTCCCTACGTCGACGCGATCTACCCGATGGTCTATCCGTCGCACTACGGCTCGGGCGAGTACGACATCGTCGATCCCGACTCGCGGCCGGGGACCACGGTGGCGTATTCCCTGCGCGATTTCCAGCGCGCGGTGCGCGGGCGGAGGGCGGTGCTGATCCCGTGGCTCCAGGACTTCTCGCTGGGACGGACGTACACGCTCGCCGACGTCCGCGACGAGATCCAGGCAGCACGGCTCGAGCACGTCAAGGGCTTCATGCTCTGGAACGCCACCGGCGTCTACACGAAAGAGGCGCTGGGCGTTCCGGCCTTCCGCTGAAACCTGCCTATACGGGTATACAGGCGCGCCGGTCGCTGAGTTATCGTGAGCCGCATGGCTACGACGAAGACGATCGACCTCGAGACCGCGATCCCCGGCCCCCGCTCGCAGGAGATCCTCGCTCGCAAGCAGCGCGTGATCGCGGGACCGCTGTCCATCTTCCTGCCGGTGGTGATCGAGCGCGGCGAGGGCGCGACGCTCACCGACGTCGACGGAAACACGTTCATCGACTTCACCGGCGGGGTCGGCTGCCTGAACGTGGGTCATGCGAGCCCGCGCGTGGTCGAGGCCGTCCAGGAGCAGGCGGCGAAGTTCTTCCACACCGACTTCACGATCGTCCCCTACGAGACGTACGTGACGCTCGCCGAGCGGCTGATCGCGCTGTCGCCGTTCTCGGGCCCGGCGAAGGCGGCGTTCTTCAACGCGGGCACCGAGGCGATCGAGAACGCGATCAAGTTCGCGCGCTCGTATACGAAGCGGCCGGCGGTGATCGCCTTCGAGGGCGGCTTCCACGGACGGACGCTACTCGCGATGTCGATGACGTCGAAGACGCATCCCTACAAAGCCGGTCTCGGGCCGTTCGCGCCGGAGGTCTACCGCCTGCCGTTCGCGCAGGACTACCGTGGCCCGAGCGCGGCCGAGGCGCTGGCGGCGCTCGAGCGCGCGCTCGTCACGCACGTCGCCGCGGAGAGCGTGGCCGCGATCGTCGTCGAGCCGATCCAGGGAGAGGGCGGCTTCGTCGTCGCGCCGCGCGAGTTCATGCAGGGACTGCGGCGGATCTGCGACGACAACGGGATCGTGCTGGTCGTCGACGAGGTGCAGACCGGCTTCGGCCGCACCGGGAAGATGTTCGCGATCGAGCATTACGGCATCGAGCCCGACCTGATCACCGTGGCCAAGTCGATCGCCGCCGGACTTCCGCTTTCCGGAGTGATCGGCAAGGCCGAGATCATGGACGCGCCCGCTGACTCGGCGATCGGCGGCACCTACGTCGGAAACCCCGTCGCGCAGGCCGCCGCTCTCGCGGTGCTGGACGTCTTCGAGGAGGACGGCTTGGTCGAGCGCGCGGTGCAGTTGGGCGAGACGATCCGCGCGCGGATGGACGGCTGGGCGGCCCGCTGGGACGCAATCGGCGACGTCCGCGGAATCGGGGCGATGCTCGCGATCGAGCTCGTCCACGACCGCGAGACGAAGGATCCGGCCCCCGAGCTGGCCTCGGCGATCGTCGAGGCCGCGGCCGAGCGCGGGTTGCTCCTGCTCAAGTCGGGCATCTACTCGAACTGCATCCGCGTCCTCGTGCCGTTCGTGATCAGCGAACCGGAGCTGGACGAGGCGCTCGGCGTCTGGGAACAGGCGCTCGAAACCACGCTAGGGCGCATAAGCGCCTTCGCCCACGGGTAGGTTTGGGCCCGTGGTTGGGGAGACGTTCGCCGACCGGTACGAGCTCGAGGAGCTCGTCGGCACGAGCGGCATGTCCAGCGTCTACAAGGCGCACGACACGCTGCTCGAGCGCCACGTGGCGCTGAAGATCCTGCACGATCACTACTCGGACGACAGCGAGTTCGTCGAGCGCTTCAAGCGAGAGGCACGGACGGTGGCGCAGCTCTCGCATCCGAACATCGTCACCGTAATCGACCGCGGGGAGGCGGGTGGGCGGCAGTTCATCGTCTTCGAGTACATCGACGGGGAGAGCCTGAAGGAGCTCGTCGTCCGCAGCGGCCACCTCTCCGTAGAGCGGGCGCTCGAGGTCGCGCTCGAGGTCGCGCGCGGGCTCGCCTTCGCGCACCAGCACGGGCTCGTCCACCGTGACGTGAAACCACAGAACGTCCTCCTGAACGGGGACGGCCGGGCGAAGGTGACCGACTTCGGGATCGCGCGCTCGCTCGACGTGGAGCACGGTGTCACCCAGACCGGCACCGTCCTCGGCACGTCGAACTACATCGCGCCCGAGCAGGCGAGCGGGCAGCCGGTGGACGCGCAGACCGACGTCTACTCGCTCGGCGTCGTCCTCTACGAGCTGCTCGCCGGCGACGTGCCGTTTCCCGGCGAGAACTTCGTCACCGTGGCGATGAAGCACGTCAACGAGCCACCCCCGAACCTGCTCGACGTCAGGCGGGACGTCCCGCTACGCGTCGCCGCCGCGGTCGATCGCGCCCTCGAGAAGGACCCGGACCAGCGGTTCCCGAGCATGGACGCCTTTGCCGCCGAGCTGGAGGCATGCCTGGGCGAGCTTGCCTCGCCTGATGGTGACGACGCCACGACGATTCTGCCGGGGCTGCCGCCAGCAGTTCGACGGCCACGACGGGGCCTTTCACCTTGGCCTTTCGTGGTTGCAGCGCTTGCGCTCCTCACGCTCGGCGGCGCGCTGGCAGCGTTTCTCCTCCTTCGAAACAACGGAGCAACCGGGGGCGCTTCGGGTGGTACGGCCGAGCGGATCCCGCTCGAAGCGGTCGGGACGTACGACCCGGAGGGAGGCGATGGCGAACACGACAGCAAAATCGGCAACGCCGTCGACAAGGACCTGGACACCTACTGGGACACAGAGCACTATCGATCGTTCCAAAAGCAAGGCGTCGGCCTCGTTTTGTCCGCCCCGCCTGGCTCGAAGGTCGCGAACGTGATCGTCCGCTCAGGCACGCCTGGCTTCGACGCCCTCATCCAGACCGGTAGCTCACCGGCCGGACCGTTCCACCCGATCTCGGGGAGCCAGACAGTCCAGGAAACCACGAAATTCCAGCTCGACCGCCCCGTCCAGCGCTACCTGCTCGTCTGGATCACCAGCGTTCCCGCCGGCTCCGAGCAAATCAACGAGGTGACCGCGACTTCCTAGAAGCGGAGTCGCGAGCGGCGCTCGTGCCGCTCGCGGGCGAGCTCGATCAGCCGCCGGAGGAGCTCCTCGTACGGAATCCCCGAAGCCTCGAACAGCTTCGCGTACACGCTCGTCGCGGTGAACCCGGGGATGGTGTTCAGCTCGTTGACGACGACGTTGCCGTCGACGACGAAGCAATCGACGCGGGCCATGCCCTCGCAGTCGGTGACGACGAACGTCTCCACGGCGACGCGCTGGACGTCCTCGAGGGTCTCCTCCGGAAGGTCGGGCGGGATCACGAGGTCCATACCGCCCTCGTCGTACTTCGACGAGTAGTCGTACCACTCGTGCCCGAGCGGGACGATCTGGCCCGGGATCGACGCGATCGGCTCGCGGTTCCCGAGCACGCCGACCTCGACCTCGACGCCGTCGAGGAACTCCTCGATCAGGATCTTCTCGTCGTGCCGGAAGGCGAGCGCGACCGCCTCCTCGAGCTCGGCCTCGTCGTGCGCCTTCGAGATGCCGACCGACGAACCGAGCCGCGCGGGCTTCACGAACACGGGGAAGAAGAACGGGTTCTCGGCGGCGTCGCCCTCCCTAAGCGCGACGTGGCGGGCAACCCGGATGCCGCTGTCGCGCAGCACCTTCTTGAACAGGTCCTTGTCCATGCAGAGCGCCGACGCCGCCACGCCGGCGCCGACATAGGGCACCCCTGCGAGCTCGAGCAGCCCCTGCACGGTCCCGTCCTCGCCGAACGGCCCGTGCAGGATCGGCAGGACGACATCGACGTCCCCCAGCGTCGCGGGAACGCTGTTCGTCGGGATCGGGAGGGTCTCGGCGACCGAGCTGCTGTCCTCCCCGGAGCCGAGCTCCCAGCGGCCGTCGCGGCCGATCGCGACAGTGACGACCTCGTAGTGGTCCGGGTCGAGCGCCTCGAGCACGGAGCGCGCCGACGCAAGGGAGATCTCGTGCTCGCTCGAGCGCCCGCCGGCGAGAACGGCGATACGCGTCTTGCCGTCCACTACGGCGGGCCGGGAGTTGTGAGCTTGCCGACGACGATCGTCACCGTCGTGCCGGGCGGCGCCTGCGTTCCGCCGGCAGGATCCTGCGAGAGCACGATGCCGTCCTGCGTCGCGTCGGTGACGGGCTGGTTGACGATGTGGACTCGGAAGCCGGAGGCCCTGAGCTGCGACTGCGCGGACGCCTGGTCCTGGCTGGTCACGTCGGGAACGGCCGAGGTGCTCGGGCCCTTGGAGACGTCGAGTGTGATCGTCGTCCCGGGCGGCTGGGACGTTCCGGCCCCCGGCGTCATGCCGACGACGACGTCCTTGGGGGAGTCCGACTCGACGTCGTGGCGCGCGACGGCGAATCCCGCGGCCTGCAGCTCGGAGTTGGCAGTCGCGAAGCTGTGGCCCACGACATTCGGCACGGCCACGGGTTTCGGTCCCTTCGAGACGTTGATCTTCACCGTCGTCCCCTCGTCGACGCTCGCCCCGTCGGTGGGGACCTGCGAGACGACAGTCCCGGTGTCCTCGTCGGACTCGACGTGGACGACCCGGTATTTGAGCTTGGCGTCGGTCAGCTTCTGCACGGCCACCTCGAGCGAGTCGCCGGTCACATCGGGCACGGTCACCTGCGGCGGGCCCTGAGAGACGTAGATCGTGACCTCGTTTCCCTTGTTCAGCTTGGTGCCGGGGCGCGGGCTCTGCCGGAACACGTACGTCTCGGGAATGTCGGTGTTCGGCTGCCGGACCACGTTTTCCTGGAGGCCGGCGTCCCGGATCTTCTCCACGGCGAGCACCTCGCGCAGGCCCTTGTAGTTCGCCACCCGAACGTTGGCGCTCGACAGTTGATCCTGGATCTGCGCGTAGAGGAAGTACCCACCGACGACGGCGCCCGCGACGAAGAGCAGCGCCACGAGCCAGGGCCAGATCGCGCGCCGGCGCGGCTCGTCGTAGTCGTAGTAGGCGGCCGGCGGCGTGTAGGGAACCGGTTGGCGCAGCTGCGTCACGGCGGTCGGGGCGGCCGTGGGGGGCGGCCGGGAGATGATCGCCGTCGCAGCTTCCTCCGTCGCCGGCGAGACGGAGCCGCCACGGGCGACCCGCGCGAGGTCGGCATCCATCTCCTCGGCGCTCTGGTAGCGCTCGTGCGGATCCTTCCCGAGGGCGCGCATCACGACCAGATCGAGCTCCCGCGGGATCTCGGCGCGATGCTCGGACGGTGGATCCGGGATCGCAGAGAGGTGCTTCATCGCGATCTCGACCGGCGTGTCGCCTGTGAACGGGACGACGCCCGTGAGCAGCTCGTAGAGGACGATGCCGACGCTGTAGAGATCGGACGTCTGGTCGACCGGAGAGCCCTTCGCCTGCTCGGGCGAGAGGTATTGCGCCGTGCCGATGATCGAGCCGGCCTCCGTCATCTGGCTGGCGCCCGCGCGCGCGATCCCGAAGTCCGTCACCTTCAGCCGCCCCTCGCTGTCCACGAGCACGTTGTGCGGCTTGATGTCGCGGTGGACGATCCCGTTCCGGTGCGCGAAGCGCAGTGCGGCAAGGATCTGCCGCGCGTAGTCGATCGCGACGGAGACGGGGGCAGGGCCGCGCGAGACGATCAGCTCCTTGAGCGACCGCCCGTCGAGGAACTCCATCGCGATGTAGTAGGTCCCCTCCGCCTCGCCGCGGTCGTAGATCGAGACGATGTTCGGATGGGAGAGGCCGGCGGCGTTCTTGGCCTCCCGCCGGAAACGCTCGACAAACTGGTCGTCGTTCGCGTGCCGGTCGTTGAGGATCTTGATCGCGACGCGGCGGCCGAGCTCCTGGTCCTCGGCGAGGTAGACGTTCGCCATCCCGCCCGAGCCGAGCTTGCGCAGGATGCGGTAGCGCCCGTCGAAGAGCGTGTGGATCAGGGTGTCTGAAACGGCCACGGGTACAGGGTAGGTTCGCGCCCTACCGGAGGATCGCCTCCATCACCTGCTTGGCGATCGGCGCCGAGACCGTGCCGCCGAAGCCCCCTCGCTGGTTCTCGACCACGACCGCGATCGCGACGCGAGGCGCCTCGGAAGGCGCGAAGGCGGCGAACCAGGTCGTGTTGACGTTGTTCAGCCCTGTCTCGGCGGTACCAGTCTTGCCCGCGACGGTGATCCCGGGGATCTGTGCCGCGGTGCCCGTTCCGCCCGAGACGGCGAGCTCCATCATGTGGCGCAGCTCGTCGGCGGTGGACTCCTTGATCGGCCGGCCGCCCTTGTGCGGCTTCATCCGGACGATCACCTTCCCGCCGGGCGCGAGCACGCGGTCGACGAGGTGCGGCTTGATCTGAAGGCCGCGGTTGGCGATCGTGGCGGCGACCCACGCCATCTGGAGCGGGGAGACGATCATCCGCTCCTGGCCGAAGGCGAGCCGGCCCGGGTCGACCTGGAACTCCGGCTTCTTCGGGTCGAACAGGCGGTGGTGGAAGTAGAGGCCGCTCGGCGCGCGCTCGTCCTCCGGGAGCTCGAGCGGCACGCGGTCGTAGAACCCGTAGCGCTTCGCGTACTCGAGGATGGTCTTCGCGCCGATCGTCTTGCCGACGTTGCAGAAGACCGAGTTGATCGAGTGCTCGAAGCCCGTCGTCAGGTCGACCGAGCCGAAGGTCTCGGGCGCCTCCGGGTTGCCGGCGTTGCGGACGCGCTGTCCATACTCCTCGCAGTAGCCCGGGTCGTAGAACGGCGAGCTCGGCGTGAAGCGGCCGGTGTCGAGCGCGGCGGATGCAGTGATCATCTTGAAGGTGGAGCCGGGCGTGAAGAGGCCGGCCGTCGCCCGGTTGAGGAGCGGCGCCGCCGGCTGGCACGCGGTCGAGCGGATCCGGTCGATGGAGCGGAAGTTCTTCTCGACCAGGTTGGGGTTGTAGGTCGGGTTGGTCGCCATCACGAGCACCTTGCCGGTGCGCGGTTCAAGCGCGACCACAGCACCGCACTTTCCCTGCAGCAGGCGCAGTGCAAGCGCCTGCGCCCCGGGGCGGATCGTCAGGACCAGGTCGTTCCCCTTGATCGTCGTCCCCTTCAGCTTGTCGAGCGTCTTGTGGAAGACCGTGTCGAGGTTCGCATTGGAGCCGGTCAGGTAGTCGTTGTAGGCGCGCTCCAGGCCGGTCTGGTTGTGCGTCTGCGTCGAGTAGCCGACCACGTCCGAGAACAGCGGGCCCGTGGGGTAGCGGCGGAAGTAGAGGGTCTGTCCCCCGACCTTCTTCTTCACGTTCGTGGCGAGCAGCGTCTTACCGTCCGCGGCGTAGATCTTGCCGCGGTCGATCGAGAACTGCGCCACGAGCCGGATCGCGTTGTCCTGCCGGTCGGCAAGACCCGCGTTCGCCCAGGTCTGCCAGTACGTCGTCCCGACGATCAGGGCGATGATCAGGACGAGCGCGGCAACACCGACCTGGGAAACCTGCTTGTTCATCTCAGGACCTCTCTATTGGCCCGGTTCGAGACGAGCAGCAACCCGGCGAGCAGCAGGAAGTTGGCGACGACGCTGGAGCCGCCGTAGGAGACGAACGGCAGCGTGATCCCGGTCAGCGGGATCAGCCGCAGGATGCCGCCGACGATGATGAACGTCTGCAGGGCGAACCCGAACGTCAGCCCGAGCGCCAGCAGCTTCGAGAAGCCGTCCTGCGTCAGGAGCGCGATCCGCATCCCGCGCAGGACGAACAGCATGTAGACCAGGAGGAGCGCGGCGGCGCCGACGAGCCCGATCTCCTGCGCCGTGACCGAGTAGATGAAGTCGGTCTTCGCGTACGGGATGATCGGGTGGCCTGAGGTGTCGGTGACCGTCCCCTTGCCGAGGCCGGGGCCGACGTAGCCTCCGTTCGCGATCGAGTAGAGCGACTTGACCAGCTGGAAGCTCTGGCAGTTCTGACGCAGGTCGAAGTGCGTCGCTGCGCTCGGGCAGTAAACCTTGTGCTCGGTCCAGGGATGCAGCCAGATCGTCACGCGCTCACGGACGTGGGGCGTGACCTCGTAGACCCCCCAGGAGCCGATGATGAAGAGCCCCAGGCCGGCGGCGACATAGGCGATCCGCGCCGTCGCGACGTAGAGCATCGCCAGGAAGATCCCGAAGTAGAGGAGCCCACCGCCAAGGTCTTTGGTCTCGAGCAGAACGAGGATCGCCATCCCCCAGATCAGGAGCAGCGGGCCGAAGTCCTTCAGCCGGCCCTGGGCGAGCACCTCGCGCTTCTCGCGCAGATAGCCGGCGAGGAAGACGATCAGCATGATCTTCGCGAGCTCGCCCGGCTGGAACTGCAGCGAGCCGAAATGCACCCAGAGGCGCGCGCCGTTCACCGTGCCGCCGATCCCGGGGAGGATCGGCAAGACGAGCAGGCCGACGGCCCCGAGCCCGAACAGGTACTTGTAGCTCTCGAGCCGCCGGTAGTCGCGCGCGAGCGTGAACAGGGTCAGCGAGAAGAGACCGACCGCGACGACGATCCAGATCCCCTGCTTGAACGCGTCGTCCGGATTGAGGCGGTAGATCTCGGTCAGTCCGATCGCCGTCAGGAGGCCCGCGATCGGCAGGAGGTACGGGTCTGCGAACGGCACCGCGTAGCGCGCCATCAGGTGCGCGACGAGGTAGAGGCCGAAGAAGAACGCCGCGTACGTGAGCGAAGCCGTCGAGACCTCGGACTTGCGGGCGATGTACACGCTCGCGAACCCGATCGCGGTGAGGGCCCCGACCACGATCAGGAACAGCAGCTCGCGGTTGCGCGGGCTCAGCCGAAGAGATCCAGCTTCCACAGCACCAGCGCCGCAACCGCGGCAGCGAGAAGGAGTAGGGCCAGCAAGGCGACGAGCCGCCGACGGATATGACGTCCCTTCGGGCCGTCGGCCGCGACCCCGGCATCGCGAAGCTCATCGGCCGAGACGATCATCGTGTCGCCGACGACGGGAACGTTGTCTGCCTCGGTGAGCGTGTCCTCCTCGTCGGGCTCGCGGGCCTCGGCCAGCTCGGGCGGCAGCGCTTGCTCCTGGGTCCGGCCGTCGTGGACGGCGTCTTCGGCGATCTCGAAGGCGACGACGGTGATGTTGTCCTCGCCGCCGCCGCGGTTCGCCTCCTTGACGAGCGCGCGCAGGGCACGGTCGATGTCCTGGCGGTTGCGCTCTACGAGGTCGAGGATCTCGTCCTCGGAGACCACGTCCGTGAGGCCGTCCGAGCAGAGCAGGAAGAGGTCGCCTGTTTGCACCGGCACGGTGAATGTGTCGACGTCGACGTCGGGGTCGGTGCCGACCGCCCGCGTGATCACCGACTTCTGAGGGTGCGTCTGGGCTTCCTCGCGCGAGAGCTTCCCGCTCTTCATCAGCTCGTTGACGAGCGAGTGGTCTTCCGTCAGCTGCTCCATCCGGCCGTCGCGGATCAGGTACGCGCGGGAGTCGCCGACGTGGCCGAAGGCGACGTTCGCGTCTTCGACGAGCGCGACCGTCATCGTCGTGCCCATCCCCGAGGTGTTCGGGTCGGTGTTGGAGCGGTCGTAGACGCGGCGGTTCGCCTCCTGGATCAACTCGAAGATCCTCTCCTCGCCGCCGGCGGCCAGCGCCCGGGGTACAGGCTCCCTGACCGCCGCGGCCGCCAGCCGCGAGGCGACCTCGCCCGCCTGGGCGCCGCCCATTCCGTCCGCGATCGCAAACAGCGGCGGTTCGGAGACGTAAGCGTCCTCGTTGCGCCGCCGCTTGCGGCCCGTGTCCGTGATCGTGGCGACGCGGCCGATCACGCGTCGTACCTGAGGTCGGTGTCGCCGACACGGACGATGTCGCCGGGCGTCAGGCGCCGCGGCCGCTCGAGACGTGCCCCGTTGAGATACGTGCCGTTGGTGGAGCCGAGGTCCTGTATCCACACCCCGTCCTGCCGCGGCTCGAAGCGCGCGTGCCGCGCCGACGCGTAGTCGTCCTCCGGCAGGGCGATGTCGTTCTGGCCGCCGCGCCCGATCGTCAGCTGCGCGGAGTTGAGCTCGAAATCCATCCCCTCGTCGAGCTCCGGGCTTTTGACGACGACGAGGCGGCCCGACCGAACCGGCGGCGGCGCCGTCGCCACCCCGCCCTCCCGCGACGGCGCGAGGATGAAGCTCTCCTGCGGCAGCCGGAGGTCGCGGCTCGCGGTGCGGACGATCCGCCAGATGAAGAGGTAGAGGAGGACGAGGAAGCCGATCTTGAGCGCGAGCAGGACGGTATCGACCGTGGCCGAGTCCGCGATCACTGAGCTTCCCGTTCGAACGTCAGCTCGGTCGACCCGAGCGTGATCGTGTCGCCGTCGCGCAGCTTGGCCCGCTTCACCCGCTTCCCGTTCACCTCCATGCCGTTCGTCGAGCCGAGGTCGACGATCCAGTAGGAGGCACCCTCCTGGCGCAGCTCGGCGTGGCGGCGCGAGACGTTCGAGTCCGCGAGCTGGATGTCGCAGTCGCGAGAGCGCCCGATCACGATGCGCCGCTCCTTGACCTCGCGGCGCGTACCGTCGAAGACGAGCGCGATCACCTCCTGTTCCAGGCCCAGCTCGACCGGCGAGGCCGCCTCCGTCGGAACGGGAGTCTTCGGCTTGTAGACCATCGTCGCGCCCGGCTCGAGCTGCGCCTCCGGCTCGTCACTGCCGCCGCGGCGGCCCTTCTCGGGCTGAACCATGCGCGTGGCGATCCCGAACTCGCCGACGTCGAGGTCGCCGTCCGTCTCGAGCAACACACGCGGCGGCGTCATCAGCGCGTACTGCTCGCGGCGGGCGTGCTCGCCGAGGTAGTCCTGCAGCTCTCCCTGAAGCGAGGTCTCGTAGCTCTCGAACTGCGCGCGGTCCTCGGGCGACAGGTAGATCGTGTACTCGTTCGGGACGTACACGCGTGAGACCGAGATGGTGCGGTGGTCGTCCATCTCCTTCGCAAGCTTGCGCGCCAGTTCGACCGGCGCCACGTTGGTGCGGAAGGCCCGGCCGAAGATGCCCTCGAACAGGGCCTCGATCTTGTGCTCGATTGCGCGGAGAACCATCTGGGCGGGGGATGTACCCCGGCCAGCGATGCTAACGCAAGGCCATGAAGCCACAGGTGCCCCAGATCGCCACTACGAGCGGGATTGCGGCGACGGTGGCCACTGGGAGGAGTGTGGCGGCGAGCAGCGCCGCTCCGAAGCCCGCGATTCCCCACAGGCCTCGGGTCCTGGCCGCAGGAATGAGCGCCGCAGCGGAGGCGAGCGCGAGCGCCTCGACTGCGAGCGCTGGCCGTGAAGCCAGCGCGCTCCAGAGGGCCGACGCGACGTCGAACGGATCCTCGCTGCCCGCGAGACCGAGGTCGCGCGGCGAGTGCGCTCCGTCGAACGGGAACGGCACGCCGCGGATGCCCGCCACGAGGCCCGCGCAGAGGACGGCGGCGCCGACCTGACCCGCGCGCCGGGCAGCCGACCTCGTCGCCTGCACCGCGAGCGGCAACAGGCCGAGCGCGGAGAGCGGCGCGAGCAGCGGGCCGAGCGCGAAGAAGAAGCCGCTCTCCGGCTCGCCCCATGAGAGGACGAGGAGCGCGAGTGCAACCGCCGCGTAGAGAACGGCGAGCCCGAGCGCGATGTTCCCCAGCGGGAGGATGGGAACGGCGAGCGTGAGCGCCAGTCCGGCGCGCGGAACGAAGAACGTCGCCGCCCCGGCGAGCGCGGCTAGGCCGAATGCCCAGCCCCCGGGATAGAACGGCAGCGTCCAGGCCGTCCAGCCGGCGACTGCCGCCGCGATCACGGACGGCACGGCCCGAACGACCTCGCGTGGCACCGCGAGCGCGCGGCCGCGCGTCGAGCGTCGACGCTTCCTTCGGACCGTTCGCAGCACATCGGCGAGGGCCGCGGCGGGAGGACGCCGAGCCGGATCGAGGTCGAGTGCCCGGTCGACCGCCGCGAGCAGCGACTTCGGCAGGTCGGGACGCATCGTCGCCAGCGGCTCCGCGCCACGCTCGATCGCCCGGGCCGTCTCCAGGAGCGAGCTCTGCCAGAAGGGATGACGGCCGGCAAGCGCCTCCCAGAGCATCACGCCGACCGCCCAGACGTCGGCGGCAGCCGTCGCGGTCTCGCCGGCGAGGCGCTCGGGCGCGATGTAGGCCAGCGTCCCCGGGACGTCCCCGACGGCAGTCAGCGTCTCGGCCTCTGGAATCTGTGCAAGCCCGAAGTCGAGGACGCGAGCCGACACGCTGTCGCCGTCCGCGAGCAGGACGTTCGACGGCTTCACGTCACGGTGGACGATCCCGCGTGCGTGCGCGTGCGCCAGGCCCTCCAGGACCTGCGCCGAGGCCTCGATCGCCGCCTTGTCATTCAGGTTGCCCGCACGCAGGACCTCTCGGAAGGTCCGTCCCGGCGTGTACTCGTAAGCGATGTAGACGTGGCTCGAGTCGCGGCCGAAGCCGTAGGCCCGCTGGCAGCTCGGGTGCCGAAGCCGTGCAGCGGCCTCGGCCTCGCGCTCGGCGCGTGACGCAGCCTTTCCCTCGCGCGGGACGATCTTCAGCGCGACGTCGAGGCCGTTTCGCTCGTCACGGGCGAGCCAAACCGACCCCGTGCCCCCGCTTCCCAGCGGGCGCAGCGGGCGGTAGCGGCCGAGGACGAGGTCGCTCTCGAGGCGTGCTGCAGCGAGGTTCGACATGGGTTCTCCAGGGGTTGGATGAAGCGCCCGGAAGTCCTTTGCCAACCGGGTCAAGGGTTAGAGTGACGGCGGCTTCGGCTGGGACCGCCCCATGAGCGAGCGCGACGACATCGAGTTCGACTTCTTCGACGAGCCCGAGACCGAGGAGGCGACCGAGCGGGTCCGTACCCCCCGGCGACCGCCGGGCGGGCCCCCGCGCCGTCCGGTCCGTCCGGCCGGGTTCATCCCCATGCTCCGGCTGGCCGGGCTGATCGCGTTCCTGATCCTCGCCGCCGTCCTGCTCGTGGTGCTCGTGAAGGGCTGCGCGAACGACAGCAAGCGCGGCGCATACGCCAGCTACATGGAGAAGGTCAGGGCCATCGCCGGCCGCTCCGACCAGATCGGTCGCTCGCTGAACCAGACGCTGACCGCGACGGGGATCAAGGAGACCGAGCTCGAGTCGAGGCTCAACGGCCTGGCGGCGCAGGAGCAGCAGGAGGCGAACCAGGCCAAATCGATCGATCCACCCGGCCGGCTCCGCGCCGAGCACGCCCACTTGATCGAGGCTCTCCAGCTCCGCGCGAGCGCGCTCAGCAGGCTGGCAGACGCCTTTCACAGGACGGCGACGGCGAGCAACGCGACGAAGTCAGGCGGTCTGCTCGCCGAGCAGGCCCGGCTGCTCGTGGCCAGCGACGTGAACTGGGAGTTCTATTTCAAGGAGCCGGCGATCCAGGAGCTGAAGAGCCAGAACGTCACCAACGTCTTGGTGCCGGACTCGAAGATGATCGAAAACCCCGATCTCGCGTCGACCCAGGCGATGGCGAACGTCTGGCAGCGCATCCACGGCGCCGCGACCGGCGGTACGCCCGGAGGCAATCACGGCAGCGCGCTCGTCTCCGTCACCGCCCTCCCGGACGGGAAGAAGCTCGACCCGAACGCCGAGAACACGATCACGGCGTCAACCGATCTCGCCTTCCAGGTCGTCGTCGAGGACTCGGGCGACTTCCAGGAGTTCAACATTCAGGTGACGCTGACGATCGCGAAGTCGCCTTCGTCGATCGTTAAGCACAAGAAGATCGACATCATCAACGCCGGCCAGCAGCGGATGGTGACGTTCACGGACCTCGGCCCACCGCCGTTCGGCGTTCCCACGACGGTGAAGGTCGACGTCCAGCCGGTGCCGGGCGAGAAGACGACGACCAACAACTCCGCCGAATACCGAGTGATCTTCTCGCTCGGGTAAGCACGTGGGCCTGTCGACGGCGGAGTGGATCGCGATCGCGGCGACGATCGCCGCCGCGGTCGCGGTCCTGGTGGCGGTACTGGCGTGGTCGAAGCTCCGCGCCGTCCGCGCGTCGCAACTCGTCCTGCTCGGTGGCGGCAAGGCCGATCTCGTCGACTTCGCCGTCTCGCTCCAGGGACGGATCGACGACCTGCACCGCGCCGTCGACGAGATCGCGGCCGGGCTCTCGCGGGTGGACCGGCGCGTCGATACGGCGGTGACGAAGACATCGCTCGTTCGCTACGACGCGTACGAAGGCGCCGGTGGCCACCAGTCGGCGTCGATCGCGCTGCTCGATGCCGCTCGAACCGGGGTCGTCGTCAGCGCGATCCAGGGCCGCGACTACGCGCGCATCTACGTCAAGGAGCTGGAGCGCGGTCGGCCGAACGTCGCCCTCTCCCCGGAAGAGCTCGAAGCCGTCGAGCGAGCCATGACCCGTTGAAAGCCGTGCTCGTTGCTAAATTTCGCTCGAGGTGCAGCAAGTTCTCGTCCTGAACGCGAGCTACGAGCCACTGAACGTGTGCTCGGTTCGGCGTGCGCACGTGCTCGTGTACAAGGGCAAGGCTGAGGTGATCGAGGAGCTCGACACGCCGCTCCACTCCGCCACCGACACGTATCCCTGGCCGCACGTGATCCGGCTGATGACGTACATCCGCGTTCCGCGCGCCGTGCAGCGGAAGATCTCCCGCCGCGCCCTGTTTGCCCGCGACGGCTGGCGTTGCGTCTACTGCGGCACCGCCAACGGCCGCCTGACGCTCGACCATGTCGTCCCGCGCTCCCGCGGCGGGGAGTCCGTCTGGGAGAACGTCGTCACGTCCTGCGCGACGTGCAACCATAAGAAGGGCAACCGGACGCTCGAGGAGAGCGGCCTCCGCCTCCACACCAAGCCGAAGCCGCCCACCCCGGTGCTCTTCATCAAGATCGCGGCGCCGCGAATTCCGGAGACCTGGCAGCCGTATCTCGGCTCCCTCGCGGGCGCACCCGCAGCTGCGTAAGCCGAGCGAAAGCCGGCGCTTTCGCTCGGTTTGGGAGGTACGCCGCTCATCGCGGGGAACGCGCACGGGCAAAGCCCGTGCGCTCCATTCAGTCGGTGGTCGGCGCAGGCCAACGCTGTGCGAGTCGCTTCCCGGGCGTTCCAAAAACCTCAGCCGCGCTCGGCGGGCAAGTCCTTCTGCTCCCACTCGCTCCACGAACCGGGGTACAGCTTCCCTTCGCGGCCGCCGAGGTGGAGGCGATGGAGGACGACGCAGGCCGTGACGCCTGAGCCGCAGTAGGCGACGAGCTCGCCTTCCGGAAGCTCCGGCAGCGGCTCGTTCCACGGGGCGTTGCGGGCGCCGGGAACGCGGCCGGGCTTCCGGTCGATCGGGTTCGGCTCGCCCCGATAGCGCCCGGGAACGCGCGCGTCAACGACGACCAGCTCGCCCAGGCGCTCGACGAGTTCGCCTGCCTCGATCGTGTCGTCGCTCCGTTCCCGCGGCAGAAACTCGAGCGGCTCGATCTCCTCCTCCCCACCGCTGAGCGGCCCGCGCCACGCGTCGAAGTCGAGCACGGCGCAGTCGTCGTGGCCGAAGTGCCGGAGGAGCCACCAGAGCCGTTCCGGCCCGCCCATGTTCCCGTAGGCGACGACGAAGACATCTGCACCGATCGCTGCTCGACCCGCAGCGGCTGCGAAGTCGGCGGCCTCGGGAAGCGGATGGCGCCCCCGCTCGCCAGCCGACGCCGAGAGCTCACGGTCGACGTCAAGGAAACTGGCACCCGGAATGTGCCCCGCGCGATAGAGCTCACGACCGCGGTCGGGACTTCCCAGCTCCCAACGACAATCCACGAACTGGTAACGCATCCGAAGGAGTTTGGTGGCAGGGGGCTGGGCCGCGGGCAGCTGGGCTCCACCCGCGACCCGCCAAGGGCCGGAGGCTAAAGCAGGCGAAGCCGGTTTAGCCGCAGATGAGTCGGCGTACCTCAAAACCGCGCGAGAGCGCAGCTCTCGCGCGGTTCGTTACCAGTTGCCGCCCGGCGAGGGCGGCAATGGCACCGAAGCCGGATGGATGACGTAGACGATGCCGCCGGTCGAGCTCATCCACGCGTCCTCGAACTGGGCGCGGTCGTAGACGTGGCGGACGGACGGGTCGTCGGGCGAGGCCGGATCGTTCGCGATCACGTTGCCGTCGGCGGTGAAGCCGACGACGACCATCAGGTGCCCGTTGGTGCTCTTGAAGAAGAAGCCGTCGAGCTTGCCGGAGTTGAACGCGATCGACGTAACGAGCGGGATGCCCGCCTTGATGAACTGCTCTGCCTCCGCGAGCGAGTGGAGCTGCGTCACCTCGCTCTCGAGCCCGAAGTGGGCCGCGTAGGCGGTGTTGAACGGCCAGTTCCCGGCGCCGTTGTAGTGGTAGTCGAAGACGTAGCGGGCCGCATAGTCGACCCACGGGTCGGTCGTCGCCGGATAGTCCCGCAGGACGTAGGCGTAGTCCGCGGGCGCGGGGCCGCGGCCCCAGTACGCCACGACCATCGACGTCGAGGTCGGGCTGCACCAGGCCTCGCCGCCGTTGTCGAACTGCGGGTACTCGCCTCTGTGAAGCTCCTGCGAGTACCGCGGCACCGCCAACTCGACGGCCTCCGTCATCGTCGTCGTGCTCGGGGCGTACGGCTTGATCGTGACCGGGTCGGAGACGACGGCGCCGAGCCGCGTCACGCGCGGCGTCGCGCTCGTTCCAGCGGCGCGGTAGAGGGTCAGCCGGAGCTGGTACGCCGACATCGGGTTCTTCGGGACAAACGTGTCGATGGCGATGTAGCCGTCCTTGTCGCCCTGGCCGCCGACGGAGGTGCGATGGATGTCGGCGTCCCCGTACGCCCAGCGGCCCATCACGTACCACTTCGTCGCATGGCCGTCCGCGGCGGCGGTCGCACGCATCTCGACCTGGATCCAGGTGCCCGCGGGCGTGTCCGCGTTCCATGACGAGACGAGCTCCATGAATCCGAAGCCGGCCGACTGCCACGGCGACGTCCACGTCCCGGCCTGGTAGTCGCGGGGCGCATAGCCGAATGGGTCGGCGTACGTGATCGTCGAGAGGCCGCTCCGCGAGAGGACGAGACCGCCGCCCTTGTCCAGCTGCGTCCCCGACGTCGTACCCGAGGAGAGTGCGAACGAGTGGAAGCCGATCGGGTACGCCTGCTTCTCGGCCGCGGCTGCGGGACCGATGGCCGTGACGAGCGCCAGCGCGACGGCGGCGAGCGTGCCTCGGATCACTCCGGGATCGTACGGCCGCGTCCGCGCCCAGGTCAACGCCGACCCTTGCGTGTCGTCCGGACCCTCGACTAGTGTGCGCACCTCCATGGCACGCGCGAACCGGGAGCGGATCATCATCACCTCGCTCTTTACGCGCGTCCTTACGCGCTAGCCGGCGTTCCGTTCCTCCGCCGACGCCGGCTAGGTCGAAAGACAGGCGGAGCGGCACTCCTCACGAAAGGCGCACGTCCCGTGCACCCGGGCTCGACCAATCCACGCGCAGAGCGCGACGCCTGCGGGATCGGCTTCCTCGCCGACGCGACCGGGCGAGCCTCGCGCGCGATCGTCGACGGCCTCCTCGAGGGACTCGCGCGCGTCCGCCACCGCGGCGCCGTGGCCGCCGACGGAATGAGCGGGGACGGCGCCGGACTGCTCCTCCCGATTCCGCGCGCGCTCGTGCCGGCTCCCTGGTGCGGACTCGCCCAGGTCTTCCTGCGCGACGAGTCCGCCCGCGCTGCGATCGAGGAGGCCTGCGAGGCTGAGGGGATCGAGCCGGCCGGGTGGCGCACGGTGCCCGTCGACGGATCGGCGCTCGGCGACGAGGCGAGGCGGAGCATGCCGCGCGTCGAGCAGCTCGTCCTCCGGCGGCCGCTGGGGACGAGCAGCGACGAGGCGGAGCTGCGCGCGTATCGGGCGCGCAGTCGCGCGGACCAGGCGCCCGGCGCCTACGTCGTCTCGCTGTCCTTCCGCACGATCACCTACAAGGCGCTCTGCGCGGCCGACCAGCTCGCTCACTTCTATGCCGACCTGCGCGATCCGGCCCTGGCGGTGCCGTTCGGGATCTTCCACCAGCGCTTCTCCACGAACACGTCGCCGTCCTGGGAGCGCGCCCAGCCGTTCCGCCTGCTCTGCCACAACGGCGAGATCAACTCGCTCGAGGGCAACGCGGCGTGGATGCGGGCGCGCCGGCACGTGCTCGAGGAGGACGGCTCCGACTCCACCATGCTCGACAACGCGCTCGAGCTGCTCGTCCGCGGCGGACGCGACGTCCGCCACGCGATCGCGATGTTGCTCCCCGAGGCCTGGGAGACGGACCCGCGCCTCGACGGGAGCGCCCAGGCCTTCTACCGCTACCACTCCACGCTTCTCGAGCCGTGGGACGGTCCCGCCGGGGTCGTCTTCACGGACGGGCGCGTCGTCGGTGCCGCTCTCGACCGCAACGGCCTACGCCCCCTCCGGTGGGCCGTCGCCGACGAAACGCTCGTCGCATGCGCGTCGGAAGCGGGCGTCCTTCCTCTCCCCGAGGGCGCCCGCGTCCGGCGCGGCCGGCTCGGCCCCGGACAGATGCTCGTCGTCGATCCGGCGCTCGGCGTCGAGGAGGACGCCGGGATCAAGCGCCGGCTCGCCCGCAAGCGTCCGTACGACCGCTGGTTGCGGACGACCCTTAGCCCCTTTGCGACCGGCGTCCCGGTCGAGCCGCCGCCGGCCGAGACCCTCACCGAGCGCCAGGCCGCCGCTGGCTATACGCGGGAGGACATCTCGCTCATCCTCCGCCCGACGGCGGCGCAGGGGCACGAGCCCACGTCCTCCATGGGTGACGACACGGCGCTGCCGCCACTCGCCGGCCGCGCGCGCCCGGTCACCTCGTACCTCCGCCAGCGGTTCGCGCAGGTCACGAACCCGCCGATCGACCACCTGCGCGAGCGCCACGTGATGTCGCTGCGGACGCTGCTCGGGGCGCGGGCGCCGCTGGTCGGCGAGCACCCCCGCGCTGCCCGCCTGCTCGAGCTCGACAGCTTCCTGCTCTTCCCGTCCGCGACCGAGGAGCTCGCCCGCCGGGGCGTCGTCCTCGCGGCCACGTTCTCCGAGAACGAGGGTTTGCGGCGCGCCTGCTCACGGCTCGCCGACGAGGCCGTCGCCGCCGTCGAGAGCGGAGCGGAGCTCCTGGTGCTCGACGACTCCGGCCCGGACCCGAGCATCCCGGCGGTCCTGGCCACCGGCGCCGTCCACCAGAGGCTCGTCGCAGACGGACTGCGCACGCGAGCGTCGATCGTCGTCCACCACGACGAGCCGCGCGAGGCGCACGACCTGGCGTGCCTGCTCGGCTACGGCGCCGATGCAATCTGTCCCCGGCTGGCGCTCGAGACGGTCGCCGCGCTTGCCGCGGCGGACAAGCTCGGCGGCGACCGACCGTCGCCCGCCGAGGCGCAGCTGCGCCTGCGCGAGGCCTTCGAGGATGGCGTCCTCAAGGTGATGTCCAAGCTGGGGATCGCTGATGTTGCCTCTTATCGCGGCGCCCGGCTGTTCGAGGCGGTCGGCCTCGCCGACGACGTCCTCGAGACGTGCCTGGCCGGGACGCCGGCGTCGATCGGCGGCATCGGGTTCGCAGAGCTCGAGCGGGAGCTGCTCGGGCGCCGCGCGGCCCCGGAGCTCGAGAACCCCGGCTACGTGAAGTTCCGCAAGGGCGGCGAGCGGCACGCGACCAGTCCGCCCGTCGTCGAGGCACTCCGGCAGGCTGCGCACGCGCTCCGGCGCGGCGACTACGAACGCTTCGCAGCCCTCGTCAACGAGCGGGAGCCGCTGGAGCTCCGCGACCTGCTCGAGCCTGCCGCCACGGCGCCGGCGATTCCGCTCGAGGAGGTCGAGCCCGCCGAGTCGATCGTGCGCCGCTTCTCGAGCGGCGCGATGTCGCACGGCTCGCTCTCCGCGGAGGCGCACGAGACGGTGGCGATCGCGTTCAACCGCCTCGGCGCGCGCTCGAACTCGGGCGAAGGCGGCGAGGATCCGGCCCGCTTCCGCACCGAGCGCAACTCCAGGATCAAGCAGGTCGCCTCCGCGCGCTTCGGCGTCACACCGGAATACCTGGCCTTCGCCGACGAGCTCCAGATCAAGATCGCCCAGGGGTCGAAGCCAGGCGAGGGCGGCCAGCTGCCGGGGGAGAAGGTGACGGCCGAGATCGCGCGCCTCCGGCACACCCAGCCGGGAGTGCCGCTGATCTCGCCGCCGCCGCACCACGACATCTACTCGATCGAGGACCTCGCCCAGCTGGTCTTCGACCTCAAGCAGGCGAATCCCGACGCGGCCGTCTCGGTCAAGCTCGTGGCCCAAACCGGCGTCGGCCTCGTCGCAGCCGGTGTCGTGAAGGCGCTCGCCGACGTCGTCCACATCGCCGGCGCGGACGGAGGCACGGGCGCGAGCCCGCTGTCCTCGATCAAGCATGCCGGCGTTCCCTGGGAGCTCGGCCTGGCCGAGACCCAGCGGACGCTCGTCGAGAGCGGCCTCCGCGGCCGCGTCCGTCTCCGCGCCGACGGCGGGCTGAAGACGGGGCGCGACGTCGTTGTCGCGGCACTCCTCGGCGCAGACGAAGTCTCGTTCGGCACCGCGCTCCTGCTGGCCGAGGGGTGCCTGATGGTGCGGTCGTGCCACCTCGACACGTGCCCCGTCGGGATCGCGACGCAGCGGCCGGAGCTGCGCGCCAAGTTCGCCGCGACCCCGGAGCAGATCGCGGCCTATCTCCTCCTCGTCGCAGAGGAGGTGCGCGAGCACTTCGCCGCCCTCGGCCTCAGCTCGTTCGCAGAGGCGGTCGGCCGCACCGATCTCCTGCGGCGCCGGCCGAGCCGCGAGCGGCGTGCAGCCTCCCTGCGCCTCGACGCGGTCCTCCATCCGGCTCGCGGCGGCTTCGGCGAAGAGCCGCAGCTTCGCGCTGACGGAGGCGAGCTCGGCGCCGTCCTCGCGCGGGAGGCCGCCGCCGCCCTCGACGAAGCACGGATCGTCGACGTCCACCATCGGATCGAGAACCGAGACCGCGCGGTCGGCGCGCGGCTCGGCGTCGAGATCGCACGCCGTTTCGGCGCCGCCGCGCCACCCGGCCGCGTGCGCGCCCGCTTCGACGGCTCCGCGGGCCAGAGTTTCGGCGCCTTCCTTGCCGCCGGCGTTCAGCTCGAGCTCGTCGGCGAGGCGAACGACTACGTCGGCAAGGGGATGGGCAGCGGCCGGATCGTCGTCGTCCCACCGCCGGACGACGCCGGCGATCCCGTCCTGATGGGGAACACAGTCCTCTACGGCGCCACCAGCGGCGAGCTCTTCTGCGCCGGCCGGGCAGGCGAGCGGTTCGCCGTCCGCAACTCCGGTGCCGTCGCGGTCGTGGAGGGAATCGGCGACCACGGCTGCGAGTACATGACCGGCGGCGCAGTCGTGGTGCTCGGCGAGGTCGGACTGAACTTCGGCGCCGGGATGAGCGGCGGCGTCGCCTGGGTGCTCGACCCCGCGGGTGAATTGCCGCTCCGCCTCAACGCGGAGCTCGTGGCCGCCGAGCGGGGAGCCGACGAGGAGCTGCGCGAGCTGATCGAGCGGCACGTCCGCCACACCGGGTCGCCGCGGGCGGCCGACTTGCTCGCCCGCTGGGACGAGGCTCCGGCGATCTTCTGGCGCGTCGCCTCGCGCGCCCTTGAAGGTGCGGTCGCGGCGCACCTCGCCGCGACCGCACCTTCGCTCGGCTAACCGGCGGGTTCGGGTGCCGGCGTGGACACCATTGCGTGCGCCTGGGCAACACGCGGCGGTGCGTGCGAGAGACCGAGGTGGCCGTGCGCCTCGGTCCCGTAGCCGCCCGGAACCGGGATGTAGAACTCGGGGTAGCCCCACATCCCGTGCTCGGAGACGTCGAGACCCGCGGTCTCGACTTCGGTTTCGGTGCGGATCCCGATCGTGACCTTGAACAGGTAGAGAAGCGCGAAGGAGACGCCGAACGTGAAGGCACCCACCGCGACCAGGCCGAGGGCCTGGATCCCGAGCTGGTGGAGCCCGCCCCCGTAAAAGAGGCCGCCGCTGCCGGTTTCGAGGTTCCCGGCGAGCTTGGGCACGGTCAGGAAGCCGAGCGACAGCGTTCCCCAGACACCCGCCATGCCGTGCGCGCTGATCGCGCCCACCGGGTCGTCGATGCCCAGGCGCTCGACGAGGAGCACGCCCAGGACGACGATTGCGCCGGCGACGAGACCGATGACGATCGCCGCCCACGGGGCCACGAAGGCGCAGGCCGCCGTGATCGCCACGAGCGCTGCGATCGCGCCGTTCAGCATCATCGACAGGTCGGGCTTCTTGATCACGAGCCACGACGTGATCACGGCGCCGAGAACGCCTGCCGCCGCAGCGATGTTCGTGTTCATCGCGACGTAGGCGAAGAAACCGACGCCGCCGAAGTCGACGCTCAACGTCGAGCCCGGGTTGAAGCCGAACCAGCCGAACCAGAGGATGATGACGCCCAGCGTCGTGAACGCCATGTTGTGGCCGGGGATCGCATTCGGCTTGCCGTCGTGGCCGAACTTGCCGATCCGCGGCCCGAGCAGCAGGGCTCCGGCGAGACCGGCGAGCGCGCCCTGGTAGTGCACCACCGTCGAGCCCGCGAAGTCCTGCATCCCGTGCGAGAACAGCCATCCGTCCGGGCTCCAGATCCAGTGCGACGCGACCGAGTAGATGATCGTGTACGCGGCGCCGAAGGCGAAGTACACCCACAGGCGCGTCCGTTCGGCCATCGCACCCCAGACGATCGCGAGCGAGACGGCGCAGAACACGACCTCGAACAGGTAGCCGGCCGCGCCGGGGATGGCCGAGAACCAGCTGAACGGTGCAGCCCCGATCGCGAGCAGCGAGTCGACTGAAGGCACGAAGCCGGAGCCGCCGAAGAGACCGTTCCCGCCGTCGCCGAACGCGATCCCGAAGCCGACGAGGTAGTAGACGATCGAGGCGATTGCGAGCACGAGAACGTTCTTCGCCGCGATGTGACCAACGTTCTTCATGCGCGTGAGACCGGCCTCCAGGAAGGCGAATCCGGCCTGCATGAACATGACCAAGACGGCCGCGACGACGACCCAGACGGTACTCGCGGCGAACGCGAGCTCTTTCGTGCTCATGGAACTTCAACCTCCTCCAGGCTCAGGCCCGTTCTGTTGTGCGTCACGTGCTGGACGGCGCTCGTCCACACGATCCCGTCGCCTGCCTCGTTGCCGGTCCGGGCCGCGTCGGCGATCGCCGTCACGACCGCGTCGGCCCTGTCGTCCTCGACGATGAGGATCAGCAGCGCCTTCGGCAGGAACCGCGATTCGAAGATGCGCCCGCGGTACTCGTGCGTGATCCCGCGCTGGCGCCCGTGGCCGACGGCCTCGATCACCGTCACGCCGACGTGACCCGTTTCCTCCTCGACCGCGTCGATCACCGTCTCGATGCGTTCTCGGAGAACGACTGCTTCGACCTTGATCATTTGACGACCTCGCTTCTGCGCTCGAGGAACAACGTGTCCCGCCAGATGCCGTCGCGCTTGGCGACCCGCTCGCGCTTCCCGACCAAACGGAAGCCGCAGCGCTCGTGCAGCGCCAGCGATGCGCCGTTCTCCGGGAAGATCGAGGTCTGGATCGTCCAGATCCCGGCCTCCTCGGCGCCCGCGATCAGCGCCTCGAGCAGGGCACGACCGATGCCGAGCCCGCGCGCGTCATGGGCGACGTAGACGGTGTTCTCCGCGACGCCCGCGTAGCACCGCCGATTCGAGACGGGTGCCAGCGCCGCGAAGCCGACGACTTCGCCGAGGATCTCCGCGACGAGCCGGTGGTGCTGAAGGTGGCCTCCGTCCCACACGTCCCAGGACGGCACCTCCGTTTCGAACGTGGCCAGCCCGTCCCGCATGCCGTCCCAGTAGATCTCCGAGACGACGGGCCAATCCTCCGGCTCCAGGGGGCGGAGCTCGGCGGACGGCCTGGCGGCGAGAGTGTCGGGTGGCCGTACGCCGAGCTCCAACATCAACCCCTCCCCTTCAGCAGTCGTAGTAGAGGGAGAACTCGGCCGGGTGCGGGCGCAGCCGCACGACGTCGACCTCGTTCTCGCGCTTGTAGTCGATCCAGGTTCGGATCAGCTCCTCGCTGAACACCCCGCCCGCGGTGAGGAACTCGTGGTCGTGCTCGAGCGCGTCGAGCGCCTCCGCGAGCGACCCCGGCACCTGCGCGACGCCGCGGTCCTCCTCGAAGAGATCCCAGTCCGCGGGCTCGCCCGCGTCGAGGCCCTTCTGGATCCCGTCGATCCCGGCCATCAGCATCGCCGCGAATGCGAGGTACGGGTTGGCCGACGCGTCCGGGCAGCGGAACTCGATCCGCTTCGCCTTCGGCGAGTCGGAGTACATCGGGATCCGGATGCACGCACTCCGGTTCCGCATCGAGTAGACGAGGTTGACCGGCGCCTCGTAGCCGGGGACGAGCCGGCGGTACGAGTTCGTCGTCGGTGCGCAGAACGCGAGCAGCGCCGGGGCATGCGCAAGCAGGCCGCCGATGTACGCCCGGGCGAGCTGCGACACGCCCGCGTAGCCGGTCTTGTCCGCCATCAGCGGCGTGCCCTCCTTCCAGAGGGACTGGTGGCAGTGCATCCCCGAGCCGTTGTCGCCGAAGATCGGCTTCGGCATGAATGTGACCGATTTGCCGGCCGCACGGGCGACGTTCTTGACCACGTACTTGTAGGTCATGACCTGGTCGGCCATGCGGGTCAGCGTCTGGAAGCGGAGGTCGATCTCGCACTGGCCGCCGGAGGCGACCTCGTGGTGGTGGAACTCGCACGGGATCCCGAGCCGCTCCAGCGTCAGCACCATCTGCGTCCGGAGGTCGCTGAGCGTGTCGTGCGGAGCGGGCGGGAAGTAGCCCTCCTTCTCGCGCACGGTGTAACCGAGCCCTGGCTTACCGGAGTTCCAGTGTCCCTCAGCCGAGTCGACGAGATAGCGCGCCTCGTTCGGGCCGAGCGCGTACGAGACCTCGTCGAAGACGAAGAACTCGCACTCGGGACCCATGTAGGCCGTGTCGGCGATCCCGGTCGAGACGAGGTACTCCTCGGCCGCTCGGGAGATCCGGCGCGGGTCCTTGCCGTAGCCCTCCTTGGAGATCGGGTCGGCGATCTCGCAGATCACGGAGAGCGTCGGCGCCTCGGTGAACGGATCGAGGATCGCGGACGCCGCGTCCGGCATCAGCAGCATGTCCGACTCGGAGATCCCCTGCCAGCCGCGGATCGATGAGCCGTCGAAGCCCAGTCCCTCGTCGAATGCCGACTCGTCGAATGCCGAGATCGGCAGCGAGACGTGCTGCCACGTGCCGAGCAGGTCGCAGAACTTGAGGTCGACCATCTTCGCCGTGGTCTCTCGAGCCCATTCGAGCGCCTCCCGAGCGTCGGGCGTGGTTGCCTGCCCGTTCGTCAGGTAGTGCCTCGTCTCTTCCGCTGCCATCTCTCTCCCTCCGGTTCGGACCACAAAAAAAGAGCCCAGGACTGAAACACAGTCCTGAGGCTCCATTGCCTCGGCCGCCGCCTTCACTGGCGAACGACCTGGCCCCGAGAGTAGCGGCTGCGCCGGACGAAGCGCAACCCCCTATCGGTAAAGGGCAACCACCTCCTCGGCTGCACCGCGGATCCGGTCGCGCAGCTCGGGCGGATCGAGCACCTCGACGTCGCGCCCGAACGTGAGGAGCTCGCGGTACGCGAAGTCGAGCCGCTCGAACGGCACCATCAGCTCGATCACCTCGCGCTCCGGGCCACGGCGGGCCGCGTCCAGCGCGACGCGACCGTCGGGGTGCACGAGCGGGCGCAGGTAGCCGACGGCGACGCGCCTGAGCCGGAGGCGGGCGTCGAAGTGCGGCCGCTCGCGCTCGAAGCGATCCGACCATTCGTCCCAGAACTCCGCCAGGTCGAAGCCCGGCGGCCGCTCGAAGCCCTCGTCACGCGCACGCACCGACGCGAAACGGGAGACGCGGTAGACACGCATACCGGCGCTCCGGCGCGCCACCAGATACCAGACGCCGGCCTTGAGGACGAGGCCGAGCGGATCGAGCGTCCGGCGGACGGTCTTCGGCCCTTCCCGGTAGCGAGCCGACAGGCGGCGCCCGCGCCACACCGCGTCAGCCAGCGCGGGCAGGTGCGGCGTCTTGTCCTCACCGCGGAACCAGCCGCGGGTGTCGAGGTGGAAGAGCCGGACCGACCGCTCGGCGCGCTCCTGGAGCTCCGGAGGGAGCGCGGCGAGCACCTTGAGCCGGGCGTCCGCGAAGACGCGCCCGAGCCCGAGCTCCGCCGCCGGGCCGACGAACAGCGCCTCCGCCTCCTCGCCGGTCAGGCCGGTGAGGCGCGTCCGGTAGCCGCCCGCGAGCCGGTAGCCCCCCGCCGGGCCACGCATCGCCTCGACGGGAACGCCGGCGTCGGCGAGCGCCTCGACGTCCCGCTGAATCGTCCGTTCCGAGACTTCCAGGCGCCCGGCGAGCTCGCCCGCGGTCAGCTGGCCGCGCGTCTGAAGGAGGAGCAAGAGCGAAACCAGCCGACTCGCACGCACCTTTCCAGGATACACGACAAAAGATGTCGGGAATATGCCGTAGGGTCCCGTCATGAGCGACAACAACATCTGGACCGACACGTGGGACCCGGCCGAGGAGGACTGGTCGGGCGGCGGCGCGGTCTCCAAGCGGCTGCCACGCGCCGCCGAGCACCCGGGTCTCGGCGCGACCGTGTACGAGCTCGATCCCGGCGATTTCGTCGTCTACCACTTCCATCACGCGTGGGAGGAGCTGCTCGTCGTCCTGCGGGGACGCCCGACGCTGCGGACGCCGGCGGGCGAGCGCCGGCTGGACGAGGGCGAATCGGTGCACTTCCCGCTCGGCGCCGACGGCGCGCACGGGCTGAAGAACGAGACGGACGGGCCGGTGCGCATCCTGATGGCGTCCACGATCTCCTCGCCTGAGGTCTGCGAGTACCCGGACCTCCGCCAGATCACGGCGCAGGCGCGGACGGGGTCGCTGACGGGACAGCGCCTGTGGCTGATCCACGACGTGGAGGCGGGCGATGAGTGAACCGCCGACAAAGGAGCACCTCCCGAAGCCGGAGGAGCTCGAGCGGGAGGCCCGACGGCTCGCGCGGATTCGCCGCCTGAGCCTCGTCCCGGAGCCGCCGGCGAGGCCGGAGAGCGACAACCGCTTCGTCTTCGTCCGCGACCTCGACCCGGATCCAAGGGAGGCAGCGTGAACGTCTTCGCCAACGAGTGGGACGACGCCTATCCCCAACGCGACGGGTGGCGCGCGAACTACAAGCGGCTCGGCATCGGCAAGCTCGGGATGGGTCTCTACGAGCTGCTGCCGGGCCAGACCCAGTGCCCGTACCACTTCCACTACGGAAACGACGAGATCCTGATCGTCCTCGGGGGCCGCCCCACGCTGCGCACGCCGGACGGCGAACGGCAGCTGGAGCCCGGGGACGTCGCCCAGTTCCCGACCGGCCCCGGGGGCGCGCATCAGGTCGTGAACCGCACCGACGAGGCCGTCCGCTACGTCGTGGCCGCCTGCCACGTCTCGCCGGAGGTCGTTGAGCACGTCGACAGCGGAAAGGTGCTCGCAATGGCCCAGACGGAGTCCCCGCGCGGACCGCGACTCTGGTCGGTTCATCGCCTCGAGGCGGAGGTCGACTACTTCGACGGCGAGGAGCCCAAGGGATGAGCGAGAGGCCGAGTACGAGCCGGGTGCTTCCGGCTTCAACTTGCATGCGCATTACGGTTTCGAGGAGCTCTTCATCGTCTTCCAGGGCCGTCCGACGTTGCGTACGTGCGGGGGCGAGCGTCCGTTGGCCACGGGAGAGGTGATCGCCTGTCCGAAGGGCCGAGACGGCATGCACACGTTCGCCAATCCGGGCGCGGAGACCGCCCGAATCCTGGCGATCTCGACATTGGAGTTCCCCGACGTCGTCGTGTATCCGGAGCTGGGAACAGTCGCCGTGGCGACACGTCACCCGTTCAAGCCGGTCGCGGACGGAGGCGACAAGGGCGTCGTCGCTGTCTTTCCGCGCGATAGCGACGTCCGGAGCGGCGCTTGACACGACTGCTACGTTCTCAGACGGCGATGTTGCTCTTCGGCTGACACCGACTCCTGCGCGCGCCGCCCGGCGGTCCGCCGGGGGGTGCGTTGCTTTCGGGTCCCGCCGATCGATCGTTTCAAGGAGCAGCAGATGTTCGCCGTTGAAGTTCAAAACCTGCGCAAGGAGTTCGTCCGCAAGGACGCGGCGCGCTCCGGCTTGCGGAAGAAGCGCCGCCGCGTGCCTGCGCTGGACGGCGTCTCCTTCACGATCGAGCGCGGCGAGTGCGTCGCCATCCTGGGCCAGAACGGCTCGGGCAAGTCGACGCTGGTCCGGCTCCTCTCGACCTTGCTCCTCGACGACGGCGGCACCGCGATCGTCTTCGGCCACGACGTCGCCAAGGAGCCGCGTGCGGTCCAGCGGCTCGTCAACCGGGTCTCGGTCGAGGCCAGCTTCTTCAAGAAGATGTCCTCCGAGGAGAACCTCGCCTACGCGGCGCGCTTCTACGGGATGGGGCCGAAGGAGACGAAAGTGGAGATCCCGCGGATCCTGGGCCGCGTCGGCTTCCCGACCGACCGCAAGCACGAGGGGATGGAGCATCTCTCTCGCGGCATGCAGCAGAAGGTCGCGCTCGCGCGCGCGCTGCTGACCTCGCCCGTGCTCCTGCTCCTGGACGAGCCGACGACGGGTCTCGACCCGCGCTCGAAGCTCGAGGTGCAGGACTTCATCCGCGAGGTGCGGACGACCCACGATGCCACGATCCTGCTCTGCACGCACGACCTCACCGAGGCCGAGCTGCTCAGCGACCGCGTCGGGATCCTCGACCGCGGGAGGCTCGTCGCGCTCGCGCCCGCCGAGGAGCTCAAGGAGACGTACCGCGCGGAGACGCTCGAAGAGGCGTTCTTCGCCGCGACCGGGCGATCGTTCGAAGAGGAAGTCGACGAGGACGCGGAGCGGGGGGTGTTCGCGTGAGCGAACAGCACCCGCTCGGGGGAAGGGCTCCGGGAAACCGGGAGGTTTCCCGCCTCTCGATCCTCGCCGGGCTCGGCCACCTGCGGGCCGAGCGCGGCGAGGCGTGCCTTGAAGAAGGGGGCTCGTGGGGGAAACCTGGTTTCCCCCACGGGAGCGGAGCGAAGCGGAGCAACGAGCGGGGGGTGTTCGCGTGAGTGTCATGCCTGGTCCGTCGTCGCTCGGCGCGTCGCTGCGCGCGGAAGCGATCACCTTCGGCGGCGTCGTCGAGCGCAACTGGTACCTGATCAAGCGCTACTTCTGGTGGGAGCTGGCCTTCTTCGTCTGGTCGCTCGCGAACACGCTGACGATCGTCTTCATCGCGAAGGGGATCAAGGCTGCGGGCGGCCAGATCGACGTCAACCGCGCCACGACGACGCTGCTGATCGGCGCCGTCATCTGGTCCTACCTGGGGATCGTCTTCGAGTTCATGACGGAGACCGTCGCTTGGGAGCGCTGGGAGGGGACGATCGAGTACACGTTCATGGCGCCGTTGCGCCGTTCCGTGCACTTGTTCGGGGTGGGCGCATTCGCCGTCCTCTACGGCGTTTTCCGCAGCGCCGTCCTCTTCGTCGTGGTCGCGACGTTCTTCGGCCTGGACCTGCCGGACGCGAACTTCCTGGCCGCCATCCTCGTACTGGCGATCGCGTCCTTCTCCTTCATGGGCGTCGGGACGATGACGTCGGTGCTGCCGCTGATCTCGCCGGAGAAGGGCGCACAGCTCGGCTTCGTCGCCCAGGGAACGCTGCTCGTGATCTCGGGCGTCTACTACCCGGTGTCGGTGCTGCCCGAGTGGATGCAGTGGCTGTCGACGATCTCGCCGGCGACGTATGCGCTGCGCGGGATCCGGCGGGCGCTGCTCGACGGGGCCGGTCTCGGCGGCGTCTGGGGCGACATCTGGCCGCTGATGATCATCGGCGTGATCGCGATGCCGCTGGGCCTCTGGGTCTTCCGGCGCGGCGAGGTCTACGCCAAGAAGCACGGCAAGCTCAAGCGCTCGGGCTAAGGGATGCGCCGGGCCGATCCGATCCGGGTCTGGTATCTGCTCCAGACAGGATCGGCGCTCGGCGACACGGTCGTCTGGGTGATCGCGCCCGTCTACTTCGTCAGGACGGTCGGCATGAGCCCGCTCCAGCTCGTGCTGGTGGGCACCTTCATGGAGCTGACGGTCTTCATGTTCGAGGTGCCGACCGGCATCGTCGCGGACGTCTACAGCCGGCGGCTTTCGACCGTGATCGGCGTCCTCGTGATGGGATGCGCGATCGTCTTCGTCGGGCTGGTTCCAGTGGCGTGGGCGGTGATACTGGGCTGGTCGGTCTGGGGCTTCGGATACACGTTTACGAGCGGCGCGACCGACGCCTGGCTCGCCGACGAGATCGGGGTCGAGAACGTGCGGCCGGTGTACCTGCGCAGCGCCCAGTTGGGCCGCGTGGTCGGGCTGCTCGGAATCGGCGCGAGCGTCGCGCTCGCCCTCGCCGGTCTCTGGCTGCCGATCGTCGCCGGCGGCGCCGTCTTCGTCGCGCTCGGCGTCGCGCTCGTCGTGCTGATGCCGGAGACGGGCTTCAGGCCGGCGCCGCGCCAGGCGACGGAAAGCGCCCTCCGGACGATGGCGACGACAGGGCGCACCGGCGCGCGGCTCGTGCGCAGAACCCCGGTGCTGCTGCTGATCCTCGGGCTCTCGGCATCGTGGGGAGCGTGGAGCGAGGGCTACGACCGGCTCGGCGAGGCGCACATCCTGCGGGACGTCGGCCTCCCGAGCTTCTTCGGCCTCTCGTTCGTCGTCTGGTTCGGGGTGATCGCCGCGGCGTCCCTCCTGCTCTCGCTCTTCGCCGCTCGCCCGGCCAACCGGCGGCTCGAGCACGCCGAGCGGGGCACGGTGACCCGTTTCCTGCTCGCGCTCGACGTCGTGCTGATCGCGAGCGTCGTCGTCTTCGGCCTCGCCGGCGCCTTCTGGCTGGCGCTGGTCGCGATGCTGCTGACAAATACGGCTAGGTCGCTCGCGATGCCCCTGTACACGAGCTGGCTGAACCAGAGCATCGAGGACTCGACGGTGCGCGCGACCATCATGTCGATCACCAACCAGGCGGACGCCGTCGGCCAGTGGACCGGCGGACCCGCGATCGGCTGGATCGGCAACGCCTTCGGGATCCGCGCAGCGCTGGTCACGGGCGCCTTCCTCCTCACGCCGGCAGTCGCTCTCTACGGTCGCGCACTCCGCCACGGCGGCCGCGAGCCGGAGCTCGAGGCGCTACAGGAGCCGGTCGAGGCAGGCGCGCAGGCCCTCACGCCAGTGGGGTAGCTCGGGCACGCCCTTCTCGCTGCGGAGGACGGAGTACTTCGGTCGCGGGGCGGGCCGGCCCAGCTCCTCGGTCGAGATCGGCCGGACGCGGCAGCCAATGCCTGCTGTCGCGAAGATCGCCTCCGCGAACTCGGCCCAGGTGCAGTCGCCGGCCGCGGCGAGGTGCCAGGTCCCGAGCGGCCGCTCGAGCAGCTCCCGCGTCGCCGTCGCCAGATGGCCGACATACGTCGGCGAGCACCGCTGATCGTCGACGACCGCGACCTCGTCCCGCTCGGCTCCGAGCCGGAGCATCGTCCGGACGAAGTTCGTCCCGGTCGGGCCGTACAGACCCGAGCTGCGGACGATCCAAGCCTGTTCGCCGGCGGCCGCCTCGCCGTGGAGCTTGCTCCGCCCGTAGGCCGAGAGCGGATTCGGCGGGTCCGACTCGACGTACGGCTCGCTCTTGGCGCCGTCGAAGACGTAGTCCGTGGAGTAATAGACGAGCGGCACTCCGAGCTCCGCCGCATGCCGCGTGCCACCGACGTTGACCGCCGCCGCGCCCTGCGGATCGTCCTCGGCGCCGTCGACGTCCGTCCACGCCGCCGCGTGGAGAAGAAGGTCGGCCTCGACCGGCGGCGCCGGCAGGGTCACGTCCCAGTCGGCATGGGTGAGCGCGGCGACGCGGTCTTCCGCGAACGCCTCCTGCAGCGCGCGTCCGAGCTGGCCGCCCGCTCCCGTGATCAGGACGCGTCGCTGTCGCGTTCCGACAGGATCGGCGATTGGACGCTCCAGAGGTGGGCAACGCGCGGATCGTTCCAGGGGATGCCGTGCTCGTCCGGGTCGGCCCCGTCGTATTCCTCGCTCACGAGATAGAGCATGAGGACGTCGGTCAGCGCCTCGAACCCGTGCGCGAGATTGCCCGGGACGTAGACGGCGGCGAAGTTGTCATCGCCGATGTCCTCGCAGAAGGTCTCCCCCGAATCGCGGTCCAGCGCCACCACCCGCGCGCGGCCCTGGAGGCAGACGAAGAGGTCGTCCTGCCCGCGCTCGTGGTAGTGGAGGGCGCGGATCGTCCCTTGCCGCGAGAACGAGATGTTCGCCTGACGGATCGGCTTGGGGAACTCGCTCGTGCGCGCGATCTCGACGAACCAGCCGCGCGCATCCTCGAAGCGGCGGAATGGGAGGAGGCGTGTCCGGTCGCTGCCGAAGTACGGGCGGCGGATCCGGTCGATCACGTCGTGGTACGCCTCGATCGACTCACCGGCATCGCCCCAGTAACCCTCGAAGACGTCGTACTCGAGCGCTCCGGCGCCGACGTAGTGGTTGTTGACGTCGGTGATCTCCAGCTCTCCTCGGGCCGAGGGCTCCAGTCGCTCGACCACGTCGAAGACGTCCGGGGGGTAGCAGTAGAACCCGGTCACAGCGAGCCGGCTCGGCGGGTCGCTCGGCTTCTCGACGATCTCCGCGATCCGGCCCTTCTCGATGCGAGGAACGCCGAGATGGCCTAGGTGCTCCGTCTCGCGCACGTGTGCGAGCACGACGCGCGCGCCCTCCTCCTGCTGCTCGAAGTTGCGGACCGTGGACGCGACGGAGCCGGCGAAGATGTTGTCGGCGAGCATCACGACGACTCGGTCGCCGGCTGCGAAGTCCCGTGCCAGGCCGAGCGCCTCCGCGATCCCGCCGGCCCGCTCCTGGTGCCCGTACGCGAACTCGTCGCCCAGCAGGCGCTGGAAGTCCTCCACGTGCTCGCCTCCGGTCACGAGCATCAGCTCGTGGATACCGGCTTCCCGCAACGCCTCGATTGCGTAGAAGACCATCGGGCGGTCGTAGACGGGCAGGAGGTGCTTGTTCGTGATCCGCGTCAGCGGATCGAGCCGCGAGCCGGTCCCGCCGGCGAGGATGACGCCCTTCATGGCGGTGCGATGCTATGGGACGTGGAACTGAAGCCGTTGCTCGAGGAGGGACTGTCGCGCGCCGTGCTCTCGAAGCCGCGCCGCCAGAGCCCCTACTCCAAGGTGACCGTTCGGCCGGTGCTCGTCGACGAGGAGCTCCGCTACCAGTTCGAGTACCGCCAGGGAGAGAAGGCGACGCACGCCAACCTCCTGCCGCTCGAGGCCGAGACGGAGCTCTCAGGCCTGATCCACCGCGACTTCCGGCAGGCGCTGCTACAGACGCCGGTGCACGACTACCAGGTGCTGGACGGCGAGAAGGTGCTACGCCGGCCGCCGACGGCGAAGCCCGCCGGCCTCGCCCACGACCGGCGCAAGCAGCGGCTGCTCGAGGAAGGCAAGCCGGTTCCGTTCCTCGTCGAGCTGGGCGTGATGACGCCCGACGGGAAGGTGCGGGCGCAGCGCTACGACAAGTTCCGCCAGGTCAACCGCTTCCTCGAGCTCGTCGACGACGTCCTGCCGCAGCGGTCCCTGCGGATCGTCGACTTCGGCTCCGGCAAGTCGTACCTCACCTTCGCGCTCTATCACCTGCTCGCCGTCGAGCGCGGCGTCGACGTGGAGGTCGTCGGGCTCGACCTGAAGGAGGACGTGATCGAGAAGTGCCGCTCGCTGGCAGAGCGGCTCGGTTACGACCGCCTCCGCTTCGAGGTCGGCGACATCGCGCTGTTCGAGGGCGAACCTGCCGACGTGGTCGTCTCCCTGCACGCGTGCGACACCGCCACCGACGCGGCGCTCGAGCGCGCGGTGCGCTGGCGCGCCGAGGTGATCCTCGCGGTGCCCTGCTGCCAGCACGAACTCTTCGGTCAGGTGCGGGCCGACGGCCTAGCGCCGCTCCTGGCGCACGGCATCCTGCGCGAGCGGTTCGCCGCCCTCGCCACGGACGCCGCCCGCGCGCAGCTGCTGGAAGCCGTCGGCTACGACGCGCAGGTCGTCGAGTTCGTCGACCTGGAGCACACGGCGAAGAACCTCCTGATCCGTGCCGTCCGGAAGCGCGATACTGGCGACGCGGCCGCGCTTCGCCGCTACCGCGCGTTCAAGGAGCAGCTCGGCATCGATCCGGCGCTCGAGCGCGCGCTCAACGATTTGCTCCCGAACGTGCCCCTTCAGTGAATCTTGCCGCGCTTCTGGGTCGCGAGCACCAAGCGATGCAAGGACGCAGGGAGCTCCCATAGCCATGCTATGGGGGCGACTGAAGACGCGGCAGCGCGCCGCGTGATCGCGGGCCAGAAGCCCGGAGGAGATTTACTGGAGGGGCACAAAACAAAGGAGGGGGAATGACCGACGATTCGCGCGACGTTCAGCGGGATCCGGAGGTGCTCGAGGGCGAGGACGACGTCCCGCGCATGCCGGCCTCCCCCGTCGATCCGTTCACCCCGGAGCTGCACGCGCGCGCGGGCGAGGGCCGCGCCTTCAACGTGCTGCGGCTCGCCTGGATCCCGATCGTGATCGTGGTGATCGCGATCGTGATCTGGGCCGTGACACGGTGACGCGGATCGCCGTCGCGCTCTTCGAGGGCGCGGAGGAGCTTGACTGGGCCGGGCCGTGGGAGGTGCTGGCGGCATGGTCGCAGCAGTGGCCGGACGATGGAGTCGAGGTGTTCACGCTCGCTCGCGTGGCCGAGCCGGTCAGGTGTGCGAAGGGCGTGCGCGTCCTTCCCGATCACAGCTGGGAGACCGCGCCCTCGTTCGACGTGCTGGTCTATCCGGGCGGCATGGGGACGCGCCGCGAGCTGAAGGACGAAGCCGTGCTCCACTGGCTGCGCGGTCTCCGCGGCAATGGGACGCTGATGACGAGCGTCTGCACGGGCTCGCTCGTCTACGCCGCGGCCGGCCTGCTCAACGGCCGCCCCGCGACGACGTACTGGAACCAGCTCGATTACCTCGGGGAGCTCGACCCGACGGTGGAGGTCAGGCGAGACGACCGCTTCGTCGACAGCGGCGAGGTCGTCACGGCGGCCGGCGTCTCCGCCGGCATCGACATGGCACTCCATCTCGTCGCGCGTCTGCATTCGGAGCAGCGGGCCCGGGAGGTACGGCGCTACATCCAGTACGACCCGGAGCCACCCGTTTGATGTGACGGACGGCGGGGCCCTGATCAGGCTCAGCGACGTCGTCAAGACGTTCGTGACGCCGGCGGGAAGCTTCACCGCGCTGGACGGCGTCAGCGTCACCGTGGGACCGGGCGAGTTCGTCGCCGTGATCGGCAAGTCCGGGAGCGGGAAGACGACGCTCCTCAACCTGATCACGGGGATCGACCGGCCCACGTCCGGAGAGATCTGGATCGCAGGAACGCCGGTTCACCGGCTGACCGAGAATCGAACGGCGCGCTGGCGTGGGCGGAATGTCGGTGTCGTCTTCCAGTTCTTCCAGCTGCTCCCGACGATCTCGCTGCTGGACAACATCGTCCTGCCGATGGAGTTCTGCGGGGTCTACTCCCGAGAGGAGCGGCGAGAGCGCGGGCTGGCGCTGCTCGAGCGCGTGGAGCTGGCCGAGCACGCGCGGAAGCTTCCGGCCGAGCTGTCGGGCGGGCAGCAGCAGAGGACGGCGATCGCCCGCGCGCTCGCCACCGATCCGCCGCTGGTCGTTGCCGACGAGCCGACCGGCAATCTGGACTCCAAGACCGCCGCAGACATGTTCGGACTCTTCGAGGAGCTCGTCGCGGCCGGCAAGACCGTCCTCATCGTTACCCACGACAACGACCTCGCAACGCGGGCCACACGCACAGTCGTCCTCGCCGACGGCGAGGTCATCAACGAGTACGTGCGTCAGGCGCTGGCGCCGCTCGACCTCGACCAGCTCACGGTCGCGTCTTCCCGGCTTCGGCGTGAGACGTACGCCCCCGGATCGGTGATCGTGCGGCAGGGCGACGAGCCGGAGGACTTCTACATCGTCACCGGCGGCGAGGTCGAGGTCGTGCTCGAGCATCCCGGCGGACAGGAGATCCTCGTCAACCGCCTCGGCCGGGGCCAGTACTTCGGCGAGATCGCGCTCCTGCGCGGCGGCACGCGCGTCGCCACCGTCCGCGCCGGCATCGCCGGCGGGGTCGAGGTGATGGCCCTCGACCGGGAGACGTTCCTGCGCTTGATCGGCGAGTCCGAGCTTGCCCGCCAGGACTTCGACCGCGTGATTGCCGAGCGGCTCAGGAGCCTCGCATGAACGCTCGCTCGCGGAAGGTCCTGGGCGATCTGCGGGCCAACAAGCCTCGCGCGGTGCTCGTCGGCCTCTCGATCGCGGTGGGGGTGGCCGCGATCGGAATGGTCACGGGAGCGCGCGCGATGATGCTCCGGTCACTCGACGCAAGCCGCCACGAAGGCGCGTTTCCGAGCGCGACGCTGACGGCGGACACGATCCCGCCACGGCTGCTCACGGAGATCCGCAGCGTGCCGGGTGTCGACGTGGCCGAGCTGCGTCACGTCGTCGGCGTGCGAGCCGGAGGCAAGACGATGACGCTGTTCGCCGTCCCGGACTGGCGACGCGCACAACTCGCGCGCGTCACGCCGGCACGGGGCGAGTGGCCGCCGGCGCTGGGGACGATGCTCGTCGAGCGGAAGTCGCTCGAGGCTCTCGGCGCGCCCGTTGGGGCGATCGTCACGATCGACCTGCCGAGCGGCGCCTACGGCCGGGTCCGCATCGCCGGCACCGTCCACGACGTCAACGCCCCCTCGACGCGGACTTCCGGGATCCTCAACGGCTATGTCACCGCCGCCACGCTGCGGCAGCTCGGCGACCGCGAGCCACCGAACGAGCTGGACCTTCGCGTCGCCGGCGACCGGCACCGCGTCGAGCGCGTCGCCGCCGCGGCGCGTACGGCGCTCGAGCGCGCAGGCGTTTCGGTGCGGAGCACGAGCGTGCCCAAACCGGGTCGCTTCTGGGCGAACGACGCGGTCGACTCGATGGTGCTCCTCCTGACCGTCCTCGCCGCGGTCTGTCTCCTGCTGAGTGTCTTTCTCGTCGCCAACATCGTCGCGGCACTCGTCGCGGGACAGGTGCGCGAGATCGGAGTCATGAAGGCGGTGGGCGCGGGGGCGCGGCAGACTGCCTCGCTCTACCTCGCGACCGCGGCGGTCTACGGTGGGATCGCGATCGCCGTCGGCGTTCCCGTCGCAGCCGTCGCCGCCCTCGCCCTGGTCGCCTACGCGACCGGGATCGTCAACCTCGACGCGGACTTCTCGCTGCCTGGATACGTGCTCGCCCTGGAGCTCGGCGCCGGATTGCTCCTGCCCCTGGCTGCGGCCTTGGCTCCGGCACTGGGGGGAAGCCGCATCACCGTGCGGGAGGCGATCGCCCGCCACGGCCTCGAGGGGCGGGGCGCCGGGGCGGTGGAACGGATCGCGGTGCGGCTGCCGCGCCTGCCCGCCGCAACTAGGCTCGCACTCACGAACACCTTCCGCCGGAAGCGGCGTCTGCTCCTCACGCTCGGGGGACTGGTCGTCGGCGGCTCCGTCTTCATGGCCGTGCTGAGCGTCCGGAGCTCCATGCTCGCGACGCTCGATTCGGCGGCGACGTACCGCGCCTACGACCTCGATGTGACGCTGGATCGTCCTGCGCCAGCGGCGGCGGTCGAGCGGGCCACCGCTACGACGCTCGGCGTTAGACGAGCCGAGGCATGGGCGGTCGTCCCCGGCTATCGGATCCGGCCGGACGGGAGCCAGAGTCAGACGCTTTCCATCGTCGGCGCGCCCGCGGCCAGCCGGCTGTTGCGGCCCTCGATCCTGCGCGGGCGCTGGCTCCACCCCGGCGATCGTCGCGCGGTCGTGGTCAACACGGACGTCCTCGACAGCGAGCCGGGCGTCGATCCCGGCGACGCCGTCCAGCTGGTCGTCGACGGGCGGCGGGGACGCTGGCGCGTCGTCGGAATCGCACGGCGCCTCGTGGCCGGACCGGTCGCCTACGCGACACGCGAGGAGCTCGGCTCGGCGCGGGCGAAGCATGTCGCCGTCGCGGCGACGCGACCGGACACGGCCGAGACCGTCGCCAGACGCGTGGCCGACCGGCTCGAGCGGGCCGGCTTCGCCGTCTCCTCCGCTCGCACGAGCGCAGACCTGCGAAGGCTCGATCGCAAGAACTTCGGGATCATCGTCTCGTTCCTGCTGACGATGGCGATCCTGCTCGCCGTCGTCGGCTGCCTCGGCCTGATGGGAACGCTCAGCGTCAACGTGCTCGAGCGCTCGCGCGAGATCGGCGTGCTCCGCGCGATCGGCGCGGGCGACAGCGCCGTCACGCAGCTCGTGCTCGTCGAGGCGCTCGGCGTCGCGGCGCTCGGCTGGCTACTCGCAGTGCCGCTGTCGCTCCCCATCGGCCGCGTGCTGTCCGACGCCGTCGGGCGGCTCTTTCTCGGCGGCTCGCTCGAGTTCCACTACTCCGCACTGGGCGCGCTGGTGTGGCTCGGGCTGGTGCTCGTGCTCGCAGCCGCGGCAAGCCTCGTTCCAGCGCGGCGCGCCGCTCGGCTCACCGTGCGCCACGTGCTCATGTACGAGTAGTGGACGCGATCGCTCGCGGCCTCGAGCACCTCGCACGGTCGCAGACGCCGCAGGGTTCACTGAAGCGCGAGTACGACGGGCCCCTCTTTCTCCTCCCGGGCTACGTCTTCGCGTGTTACGCGGCCGGCGAAGAGCATCCCGAGGAGCGTCGCGCGAAGCTGCTCGACTTCCTCGCAGGGGCGCAGAACGAGGACGGAGGCTACGGGCTGCACGTCGAGAGCCGCAGCTATCTCTTCTCGACCGTCCTCAACTACGTGGCGCTGCGGCTGCTGGGAGCACCTGCCGATGACCCGGTCGCCTCGAGCGCCAGGACCTGGATCGAGCGGCACGGCGGCGCCGTGTCGATCCCGTCGTGGGGAAAGTGCTGGCTCGCGACGCTCGGTCTCTACGAATGGGAGGGCGTGAATCCGCTGCCGCCGGAGCTCTGGTTGCTGCCGAGGTGGTTCCCGGTGCAGCCGCGCCGCTTTTGGTGCCACGCCCGCGTGATCTATCTCGCCCTGTCCTACCTGTACGGACGCCGCTGGCGCGCGCCCGAGAAGCCCGTGCTCGGACAGATTCGCAGCGAGATCTTCGCACCGGCCCGCTACGAGGACGTCGACTGGCGGGCCGCACGCGACGAGCTCTTCGCCGGGGATGTCTACACGCCTCACAGCCGGCTGCTCGAAGTCGTCAACGCTCTGCTCGTCGTCGCCGAAAGGGCAATCCCACGTCGCCTGCGCGCGCGTGCCCTCGCGCACGTGCTCGATCACGTCAAGTACGAGGACGCCTCGACCGAATTCGTCTGTCTCGGCCCCGTCAACAAAGCCCTGAACGTCGTCGTCGTCCACGCGGCCGAAGGGAGGAGCGCCCACGTGCAGCGCGCACTCGGCCAGCTCACCGACGCATACCTCTACGAAGGCCAGGCCGGACTGACGATGCAGGCCTATAACTCGTCTGAGAACTGGGACACCGCCTTCACGGTCCAGGCCCTCGTCGCAGCGCAGCGCGCCGCGGAGTTCCGCGACCTCGCCCGTGGCCTGCTCTCCTTCGTCGCCCGAACACAGGTCGAGGCCGACCCTCCCCGGCGTGAGCGCTACCACCGCGGCCCTGCACGCGGCGGCTGGCCCTTCTCCAACCGCCCGCACGGATGGCCGATCGCCGACTGCACGGCCGAGGGCCTGAAGGCTGTGCTCGCAATAGAGCCGGAGCTCGAGCAGACAGTTCCGCGAGCCCGGCTCGTGGACGCCGTCGACCTGCTGCTCGCACTTCAGAATCCCGACGGCGGCTGGCCGACCTATGAGCGGATCCGAGGCGGCCGCTGGCTCGAGCTCCTGAACGCATCCGAGCTCTTCGCGGACATCATGGTCGACTACTCGTACGTCGAGCTCACGTCGTCGGCGATGCAGGGCCTCGTCGCGGCACGCGGCGCGCTCTCCGCCGAGCTCGGCTCGTCGCGACTCGAGGCGATCGAGCGGGCGCTCGGACGCGGCGAGGCCTACCTCCGCAAGGGGCAGCGAGCTGACGGCAGCTGGGAAGGGCTATGGGGAATCTGTTTCACCTACGGCACCTGGTTCGGCGTCTGGGGATTGCGAGCGCGAGGTGCGCCGCGCGACGACCCCGGGATCCGCATGGCAGCGGAGTTTCTCCTTGCGAAGCAGCTCGACGACGGCGGCTGGGGGGAGAGCTACGAGAGCTGCGTCCGCGGGGAGTACGTGCAGCACCCGGCCGGCGGCCAGCCGGTGATGACGGCATGGGCGCTGCTGGCTTTGCTCGAGGCGGACGCGCCGGGCGTCCGGGAGTCGGTCGAGCGTGGCCTCCGGTTCCTCCTCGAGCGCCAGCTCCCGGACGGCGACTGGCCCCAGCGGAGCGTCACCGGGGTCTTCAACAAGACGTGCATGCTCAACTACGCGTGCTACCGCGGAATCTTCCCGATCTGGGCGCTCGGACTGGCGCGGCGGCGAGGCTACGTCCTCTAGGCCGACGCGAACAGCCGCGTCAGCCCTGCGCGGACGCCGCGCCTCGAGCCGAGCCGGAGCGCGATGTCGAGCACAGGCGTCCGCAGCACGCCCAGGACGACGCGCCCGGCGAGCAGCCTCCAACCGAGCTCGCGCCGGACCGCACGGCCGTAGGCAGCAAGATTTCGCGTCGTCGGCTCGAGCCCGTCTTCGAGCACGCGGCCGAGGACGTCGCCCGCGAGGCGCCCGCTCGAAAGTGCCTCGTAGATGCCCTCGGCTGTCGCCGGATCCACCAGCCGCGCGGCCTCGCCGGCGACCAGCAGGCCGTTTCCGACGAGCGCGCTGGGTCGGTGGGTGGTCGCGATCGGATGCCCGACCAGGCCGCCGAGGCGCTCCGCGGCCCGCATCCGCGTGCCGAGGCGCTCCACGACGAACGAATCGAACCGCTCGCGCGCGTTCGGAGCCCCCGCGGCGGGGGCGTAGCAGATGCCGACGTTCACGCGCGTCGCAGTCTCGGGGAAGACCCAGCCGTAATACGGGCGCACGACGGGATCGAAGTACAGCTCGACGGCATCGGACACCCCGGCGACGCCCTCGTACCAGCCCATGATCGCGTGCAACGTCCTCCCCGGCCGCGGTGCACGCGAGATGCGTGTGTGTGCCCCGCTGCAATCGATCACCGCGTCCGCCTCGATCACACCGTCCTGCGTCACGACACCGGCCACGCGGCCGTCGGCCGAGACAAGCGAGCGGACCAAGATGCCCTCGTGCAAGTGTGCCCCGCGGGCGACCGCCTCGCCGACCAGCAGCGCGTCGAAACGTTCTCGCAGCAGGACCGCCGCCTCGTGGGATCCCCTCAGCTCGACGGGCCCCGCGCCGCCCATCCCGATGATCGCGGCCCGGATCGGATGGGCCTCGCCGCGGACTCGGGCTCCCACCCCGAGCTCGTCGAGCAGGCGCAGCGCCCACGGCGACAGGCCGCTGCCGCACGCCTTGCGGCGCGGAAACACCGCCCGATCGACGAGTAGCACCTCCACCATTCGGCAGCGGGCGAGTGCCAGTGCGGCGGCGGAACCCGCGGGGCCACCACCCACGACCACGACGCGCTTGGAACCCGCAGCGCGGCCCGGCCGTCTAGTCAGGGGGACCTCGGCGCGCAAGGATTGGAGCGTACGCATGACTTCCCGACCTGTACAAGCCTTCCCTGACGTGGCGATCGTCGGAGCCGGCCCCGTCGGCTGCGTGGCCGCGCTCGCGCACGCGCACGCCGGCGCCCGCGTCCTGCTGCTCGAGGCGGCGCCCCGCGCTGCCCACCGTCTCGCGGGAGAATGGCTGCATCCGCGCGGCGCCGCGACCCTGGCTCGGCTCGGCGTCTCCCTCCCGCCCACGGCCTCGCGCACCCTTGGCTTCGTTGTCTTCCCCGAGGACGGCAGCGAGGCCGTCGAGCTGTCTTACGCAGACGGCAGAACCGGGGTCAGCTGCGAGCACGAGCGGCTCGTGCTCGCTCTGCGTGCGCGGGTCCTCGCTGAACCCGGGATCCAACTCGCGGCCGGTGCCCGGGCCCTCGGCGTCAAACCACGGGGCCTTTCGTACGTGCTGGCACAACGGAGGCACGAGGCGACGGCCGGCCGGATCGTCGGTGCGGACGGACGCGCCTCGATCGTCCGCCGCTCGCTCCGCCTCCCGACCGACCGAGCGATCGTCTCGCGCGTGGCCGGTGTCGTCCTCGAGAACGTCGAGCTGCCATTCGAGGGGTTCGGCCACGTCGTCCTCGGCGGCCCGGGTCCGGTGCTCGCGTACCGGCTCGATCCCGGACGGGTCCGTGTCTGCCTCGACGTTCCCACCGGCCGGCGGTACGACTCCACCCGACTCTGGGACGAGTTCGCGCCGGTGCTGCCCGCTGCGCTCTTACCCCCGTTCCGCACGGCCCTTGAGCGCGAGCCTGTGCGCTGGGCGGCAATCCACTACCGCACGCGGCTGCTGGCGGCGCATTACGGCGCGGGAACCGCGGCGCTGGTCGGCGATGCCGTCGGCGAGCTGCATCCCCTCAGTGCCGCCGGAATCACACTCGGCTTCGACGACGCCGAGGCGCTCGCGGCGACGGAGCGCCTCGAGCGGTATCGCCGCGAGCGCGCGCACCGCGCGCGGGTCCCCGAGCTGCTCGGAACGGCGCTCTACGAGGCGTTCACCCGGCCCGACGACGGGACGGCCGCGATCCGTCGGGCGATGGTCGAGCTCTGGCGCGGCAGTCCGCTCGAGCGCGACCGCACGATGCGCCTCCTCGCCTGCGACGAGCTGCGGATGCGGGCGTTCTCTCGCTCCTTCCTGAAGGTGCTCGCCCTCGCCATCGAGGATGTAGCCGGCAACGTGCTGTTGCGACGCCAGCTCGCGGGCGGTGCACGCACGCTGGGCGGACTCGGCTGGTGGCTGCGCCGGTTCGCGACCGGCGTCTGAGCAAGGGGCTGCCCTACTCGGCCGCGGGCCGGAGGGCCGGCGACCGTGTGCCGGCGAGCGGCGACGGCGGCACGCGCACGAAGCGCGCGATCTTTGCCGGCAGCCACCAGTTCCAGCGCCCGAACAAGGCCATCAGCGCAGGAACGAGCAGCGCACGCACGATCGTGGCGTCGACGAAGATCGCGACGGCAAGCCCGAACCCGAACTGCTGCAGGCCGACGAGCGAGCCCGCAATGAATCCCGAGAACGCAGCCACCATGACGAGCGCAGCGGCGGTAATGATCGTCCCCGTGCGCTCGAGCCCGTAGGAAACCGCCCGCACGTTGTCGGACTCCTCGTCCCACGTCTCGCGCATACGCGTGACGAGAAAGACCTCATAATCCATCGAGAGACCGAACAGCATCGCGAACAGGAAGATCGGGATCCACCCCTCGACCTGTCCGAACTGGTAGAGGCCGGCGACCGCGTCTCCAACTCGCCACTTGAAGACGACGACGAGCAGGCCGTACGCCGCCCCGACGGACAGCAAGTTCAGGAGCACGGCCTTGAGCGGCAGCACGACCGAGCGGAAGGCGCGCATCAGGACGAGGTAGGTGAGCACCAGGACTGCGAGGACGAGCCAGGGAAAGTACCGGTAGGACTGGTGGAGGAAGTCGACGCCCTGAGCGGGTCCGCCGCCGGCGAGCACGCGCGTCCGTTGCGGGAAGTCCGCCGCCGGGATGATCGACCCGCGCAGTCGGTCGGCGAACTTCTGCGAGGGCTGATCCCCGTATTCGTGCCTGCCGGCGACGATCAACTGCTCGTAGCGGCCGCTCGGGTCGACGTAGCGACTGCTCGCACCGCCCTGGACATAGGCCACCTCGCGGTCGGCCTCGAGTCCCCGCGTCAGCCGTCCGATCGCTGCCTGGATCTCGGGCGAGCGGACCGATGCACCCTCCCCGGCGTCGATGAGCACCGTGCTCGGCGAGAGGGCGCCCGGGCCGACCGCCGCTCGCAGGACGTTCAGGCCCCGCACCGACTGCGGGTACTGCGGGATCCCCTGTGCGGACCCCGGCGTCAGCTCCAGCGCGAAGACCGGAACCGCGGCCGCGACGAGCACCGCCACGCCTCCGGCGAGAAACGCGAGCGGTCGAGCCATGATCCAGCGGGCCAGCCGCGCCCAGAAGCCGTGCTCGACGTCGCGTCCGGCGAACCGCGGCAGCGGCAACCCCTTTCGCCGCAACCGGTCAGCGACGTGAGCCCGGGCAACGCCGCGGCGGCCGTACAGCGAGAGCAGGGCCGGCTGCAGCGTCGCGGCCGCGGCAATCGAGAGGAGCGGGATCAGGAAGCCGCCGACGCCGACCGAGCGCATGAACGGCACCGGGAGGAAGAGCAGCAGTCCGAGGCCGATCGCGACGGTGGCGCCCGAGAAGATCACCGCCCGCCCGGCTGTCGCCATGGTCCGGACGATCGCGTCGTCTTTGGAGCCGGTGCGCCCCAGCTCCTCGCGGAAGCGGTAGACGACGAGCAGGGAGTAGTCGATCGCGATCCCCAGCCCGATCAGGTAGACGAGGTTCGTGACGTAGGTCGCCATCGTCAGCTCGTGCGCGATCAGGAAGACGATCCCGAGCGTCGCGAGGATCGTCGCGGCCGCGAAGAGAAAGGGAATCGTCGCCGCGAACGAGAGGCCGAACACGGCGAGCAGCACGAGGAGGGCGATCGGGACGGCAATCGACTCACCTCTCCTCAGGTCTCGCGAGAGGATCGGATCGAGGTCGCGCTCGATAGCCGGCTGCCCCGAGACGTACGCGTCCACCCCGGGCGGCGGGTGCAACCGCTTCCGGATGTCGTCCGTGTACCCCTTCGCGTCGGCGAGGTCGAGAGTGGTGAGGACAGACCCGTAGAACACACCGCCCGGTGCCGGGCGCAGGGCCGTGGCCTTCCCAGTCGGCACGGCCTTCGCGGCTTCCCGTGCGGCGCGCCCGAGCTGCGGCTCGGCGCCGACCGACCGGTCGCGAAGCCTGTAGATGATGAGGAACTCGCCGTCGCTGCGGTCGCCGAAGCGCTTTTGGAGGATCGTCCGCACGCGCTCGGAATCCGTCCCCGGCACCGTGAACGTGTTCGAGAGCAACGGGCTGAGCTTCGTCGAGGCGTAGCCGCCCGCGAGCACGACCACGAGCCAGAACGCGACGATGGGCCAGCGAAACCGCAGGACGAGGCGAGTCCACTGGGCCACGACTTACGTTTACCAGTCTGGGTACCTTTGGAGCATGGATAAGCGACGCGACCTCGAGCACGCCGCCGAGGAGATCGAGCAGCTCTTCGCCGACCTCTGGCAGGTCTTCCCGTTCTCGCGCGGGCTCCGCCGCGGCTTTCGTCCGCAGGTCGACTGCTACCGGACGGAGGAGCAGGTCGTCGTCGTCGCCGAGCTGCCGGGAATCGACCCCGACTCGATCCAGCTCGTCGCCGGGATGCGCGCGCTCGTGATCGCGGGCGAGCGCCGGCGCCCGAAGGATTGCGGCCATTACCAGCAGATGGAGATCGACTACGGGCCGTTTCAGCGTCAGGTGACCCTGGACGAGGACGTCGATGCCGAGCACGCGACCGCGACCTACGAGCGCGGAATGCTGCGCGTCACACTCCCGATCGCGCCGAAGCAAGCGCCCCAGGAGCGCGTGCCGATCGAAGTGAGGATGGGCCGGTGAGTGAGATCCTCGTAGAGCAGGGCGAGCAGACGGACGCCCTCACCTTCCCGGCAACATTGCCGATCCTGCCGCTGAAGGAGACGGTCGTCTTCCCGGAGTCGATGACGCCGCTCGCAATCGGCCAGGAGCGCTCGGTGAAGCTGATCGAGAACGTGGTCTCGGGCGAGCGGCTGCTCGCCCTGGTCACGGTCAAGAACGAGGAGGCCGATCCACCCGGCTGGGACGACCTCTACGACGTGGGGACCGCCGCCGTCGTCCACAAGATGATCAAGGTCCCAGACGGTACGCTGCGCATCCTCGTCCAGGGCCTCCGCAGGATCCGGCTCGAGCGCCGGGTCCAGACCGACCCGTACCTCGTCGGCGAGTTCTCGGAGCTGCCGGACGTGCTCGAGGAGTCGCGCGAGGTGGAGGCGCTGACGCGGAACGTCCAGGGCCTGTTCGCCCGCGTGATCGGCCTCGTTCCCTACCTACCCGAGGAGCTGCAGATCGCTGCCGCGAACGTCGAGGATCCGAGCGCTCTGTGCAACCTCGTCGCCTCGACGCTGCGCCTCAAGACCGAGGAGAAGCAAAAGCTGCTCGAGCTTGACGATGTCCACGCGCGCCTGCGCGAGATCTCGGCGATCCTGAACCGGGAGCTGGAGGTCTTCGAGCTCGGTTCGAAGATCCAGTCGCAGGTGCAGGAGGAGATGGAGAAGGGGCAGCGCGAGTTCTTCCTCCGCCAGCAGCTGAAGGCGATCCAGGAGGAGCTGGGCGAGGGCGACGCCGAGCAGGCCGAGATCAACGAGCTGCGCGCCCGCTTCGCCGAGATGGACCTGCCCGAGGATGCGCGAAAGGCGGCGGACCGCGAGCTGGCGCGGCTCGAGAAGCTGCCTGCCGCCGCCGCCGAGTACGGCGTCATCCGCACGTACCTGGACTGGCTCGTCACCCTGCCTTGGGACAAGACGACACCCGACAACCTCGACCTCAAGCAGGCCAAGAAGGTGCTGGACGAGGACCACTTCGATCTCGAGAAGGTCAAGGAGCGGATCCTCGAGTACCTCGCCGTCTCGAAGCTGAAGAACGACCTCTCCGGGCCGATCCTCTGCTTCGTCGGCCCCCCGGGCGTCGGCAAGACGTCGCTCGGCCACTCGATCGCGCGCACGCTCGGACGCAAGTTCCAGCGGCTCTCGGTCGGCGGCGTCCGCGACGAGGCGGAGATCCGCGGCCACCGGCGCACCTACATCGGGGCCATGCCCGGCACGATCATCCGCGCGATCCGCGACGCCGAGTCGCTGAACCCGGTGGTGCTGATCGACGAGATCGACAAGATGGGCGCCGACTTCCGCGGCGACCCGGCGAGCGCGATGCTCGAGGTGCTCGATCCCGAGCAGAACAAGAACTTCCGCGACCACTATCTCGACCTCCCCTTCGACCTTTCGAAGGTTCTGTTCATCTGCACCGCGAACACGCTCGACACGATCCCGAGCCCTCTGCTCGACCGGATGGATGTGATTCACCTGTCCGGCTACACGGAGGACGAGAAGTTCGGGATCGCCAGGAAGTACCTCGTTCCGAAGCAGTTCGAGGCGCACGGGCTCGGCGGCGGCCAGGTGGCGATCTCCGACAAGGCGCTGCGCCTGATCATCCGGGAGTACACGCGCGAGGCGGGCGTCCGGAATCTCGAGCGGCAGATCGCCGCCGTCCTGCGCAAGGCCGCGCGCGAGGTCGCGGAGGGCAAGATGAAGGCGAAGACGCTCCGGATCGACGAGCGGCGCGCGCGCAACTGGCTCGGACCCCGGCGGTTCTCGGGCGAGGTGCGCAAGCGAACGTCCGAGCCGGGCGTCGCGACCGGGCTCGCGTTCACGGCGGTCGGCGGCGACGTCCTCTTCATCGAGGCAACCGCGTATCCGGGGAAGGGCCGCCTGACGATCACCGGCCAGCTCGGCGAGGTGATGCAGGAGTCGGCGCAGGCCGCGCTGTCCTGGGTGCGCTCGCACGCCGAGACGCTCGGAGTCGAGCCGACGTGGTTCACGGAGCACGACATCCACGTTCACGTGCCCGCCGGCGCGGTCCCCAAGGACGGCCCGTCCGCCGGGGTGACGATGGCGACCGCGATCGCCTCGCTCGTCCGCGGCGAGCCGGTCTCCGAGGACGTCGGCATGACCGGCGAGATCACGCTCACGGGGCAGGTGCTGCCGATCGGCGGCGTGCGCGAGAAGGTACTCGCGGCCGAGCGTGCCGGGCTCAAGCGCGTGATCGTCCCGAGCGAGAACGAGCCGGATCTCGAGGAGCTGCCGCCCGAGACGAAGAAGGAGCTCGAATTCGTCCTCGTCGACTCGATCGACGAGGTCTTCGAGGCGGCGTTCGAGGGCCGGCCTCGATCGTCCCGGCCGAAACCAGTTGCGGTGGACGAGCGGGAACGCGCCGCTAGGTCAGCCTGAAGCTCCGCAGTAGCTCGTCACATGGCTCCGTGTCGCCCTTCTGCTCGAAGCGACAGAGGAGGAAGTACTCCGTTTTGCCACGGAGGACGAAGACGATTCGCTCGATCAGCTGCGTTCCCTTCGCCTCGAACTCGAACTCGTAGCGCCGGGCCTGCCGTCCCGCAATCTCTACCGTCTCCGACGACATGATCGACCCGTGCTGCTGCGCCGCCAGACCGGTGGCGAGGCGGTCGAGCTCCTTCACAACCTTCGCGCTCAGCTTCTCTTTGGCGCTGCGGATCAAGGGAAAACGCGAGACGGACACGAGCGCGAGACTCTTCCCACCTTCGGCGGCCTGCACCTGCCGTCCGCTGCGCACGACCGTCCACCCGGCGGGCGCCTCGAACGTGTAGCCGTTGCCGCGAACGACCTGCGCCGGAGCCTCCTTCTTCCCCCCGCCGCCGCAGCCCGAGAACACCAGAACCGCAGAGAGAACCGCCAGTTTGCAAGGATTGGCGCGGGGTACCAAAGGGTTCACACCCAGCGAAAGGACGATCCACGCATGGCCAAGACCACGGACAAGCTATTGGACAAGACGGGTGGCGCGCGTCCGTACATCGAGCGCGCCTTCACCGACGAGGACCTGCGGGACAACGTCCGCAACGCCTTCGAGTCCGCTCGGGAGGTCTACAACGAGCTCCTCGGCGGGCGCGGTGCGATTCCGCTCGCGACCCGCGTGGCCACCGACAAGGACATCCAGGAGCGCCTGAAGGAGGCGATCGACGAGCTCCGCCAGGCAGCCGACCGCGTCCAGGGGAAGAGGGAACACGGCGCGCGCAACACGCTGCTGCTCGTGACGGGGATCGCGCTCGGGATTCTCTTCAACCCGGTTTCCGGCGCGCAGACCCGCAAGTGGCTCTCCGACACCCTCTTCGGGTCGAGCGACGAGTTCACGTACCAAGGCGGGGGCAACTCGGGCGCTGGCAGCAGTTCGTAGCTAGTGCGGCAGGTTGGCGGCTAGGAGCTTCTTCTTTGCCGCCGGCTTGCCTGCGGGCGAGAAAGTCCCCGACTTGATCACATAGGCGTCGGCCTTGAGCGCTACCGGCGCGAGCGCGCGCTGGAGCGAGCCGGGGTCGAGCCCGTCCGCGGTCGAGATGTCGTTCGCGGCGATCAGGATGGCGCCGGGTTTCGGCGCCGTGCCGGCGCGCTTCGGCGCCCACGCATTCCCGCCGTCGAAGCTGACGTCCTGCAGGTGCTTCCAGGCCAGTAGATACGAGGTGGGATTGACGGCCCCGTCATAGCCGAGGCCGAGCAGGCCGACCGGATGGATCTCGAAGTGGAGGTGGTAGGGCGTGCCCTCCGCGTCGCCCGTGTTGCCGACGAAGCCGAGCACGGCCCCGGCATTGACCCGGTTTCCGTTGATCGCGAGCGGCGAGAACGCGGACAGGTGTGCGTAGTAGAAGAGGTTGCCCTGGCCGTCGCGGAGCCAGAGCCGGTTGCCGCCGACCTCGTTCCAGCCGACCGAGAAGACGGTCCCCGAGGCGACTGCGAGGATGGGCGCGCCGAGCGGGGCGAAGATGTCGTCCCCGTGGTGCCAGTTCCCGGAGACGTCGCCACGGAAGGCCCCGAAGGTGTCCGTGAACGACGAGGGGCCGTAGACCGGGAAGACGTAGCCGCCCGCGGTCAGCTTTGGCGTGATCTCGGGGGGTTGCAGGATCGGCGGGATTCCGGGCTTTCCCTCCGGCGCGGGAGCCTGCTTGGCGCCCTTCTTGTTCTTCCTCGGCGTCGTCGGGACGGTCACCGGCGCCGGCGGCGCGGCCTGCGCGGCGACCTCCGCATAGCCGACCAGGATCGTCGTCCCGGCAGGGAGCCCGCCGTGATCGGCGGTCAGGCGGATCTCGAGCGCGGTGACGCTGCCGCGGTAGCCCGTCGCGGCGGAGCCGCTGGCGCCGCCCTGGACCGTTGAGAGCGAGCCCCAGTCGGCGAGCGGGACGCTCGCTCCACTCCCGACCGCCTGGCCGAGCGCCGTCAGATCGTTGACCGCTGAGCCGTCGATGTCGCCGGTGGCCGCTCCGGCGCGCGCGTTCGCGTGCGCGTGGGCGACGATGCTCCCGGCCGTGATCTCGCCGTTGAAGACGGAGAGGCCGCTGACCTCCGCCGAAGCGCTCGCGTTCGCCTCGCTCCCGGAGACCGCGGAGACGCTCGCGTTCGCCGATCCCGTCGTGACGACGTCGTTGTAGTTGAAGCTGCCGGTGAACAGCACGGCGTCATGGGGCGCCGAAAGGGTTGGCGTGCCGGCCTCGGGCTGGTTCGGCACGAGGACGCGGATCCCGTAAGCGCGCGCCGTCGCACCGGACGCCCGCGCGCCATCGCCCGACGCCTCGGCGGAGGCAGATGTCAGCAGTGTCAGGGCGACGAGCAGGCCGAGCGGCGTCCGCTTGAGCACGGGTTCCCCATTATGCAAGCAGGGGAGCCCGGAGCAAGGGCGACTCGTTCGCGCTCTGAAGGCCCTCGGTCGTCGTTGACCGAGGGAGCGGGTTTAGACGGACGCGCGGGCAGAGCCCGCACGTCCTCTACGCGGCGTCGCCGAGTCGACGCCTTAGGTGACTATTCGTTCGTGAGTTGCCGGCGAGCGAACTCGCGGAACCGCTCGCGCGCGTCCTCGTCCGGACCCAGCGGCTCGTCGTCGGCGTACTTCGGGTCGGCGGCGATCTCCTCGGCGACCGCCCGCACCTCGCGGACGAGCTCCTCGCGGTGCTTCGGCTCGCGGAGCAGCATCTCCACCCACGTGTCGGAACCGTCGTACGGCGGCAGATCGTGGTCGAACAGCATCTGCCCAAGGGCGATCCCCACGCGGATATAGGCGAAGGTCCGGAAGGCGAGGATCCGGTGCGGCGAGCCGACGAGGCGCTCGATCTCCGGATCGTCCTCCTGGATCTTCTGGACGACGCGCCCGATCGGCTCGTCGACGAGCGGGAGCCAGATCTCCTCCGGGCCGGCCACGGAGAAAGGATAGTTAGGTCCTTCGGCGGGCGCGCCAGGCGATCTGCGCCGCGATCAAGACGAGCAGCCCGGCGAAGAGACGGCGCAACGTGCGATCTGCCAGCGCCTCGGCGAGCGCGACGCCTCCCTGGGCCGACGCCGCCGCCGCGAGGCCGACGACGAGCGCGGCCTGCCACCGAACGTTGCCGTAGCGGCTTTGCCGCCACGTGCCCGCGGCGACCGTGGGCAGGATCGCGAGCAGCGACGTCCCGGTCGCGTCGTGGTGCGAGAGCCCGAGCGCCACGAGCGTCGGCACGAACAGGATCCCACCCCCGACGCCGAACATTCCGGCCAGGACGCCTGCGACAAGGCCGAGCGCGACAGCGAGGGCGTACGTCACTTCACGAACAACCAGACGGCGATGCCGACGATGAACGCGGCGAAGAGCAGCTCGACAGTGCGCACATGGATTCGCTGCTGGAGCGCCGTCCCCCCGAGCGCACCGACTGCCGCGGGCAGACCGACGAGTGCCGCATATCCGGGCCTGATGTCGCCGTGGAACCAGTACGCGATCACGCCCGACAGGGCGGTGACGCCGATGGCGGCAAGCGAGGTGGCGGTCGCGCTGCGTGCATCCCAGGCACACAGCAGCAGGAGCAGCGGCACGATCACGATCCCGCCTCCGACCCCGAACAACGCGCTGAAGAACCCGGCGACGAGGCCGATGAGGACGAGCCGCACCGACTTATCCTACGGCGCATGGACCTGGTCGCCCGGCTGGCGGAGGATCCTCGGCGGGCGGCGATCCTGCTCGACGTCGACGGCGCGCTCGCGCCGATCGTGCCCCGTCCCGAGGACGCGCGCGTCCCACCCGGGACGCAGGAGGAGCTCCGCCGCCTGCACGGCCGCTACGCCCTCGTCGCCTGCGTCAGCGGCCGGGCCGGGGACGACGCGCAGCGGATCGTGGGCGTGCCAGAGCTGGTCTACGTGGGCAACCACGGACTCGAGCTCGAGCCGGAGTCACACGTCTGGGGCGAGCGGCTCCTGCGCTTCCTGGCCGACGTCGACTGGCCGGACCTCGAGGACAAAGGCCTGACCGCCTCGCTCCACTACCGGAACGCGCCGGATCAGGACGCGGCGCGGGCGGAGCTGGAGGAGATCGCCGGGCGTGCGCGCAAGGCCGGTTTCGTGGCGCGGTTCGGACGCAAGGTGCTGGAGATCCTGCCGCCGCTCGAAGCCAACAAGGGTACCGCGGTCCGCCGGCTCCTCTCAGAGCGCGGGATCGAGCGGGCGCTCTACGCCGGCGATGACACGACCGACCTCGACGCGTTCCGGGCGCTCGACCCGCTCGAGCTGGGCGTCCGCGTAGCCGTCACCTCGCCAGAAGGCCCCCCCGAGCTCGCCGAGGCGGCCGACATCGTGGTGAACGGCCCGCCCGCGCTCCTCGACCTCCTACGCCGCCTCTAGCGCGCGATGCGCTCCTCGGTTTCGGCATCGAAGAGGTAGAGCTTCGCCCTTGAGAGGACGAACGTGACGTTGTCCCCGGCGCTCACCTTCTCCTCTACCGGCAGCTTCGCTTGAAGCGTCCGGTCTTTCCGTGCGAAGTGCACCAGCTGCTCGTCGCCGAGGTACTCGACCACCTCCACCTCTCCGTCGAAGGCGATCGTGTCGCCGCTGGCGCCGTTCCTCCTGATCCGGATGTGCTCCGGCCGGAAGCCGGCGATCCGGTCGTCGCCGCCGACACCCTCGAGCACACTCGCCGGGACGAGGTTCATCGCGGGCGAACCGATGAATCCGGCCACGAACACGTTCGCCGGCTGCTCGTAGAGCTCTTCGGGGGATCCCACCTGCTGGAGGATGCCCAGGCGCATGACCGCGATCCGGTCGCCCATCGTCATCGCCTCGACCTGGTCGTGCGTGACGTAGATGGTCGTCGTGTCCAGCTCACGCTGAAGCTTCAGGATCTCGGCGCGCGTCTGGACGCGGAGCTTCGCGTCGAGGTTCGAGAGCGGCTCGTCCATCAGGAAGGCAGACGGCTCACGGACGATCGCGCGGCCGAGCGCGACTCGCTGCCGCTGGCCGCCCGAGAGCTGCTTCGGCTTGCGCTTGATCAGCGGGTCGAGGTCGAGGATCTCCGCCGCCTTGCGCACCCGCCGGTCGATGTCCTTTTTCGGCACCTTCTGGTTGCGCAGACCGAAAGCAAGGTTGTCGTAGACCGTCATGTGCGGGTAGAGCGCGTACGACTGGAACACCATCGCGATGTCCCGCGACTGCGGCGCGACGTTGTTGACGATGCGCTCGCCGATCAGGATCCGTCCGTCCGTCACTTTCTCGAGCCCCGCCAGCATGCGCAGCGCGGTGCTCTTGCCGCACCCCGACGGGCCTACGAGCACCATGAACTCGCCGTCGGCGATGTCGAGCGTCAGCTCGTTGACCGCGGTCGTGCCGTCGAAGCTCTTGGTGACGTGGTCGTAGGTGACGTTCGCCATTCGGCCTCCTGTCGTCGCCTCGCTGCGGGATCGTAACGTGAGAATGCCAGCCACGTGAGCCCGCTGCCGTATCGCCTCGAACGCCTGGGCGTGGTGATGGAGCCCGACCCGGCCGACGCGCGCGAGGCCTGGGGTGTCCTGAATCCGGCCGCGGCGCGCGATCCCGCAGGCGACCTGTATCTCTTCCCGCGGCTCGTCGCGGAGGGCAACTACTCGCGGATCGGCCGTGCGCGGGTCCGCTTCGAGCACGACAGGCCTGTCGGAGTCGAGCGGCTCGGGATCGCACTCGAGCCGCTGGAGCCGTGGGAGGCCAGGGGCGTCGAGGATCCGCGCGTCACGTTCGTCCGGCGCCTCGGCCTCTACCTGATGGCATACACGGGTTACGGACCCGAGGGGCCGCGGGTCGCGATCGCGGCGTCGTCGGATCTCGAGCGGTGGGAGCGGTACGGGCTCGCACGCTTCGGTTCCGGTCTGGATGCGTTCGCCAACAAGGACGGTGCGTTCTTCCCGGAGCTCGTCGCGGGCCCCGACGGACACCCTGCCTACGCGTTCATCCATCGGCCGGCGAACGAGGAGCGGCCGGGCATCTGGGTCTCCTTCACCCCGGCGGACGAGGTGGAGCGCGATCCGCGGTCGATCGTGCGGCCCGGCAGGCACCGGCCGGTCGCGTATCCGGAGCAGCCGTGGGAGGAGCTCAAGATCGGCGCCGGCCCGCCGCCGCTGCGCACGCCGGAGGGCTGGCTCCTCGTCTATCACGGCGTCTCCGGCAAGCTCGTTCCCGGTACCGACCTCCAGCCGGCCCTCCGCTACTCCGCCGGTGCGTTGCTCCTCGACCCGGACGAGATCTGGCGGGTGACCGCCCGGACGCGCGAGCCGCTGCTCGAGCCCGAGACAGTCGAGGAGCAGATGGGCATCGTCCCAAACGTCGTCTTCCCGACGGGCCTCGACGAACGGGGCGACGGAACCGCGGACGTCTACTACGGGATGGCCGATTCCCGCATCGGCGTCGCCCGCCTCATTCGGCGAGGGGATCCCGCAGCGGACTCCGAGGGAGCGCAAAGTGGGCGGCCGCAAGGAACGAGTAGGCGATCGTGAGCGTCAGGAACGGCAACACCCCGGCGGCGAGTCCGAGGGCGTTCACGACGGCGAGCGACAACGCGAACCCGATCGTGGCGAGCGGCCGCCGCAGGAAGTCGCTCAACGCATCGCCTATGAGCTGACCGAGCGGCCGCTCGCGATCGTGCACGACTCGAGGCCAGAGGACGAGTTGCACGAGCACGAACACGACCAGCACGTCGACGACGAAGATGGTGAACAGCCAGCGCTCGCTGCCGTAGAAACGCAGTGCGATCAGAGCCAGCAACGCGGCTGCGAGGTTCACGACCGCGAGCACGAGTCCCCGGCGCCAGTGGAGCCGCAGACCGACGACCGCATCGCCGAAGCGAAGCTCGTCCTCCTGCGCGAGCCGTACCGCGCAGTGCATGAGCGCCGCTGCGAGCGGACCGACGAGCAGGAGCAGCAGTACGAGAATCGGCAGGACCCACACGATCGCGTAGACGATCGAGAGCACGACCGCCGACAGCGCCGTGTTGAATGCGGCGAGCCGCCAGGACTGGTGGTAGAAGTCGACGGCGGCCGCGCGCAGCGACCGACCGGGGCTCAACCCTTCACGCCGGCCGCGGTGACACCCGCGACGAAGTACCGCTGGAAGAACACGTAGATCGCCGCGATCGGGATGATGGCGATCACGCTCGCGGCCATCAGCTCGGGCCACTGAGTCGCGTACTGCGTCTTGAACTGGAAGATGCCGAGCGGCAGCGTGTACAGGTCCTGGTTGCCGAGGAAGATGACGAGCGGCCAGAAGAAGTCGTTCCACGTCCCCTGGAAGGTGAGGATCGTGATGGCCGCCAGTGCGGGGCCGGCGAGCGGAAGCATCACGCGCCAGTACGTCTTGAAGTAGCCCGCAGCGTCGAGCTTGGCCGCCTCCTCGTAGTCCTTGGGGATCGTCAGGAAGTACTGCCGCATCAGGAAGAGGCTCGTGGCACTGACGAGGTTGATGATGAAATAGCCCTGATAGGTGCCGATCAAGGAAACGTGGAGCACCGGGAAGCTGGTCAGCATCTGGAAGACCGGCACGAGCCGGAGCTCGTTCGGGATCATCAGCGTCCCGAGAACGAGGAAGAACAGCGCCTCTCGCCCGGGAAAGCGGAGTCGCGCGAACGCGTAGCCCCCCAGGGACGAGAGGAAGAGATTCGTGAGCGTGACGACGCCCGCGATGAAGAAGCTGTTCCCGAGGTAGCGCTTGAAGTTGAAGCTCGTGAGCGCGTTGTCGTACGCGTGCAGGCTCGGGTGCTTGGGCAGGAGATTGAACCCGACGCTCTCCGGCAGGGTCTTCAGCGACGTCGAGACGCTCCAGAAGAACGGGACGAAGAAGAGCAGCGCAACGAGAAAGAGGATGACGTAGACGATCAGCCGCCGCGTACGCTCCCCACGCTCGCGGCCGGGAATCTCGGGCGGTGGCGTCCCAATGGCCGTCTCACCTTCGCGGGCGAGCTGTTCGGCGGCGACGACCGGCGGGACGGCTGGGAGGCGGTCGTGGGACGAGTCGGTCATCAGGCGATCTCGGCGCGGCCGAAGAGCAGCCGCTGGATGAAGGTCAGGGTGAAGATGATCGCAAAGAGGATGAGCCCGACCGCGGCGGCGTAGCCGAACCTCACGTCGTTGATCGCGGTGTTGAACAGGTAGAGGACGATCGTCATCGTCGAGTAGTTCGGGCCACCGCTCCCGCCCGAGACGAAGAAGGCCTGATCGAAAACCTGCAGCGCCCCAATCACCGAAACGACCGCGACGAAGAAGTGACCGGGCTTCAGCAGCGGAAACGTGATCTTCCAGAACGTTCGCCACGCGCCGGCGCCATCGATTGCGGCGGCCTCGTAGACGTCCGTCGGGATCGACTGGAGCGACGCGAGGTAGAAGAGCATCATCGTCCCCGAGGTCGTCCAGACGTTGAGCCCCATGATCGACCAGAGCGCGGTGCTCGACTCGCCGAACCAGGAGTGGTCGTAGGAACTGCCGCGAATCCCGCCGATCGCAGCGTTGAGGAGGCCGTCGGAAGCGAGGATGTAGGAGGCGACGGCCGTGATCGCGATCGAGCCGGCGATCGAGGGGAAGTAGAACGCGGCCCGGAAGAAGGTCCGGAACCGAAGGGCATTGTTGACCGTGACGGCGAGCGCCAGTCCGAGCGCCATCTGCGACGGAACGACCACCGCCGTGTACTTCAGCGAGTTCTTCAGAGCCTTGTGGAAGAGGAAGTCGTGGTACGCCTCGCGGTAGTTACCGAGGCCGACGTTGCTGATCCTTCCCAGCGCGCCCCAGTCGAAGAAGCTGATGTAGGCGGCGTAGCCGAGCGGATACATGAAGAAGATCAGGAAGCTCAGGATCGGCAGCGCGACGAAGCCGTAGCCGACGAGCGCTTCCTTGAAGCCCTCGGAGCCGAGCGTCTTGCCACGCTGTCTTTTCGCGATCGCTGCCACGCCGCCGCCCCCGAGGTTGACGCCCTCCCCCGCGCCTCAGCGCGCGGGGGAGGAACGTCGGCTGTCGCTTACTTCGCGGACTGAGCCTCGCTCTGGATGCGGGAAAGCATGTCGTTGACCGACTCCTTCCCCTCCATCACAGCGCTGAGCTCGTTGTTGGCCACCGTCCAGACCTTGTCCCAGCCGGCCGGCCAGTTCCAAACGTGCGCGTACCGCGCCTCGGCCAGCAGGGGCGCCCGGCTCGGGGCCGGGAAGTTGACCTTGACGTCCGAGCGCGCCGGCAGCGCCAGGCCCTTGCTCGTCCAGAGCTTCATCCCGTCCTTGCCGGTCAGGTAGGTGATCAGGACCCAAGCCGCCTGCTTGTTCTTGGAGGCCGGGCTCGTCGAGTACGAGACCGTGAACGCCAGCGTCGCCTTCGTCTTCCCCTTGGGCAGCGGGAAGAACTTCCAGCGCACGCTCGGGAACGTGTCGGGCAGGTACGGGAACGCCCAGTTGCCCTCGAACGCGATCGCGGCCTTCTCTTTGCCGAGCGCCTCGCCGCACCAGCCGGCGCCGAGCTTGGCCGGGGTGTCACCGAGACCGTCCTTCTGCAGCTGGACGTAGAAGTTCATCGCCGACCTGACGGCCGCGGACGTGAACGTCGGCTTGCCCTTCGTGAACGGGTTGCCCTTGTTCTGGTAGACGAACGCGAGCGCCCGCTGCCACTCGGCCGAGAGGCAGAGCGGCTTCGCCGTGCCGGTCATCAGCGGCTTCAGCTTCTGAGCCACGGAACGAAGCTGCGCCCAGGTGGTCGGCGCCTTGGCGCCGGCCTTCTGGAGCAGGTCGAGGTTGATCTCCATCCCGAGCGGCGACCAGTCCTTCGGGAAGCCGTAGATGTGCCCCTTCGCCTTGAACGCTGCGAGCAGGCGGGGATAGAACGGCTTCGTCGAGAACTTCGTCGACGAGATGTACTTGTCGAGCGGGGCGATCAGCCCCTGCGAGATCCACGTCGATGCCTTCTCCGAGTTGAGGTAGAAGACGTCCGGCGGCTTGCGGGCGGAGAACTTCGCCAGCATCGCCTGGTCGTAGTTCGGAATCGCGTCGTACTTGACCTTGATCTTCGGATACTTCCTCTGGAACGCCGCGACCACCTGCTTCAGCAGCGTCTCCTCCGTCGTGCTGACCGACCACCCCGTCAGCGTCACCGTTCCGGATGCTGCGGTGGCGGCCTGCGGGTGTGTCGTCTTACCCTGTGACGTGCTCGCGAGAATCGCGGCCGCTATGGCCACGACCGGCACCGCTAGCACGATCAGGCGTTTCCGCATGCTGTCCCTCCCTTCATGAGGCGACTGTCCCGAGGGACTGACCCCTGGAACACAAAGGAGAGCGTGGACCAATGCCACCCAAGACCGCTGCCCCGAAGAGGCTCGCGCTCCCCCATCACGACCATACAACTACCGCATATGGGCCGAATCAAATCCCAGCCTTGATCGCGTTCCAGGCGCGCTCCACGTCGTCCTCCGTGGTGCGCTCGTTCCCGACGGCCAGGCGGAGGACGTATCGCCCGTTCAGGCGCGTGTGCGAGATGAAGAGCTCGCCGCTCGCGTTCACGTGCTCGAGGATGGCCTCGTTCTCCTCGTCGGAGCCCTCACGCCGGAAACAGACGACCGAGAATGGTCGCGGCGCACACAGCTCCCACCCCGGTTCGCTTGCGACCCAGCTCTCGAACAGGTCCGCCAGGCGGATCGCCTCCCGGATTCGGGCCTGCAGACCTTCGCGGCCGTAGCAGCGGAGGACGGCCCAGAGCTTGAGCGAGCGGAAGCGGCGCCCGAGCGCGGGCCCGTAGTCGGAGATGTTCTCGACCTCGTCGCGGGTGCGCAGGTACTCGGGCACGAGGCTGAAGGCAGCGCGCAGCGCCTCGGGGCGCTGCGTCCACAGCAGCGAGCAGTCCATCGGCGTGAACAGCCACTTGTGTGCGTTGACGACGAGCGAGTCGGCCCGCTCGACGCCGGCCTGCGACCAGCGGAGCTCGGGGCAGACCCACGCCGCTCCCGCATAGGCGGCGTCGACGTGGAGCCAGACGCCGGCCGTCGCACAGGCATCGGCGATCGCCGGGAGCGGATCGACGGACGTCGTCGAGGTGGTGCCGACCGTCGCGACCACCGCGGCCGCATCGGTGAGGTCGAGCGCGTCCGCCCTGAGCCGAAACTCGTCGTCGGTCGGGATCTTGCGGGTCTCCAGCCCGAGCAGCCGCGCCCCGCGCTCGACCGAGGAATGGGCCTCCTCGGAGCAGACGACGACGTGGCCGCCGGTCGCCTCGCGCGCGGCCGCCAGAGCCGCGATCGTCGAGACCGAAGCCGTGTCCTCGATGTGCCCGTGCCAGCCGGCCGGCAGACCGAGCAACTGCGCCGTCCAGTCGAGCGTGAGCGACTCGAGCTCCGCCGAGGCGGGCGAGGTGCGCCAGAGGATGCCGACGTTGTTGAGCGTCGCGGCGAGGAGCTCGGCGAGAATTCCGGGCTCGGAGCCGCTGACCGCGAAGTAGGCGAAGAAGCGCGGGCTCTGCCAGTGCGTGATCCCCGGCAGGAGGATCTCGTCCAGGTCGCGGAGCACATCGGCGAACGGCTCCGGCCGCTCGGGCGGTTCGGCCGGAAGCCGAGCCCGAATCTCGCCCGGCTTGACCTGCGCGAGGACCGGATACTTTCCCACCCGCTCGAGATAGCGGGCGGCCCACTCGACTGCCGCCAACCCGTCGTCCCGGAAAGCCACACCCAACCCTTACAGATCGGCGCTACCGTCGATGGGGTGGGGATCGTCGCTCTGCTGGCCGCCTCGGTCGCCGCCGGCGCGACTGCCGGCGCGGCGCAGCCACCGCCGATCTTGTTCACCAGCGACCGTCCGGACTACGACCTCGTCGCGCTGCGTCTCGACGGAGGTTCCCAGCTGCGGCTGACGCGCGGCTTCCCCCAGGACGAGCAGCCCGCGTGGTCGCCCGACGGCACGCGGATCGCATTCACCCGGGACAGCACGTGCTCGGCTCTCCCCCGACCTACCGACCGAAGAGGAAGCGGGGCGTGGTCGCCCGACGGGAGGCGGATCGCGTTCCGCCTCCGGGATCGCCACGGCTGCTTCCTTGCTCTGCGGTGGCCGGCCACCGGCCGGACGCTCCGCCTCGCACACGTGAGCGGGCCCGCGAGCTGCAGCGATCGACCCGCGTGGTCGCGTGACGGCCGCCGGATCGTCTACGCAAGCGCGAGCGACCTCTGGACGATCGCCAGCGGGGGCGGCCGTCCTGTCCGTATCACGAGCACACCGAAGGCCGTGGAGCTCGGGCCTCGCTGGAGGCCGGATGGAACGCTCACCTATCACGACCGCGCCAGCATCTGGCTTCTGGCCGCGGGCGGCACCCCGGCCGTGCTCGTGGCCGCCGGTCAGACGTTCGCGTGGTCCCATCGCGGCGGCCGACTCGCCTATATCGATGCGTCGGGCTCGCTCGTAGTGCGGTCGCCGGCCGGCGACGACACGACGCTCGTCAGCTTCCCCGGCACCGACGAGACCGGCGATTTCGCCACTGATCCATCCTGGTCGCCCGACGACCGCCGGATCGCGTTCACCGTCCCACCCGATCCGTCCGATCGGTTCGGCGAGCCCAGCGTCGCCGTCATCGACGTCGCAAGCCGCCGTCTGCACGTCGTCGCGGAGAGCGGCGACCAGTGGGGGTCGTGGTCGCCCGACTCGCGCGGCTGAGGCTTACTTCAGCAGCTTCTCGATCTGCGGCCAGGTGCGCGTGTTCAGCACCTGCTCCTTCGTCAGCCAGGCGCGGCGGGCCTGGGCAACGCCGACCTCGATATGCGCAAGGGCTCGGAGCTCGTGCGCGTCGGTGTTGACGGCGATCTTCACTCCCGCTTCGCCCGCCGGCCGCGCGTGCGTGTCCCGGACGTCGAGCCGGTTCGGTCGCGAGTTGATCTCCAGGAAGGTGCCCGTTTCCACCGCCTTCTGTATGACCCGCTCGATGTTCACGTCCGCTGGCTCGCGGAGGTTGATCTTGCGGGCGGTGAGGTGCCCGATGCAGTGGACGTGCGGGTTGTCCATCGCGGCCATGACGCGCTCGGTGGGATTGCGGTCGAACGCGGCGTGGAGCGACGCCATCACCCAGTCGCGCTCCGCGAGCGCCTCATCGGGCAGCGTGAGCGAGCCGTCGATCTTGATGTTGACCTCGATGCCTTTCAGGATCCGGAACGGGGCGAGGCGCTCGTTCAGCGCGTCGACGTCAACGTCCTGCTCGGCCAGCGTCCCACGCGGGTGGTCGGTGATCGCGAGATACTCGTAGCCGCGCTCGCGGGCCGCGAGCGCCATCTGCTCGAGCGTGTGCTTCCCGTCCGACCACGTCGAGTGGCAGTGGAGGTCGCCGCGGATGTCCTTCAACTCGACGAGCTTCGGCAGCTCGCCCTTCCGGGCGGCCTCGAGCTCCCCGGCGTTCTCGCGCAGCTCCGGAGGGATGAACTGGTAGCCGAGCCGGTCGTAGACACCGCGCTCGGTCGCGTAGCGGAGCTCCTTGCCGGTCTCGACGACGGTGATCGAGTATTCGGAGACCGAGAGCCCGTCCTTGACGGCGCGCTCGCGCAGGGCGAGATTGTGGTGCTTGGAGCCGGTGAAGTGCTGGAGCAGGTTCCCGTACGACTCCGGCGGGACGACGCGCAGGTCGAAGCGAAAACCTTCGTTCGACAGGACGGTCGCCTTGCTGGGGCCCTTGGCGGCGACCTCGATCACCCAGCTCAGCTTCGTGAAGTAGTCGATCAGCGCCTCCGGGTTCTTCGCCGTGGCGATGATGTCGAGGTCGCGGAACGTCTCGCGGCGCCGCCGGGCGCTGCCAGCCTCGGAAACCTCGACCGCAGCCGGGTGCTCGCGGAGCACCGAGACGACGGCGAGGAGCGCCGGCAGGCCGTCGCCCAGGAGCCGCCGGTCGGACGGCTCCTGCTTCTTCTCGGCCAGCGCCTTCAGGATCCGCTCCTCGGACTTCGCCCCCAGGCCCGCGAGCGTGCGGATCTGCTCGGCCTGCGCCGCCTGCTTCAGCTCCTCGATCGTGGTGACGCCGAGCTCCTTCCAGATCCGGGCCGCCGTCTTCGGCCCGAGGCCCGGCAGCCGCATGAACAGCACGACCTCAGGCGGCACGATGTTCTTGCGCTTCGTCAGGGCGTGCATCTCGCCGTCCTCGACGACCTGGACGATCTTCTCCTCGATCGTCTTGCCGATCCCCGAGAGCTCCTTCGCGCGGCCGGCGAGCGCGAGCTCGGCTACGGAGCCCGCCGTTTCCCTGATCCGCTGCGCCGCGCGACGATACGCAAGTACGCGAAAAGAGGCCTCGCCTTCGAGCTCGAGGAGGTCGGAGAGAAGCTCGAGCTGCTCCGCGAGGTCGGCATTCCGGGGCAGCGCCTTCGACACTTCCGCACTATACGCCGGTGCAAGCGACCGTCTGCCTGCCCACCTACAACGAGCGCGAGAACGTCGAGCCGATGGTGCGAGCGCTCGGCGAGCACGGCGTGCGCGTGCTCGTGATCGACGACAAGTCGCCGGATGGGACCGGCGAGATCGCCGACCGGCTGGCCGCGGAGCTCGACTACGTCGACGTCCTCCACCGCGAGCGAAAGGAGGGTTTGGGGCCGGCCTATCTGGCCGGCTTTCGGCGTGCGCTGGCCGATGGAGCCGAGCTCGTCCTGGAGATGGACTGCGACTTCTCCCACAACCCCGCGGACGTTCCGCGGCTGATCGCAAGGGCCGAGGAGGGCGCCGACCTCGTGCTTGGCTCACGCTACGTCGGGGGCGGCAGCATCGGCAGCTGGGGGCCGCTGCGGCGCTTCGTCTCGGCCGGCGGCTCCTGGTATGCGCGGGTGCTGCTGGGAACGCACTTCCGCGATCTCACCGGCGGCTTCAAGTGCTACCGGCGACGCGTCCTGGAGACGATCGACCTGGACGCGATCACGAGCAAGGGATACGCCTTCCAGATCGAGACGACGTACCGCGCGCTGCGTGCCGGTTTCCGCGTCGTCGAGGTGCCGATCCACTTCGTCGACCGCGAGGTGGGCGGTTCGAAGATGAGCCGCGCGATCGTGGCCGAGGCCGTGTGGAAGGTGCCGGCCCTCCGCCTCGCGGCGCTCCTCGGCCGCCTCTAACAGCCATGGCCGAACCGGATGGGTCAGACCCAGGTGTGACAAGAGTGCGCCGTTTGATCCACAGGCGGATCGCCTGGAAGGCGCCGCCTTCGTCTCCCCAACGGCCGTGGCCGGACCGGATGGGTCAGACCCAGGTGTGACGAGAGTGTGACGTTCCGTCCACAGGGTGCCTTTGCGGCCATGGCCGGGGACAGTCCCCGGACGTGTCCGGAGGAGGCATGGCCGGGCTACTCTGCGCGTGTGTTCGAGGTCACCGACGACACGTTCGACCGCGACGTCCTCCAGGCGGACATGCCGGTCGTGCTCGATTTCTGGGCGCCCTGGTGCGGGCCCTGCCGGAAGGTGGAGCCGATCCTCGAGCAACTCGAGACCGAGGCTCGCGGCCGAGTCGAGTTCGCCAAGGTGAACATCGACGAGAACCCGCTCGTCGCGGCGCGCTATGGCGTCCTCTCGATCCCGACCGCGATCGTCTTCGCCGATGGCGAGCCCCGCGACACGCTCATCGGCGCCCGCCCGCGCAAGCACTACGAGCGGGCCCTCCAAGCCTGGCTGTAGGACCTCCCCGACGCGGTCTTGCGCGTAGACAGGATGTGCACCGCGCGCCGCTCGTTCTACTCGTTTTCGTCCTAGCCTCGGTTGCGCACGGAGCCGTGCAGCGCGGCACCGAGGGCGACGACACGCTGATCGGAACCGCCGCCGCCGACCGTCTCTACGGCTTCGGCGGGCACGACGGCCTCTACGGCGGCGCCGGGGACGATCGGCTCTACGGCGGGCCGGGTTGGGATCACCTCTACGGCGGCACCGGCAACGACGTCCTCGACGGCGGCCCCGCGAGCCCGGACTGGCCGTCCGGGGACTTCTCCCGACGCGAGCGACTGATCGGCGGAGCCGGCGACGACGTCCTCCGCAGCCACTTGGGCGCGTCGGTGCTCATGGACGGCTACGGCTCGAACCGGTTCGACAGCAGAGATCCGCTCACCGACTGCCACGTCAAGCTGCGCATGAGAGCACTCGCGAGCGGCGGCCCGCGCTGCGCGGACTTCGTGCTGGCCGGCCGGGGCGATGACTTCATCCAGGCCCGCGACGGAAACACCGACCTCGTCCAATGCGGATCCGGTCGCGATGTCGTGATCGCCGATCGCTTCGACAGGGTCTGGGACTGCGAAGTCGTCCGGCGCCGCTAGGAGAAGTGCTCCCAGCCAGCGAGCGGGTGCGGCTCCCCGTCCAGCAGGAGCTCGACTCCGGCTCCTTCCTCGCACCGCCCGATCACGGTGAAGCGGCCGGGATCCTGGACGGCGGCCAGGAGCTCGTAGTCTTCGCCGAACGCGAGATCGGCGACCTCGGCGCCGTCCGCCAACGGCACCCGTTCGAGCTCCACGACCGCCCGGCAGCCCGAGCGCCGCGCGAGGTGGCCGGCGTCGGCGGCCAGGCCGTCGGAGATATCGAGCATCGCGTGCGCGTGCGCCGCGAGCTCCAGACCTTCGGCAAGCCGCAACGGCGGCCGGACGAGCGACTCGCGTCGAAAACCAGCGCCGGCGGCTCCCAGCGGCCCCGTGACGACCAGGAGGTCTCCCGGCTTCGCCCCGGCTCGGCCGGGGACGCGCGCCGCCCGGCCCACAGCCGTGACGCTAAGCATGAGCTGCGGCGCCGCGGTCGTATCGCCGCCGCGGACTGGGACACCGGTCTCCGTAATTCCTTCGTAGAGCTCGAGCACGTCGTCGACGCGCGTCTCGGCGGCAGCCGCGATCGTCACGATTAGACCCTCCGGCTCGGCCCCCGAGGCAGCCAAGTCGCTCAGGTTGACGGCAGCCGCCCGCCAGCCGAGGTCGCGCCACGAGATCCAGTCCAGCCGGAAGTGGACGCCCTCGACAAGCGCATCCTGTGTGACGACGAGCCCGTCGATCTGGGCCGCGTCGTGCTCGATCGCCTGCGCAAGACCGCGGCGCTCGAGCTCCGCGAGGAATCCGACCTCGCCGATATCAGAGAGCCGCATCGATTGCCGCCCGCAGGGCGGTGGCGTCGCGCGCGGCGCGGATGACGGCAACGCCCGCGGCCCCGGCTCGGATGCAGTCGGCCGCATTCGAGGCGTCGACACCGCCGATTGCGATAACGGGGACGCCGGTCGCGGCGCAGATCTCGCGGAGGCCGTCGAGACCGATCGGCGGGTCTGCGTCCGTCTTCGACGGGGTCGTCCACACCGGGCCCGCACCGACGTAATCCGCGAGCTCGGCAGCCCGGCGTGCCTCGTCGACGTTGGACGCCGACAGTCCGAGCACGAGTCCCTGCTCCTTTGCCCGCTCTGCGCCTTCGTCCGAGCGACCGAGATGGACGCCGTCCGCGCCCAGCATCAGCGCCGCCTCGACGTCGTCGTTGACGACGAACTCGACGCCGTGGCGTGCGCAGAGGCTGCGCGTGGAGCGTCCCCGCTCGACCACCTCGAGGGTCGGTACGCCCTTCAGCCGCCACTGGATCACAGTCGCGCCGCCGGCGGCCGCGACACGCGCCGTGTCGAGATCCTCCACGAGCGCGTGCAGCCTCACGAGATGCGTGCTCTCCCATCAAGCGTGTCGGGGTCGAGGCCGGCGAGCGCGTCGTAGAGGTTGACGTGGAAGGAGCCCGGCCCGTTGGCGCCCTCGGCCGCGTCCTCTCCGGCCACGCCGAACGCCGCCAGCGCCTCGGCCGCGGCGGCGAGAGGATCGTCGGCCTTCGCCGCGAGGAAACAGCCGGTCAGCGCGCTGGACATGCACCCGGTGCCGCTGACGGCGGCGAGCAGCTCGTGGCCGTTCGCCACGGCGAGCACCGTCTCGCCGTCCGAGACATGGTCGACGGGGCCGGTCACGGAGGCGACCACTCCAAGCGTCTTCGCGGCCTCACGCGCCAGCCCCGCCGGCTCGCCGCCGGCGCCGACCGACTCCACGCCGCGGACCTCCGCCTCCACGCCGACCAGCGTCGCCACCTCGCCCGCATTGCCGCGAAGCACGGTGACGTCGACCTCGTCGAGGATCTGCTTCGCCGTCTCGGTGCGATACGAGGTCGCGCCCGCGCCGACCGGGTCGAGGACGACAGGCGTCCCGCGCGCGTTCGCCGCCCTGCCGGCCGCCAGCATCGCGACGACCCAGTGCGGCGAGAGCGTGCCGATGTTGAGCACGAGCGCGCCGGCGAGGCCGACCATCTCCTCCACCTCCTCGCGCGCGTGCGCCATCACGGGGAGCGCGCCGAGGGCGAGCGTTGCGTTGGCGGTCTCGTTCATGACGACGTAGTTCGTGATCTGGTGGACGAGCGGCTTGCGTTCGCGGAGTGTCCGGAGGGTCGATCCCGCAGAGATGGTCACGCGACTCCTTTCACGTTGAGGACGTCGACGGGCCCCTCGCCGGCACCCAGCTCGACTAGGCCGTTGCGAACGGCGTCGGCCGCTGCGCGGGCGGCCCCGCGCGCGGCTTCCTCCAGCAGGAGCCCACGCGCGAGCAGGGCGGTGAGGGTGGCCGAATGGGTGCAGCCGGCGCCGTGCGTGGCGGCGATGTCGTATCGCTCGACCGGTATTTCGACGTGGCTCTGTCCGTCGAACAAATGGTCGACCGCCTCCTCGCCGTGGCCGCCGGTGACGACGACCGCAGGCGCGCCGAGCTCGTGGATCCGCTCGGCGAGCTCGCGCCGCGAGCCCCCACCGCCGGCGAGGACCTCGGCCTCGAGCAGGTTCGGCGTCACCACCGTCGCGAGCGGGAACAGCCGCCCGACGAGCACCTCGACAGCGTCGTCGAGCAGCAGCTTCGCGCCCGAGCTGGCGAGCATGACCGGGTCGACGACGAGCGGGACGGGATGCTCGGCGAGATAGTCCGCCACCGTCGCGATCAGCTCGCGGGAGAAGAGCATGCCCGTCTTCGCCGCATCCACGCCGATGTCGTCGAAGACAGCATCGAGCTGGGCACGGACGAACTCAGGCGGAAGCGTGTGCACGTCGGTGACCGCAGCGGTGTTCTGAGCCGTCAGCGCGACGAGCGCGGACATCCCGTGACACCCGGCCGCCGCGAACGCCTTCAGGTCGGCCTGGATCCCGGCGCCGCCGCCCGAGTCGGACGTGGCGATCGTGAGACAACGTGGAACCAACAAGCTCCCTTCGCCGGTACGAACCGGATCAGGTTCGACGGGTGTGATCTCAGCCCCGCGGGGCACCCCGGTGACACGAGGCTACCATCGCCGAGTGGCTGTCAAGACGGCACTCTGGGACGACCTCCTGCAGGGCGAGGAGCTCGCGCACGTCTCGACGGTTCCGGCGGCCGAGCCGCGCACCGCGTCGATTCCGGCCGATCTGCACCCGGATGTGGCGGCCGCGGTCCCCTTCCCCGAGCTCTATCTCCATCAGCGGAAAGCATGGGATGCGGCCGCGCGTGGCGAGCACGTCGTGATCACGACCGGCACGGCCTCCGGCAAGAGCCTCGCCTTCAACCTCCCAGTCCTCGACGCGATCGCGCGCGAAGCGAAGACCCGTGCCCTCTACCTCTACCCGACGAAGGCGCTCGCGCAGGATCAGGCGCGCGCACTCGGCGAGCTGAAGGCGCCGAACGTCCGAGCCGGGATCTACGACGGGGACACGCCCTCCGAGCGGCGGTGGCAGATCCGGAAGTGGGCGAACGTGATCCTGACGAACCCGGACATGCTGCACGTCGGCCTCCTGCCCCACCACGACCGCTGGGCGGACGTCCTCCACAACCTGCGCTACGTGGTCGTCGACGAGGCGCACGTCTACCGCGGCGTCTTCGGCTCGCACGTCGGCAACGTGCTGCGCCGCCTGCGCCGGCTCGCACGGGTCTACGGTGCCGATCCGCAGTTCCTGCTCGCGACCGCGACGATCGCGAACCCAGGAGAGCTGGCCACCTCGCTGGCTGGAATCAGCGCGGTCACCGTCGACGTCGACGCGGCGCCGCGCGCCGAACGAACCGGCGCCCTCTGGAACCCGGAGCTGCTCGACGCAGAACTCGGGCTCCGCGCCAGCCCACTGGGCGAGGCGTCGCGCCTCATGGCCGGCCTCGTCTCGCGCGGCCTCCGCACGATCTGCTTCGCCAAGAGCCGGAAGGCGGCGGAGCTGATCCACCGTTTCACGGCGGAGCGGGTCGACGCGGAGACGGCGGCCAGGCTGGCCCCCTACCGCGCCGGCTACACGCCCGCCCAACGCCGCGAGATCGAACGGCGGCTCGTCGAGGGTGACCTCCTCGGCGTTTCCGCGACGGACGCGCTGGAGCTCGGCATCGACATCGGCCTACTCGACTGCGCGATCTCGGTCGGCTTCCCTGGAACGGTGGCGTCACTCCGCCAGCAGTGGGGACGTGCCGGCCGCCGCGGCCACGGCCTTGCAGTCCTCGTCGCGAGCGAGGACGCGCTCGACCAGTACTTCATGCGCGAGCCCGAGACCCTGCTCGGGCGACGGGTCGAGGCGGCGATCCTCGACCACGCCAATCCACGCGTCCTGGACGGTCACGTGCGCGCGGCGGCGTTCGAGGCGCCGCTCGACGACGCCGACCGCGAGACCCTCGGCGACGAGGCGCTCGAGCGCGCCGCCCTCCTCCCCGAGCTGAAGCTGACGAAGGCCGGCTATGTCTGGGCCGGCCGCGACTACCCCGCGGCTCAGGTCCCGCTGCGCTCGACGAGCGCGGACTCGTTCGCGGTCGTCGAGGCCCAGACGGGCACGATCCTCGGCCTGGTCGAACGGGAGCGCGCCTACTCGACCGTGCACGAGGGCGCGGTCTACCTCCACCTCGGAGAGAGCTACCTCGTGCGCGAGCTCGACCTCCAGGCGCGGACGGCGCTCGTCACGCCTTACAGCGGCGACTACTACACCCAGACGAAGAAGGAGACGACGACGGCGATCGAGGAGACGCTCCGGCTCGAACGGCGCAGCGGGCTCGATCTCGCCTTCGGCCGCGTCTCGGTCACGGAGCAGGTGATCGCCTACAAGAAGGTGTCCGTCCGCGACCAGGCGACGCTGGAGATCGTCCCGCTCGACCTTCCCGAGACGAGCTTCGAGACCGAGGCGATCTGGTACGTGCCCGAGGACGAGCAGCTCACCGGCCTCTCGGAGATGCCCAAGCTGCTCGGAACGCTCCACGCCGCCGAGCACTCGATGATCGCGCTGCTCCCGCTCTGGGCGATGTGCGACCGCTGGGACATCGGCGGCCTCTCGACCAACGTCCACTTCCAGACCGGGCGCCCGACGGTCTTCATCTACGACGGCCATCCGGGCGGCGTCGGCATCACCGAGCGCGGGTTCGACTCGTTCGAGGGCTGGGTTGCGGACACCGCGCGCATGCTCGAGGGCTGCCCCTGCGCGGACGGCTGCCCGTCCTGCGTCCAGAGCCCGAAGTGCGGCAATCTCAACGACATGCTGGACAAGGGGGGCGCGCTCACGTTCTTGCGACGGATGGTGGCGGCATCGACGTCCGCGAGCTGACCGGGGACGAGGTCCAGCGCGTCGATGCACGCTTACCGCTGCACCGGCTGGACGGCGCGCAGACGTATTTCGTCGCCTGGCTCGAGGACGAGCCCGTCGGCCACGCACACGTCGCCTGGACCGGGACGAAGCTCGGCGTCCCCGAGATCCAGGACGTGTTCGTCGACCCGCGGCGGCGGCGGCGGGGGATCGCGACGGCGCTCTCCCGAGGAATCGAGCGCTACGCGGCGCGGCGGGGACACGCCCGGATCAGCCTCAGCGTCGGCGTCGCGAACGACCCGGCGCGACGCCTCTACGAGCAGCTCGGCTACGCCGATGCAGGCGTCGAGCCGGAGCGAGTCCAGGGGACGATCACGGTCCGAGGCGAGCCGTTCGCGGTCGACGACACGCTGCTCTACCTGGTCAAGGACCTACCGACGGTGCGACCGCTGGCCAGGGGTGAGCTACCGGTCGTCCGGGCCGCTCTGCCTAGGGGTCCAACGATCCACGAGGACCGGTTCGGGGCTCAGGAGCGGAACGAAGGGATCTACCTCTTCGCCTGGATCGGCGACGAGCCGGCCGGTCACGTGTTCCTCAGCTGGTCGGGCCGAGCCGGCTACCCGGAAGCGAGGGACGTCGGGGTGGCCGAGGGCCGCAGGCGCCAAGGGCTCGGCAGCCTGCTGATGACCGCGGCGGAGGACGCGGCACGCGAGCGCGGCGGGGACTCGCTCGGCCTCGCGGTGGCGCTCGACAACACGGACGCGCGTTCGTTCTACGACCGCCTCGACTACGCCGACGCGGGCCTGCCGCCGTTCACGATCTCCTACGAGGCCTGGGACGATCGCGGGATCCCGCACCAGGTGACCGAGACGTGCACCTACCTCCGCAAGGCGCTCGCGTAGCCGTCGATTTGGGCCGCGCTCGTTCGTCGTAGACAGCGCCTCATGGAGTGCGTCGCCGCAGGGTCGTCGCCCCCAGCGCCAGTGCGATGACCACCGCGCCCAGGACAACGAGCGCGTCTAACGCCAGCCGCCCGCCGGTCGCGTCCGCTGTCGCACGCGCGATCGCGTCGTAGGCGTAGGTCATCGGCAGCGCCCAGGACGCCCCCTCGAGCGCGCCGGCCATCCGTTCGCGCGGAACGAGCAGTCCGCAGAGGAGGAGCTGGGGGAAGATGAACGCGGGCATGAACTGCACCGCCTGGAACTCGGTGGAGGCGAAGGCGGACAGAAACAAGCCGAGCGACATGCCGAGGATCGCGTTGCCGACGGCGAGCAGGACGACCAGCCAGATCGGCCCTTCGACGTCGAGCCCGAGCGCGCCGAACGCAACCGCCGACGCGATCGAGGCCTGCACCGCCGCGACGAGGGCGAACGCAAGGGCGTAACCGGCGAGCAGGTCGAGCTTCGCGAGCGGCAGCGACATCAGCCGCTCGAGCGTCCCGGTCGTCCGCTCGCGCAGCATCGCGATCGAGGTGACCAGAAACATCGAGATCAAGGGGAAGATCCCGACCAGCGGCGCGCCGATGCGATTGAACGTCTGCGGCTGGCCGTCGAAGACGTAACGGAAGAGCGTCAGTAGCGCGGGCGGGACGCCGAAGACGAGGACGAGCGTCCGTCGGTCGCGCCGCAGCTGCCGCAGCACGCGCGCGGTGGTGGCGAGGGTGATGCGCGCGGTCAGGACGCCTCCGCCACCGCGAGGAAAGCGGCCTCCAGATCCCGCTCGCCGGTGCGCTCGCGCAGCTCGTCCGGGGACCCCGTGGCAACCATCCGGCCCTCGCGCATCAGGAGCAGCTCGTCGCAGCGGCGGGCCTCGTCCATCACGTGGCTCGACACGAGCAGGGTGGCTCCGTCGTCCGCGAGCCGGTGGAAGGTCGCCCACAGATCGCGGCGGAGTACAGGGTCCAGCCCCACGGTCGGCTCGTCGAGCACGAGCACCTCCGGGTGCGCGAGCAACGCCGTCGCCAGGGAGGCGCGAGAGCGCTCCCCTCCGGAGAGCGTTCGCACGACCTGGCTCGCCTGCTCGCCGAGATCGACCGTCTCGATCGCCTCGTCGACGCGACCCCGCGGGACGTCGAGAACCGCGGCGAAGTACAGGAGGTTCTCACGCACCGTCAGATCGGCATAGACCGACGGCGCCTGCGTCACGTAGGCGACGCGCTTGCGCAGCCCGGGCAAGCCCGCCGGCCGGCCGAGTACCTCGATCTCCCCGCCGGCGACGATCTGGACACCAACGACGGCACGCATCAACGTCGTCTTCCCGGACCCGCTCGGTCCGAGGAGACCGGTCACTCGGCCGGAAAACACCTCGACGCTGAGATCCGGAAGCACCATCTTCCCGCCACGCTCCACGCGCAGACGCCGGACGCGAATCGCCGGGTCGGACATGGCGTCAGGATACGAACGGATGGACCGGGAAGCCCGAGGAGGAATGCTCGTGCTCGGCGGCGGGTTCGCCGGGAGCTACGTTGCGCGGCTGCTCGGCAAGCGCGGCGCCACAATTGTCTCGCCGGAGAACTTCATGCTCTACACGCCGATGCTCCCCGAGGCCGCCTCGGGAACGCTCGAGCCGCGCCACGTCGTCGTGCCGCTGCGGATGATGTGCCCTCACGCCGAGCTGCTCCTCGGCCGCGCCCGAGAGCTGGACGTGGAGAGGCAGCGCGTACAGGTCGAGACGGAGGACGGGCTGCTGACGGTCAGCTACACGGAGCTCGTGGTCGCGGTCGGTGCGGTCGCGCGGACGCTCCCGATTCCGGGCCTGGCGGAGCACGCGCTCGGCTTCAAGTCGCTCGCCGACGCCATCCACCTGCGCAACCACGTGCTCCGGCGGCTCGAGGCCGCGTCCGCCGCGGTGACGCCGGCGCACCGTGAGCGAGAGCTCACGTTCGTCTTCGTCGGCGCCGGTTACGCGGGCGTCGAGGCGCTGGCGGAGATGGCCGACCTCGTCCGTGACGCGCTCCGCTACTACGGCGCGCTGCGCGAGGCGCGGCAGCACTGGGTGCTCGTCGACGCGGCGCCGCGAATCCTCTCGGAGATCCCCCGGAAGCTCGGCGACTACGCGGCGCGAGAGCTCGAGCGGCGCGGCGTCGACATCCGCCTCGAGACGACGCTGGAGGAGGTCGAGCCGCACGGCGCGGTGCTCTCGGACGGCGACCGGCTTCTCACGAGCACGGTCGTGTGGACGGCCGGCGTTCGGGCGAATCCGCTGAACGAGCTGCTCGGGCTTCCGCTCGACGAGCGCGGGCGGATCGTCGTCGACGAGACGCTCCGCATCGACGGCGTCCCCCACGTCTGGGCGCTCGGCGACGGCGCGCGCGTCCCGAACCAGGCGACGCCCGGCAGCTACGACCCGCCGACGTGCCAGCACGCGCTGCGGCAGGCGCGCCGCCTGGCGAAGAACCTGCGCGGCGACGCGAAACCGTACCGTTACCGGATGCTCGGGCAGGCAGCCACGCTCGGCCGCTACAAGGGCATCGCCCAGGTGCCCGGCTTCCTGCTGCGCGGATTTCCCGGCTGGTTCGTGACGCGGACGTACCACCTGTACCAGCTGCCGCTGCTGCGCCGGAAGCTCCGGGTCGTCACCGACTGGACGACTGCCCTGTTCTTCCGCCGCGACATCGCCGAGCTCGGGATGCTCGGGCATCCGGAGAGGCTCGGCTGACTCTGGAGCCGCTCTCCGGCCTCCGCCTGCGGACGCCGCGCCTCGAGCTCCGGCTCCCGACCGACGAGGAGCTGGTCGAGCTCTACCACGTCGCAGAGGGCGGGATCCACCCGCCAGAGGAGATGCCCTTCTTCGTCCCCTGGACCGACGACCTGAACGAGGACGCGTTCCTGGCCTTTCACCGTGGCGCGCGGGAGAGGTGGTCACCGGAACGATGGTCGTGCAACTTCGTCACCTTCCTCCGCGCGCGATCGGAACGCAGGCAATCGAGGCGGAGAGCTTCGCCAAGGAGCGGACCGTCGACACGGGCTCGTGGCTGGGAGCGCCGTTCCAGGACCAGGGCTACGGCTTCGAGCAGCGGGCCGCCGTGCTCGAGTTCGCGTTCAAGGGCCTCGGCGCGCGCGCGGCGACCTCCGGCGCCCTCGAGCACAACGTCGCTTCTCAGCGCATCTCGGAGAAGCTCGGGTATCGCTTCACCGGCACGCATGAGGTTGCGCCCCGCGGCGAGCCCGTGCGCCACCTGGACTACCGGATCGAGCGCGACGAGTGGCGCTGCCCGATTCCCGTCGAACTCGAGGGGCTCGAACCGGCGCTCAAGCTGTTCGGGATCACCCCTTAGAGGTAGGCCGTGCGGCTCTCTGCGTAGCGATGCGCACAGCCGATGCCGATTGGATGCGGCTGCTTCTCCGCGAGCGAATCGCTCCGTTCGTCGTGCTGGCGGGCATCGGTGCAGTCCTGCCCGCGGCGCTCCTTCATTTCGTTGGCCACCGGATGGTCATGTTCGGGACGCAGGTCCATTTCGTCGGGGTCGGCGTGACCGCCCTGATGGCGGCGCTCGCAGCGCTCGCCCTGACCATCGTCGGCGTGCGCAGGAACGACGGCCGTGCCGTGTTGCTCGGGACGGCGTTCACCGTGATGGCCGCGCTCCTGGCGATCCACGGTCTGGCAACGCCCGGCGTGCTGGTCGGACAGAACGGCGTCATCGCGCTGACCGGCGCCGCGACGCTGCCGGTGGGCGGCGCGGTTCTGGCTCTGTCGGCGCTCCCTGCCCTTCGGCGTCCGCGTGACATCCGCACGCTACTCGGGTTGCAGGTTTCCGCCCTCGTCGCGGTGACGGGCCTCGGCATCGTCGGGATGGCGATTCCGGACATCGTGCCCCCGGTTCCGGCGCCTGGAGGACCGGCTGCGATCGTCGCGCTGATCGTCGGCGTCTTCCTCTACTCGATTCTCGTTCTGCGCTCGCTGAAGACCTACTTGCTGACGCGACGCGTCACCGACCTGGCGGTCGTCATCGGCGTGGCGTGGCTCACAGCGGCTCTCCCTCCCGCCCTGCTGTTCAACTACATGGATCTCGGTTGGTGGCTGGGACATCTCTTCGAGCTTGCCGGCATCGTGATTGTCGGCGCCACCGTCGCCGTCGACCTGCGCCGGTCGGCGCAGTCGCGTTCCCTGGTCGGCGACCTGCGCGCGGAGGATCTCGTCGCGCAGGAGGAGGCCTTCCTGGGCGCACGCGTGCGCGCCCTGACGCAGCTTCTGGCCGACAAGGACGAGTCAACCGAAGAGCACACGCGACGCGTCGCCCTTCGCGCCGTGCAAGTCGGCGAGGAACTCGGCCTCGCGCCCGGGCGTCTCCGCGCGCTCGCCATCGGCGGTCTCCTCCACGACGTCGGAAAGCTCTCCGTTCCGGAGCGGATCCTGAAGAAGCCGGCGGCCCTCGACGAAGACGAGTTCGAGGTCGTCAAGCGCCACCCCGGGCGCGGCGTCAAGCTCCTGCGAGAGCTCGGCGGCTTCCCCGCGTCCGTTCAGGCCCTCGTGCACAGCCATCACGAGCGGCTCGACGGCCAGGGTTATCCACGCGGTCTCGGCGGCAGCGCGCTCGCGCTGGACACGCGCATCCTGACGGTCTGCGACGTCTACGACGCCCTGGTGTCTCCCCGCGTCTACCGCGCGGCTTGGAGCCACGAGGCGGCGATCGCACTCCTGCGCGAAGAATCCGGGACAGCGTTCGACGAGCGCTGCGTTGCCGCGCTCGAGGCCGTGCTCGGGCGGAACGAGCCACTGCGGGTCGGGGCCACCTTGCGGGCCGCCGCCGCCTCGGCGTAGCCGCCGGCGAGCCCATACTTCGAGCGATGAAGCCCCGGCGGATCCTGCTGTTCGCGGTCGTCGGCGCGCTCTGCCTCACCGGCCTGGTCGCGATTCTCGCCCTGCTCGCGGGCAACTTCGGCGAGACGGAGGGGAGGATCCTCGCCACCACCGGCGGCTTCGCGCTCGCGTCCCTCTTCGCAATGCGCGGGACGATCCTCCTCGACCAGGGCCGTCACCGCGATCTCGGGTGGACGGTCGTGGCGCTCTCGTCACTCGCGTTCCTGCTCGAGCTGAAGGTCGTCTGGGTCGACCAGGGCGACAGTGACGTCACCTGGAAGGCGCTGGCGATCACAGCTGGATGCGCCGGCGCGCTCGGCCAGATCGCAACATCACTCGCGCGACGGCGCCCGACCGACCCGCCTTCGCTGCGGCCCCTCGCCTGGGCTGCCGGCGCGTGCGCCCTCGCCGTGGAGCTCCTGATCGCGATCGCGGCGATCGAGGAGGTCGACGACGCCGGCTTCTATCGCTTCCTAGCCGCCGTGTTCGTGCTCGACGTCCTGCTCGTCGCGCTCGAGGCCGTCGTCCGCCGCCTCGGGACGCCTACGGCCGTACCGGCAGGCGCCGCTCCCTTCGTCTGCGTGCTCAGCGACGGGCGGCGCGTCCGGCCGCAGGCGCACGACCGGGACTTGCCGAGCGCCGTCGCGGCCGCGTTGAGGGAGTTCACGGCGCGGGGGCAGCGCGTTCGCTCGATCGAGCTCGACGCCGACTAACCCCCTAGCGCCTTGAGCGCGTCGGTCAGCCGCTGTTTCGTGTTCAGCACGCCCTCGAACAGGTCGCCGTGGCGCCGCACGCGCTCGAGCACCGTCTCCATCGTGAAGGAGAGCGGATCGAGCTTCTCGTTGACCTCCTCCCAGCGCAAGGGCGTCGACACCGGTGCGCCCGCGCGCGGGCGGACGGAGTACACCGACGCGATCGTCTTTCCCTCGCCGTTCTGGTTCGCGTCGATCAGCACGCCCCGCCGCTTCGACTTTGTCCACTCGGTCGTCGCAAGCCCGCGGTGCGTGCGCGCGATCGCGCCGGCGACGATCTCGGCGAACTGGCGGGTGTCGTCGAAGGTGTAGCGCCGCTCGACGGGCACGAGGACGTGCATCCCCTCCGCGGAGGACGTCTTCGGGAAGCCGGCGAGGCCGAAGGCGTCCAGCGCCTGCTTGACGAGCAGCGCGACCTGGACGGTCTCGGCGAAACCGACGTCCGGTGACGGATCGAGATCGAAGAGGACGAAGTCGGGGCGCTCCGCCTTGTCCGCACGCGAGTACCACGCGTTCATGTCGACGCAGCCCATGTTCACCATCCACAGGAGCGCCAGCTCGTCGTTGACGAGCGGGAAGTTGACCCACTTCTTCTTTCGCGGCGACTCGCGCGTCGAGACGTGCGCGCGGAACCGGGGGATCCACTCCGGCATGTGCGAGGGGGCGTCCTTCTGGAAGAAGTGCTTCCCCTCGATCCCGTCGGGGTAGCGGATCATCGTGAACGGACGGTCCTTCAGGTGCGGGACGAGCACCGGTGCGACCGCCCGGTAGTACTCGATCAGGTCGCCCTTCGTGATCCCCTCGACCGGGAAGAAGACCTTGTCCAGGTTGGACAGCTTGAGCTCCCGATTGCCCTTCTTGACGCGGTCGGCCACGGGGTCCTCGCGCCGGACCGTTTCAGCGGGCTTGTCCTCGCGCAGTCCCTTGTACGAGGGCGCGCGCAGGCGGCCGTCGTGCGTCCATTCCGCGAACTCGACCTCGCAGACGAGCTTCGGCTCGACCCAGACGACGTCGCTCTTCCGCACCTTCGGCATCTTCGGGACCTCGCGGAACGGCGGCTTGTCTTGTCGCAGCGGCCGCAGCTTGTCCAGCAGCTTCTCGATCTCACGGCTGTTGAAGCCGGTGCCGACGTTCCCCGCGTAGACGAGCTCGTTCCCGCGGTAGTAGCCGAGGACGAGCGAGCCGAAGCTCGACGCGCGCCGGCCCGTTCCCTTCGTATAGCCGGCGATCACGAACTCCTGCTCGCCGTGCGTCTTGATCTTCAGCCAGTCCCGCGTGCGCCGGCCTGGGAGATAGCGCGAGTCGAGGCGCTTGGCCATGATCCCTTCGAGGCCCTGCTGCTTCGCCGCCTCGTAGAGGGCCTTGCCGTCGTCGAAGGTCTCGGACAGCCGCACGGTGCGGTTCCGCTTATCGAGCACCTGCTCGAGGCGCTTGCGCCGCTCGACGAAGGGAAGGTCGACAAGCGGCTCGCCCTCGACCTCGAGGATGTCGAAGGCGTAGTAGACGAGCGGCGTCCCGGCCTTCCCCTGCTGCATCGCCGAGAAGCTCGACCGTCCCTCCTCGTCGAGCGCGCAAACCTCCCCGTCGAGTACGCAGTCAGGCGTCTTCGCCGCCTGACTAACTGCTTTGGCGACGGCAGAGAAGCGAGCCGTGAGGTCGTTCCCGTTTCGACTGACGAGAGTCGTCTCTCCCCCGCGCACGTACGCGATTGCGCGATAGCCATCCCACTTGACCTCGAAGTTCCATGCCGTGCCACGCGGGACGTCGTCGGCCAACGTCGCCAGCATCGGTGCATAGCTAGCGCGAGGGCCAGCTTGCTGGCCCTCGTGCTTGCGGAGGATCAGCCAGTTCTTCTCGTCGCCGCTGAGGTGGGCGGGGACGAGCGCGTACGTCCCCTTCAGCTTCTTGCCCTCGAGCCGGACGGTCAGGCCGCCGTTCTTCTTCTCCTCCAGCAACTCGTAGGTGCCCTTGTCCCAGATCTCGACGGTGCCGGCGCCGTAGCTCCCCTTCGGGATCTCGCCCTCGAACGTCGCATAGTCGAGCGGGTGGTCCTCGACGTGCACCGCGAGGTGCTGCTCGCCAGGTTCGAGCGGTACGCCCTTGGGCACGGCCCAGCTGGCGAGCGCGCCGTCCCGTTCCAGCCGGAAGTCGTAGTGCAGCCGCCGGGCGTCGTGGCGCTGGACGACGAAGACGGGTGCAGCCTTCGGCCGCGCCCGTCTAGCTCTGAAGGGCTCGGAGGTCTTCTTGGGGTCGCGTTTGCGCTTGTACTCGCCCAGGCGGTCGCTCAAGACGCTTTCTTTTTAGCGCGTGGTCGCGCCTTGGTGCGCCCACGCGCCGTCTTCTCGACCGACTCACGCAACGCAGCCATCAGATCGATCACCTCGCCTTCCTCCGCCTCCTCCGGCTCGGGGAGCTTCTGCCCCTTCGCCTTCTTGCGGATCAGGCTCAGCAGCTCCTTGCGGTACGTGTCGTCGTACTTCTCCGGCTTGAAGGGCTCGCTCAGGTTCTCGACCAGCGACTTCGCCATGTCGACCTCGGCCTTCCCGAGCTTCGCCTTGCCGAGGTCGCCGTCGAGGGAGGCCGGATTCTTGACCTCGTCCGGGTAGTACATCGTCTCGAGCATCAGCAGCCCCTCGTACGTCCGCAGACAGGCGAGGTGCTGCTTGTTCCGGATCACGACCTTGGCGATCCCGACCTTGCCGGTCTCTTCGAGCGCCTTCACCAGCAGGCGGTACGGCTTCTCCGCGCCCTTGTCCGGGAGGAGGTAGTACGCCTTGCGGAAGTAGATCGGGTCGATCTCCTCGAGGTCGACGAAGTCGCAGATGTCGATCGAATGCGTCAGCTCGATGTCCAGACGGTCGAGGTCCTCGTCCTCGAGCGGGACGAAGCGCCCTTTCTCGATTTCGAAGCCGCGGACGATCTCGTCGGGATCGACGTGCTTGCCGGTGTCCTTGCGCACCTTGTCGTAGCCGATCGGCGAGAGGTCCTTCTTGTCGAGGAAGTGGAACTTGAGCTCCTTCGACTCGGTTGCGGTGAACATCCGGACGGGCACGCTGACCAGACCGAAGGAGATCGTGCCGCTCCAGATCGACCGAGGCATGGTCGCGAAGTACCCGTGTTTGGATCCGGTTGAACACGGCAACACCTGACTTCAAAGGAGGACTGAGGTTCTCCGAAAAGCTTCTCCACCCAGCGGGGGGGTCGACTCTTCGGGCCGGATTTCCGGCCCGAAGTCGTAGGGAGATCGGGGGAAAAGCCTGTGGATGATGTGGAGAGGCGACATCCGTACCTGACGTAAACCTCACCAAAGCTTTGCAAATCTAACCCCACGTCGACGCGCGCCGAGGTTGACTCAGGCGAAAACGCCGAGGGCGCGGAATCTGGCTCTGCGCCTGCGCTTCAGCTCGTCGGCCGGGACCGATTCGAGCTCTTCGAGGTGTTCCTGCAGACTCTCCCCCAACAGACGCGCGGCCCCTTCCACGTCGGTGTGGGCACCGCCGTCCGGCTCGGGGACAATGCCGTCGATCACGCCGAGCTCGAGGCAATGGAGTGCGTCGGGCTTGAACGCGGCGGCGGCCTTCTTGGCCTCGCCGGCGTCGCGCCAGAGGATCGCCGCGCACCCCTCGGGCGAGATCACCGAGTAGATCGCGTTCTCCTGCATCAGCACCCGGTCGGCGAGTGCCAGGGCGCTCGCGCCGCCGGAGCCACCCTCCCCGATGATGCAGGACACGACCGGAACCTCGAGACGCGCCATCAACGAATGCGAGCGAGCGATCGCCCCGCCCTGCCCGTGCTGCTCGGCCGCGACTCCCGGATACGCGCCCGGCGTGTCCACGAGCGTGAGCAAGGGGAAACGATGGCGCATCGCGAGATCCATCACGCGCATCGCTTTGCGGTAGCCCTCCGGGTGGGCGGAGCCGAAGTTGCGGTCGATGCGATCCTTGATGTCCCGGCCCTTCTGCTGGCCGACGAGCGCAACCGTCCGTCCGTCGAAGCGGCCGATCCCCGCGACGATGGCCCGGTCGTCGGCGCGCGCGCGGTCGCCGTGCAGCTCGACCCAGTCGTCGATCAGGCGCTCGACGTAGTCGAGCGTGTAGGGGCGGTCCTGGTGCCGGGCGAGCTCGACCGAGCGCCAGATGTCCTCGTCGGTCGTCTCCTCGGCGAGCCGCTCGAGCTGGCGCTGCAGCTTCTCGAGCTCTCCGTCCACCCGCGCGCCCCCGAGCAGGCTGACGTTACGCAGGCGCGCGAGGCGCTCGCGCAGCCGCAGCTCGTGGTCAGTCGCCATTGGAGGAGAACAGGCGCAGCAGCCGGCCGACGAACGGCCGCAGCTCGGGGCGCGGCACGATCGCGTCGAGGTGGCCGAAGCGGTAATTCGGCTCGCTGAAGCCGAAGTCGTCGGGCAGCTTCTCGCGCGTCGTCTGCTGGACGACGCGGGGACCGGCGAACGACATCAGCGCACCCGGCTCCGCGACGATCACGTCACCGAGCGAGGCGAAGCTGGCGAGCACGCCGCCCGTGGTCGGGTGGGTGAGGATGCTGATCAGCGCGCCGCCCGCGTCCTTCAGGTCCTCGACGGCGGCAACCGTCTTCGGCAGCTGCATCAGCGCCAGGATCCCCTCCTGCATCCGCGCACCGCCCGAGCCCGAGACGGCGACGAGCGGCGTGCCGCGCTCGGCCGCTGCGTCACAGGCGCGCGAGAACTTCTCGCCGACCGCGCTCCCCATCGAGCCGCCCATGAACGAGAAGTCCATGACCGCGAGCTCGCAGGGGCTGGTCTCGACGCGAGCCTGGCCGACCACCATCGCCTCACCGAGACCGGTCTTCAGCTCCGCCTCGGCGAGCCGCTCGGCGTAGGGCCGGAGATCGAAGAAGGCAAGCGGATCCTCCGAACGAACGTCGGCTGCCTCCTCCACGAAGGTTCCCTCGTCGACGAGGGAGGCGATCCGCGAGCGCGCCTTCATCGGGAAGTGGTGGCCGCAGTGGGGACAGACCCAGAGGGCCGCGTCGAGCTCGTCGTCGCGGTAGTGCGAGTCGCAGCGGGGGCAGGTGTTGGGGTGCTTCTTGCCCTGGGGCTCCGGTGCGTCGCGGTGCTCGATCGAGACGTCGATCCGGGGAGAGGACATGAACCGTCGAGTTTAGACTGGCCTCACCGGCTCCCGAGTTACAGCCGCAACGCGGCGGCGAAACGTGTAAGCGGCTCGACGTTCGTGGGCTCGAAGCTGAGGCCTGTGAAACCTGCGCCCAGAACGCTCGCGCGCTCGTCGACGTCGCGAAGGATCGCCTCGACCTCGTCGACCGAGAGGCCGCCCGGCTCCGGCATGAACACGGACGCCTCCGACGGCTCGAGCACGTCGGCGTCGAGCGCGACGTAGACGCACGCCACGGCGTCGAGCGCACGTGCGACCGCGTCCTCGCCGGCGTGGACACCGCTCGTCGCGATGTACTCCTCCTCGGGTGGATCGAGCGCCCGGGCGCCGACGAGAGCGACGTCGCCTGGGTCCACTGCGCCCGAGTCGAGGATCATCCGCAGCGGCATCCCCCACGTGTTTCCGGACGGGGACGTCTGCGGTGTGTTGAGGTCGCCGTGAGCATCGAGCCAGACGACGGCGAGCCGGTCCTGCCGCGCCGCCAGGCCCTCGACCGCGCCGATGTGCGCGCAGCAGTCGCCGCCGAGGACGAGCGGCCGCTCGGGGAGGTCGGCGGCAAGTGCCAGGTTCTGCTCCTCGAGCGTGTCCGCCTCGACGACGGCGACCTCCGGATAGGGAAGCTCGAGGAATGCAGCCTCGGCCATCGCCTCACCGCCGTCGCCCCACGCCTGTGGCACACGGACGAGGCCGGCGTGGAACTCGCGGCCGCACGAATGGCACTCGTAATCCGGCCCCAGTGCGACTGCCGTGAACGTCTTGCAGTCCGGGCACTTCGCGCGCAGGCGGCTCACGCGAGATCCTTCTCGAACACCAAGTCCTCCTTCTCGACGCGCATCCCCGCACGCTCGTAGAGCCGCGTCGCGCCCGTAGGATTCTCGGCGTCCACACCGAGCGTGACGTGCGGCATGCCGCGGCGATGGAACTCCGCGAAGGCGTATCGGAGCAGTGCGAGACCGAGACCGCGTCGCCGCCACCGCTTTCGCACGCCGAGCGCGGCGACAAAACCGCCGCCGTGCCTGTTCGCCGCGCCACGCAATACGCCCGCTACCTCGCCGCGGTCACGTGCGATGAACCACAACGAGAAGTCTGCGTCCGGCGCCTCCACGCGACGCTGCTTCCACTCCTCGAACGGCATCGCGTAATGGCCCCACTCCTCGGCGAATGCTTCATCGAGCGCTCCTTTGAAGTCGCGCGCATCCTCACGACGGAACGTCGAGACCGTGATTCCCGGCGGCCAGACCGGCGGCTCGGACGCACGGTCGAGATCGATCCGCATCTGGTAGTAGTGCCGCGTTTCGCGGAAGCCGAGGAGATCGAACAAGCGCACCGCAGCGTCGTTCTCGGCAAACGTGCCGACGGATAGTCGCGCAGACCCAAGCTCGCGCGCACGTTGTTCCCCGCGTGCGAGCAGCTCCGTCGAGAGCCCGCGGCCGTTGTAGCGCGGGTCTACGGAAACCCAGCAGATCGTCCGCTCGGGACGGCTCATCAACATCCCCATCGCAGCGGGCTCGCCGTCCGCCTCGACCATCCACGACTCGTCGAGGTTCGACGCGTTCCACCAGTCGGCCGTCTCCGCGACGCCCCATGTCGATCGACCGCGGACGTCCTGCTCTTCGGCAGCGAAGATGCGAGCGGCGACGGCGAGATCGTCGGGGACCGGCCGGCGAAACGTGAAGGACGTAGCGTCACCCGCGTTCATTCCGGAACCAGTTCGTCCAGCGTGACGACAAGTCGCGTCAGGTCGGGGAGCTCGCGCGAAGGCGGTGGGTCGCCTTGCTCGTCGCGGCGGTTGATCCAGATCGAGCGCAGCCCCAGCTCGTTGGCCGGGACGATGTCGTGGAAATGGCTCTGCGCCACGTGGACGTGGCGGTGGCGGTCCGCGCCCGTTTCCTCGAAGAAGCGCTGCCAGTGGCGGTGCGCGGGCTTGTACGAGCCGATCTCGCCGGCGACAACGCTGCGCTCGATCGGCACGCCGAGCCGCTCGATCGAGGCGTCGAGCAGGTCGCGGTCGGTGTTCGAGAGGATCGCGAGCTTCCAGCCACCGTCGCGGGCCTCGGACAGCGCTGCCTGCGCCTCCGGAAAGGGCGGCCAATCGGACAGGGAGCGCGCGAGGCCGTCCTCCTCGCCCGAGGACGCACCCAGCCGGCGCATCGCCTCGGTCATCACCTCGCGGTACGGCTGCGACGGATCCTCACGCTCGAGCTCCGGCTCGACCTCGTGATACCGGTCGAGCAGCTCGTCGGCGCGCTCGTCGCCGAACACACGCGCGAGCTCCGCGCGGATTCCCGCGTTCCAGTCGATCAGCGTCCCGTAGCAGTCGAACGTCGCCCAGCGGTCACCCACGCGGCCGAGCTTAGCCGCCGTGTCGCTATGGAGAAATCGTCACAGCCTTGTCACGCGAGGGCCATGTCCCTTCGAGCCAAGGATAGGGACTGTCCCTTGTGGAAGGAACGTCACAGTTTCGGCACAAAGGGCCGACGCCGCCGGTGCCGTGCGGCGGCTAGTCCTCGAAGCGCTTCAGGACGATCGACGCGTTGTGCCCGCCGAAGCCGAACGAGTTCGAGACCGTGACGCGGACATCGGCATCGCGCGACTCGTTCGGGATGTAGTCGAGGTCGCACTCGGGATCCTCGGCCTCGTAGTTGATCGTCGGCGGCAGCTTCCCGTCGCGGATCGCAAGGATCGAAAACAGCGCCTCGACGGCACCCGCTGCGCCGAGGCAGTGACCCGTCGCGCCCTTGGTCGAGGAGATCGGGATCCGGCGCGCAGCCTCCTCGCCGACCGCGAGCTTGATCACACGCGTCTCGCTCGCGTCGCCGAGCGGGGTCGACGTGCCGTGCGCGTTGATGTAGTCGATCTCCTTCGGATCGATGCCGGCGTCCGCAAACGCGTTCTTCATCGCGCGCGCAGGATGCTCGCCGGTCGGGTCCGGCTCGGTGATGTGCGTCGCGTCGGAGGAGAGCCCGTAGCCGGCGAGCTCGGCGTAGATCTTCGCGCCGCGGGCCTGCGCGTGGTCGAGCCCCTCAAGCACGACGATCGCGCCGGCCTCGCCCATGACGAAGCCGTCCCGGTCGGCGTCGAAGGGTCGGCTCGCCCGCTTCGGGTCGTCGTTCCGCCGGGACAGAGCGCGCATGGCGCCGAACCCGGCGATCCCGACCTTGTTGACGGCCGCCTCCGTGCCCCCGCAGAGCATCACGTCGGCGCGGCCGAGGCGAATGTCGTCGAGTCCCTGCCCGATCGCCATGTTCGAGGCCGCGCACGCAGTGCACTCCGACGACAGCGGGCCGCGCGTGCCGAGCTCCATCGAGACCCAACCGGCGCCCATGTTCGGGATGATGCAAGGGATCGCGAACGGGTTGACACGATCGGGGCCACGCTGGATCAGCGTGTCGTAGCAGTCCTGGTAAGACTGGAGCCCGCCGATCCCTGTCGCCACCGAGGCGCCGATGCGGTCGGTCTCCGCCTTGATGTCGATGCCGGAGTCCGCCTCGGCCTGGCGCGCCGCGGCGAGGACCATCTGTGCGAACCGATCCATCCGGCGCGCCCGCTTGCGGTCCATCCACTGCGCCGGGTCGAACTCCTTTAACTCGCAGGCGAAGTGGACGGGATAGTCGGTGTGGTCGAAGTGCGTGATCGGGCCCGCGCCGGACTCTCCCGCGAGCAGGTTCGTCCAGGTCGTCTCGACGTCGTTGCCGAGCGGCGTCACGGCACCCAGGCCTGTGATCACCACCCGTCTGCGCCCGTTCATGCTCATCGTCATGTGCTCACATCCCCAGCCCGCCGTCGACGAGCAGCACCTCGCCCGTGATGAACGAGGCCTCGTCCGAACAGAGGAACCGTACCGCCCCGGCCACGTCCTCCGGCTCGCCGAAGCGGCCCAGCGGCGTGTTCGCCAGCATCACGCCCTTCATGTCGTCGGCGATCACCTGAGTCAGCCGCGTGTCGATGTACCCCGGCGCGACGACGTTCGCACGCACGCCGCGCACGCCCAGCTCGCGCGCGAGCGCCTTCGTGAAGCCGATGATTCCCGCCTTCGAGGCGGAGTAATTCGTCTGGCCCGGATTTCCGTGCACCCCGACGATGCTCGCGATGTTCACGATCGAGCCGCGACGCCGCTTCATCATCCCGCGGGTTGCCGCGCGGCAGGTATAGAAGGCGCCGCCGAGGTTCGTCGAGATCACGTCCGTCCAGTCGGCGTCGGGCATGCGGGCGATCACGCCATCGCGGGTCAGGCCCGCGTTGTTGACCAGGATCTCTAGGTCACCGGCTTCTTCGACGAGGCGCTTCGCCTGGTCCGGATCGGAGACGTCGGCCTGCACGGCCTTCCCGCCCGCCTCCTTCGCAACCTCCTCGGCCTCGTTCTTGCCGGAGCGATAACCGATCGTGACCGAAGCCCCCGCGCCCGCCAGCTCGAGAGCGATTGCGCGCCCGATGCCGCGTGAGCCTCCGGTGACCAGTGCCGTCTTCCCTTCCAGGGAGCAAAAATCAGGCAGAGTCGAGGGTCTCCTCGAGCTTGTCCAGCGCGGCCGGCCCGTCCACCGACACGGTCTTGACGCTGCGGTCGATCCGCTTGACGAGGCCCGAGAGGACGTTCCCCGGCCCGACCTCCACGAACGTCTGGACGCCCTCCCTGATCAGCGCCTGAGCGGCCTGCGTGAAGCGCACGGGCGCGGTGAGCTGGTCGACGAGCAGCGGCCGCATGCGCTTCGCCGTCTCGATCCGGGCGGTGACCGTCGACATGAACGGCGCCGACGGCTCGGCGAACTTGACCCTCTCCAGCGTCGGTCGGAGCCGATCGGCCGCGCGCGCAACCAGCGGGCTGTGGAAGGCCCCGGAGACGCGGAGCTTGACGGCGCGGCGCGCGCCCATCTGCTCCGCCAGGCCGCACGCCTCGTCGACGGCCGGATTCTCGCCGGAGACCACGATCTGGCCCGGGCAGTTGTAGTTCGCCGGCCACACGTTGACGACCCGCCTACAGATGCGCTCGACCACCTCGTCGTCGAGGCCGAGGATCGCCGCCATCGAGCCCGGGTTCCGCTTGGCCGCGTCGGCCATCGCCAGTCCGCGCTCGCGCACGAGCGCGATCGCCTCCTCCAGCCTCACCATCGATGCCGCTGCGAGGGCGGCGAACTCGCCGACCGAGTGACCGACGACAAAGTCCGGCTTGATGCCGCGCTTCCGGATCGCAGCGAGCACCGCCAGGCTCGTCGTCACGAGCGCGGGCTGCTGCACGTCGGTCGCGACGAGCTCGGCCTCGGGCGCGTCGAAGCAGAGACGAACGAGGTCGAGGCCGGCCGCCTCGCTCGCGCGCTCGAAGACGTCCATCGACTCCGGCACGGCCTCCGCGATCTCGCGCCCCATCCCGGTCTCGAGCGAGCCCTGGCCCGGGAAGCAGAATGCAATTTTTCCGCTCATCTTGACTTTGGTTCTGTCCATTCCAGCAAAGCGGAACCCCACGTCAAGCCGGCGCCCATTCCCGTCATCAGCACCAGCTTGCCCTCGGCGAGACGGCCCTCGGCCTGTGCGTCAACGAGGCCGAGCGGGATGGAGCCTGAGGACGTATTGCCATAGCGGTCAACGTTAACGACCATCCGCTCGCGCGGGACGCCGAGCTTCTGCTGTGCATGATTCATGATCCGCATGTTCGCCTGGTGCGGGATGTAGACGTCGACGTCCTCCACGGTCTTTCCACACCGATCGAGCAGCGCCTGCGCGGACGAAACGAGCACGCGCGTCGCGAACTTGAAGACCTCGCGGCCGTTCATCTGGACGTAGCCGTTCGCAGTCGCCTCCTCCAGGCGCCGTGAGCCGCTGCCCGGCAAGGACAGGTGAATCCCTCCGCCTCCGTCCGCGCCCAGCTCGAACCCGAGGAAGCCGCCGCGCTCGACGCGCTCGAGCACGACCGCACCGGCCCCGTCGCCGAAGAGGACGAGCGTGGAGCGGTCGGTCCAGTCGAGGATCCGGGAGAGGACGTCGCCGCCGACGACGAGTGCACGTTCCGAGAGGCCCGCGGCCATCATCCCGTAGGCCTGGGCAAGGGCGTACATGAACCCGGTGCAACCCGCGAGCAGGTCGTAGGCAGCAGCTTTCGGCGCCTCGAGCACGTCCGCGAGCAGGGCGCTCGACGTCGGGAACATCATGTCGGGCGTCACCGTGGCGCAGATGAGGAGGTCGATGTCTCCGGGCTCGACCTCGGCCTGCGCGAGCGCCTTCCGCGCTGCGGGCAGCGCGAGATCGGTGAGCGCCTGTTCCGGCGCGGCGATCCGCCGCTCGCGGATGCCCGTGCGCTCCATGATCCACTCGTCGGAGGTGTCGACGATCGTGGAGAGCTCCTCGTTCGTCAGGACCCGCTCGGGTACGTAGGAGCCGAGACCGGTGATCGAGATCGGCGGGCCTTGAGCGACGCCGATCATGATCTTTCGACCGCGAACGTGAGGGTCGCGCGGCAGGCGAGCTTGCCGTCGACGCGCGCCTCCGCCTTTCCGCGGCCGATCGGGCCGCGCACCCGCTCGAGCTCGCAGCGGAGGTCGAGCGTGTCGCCGGGCTCGACCATGCGCTTGAAGCGGCAGTCGTCGATGCCGGCGAAGAGAGCGACCCGGCCACGGTTCTCCTCCTCGGACAACACGGCGACGGCCCCCGTCTGCGCCAGCGCCTCCACGATCAGCACACCGGGCATCACAGGCCGGCCGGGGAAATGCCCGGCGAGGTACCACTCGTCCGCCCGCACGTGCTTGCGCGCGGCTGCACCGACGCCGGGAGTTAGCTCGACGACCTCGTCGATCAGGAGGAACGGCTCGCGGTGCGGCAGGATCTGCTCGATCTCCGCCCGGCCGAAAGGCGCCACCGCGATCGTCACTGTCCCCCCCTCGATTCCACTGCCTTGGGCTGGCAGCGCAGACGGCATCGCAAGCGACGCCTCATGCGACGTCCGCAAGCTTGTCGCGGAGGCGGTTCCGGCCGCGGTGAGCGTAGCACTTCGCCGTCCCGACAGGCATGCCGGTGGCCGCGGCGATCTCCTCGAACGAAAAGTCGAGGGCGTCCTTGAGCGCAACGACACGGGCCTGTTCGGGGGAGATCTCGGCCAGCCGCGCGCCCAGCTCGCTCCGCAGCTCGGCGAGGTCGGCCGCGCGCGCCGGATCCCCGTCGACGGCGGCGCGCCGGTCCTCGTAGAGCGGCTCGCAGGCCTGTGCGCGTCGGCGGTTCGCGACGTCGCGGCACGTATTGACGACGAGCCGGTGCAGCCAGGTCGAGAACTGGGACTGTCCCCGGAACTGCTTGATGCGGACGCACAACTTCGCCAGCGACTCCTGGGCCGCGTCGCGGGCGTCCTCGGGATCGCTTAAGAGATGGCGCGCGAGCTTCTCCACGCGCGGTGCATGCCGCTCGCAGAGCGCCTCGAGCGCACGCCGGTCGCCGTCCTTTGCCCGCTTCACCAGAACTGGATCGCCTAGCCTCGCGTAGACGAGAGGCCCTTCCAGGCGGAAGGGTTGCTCGATTCGACGCGGCTGGCGGCGAGGAAGTTGCATGCCTCGGACTAGTCTAGGGCCGTGCCCGACTCCCTCGCCCCCGAGGTCGTCGAGCCGCTCTTACGTGGCCGATTCGGGCGTCCGTACCGCTATGCCGAGGTGACACTGTCGACCCAGCGGCTGCTCCGGCCGGACGATCCCGAAGGCGCTGTCGCGGTGGCGGAAGAGCAGACCGTAGGCCGTGGGCGTCTCGGCCGCAGCTGGCATGCGCCTGCGCGGACGAGCGTTCTCGTCTCGGTCGTGTTGGAGCCCGCCGTGCTCACTTCCCGGCTGCCCGAGCTCTCGCTCGTCGCAGGCGACGCGGTCGCCGGTGCCATCTCTGCGGAGACGGGTCTCGCCCCGTCGATCAAGCACCCCAACGACGTGCTCGTCGGCGGCCGCAAGGTGGCGGGCATCCTCGCCGAGTCGAGCGAGGGCCGCGTCGTCCTCGGCATCGGCGTCAATGCGAACCAGGCCGAGGACGGGCTGCCCGCGGACACACAGACGCCGCCGACCTCGCTCCGGCTCGAAATCGGGAACGCGGTGGAGCGTGCGCCGCTCCTTGCGGCGATCCTGTACGAGCTCGAGCGCGGCTACGACGCTTGGGTCAGGGAGACCGCAGCACGCGGCTGAGATTCCCTGCCGCGTCTTCCGCCCAGGCACCACGGACGCGCCGCGCCGACCGCCCGAACGAGAAGACGCCGGCGCGAACGGAGCGTGTAATCCGGCGACCGTCGGCCACGACGGTCACACGAGCCGGCTCGTCGATCCGGAAGACGAGCCGCCGAAACGAGATCGCTCGCAGCGACGGCGACCGGGTATCGACCCGAAACGGCAGAGCGTGGACGGTCGTGCCGAGCGCCGTGGTCGCTGTGAGCGCGGCCGCGTAACGACCGTCCGGCAGACTGCCCCTAGGCGCGATCCCATCCCACGTGAGCGTCTGCGGTCCGGCGGCCGGGCTCCCGACGAAGACGGCCGCGGCGAGCTGGCCGCCTCGCTTGACGTCGATGCGAACCGACGCCGCGCGGGCGAGCCCGTAGGCGAACGTGATCGTGTCCCGCCGGCCGTCGCCGTTCGGCGAGAACGCCTTCGGCGTCAGCGTCCACCCCGCCACGGTCCGATCGATGACGATCGGGACGACGGCGCTGACCGTCGTCTTGCCGTCGGTTGCTGTGATCACGATCTCGTAGCGTCCGTCGGGCACGCCGTCCCCCGCGAAGGTGAAGGTGCGCTTCCCCGGAGCGCGGCGCTCGTTGAAGAGCGTGGCCAGCTGGAGGCCGTCGGGGGAGCGCAGGATCGCCGACACCGTGGCGCTCGCACTGAGCGTGTACGAGATCGTGCTCTTGTCCTGCTGGCCGTCTCCGTTCGGGGAGATCGTCACCGGCTTCGCCGACGGCTTCGTCAGCCTCAGCGGCACCGGAGCGGCACCGACGAACCCCGTCGCCGGGCGAACGTCGTCGCCGGCCGCGATCGACCACGCGTACCGCGCCTTCGGGGCGAGGGCGGCGTCCCAGGTCCAGTCGATCTCGGAGCTCGTCCCCGAGCCGGAGGCGACGACCGCTCCGTCGGGGTCCGTGACGGTGACCGTCCAGGCGAGCGCCTCGCTCAGCCGCGCACGGAAGCGGACGAGCCCGCCGAGATCTCCAGTCGCCGAGGGCGCGTACAGCTTCGGCAACCCGGCCGCCGCCACCTGCGAGGAGATCGCGCCGAGGCGCGCGTAGAGAGCGCTGCCAGGACAGGTGGTGAAGCCGGTATCCCGGTGTCCGGAGATCGCGCGCAGGAAGACCGGCGTCCCCAGCGGAAAGCGCGGGTTGCCGCCGGAGGCCCAGGTCAGCGTACTGAGCGGGTCGACGTGCGCGATGTCGAGCCGCCACGCGAGCAGATTCGCGAGAGCTCGCTGCGCGACGGCGGGCGGCGCCGCGCTCCCATAGGTTCCGAGCACGGCCACGCCGAACGAGCCGGTGTTGAACCCCTCCGCGTGCGCGCCGATCACGTTGCGGTCGATCCCGCCGAATCGGCCTTCAAAGACCTGGCCGTAGCGATCGACGAGGAAGTTGTAGCCGATGTCGTTCCAGCCGTTTCCCTTGACGTGGTAGACCTCGATCCCTCGCACGATCGCCGCCGACTGCGACGGCGTGTAGGAGTTCGAGCCGGCCGTGTGGTGGACGAGTCCGAAAGCAACGGCGGGCGCATACTGCGGCGCGGCCCGGCGGATCGACTCGTTCGCTCCCCACGACGCCCGCGGCACGATCGCCGGCGAGCCCGCGATCGAGAGCCTTCGCGGCGGCAACCCGTCCGAGGGACTGTTGACGAAGTAGGCGCGCAGCCGTGTGACCCGGCCGTGCAGCCGGTACGAGATCGCGTCCGACGGGCCGACCCAGTACGGGTTGCCGATGCGCCAGGCGCCCGCGGCGGCGCGCTCCGAGGTCCCGGCGTCAGGAAGGTCCTCGCTCTCGGGCGCCGCCACGTGCCAGGAGCTCCAGCGGCCGTCGCTCGTCCGCGTGCGGAACTGCACCGACCCGGAACCGCGCCAGTGGAGCCCGACCAGGTCGAACGTCCGCTGCGTCGAGGCCGCGAGCGCGCGGCCGTGGAGAGGGACGTCGCGCGCCGTGATCGTCGCCTCGGCATGAGCGACTGCGGGCGCGGCGAGGAACGCGGCGGTTGCGACGACGAGGAGCTTCATGACGGCGGCGGACCCATTCCCCAGGGTGCCGAAGGCCGCCTTCGCGCTCAAGGGTGAAGACCCTTCGCTGATAGAATCCTTACGAGTTGAAGATCGCTTGTTTGCGGGCACTTTTGCTCGCCGGAGCGCTACTCGCCCTTGCCTCGCCGGCTGCCGCGGCCGCGCCACGCGTCCTGGCCATCCATTTCGACGGCGACCTCGAGGTGAATCCCGTCACACAGGGATACGTCAATCACCAGCTGAACCAGGCGCAAAGCGGCGGTTACGCGGCGGCGGTGATCCTCCTCGACACGCCCGGGGGTCTCTCGACGTCGATGCGCAAGATCTACCAGAAGGAGCTCGGGCTCCGGATTCCCGTGATCGTGTACGTGGCGCCGGACGGGGCGCGCGCAGCGTCAGCAGGGGTCTGGATCTCCGAGGCGGCCGACGTCCTGGCGATGGCGCCGCAGACGAACATCGGGTCGTCGACGCCCATCGGGTCTGGCGGCGAGGACATCAAGGGAGCGCTCGGGCGGAAGGTCCGCAACGACGCCGTCGCGTCGCTCAAGGCGCTCCTGAAGAACCACGGCCGCAACACTGCCTTCGCCCGGAAGGCGGTGATCGGCGCCGCCAACATCACCGCCGACGAAGCGCTGCAGCAGCACGTGATCGACGCGATCGCGCCGACCCTGCCCGCGCTGCTGAAGCAGCTCGACGGCTACAAGACGAAGCCCAAGGGGTACGTCCTCCACCTCGCGGGCGCGGACATCAAGCAGGTCCGCCCGAGCTTCTTCACACGGCTCCTGAACACGCTGATCGACCCAAACCTGATCTCACTGCTCTTCCTCGCCGGCCTGGCGGGGATCGGGTACGAGATCTTCCATCCCGGGGTGGTCCTACCGGGCGCGCTCGGTGCGGTGGCGCTCGTGACCGCGCTGTTCGGCTTCTCGGTGCTGCCCGTGAGCTGGGCCGGGCTCCTGCTCCTGCTGCTCGGAGTCGCCCTGCTCGTCGTCGACCTGCACGTGACGAGCCACGGCGCGTTAACCGTCGCCGGGCTGATCTGCCTAGCCGTCGGCTCGATCCTGCTGTTCCAGAACGCGCCGGCGCCGTACCACACGTCCAAGCCGCTCGTGATCGGCGTCGCGGTCACGCTCGGCGCGGCGTGGGCGTTCGCGGTCGGGAAGGCATGGCAGGTTCGCGGCTCGCCCGTCTCGGTCGGGCCGCAGACGATCGCCGGCGCCGTCGGCGAGGTCCGCCGCGATGGGCTCGTGTTCGTCAACGGGGAGCTCTGGCAGGCCCGCACCACCGACGGAAGCGAGCTCCACCCCGGTGAGCGGGTCCGGGTCGAGTCGCTGGACGGGCTCGTCCTGACGGTTGCGCCGGAAGCGTAGGATGGCCGCATGAGTGCCGCACTGATCGCCCTGGCCGCTGCGGCATTCCTGCTCTTGCTCTTCCTCTTCCAGGCGATCAAGGTCGCCCGCGAGTACGAGCGCGGGATCGTCTTCCGCCTCGGACGCCTGATGACCGAGCCACGCGGGCCGGGGCTCTTCATCCTCATCCCCGTGATCGACCGGATGGTCAAGGTCGACTTGCGGACGGTGACGCTGACGATCCCGCCGCAGGAGGTGATCACGAAGGACAACGTGCCGGTGCGGGTGAACGCGGTCGCCTACTTCCGAATCGTCGAGCCGAAGAACGCGATCGTCCAGATCGAGAACTTCATGGTCGCGACCTCGCAGATCGCGCAGACGACGCTGCGCTCCGTCCTCGGCCAGCACGTGCTCGACGAGCTGCTCTCCGAGCGCGAGAAGATCAACGCGATCCTGCAGGGGATCATCGACGAGGCGACGGCGCCGTGGGGAATCAAGGTCTCGATCGTCGAGGTCAAGGACGTCGAGATCCCGGCCGGGATGCAACGCGCAATGGCGCGGCAGGCCGAGGCCGAGCGCGAGCGAAGGGCGAAGATCATCAACGCCGAGGGCGAGTTCCAGGCATCCGAGCGCCTCAAGGACGCCGCGCTGGTGATCGAGAAACACCCGATTGCGCTCCAGCTCCGCTACCTGCAGACGCTGCTCGAGATCGGCGGCTCGAACTCGTCAACGATCATCTTCCCGGCTCCCGTCGACCTGATCCGGCCCTTCCTCGAACGGGCCGAAGCCAAAACCTGACCGACATCCGCCGCGACCCGGTCACGGGCCGGACCGTGGCGATCGCCCCCGGGCGAGCGAAGCGTCCGGGTGCTGCCCGCCCGGCGCCGGCGCCGCCCTCGACGGACGAGCTCGAGCAATGCCCGTTCTGCGCCGGCCACGAGGAGATGACGCCGCCGCAGACGCTCGTGCTCCCGGAGGAAGGCGACTGGAGCGTGCGCGTGGTCCCCAACCTCTACCCCGCGCTCGAGCGGCAGGAGGTCGTCGTCCACAGCCGCCGCCACGTGCGGTCGATCGCCGAGCTGACCGACGAGGAGCTCGACCTCGTCGCCGAGGCATGGCGCCGGCGTCGAGACGCCGAGCCCCAGAGCTATATGCAGGCCCTGATCAACGAGGGGCGGGAGGCGGGGTCGAGCCTGCCGCACTCGCACTCGCAGCTCGCCTGGCTTCCGGCACCGCCGCCGCCCGAGCCGGAGCTGAACGGCGAGGTCGTGCTCCAGCGCGCCGGCGTCGTGGCCCGCTCGCCGATGCTGGCGCGCCTTCCTTACGAGCTGACGATCGCGCCCGCGGAGCCCGAGCCGGACGGGCTACGCAGCGACCGGCTGGCGCCGGCGCTCCGGCTCCTCGCAGAGCTCGTGCGTCGATTGCAAGCGCTCGAAGGCGCGGTGCCGCTCAATGCGTGGCTCCACGACGTCGGGGCCTGGCGGATCGTCCTTCTGCCCCGCCTGAGCATCCTCGCCGGCCTCGAGCTGGGCGCCGGCGTCCACATCAACACCCTGCCGCCCGAAGAAGCCGCGGAGCGCCTCCGGAAGGCCGAAGGCCGCCCGCAGGCGGCCTTCGAGTAAGCCAGCCGAGTTTTCCGCGCTGCAGATCAGTCCTGCATCGGTACCGGCTGCCGCTCCTCCTGCTTCATCTCGCGGTAGCGGCGCGCCGCGTCGATCGCGGCACCGAGGTTTAGGCCCTTGTCCTTGGCCTGCTTGATCAGCATCACCGTCTCGAGCGCGTCGATGTCGTAGATCCGCTGCTTCTTGCCCTTCGTCGGAATCTGCGCCTTGTTCGTCCAGTAGTCGAGCTGCATCTTCGAGATACCGGCGATCTGGCAGACCTGGCCCAGGTAGAGCTCCACCTTGTCGAGGTGCTGAGCGAGATCGATGGGCTCGAGCAGGTCGACCTGTCTACTGACTGCCATTGATAACCGTCTTTCTGTGGGTGGCTAGGAACCCCTGGTTTGAAAGGTATAGCGGTCGCATCTGATATCGGGAAGGGGTTGATTTGAAATCTCCCCCATTCGGGGGAGCCCAGCTGGAGGTTTGTGGCGTGTTACGACTCCGGTTCAACGTTCGGTACGACCGCATCCTTGTCCTCGTCCGACTCGACCACCGGCGCCAGGCTCGAGACGCGCTCACCCTCGCGGAGCCGCATGACGATCACGCCCTGGGTCGAGCGGCCGGACCGCTTGATGTCGTCGACCGGCATCCTGATCACCGTCCCGCCCGTCGAGATCAGCATCACCTGGTACCCGTCCCGGACCACACGCGAGCCGGCGAGCTGCCCCTTCGCCTCGGTCAGCTGGACAGTCTTGACGCCTAGGCCGCCGCGGCCCTTGACCGGATAGTCGGAGACGCGCGTCCGCTTCCCGTAGCCGTTCTCGGTGACGACGAGCACGTCCGCATCGTCCGCGGCGATGTTGACAGCGATCACCTCGTCGTCCGGCCGCAGCCGCATCCCCTGCACGCCCGACGCGTCGCGCCCCATCGCCCTCACATCCGTCTCGTGGAACCGGATCGCCTGACCCTTGCGTGAGACCATGAGAATGTCGTCCTTGCCGGTCGAGTGGCGGACGCCCACCAGCTCGTCCCCTTCACGCATCTTGATCGCGATGATCCCGTCCGCTCTCAGTGGCGTGTTGTACGCCTCGAGCTTCGTCTTCTTGACCACGCCCTTCTTCGTCGCGAAGACGAGGTACTCCGCCTCGGCGAACTCCCGGGTCTGGATCACGGCGCGCACCTGCTCGTCCTGACGGAAGGGGAGCAGGTTCTGGATCGCCCGACCCTTCGACTGGCGCGATCCGAGCGGCAGCTCGTGCACCTTCAGCCGGTACACCTTGCCGACGTTGGTGAAGAAGAGGATGTAGTCGTGGGTGGAGGCGACGAAGAGATGCTCGATGTAGTCCTCGTCCTTCAGCTCCATCCCCATCACGCCGATGCCGCCGCGGCGCTGCTCGCGGTAGGCAGTGACCGGTAGGCGCTTGATGTAGTTCGAGCGCGTGATCGCGATCACCATGTCCTCTTCCGCGATCATGTCCTCGAGCTCGAGCTCCTCCTCGGCGGCGACGATCTCGGTGCGGCGGTCGTCCGCGCGCGTGTAGATCCCCTTGAGCTCGAGCAGCTCCTCCTTGATCACCTCGTCGATGCGGGCCGGGTCGCCGAGGATCGCGCGCAGCTCCGCGATGCGCTCCCGCAGATCCTTGAACTCGTCCTCGATCTCCTTGCGGGCGAGCCCGGTCAGCCGCGCGAGGCGAAGATCGAGGATCGCCTGGGCCTGGATCTCCGACAGGTCGAACTCGCGCATCAGGCCGGTGCGGGCGTCATCCGTGTCGGCGGCGCCGCGGATCAGTGCGATCACCGCGTCGAGATTGTCGAGCGCCTTGAGGTAGCCCTCGAGCACGTGCGCGCGCTTCTCGGCCTGCCGCAACTCGTACTTCGAGCGGCGCGTCACCACCTCGCGCTGGAACTTCAGGTACTCGCGGACGAGCTCGAGCAGGGACAGCGTCCGCGGCACGCCGTCCACGAGTGCGACGGCGTTGTACCCAAAGCTCGACTGCAGGCCGGTGTGCTTGAACAGCTTGTTCAGCACCACCTGCGGGATGGCGTCGCGCTTGAGCTCGATCTGGATCCGCATTCCGGACTTGTCCGAGTGGTCGGCGAGATCGGAGATCTCCGTCAGCACCTTGTCCTGGACGAGGTCGGCGATCTTGCGGATGACGCCGTTGTCGCCGCCCTTCTTGACGCCGTACGGCAGCTCGGTGACGACGATCGCCGACTTGCCACCGCGGAGCTCCTCGATGTGCGCGCGGGCGCGCATCACGATCCGCCCGCGTCCGGTCCGGTATGCGTCTCGGATACCCGAGCGCCCCACGATGATCGCGCCGGTCGGGAAGTCCGGCCCCTTCACGTGCTTCATCAGCTTCTCGACGTCGATCTCGGGCTCCTCGATCATGGCCAGGATCGCGTCGACCGTCTCGCCGAGGTGGTGCGGCGGCATGTTCGTCGCCATGCCGACGGCGATTCCCGCCGACCCGTTGACGAGCAGGTTCGGGAACCTCGAAGGAAGGACCGTCGGCTCCCGCCGCGACTCGTCGTAGTTCGGCTGGAAGTCGACGGTGTCGGCGTCGATGTCGCGCAGCATCTCGGTCGCAAGCCGCGAGAGCCGGCATTCGGTGTATCTCATCGCGGCTGCCGGATCGTCGTCGACCGAGCCAAAGTTGCCCTGGCCGTCGACAAGGGGATAGCGGAGCGAGAACGGCTGAGCCAACCGCACCAGCGTGTCGTAGATCGCGCCTTCGCCGTGCGGGTGGTACTGGCCCATGACGGTGCCGACGACGTTCGCGCACTTCTTGTACGGGCGGTTCGGCTGCAGCCCGCTCTCGTGCATCGCGTAGAGGACGCGCCGGTGCACCGGCTTCAGGCCGTCGCGCGCGTCCGGCAGCGCACGCCCGACGATGACGGACATCGCGTAGTCGAGATAGCTCGAGCGCATCTCCTGCTCGAGCTCGCGCGGCTCGATGCGCCCGGGTCCCAGTGCGCCCGTCTCTAGTTCAGACATCTAGGAAGCGGACGTCCTTTGCGTTCTGCTCGATGAAGGCGCGGCGCGGCTCGACCTGCTCGCCCATCAGCACCGAGAACATCTGGTCTGCGGCGGTCGCATCCTCGACGTCCACGCGCACCAGCAGCCGGCGCGCTGGATCCATGGTCGTGTCCCACAGCTGCTCGGGGTTCATCTCGCCGAGGCCCTTGAACCGAGACAGCTGGAGCCCCTCCTTGGCGAGGTCGATAGCGGCATGCCGTAGCTCGGAGAACGTCAGTGCCGTCTCGGTCCGCTTGCCGTACTGCAGCTGGAAGGGCGGCGGGCCCGCCATCTCGACCAGACGCGTGTAGGTTGCGCGCAGGCGCTCGTACACAGGCGAGGCGAGGAGGCCCGGCGGGACGGAAACCGTCTGCGCGGCAGAGGTCTCGGTCTCGGTCACACGTACGCGAACGTCGTCTCCGCCGCGCTCCAGGAGAGCAAGCACGTGGCCGTCGCTGGGCATCGCCTCGATCGCCTGCTCGGCGGCCGCTGCAGTCGTTGCGTCGGTCTCGATCAGGCGATGCGCGATCAGGAAGTCGGCCGCAGGGCCGAAGTCCTCACGAAGCTTCGCCGCCTGGCCCTCGAACTGGGGCAGCAACTTCACGATACGACTCCAGCGCGCCTCGGTCAGCTTCACCTGCTGCCCGTTGCGGTCGGTGACCTCGATGGCGCCGAACCGCTCGCGGACGAGGAGATCCTCGAGCTGGGCGTCCTTCTCGAAGTAGATCTCCTGGTTGCCGAGCTTGACCTTGTAGAGCGGCGGTACCGCGATGTAGACGTGGCCGCGCTCGATCAGCTCCGGCATCTGCCGGTACAGGAACGTGAGGATGAGCGTGCGAATGTGGGAGCCGTCCACGTCGGCGTCCGTCATCACGATCACGCGGTGGTAACGGAGATTCGCGATGTCGAACTCGTCGCCGATCCCGGTGCCGATTGCCGTGATCATCGCCTGGATCGCGTCGTTGCCCAGGACCTTGTTGATGCGGTTCTTCTCGGAGTTGATGATCTTGCCCCAGAGGGGAAGGATCGCCTGGTACGCGTTGTCGCGCGCCTGCTTCGCGGAACCGCCTGCGGAGTCGCCCTCGACGATGTAGAGCTCCGCGTTCTCGGGATCGCGGATGCGGCAATCGGCGAGCTTGCCCGGCAGCGATGCGGACTCGAGCGCCGACTTGCGGCGCGTCAGCTCGCGCGCCTTCCGCGCAGCCAGCCGCGCGCGCATCGCCGCGATCGCCTTCTGGACGATCTGCCTCGCGTCGGTGGGGTTTTCTTCGAGGAACTCCGTCAGCTTCTGGTTGACGGTCTGCTCGACCATCCCGCGCACCCACGGATTGCCGAGCTTCGTCTTCGTCTGGCCCTCGAACTGCGGGTCGCGGAGCTTCACGGAGACAACTGCCGCAAGTCCCTCCCGGACGTCCTCACCGTCGAGCGTCTCGTCCTTCTTCAGTAGCCCCTTGTCCTGCGAGTAGGCGTTCAGGGTGCGCGTGAGCGCGGTCCGGAAGCCCGTCAGGTGCGAGCCGCCCTCGTGCGTGTTGATGTTGTTGGCGAAGGTGTAAACCGAGTCCTGATAGGACGAGTTCCACTGCATGGCGACCTCGATCGCGCCGTCCTCGCCCTCCCCCTCGAAGTAGACGATCCGCTTGTGCACCGTGTCCTTCGTCGAGTTCACGTAGTTGACGAAGTCCTTGATCCCGCCCTCGTAGTGAAATTCGATCGTCTCCCCGCCAGCGCGCTCGTCGGTGAGGACGATGCGCAGGCCGCGCGTCAGGAACGCCGTCTCGCGCAGGCGCTGCGTGAGCGTGTCGGCGCTCAAGTCGAGGTCTTCGAAGACCTCGGCGTCGGGGAGAAAAGAGATCGTTGTGCCGGTATCGCCCTTGTCGGCCTTGCCGACGACCTCCATGCCCCCGCCTGGGACGCCGCGCGCGAACTCCTGCCGGTAGATCTTCCCGCCGCGGCGCACCTCCGCAACGAGCCATTCGGACAAGGCGTTGACGACCGAAACGCCAACGCCGTGGAGGCCGCCGGAGACCTTGTAACCGTCGCCGCCGAACTTGCCGCCGGCGTGGAGCTTCGTCAGTACGACCGTCAACGCCGGCAGCCCCTGATCCGCCATCACGTCGACCGGGATCCCGGAGCCGTAGTCGCGGACCGTCACCGAATTGTCCGGATGGAGGGTGACCTCCACCTTGTCGTTTCGGCCGGCGAGAGCCTCGTCGACCGAGTTGTCGACCACTTCGTAGACGAGGTGATGAAGCCCGCGCGCACCCGTCGAGCCGATGTACATCCCCGGCCGAAGCCGGACCGGCTCGAGCCCTTCGAGGACAGTGATGTCCTTTGCAGTGTAAGTCGCTTCAGTCATGAAAAAAGCCCTGCAAACGGGGCACTTGCGGGCACAACGAAGTCTATCAGAAGGAGCGGCCGGATTGGGCCGCCGCGAGGCTCATCGCGACCGCTTTTGCGACGATTTTGCGGAGGTCCTCGTCGCGGATCCCTCGAACGAGGGAGGCCGCCTGTGCGTGATGCTCCGGGGAGGGTTCGACGCCGGTCCTTTCGGGCTCGCCGGCCCCCTCCGGCGAAGGCTCTGGTAGCGGCCCCGCGACGAAGACGAGGCGCGGAGGTGCCAGCTCACCGAGTCGTGCGCCGATCTCCTCTGCCCGAATAGCGAGCTCGAACGCCCACACCGAGTCCTTCGTATGGATCCGCAACGAGCCGTCGCGGCCGAGGCGCGCCGGCCACGCGTTCCGCGCGATCTCCGACCCGACGGCGCCGGGCCAGGCCTCCACCACGGGCGCCATGCCCGAGGTCGGACCGAAACGCGCGAGCTCACGGGCGACGGCGTTCCCGACCCGATCCATCAGGCCGGCCGCACCTCGCCCGGCGAGACCGCGAGCTGCTGCGCCGGCTCCGCCGGCAAAGCGCTCGCCTCCGTCGCGGTGATCAGCGTCTGGCCCTGTTGCGCGACCCGGGCAGCCAGAACACGGCGCCGGGCTGGATCCAGCTCCGACAGTACGTCGTCGAGAAGCAGCAGCGGCGGCAAGCCGCGGCGTTCGGCGATCAGCTCGGCCTCTGCGAGGAGCAGCGCCAGCACGGTCAGCCGCTGCTCGCCCTGCGAACCGAAGCTCCGGAGGTCACGTGCACCGCTGAGCAGCACAACGTCGTCGAGATGCGGGCCGAGCCCGGTCGAGCCCCGGTCGACGTCGCGGTCCAGGCGCTCCTCGAGCCCCGCCTTGGTCGGCGGCTCGCCGGAGTAGGAGAGGCGCGCGGCGGCGAGACCCAGCTCGTCCGCCCGCTCCGCGAACCCGGGCGCCAACAGTGACAACGTCTCCAGCCGCGCCTCCACGAGCTCGCGGCCCAACGTCGCCACCTGCTCTGTCCACGGCTCGAGAGCGTCTTGCGAAGAGAATCCGGCGGCCACGCGACGCAGAGCGGCGTTTCGCTGTGCGAGCGCGGCGGCGTAATCGACCGGCAGCGGCGCGCGGGCCGGCGCGAGGCGGCCGAGCACCCGGTCGAAGTACGCACGGCGCACAGCAGGGCCGCCCTTGACGACGGCAAGCCGGTCGGGCGTGAACACCAGCGTCGCCACCTCCGTCCGGAGCTGCTCGGCCGCGCGCAGCGACGCGCCGTTCAGCTTGGCGCGCTTTCCCTCGCCGGTACGGAGCGTCACTTCGAGCTCGAGCTGCGAACCGCCGCGCTCGCCACGCAGCGCAACACGCCCTGCGTCGGCCCCGAAGCGAATCAGCTGAGCGTCGGAGCGCGTCCTTGGCGAGAAGCCCTGCGTCCCGACATGGAGCGACTCCAGCAGGTTCGTCTTGCCGGCGCCGTTCAGACCGGTGACGAGGACGAGGCCCGGCTCCAGGTCGAGATCGAGCCGCGCGTACGAGCGAATGTTCCGGAGCGAGATCCTCGTGACGATCAGGCGCTACCCGGCGATACGGATTGGCATGATCAGGTACCAGAAGTCGTCCCCCTCGGCGCGGATCAGTCCGGGGCGAAGCGGCGAGATGAGGCGCAGCTGAATCTCGTCGGCCGTGACCGATTCGATCCCTTCACGGAGGAAGTCGGCGTTGAAGCCGATCTCCATCGGCTCACCCGAGAACGGTGCCGGCAGCGACTCGCGCGCCTCCCCGACGTCCTGGGTCTGCGCCAGCAGCGTCAGCTCGCCTTCCGCGAATCGCAGTCGCAGCGGTGAGTTGCGCTGGGCCATCACCGCCACCCGCCTGACGACATCGAGCAGCTCGACACGCGGCAGCGCGACCTCGTGCTCGAACGTCTCCGGAAGCAGCTGCTTGTAGTTCGGGAATTGCCCGTCGATCCGCCGGCTGGTCAACCACACGTCGTCGACCACGAAGACGATCTGGTTCTCGTGGACGCCGAGTTCGATGGCGTCGCCGGCCTGTGCGATGCGGCTCAGCTCGCCCAGGGCGCGTGCCGGGATGATTGCCTCGAGCTCCGGCGCGTCGCCCTCGAGTGCCGTCTCCTTGACGGACATCCGGTACGAATCGGTCGCCGCCATCACGAGCTTGCCACCCTCGAAGCGAACGAGGATCCCGGTCAGGACCGGGCGCGACTCGTCACGGGAAGCCGAGCGGGCGACACGCGAGATCGTGTCGAGCAGCGCCTCCCGATCGACGGTGAACGTCCCGACGGTGTCAAGATCGGGCAGGCGCGGAAAATCCTCGGCGTTGTACGTGTGGAGGGTCGAGCTCGAAGGGCCACAGGTGACGTGCGCCACGCCTTCATCGGCGCGATGCTCGAAGGTGACCTCGTCGGCCGGAAGCAGCCGCACCAGATCGACGAGTAGGCGGCCCGGCACGACCACAGCGCCTTCACCTTCCACCTGGGCGTCCAGCGACGAGCGGAGCGAGAGCTCCATGTCTGTCGCAGCCAGATGCAGGCGGCCGTTCTCGGCGCGCAGCAGCACGCCAGAAAGGATCTGGACGCTCGCTCGCGTCGAGACCGCCCGGGCGACAACCCCGAGGCGCTGAGCAAGCTCCTCGCGCGAGCAGACGACTTTCATCCCCATCCCGGTGCCAACCATGGTGTTGCTTTCAATCATTTAAAAAACCTCGTTGTAGTCATAGGCCCTGTGGGACCGGGGAAAACCCGGCGAACTCCCCTGACCAAGCCATTCTCGCAGGGGATGCAGACGGGGGAGAAAAGAACGTCATCTACAGGGTCGCGCGGTCAGCGGACCTGCTTCACACGTGCGGTCAATTCCTGCACAAGGTTGTAGACAGACCTGTCCTCACGAATCAGACGCGCGATCTTCGACGTCGCGTGGATGACCGTCGTGTGGTCGCGGCCGCCGAACTCCCTGCCGATCTTGGGCAGAGAGGAGTCAGTCAGCTCGCGTGAAAGGTACATCGCGACTTGCCGGGGGTAGACGATGTTCTGCGAGCGCTTGTCGCCGCAGAGCTCGTCCATCGTCATCTGGAAGCGCTCGGAGACGAGCTCCTGGATCCGGCGGATCGAGACCTCGGCGAGCTCCCCTTGCGGGAAAACGTCCTTGAGCACGTCCTCGGCGAGCTCGACCGAGAGCGCGCGGCCGGTGAGCGACGAGAAGGCGACGACGCGCGTGAGCGCCCCCTCGAGCTCGCGGATGTTCGTCGAGATTCGGGAGGCAATGAAAGAGAGCACTTGGGGATCGGGCACGTGGATCCCGTCTGTTTTCACCTTCTTGCGCAGGATCGCGATCCGCGTCTCGAGATCCGGCGGCTGGATGTCCGTGATCAACCCCCATTCGAACCGTGAGCGGAGCCGTTCCTCGAGCGTCGCGATGTCGCGCGGTGGTCGATCGCTCGACATCACGATCTGCGAGCCGGCCTCGTAGAGCGAGTTGAAGGTGTGGAAGAACTCCTCCTGGATCCGCTCCTTGTGCTCGAAGAACTGAACGTCGTCGACGAGCAGCAGGTCGTAGGTGCGGTAGCGCTGCTTGAAGCCCTCGATGCGCTTGTCACGGAGCGAGTTGATGAAGTCGTTCATGAACGTCTCGCTGGTGACGTAGCGGACGGACAGGTCACTCGAGTGCTCGCCGACGTACTGGGCGATCGCCTGCATCAGGTGCGTCTTGCCGAGGCCGGTGCCGCCGTAGATGAAGAGCGGGTTGTACGCCTGTGCCGGGGCTTCGGCGACGGCGAGCGCGGCAGCGTGGGCGAAGCGGTTCGACGAGCCGATGACGAAGAGGTCGAACGTGTACTTCGGGTTCATCCCGCCGTTGAGCGACCCGCCTGCGCGAGGCGCCAGCGGAAGCTCGGACTGGGCGGGTTGCTCCGCCGGCAGCCGCTCGCTGACGGAGAGGGCGATGCGGCGCTCCTGGCCGGTCACGTCGCGGACGGCGGCGCCGATCAGGCCGAGGAAATGACCCTCGATCCACTCGCGCGTGAAGTCGTTCGGAACCCCCAGGACGAAGGTGTCGTCGGTGAGCTCGGCACCCTCAGCCTCGGCGAACCACGTCCGGTACGTGGTCTCGTTGAGTGCCCCCTTGAGCCGACCGGCGACCTCGTTCCACAGTGACTCCGCAGTCAGCTCGATCGGGCGCTCCACGCCGCCTGTACCACTCCTCTCCGGCTCGGGGGAGGCGCGAGCATAGCAGCGCTGTCGCGGTGCGACAATGAGTGGAAACTGGGGATGAAAAGGTGCCGGTTTGCAGGGACTTCTTCCATTCCACACGCCTCTCCACACCTGTGGACGGACCGTGACATTCCGACTCATTTCCCGCCGCTTCCAGGGGGTTCTGTTGTGGACAAACCTGTGCATCGAGGGCTCGTGTAGACTGGCCGGCCGACGCCCCGACGGGGTGATTTTCTTCCCTCTTCGACCTCGTGAAGCGGACCTACCAGCCCAACGTGCGCCGGCGAAAGCGTCGGCACGGTTTCCGCGCGCGGATGTCCACACGCGCGGGTCGCGCGATCCTGAAGCGGCGTCGCGCGAAGGGTCGGAAGCGCCTCTCGGCGTAAGCGCGTGCAGAAGCGGAACCGGCTGTCTCGCTCGCGGGACTTCGACGCCGTCTACCGGCAGGGTCGCTCCGCCTCGACGCGGTTTCTCGTCCTCTACTGGTTCGCGCGCGAGGAGGATGGGGGTGACCCCCGGCTCGGGCTGGCGGTTCCGAAGGGGACGGGCAACGCCGTGGCGCGGAATCGGATCAAGCGGCAGCTGCGTGAGGTCTGGCGGGAACGGCTCGAGCGCGTGCCGTCCGGCCGCGACTACGTCTTGATCGCTAAGCCCGGGCTGCCGGAGGCGATCGAGGCGAACGGGTTCGCCTGGCTCGGCGAGCGGGTGGACGAGGTCCTGTCGAAGGCGGCGGTGTGAGGTACCTCGGGATGGCGCTCGTCTGCGCGTACCGGTTGACGCTGGGGCCCTTCCTGGGGGCGCACGGGCAGTGCAAGTACCACCCGTCGTGCTCGCAGTACGCACTCGACGCCTACAAGGAGTTCGGCTTCTTCAAGGGGACCGTGCTGGCCGCCTGGCGGCTGCTGCGTTGCAACCCGTGGAGCCGGGGCGGCGTCGACTACGCGCGCGACCAGAGGGTGTTCACGTGACGCTGCTCTTCGTGCTCGAGCCGCTCGAGCGGCTCCTCCGTCACATCCTCAACGGGCTGCACTCGATTGGCCTGCCGTGGGCCTGGTCGATCGTCGGCCTGACGGTGATCGTTCGGGTCCTGCTCGTGCCGCTGACCGTCCGGCAGATCCACTCGATGCAGAACATGCAGCGGCACGCGCCGCAGATGAAGGAGATCCAGAAGAAGTACAAGGGCGACCGGCAGAAGCTCAACGAGGAGCTGATGAAGTTCTACAAGGAGAACAACATCAACCCGGCGTCCTCGTGCCTGCCGCTGCTGGCGCAGTTCCCGATCTTCATCGGGCTCTTCTACACGCTGCGTACCTTCTCCAAGCACCCGCCCGCAGGGGATCTTTCCTGGCTGCACTTCCTGCCGAGCATCGCGGCGCACGCGAACTCGCACTGGTCCGGCTACGTCCTGATCACGATCTACGTGCTCAGCCAGGTCTCGTCGACGTACTTCATGTCCGGGACGATGCAGCAATCGCAGCGCGTCCTGATGATGGTGCTGCCCGTCCTCTTCATCCCGTTCATCATCCGGTTCCCCGCCGGGCTCGTCCTCTACTGGATGACGACGAACCTCTGGACGGTCGGGCAGGGCCTGATCACGCGGCGACTGATCCCGAAGACGCCGCCGCCGCCGGCGACGCCGAAGCGGACGTCGCGAACGCCGGCCCAGGACGGTGCGAAGGCCGCAGCGGAGCAGAAGCAAGCGCCGAAGGCTCAGACGCAGCCGAGGCGGGTGAAGAAGAAGAAAAAGGCTCGGCGGTGAGCGAGCTCCAGGTCGAGGCAACGGGCGAAACCGTCGGCGAGGCGAAGTGGTCGGCCCTGCGTGAGCTGGAGAAGCAGCACCCCGGTCTCGACAAGGCCTCGGTCCGGTTCCAGGTCGTCTCGGAGGGGGAGCGCGGGTTGCTCGGCGTCGGCTACGCGCCCGCGCGCGTGATCGCGACAGTGTCGGGAGAGCCGCCGCCGGTTGCAGAGCCGCGCGACGAGAGTGCTCTCGCGGCCGAGCTGCGCTCGCTCGTCGAGCGGATCGTCTACGCGATCGGCGTGTCAGGCCGCGTCGACGTGGACGAGGACGACGAGACGATCACCGTGTCCTGCACCGGTGGCGACCTCGGCATGTTGATCGGCCGCCATGGGCAGACCATCGACGCGATTCAGTACCTGCTGAACGCGATCCTCTACCGACGCGCGGAGGAGGAGCGGAAGGAGGTAGTGGTCGACGCGGCCGGGTATCGCGCCCGCCGGCGGGCCACGCTCGAGTCGCTGGCGGTTCGATCGGCCGAGCGGGCGGTGCGAAGCGGCGATCCCGTCGACCTGGAGCCGATGACGGCGGTCGAGCGGAAGGTCGTCCACCTGCGGCTCAAGGAGTTCGACGGGGTGGAGACGTCTTCCGAAGGGACCGAGCCAGACCGCTTCGTGGTCATCCATCCGATTGCTTGAGGAGTGGCTCCGGGCGGTTGTCGAGACGCCTGGGCTGACGGCGATCAAGGATCTGGAGGAGGCGCGTCGCCGGCTCCTGGAGGATTCGCTGCGCGGTGTCGAGGTCGTGCGGCAGTTCGGGGGGCCGATCGTCGACGTGGGGTCGGGCGGGGGCGTTCCCGGGATCCCCCTGGCGGCGTCGCTGCCCGATCGCGAGGTGACGCTGCTGGAGGCGACAAGACGGAAGGTGGAGTTCCTCGAGCAGTGGGCGCAGGAGCTTCCGAACCTGCATGTCGTCTGGGGTCGGGCTGAAGAGCAGGAAACGGACCGGTTCGGCGTGGCGGTCGCGAAAGCGCTGGCGCCGCCGGTCGTAGCGATGGAGTGGTGTCTGCCGCTCGTCGCCTCGGGTGGTGCTGCGATCGTCTGGGTCGGAACCTCCGTCGATCCGGCGACGCTCGCCTCGGCCGCGGAAATCCTTGGCGCAGAGCCGCCGGAGTCGCGGGACGGCTTGCTGGTCGTCCGCAAGGTCAAACCGACGCCGAAAGGCTTCCCGCGCAGGACCGGAATCGCCAGGAAACGTCCGCTTGCGTAGCTAGGTTGGCCGCGTGTCGGCACGGATCTATGCCCTTGCCAATCAGAAGGGCGGCGTTGGCAAGACGACGACTGCGATCAACCTCGCGGCCTGTCTCGCGGAGGCCGGCGAGCGCGCGCTCGTCGTCGATCTCGATCCGCAAGGGAACGCGACTTCGGGGCTTGGCGAGCGGGCGAACGGCACCTCGACCTACGACCTCCTCGACGGAGTGCCGCTCGAGCAGCTGGCGAAGGCGACCCGATTTCCGAATCTGCACCTCGTGCCTGCACGCCCCGAGCTCGCCGGTGCGACCGTCGAGCTGGCTCAGCGGAGCGACGGTGAGACGTACCTGCGGCACGCCCTGGCCTCCGGCGCCGGTGAGTACTCCTTCGTCTTCCTCGACTGCCCGCCCTCGTTCGGGCCGCTGACCGTCAACGCGCTGGCGGCCGCCGATCGCGTGCTCATCCCGGTGCAGGCCGAGTACTTCGCGCTCGAGGGCTTGTCCCAGCTCGTCCACTCCGTCAATCTCGTCAAGGCGCGGCTCAACCCGCCGCTCGCGCTCGGCGGCGTGTTGTTGACGATGGTGGACGGGCGCACACGCCTCTCCGCCGAGGTCGTCGAGGAGGTGCGGCGCCACTTCGGCGACCTCGTCTTCGAGACGACTGTCCCGCGCTCGGTGCGCCTGGCGGAAGCTCCGAGCCACGGCCTGCCGGCGATCGCCTACGACCGGCGCTCCCCCGGCGCCGATGCCTACTGGAAGGTGGCGATGGAGCTTGTCCAGCGTTCCTGAACGACGTGGCCTCGGACGAGGCCTCGAGGTGCTCCTCGGCGGCGCCGCGCCGGCGGAGCTGGCCGAGCTGCCGGTCGACGCGATCCACCCGAATCCGCGCCAGCCCCGCCGGCGGTTCGACTCGGAAGCGGGCGCCGGCCTCGCCGAGTCGGTGCGGAGCCAGGGCGTCGTTCAGCCGGTGCTCGTCCGGCCGCGCGCGGCGGGCGGCTACGAGCTGATCGCGGGTGAGCGGCGCTGGCGCGCCGCCAAGGACGCCGGCATGCGGGCGGTGCCCGCCGTGATCCGCGAGGCCGACGACCGAGACACGCTCCTGCTCGGGCTCGTGGAGAACGTCGCGCGCGAGAACCTGTCCCCGGCCGAGGAGGCGCGCGCCTTTGCCGTGCTCATGGACGAGTTCGGCCTGTCGCTGGGAGACGTTGCCGAGCGTGTGGGGAAGTCGAAACCCGCCGTCTCGAACCGCGTGCGCCTGCTCGAGCTCCCCGAGGACGTGCTCGCGATGCTGGAGCGCCGCCAGCTGACGGAGGGGCACGCACGCGCGGTGCTGGCCGTGCCCGACCATGAAGGGCGCCGGGAGCTCGCACGCAAGGTGGTCAAGAAAGGGCTCTCCGTGCGTGCGACGGAGCGAGCTGCCCGCTGGGCAGGTGCGAAGCAGAAGCCGCGGAAACAGCCGGCGACGCTCGATCCGGTCCTGATCGCCCGTGCGAAGAACGCCGCGGGCCGGCTCACCGGCTTTCCCGCTCGGGTCGCCGGCGGCCGCCTCGAGATCCAGTTCGGCGACGAGGCGGGCCTCGAAGAGCTGATCGAGGCGCTGGAGGGTGACGCCCCGTAACCCGATCCGGAGTCCCGCCGTTGAAGCGGTGGAATGTTGGGCACGTGGCTGCAGGACCTCGAGTCGCTCGAGGCGATCTCGCAGGACGCCGATGCAAAGCGGATCTTCCTCCGCATGGCGGCGCTGTCACGAGAGGGCCAAATGGGCAACTTCCTGACGGAGCTCGCCGACGACGAGGACCTCGACGACGAGACGAAGGGCACGCTGACGGAGCTCGCCCGCGACAGCTCGTTCCTGCTTGCCGTCGAGGACTACGTGCAGCGCACGCAGCGCCTTCACTGAAGAAAGTCCGGCGCTTCGCGCCATGACGACTTTCTTCAGTTCTGGTTGACGGCGGACGGTTGTGAGCGAGTGCCAACAGCGCGCGCGCCGGGCGCTCCAGTGGGCGATCGTGGATTCGAACCACGGACCTCCGCCTTATCAGAGCGGCGCTCTAACCGACTGAGCTAATCGCCCGGAACGCTGGATTGTAGCGGGGGTCTCTCGGATGGCACGGGTGAGTTCATTGCCGCCCTCGCCCTGGCTTCGGGTTGAAACGGTCGCACGAGCGAAGCTCGCACGACCTCTCTGCGGCGTCGCCAAGTCGACGCCTTAGCCTCTATGCTCGCCGTCCATGGGTGGGATCGCCGACCTGATGACACGCGACGTCGTCACCGTCGCGCCCGAGGACACGCTCGGCGAGGCTGCGGCGAAGATGACCGAGAAGGGGATCGGCGCGGTCGTCGTCTCCGACTTCGGCCGGATCATCGGGATCCTCTCAGAACGCGACATCATGCGCGCGGTCGCCGACCGGATCCACTCGAGCGAGGCGCGCGTGCGCGAGTGGATGACCGCCGACCCGATCACCGCGACGACCGAGACCTCGGTCGAGGAGGCCGGCCGCACGATGCTCGAGCACGGTTTCCGCCACCTCCCGGTGATCGAGGGCGAGCGCGCGATCGGGATCCTCAGCATCCGAGACGTCGCTCAGTACGGCCTGCAAACCTCGTAGCCCCTCCGAGGGACGCTCGAACCGGGGATTGCCGTTTCCCTCACCGTGGGCGATGTTCTCTTACCACTGCGGCGATGGAAATCGGAGAAGTTCTCACTTACAACGGACGGACGTACGTCCTCCTGGGTCTCCAGCCCATGAGCGTGCCCGATCGACGGGCCGAGCTCGAGGACACGGAGACGGGCGAAGTCGTCTCGATTCCGTGCTCACTCCTGGCTCAAACCAGCGAAGGTTTGGGCGAACAGCCCTGAGCTAACATGACCTCGAGGCCGGTCGGATGCAGGAAATGCACATCTACGGGGTCAGCTTCGATTTGGTCGGCAAGCAGCCGATCGTCCTCCTGAAGACGGCCGAAGGGAACAAGTTCCTCCCGATCTGGATCGGCCACCCCGAGGCGGCGGCGATCCTGATGAAGCTCCAGAGCGCGACCACGCCGCGGCCGATGACGCACGACCTCGTCACCGACCTGCTCGAGCAGCTCGGCGCCCAGGTGATCCGGATCACGGTCACGGAGCTACGCGAGAACACCTTCTACGCGCAGATCACCGTCCAGCTCGACGGATCGGAGATCGAGGTCGACTCCCGGCCCTCCGACGCGATCGCCCTCGCCATCCGCGCCGACGCCCCCATCTTCGCGGCCGACGACGTGATCGAGGAGTCCGCGATCGAGTTCGAGGGCGAGGAGATCAACCAGGAGGATCTCGAGCGCGAGGTGTCCAACTTCCGCTCCTTCCTCGACCACGTCACTCCAGACGAGTTCGCCGTAGAGGACGGAGAAGAGGGCTAGAGCTCGCGCTTCGTCAGCGCGAGGATCGTCTCGAACAGCTCGCGCACGCCTTCCTCGGAGAGCGGCCCGATGTTCGCGGCAGTTAGGCGTTGGAGCAGCCGGCGTTCCTGCTCGGGGTCGACGAACGGGATCCCCGCCTCCTCCTTGTAGCGCTTCAGCTCGGCGACCAGCCGCAAGCGTGCGTTGACGGCCTCGAGGATCGCTCGGTCCTCCTTCGCCAGGTCGGCGCGGATCCGGTCGACGGTCGGGTCCGAACTCATGGGCGGCCCAGCCATTTCAGCCGTAGGTTCTTGTCGCTGCGAGACACCGTGATCAGACGGAAGGGATACGTGACCTTCGCGGTCACCGGTTGGCCGAGTGACGGCGTCCGCTCCCGCACGGTCACGACGATACGGCTCCCGGTCTCGCGGACGCCGAGGATGCGCAGGACGTAGCCGGTGCTCGATCGCGGGCCCGCCGCGACGAGGATCGCCTCCCGCCGGGAGAAGTCGATCTGCGGTAGGTGAAGGCGCCGGCCGGGCATCGCATGCTCCAGATAGTCAACGAGATCGGCCCGGGCGCGGAAGATCTGCCGCGCCTGCCGCGTGAACTCGGCGGGCCGCAGCTGGGCCGAGACGTCTTCGTACGAGACCGGATGGCCGCTGCCGCCGCACCCGGCAACGAGGACCGCCGCGACGAGGGCACTAGTACACGTAGACCGTCTCGCCGTACGGATTCGTCTCGTAGAGACGGCTGGCGAGCCACATCGGCACGCGGACGCACCCGTGGCTCGCAGGGTACGGCGGGACGGACGGGTTTCCGTGGATCGCATAGCCGCCCGTGAAGTACATCGGGTCGTAGAGCGTCCCGAGCGGGCTGGAGTCGAAGCCGCCCACCTTCCGGTAGATCGCGAATCGCCCGACGGGGGTGTAGTAGCCCGCGATTCCGGCGGTCGAGACGGGAACGATCAGTGCGACGCGGCCGCCGCGGACGACGTAGAGCACCTGCCGTCCCTTGTTCACCTCGAGGTGGTCGGCGGGCTGCGCGTAGTGCGGGATCGCCGTGTACGGCGAATTGAGGCGCTTCCAGAAGGCCGGGTCGACCGCACCCGTGCGCGGCAGGCCCTGCACCTTCTGGAACGCATAGACGGCGTCGAGCAGGCGCCCGTCGAAGACCGGGGAGGCGGGCGCGGCGTAGTGGAGGCTCCGCAGCTGCGCCGCGACCTGGGCGACCGCAGGGCCGCGGGCGCCGTAGCCGAGCCGGGGGAGGACGACGCGCGCCGTCAGCCGATGGACGACCGTGGCGTAGCCCTCGTTGCTCTCGACCCTGACCGAGATTCGGTAGGCGGTCAGGCGGCGCGTGTCGAGTTTGACGCGTAGGGAGGCTCCCGCCTTGCGCTCGAGGATGCGCGTTCGGCCGCGGTCGATCGTCACGGCGAGGGTTCCGGCTGCCGCCGGGAGCACGCGCGCGACGAGCTCGTAGCGGCCCCCGCGGGCGCCGCTGCCCACGAGCCGCGTGATCAGCTTGGGCGCGACGACGACTCCCACCGGCGTTCCCGAGGCGCGGTCGCTGCGCACGAAATACTGGCCGGGCACGCGGATCCGTGCCCGGATCAGATAGGAGCCGCTGGCCGTGCTCCGGGCCTGTCCGACGACGCCCTTGGGGCCGACGAGCGCGACGTGGAGACCCTTCTCCGCCGGGATCACGTGGCCGCGGAAGCTCGAGCGGACGCCGTAGCGTCGCGTCACCGGGTTCCTGGCGACGTCGAGCCCGACTCCATACGAGGTGATCACGACCTGCGCGGTCGAGGTCTCCCCGGAGGCGGACGTCGCCGTCAGCGTGGCCGTGAAGCGCCCGCCACCGTAGTCGTGCTCAGCCGTCTTTCCGTCGCCGGAGCCCCCGTCGCCGAACTCCCAGTGGTACGCGGCTGCGTCGCCGGTAGCGGCCAGCACGACGTGCAAAGGAGCGGGCCCTGCCGTGACCGACGCCTGGATCGAGACGGCCGGCGGTGCCGTCGCAGCGGCCGGCCCGAGCACCAACAGGAGGACCGCAGACCCCAGAGCCGGGCGCACGGGCCTGAGATTATCCGGCGACCGCGATGACAAGCGCGGTCGCATTGAAGACCGCGTGGGCGATCATCCCCGGATAGATGCTGTCCACGCGGCTCCGCAGGTAGGCGAGCATCGCGCCGAAGGCCGCGAGGAACGGGAACGCTTCGACGAGGCCGTGGGCGAGCGCGAACAGGACGCCGACCAGCACGATCGCCGTCCAACGACCGAAGCGCGCGAGCAGCGAATAGCCGAGCCCCCGGAACGTCAGCTCCTCCACAACAGGGGCGACCACTGCGACGACGAGGCCGTTCCCGACATAGGCGGCGGCGTGGGCGGATTCCCAGTGATCCGGTGTGAGCCCTTGCTCCTGGCCGGGGTCGAGCAGCGGGCCGAGCAGGCTGACCAGAACGAGCATGGCGATCCCGATCCCGCTGCCGATCAGCGCGGCGAGCCGCCAGGACGTCGGCCGCCGCAGGGCGAGCAGGTCACGCCGCCGGCCGAGACCGGCGATCCCGTAGACGATCAGCGCGACGACCACGAACTGGGCGAGCCCGGCCGCCACGGTCGACCACTTGTAGAGGACGTCTCTGTCCGGCTTGCCTTCGCTGAACCGGACGCTGTAGCTCAGGGCGGCGAACGTCAGGACGAAGCTCGCCCAGAGGACGAGAGGCATGCGCAAGCTCACGTGAGCTCGGCGGCAGCGGCGGCGAGTGGCGTTCGCGCGAACCGCATCCCGGCCGCGTTTGCCGCCTGCTCGTCGGCCTCTTCGTCGCCCACGTGGAGCGCACGACCCGAGTGGACGCCGAGTCGCTCGAGCGCGAGCCGCAGGCCGGCCGGGTCGGGCTTGCGCGCGGCATGGACGACCGTCGCGAAGTATCCGGCGAGCCCGGCCTCGGCCAGCCGCTCGTGGAGGCTGAAGTCCCAGTTTCCGACGACGGCCAGCGCGAGGCCGAGCGAGCGCAGGCGCTCGAGCGACTCGACCACGCCCGGCAACACCTCGAACCGGATCGCAGCGACGTACTGCTCGGCTGTCAGCGAGGCGCCGAGCGCGCCGTTGAAGACGCCGACGCATTCCTCCCGCAGCCGTTCGAGCGACGGCGCGTCCAACCCGGTGCCGACGTGCTCCTGGTAGAACCGCCCTTCCGTGCGGAAGGCTTCGACGATCGCCGCCGGGTCGTGGCCGGGAAGGAGCTCCTGCAGCCGGGGCAGAGGATCCACGACGCGCAGCATCGTCCCGTGCGCGTCGAGCGTGACGGCGTCGAGCTCGGCCGCCCTCACGACACCCACTGCCACAGCGCCCATTGGGCGACGGCGATTCCGAGGAACAGCGAGCTGATGACGACGATTGCGGTGTGCACCCGCGGCCTTCCCCCGATCGCGGCCAGTGCGAGGAAGATCGGGAAGATCACGAGACCGAAGCGGGGCATCGACAGCAGCGGCCAGCGGTCGCTCGGGAGGCTGAGCGGGATCGCAAGGCTCGCCGTCGCAAAGAGACCGTACGGCGCACCGAACCGTCGCCACACGACAACCGTCAGCGCGACCAGCAGAACGAGTGCGACGAGGGCCTCGGCGTTGACCGCGATCGCGTGCTGCCGGTCGGCTCCGGGCGGCACCCAGTGTCTGAGGGCGTCCCAGATCCCGCCGAACGGGCCGGCCGCGGACAGGTGGCGATGCCAGCGCTCCTGCGCGTGGACGAACGCCCACGGGTCGTCGATCTGCTGCCACAGGAGGAGCGGGTAGACGGCGGCCACCGGAACGGCGAGCGCCAGGCCCGCGAATGAACGCAGGCGGTCTCGGCTTCGCCAGGCGAGCAGCGCCAGCGCGGGCAGGAGCGCGATGCCGGTGACGCGCGTGAGAATTGCCAGGCCCGTGACGGCTCCCGCCCCGGCGAAGTGCCCGCGTTCGGCGAGCGTGAACGCCGCCAGCACGAGGAGAAGGTAGAGCGACTCGCTGTAGACGGCCTGGAGGAAGAGCGCCATCGGGAAGACGGCGAGGTAGAGGACGGCGCGACGCGCTCCGTCCGCGCCGAGCCGCTCCTCCGCGAGCCGCTGAAGCAGCAGGAACGCGCCCAGCGCCGCGGCGAGCGACACGACGATCCCGGCGACGATGTAGTGGCCGAAGAAGGCACGTCCCAGGAGGGCGACGAGGCCCGGGTAGAGCGGGTAGAACGCGGCGGAGCCGCGGTCGTAGCCGTGCTCGGCGATCTGCAGGAAGAAGGCGCTGTCCCACCGGGCCCAGACGTCGGTGAACGACCCGAGGTCGTGCAGGATCGGGCCGTCCCAGCGGTCGGCGTTCGGGTGCCTGTGCGGCTCGAACCAGAACAGCGCGAACAGGGCGGCGAGCCAGATCGCGGCCCGGCTCCAGAGGAAGATTCCGAGCGCGGGGCCGGATGCGAGGTCGAGACGGAGATCGCGGCGGGCGGCGCGCTCCTCCCGAAGCCTTTGACCGACGCCCACGGCGCCGATGATGATAGATGCGTGCAGCGGATCTTCACGCCGGAAGAGGCGAACGAGGCGCTCACCGAGCTGAGGCCGGTGGCGGAGCAGATGGTCGCTCACCGCCGCGCGCTGTCCGAGGCGCAGCATCGCCAGGCCGAGCTCGTCGTCACGATCGCCGGCAACGGCGGCGACCTCGGCCCGAGCGACCTCCAGGAGGCGGCGGCTGCGATCCAGCGCGAGGCGGATGGAATCGCGGAATGCGTGCGCGTCCTCGACGACGCCGGCGTCCAGGTGAAGAGCCTCGAGGAAGGGCTGCTCGACTTCCCCTCGCTGCGCGACGGCGAGGACGTCCTCCTCTGCTGGCAGGTCGGCGAGCCGGAGGTCGCCTTCTGGCACGGGATCGACGAGGGCTTCGCCGGGAGGAAACCGCTCGATGACTGAGCCCTTGCAGGTCGGTCGCTTCGAGGTGCTCCCGATCCTGGACGGCGAAGGGACGTTCGCGACCGTGGCGGAGGTCTTCCCGGCGTTGGCCGACCGCACGGAGGACTGGTGGCTGCCGATTCAGGCCGTGCTGATCCGGTCGCCCGACGAGATCGTTCTCGTCGACACCGGGCTCGGGCCGCAGCCGCGCGAGTTCATGCCGGAGACGGAGTCGCACCTCCTCCACGAGCTCGAGCCGGAGACGGTCGACTTCGTCGTCCACACGCATCTCCACGTCGACCACGTCGGTTGGGACGGGGTCTTTCCGCGGGCGCGCTACGTCGTCCACAGGGATGACTGGGCGTTCTTCATGGCGCCCTGGCAGGTGCGAGTGCGGCCGCACCTGCACCGCCTCGAGCCGCTCCAAGAGGAGGGCCTCGTCGACCTGGTCAGCGGCGAGAGCGAGATCGCCCCGGGGATCACGGTCGTTCCGAGCCCCGGCCACACGCCCGGGCACATGCACGTCCGCGTGCAGGACGGCGATGCCGCCGTGGTCGCCCTCGGTGACGTCGTCGTCCATCCCGAGCAGGTGGCCGATCCCCGGCTCGTCTACGTCAGCGACGGCGACGCCGAGCAGGCGGCCGAGACGCGGACGCGTCTCCTCGGCGAACTCGCGGACGAGGGCGTGCCCGTCGTGGTCGCCCACTTCCCGGGAGTGGGACGCTTCGGCCGGGACGGCGATGCCTTCACGTGGAATCCCCTCTGAGCGTCGATCCGAATTGGTGGAAGTCGTTCTTCGGCGACGACTACCTGCTGATCACGCGGGAGGCGCGCCCGCGTTCCGAGTCGCCGGCGGGGATGGTGGACTTCCTCGTCGAGCGGCTCGAGCTCGGGCCCGACAAGCGGGTCCTCGACCTGGCGTGTGGCCACGGCCGCCACGCGCTCGAGCTCGCGCGTCGTGGCGTTCCCGTCGTTGGCCTCGACTACAGCGAGCCCGCCCTGGCGCTCGCCCGCGCCACCGTCGAGGCCGAGGGTCTTGAGGCCGAGTTCGTCCATGGCGACATGCGCGAGCTGCCCTTCGCGGACGAGAGCTTCGATGCTGTCGCGAACTTCTTCACGGCATTCGGTTACTTCGCGGACGAGCCGACGACGAACGCGTGCTACGCGAAGTCGCGCGCGTGCTCGTCCCGGGCGGAAAGTTGCTGCTCGACACGATCAGTCCGCCTGGACTCTTTCCTCGGTATCGCGAGCGGTCGTGGGAGGAGCTCCCCGACGGCACCCTCTTTCTGCAGGAGCATCGATACGACGCCGCCCGTGGCCGCAACGAAGCGCGCTGGACGCTGATCCATCCCGGCGGCGAGCGGAAGGTCCTCGAGCACTCGGTGCGCCTCTACACGCTTCCTGAACTGATCGCGATGTTCGACCGGGCGGGCCTGGTGTTCTCCTCCGCCTTCGGCGACTTCGAGGGTGCCGACTACGACCGTGGGTCACTCCGGCTGATCGTCGTCGCCGCGCGCAGTGCCCCGACACTGATCAACAGCACGGCGACGGTCTGACCCGCGACGGCGAGAGCGAGCACGGGCCGGACTCCCCACGCGCCGAACAGCGGCGCCGCGGCGAGCAGCGCGAGCGGGGCGCTACTCACCGACGCCGTCGTGCTCGCCGTCATCACGTTGGGGCGCAGGGCGGGCGGCGGTCTGAGCGTGTACAGGGAGTGGATCGTCGGGTTGAGGAGGCCGTTGGAGACTCCCGACGCGATCAGGCCGACTGCCGGAGTCCACCACGGGACCGGAAGCGCGAGCAGACTCCCCGAAGGATGCCGGAGGGCTGGTCCTCTCCTGCTGCGGGCGCCTCGCCTCGGGCGGGGACGAAGGCCAGAACGAGCAGGAACGCCACGACGAAGGTCGCGGCATCCACCAAGAGCACGGCCGGGGCTCCGATGAGGCCGATCAGCAGACCGGCGAGCGCCGGGCCGCCGAGCATGCTGATGCGCGCCGCGCCCTGGAAGAGCGCGTTCGCTCGCGCCACCGGCTCGGTTTCTTCGCCGAGCAGCTCCGGAACGATCACTCGCTGAGCGCTCAGGTAGGGCGTCGCCAGGACTCCGAGCACGAATGCGATCGCGACGAGCAGTCCGAGCGAGAGGTGTCCGGTCCAGTGCAGGATCGGGATCAACGCCGTCAGCGGGGCGCACGCCGCGTCGGCGATCAGCATCGTGCGCCGCGACCCGAGCGCGGCCAGAACGGCGCCGCTCGGAATCCCGAAGAGCGCGTAACCGGCGAGGGATCCGGCAAGGACGAAGCTCTTCTGCTTCGCAGAGCCCGTGCTGACGAGGACGAACCACGGCAGCGCGAGCGAGGTCATCTGACTGCCGGTGGTGGAGATCACCTCGGCGGCGAGGAGGCTGGCTAGCGGGCGCGTCAGCACGGAGGCGCGATGGTAAATCCGGCGAATAGATCGCCATGCCGCTCTGGCAGCGCCTTACCGTCCTGGGCAGCGTCCTGCTCGTGACCGTCGTGGTCGCGCGGCTGATCGACCGCCGGATTGCCCGTCGCGACCTGCCGCCGGAGGCGATCACGCGCTATCGCGTGCTCCGGCGCAGCATCACGACCGCGATCTTCTTCGTCGGCCTGCTCTCGGCGCTGCTCGTGATCCCGCAGGTGCGCGCGGTCGCGGGCGGCCTCCTCGCCTCGTCGGCGGTGCTCGGGATCGTCGTCGGCTTCGCGTCGCAGCGGACACTCGGAAACTTCGTCGCGGGACTGCTGATCGCGTTCACCCAACCGGTCCGCCTCGGGGACGAGGTCGAGATCGACGGGACGCGCGGCGTCGTCGAGGAGATCGGGCTGATCTACACCTTCGTCAAGACCGACAACGACGACCGGCTCGTGATTCCGAACGAGACGCTGGCCTCGGATACGATCCGCAACTCCACGATCCGCAGCCGGGAGAAGGTCGCAGAAGTCACCGTGCAGGTTCCGTTGAGCTCCGATCTCGGCTCCGTCGTGGAGCGGCTGAGGCGTGTGACGGACGGCGAGGTCTTCGTCGGCGACCTGGCCGGTCAGGCCACGGTCGTGATCCGGTCGAGGGCCGCGAACGAGGCCGAGGCCGAGCGGCTCGAGCGCGACCTCCGCCTGCGTGCCCACGAGGGGCTGCGGGCGGAGGGGATCTACGCATGCTGAGGCGCCGCTTGCGGTGCCGCCATCAGGGCGCGTGGGTTCCCCACGCGCCCGTCTGCGCTGCCGGCCAGGAGCACCCGAGTTGAAGGCCGGCACATGAGCCCATCGAGTCGCGGCCGCGGACGGCGAGCCGAAACCGACGCCTTCCTGATGCAGCGTCGCCGGAAGCGCCGCCGCGGGCGGACGAAGGCGCGGCACCAGCGCTTCGCGCGCCTCGTCCTCGGGTCGATCCTAGGCGGGGTCATCTTCCTCGTCGCCACGAGCTTCACCGGCGCGGCGATCTGGATGTCGAGCTGCAGCCTCAACTCGCTCAAGCCCGTGGAGGTCGGCGAGAACTCCTTCATCTTCGCGGCCGACGGCTCGCTGCTCGGGTCGATCCCGGCCGAGAAGAACCGGCAGCCCGTTCCGCTGGAGAAGATCAGCTCCTGGGTGCCGAAGGCGACGATCGCGATCGAGGACCGCCGCTTTTACGACCACGGCGCGCTCGACTGGCTCGGGATCGTGCGCGCGCTCTACAAGGACATCCAGGCGGGCAAGGTCGTGCAGGGCGGCTCGACGATCACGCAGCAGCTCGTCCGCAACCTCTACATCAAGAAGAAGTCGCAGACGCTCGGCCGCAAGGCGACCGAGGCGTGTCTTGCGATCAAGCTCGCGCGCGAGAAGTCGAAGACCTGGATCCTGGCGGCCTACATGAACCAGGTCTACTACGGCAACCACGCCTACGGGATCGAAGCCGCCGCCCAGACGTACTTCTCGAAGCCGGCGCGGAAGCTGACGCTGCGACAGGCCGCACTGCTGGCCGGTCTCCCGCAGGCGCCGTCGCTCTTCGATCCGTTCCACGAGCGGGCGAGGGCGCTCACGCGCCGCGACGAGGTGTTACGCGCGATGCTCGACAGCGGCTATATCACCTCGACGACCTATGCCGCTGCGATCTCCGATCGCCACCTCCATCTCAAGGCAGGCAAGCTCTACACGCGCATCCGCGAGCCGTACTTCTTCAGCTACGTCCGCGAGCTGCTGCAGAAGGAGTACGGGGCCGCGACGGTGCAGTCCGGCGGGCTGAAGGTGTACACGACCATCGACCCGCGCCTGCAATTCTTCGCGCAGCGGGCGATCCGGCAGACGCTCTACTACAAAACCGACCCTGCCGCGGCGATCGTGTCGATCAACCCGGCGAACGGCGCCATCCGAGCGATGACCGAGGTGACGCCCGGGAACTCGAAGAACCAGGTGAACTTCCTCTCGTCCGCGCACCGTCAGCCAGGCTCGACCTTCAAGATGATCGTTCTGACGACGGCCATCTCCCAGGGGATCAGCCCGTCCACGTCGTACCTTTCCGCCCCCTTCAAGTACGACCCGACCGGCATCGGCTCGTGCGACTCCAACCCGCCGACGGCGTGGTGCCCGGAGACGTACGCCCACACGTACCTCGGCACGACGACGATCGAGCGGGGGACCCTGGCCTCGGACAACACCGTCTACGCTCGGCTGTCGCTCGACGTCGGGCCGGACAACATCGCGGCCATGGCGAAGAAGCTCGGCATCCAAACCGATCTCCACGCCGCCGAGGGCGTCTACGTGCCGTCGATGGGGCTCGGCTCACGGGTCGTAACGCCGATGGACATGGCCTCGGCCTACGCGACGATCGCCGCCGGCGGGATCCACTCCAAGCCAATGGCAATCCGGAAGGTCGTGCTCCCCGGCGGCAAGGTCGACACCGAGGCCGGCTGGGGGAAGCCACAACGGAAGCGTGTGATCCCGGACTGGGTCGCGGCCGAGGTGACGCGGATCCTCGAGGAGAACATGACGGGCGGGACCGGCGTGGGCGCCTACTTCGGGCGTACGTCGGCCGGCAAGACAGGCACGACCGACAGCTACGCAGATGCCTGGTTCTGTGGTTTCACGCCCTCACTCGAGGCGACGATCTGGATCGGCTATCCGCAGGGCGAGATTCCGATGACGTACGTGCATGGGATCTCGGTGTCGGGGCCGACCTTCCCCGCGACGATCTGGAAGCTGTTCATGGAGCGCGCCGTCGACTACGCGCCGTTCCCGACCGAGTTCCCGACGCCGAAGAGCTCGCCGGAATGGAAGTACCATCATCTTCAGTACGCGCTCAGCGGCGCAACCTACTCGTCGAGCTCGAGCGGGAACAGCTACACGCCGCCTGCATCAGCGAAGCCGAAGGCGCCGACCTATACGAAGGCGCCCCCGCCGCAGCCGACTACCCCGGCGCCGCCGCCCCCGCCGCCGCCGACGACCACGGAGCCGCCGCCACCCCCACCGCCGGGAGAACCCGGTCCGTAGCCTGACCGCCCGCGCGTGCGCGGCGGGCGTTCCGATCTATCTCGCCGCCTGCGCCGTTCCCGACGGCGGGCTCTTTCGCGCCGAGCGGTTCCGCGACGTCCATCTGTACGGCCAGTTCGCGGACGCGATCGTCGACGGCCGTGTTCCCTACCGGGACTTCTTCATGGAGTATCCGCCGGGCGCCCTGGCGGTCTTCCTGCCGCCGCGGCTCTTCGGGGACGACTACATCGAGGCGTTCAAGGTGTTGATGGCGCTCTTGGGAGCACTGACGCTCGTGGTCGTCGTGCTCCTGCTCGTGCGGCTCGGAGCCTCTCGGCGGCACGTGATCGCCGCCACAGGTCTGCTCGCGCTCTCGCCGCTAGCGCTCGGACCGATCTCGCTGAACACGTACGACGGGTTTCCGGCGCTGCTGACCGTGGCCGCGCTGGCGGCGCTCGTCTGGGGCTGGGATCTGCTCGCACTGGGGGTGCTCGGCTTCGCGTTCGCGGCGAAGGTGTATCCCATCGTCCTCCTGCCGGTGGCAGCCGTCTTCGTCTTGCGGACGCGCGGTCCGCGTCGTGCGGTTGCGGCGCTCGCGACGTTCGCAGCCGTCGCTGCCGCCGTCGTCGTGCCCTTCCTCGTCGTCGCCCCGCACGGGCTCGGCGAGAGCTTTCGCGCGCAGGCGGGGCGTGCGCTACAGCTCGAGAGCCTCGGCGCCCAGACGCTGGTGGCCGCGGACCACGTCGGCGTGTACTCGGCGACCGTCGTCCACCGGACGGAGCATGCGATCTCGTACGACCTCGCCGGTGACTTGCCCGACACGCTGGCGACCGTGAGCTCCGTCCTGCAGGCGCTGGCCGTGCTCGCCGTGACGGTCCTCTACGCGCGCGGACGAGGCGACGGCCGGCGCCTGTCGCTGGCGTTCGCCGCGGCCGTGGCGGGGTTCGTCGCCTTCAGCCGCTTCGTCTCGCCGCAGTACCTCGTGTGGCTCGTTCCCCTCTTCGTCCTGCTCTTCCGGCCGTTCGTCTGGGCACTCGCCGTTGCGGCGCTCGTGCTCGCCCAGATCTGGTTCTTCCACTATCCGGGGCTGGCGCAGTTGAGCGACCGGAGTTGGTTCGTGCTCGTGCGCGACCTGATCCTCGTCGTCGTTTTCGCGTTGCTGTTACGTGACGCGGCGAAAGACGAGGACCCCGTCCTGCTCGAAGACGAGCCGCCACTCCGGGTTTCGGCGTAGCCAGCCGAGCTGGAGCGCCGTCGGCAGCGGCGCGTAGCGATCGGCGTAACCGGGCTGGGTCTCGTCGGCGGCGATCCAGGTCGCCTCCCGGAGGAAGGGGAAGCTGAGGAAGCGGCGCCGCGCCGAGAGGTGCGCGCCGAGTGAGTTCGTGGCGCTGACGACGGCGTCGTCCGGGATGAGCCGCAGCGCTCGGGCGGCGATCCGGTCGTGGCGCGTGACGCGCGCCGAGGTGGCCTGGAAGTCCTGTCCTCCTGGGACGTGCCGCCACCCGGGGATGGGGCCGAGCCGGTAGTTGCCGACGAGGGCCGCGAGGACGGCCACGGCGGCCACGGGGACCGCCCAGCGGCGGAGGCGTGCCGCCCCCAGCACGGCGCCGGCGACGAGCGGAGCGATCAAGCCGGCCGTGTAGTGGAAGTGAATCGAGGTCTGCGTGGTCGTCGCCGAGAGCAGGTTGATCGCGAGCTCTGGCAGAGCGGCGACGAGGACGAGCGGCGCGAGCACGAAGAGGAGCGCAAGCGGCATCGCGAGCTGCCACAGGTAGTGGAGGTCGCGCCCGCTGAAGGCAGCGTCGGCGATCCGCAGCGGATGCGTGAACGCGGTTTTCACGATCCCGCCCGGCGAGCCGCCGACCTCGCTATAGCGGCCGTAGAAGTCCGAGCTCTGGCCGTCGTTGAAGTGCGGGATGACGACGGCGATCGCCACGATCCCCCAGGCTAGGCCGAGTGCGGCGATGACGCTCCCCGTTCCCCGCCGCCGGTGCGAAACGGCGTACCAGATCCCGAAGCCGGCCACGACCAGCGCGATCTCCTCCTTGCAGAGGGAGGCGGCGATTGCGCAGAGTGCGAACGGCAGCAGGCGATCCTCGTCGAGGAACCAGAAGGCGAAGAGCAGCAGCGGTGTCGCCAGCGCGACGGGGTGGAACTCGTTCAGGGCGAGCCAGCCTGTGGCCGGGTACAGCAGGTATGCGCACGCGAAGCCGAGCGCCGCGCGGGCCGAGCCGAGGTGCTTCCGTGCGAGCCAGAAGACCGGCAGCGCGCCGAGCCCGAGGGCGACCGCCTGCGTGACGAGGAGGAGGTGCGGGCTCGGCCAGATCCACCACAGCGGTGCGAACACGACGAGTATCGGATCGACGTGCGCGGCCAGCCGCGAGATCTGGTCGCCGTGGAGGTCCGTCATCCGCAGCGGATGGCCGTGGGCCGTCGACCAGACGGCCTGCACCATGTTTCCCATGTCGAACCGGCCGGTAAAGAACGCTTTCTGCCGCAGGACCGAGAGCGCGGCGAAGGCGGCGATCCACGCGGCGGCGCCGACGAGCACGAGCGCGTAGGCAGTCGGGAGGTAGCGCCGCACCGTTCGGGAATACTGGCCGAATGAGTGAACCCAAGTCCGAGCGGATGACGCAGGCGCAGCGGGACCGCCTCGAGGCCGAGCTGACCGAGCTCGAGGGACCGAAGCGCAAGGCCGTCGTTCAGGCGATCAAGACGGCGCGGGAGTTCGGCGACCTCTCGGAGAACTTCGAGTACCACGCCGCGAAGAACGAGCAGGGGATGCTGGAGGCGCGGATTCGGACGCTGCGTTCTCGGCTCGACCACTCCGTCGTCGTCGAATCCAAGGCCGGCGCGGTCGCCGTCGGCTCCCAGGTCGTCCTCGAGGACGCGCACGGCGAGCGGATGGAGGTGGAGATCTCGAGCGTTGGCGGCAGCGGTGCGGTCTCGCCGGACTCACCGCTCGGGCGGGCGCTGGTCGGCGCGTCCGAGGGAGACACCGTCGAGGTGGAGGCACCGCGGGGTTCTTGGACGGCTCGAGTCGTGTCCGTCGAGCCAAGCTAGCCGGCGAGCGCGCGCCGGATCACGCCGCGCCAGCGTGGGCCGAGGACTGTCTCGCTGGCGCATTCGTCGTAGGCCGCCCGGCCGCCGGCGCTGATCAGGCGAGCCAGGGCCGGATCGCCGGCAAGGCGCCTGACGGCTTCGGCGAGCGCCTCCGCGTTGCCCGCCGGGATCAACAGTGCGCTCTCGCCGTCGGCCAGGAGCTCCCGCGCGGCGGGTGTGTCTGCCGTGATCAGCGGCGTGCCGCAGGCAAGTGCCTGGAACGCCTTGTTCGGGATCACCCGCGTCGCCTTGGCGGAGGTGCCGAAGATCCCGAGGGCGCAGCCGGCGCGACGGAGCTCGTTCGGCAGGAGCTCGTAGTCGATCCAGCGGATGCGCTCGACGTTCTGCGGTGCGTTGCCGAGGAGCGGCTCCAGCTGGCCGCTCCCGACCACGCGAAAGCGCACGTCCGGCGCGAGTCGCGCGGCCTGCAGGATCGTCTCGACGCCCTGGAGCGGGATCAGCTTCCCGACGAAGAGCGCGGTGAACGCCTTCTCAGGCGCCCACGGCGGTCGGAAGAGCCGATCTTCGGCGCCGACGAGGCAGACCTCGAAGCGGTCGTGCCCGGCGAGTCCCGAGAGAAACCGGGCGTGCGCCTCCGTGTCGGCGACGACGACGTCAGCCGTGCCCAGGGCTCGCCGGTCGACCGCCTCGAGCACGCGGGCGGGAAGGGATCCCGACCGGAAGCGGCCCCGGTCTGCGACGAACGTGTCGGCCAGCGAGACGAGCGGGTTGAAGATCACCGGTCTTCCTTTCGCGGCGCGCCGCGCGGCGGGGAGGTCGAAGTGGCCCGGATAGCCCACGAGGAGCACATCGGCCTCCACGCGGCGGCGGAGCAGGCGCGCCTCGGCGGCAGCGAGGCGCAGTGCCGTCCCGAGCCCGGCCGCCCAGGCGTCATGCCGCCCCTCCCACACTCCGACGTGCTCCTCGACGACCTCGACGCCCGCGCCGCGGAGACACGAGATCACCTGCGCATTCCGCGGATACGCGCGCTCGTAGGTTCCGAAATATGCGACCTTCAAGGTGAAGGCTGCGGGAAGTCCAAAGTGCCGGGCTCCAAAAAGCGGGTTGAGACGGACGCACGGGCAAAGCCCGTGCGTCCTCTAGGCGGCGTCGCCAAGTCGACGCCTTAGGAGAGGACTTCGTCCACGAGCGCCTCGGCGCGCTCGCGCTCCGGGGCGCGCTCCTCGTGGTGGCTCGTGATCATCTCGCTGATCAGCCCGAGCGAGAAGAACTGCAGCCCGACGACGACGAGGAGGACGCCGAGGAGCAGCAGCGGCCGTCCGCCGATCGCGTGGCCGAGGACTTTGACCACGGTGAGGTAGGCGAGGATCCCGGTGCCGACGAGGCCGAGCGCGAGCCCGAGGCCGCCGAAGAGGTGCAGGGGCCGGTGGCGATAGCGGCCGATGAACGAAACCGTCAGGAGATCGAGGAAGCCGCGGAGGTACCGCTCGACCCCGTAACGGGAGCGCCCGTGCTCGCGGGGGCGATGATTGACCGGAAGCTCGGCGATCCGGAAGCCGCGATAGTGGGCGAGCACCGGGATGAAGCGGTGCAGCTCCCCGTACAGACGCAGGCCGTGGACGACCTCGGCGCGGTACGCCTTGAGCCCGCAGTTCATGTCGTGCAGGCGGACGCCGGAGAAGCGGCTCGTCACCGAGTTGAAGATCCGCGAGAGGACGCGCCGGGACAGCCGGTCGCGACGGTGTGTCTTCCATCCCGAGACGAGGTCGAAGCCCTCGTCCAGCTTCGCGAGCAGGCGCGGGATCTCGAATGGATCGTCCTGGAGATCGCCGTCGATCGTGACCACCGTGCCGCCGCGGGCCTGGTCGAAGCCGGCCCCGAGCGCGGCAGCCTTGCCGAAGTTGCGCCGAAGCCGGACCACGCGGACGTTGTCGACACCGGCGTGGAGCCGTGTCAGCGCCGCGAACGTGCCATCGGTCGAGCCGTCGTCGACGAAGACCGCCTCCCAGTCGACGCCGAGCGGCTCGAGCGCGGATCGCAGCTCGTCGTGGAGGAGGGCGACGCTCCGCTCCTCGTTGTGGACCGGTACGACCACCGAGAGCACGGGGCGAGGTTAGCTCAGGGTGGTACGGGGAGGGTCGTCGTCGGGGCTGTGGTTGTCGTCGGCGGTGTCGTGGTCGTCGTCGGTGTGGTCGTCGTCGGCGTCGTCACCGTCGGTGTCGTCGTCGGTGTCGTCCGGGTCGTCGCCGGCCGCGTCGTACTCGGTGTCGTCGTGGAAGCCGGGGGAGTGGCGGGGGTAGTCGCCTGGGTGGTCGGCCGCCGAGGGTGGGCCCTCGTCTTGGGCGTCGTGTTCGAGCCGCCGGACCGGTGCCCATGGGTCAGGATCGCCGCCGTCACGCCGCCGCCGGCAAGCAGGAGCACGCCGGCGAGCAGCGCAGCGAGTCGGCGGCCCCGATTCGGACGCGGACGCCGGCGCCTTGGCAGAACGACCGTTTCCTCGGCGGTGGGTTCCGTGCCGCCGAGCGCGGCGAGGAGGGCGCCTCCGTCAGGAGGCCGCCGCCGAGGATCCTTCGCCATCGCCGCCGCCGTGACTGCCGCCAGCTCCTGCGGCACGTCGCGCCGGAGTGTCTCGATCGGCGGCGGCTCGCGGTCACGGTGCATCGCCGCCACCTCGAGGGAGGACTCCCCTTCGAACGGCAGGCGTCCGGTCAGCAGCCGGTAGAGAATGACGCCGAGGGAGTAGACGTCGCTTGCCGGCGACGCCGGCCGCCCGGCGGCCTGCTCTGGCGAGATGTAGCCCGCCGTCCCCAGGACGGTCCCGTCCTCCGTGAGGGTGTCGCCGCCGGCGATCCGCGCGATCCCGAAGTCGGCGATCTTGGCTCGGCCTTCGGCGTCGAAGAGGACGTTGGCCGGCTTGAGGTCACGGTGGACGAGGCCGTGCGCGTGCGCGTGCGCGAGCCCGGAGGCGAGCTGGGCAGCGATCGAGGCGGTCTCGGCGTCGGCAAGCGGCTTCCCGTAGGCCAGCCGTTCCTCGAGGGACCCCCCAGGCAGGTACTCCAGCGCCATGTACGGCCGTCCCTCGTCCTCGCCATACGCGTAGATCCGCTCCACGTGCGCGTCGGAGAGCGCGGCGGCCGCGCGCGCCTCACGCTCGAAGCGGCGGCGGTCGGCGTGCGGCGCGAGGAGCTTCAGCGCGACGGGGCGCTCGAGCTTCTCGTCCTCGGCGAGCCAGACTTCCGACATCGCGCCATGACCGAGCCGCTCACGGAGCCGATACCTGCCGCCGATGACCTCGCCGCCCACGCGGATACGGTATTTCCCATGGCGACACTCTTGAGTCTCGACGACGCGATCTCGCGAGTGCTCGAGCGCGCGGAGCGGCTGCCGGCCGAGGACGTCGCCGTGCACGACGCGGTCGGCCGCGTCACCGCCGAGGACGCGCGTGCGCTCGTCGACCTGCCCCCGTTTCCGAGCTCCGCGATGGACGGCTTTGCGGTGCGGGCCGAGGACACGCCGGGGAGGCTTCCGGTTGTCGCGCGGATCGCGGCCGGCCGTCCCGCGGGTCGGGAGCTCCGCACGGGCGAGGCGATGGCGATCGCCACGGGCGGCGTCGTCCCTGAGGGGGCCGATGCCGTCGTCCCCATCGAGTATGTTGTCGACCATGACAACGAGGTGGAGATTCCTGAGACTGCTGAGGAGGGCGCGAACGTTCGCCCTCGCGGCGGCGACGTGGCTGCGGGCGATGTGGTCGTTCCCGCAGGGATGCGGCTCGGTCCGGCTCAGCTCGGTGCACTGGCCGCGGCAGGGCTGGCTTGCGTCGAGTGCGGACGGCGGCCGCGTGTCGCCGTGCTCACGACCGGGACCGAGTTGCGCCGTCCGGGCGAGTCGCTGGCGCCCGGCGAGGTCTACGAGGCGAACGGCGTTCTCCTGCGCGCCGCGCTCGCCGCCTCGGGCGGCGACGTCGACGAGCTCGCGCCTGTCGAGGACGACGAGGAGGCGCACCGGGCCGCGATTGCGCGAGGTCTCGAGGCCGACGTTCTCGTCACGTCCGGCGGTGTGTCGGTCGGACCGCACGACCTCGTGCGCCGAATCGAGGCCGACCTCGGCGTCGAAGAGATCTTCTGGGGCGTCGCCGTCAAGCCCGGCAAGCCCGTCTCCTTCGGCGTTCGGGAGGGGACGCTGGTCTTCGGTCTCCCCGGCAATCCGGTCTCGACGCTCGTCGGCTGCGAGCTCTTCGTCCGCCCTGCGGTGCTGGCGCTCCAGGGTGCGTCCGACCCTGGTCCGACGTATGAGCTAGGTCGCCTGGCCAGGCCGATCCGTCAGAACTCGACGCGCGATGAGCTCGTGCGCGCGCGGGCAGCGGCGCGCGACGGCGTCGTCGAGCTCGACGCGATCACCGGTCAGGACTCGCACATGATCGCGCGGGCAGCCACGGCCAACGCGCTCGTGCTCGTTCCGCGCGGGGACGGGGAACTGCACGCTGGCGACACGGCGCGCTACCTGCGGCTCTCGCCCGGCTGAGCGGCCGCCGCGGACGCTTCGTACGGCGTTCCGCCCTTCGGCTCGACGCGGAGGAGCTGACCGTACTGGAGGTACCGGTTCGTCGCGAAGAAGCGCGGATGGCACGCCTGCAGGATCAGCCGCTCGTGGCGCGGTGAGCGCAGCACGCTGACATCGTTCGCGCTGACGATGCGATGCTCCGAGATGCGGTAGGTGAACGTGCCGTAGGGCACCTGGATCGTAACCGTGTCGCCCTTGCTCAGGTCGTCGATGTGCGAGAAGGGCGCCAGGTAGGTCGTGCGATGGCCGGCGATGTAGACGAGGCGGTTCTCGCCGGGCATGAAGCTTCCGAGGTAGCGGCCGGGCCCCTTTCTGAGCGTGTCGTGGTCGGTGCCGTTGACGAGGACCATGTCGAGCCCGAGGCGCGGGATCCGGATCCGGCCGATCGCGTCGCCCTGCCCGACGTCCTTTCGGTACAACCGCGCCTCACGTGCGATAGTCTGTCGCTCGGCGGCCAGGGAGGCGCCGAGTGCGGCGGGGGGTTGGAAGGCGGCTGCCCGCTTGTCGTACTGGGCGGCGAGCTGCTGCTGCTTCCACTTCGTATAGACGGCGGTGAACGGATCCATCCACTGCCACACGAGCAGCGCCCAGACCAGCATGAGCGCGCCCGCGATCGCGAGCACGGTGCCGACGACACGCATTCGACGGCGCATCTCACCCTTCCAACGCCCTGCGCTCCTCCTCGGTTGCGCGGCGCCGAGCCCGAGTCGCGAGCACGAGGTGTCGCACGATCTCCCGGATGGGGCCTCGCGGCGGCCGCTCCGCGACGGTCGGATACGGCGCGTACCGGCCGGCGGCGAGCGCGGTCAGTTGCGCCGCCCCCGCCAGCCACGCGACGGCGACAGGAACGACGGCGAAAGGCAGATAGCCGACCGCGCGGAGCTCGAGCAGATACCAGGGCGCGTCCCAGCCGAGGTCGTAACGGGTGGCGAAGGAGGCCACGAGGACGGCCGGCCCGAGGAAACCGATCGCGAGTATCGCGCTGCGCGCCCAACGCGAGGCGCCGTGCATGTTCGGCAGCCACAGCCACGCGTGCAGCGAAGGAAGGAGGAACACGAGCGAGAACGGATTGAGTGCGACCACCACCAGCGCGAGCGCCCCGAGGCAGAGGAGGGCAGCGGTTTGCCCGGCGAGCTCCTCCTCCGACCGGACGGCTCGGCGAGGAAGGAGGCGCTCGCGCGACACGAACCAGCCGACGACGGCCAGCGCGCCGAGGGCGAGGAGCGCCGCCGCCGGCCAGTCGCGCGCCGCCGCGCTCGTCGGCGCTACGGGCCGCGCCGCTCCGTCGGGCCAGGCCCCGAACAGAGCGAACAGCTCGAACAGCGCCGCCACCCAGATCCAGAAACCGAGGCGTGTGCGATAGCTCCGCAGCGCCGGTGCGAGCTGAATATGGCGACGCCGGCAGCGCGCGAACAGGTCGACCGCGGCGGCGAGGAAGGGGAGGAGCGCAGCGATCAGGACGAGCTCCACGGCCCAGCCGCGGATGAGCCGACCGACGTCGAGATAGCTGGACGTCCCCTGTGCGAACTCGAGTCCCTGGTCGAGCGTCGCGATCAGGCTCTGCGTGGCGCTCCCGACCTCCGCGAATCGCTTCGAGTCGAGCCGGTCGGTCGTATCGGACGAGGTGTCGGGGGGCCGGTCGCCTGCGGTCGTGATCGTCAGAGCCGGGATCCCGTCGGCGAGGAACGGCGCCTGCTCGTAGAGGCTGAACGGCAGTCCCAGGTCGATGAGCTGATGCAGGGTGCTCGGCCTCTTCGGAGCCCGGCCGGACTCGGCGGCGATCCGGGCCGAAGCGGTTTGCAGGAGGACGCCGGAGGGCGATCGCGGCGTGTCCCCTGTGATCTGGAGCCGGACGGGTCCGCGACCTGCGATCGCCTCGAGGTTGACGACGGCGATCACGTCGTTCCGCTCGGCTGCGTGCGCGAGGAAGTGCGCGGCTCCGAGGCCGCCGAACGACCCGCCGTCGGTCGAGAGGAAGACGATCGTGTGTGCTGGAGTGACGCGAACGGAGTACGAGCGTGCGAGCTCGACGAGCGCAGCCGTCCCCGACGCGTTGTCGTTCGCGCCCTGGCCGGTGCCGTCGTCGTCGCGGTGCGCCATCACGACGATCGTCTGCGGCGACCGGCCGACCGCCTCCGCGATCAGGTTCTGGAGGTCGACGCGGCCATGGCCGGGGATCACGGCGCTGAACAGCTGCCTGCGCACGGCGAAGCCGTACGGCCGGAGCTGGTCGCGGAACCACTCAGCGGCCTGGACTGCGCCGACCGAGCCGGGAAAGCGGTCAGGATGGTTCCCGGCCAGGTCCTCGGCAAGCGCGGTCGCGTTCTCGCCGTCGAACCCCGGTGCCACCTGGGGCGGCGGTAGCGGGAGGGGGCGCGCGACGCTGAACGCGGCCACCAGCAATGGTAGGCCGACCAGCAGCCAGGTTCCCCGGTAGAGCCGCCCGTTGACGGGCCGTTCGAGCGACCCGGGCCGGGGCGGGCGCCGCTCGGGCGGGACGGGCGGAACGGCGGCCATCCGGGGCTATAGTAGGTCGGTAGCACCACGGACACCGCTCGGCAGGCTCGCCGAAAGATGCCCGACTCCTCCACCATCCTCCTCGTCGACGACGAGGATTCGATCCAGAAGCTCCTCACCTACCCGCTCGAGCGAGAGGGCTATCGGGTCGTTCAGGCTCGGGACGGCGAGGAGGCGCTCGAGCGCTTTGCGACAGAGCGAGTCGACCTCGTCGTCCTTGACGTGATGCTGCCGAAGCTGGACGGGCTCGAGGTGATCAAGCGACTCCGGTCCGACAGCACCGTGCCGATCATCATGCTCACGGCGCGCGACGACGAGCTCGACAAGGTGCTCGGCCTCGAGCTCGGGGCGGATGACTACATCACGAAGCCGTTTTCGATCCGGGAGTTCAGGAGCCGCGTGCGCGCGGTGCTGCGGCGGGCCGCGACGCCGCACCAGCCGGGGGTCGACGGTCAGCTGATCGCCGTCGATGGACTGCGGATCGACCTCGTCCGCCGCTCGGTCGAGGTGCGCGAACGCCCGGTGCAGCTCACGTACGTCGAGTTCGAGCTCTTGCGGACGCTCGCGTCGCAGCCGGGGCGGGTGTTCAGCCGCCGGATGCTGCTCGAGGAGCTCTGGGGCGGCGCCGACTACCGCGAGCCGCGCACGATCGACGTCCACGTCCGGCACCTCCGCGAGAAGCTCGAGCGCGATCCCCGCGAGCCGGAATACATCTTCACGGTCCGCGGCGTCGGCTACCGCTTCCGGGATCGATGAATCCGCTGCGGAGCGTCCGTGGCCGGCTCAGCCTCGCGCTGGCGGTCGTGCTCGTCGCTGCACTGGGCCTGGTCGACCTGATCGTGGTGCCATCGCTCGAGCGGAGCCTGATCGACTCGAAGATCTCGCAGCTCCGGAACGCGGCGCTCGAGGTCGCCGAGCAGATCGGGCCCCCCGGCGGCGATCTCTACCTCACGACCAAGCTGCAAACCGCGGCCGGTACGGCAAACGCGCGTGTCGTCGTCCTCACGATGCTCGACCCCGACCACGCGATCGTCTTCGAGGACTCCAACATCGTTCGCTCGGACGACGTTCAGAACGATCCGGTTGCCCTGCGCGCCGCCCGCGCGTTCAACCTCGAGTCCGGGACGGTGAAGCGCGGCGGGGAGCGGTATGCCGACGCCGCGGTGCCGCTGTCCGGGCCCTTCGTCCTGCTCCTGACGGCTCCGTTGCACGACACGCTTGCAAACGTCGACCTCGTCCGACGGCGAATTCTGGTTGCGGGTGCGATCGCGCTCGTCGCCGCGCTCGTCATCGGGTACGCCGCCGCGACGATGTTCGCGCGCCGCCTGCGAAGGCTCGAGCGTGCCGCGGACAGGCTGGCGGGCGGCGACTTCTCCGAGCCGGTGGCGGACGCGGGATCTGACGAAGTCGGGCAGCTGGGGGATGCGTTCGAGCGGATGCGCCAGCGTCTGGCTCAGCTCGAGCACGCCCGCCGCGAGTTCATCGCGAATGCATCGCACGAGCTCCGGACGCCGCTGTTCTCGCTCGGCGGGTTCCTCGAGCTGATGGAGAACGAGGAGCTCGAGCCGGTCACGCAGCGGGAGTTCATGGCGACGATGCGGGAGCAAGTCGACCGCCTGACGAAGCTAGCCACCGATCTGCTCGATCTCTCGCGCCTCGATGCCGGCCGCATGCGCGTCGAGGCCGAGCCGGTTGATCTCGACGCGCTTGCCCGGACGCTCGCGGACGAGTTCCACGCCGTGGCCAGATCGAGCGGGCACGAGCTGGAGGTCGTGACCGACGGTGGCGCCGAGGCGCTCGCCGACGAGGAGCGCGCGCTCCAGATCGGGCGGATTCTCGTCGAGAACGCGCTCGTCCACACACCGCCGGGGACACCGGTCCGTCTGCGCAGCGACCGCCGCGACGGCGCGGCGCTGCTCGAGGTCGAGGACGAGGGCGCGGGCATTCCCCGCGAGCACACGCCGCACGTCTTCGACCGCTTCTACCGCGTCGAGGGCTCGATCGCCTCGGGAAGTGGTCTAGGGCTCGCGATCGCGCGGGAGCTGGCGGAGCTGATGGGCGGCGCGATCGAGCTGGAGACGGAGCCCGGCCGAACCGTGTTCCGCCTGCGCCTACGCGGCCATGCGGGCGTGCCCACCCCTGTCTGATTCGGACGTGGCCATTTCACATGGAATTGCGGAGCCGTCCGAGTCTGGACGCAGCGATCTTGATGCGCTCGCTGCCAGACTTTCAGGTCTAGCTGCAGTCTTAGGATCCACCGCTACAGTGAGCCGGTGCGTGCTCCAGTCGCCGCAGTCATAGCGCTCGCCGCCGCCGTTCTCGGCGGCGCGGCGGCGCTCGGCATCGCCGCAGGGGCTGGCTGGGTCGGCAAGGAGACGAAGACTGTCGTCGTCAACGCCAAGGGACTGTCCAGTCCTGCGGCGCTGCCGGCGTCGGCGCGCTCGACTGCGAAGCCGCTGGTCGGCGAGAGCTTCGATCCGGCGAAGATCTACGCAAAGCGCTCGGCCGGCGTCGTCACCATCTTCGCCGTCTTCGGCGCGGCCGACAATCCGACCGAGGAGGCGCAGGGTTCGGGCTTCGTGATCTCGCCGAAGGGCTACGTCCTCACGAACTCGCACGTGATCACGAATGCCGGCTCGAATGCGCCCATCCGGGCCGCCGACCACCTGTACGTGGAGTTCAACGACGTCGACCGGGTCGCGGCCAAGATCGTAGGCTGGGATGTCTACGACGACGTCGGCCTGATCAAGGTCGACCCGTCCGCGCACACGCTCTCGCCTGTTCCGCTCGGCAACTCGGCGGCTGTCGTCGTCGGTCAGCCGGTGGCCGCGATCGGAAGCCCGCTCGGGAACGAGAACTCCCTCGCCGTCGGCGTCGTCTCCGCAGTGCAGCGCTCGATCGAGTCGCTGACCGCGGGGGAGTACCGCCTGACCGACGCGATCCAGACCGACGCTGCGATCACGCACGGGAACTCGGGCGGCCCGCTCTTCGACGCGCGCGGACGCGTGATCGGCATCAACGCCCAGATCCGCAGCCAGGCGAGCACAGGCAACGACAGCGGTGTCGGTTTCGCCGTTCCGATCGACTCGGCGAAGCGGTCGGTCGCCCAGCTGGTCGCTCACGGCCGCGTCGAGTACGCCTACGTCGGCATCAAGACGGAGGACGTGACCCCCGCGATCGCCCACGCGCTGGGTCTGAAGGCCGACCACGGGGCCTTGGTCGTGCAGGTGGTCCACGATCCGCCGAGCCCCGCCTCGCGGGCGGGTCTGCGAGCCGGCTCGGGGCATTTGAACGTGCTCGGCCTGGACGTTCCGCGCGGCGCCGACCTGATCATCGGGATCAACGGGAAGCCGGTCCGCGATGCCGACGACGTCGTACGCGTCGTCTCCACGCAGCTGAAGCCGGGCCAGGTCGCGACGTTCACCCTGCTTCGTGACGGGCAGCGGAAGACGATCGCGGTCCGGCTCGGCTCGCGCGGCGCCCCGCAAGGTTAGCTCCTGCCCCGAGCGGGAAGAAGCCGCTCACGGGGCGGTTTGGCCGCCAAGCTAGAGTAGGTTTACGGAGGTTTCACTCCTCGAGAGTGGAACAACTTGATTACGTGGCGACGGCATCGGAGATCGAGCATGGCCATCGGGGCACCGGGAGCTCTCGGGTGCGGCTGACGATCCCGGCCCGGCCGGAGTACATCACGCTCTGCCGACTCGCTCTGACTGGCATGTCTCGGCTTCGTGCTTTCACGGACGAGCAGCTCGCCGATCTCAAGCTCGCGCTGACGGAGGCCTGCTCGAACTCCGTGCGCCACGCGTATGACGAGGATGCGGCGGGAGTCGTCGAGATCGTGTACGAGCTCCAGCCTGACCGGCTCGTGATCGAGGTGACGGACGACGGCGAGGGGTTCGACCCGGAGAAGGCAGGCCCTGGTTCGGAAGATCTCTCGGAGGGGGGCCTCGGGATCGCGATCATCCGCGCGATCGCGGACGAGGTGGAGATCGGGACGCAGGCAGACGGAAAGGGGTCCCGCCTCCGCTTCGAGAAGGTCCTCGCCTAGCCCGGCGCGCCGGTATGCTGCGCGCCTTCTCGCCGGACGCGCCCGCAGCCTAGACCCATGCTCCAGCTCGTCAACGTCGGACACAAGTCGCTCGGCGATTACGCCACCATCGCGACCCGCGGGCTCATGGACGAGATCCGGCGCCTGGCGGAACCGCTCGCAGGCAAGCGCGTCGTCCATCTCTCCGCGACAGCCTTCGGCGGCGGGGTCGCCGAGATCAACTACACGCTGATCCCGCTGATGCAGGACGCGGGCCTCGAGGTCGAGTGGCGGATCATCCGCGGGGCCGAGGAGTTCTACAACGTCACGAAGACGATCCACAACGCGCTCCAGGGCAATCCGCAGGGGCTCAGCGAGGAGCAGCGCGCGCTGTTTCGGCAGTACCAGGAGCTGAATGCGCGGGAGTTCGACGACGACTACGACTTCGTCGTCGTGCACGACCCGCAGCCGGTCGGAATGATCGACTACGTCGGCGAGTCGCGGGCGCACTGGATCTGGCGCGGCCACATCGACTTCTCGACGCCGAACCAGTCCGTGTTCGACTTCCTGCTGCCGTCGCTCCGCCGCTACGACGCCGCGATCTTCCATATGCGCGAGTACGTGCCCAGAGGCGAGGGGCTCCCGCCCTGCTACATCTGGGCGCCCGCGATCGACCCGTTGGCCCCGAAGAACATGGCGCTGTCCGCCGAGGACGCTGCCTACATCGTCGACCAGTTCGGGATCGACGTCGACCGGCCGATGCTCACACAGGTCTCCAGGTTCGACCCGTGGAAGGACCCGCTCGGCGTGATCGACGCCTACCGGCTCGTCAAGCAGCGGCACCCAGAGATCCAGCTTGCGCTCGTCGGCTCGATGGCCCACGACGATCCGGAGGGCTGGGACTACTACAACCAGACCGTCGCCTACGCCGCCGGCGATCCAGACATCTACATCCTCTCGAACCTCAACAACGTCGGTTCCGTCGAGGTCAACGCCTTCCAGGTCCACTCGGCGGCCGTGCTGCAGAAGTCGATCCGCGAGGGTTTCGGGCTGACGGTTACGGAAGCCCTCTGGAAGACGCGTCCGACCGTCGCGGGGCGCGTGGGCGGCATCGTCGCGCAGATCCAGGACGGGGAGACGGGCTGGCTGGTCGACTCGTCCGGAGAGTGCGCGCGGGCCTGCATCGAGGTCCTCCGGGATCCCGCGGAGGCGCGGCAGCGGGCGTTGCGCGGCAAGGAGTACGTGCGCCGCCACTTCCTGACGCCGCGGCTGCTCCGCGACTGGCTCGTCCTCTGCAACCGTCTGATCGGCAACGACACATCCGGTGCGGCCGAGCTCGCGGTGGTTTCAGCGGGCGCCTAGCGGGTTACGATCCCGGCCCGTGCGCCGCAAGTTGATCGTCGTCTCGAACCGCGGACCGGTCTCGTTCGGTCGCGACGACACGGGAACGCGTGTCGTCCGCCGCGGCGGTGGTGGGCTCGTGACGGCGCTGCGGAGCCTGGTCGCGCTGCACGACGTCACGTGGATCGCGAGCGCGATGAGCGAGGAGGACCGCCGCGTCGCCGCCGAGGCCGACGGGGAGCTGCTCGAGGAGACGGCCCGGGACGGGTCTTCATATCGATTCCGGCTCGTCGCGCACGATCCACAGGCGTACGACTGGTTCTACAACGTCGTGGCGAACCCGACGCTCTGGTTTCTCCAGCACTACCTCTGGGACCTCAAGCAGGCGCCGCGCTGGGACCGCGGACTCCACCATGCCTGGGACGAGGGGTACGTCGCGGTCAACCGCAGCTTCGCCGACGCTGTCGCCGCCGAGCTCGAGCGCGAGCCCGACGCCGCCGTCTTTCTCCACGACTATCACCTCTACCTCGCACCGCGCATGATCCGGGAAGATCGGCCCGAGGCGACGCTGGCGCAGTTCATCCACATTCCGTGGCCGCAGTCGGACCAGTGGCGCGTGCTGCCGGCGCGGATCCGTACGGCCATCCACGATGGGTTGCTCGGGAACGACGTCGTCGGATTTCACTCCGAGCGCTGGCGGCGGAACTTCGTGCGCGCCTGCCACGACATCCTCGACGTGGACTCCGGGCCCGTGCGTCGCCGGACCGTGGTCGCGCCGATCTCGATCGATCCGGAGGAGTTCGACGAGCTGGCGACGAGCGACGCCGTGCTCGCCGCCGAGCGCGAGATCGTCGCGCGCCGGCCGGAGCGGCTCGTGCTCCGCGTCGACCGCACCGACCCCTCGAAGAACGTGGTCGGCGGGTTCCAGGCGTTCGAGGCGTACCTCGACGCGCACCCCGAGGCGCGCGGCCGAGTGGGGATGCTGGCGCTGCTCGATCCCTCGCGGCAGGACATTCCCGACTACGCCGAATACCTCGGCGCGATCCAGCGCGCCGCCCGGGCCGTCAACGACAGGTTCCAGGAGAACGGCTGGACGCCGATCGACCTGCAGATCCGGGACGACTTCCCACAGACGGTCGCCGCCTACAAGCAGTATGACGTCCTGCTCGTGAATGCGATCTACGACGGCCTGAATCTCGTCGCCAAGGAGGGTCCGCTCGTCAACGAACGCGACGGGGTGCTCGTCCTCTCCGAGAACGCAGGCGCTCACGCCGAGCTCGGACAGTGGGCGCTGACCGTTAATCCGTTCGACCTTTCCGGTCAGGCAGAAGCGATTCACGAGGGTCTCGAGATGCCGGCGGAGGAGCGGAGCGCGCGGATCGAGGCGATCCGCGCACACGTGCGGGAGCACGACCTCAGCGCCTGGGTCGAGGCCCAACTGGCCGCGCTCGACAGCGTCGCTGTGACTGCGCGCCGCTAGGATCAGCGGCGTGGGCGAGCTGAGCCATGTTGCCTCGACAGGCGACATCCACATGGTCGACGTCGGCGGCAAGCCGGTGTCGCGGCGGCGGGCGGTCGCGCGGGCGACGGTGAGGATGGCGCCGGAAACCGCGACGCAGCTGCGCGAGCTTCCCAAGGGAGACGCGCTCGCGGCTGCGCAGATCGCGGGAATCATGGCGGCGAAGCGGACCAGCGAGCTGATCCCGTTGTGTCACCCGTTGCCGCTGTCCCACGTCGACGTCCGGCTCGACGTCGAGAAGGCGGGCGTCTCGATCGAGGCCGTTGCCGAGACGACGGCGCAGACCGGCGTGGAGATGGAGGCGCTCGTGGGTGCGACTGTGGCGGCTCTGACCGTGTACGACATGGCGAAGGCGGTCGACAAGGAGATGGCCGTGACCGACGTCACGCTGGTGGAGAAGACGAAGGAGCCCGCTTGAGACTGCCGGCCGCCGTCATCACCGTCTCCGACGGTGTCGCGGCCGGGGAACGCGAGGACGAGAGCGGCCAGCTGCTCGTCAAGCTGCTGGAGGCGGAGGGCTTCGCCGTCGAGCATCGGATCGTCCCGGACGACCGGCCGAAGATCGCGGCGGCTCTGCGGGAGCTGTCCCAGTTCGCGCGACTCGTCGTGACGACCGGAGGCACCGGGATGTCTCCGCGCGACTTCACACCGGAGGCGACGGAGTCGGTCCTCGACCGGCAGGTGCCGGGGATCGCCGAGGCGCTGCGGGCGGACGCGATCAGGCAGACGCCGCACGGGCTGCTCGGACGTGGCGTGGCCGGCGTGCGGGGTCAGTCCCTGATCGTGAACCTGCCCGGCTCGCCCGGCGGTTGCCGCGACGGTTTCCACATCATCCAACCGGCTCTCGGGCACGCGCTGCAGCTGCTTGCCAGTGAGCCGAGCGAGCACAAGGCCACGTGAGCGAGACGGCCTTCCCGGCGCTTCCCCGGCGGTTTGCGTCGCTCGTCAAGATCGAGCACACCCTCTTCGCGCTTCCGTTTGCCTACATCGGTGCGCTGCTCGCCGTGGATGGAATCCCGTCGGCGCACGACCTCGTTTGGGTCACCGCGGCAATGGTCGGCGCGCGGTCGCTGGCGATGGCGCTGAACCGGGTGATCGATGCCGAGATCGACGCGCGCAACCCGCGGACGGCCGGGCGTGAACTGCCGGCCGGGTTGTTGAGCCGCGCCCAGGTTCTCGTCTTCTGTGCTGCCGCTCTCGCGCTGTATCTGGTCGCGGTGTTCCAGCTCGATCCGATCGTGCGCTGGCTCTGGCCGATCCCGCTCGTCGGCTTCGTCGTCTACCCGTACCTGAAGCGCTGGACTTGGCTCTGTCACCTGTGGCTCGGTGCTGTCGACGGGCTCGCTCCCCTCGGTGCCTGGGTCGCGGTGACCGGTCAGTTCCCATGGGAGGCGTGGGTGCTCGGCGGAGCCGTCGCGTTCTGGGTCGCGGGGTTCGACCTCTTCTACTCCCTGTTCGATCTCGAGGTCGATCGGGCACAGGCGCTGCACTCCGTCGCGACCCGTTTCGGCGCGCGCGGCGTGTTCGGCGGTGCGCGGGCTTTCCACGCCCTGACCGTGGTGCTGCTGGTGGCGGCGGGGGCCGGGCTCGGGGTCGGTCTCGCGTACTGGCTGGGAGTTGTCGCGGTCATGCTGCTGCTCGCGTACGAGCATTCGCTCGTTCGCCCGCATGACCTGCGGCGCCTGAACGCGGCTTTCTTCACGGTGAACGGCGTGATCGCGCTCGTCTTCCTCGGGTTCGTGATCGTCGACGTCGCCGCGTAGCGGTCCGTAACGCCAGCCGCTCCAGGGCCAGTCCGCGGCATGACGGCACAACCCGGCGCGCACGGGATTCTGGATGACGTAGCCGCAGACCGCGGCGAGCTCGTCCTCGTCCTCGATCGCACCGCTCCAGAACCGTTCGCCGAAGAGATGGCCCCAGCGTCCGTGGCGCGCGTTGAAGCCTTGCGCGTAGCGGCCGTTCAGCCGCTGGAACCCGGCGGACAACTGGGCGACGGTCGCCTCTACGACGAGGTGGTAGTGGTTGGTCATCAGGCAGAACGCGTGTACGCGCCAGCCGTGTTTGCGCACCGTTGTTGCGAGTAGCCCCAGGAAGACCCGGCAGTCGTCGTCATCGCGGTAGATCGGGATCCTTCCGGCGCCGCGCGCCGTCACGTGAAAGAACCCGTCGAGGAAGACGTATCGAGGCAGCCGTGCCATTCCCCCAACGTAGGCCGGCGGAGGCCCTCTGACACCGCTGTGGACGAGAAGTCACACTTCCGACCCACCAGCCGAGCCCCTTCCAGCCATGTCCGGGGACTGTCCCCAGACGTGGCCGATGGAGACATGGCGTGGATGGGCAGCGCCGCGGCGGCCGGTTCGGCGTCGGGGCTGCGGCGTGGCCGCGGCAGCCGGACGCTCGGCTCCGCGGGGGGCGAGCATGGCTGACTGCGGGTGCGCCCGTCTAGAGTCACGGCGTGATTCGGGCACGCCGGCTCGAGAAGCGCTACGGCGACAAGCGCGTGCTCCGCGGGATCGACTTCGAGCTCGCGGACAACGGATTCCTGGTCGTCACCGGACCCAACGGCTCGGGAAAGACGACGCTGCTCCGGCTCTGCGCCGGGCTGGCGGTGCCGACGGGCGGCGAACTGACCGTCACATACGAGCGCGCCGGCGTCGGCTTCCTCGCCCATGAGTCGCTCGTATACCGCGAGCTGACGGCCGTCGAGAACCTCGACCTCTACGGCCGCCTCTACCGCGTCCCCGAGCGGCGGGAGCGGATCGGGATGCTCCTCGAACGCTTCGGCCTGTGGGAAGCTCGTCATCAACGCGCAGGCTCGTACTCGCGCGGGATGCTCCAGCGGCTGGCGCTCTGCCGGACGCTCCTGCACGGGCCGGAGCTGCTGATCCTGGACGAGCCGTACAGCGCGCTCGACGAGGACGGCGCTGCGCTTCTCGACCGCGAGCTCGCCGAGCTGCGCGACCGGGCGGCCTTCGTCGTGACGACCCATGATCCCGCCCGCGTCGAGCCGCTCGCGACCGCACGACTGGCCCTCGCGTGAGCTATCTCGCCGACGTGGCCACGCTGGCCCGAAAGGATCTGCGGCTGGAGCTCCGCGCCCGGGACACGCTGCCCGCGATGCTGCTCTTCGTCCTCTCCACGCTCGTCGTCTTCCACTTCGTCCTCCCCGGCGAGTCGTCCGACCTGGCCGCGAAAGGAGTCCTCTGGGTCGCGATCCTCTTCACCGCCCTGCTCGGCCTCGCACGCGCCTTCGTCGCCGAGCGGGAGCAGAACGTGCTGGACGGACTCGTGCTCGCGCCGTCCGATCGCAGCGCGATCTGGCTCGGGAAGGCGCTGGCCCTGCTCGTCTTCCTGGTGCTCGCGGAGGTCATCGCGCTGCCGGCATTCGCCGCGTTCTTCTCCGGCCTCGGGGCCGAAACCGTCGCGGCGGTCGCGCTGGCGGACATCGGCATCTGCGCCGTCGGCACGCTGCTCGCCGGAATGGCCGTCGCGAGCCGAGCCCGTGAGCTGCTCCTGCCGCTGCTCTTCCTTCCGCTCGCGATCCCGATCGTCGTCGGTGGCGTCGGTGCGAGCGTCGCCGAAGCACCCGGGCGCTATCTCGGCTTCCTTGCGCTCTACGACGCGATCTTCGCCCTCGTCTCCTGGGCCTCGTTCGAGTACGTCGTCACGGAGTGACCGCAAACCGATCCGGAATGTGATCCGTAGCACAGTGGGTGACGCTCTCGGACGTCGTCGACGGCTATCCGAGACTTCCGCTGGAGCCGGGCGCGACGCTCCTGCCGAAGGAGCTTCACGGCGTCCCCTACCTCTTCGTCGACGAAGGCCTCGTCGTCCTCCGCACCGTTGTCCCGGACTCGATCCGGCGCACGATCACGTGCCACGCGGGCCCGGGAGCGCTGATCCTTCCCCCGAACCCGGACGAGGTGCTAGTCGCGCTCACGCACGCGCGGCTCGTGCCGCTCTCGGCCGAGATCTGCGACGAGCTGCTCGAGTTGCCCGAAGCGGCTGGTCTGCTGCTCCAGGGGCTCGCCGAGAGCCTGCGCCAGAAGCACGCCGCCCTCGCCGGCATGGCGCGCCTGCACCACGTCGACCGCGTGCGCCAGAAGCTGATCCAGCTCGCGCGTGACCACGGCCGCGTCGGGCGGGACGGGATCCGGCTCGACTTCCCGCTCACGCACGACCTCCTGGGCGAGATGACCGGCTCGGCCCGCGAAACGGTCACGCGAGCACTCCACGAGCTCCAGCGCGAAGGGTTCGTCGTGCGTCACGGCCGGACCTACAGCGTGCACGTCGCGCCCGAGGATCTCGGCCTCACCCCCGTCTGAGCAGGGAGGTTCTGCGAGACTTAGGCGCGGATCCGCGTGCTCTCCCGCCTGCGCACACAGCCGCTACCGACGTTCGCCGTGCTCGCGCTCGGGCTGATGACCGCCGCCGTCGCGCTGATCTTCTTCTACGCGCCGGTCGACGAGGACGGCCTCAACCAGAAGATCTTCTACTTCCACGTTCCGATCGCGCTCACCGCGTACGGATGCTTCGCCTGGGGTGGGTGGAAGGCGCTGCGCGTCCTCTGGAAGCGCGACGAGCGGGCCGATCTGGAGAGCTACGTCGCGATCCACCAGGGCGTGATCTTCGGCGCGCTCACGCTCGTGACCGGGTCGATCTGGGCGCGCTTCCGCTGGGGGCACTGGTGGGAGTGGGGCGAGGACCAGCTGGTCCTGTTCCTCGTGCTCTTCCTGTTCTACGCCGCCTACTTCATGCTCCGCTTCTCCGTCGAGCCCGGTCCGCGGCGTGCCAACCTGTCGGCGGTGTACGCGCTCTTCGGCGTGGCGCTGGTTCCGGTCAGCATCCTTGCGATCCGCCTCTCGGAGCGATTCATCCATCCCGTCGCGTTCGACCGCGGCGGCCCGAACATGGCCGCGTCGCAGTTCCTCACCTTCTGCGTCGCCTGGGCCGCGCTGGCATCGCTCGCGGTGGCGCTCTACCACGTGGAGCTGGCCGGCAAGCGTCTGGACGCCCGGTTGCGCGAGCTGCGGGAGCTGCTCGCGTGAGCACGGAGGCCAAGTACGTCGCGGCCGCCTATCTCGTCGTCTTCCTGGTCGTGCTCGCCTACGTCGTGATCATCGCGACCAAGCTGGTGCGGCTGGAACGCGAGCTCGCCGAGCTCGCCGAGCTGGCCCGCCGCCGACGCGAGGACGAGCCCGAGCGGAAGGCGGTCGCGGTTGGCTGAGCTCCTCTTCTGGCCCGCACTCCTTGCCTACGGGGAGGCTGCCGTCGCCTACTTCGGCGAGGCTCGGCGCCCAGGTCTCGCCGGCCGCCTCGCCACCTGGGGTGTGCGGATCGGGTGGCTCGTGCAGACGGCTCTCCTCGCCCTGCAGGCGGCACGGGCGGACGGCTTCCCCTGGTCGACCTGGGCGGGTTCGCTCAACCTCTTCGTCTGGCTCGTCGTCGGCGCCTACCTGATCTGGGGCTGCCAGGCGCGCTATCGCCTGCTCGGGCTGGCCGTGCTCCCGCTCGCCGCGGTCCTCCTAGCGCTCGCGCACGCGGGCGGGGGGACCGACGTCGGTGAGAAGAGCGGTTACTCCAACCTCTTCCTGGTCCTGCACGTCGGTCTCGTCCTCGCAGCGTTCGCCGGTTTCACGCTTGCGGCCGCGCTGTCGGCGCTCTATCTCTGGCAGGAGCGGAGGCTGAAGCGGCGCGAGGCGACGATCCTGCGCGTGCGCGCCCCGGCCCTCGCTCGGCTCGACGAGCTGGCGGCGCGCACGACGGCCGTTGCGCTGCCGGCCCTCACGCTCGGGATCGCCGTCGGTATCGCGCGGCTCCGCGACCGCGGTGGCGGCTTCGACGCGCTGATGGCGGTGACGCTCCTGACCTGGGCGGTGTACGGGAGCTATCTCGCCCTGCGTCTTGCCGCTGGGCTGCGGGGGCGCCGCGCCGCCTACGTCCTCCTCGCCGGGTTCGTCCTCGTCGCGATCGTCCGGCTGGCCCTCCCGGTGACCCACTTCTCGTGAGCAGCCTCGTCCTCGTCGGCATTTCCCACCACCGCGCTCCGGTCGAGCTGCGCGAGCGGGCCGCACTCGATCGCGAGCGGGCGGCGGCGCTCGCACGGCAGCTCGCGGGCGAGACGAGCGAGGCCGTCTGCCTGTCGACGTGCAACCGGACCGAGCTCTATCTGGCAGATGAATCGGCCGACGAGGCCGAGTGGAAAGCCGAGGCGGCGCTGCTGGCGCTCGAGTCCGAGCTGGGGCCCGCGCTGTATCGGCTTCGAGACGAGGCCGCCGCGCTCCATCTCTTCCGTGTGGCTGCAGGACTCGACTCGATGGTTCCGGGCGAGGGCGAGATCCTCGGCCAGGTGCGCGCCGCCTTCGAGGCCGGCGCGACCGGCCGGGTGCTCGACCGGCTCTTTCGCGAGGCGCTCCGCGCAGGGAGGAAGGCGCGCTCCGAGACGGCGATCGGCGAGAGCCCCGCCTCCACCTCGTCCGCCGCCGCCGCGCTCGCGGAACAGGTCTTCGGCGATCTCCGCGGCCGCCTGATCCTCCTGATCGGGGCGGGTAAGGTCGGCGAGCTCGCGGCCCGCAACTTCCTCTCGCGTGGCGCCGAGATCGCCTTCGTAGCCAACCGGACGGTTGACCGGGCAGTCGAGCTCTCCGAGCGCTTCGGTGGCACTGCCCTTCCGCTCGACCGGGTGGAGGAGCAGCTCGTGCGCGCCGACGTCGTCCTCTCGTCGACATCGGCCTCCGGCTGGATCCTCGACCGCGAGGCGGTCGCGCGCGTCGTCCCGGCGCGCCGGGGCCGGCCGCTCTTCCTGATCGATCTGGCCGTCCCGCGCGACCTCGACCCCGCTATTCACGAACTCGACGGCTGCTACCTGTACGACATCGACGATCTCGAGGCGGTCGTGGCCGAGACGCTCGCCGGCCGCCGGCGCGAAGCCGAGCGCGCTGAGGCGATCGTCGCAGCCGAGTCGGAGCGCTTCCGGGAATGGCAGGCCGCCCTCGACGTCGTCCCCGCGATCGCCTCCCTCCGCGCCCGGGCCGAGGAGATCCGTGCGGCGGAGCTTCGCCGAGCCAAGCTGAGCGACGCGGAGCGGCGCGCGGCCGAGTCGGTCACGGCCGCCGTCCTCAACAAGCTCCTGCATCTGCCCACCATTCGCATGAAAGAGGCGGCCGCGGCAGCCGATGGGGTGATTTATGCTGACGCGGTGCGTCACCTCTTCGGTCTCGAGGACGAGCGCTGAAGACCGCAGGCCTCATCGGGCGGCCACTCCCGGTTCAGGCGCCGACGGCGTTCGTCCGGATCCGGCGGCGGCGCGCCTGCGGGCAGACCCGTCAGGGACGCGCACCATGCCGTGCTGATTCGCATCGGCTCCCGCGGCAGTAGGCTGGCGCTCACCCAGGCCGAGCTGGCGGCGCAGCGGCTGCGGCGGCCTGGTGTCGAGATCGCACTCGTGCCGATCACGACGGCGGGCGACCGCGACCGGACGAAACCGTTCGGTGAGATCGGTGCGCGCGGCGTCTTCGTCAAGGAGCTCGAGGAAGCTCTCCTCGCCGGTCGGATCGACGTCGCCGTTCATTCCGCGAAGGACATGACGTCGACGGACACCGACGGCCTCACGGTCGCCGCGTACCTCGAGCGAGACGATCCTCGGGATGCGCTCTGCGGTGCGGCCGCGATCAGGCCGGGAATGCGGATCGGAACGGCGTCGATCCGGCGCCGGGCGCAGCTGCTCGCGCTCGAGCCGTCCCTCTCGATCGAGCCGCTGCGCGGCAATATCGACACGCGTCTCCGGAAACGCGGCGAGCGCGGCCTCGACGCGGTCGTCCTGGCCGCCTGCGGGCTCGAGCGTCTCGGCCTCGGCCACGAGATCGGCCACCGTTTCGAGCCGGAAGAGATGCTTCCGGAAGCGGCCCAGGGTGCACTTGCCCTTCAGGTCCGCGCCGGGGACGAGGAGCTCGCGGTCGCGGCCGACCATCCGGAGACACGGCGCCGCGTCGAGCCGGAGCGCGCCTGCGTGGCCGCGATCGGCGGCGGCTGTCTCGCTCCGATCGCGGCCTATCACGACGGCGCGACGCTGACGGCGCTCGTTGCCGCCGAGGACGGGAGCTGGGTCGAGCGCCGGAGCGGGACCGATCCGGCTGCAGTCGCCGGCGCACTGGCGGCCTTCGCGACCTGATGCGCGTGATCGTGACGCGCCGCCGCGAGCAGGCCAGCTCGCTCGTGGACGCCCTCCGCGCGGCCGGCTTCGAGCCGGTCCTGTCTCCGCTGATCGAGGTCGAGCCGATCAACGACGGGCCGATCGACGTGGCGGGGTACGACTGGGTGGTCGTCACCAGCGTGAACGGCGCCGAGCAGCTCGCGCGGCGCTACCGCGGCTCCCTGCCGCGGGTCGCCGCGGTCGGCGTCGCGACCGCGAGCGCGCTCGAGGCCGCCGGGATCCAGGCGGACTTCGTCCCGAGCACCGCTTCACAGGACGCGCTCGTCGCCGAGTTCCCCCGTCCTGCCGGCCGTGTCCTCTTCGTCGGTGCCGAGGAGGCACGCGGCCTGATCGTCGCCGAGCTCGGAGCAGACTTTCGCGCCGTCTACCGGACCCGGCGGCTGCGGCCGGACCCACCTCCACAGGGCGATCTCGTACTCCTGGCGTCTCCGTCCGCCGCCGACGCGTTTGCCGCCCTCGAGCTGGACGTCCCTGCGGTCACGATCGGCCCGGAGACATCCGCGGCCGCGCGCGCCCACGGGATCCACGTTCGCGCGCAGGCCCGCACGCGGGACGTCGCCGGACTCGTCGCCGCCGTCCGCGAAGCGGCGGGTTAGGCTCTCGCGCCGTGGCGGTTCGCTTCATCACGTTCCTGACGGACTTCGGACTCCGGGACGACTTCGTCGGGACGTGCCATGGCGTCATGAAGCGGATCGCACCCGACGTGGAGATCATCGACATCACTCACGGCGTGCCGCCGCGGCAGGTGCTCCAGGGCGCGCTGACGCTTGCGAACACGCTGCCGTACATGCCGGTCGGGATCCACCTCGCGGTCGTGGATCCGGGCGTCGGCGGCTCCCGCCGCGCCCTGGCGCTGCGCGACGGCGAAGGGCGGATCCACGTCGGCCCCGACAACGGCCTCCTCATCCCTGCCGTGGAGAAGCTCGGCGGAATCGTCGACGCACACGAGCTGGCGAACCCGACGTACGCGCTCGAATCCGTCTCGCGGACCTTCCACGGACGGGATCTCTTCTCGCCAGCGGCCGCACACCTCGCGCTCGGGGTGCCGCTGGCGGAGCTCGGCCCACCGATCACGCCCGACGCGCTGGCCCGGCTCGACCTCCCACAGCCGGAGATCGGATCGTCTCGGATCCGCGCAACCGTGCTCTCGATCGACCGCTTCGGGAACATGCAGCTGAACCTCGACCGCTCGCATCTCGAACAGGCGGGAATCGTTACGGGGATGCGCCTCGAGCTCGCGCTCGACGCAGAGCGCTACTACGCCGTTGCCGCCCGGACCTTCGCCGACGCCCGGCGCGGGGACGTCATCCTCTACGAGGACGCCTACCGGAACGTCTCGATCGCGATCAGCGGCGGCAACGCAGCCGAGATGTTCGGGGCCCGCGAGGGGCAGGATGTGCGGATCTACCTGAACGTACCCTGATGCTGGAGGCGATCGGTCGGAAGTTCGCCCGCCTCACGACGAACGCCGTCGTTCGTCGACCGGGACTCTGGCGCCTGTTCCGTGGGCTCATGCGGCGCCAGTTCGACGCTATCGCCCCCCGCTGGGAGACGATGCGCCTGCCGGACTCGCTGGCGCCGTTCGAGGCCGCGCTTGCGGCCGTGGAGCCGCCGCCGAAGCGGGCTCTCGATCTCGGCACGGGGACGGGAGCCGGCGCACGAGCGCTCGCGGCGCGCTTCCCCGAGGCCGAGGTCGTCGGGGCCGACCTCTCCGCGCGAATGCTCGCCGAGGCACAGCGCACACTCCCGCCGGGGCTCGCGCCGCGGGTGCGTTTCGAGGTCGCGGACGCGAGCGACCTTCCCTACGAGGACGAGGCCTTCGATCTGGTGACGCTCGCGAACATGATCCCGTTCTTCGACGAGATTGCCCGCGTGCTCGCGCCGGGTGGTTCTGTCGCGTTCGCGTTCTCGGGCGGCGCCGAGACGCCGATCTACGTGCCACCGGAGCGTCTTCGCGGCGAGCTCGAGCGCCGCGGATTTACGGATTTTGCGGCGTTCGACACCGGCAGGGGGACGGCGTTTCTTGCCCGCAAGGCGGACCGCCATTAATCTCCAGGTCACAAGGTCGTTCGTGGCGCGGTAGCACCGGCCCGGACGGCCTTTTACTGCGTCGGGAAAAACCGTGTGCGCTGGAGGTGCTTTTTAGTTGCGCTCGAGGGCGATGTCGAAGCCGCGGTCTTTGGCCTGGGCTTTGAACACTTCCGCCTCGGCCCGATCCCTGAAGCCGGCCAGATAGACCTCGAAGCCGCCGCACGGGTCCGGACGCAGCTTCAGCCCGATGTACCCCGCCGCCCCAGCGCGGTTGACGATCGCCTGTGCGGCGCTGCGGTCGCGTCCGTGTCCGAAGATCGCCTCGAGCCGCCCGAGCTCCTTGCCCTTGATGCACTCGATCGTGGCGTTGAACTGCTCGCGTCTCGCTTCGTTCTGGAGCTCGACGGCGACGTCGAACGTCTCCATCCCGCGGATGGAGACACGGAACCCGTCGCAGCCGGGGATGATGTTGGCGTTCTGGAAGCCGCGGCCGATGAAGTTTCGCCGGGCGGCCTGGGCCTTCGCCTCCGTGGTGTAGCGGCCGAACACGACCTCGAGGCCGCTGGCGTACTCGACGCGGCCACACTCCTGCTTCGGCCCCTTCGCGGAGCTGCCGACACCCGGCAGGACCACAGCAAACAGGGAGGCGAAACCGACGGCGACGGCAATCAGTCGGACGCGCTGCACGGCGTGTAGTCCTAGCAGACCACTGAGACGTCGGTCGCAGTCTTTACGAGATCCTAAGAACTGGCGGCGGGAGCACGTCTGCAGTGGCGAGGGCCGGAATCGAACCGGCGACACCACGGTTTTCAGCCGTGTGCTCTACCAACTGAGCTACCTCGCCCGGGCGGACAGTGTAGCGGCGCCTAAACCGGCGCCATCGCAGCACGGAAGTAGCCTTGTCGCCATGTCTGCACAGGACATCCGCCGGAGGATCGCCGTGATCGGCGCGGCTCTCGATCTCGGTGCGGGCAGGCGTGGCGTCGACATGGGTCCGTCGGCCATCCGGTATGCGGGACTCGACACGCGCCTGGCGGAGCTCGGGCACGAATGCATGGACTGGGGCAACGTCGAGACGGCCGTGGCGGAGGCCACCGAGGTCGGCGACGAGCGGGCGCGCTTCCTCCCGCAGATCAAGGACACGTGCGTCCGCGTCGCGGAGCTCGTTGCCCAGGCCGCCGCGGACGGCCAGCTGCCACTCGTGCTCGGCGGCGACCATTCGGTCGCGCTGGGCTCGCTCGGCGGCCTCGCCCGCGTCCACGGGCCCGGGGGCGTCCTCTGGATCGATGCGCACGGAGACCTCAACAGCCCGGAGACGACGCCGACCGGCAACGTCCACGGGATGGTGCTCGCCGCCGCGCTCGGCCTCGCCGGGCCGCGTTTCCGCGAGGACGGTTGGGGGCTCCCAGCCGTCGGGGACAGCAGGGTCGCACTCATCGGCGTCCGGTCCCTGGACGACGGCGAGCGGGACGTGCTGGCCGGCCTCGATGCGGCGGTCTTCACGATGAGCGACGTCGACAAGCTCGGCGTCGAGCGGTCCGTGCGACAGGCGCTGGCGCACGTGGCCGGGCCGGGTTTCGTCCACGTCAGCCTCGACATGGACGTGGTCGATCCCGACGTCGCGCCGGGTGTCGGCACGCCGGTCCGCGGCGGCCTCTCCTACCGCGAGGCCCACCTCGCGCTCGAGCTCGTCGCGGAGTCGGGGCTGATCTCCTCGCTCGACGTCGTCGAGGTGAATCCGATCCTCGATCGCGAGAACGAGACGGGGAAGCTGGCGGTCGAGCTGGTCGCGAGCGCGCTCGGCGCGCGGATTCTCTAGGAAAGAAACCGATCCACAGAGACGGCGGTCTCTTCCCAGGCGTCCCAGTAGACCATGTGGCCGCCGGGCACGGTGACGACCTCGAGGCGATCGCGGAGGGCGCGGCGGAACGCCTCGACCTGATGGTCGTGGACGAGGCCGAACTCGTCCGCGTAGAGGAGCAGGGTCGGTGCTTCGAGTGTCTCCGGCGGCGGCGGCGGCGTGGTCAGCTCGCCGTAGAGCGAGACCACGGTGCTCTGGCAGTAGCGATAGCGGTAGCGGCCGTCCGGGTGCTCGACCAAGTGTTCGTCCATCTCCTCCTCGAGGAAGGAGCGGGGCGTCGGTGCGCCCCCTGCCAGACGAGCCTCGATCGCCTCCTCCGGGGAGGTGAACGAATGGTCGTTGCGCTCGCGCTCCGCGAAGTCGAGGCCGACGTGGGGCAGGATCTGGATCGCGGGATCGAGCAGGATCGCGCGTTCTATGCGCTCGGGCGCGAGCGCCGCGATCTCGAGCACGAGCCGGCCGCCGAAGGAATGGCCGAGCCAGGTCGCGCGGCTCAGGGCCAGTGCGTCGAGCGTCTCGAGGATGTCGTGGACGTGGGTCGCGATCGTCCACGGCGGCTCCCAGCCGGAAAAGCCGTGGCCGCGGAGGTCGGGGGCGAGCACGCGAAACCGGTCGGCGAGGCGCTCCTCGGCCAGCTTTCGGTAGCGCCGTCCGTGCGCGTTGACGCCGTGCAGGCAGACGATCGGCGGGGCGGACCGGTCGCCCCACTCGTGCAGGTTGAGCTCCATCAGAGCAGCGCCGGGAGGAGGTCGCGCCAGTCGCCGACCACGCCGACGTCTGCGCCCTGCAGCATCGAGGCGGCCGGATCGCCGCTTACCGCGGCGATCACGCCCGCTTTGACGAAGCCGGTCGTGTGCTCGAAATCGCCGGGGACCCCGACCGTGACGAGGAGGCGCGGAGCCACGGGGCGACCGTAGAGGCCGATCTGCCGGTTCCCGGGCAGGTCGCCCCGGCCGCAAACCTCACGCGTTCCTCCAACCGCCGCGCCCATCCGCTCCCCGACTGCGCGAGCGTCCGCCGCTTCCTCGGACGAAAGCTCCGGCCCGAGGCAGACGACGACGTCGGCCTCGTCGAGGTCGCGTGCAGGCCCCGGCGTGCGGTCGACCAGACGGGCCGCGGGTTCGGGCAGTGCGCCCAGCTCGACCCGCTCGACCCGCGGCTCGGTTTCGCGCGGCTCGAGCGGTTCGAACATCCGCGCGCGCACGCTCGCGAGCTGCGGCGTGGTGGCGCCCATGATGACCGAGACGATGTTGCCGCCGTAGGCCGGCTTCGTCTGGATCAGCCGTCCGCCGCGGTCGATGCCGAGGCCGACGCAGTCGCCTGTCATCCCGAGCCGAAGCTCACCCGCCACGCGTGGGCCGACGTCGCGCCCGTCGGCGGTCGCCGGGATCAGAAGGACGTGCGGCCGTCGGTCTGCCACGACCGCGCGGAGGGCCGCGGCCTGCAGCTCGGGATGGAAGCGGTCGAGGCGATCGTCGACGGCGGCGACGATGCGGTCGGCGCCGAAGCGGGCGGCCTCCGCGGCCGCGCCGTCCACGTTCGCACCGACGATCAGCGCAACGTTGTCGCCGCCCAGCTTGCCGGCGAGCTCCCGTCCTTTCCCGAGCAGCTCGAGCGAGTGCCGCGTGGGCCGACCGTCGTCGAGCTCCACGAGCGTCCAGCAGTCGTAGCTCTTGCCGGGACGCTCGCCGAGCCGCGGCGGCTTCTCCCAGTCCGAGGGCTCGAGTGCTCGTTCGGCGAGCAGCGTGCGGATCCGCTCGGCCGCCTCTTCGGCGCCGCCGACGACCTCGCCGGCGCGCTTGGGCGTGACGTCCCGGACCGCGAGCACGCGCGTCGGCGAGCCGGTCTGGCCGAAGCGCTTGTCGTTCTCCCGCAGGTCGTCGACGAGGTCGGTCGCCGTCCAGACGTCGATGCGGCCGTCGGCTTCGGCTGTATCCGCGTCGCGGGCGTACGCGAGCGAGAGGACGGCCGGGCCCGCGAGCTCGTACGTCTCGAAGCCGTCGTCTGTCTCGCGGGTCGCGCGGAGCCTCCCGTTCTCGACGGCGGTCTCGACGACGCTCGTCAGGTGGGGCCAGCCGAGGAATGCGGCCGTCTCCGGCGGGACCTGCCATGTCTCGGAGTCGGTCGTCTTGCGGCCCGCGAGCACGAGGTCGACGCCCCCTTCCTTTTCGAGCGCGAGCGCGAGCGTGCGTGACGTGCCGATCGTGTCGGCGACGGCGAAGACGCGGTCGGAGAGGTGGATGCAACGATCCGCTCCGAGCGCGAGGCAGGTCCGCAGCGCCGCCTCGGCTTGCGGCGGTCCCATCGTGATCGCGATCACCTCGCCGCTGTTCCGCTCGCGGAGCGCAGCCGCGTGGACGACGGCGGCGGCGTCGAAAGGGTTCAGCAGCAGAGGAACGCCCTCACGCCGGAGCGACTTCGACTGCGGATCGAACTCGATCGCGTCGGCCCTGGGCACCTGCTTGACCAGACAGACGATCTTCACGTGTGGGAGCCTATCGGCGGGTGCTGGCGCTTCTCTACGACATCCACGGCAGCCTGCCCGCGCTCGAGGTGGTGCTTGCCGACGCGGAAGCCGCGCGGGTCGACGCCTACCTGCTCGGCGGCGATTACGGCGCGTGGGGCCCGCATCCGCGCGAATGCGTCGACCGGTTACGCGGGTTGCCGAAGACGACCTGGATCCGCGGGAACGGCGAGCGCTGGACGCGCGACCCGCCGCTCGACCGGCCGGAGGTCATGGAGGCCTTGAAGGAGCGGGAGTCCGGCTACGGGACCGACGAGGGCTGGCTCTACTCCCTCCAGGCCGAGGTGGAGCTCGACGGTGTCCTTTACTGCCATGGCTCGCCGCTGTCCGACGTGGACTCGTTCCCATGGGAGCCCGGCGAGGACGACGAGCGGATGCTGAACGGAGTACGGGAGACCACCGTCGTCTTCGGGCACAGCCATCTGCAGTTCCGGCGGTCGGGGCCGAACGGGACGACGCTGATCAATCCGGGAAGCGTCGGGATGCCCCTCGACGGGGACGTCCGCGCCGCGTACGCGATTCGCCGGGACGACGGCGAGTTCGAGTTCCGCCGCGTCGAGTACGACGTCGAGGCTGCGGCCGCCGCATACGAGGCGCTGGGCGGCGACTTCGCCGTCTTCGCGGCCGCCCGGATCCGCAAAGGCTCCGACTAGCCCGCCAAAACGGCCGTGGCCCAAAAGCGTGAGTCTGACCCACGTATGACGAGAGTGTGACGTTCTTTCAACACCACGCCTTAAGGGCCATGGCCGGGGACAGTCCCCGGACGTGGCTCGAAGGGACGCGTCAGCTTTGGTCAGGCGGTGACTCTTCGCCGTTGCCGCTCGGCTCGTAGTACTTCCGGCCCTTCAGCTCGTCCGGGAGATAGTCGACCTCGAATCCCGCCGGGTCGTCGTGGGGATAGATGTAGCCCTTGCCGTGGCCGAGCCGCCGGCCGTAGTAACTGCCGTCGCGCAGCGCCTTCGGCGGCTTGATGTTGCCGAGCTCGCGCACGTCCGCGCTCGCCGCCTTCAGCGCCAGATAGCTCGCGTTCGACTTTGGCGCGCGCGCGAGGTAGATCGCGGCCTGCGCCAGGTTGAGGGAGGCTTCCGGCAGGCCCACGTGTTCGACCGCTTGGGCGGCCGCGACCGCGACCAGGAGCGCGCGGGGATCGGCGTTGCCGATGTCCTCGGAGGCCAGGACGATCATGCGCCGCGCGATGTAGCGCGCGTCCTCGCCGCTCTCCAGCATCGCGGCCAGGTAATAGACGGACGCGTCGGGATCGGAACCGCGCATCGACTTGATGAACGCCGAGATGAAGTCGTAGTGCGCATCGCCTTCCTTGTCGTATACGAGCGGCCGCTTGCGCGCGGCATCCTCAACGTGGCGTTCGGCGAGCGCCTCGCCGGCCGCCCGTGCGGTCTCGACGGCGAGCTCGAGGATGTTCAGGGCGGAGCGCGCGTCGCCCCCGGCGCGGGCCGCGATCAGGTGCGTCAGGTCGTCGCCGACATCGATCTCCAGCTCGGACCCGCCACGGCGGACGACCGTCTCGAGGTTCTCGAGCGACAGCGGCTCGAGCTCGTAGACCTGGGTCCGGGAGATCAGGGCCGCGTTGACCTCGAAGTAGGGGTTCTCGGTCGTCGCTCCAATCAGCGTCACGAGCCCTTCCTCCACGGCCGGAAGCAGCGCGTCCTGCTGCGCCTTGTTGAAGCGGTGGATCTCGTCGAGGAAGAGGATCGTGCGCCGCCCCGTCGTCCCGAGCCGCTCACGTGCACGCGCGAGGACCTCTCGCACCTGGGCCACCGTCGCGGAGACCGCCGAGAGCTCCTCGAACTCCGCTCCCGTCACGCCGGCGACGATCCGCGCGAGCGTCGTCTTCCCGCTGCCCGGCGGGCCGTAGAAGATCGCGGACTGCACGCGGTCCTCCTCGATCGCTAGGCGGAGTGCGGAGCCTGCACCGAGGATGTGCTCCTGGCCGACGAACTCGTCCAGCGTCTGCGGCCGCATCCGCAGGGCGAGCGGGGCGACCTCGGGCAGCCGGGCAGAGGCCGCGTCAGAGAAGAGGTCGCCCATCTCGCCGGAAGTATGCTCCGCACCGGTGGCGACGGAGACCCACGAGGACTTCTCGGAGCCGGTCCTTCCAGGGGCGGGCGCCTCTGACTACGAGCGCTACCTGCGGACCGACGACCTGCTCCAGCTGCAGAAACCGCCGGACGAGCGGACGCATCCCGACGAGCTGCTCTTCCAGACCGTCCACCAGTCGTCGGAGCTCTGGCTCAAACTGGCGACGTCGGAGGTCGAGCGCGCGGCCGGCCATGTCCGAGCGGGGGAGATCGCCCCCGCGCTCCGTCTCCTCCGCCGCGCCGCGCTCTGCCTCGACTACATCACCCGCCAGCTCGACATGCTCGAGCAGATGTCTCCCTGGGAGTACCAGGAGATCCGACGCGTGCTCGGCCATGGCAGCGGCTTCGACTCACCCGGATTCCGGGAGGTCCGCCGCGTGACTCCGCTCCTGGGCGAGGCCTTCGACGGTGCGGTTGCGGCGGCCGGCCTCGACGTCGTGGAGCTCTACGTCCAGGGGCGCGACCGCGAGGAGCTGTACCAGCTCGCCGAGGGCCTGATCGAGTGGGACGAGCGGGTCACGATGTGGCGGATCCGCCACTACAAGGTCGTCGCCCGGATCATCGGCGACCAGGTCGTGGGCACCCAGGGGACGCCGGTCGAGGTGCTCGGCAAGATGATCCATCACAACTTCTTCCCGGCGCTCTGGCGGGCGCGGAACCAGCTGACCCAGCGCGCGAAGGACGAGGAAGCCGCGGAGTCGGAGGTGCCGGGACATGGGGTATGAGGAGCTGAAGCAGCGTCAGAGCGTGATGTGGGCCAACGGCCCGTACCAGCGGGTCACGGAGACGATCGCCGACATCCACGAGCTCGTGGTCGACCGGATGTCCCTGCAGGAAGGCGACCGCTGGCTCGATCTCGCCTGCGGCACGGGCGCCGTCGCCGAACTCGCCGAGCGTACCGGTGCGGCGGTCACAGGGATCGATCTCTCGCCGGGCCTGATCGAGACCGCGCAGGCACGAGCGAGCGACCGGGGGATCGACATCGACTACCGCGTCGGAGACTGCGAGAACCTCGCCGAGGTCGAGGACGCGAGCTTCGACATCGTCACGTCGACGTGCGGGATCATGTTCGCGCCCGACCACGAGGCAACCGCCCGGGAGCTCGCGCGGGTGACGAAACCCGGCGGCCGCATCGGCCTCGCCAACTGGGAGGCCGAGGGCGGCGTCGGCCGGATGTTCAAGGTGATGGCGCCGTTCCAGCCGGGGCCGCCGCCGAGCAGCCCATTCGACTGGGGCGACGAGGACCGAGTCCGTGAGTTGCTCGGCGACTCCTTCGACCTCGTCTTCGAGCACCGCGTCTCGACGCTTCGGGTCCCGAGCGGCGAGGACTACTGGCGGCTCTTCTCGTCCAGCTACGGCCCGACGAAGACGCTGGCCGAGTCGCTCGAGGACGACCGGCGCGAGGAGTTGCACCAGGTGTGGGTCGACTTCTTCGATACGGAGTACCGCTCGAGCGGCGAGGTCGCCCATACGCGCGAGTACCTGCTCGTGCTTGGGACTCGGCTCTGAGCGCACTGTGGACGGGCGACGGCCGCGTCGCCGAGCCGCGTGAGTACGTCCTGATTCTGGGCAGGAGGCGCTGATGGCGACGGTCTCGCTGCGCGAGGAGGTGACGGAGGTCCTTCGAGGGCTGATCCGCATCGACACGACCAACCCGCCGGGCAACGAGACCGCGGCCGCGGAGTTCCTGCGCGACTATCTCCAGGCCAGGGGCGTCGAGTGCGAGCTCTACGCGCGCGTCCCGGAACGGGCGAACCTGGTGGCCCGGATTCCCGGACGAGGCGACGGCCTGCGGGTCTTGCTCCTCTCGCACACAGACGTCGTTCTCGCTGACGCCTCGGAGTGGAGCGCGGACCCGTTCGGAGGCGAGCTTCGCGACGGCGAGGTCTGGGGCCGCGGCGCACTCGACATGAAGGGCCAGGTGGCGGCGAGTGCCGTGGCGATGGCCTCGCTGGCGCGCGACGGCTTCGAGCCGAGTGGTGATCTGATCTTCGCTGCGACCGCCGACGAGGAGGTCGGCGCAGGGTTCGGTGCGCAGTGGCTGTGCGAGGCCCATCCCGACGCGATCCGCTGCGACTACTGCGTGAACGAGGGCGGGGGCGACCGTCTCGAGCTCGACGGCCGCGTCTTCTATGTCTGCTCGACGGCGGAGAAGATGAGCGCCCCGTTCCGCTTGCGAGTCCACGGACGGAGCGGTCATGCCTCTATGCCGGACATCGCGGACAACGCGCTCGTCAAGGCGGCGCCGCTGATCGAGGCGCTCGGGGCGTACGAGCCGGAGCGATCGCTCGAGCCCGAGGTCGTCGCCCTGCTGGAGGCCTTGACCGGCACGGCTCCGGCCTCGGCCGACGAGGCGCTCGAGCGTGCAAGAGCCGCCTCGCCGGTGATCGCCGAGCTTGTGGCGCCGCTGTTCTCGATGACCCTGTCCCCGACGATGATCACGGCGTCGCGCCAACGGAACGTGATCCCGGCTGTGTGCGACGTGACGGTCGACTGTCGCCTCCTTCCGGGTCGCACCCCTGCCGACGCGGAGCGCGTCGTGCGAGCCGTCCTCGGCGACCGCGACTACGAGCTGGAGTGGCTGGAAGCCCACGGTGGGACGCGCTCGCCGATGGACTCGCCGCTCTGGGACGCCGTGGCTTCCTTCGTGCAGGAGTCCGAACCCGGCGCGCGGACCGTCCCGATCTGCGTGGCCGGCTTCACGGACAGCCACTGGCTGCGGGAGGCTTTCGGCGCCGTTGCCTACGGCTTCTTCCCGGCGCGGGCCATGGATTCGGAGACCGCGGCGCGGTTGATCCACTCCGCCGACGAGCGAGTGCCGGTCGAGGATCTGGAGCTCGGGGTCGACTGGCTGCGGCACGCGGCACGGCACCTGCTGGCGGCGTCGTAGCTTGCGGAATTCGACTCTGAGTCGATAACGTCGAAGACGTGACCGACGAGAAGGTCCGCCTCGGCGGGATGGCGCTCGCCAACGGCGTGCTTGTGCACGGCCCGACCGCTTGGGGCTGCGCCGTCCGCACCGACGACGGCGAGCTTCGAGTCGCCGCTCAGCCGAAGCGCTTCCGCGCCGCGGACATCGAGATCCCATTCCTCCGCGGCCCCGCTCGCCTGCTCGAGGCGATGGCGGTCATCCCGGAGGTGCGCCGCGCGCTCCCCGAGGCCAAGCTCCCGTTTCAGCGCCCGGCCGTGCTGGCGACGATGCTGACGAGCGCCGTCGTCGTCAAGCTCGTCCGCGGCTCCGGCCGGATCGGCCCCGCGGCGCAGGAGCTCGTCAGCGGGCTGCTCTCCGTGGCGCCTGCGGCTCTGGCGTTGCGCGGCTCCGAGCTGGCGGCCTATCACGGCGCCGAGCACATCTCGATCGGCAGCTACGAGCACGGCGAGGACCGCGCGAAGGAGCACGAGCGCTGCGGATCACACCTGATCGGCCCGCTCCTCGCAACGACCGCGCTCGGGAACACGCTTGCCGCGAGGGCGCCCGAGCACCTGCGTGGCCCCGCGCGTCTCGCCGCTCAGCTCGGCGCGCTCGCCGCCTCGACCGAGATCTTCGGCTGGATGGTCCGGAATCCGGAGAGTCGGCTTGCGCGCGCACTGGCCAGACCCGGCCACGAGCTTCAGCATCGGCTCGCGACCGCCGAGCCGACCCCGGCTCAGGTCGAGGTCGCCGAGGCGGCACTCGCGGCCTGCCTTGCGCTGGAGGGTTGATGGCAGTCGAGGAACGCACGCGCCGCCTGCCGCCGGGGATCTTCGACCTCCCGGTCGACAAGATGCGCGCCGGCTATTACACCGATGCGTATTTCAACCATGCGCGGGCAACGCTCCTAGCGGACGGCCGGCAGCCGCGCGTGGTCATGCAGGTCTTCCAGAAGAACCACGCGTACCTGGGCGGCATGGACGAGGCGATCGCCGTCCTGAAGCTCTGCTCGCACGACTGGGACGCTCTGACCGTCCACGCGCTCCACGACGGCGACCGGATCGAGCCGCACGAGACGGTCATGATGATCGAGGGCGACTACACGCTGTTCGCCCATCTCGAGACCGTCTATCTCGGCACGCTGGCACGCCGCACGCTGATCACGACGAACGTCGTCCGCGTGCTCGAGGCGGCGAACGGCAAGCCGGTCATCTTCATGCCGGCCCGCCACGACCACCACCGCATCCAGACCGGTGACGGCTACGCCGCGTACACGGCCGGACGGGTCGTGGGCAGGCTCGTCGGCGTCACAACCGACGAGCAGGCGTCCTGGTGGGGCGGCAAAGGCGTCGGGACGGTTCCTCACTCGCTGATCGCGGCGTACGGCGGCAATACCGCGCTCGCGGCAACCAAGTTCGCCGAGTGGGCGCCGGAGGATCTGAACGTGACAGTCCTCGTCGACTTCGAGAACGACTCCGTGCACACGGCTCTCGAGGTCGCACGCGCGCTGGGACCGCGTCTGTGGGGGATCCGGCTGGACACGGCCGAGTCGCTCGTCGATCGCTCGCTCTGGGAGGAGCTGGGGGACTTCCGGCCCACGGGAGTCAACGAGCGGCTCGTCCGGAAGGTGCGCGACGCGCTCGACGCGGATGGGTTCGAGCGTGTCCGCATCGTCGTGTCCGGCGGGTTCACGGTCGAGAAGATCCGCGACTTCGAGGCCCGTGGCGTCCCGGTCGACGCGTACGGGATCGGCTCGTCGCTGATCCGCGGGGCGAACGATTTCACGGCCGACGTCGTCCTCACGGACGGGCGGCCTTCGGCCAAGGTCGGTCGCCGGTATCGGCCGAACCCGCGGCTCGAGCTCGTCACGTGACCGCTGCGTTCGAGATTCATCCCGTGACATCGGAGCGGTGGGGCGACATGGTCGAGCTCTTCGAGCGGCGCGGACCGCGCGGCGGCCATCGCAACACGCCCGCATACGGCTGCTGGTGCATGTACTGGCGCGACCGATCCCTCAGGCACGGGACCCCGAAGAAGCGGGCGATGGGCGCGCTCGTCCGAGCCGGGCGCGAGCCGGGGCTGCTCGCCTACGACGAAGGCGAGCCCGTGGGGTGGATCTCGATTGCGCTGCGCGACGAGTTCGATGCGCTCCTGCGGTCGCCGCAGTACCGGCCACGGGACGAGGACGAGGGAGTGTGGTCGATCGTCTGCCTCACGATCGACCGTCACGCGCGCCGGCGGGGTGTCGCGGGCGCGCTGGTCGACGCGGCCCTCACGCACGCCTTTGCACACGGCGCCTCGGCCGTCGAGGCCTACCCGCACGTCTCCGACCCGGTCGACTACATGGGCTCGACCCCGCTCTACGAGGATGCGGGCTTCGTGCGCGCCCGCAGCGCGAACAAGCGTGCCGTCTACCGGCGCCAGCGCGGATGAGCGTCGCTCGCCTTCGGCTCCCTCCCGTGGGGGAAACCATGTTTCCCCCACGACCCCCCTTCTTCAAGGCACGCCTCAGCGCGCGCGCCGCTGAGGAGACAGCAGGGGGAAACCTCCCGGTTTCCCCCGAGGCCCCTTCCCCTGCTCATGGGCCAAAGGCTGGCCCATGAGCGGCACCGTTCTCTGGGACGTCGACACACAGGTCGACTTCATGCTCCCGGACGGAAAGCTCTACGTCCCCGGGGCCGAGCAGACGGCGCCGGCGATGCGCCGGCTGGTGGGGGCGGCGCGGGCGACCGGGATCCCCCACGTCGCGTCCGCCGACGACCACGAGCTCACCGACCCCGAGATCTCCGAGGCGCCGGATTTCGCGACGACCTACCCACCGCACTGCCTTCGCGGCACCCGTGGCGCGCGGAAGGTGCCCGAGACGGAACAGCAGGATCCGGTGCCGATCGGGCTCGAGCTGCTGCCCGACCACTGGCTCGAGGGTCGCGAGTTCCTCCTGCTGAAGAAGCATTTCGACGCCTTCACCAACCCGAACACGGAGCGGCTGCTCGAGCGCCTCGACCCCGACGAGGTGATCGTCTTCGGCGTTGCGACCGACGTCTGCGACAACGCCGCGATCCTGGGACTGCTCGAGCGGGGCCGGCGGGTTCGGTTCGTCGAGGATGCCGCCCGCGGGCTCGACAAGGGCCGGGTCGCGGAGTGCACGGCAGACTGGCGCGAGCGCGGCGTCGAGTTCACGACCGCGGCTGCGGTCGTGACATCACTCGCCTAAGGCGCCGACTCGGCGGCGCCGCCTGGAGGACGCGCGGGCTTGGCCCGTGCGTCCGTTCTAAGGGGGCTCTTGGAGCGCGGGCGCTCAAAGCCTCCCGGCGCATCACTCGGCTAAGGGATTCGCACTCTTCTGCCGATTGGTGGCTGCATGGGAGCGGTTCACGACCTCTTCGCGCAGATGCGCGACTTCATCGTCAACTGGTGGCCCCTCCTCCTCTTCGTCTTCTACGGGCTTTTGCTGTACCTGCTGTGGCGCCTTCTGGCCGTCATGCCGCGCGTCAAGCCGGCGCCGGTGGTCGAGGACGCGGCGACCAGGATCGAATGGAGCGATATCGCGGGCGCGGACGAGGCGAAGGCCGAGCTGGCCGAGATCGTCGAGTTCCTGCGCGACCCCAAACGGTTCGAGCGCCTCGGCGCGCACGTGCCGAAGGGCGTCCTCCTCTACGGCCCGCCGGGGACCGGCAAGACCCTGCTTGCCAAGGCTGCCGCGAACGAGTCGGGCGCGAAGTTCTACGCACAGAGTGCATCGGCGTTCGTCGAGATGTTCGCCGGCCTGGGCGCGGCGCGGATCCGAAAGCTCTTCGCGGAGGCGCGCAAGCACGCGCCCGCGATCATCTTCATCGACGAGCTCGACGCCGTCGGCGCAGCCCGGACCGGGCACGGCTTCAACCGTGAACAGGATCAGACCCTGAACCAGTTGCTCGTCGAGCTCGACGGTTTCGGCACGAGCGACCGAGTGGTCGTTCTGGGCGCCTCGAACCGTCTCCAGGATCTCGACCCAGCGCTGCTTCGACCGGGGCGCTTCGATCGGCAGACGCTCGTGGGCCCCCCGGATCTCAACGGACGGGAGGCGATCCTGCACGTGCACACGCGAGGGAAGCCGCTCGCCGGCGACGTCGACCTCGGCGCGATCGCGCGCCAGACGTCCGGTTTAACGGGTGCCGACCTCGCCAACATCGCAAACGAGAGCGCGATCTTCGCCGGCCGGCGCAGCGCCGAGTACATCACCCATGCCGACTTCGACTCGGCCATCGACCGCATCGTTGCGGGCGTCCAGCAGAAGAAGGTGCTCACCGACAAGGAGCGCCGCATCCTCGCCTACCACGAGGCCGGGCACGCCCTGATGTCGCACCTGATGGGCGAGGTCGCGCCGGTGCAGAAGGTGAGCATCGTCTCGCGCGGCTCGGCGCTCGGCTACACGCTGAACCTCCCGACCGAAGACCGGTACATGGAGACGAAGGAAGAGCTCGTCGACATGATGAAGATCGCGCTCGCCGGCCGGGCGGCAGAGCAGGTCGTGTTCGGGCGCGTCACGAACGGCGCTGCCAGCGACCTCGAGAAGGCGACCGCGATCGCGCGCTCGATGGTGTTCGAGTGGGGCATGGCCGACGTCGTCTCCTCGCGCACGCTGCGCGCCGACAACTACGCCCTCTCCGAGGAGACGAAGCGCCTCCGAGACCACGAGCAGGCTCGGTTGACGGACGAGGCGTACGCGGAGGCCGTGCGGCTGACGGAGAAGCACCGCGGTGCGTTGGACCGGCTCTCGCAGGCGCTGCTCGAGAAGGAGACGCTCGGGCGCGAAGAGGTGATCGAGCTCGTAAGGGACGTCGCGCCGGAGTCGCGGGCCGCCGAGACCGTGGGCACGCCGCGCGCGGTCGGGATCGTCTCTCGGCCCGACTGAGCACCCGCTCGGGCGGGTCAGGGTTCCGATTCGATTGCGACACCCACGCGCGCGCTTCTCGGCGTTACGCTGAAGCGAACGGGGTGGGAGGTGGGTTCCCGGCTACCCGCGCGTGTACCTCGGTACCATCGCCGGAAGATGGAGGCGCGCGGCATCCACCACGTCGGCGTTGCCGTCGAGGACCTCGACGACGCGCTCTCGACCTATCGAAGGTTGTTCGGGGCGGAGCTCGAGCACAGGGCGACCGTGCCCGACCAAGGCGTCGAGGCGGCCTCGGTTCGCGTCGGCGAAGGCCGAGTGGAGCTGCTCGAGCCGCTCGCGGTGGACACTCCGGTCGGGCGCTTCCTCGCCAAACGCGGCCCGGGGATGCACCACGTCGCGTACGAGGTCGAGGACGTGCAAGCCGCCGTGACGAGCCTCACCGAGTCCGGCGCGGAGATGATCGACGAGCGCCCGCGCGAAGGCCTGTTCGGGTTGCAGGTCGCCTTCATCCACCCCGACTCGGTGCACGGCGTGCTCGCGGAGGTCGTGGCTCGTGACTAGTCCGGAGCGCGTGCGAATCGAGATCGCGTTCGACGGCGGTCAGATCATGAGCGCTCTGGTCACGGCCGCCAGTGCGGATGCGCTCGAGCAGGCGCTCGGAGCTGCCGATCTGCGCGCGGGAACGGGCGAGGCCGCGCTCGCCCTGGAAGCCGAGGACGGCCGCTACACGATCGCGCTCCAGCGCGTGGTCTACGTCAAGCGCTTCCTCCGCGAGAGCCGCGTCGGCTTCGGCGCGGCGCCAGCGCCGGCGCCGTGACCGGGGGAACCTCCCGGTTCCCCCGAACCCCCTCCCCTGGTCCGCTTCGCGGACAAGCCGCTCCGCTCCCACGCCTGCGTTCCGGCTGCGAGTTACAGAGGCTCCGCGGCTGGGCATCCCCGCGCTAGATGGCCGACGAGGCAACGACGGCTGCGGCGAAGCCGGCGCGGGAATTGCACGCGAAGATCCGAGTGCTGGTCGAGCGGGCTCAAAGGGGCGACAGGAACGCTCTCGAGGAGCTCTACCTGATCCACTTCGACCGGATCTACAGCTACCTGCACATGAGCGTCGGCAACCGCCACGACGCGGAGGACCTGACGACGCAGACCTTCCTGAAGATGCTGGAGTCGATCGGGAAGTTCAGGTTCCAGGCGGCGCCCTTCTCCGCGTGGCTCTTCCGGATCGCGCACAACCTGGCGATGGATCACTTCCGCGCCGCGCGCCGGTGGCAGCCCGAGGAGGAGGTACCCGAGCCCGCAGGTGACGAAGAGCCGTCGGCTGAGGCTCAGGCGCTGCAGTCGATCGGGCGTCAGAGCATGCTCGAGCTGATCGAGGACCTCTCTCCCGAGCAGCAGCAGGTGCTCACCCTGAAGTTCGTCTTCAACTTTCCGAACGCCGAGGTCGCGACCATCCTCGGCAAGACCGAGGGCGCGATCAAGTCGCTCCAGCACCGCGCGCTGGTCTCGCTGCAGAAGCAGATTGCGAAGGAGTAATGGCGCTCGAGGCCGGGATCGTAGGGCTGCCGAGCTCCGGCAAGTCGACGCTGTTTCAAGCGCTGACGGGCTCGCGACCGACCGGGGACGTGGGCATGGCCGCGATCCCGGACGATCGGCTCGGCCGCATCGCCGCGGTGGTCGCGCCGCGGAAGGTCACGCCCGCGGCGATCCGAATCGTCGAGGTGCGGGGCACGGGCCCCGAGCTGCTCGGGAACCTCAGGCAGGTCGACGTCCTCCTCGTCGTCCTCGACGGCTTCTCCGGCACACGCGTTCCCGAGGACGATCTCGAGACGCTGCGGCTCGAGCTACTCGTCGCCGACCGTGACCACGTCGAGCGCCGGCTCGAGCGAGTCGCCAAGCAGGCCAAGTCCGGCGAGGTGCATCTGAAGCAGGAGGCCGCCGAGCTCGAGCGGCTGCTCGCGCATGTCGATTCCGGCGCGAGCCTCGCCGGCGCAGGCGCCCTTCCCGCCGAGCTCGAGCCCCTGACAACGAAGCCGCTGCTCGCCGTGGTGAACGGCCCGGCCGGAATCGACCTGAAGCTCGAGGCCGAGCTGGCCGAGCTACCGGCCGACGAGGCAGCGGGGTTCCGCGAGGGGGAGTCGGCGCTTGCCGAGATCGTCCGCCGGCTGAGCGAGGCGCTCGACCTGATCAGCTTCTTCACCGCGGGCGACAAGGAGACGCGCGCCTGGACGCTTCAGCGCGGCCGGACGGCCCTCGATGCGGCCGCGACGGTCCACTCGGACATCGCGCGCGGATTCATCCGCTGCGAGGTGATCCGCTGGGACGATCTGGTGGAGGCGGGTTCTCACACGGAGGCGGCGCGGCGCGGCCTCCAGCGTCTGGAGGGAAAGACGTACATCGTCCAGGACGGCGACGTCCTGAACATCCGCTTCAACGTCTAGCCGCTTGCACGATCGCCGAGTGCATCCCGTCAGCGACGCGATGCGTGAATCGGACGGTGACGTCGCCAAAGCCTGCGTCAGCGAGTCCGCGTTCGTATTCGGACTTCGACAGGGCGCCGGCGATGCAACCGACGTAGCTGCCGCGCTCGCCCCTCTCCTCCACCGACAGCCGGTCCTCGGCGACGACGTCCGTGATCCCGATTCGGCCGCCGGGGCGCAGGACCCGGAACATCTCGCGGAGGACTGCCGGCTTGTCCGTGGACAGGTTGATCACACAGTTCGAGATGACGACGTCGACGCTCGCGTCCGGCAGAGGCACGGCCTCGATCTCGCCCCTGAGGAACTGGACGTTCTCGGCGCCGGCCTCCGCGGCGTTCCGACGAGCGAGGTCGAGCATCTCGTCGGTCATGTCGAGGCCGTAGGCGAATCCGGTCGATCCGACGCGGCGCGCCGAGAGAAGAACGTCGATGCCGCCTCCGGAGCCCAGGTCGAGCACGGTCTCTCCCTGATGGAGATCGGCGACGGCGACGGGATTGCCGCAGCCGAGGCTTGCCAGGAGCGCCGCATCGGGCAGCTCGTCGCGCTCGAGCGCCTCGTAGAGGTTCGCGCCGAAGGCGTCGGGCCCCGCGTCGCCGCAACAGCAGTTCTCTGCGCAGCAGTCCTCGCCGCTGCAGCCTGAGCCTGCAGCAGCGGAGCGCGCCGCCTCCGCATAGCGCTCGCGAATCGTCTCCTTGAGCTCCGTCACGGTTCCTCCATTCATCGAAGTTCCTCGATCAAGGACCCGAGCGACCCTAGCTGCTACATTGATGAATGTCAATGAAGACTCTCGCCGTCCTGCCCGCCCTTTGCTGTACCTCGGACGCGCCGTTGCTTTCAGAGCCGGAGGCCGAAGAGCTCGCTGGTCGATTCAAGGCGCTCGCGGATCCAACGCGGGTCGCGATCGTGAATCGCCTCTCGAGCGCCGACGAGGTCTGCGTCTGCGATCTCACCGACGCGTGCGGCCTGTCGCAGCCGACGATCTCCCACCACCTTCGGATCCTGCGCGAGGCGGGGCTCGTCCGGTCTTCGCGTCGGGGGACGTGGGCTTACTACCGGCTCGTACCGGAGTCGGTCGGCGCCCTTCGCGGCGCCCTCGGCGGATGACAAACGTCCTGTTCGTCTGCAGGCAGAACGCGGGGCGTTCGCAGATTGCGCAGGCGCTCTACGAGCGGCGCGGCGGCCAGGGTCGCTCGGCCGGGACAACGCCGGCCGAGCGCGTCCACCCCGAGGTGGCGGCGATCATGCCGGAGCTCGCCGCGCGCAAGCCGAAGCGGCTGGAGCAGTCCGACGCCGAGTGGGCGGACCTCGTCGTGACGATGGGCTGTGGCGACGCCTGCCCCGTCCTGCCCGGCAAGAGTTACCTCGACTGGGACCTGCCGGACCCGGCGGGACAGGACGAGGCGACGATTCGCCGCCTCCGCGACGAGATCGAGCGCCGTGTAGCGGAGCTCCCGCTCTAACCCGCGGAGATCAAGGCGACGCCGGCGAGCGTCAGGACGAATCCGGCCTCCTGTGACCGGGCCACGCGCTCGGCGAGCACGATCCGTGCGAGGGCGACCGTGACGATCGGGTAGAGCGAAGCGAGGACGGAGGTGACGCTGACGAGTCCCTGCGAGGAGGCGGCAGCGAAGAGGAGGTTCCCGGTCATGTCGCCGATCCCTACGAGCAGGATGAACGGTACGTCGATGCCCGAGAGCGCCAGCGGCGGCCGCCGAATCAGCGCGGCGGCGAGAATGACGCTCGTCGACGTGATCCGGAACAGCAGCGCGGCCCACCAGAAGTCCGCAGCGCCTGCGGCGTGCATCAGCGGGAAGTAACCGCCGAACCCGATCGCCGCGAGCAGCGCCAGGCCCACGCCGGCAGCGAGTCGCGAGCCCTTGCGCTGAGGCTCCCGTGCAGCCAGGAAGACGCCGCCGAGCGCGCAGACGATCCCGAACGACGTCAGCGCCGACGGTCGGTCGCCGCTGAGGATTCCGACGGCGACTGGTACGACGGCCGAGACGCTGGCGATCGGCGCGACCACGCTCATGGCCCCGACGGCCATGCCCCGGTAGTACGTGTAGAGACCAAGCGTTCCGAACAACGCGGCTGGAACGGCCAGGAAGGCCCCGCTGTCGGCCGGGCCGCGTCCGCGCACCGCCACGATCAGCGCGATCGCGGTCAGGCCGCCGAGCTGTGCGTACACGAGCACGCGGAGCGGGCCGAGCGTCCGGCTCTTCAGCGGGCCGAAGAAGTCCGCCAGTCCCCACGTCAAGCTCGCACCGAGCGCGAGTGCGATCGCCGCCATCCGGCGACGCTAGCTAGTCCGGAACGGGTCTTGTCGCTGCGACCGCGTCGAGCTGGTTGGCGTGGTAGAGGACGGCAGCCTCTGCCGTCCGGGCGCCGCGTGCGTCGTGGTGAGTCGCGATCGCGTGCAGCAGCTCGGCCAGCACATCCGGCTTCAGGCCTGCGTTTCGCTCCTCGACGATTCGCAGTCCGAGGTGGACGTGGCCGAGCAAGCGGCCCTCGTCCGTCGGCCGGAAACCCGGGCCGACCCGCAGCTCGGCCGTCCGGCCGATGTCGTGCAGGAGGGCCGCCGCGACCAGCAGGTCGGTGCGGAGTCGCGGATGCAGCTGGGCGCTCTCCCGGGCCAGCGTCGCGACGCCGACGGTGTGTTCGAGGAGGCCGCCGGCGTAGCCGTGGTGGCCCTCGGGTGTTGCCGGCAGCAGGTGGAGCAGCCGCCTCAGCTCGCCGTCGCCGAGCACGTCCTCGACGGTCGCACGCAGCGGTGCGTACGCGATCTCCCCGGTCAGGAAATCGAGGAAGCCCTCCAGCTCGTCGGCGTCGCGGCGGATGACCGGCACATAGGCCGCCGGATCGGCGTCGGGAACGGCCTCGAGCGTGCGCACCTCCAGCTGGAGGTGGTCGCGGAACCGTTCGACGCGGCCGAGCACGCGGACCGCGTCCCCCTCCTCGAAGCGGCCGTCCAGGAGCTCGACGTCGTTCCAGACACGCGCCTCGATCCGGCCGCTCGGATCGACGAGCTCGAGCGAGAGGTACGGCGATCCGGAGCGCGTCCGCAGCCGGCGCTTGCGAGCAACCGCATAGATGCCCTCGACGACCCGTTCGGCGGTCAGGTCGGCGATCGCCGCGGACGAGGTCACTGCTCAAGTCTAGGTCCGGAGGCGGATGCTAGGTTGCCCCGAGATGGCTGACGTCAGGCCGTTTCGCGCGCTCCGCTACGACGAGGCGAAGGTCGGCCCGCTCGAAGCTCTCGTCGCACCTCCGTACGACGTGATCTCGGAGGACGAGCGCGCCGGCTACCTCGCGCGCAGTCCGTACAACGTCGTCCACCTGACGCTGCCGGACAGCGAGCAGGCCGCCGCTCGCGCCTTCGCCGAGTGGCAGCGCGACGGCGTGCTCGCGCGCGACGCCGAGCCCGCGTACTGGCTGCTGTCTCAGGAGTACGTCGGCCCCGACGGCGTTCCTCGAATGCGCAACGGGATCGTTGCCTCGCTGAAGGCCGAGCCGTACGAGCGGCACGTCGTTCTGCCACACGAGCGCACGCACCGCGGCCCGAAGGAGGGGCGGCTGCGCCTCCTCCGGGCCGTGCAGGCGCAGCTCGAGCCGATCTTCCTGCTCTACGACGGCCCCGCCCTCGAGCTACCCGACCGCGCTCCGGACCTAGAGGTCGAGAGCGCCCGCCTCTGGCGCGTGGACGAGGCGCCGGACTTCTCGTCGACGCAGCTCCTGATCGCCGACGGCCATCACCGCTACGAGACGGCGCTTGCCTTCGCCGAGGAAGGTGGATCGCCGTTCCTCATGGTCGTGCTCGTGCCGACCCGCCAGGACGGCCTCACGATCTTCCCGACGCACCGTGTCGTCGAACGGCTCGACGGCGTGAACGGCTCCGAGCCGGCGGCCGGAGTCGGCGACGCGCTCGCCCAGCTCGAGGAGCTTCCGCGCGACCGGCCGGCGGTCGCCCTCTATCGCGGCGGCGAGACGCGTGTCCTCAAGGGCGACGAGCCGGAGCTCGACGCGGCATTCGTGGAGCGGTTCGAGCCCGAAGGCGTCAGCTACACACCGAAGGTGGAGGACGCCGTGGCGGCGGTCGATTCCGGGCGGGCGCAAGCGGCCTTCCTGCTGCGGCCGCCCACGATCGAGCAGGTGCGTGCGGTGGCCGAGCGCGGCGAGACGATGCCGCAGAAGAGCACGTACTTCTTCCCGAAGCTCACATCCGGGCTGCTGTTTCATCCGCTTGACTGATTGGCTCGCGCTCTGCCGCGTCGCGGCGGAGGACGTGCGGGGCGTGCTCGCCGAGCTCCCGAACCGGAGCGACCGGGAACCGGTCGTCGGCGCGGGCATGGGCGGCGATGAGACGACCGCGATCGACGCGGCGGCGGAGCGCGCCGTTCTCGCTCATTTCGCCGGGCTCGACGATGTGACCATCGTCTCCGAGGAGATCGGCGTCGCCGGGACGGGACGCACGTACGTCGTCGTCGACCCGATCGACGGCTCTCTGAACGCGAAGCGCGGAATCGGCTTCTTCTCGTTGTCCATCGCCGTCGCCGCCGGCCCCACGATGGGCGATGTCCAGTTCGGTTTCGTCCACGACTTCGGAACGGAGGAGGAGTGGACGGCGACGCGCGGCGAGGGCGCCTTTCTCAACGGCCGCGCGCTCGACGGCGATCGCCCCAAGGAGCGGATCGAGATCCTCGTTTTCGAGGCCACACGCACGGTCTCGGTCGCCGAGAAGGCGGCCGCGGTCGTCGACCTCGCGTATCGCCTTCGGATCATGGGCTCGCTTGCGCTCTCGCTCTGTCACCTCGCGGCGGGGCGCGTGGACGCGGTTTGCTCGCTGAAGCCCGCGCGCTCGGTCGACATCGCCGCCGCGCAGCTGCTCGTCCGCGAGCGCGGGCTCGCGATCGATCTCTTCGAGGATCCGCCGTTCGACGCGGCGCCGCTCGATGTCGAGGGGCGTTCACGTGTCGTCGCAGCGGGAACGCCGCAGCTGTGCCAGCAGCTCGCGACCGCTCTATCCGCATAGGTTGCTCCGGTTGGAACTACAAGTCCTGGAAGGACGAGTTCTACGAGGGCAAGCCGGCCCGCCTCTGGCTCCAGCACTACGCCCGCTTCTTCGACACGGTCGAGGTCAACAACACGTTCTACCGACTGCCACTCGCCGGCTCGGTCGCGGCGTGGGTCGAGCAGACCCCGCCGGGCTTCCTCTTCACGATCAAGGCGAGCCGGTACCTGACGCACATCAAGCGACTCACCGACATGGACGGCGGCGTCCAGCGCTTCTACGAACGGATCGAGCCGCTCGTGCGGTCGCCGAAGCTGGGTCCCGTGCTCTGGCAGCTCCCGGCGTCGTTCCGCCGAGACGACGAGCGCCTCGCCTACGCCCTCGAGCGGCTCCCGGAAGGGCGTCACTGCTTCGAGTTCCGGCACGCGAGCTGGTTCACGGAGGCCGTGTACGAGCTACTGCGCCGGCACGGAGCGGCTCTCGTGATCGGTGACCGGCCGGAGGTCAAGAGCTTCCAGGCGCACATCTTCACGGCACCGTGGACGTTCGTGCGCTTCCACTACGGTTCGCGCGGCCGGCGCGGAAACTACTCCGAGCGCGAGCTCGAGGAATGGGCCGGGCGTTTCGAGGCGTGGAGCCGCGAGGTCGAGATCCTCGCCTACTTCAACAACGATTGGGAAGTGCTCGCGATCAGGAATGCGTTATGGCTGAAACGAAGACTGTCAACCTGAGCAGCCCTGATCGCGTCCTCTATCCGGACGATGGGATCACGAAGGGCGACCTGTTTGAGTACTACCGAGCCGTCGGGCCGACGCTCGTTCCTCACCTGCGGGACCGGCCGTTCACGATGAAGCGGTATCCGCACGGGATCAACGGCGAGGTGTTCTTCCAGAAGCAGGCGCCGAGGGGGATGCCGGACTGGATCCCGACGCGTCAGTTCCGCACCTTCCCGCGCGAGGGCGGCTCGCGGCTCGTCGACTTCCCGCTCGTGAACTGCGTCGAAGCGGTGCTCTGGATGGTGCAGATGAACTGCGTCGACATGAACGCGTGGTACTCGCGCGTCGACAAGCCGCACCGGCCGGACTTCGTCCTCTTCGACCTCGATCCGCCGGACGGCGGCTTCGAGCTCGCGATCGAGGTCGCGCACCTGATCGGTGAGCTGCTCGACGACGTGAAGCTGCCGGGGTACGTGAAGACGAGCGGCGCCGACGGGATCCACGTGGTCGCGCCGATCACGCGGCGTTCCACTTTCGAGCAGACGTACCGGTTCGCCGAGCGCGTCTCGCGCCTGCTCGAGCAGCGACATCCCGGCAAGGTCACGACCGAGTGGCTCAAGAAGAAGCGGCGCGGCGTCCTCGTCGACCACCGCCAGAACGGACACGGGAAGACGATTGCGTCGGTGTACTCGGTGCGGCCGAAGCCGGGCGCGCCGGTCTCGACCCCGCTTCGCTGGGACGAGCTGACGCCGAGCGTCCGGCCGCGCGACTTCACGATGGCGACGGCACTCGGGCGGATCGAGCGGCACGGCGACCTGTTCGCGCCGGTGCTCGAGGATCCGCGGCCGCTCGCGCCGGCCGCGAAGCGGCTCGACGCGCTCTACGATTGAGAGATGCTCGAGGCGGCGGCGCTGGCGCTCGCGTTCAAGGCGACGCTGACGGCGCCGACGCACCGTCCGCGCGTCAACCGTCCCTGGCCGATCACGATCCGTGCGACCGACCTGGCGGGTCATCCGATCCGCGCGCGCGTGACGATGCGGTTCCTCTTCAGCGGCATCCCCGTCGGGAAGGTCGACAACGGCCGCGTCTACACGTTCGTCGGCACTTGGCGCGAGCGGAAGGGCCAGGAGATCGAGTTCCCGGCCACGTCTCGCGGCCAGCGGCTGACCTTCCAGGCGCTCGTCACCGCTCGCGGCCGCACGATCAAGCTCAACTACTGGGTCTTGCCGAGGTGAGCGGGGCCGCGGTCGTCGTCGACCGGGTCGAGAAGTCGTTCGAGGGCGGGCAGATCCGGGCGCTGCACGGCGCCTCTCTGCAGCTGGCGCCGGGCGAGTTCGTCTCCCTCACCGGCCCGTCGGGGAGCGGCAAGAGCACGCTGCTCAACCTCATCGGTGCGCTCGACAAGCCCGACGCGGGCAGGATCGAGGTCGACGGACGGTCGCTCGACGCCATCGACGAGGCGGAGTACAGGGCGGCCACCGTCGGCTTCGTCTTCCAGTTCCATCACCTCGTGCCGACGCTGTCCGCGCTCGAGAACGTTCAGGTGCCGATGCTCGGACGCGGGCTCCGGCGGGCGGATCGCACGGCGCGCGCCCGGTCGCTGCTCGCCGACGTCGGGCTGGCAGGACGAGCACATGCGCGGCCCGGCGTCCTCTCGGGTGGCGAACGGCAGCGCCTCGCGCTCGCCCGGGCGCTCGCGAACGCCCCGCCGCTCCTGCTCGCCGACGAGCCGACGGGGGCGCTCGATTCCGAAACCGGTGCTCAGGTGCTCGCGCTGATCGAGCGTCTGCGCGGCGACCACGCGATGACCGTTCTCCTCGTCACCAACGACGACGACGTCGCCCGCTCGGCGGATCGCATCCTCCGACTCCGCGACGGCCGCGTCACTCTCGCCGCAACGCCTCAACCGGCGCAAGCCTGAGCGCGCGCCAGGTCGGATACGCGGCGCCGATCACGGCGACGCCGAGCGCGAAGGCGAGGCCCCACGCGAAGACCCCGGCCGTGAAGTCCGGGCGCACGAGCCCGGACGTGCTGGTGTGGTCGCTGAAGACGTCCGCAGCGAGGACGCCGAGCCCGAGCCCCACGCCGAGCGCGAGCAGCGAGATCCCGACCGCCTCGCCGATGATGAGCGCGCCGATCCGCCAGGGGCGCCAGCCGACGGCGCGGAGGATTCCGATCTCCCGCACGCGCTCGACCACCGACATCGCCATCGTGTTCGTGACGCCGATGCCGCCGACGATCAGAGCGAGCAGGGAGATGATCCAGCCGGTGTCGACGATCAGTCGGCTCGACGTGTCGACCTTGATCGCCTGGCTCGGCTCGTAAACGGCGACCGTCCCAGGGAACCTGTGCTCGAGCCGGCGCGCCACGGTGCGTGCGCGCAGCCCCGGCTGGACGGTGACGGCGACAGTGGTGATCTCCCGCGGCCGCTGGGCGAGGCGCTCGACGACGCGGAGCGGCAGGACGGCGCCCGAGTCCTCGAAGGCGTCGCCGGAGTGGTAGATCCCCGCGACCCGGTACGCCTTGCCGCGCTTCAACCGGAGTGTGTCGCCGACGCGGAGATGGAGCCGGCCGGCGGCGCGGTCGCCGAGCAGCAGCTCCCCCGGCCCCGGGCCGCCGCCGCTGGTGAAGACGAGCCGCCGCCACACGAACTCGTTCGAGTCGAGGCCGAAGACGAAGAACGAGTCTTGCCCGCCGACGTCGCTCGGCCAGAGCTTCAGCTTTGCGGACTGCGCGACCCCTGGGATGCCGGCGACCTTGTCCGCGAGGTTCTCCGGGAGGAGCGAGCGGCTGAAATCTGACACGTCGCCCTGAAAGAGCCCGAAGTCGGCGCGCCCGACGTGGATCAGCTGCTCCGCCGTCCGCTCCACGCCGGTGGCGAGGGAGAGGAGCGCAACGATCAGGCCGACGCCGAGCGCGACGCCCGCCACGGTCAGCACCGTCCGCGCCGGCCGTCGCAGAAGGTTGCGCCAGACCATCGAGGCCCAGGTCACGAACCGGCATATTGCTACGCTCGGCTGCAGGATGGAGCCGAACCGCGACGCGATCCTGCACGCGCTCGAGGGTGTGATCGACCCCGAGCTCCGCCGTCCCGTGACCGAGCTGGACATGGTGCGCGGCGTCGACATCGAGGGCGGCGACGTGAGCGTGACGATCGCGCTGACGGTCGCCGGCTGTCCGCTTCGCTCGTCCTTCGAGGAGCAGGTTCAGAACGTCCTCCGCGAAGTGCCGGGCGTCGAGCGCGTCCGCCTCGGGTTCGACGTGATGACGCCCGACGAGCGGCAGGCGCTGACAACGAAGCTCCGCGGTGGGCGCCCGGAGCGCGCCGGTATCTCGCTCGAGCCGTCGACGCGAGTGCTCGCGATCTGCAGCGGGAAGGGCGGCGTCGGCAAGTCGACGCTCTCGGCGAACCTGGCGGTCGCGTTCTCCCAGCTGGGCCAAGCCGCTGGGATTCTCGACGCCGACGTCTACGGCCACTCGATCCCGCACATCCTCGGCATCCACCAGAAGCCCGTGCTCGTCGACCGGATGATCGTGCCGCCGGTCAAAGGCGACCTGAAGCTGATGTCGATCGGCTTCTTCCTGGACGACAACCAGCCCGTGATGTGGCGCGGCCCGATGCTGCACCGGGCGCTCGAGCAATTCCTCTCGGACGTGCACTGGGGCGAGCTGGACGTGCTCGTCGTCGACATGCCTCCGGGGACTGGCGACGTCGCGATCTCGCTCGGCCAGCTGCTGCCGCGGGCGGAGGCGATCGTCGTGACGACGCCTCAGCCGGCCGCGCAGGAGGTCGCCGCGCGCGCGGGCGTGATGGCCCAGAAGACCGGCATGCGTCTCGTCGGCGTGGTCGAGAACATGGCCGGCGAGGTCTTCGGCTCTGGCGGCGGCGAGGGCCTTGCGGACGAGCTCGGCATCCCGCTCCTCGGCTCCATTCCGCTCGAGCCGCTCGTGCGCCGGTGCGGGGACGCGAGCGAGCCGGTCGTCGCGGCCGCGCCCGATTCGGACGCCGCACGCGAGCTGCTGCGGATCGCCGAGGTGGTGCTCGAGCGGCGCAGTGGCGAGATCGTCAAGCCGCTGACCGTCGTATCGCGCTAGAGCAGATCCGGCGGAGGGCCTTCCTTCGGCTCGGAGAAGCGCGCGTACGCCTCCTGCGGCGCCGTCGTGTCCTGGTCGACGCCGGCGCCGTGCTCGAGCGCCGTCTCGTTCGCGGGGTAGCGGAGGCCACCCTTGCCGCGGCAGCCGACGGCGAGCACGAGCGACGGTCCGTCGCCGGCCCCGACGATCGCATGCTCGGTCCCCGGCGCGCAGTGGAAGAAGTCCCACGCGCGCAGCGGCCGCTCCTCCCCCTCGACGATCAGCAGGCACTCGCCGCTGAGCACGAGGAAGTCCTCCTGGCCGTCCTCGGCGTGGTACATGGTCATCGGCTTGCCCGGGGGAAGCCAGTTGAGGTTGATGCCCACCTGGGGAAAGTGCGCGTCCTCTCGGCCCTCGTACGGGCAATAACCGCCGAGCTCGTTGTACAGCCAGCGCGCGTCGCGTGCGTTGAGGACGAACCAGCCCTGACCCTGCGGCACGCCGCTCTCGACCGTTGCTTCCGGAACCACTGCCGAAGCCTAAACTCGGCCGCGTGACGGCCGCTGCCTTCTTCGACCTCGACCGGACGCTGATCCGGCGCTCCAGCGCGCTTGCGCTTGCCGGGTCGTTCCGCGAGCGCGGGCTGATCAGCCGTCGGGAGCTGGCGCGCGCCGCCTACTGGCAGCTCCTCTTCGTCGCGCGCGGGGCCGACGAGGAGGGGATCCGGATCGTCGCCGAGCGCGGTCTCCGAGTCCTCAACGGCTTCCGTCCAGAGGAGATGCAGGAGCTCGTCGCCTCCGCGATGGAGCGCGTGCTCAAGCCGCTCGTCTACGCCGAGCCTCTGGCCCTCGTCCGGCAGCACCGCGAACGCGGGGAACGCGTCTACATCGTCTCGGCGGCACTGCAGGAGATCGTGGACGCGCTCGCCTGGGAGCTCGGCTTCGACCGGGCGCTCGGCACGATCTGCGAGGTCGAGAACGGCTTCTACACAGGGCGCTCGCTGCGCGTGCTGCACGGGGACGCGAAGGCCGACGCCGTGCGCGAGCTCGCCGCGCGGGAAGGGATCGACCTGTCGGCGTCGACGGCTTACTCGGACAGCGACTCCGACCTACCGTTCCTGGAGGCGGCCGGCCGGCCGGTCGTCGTCAATCCCGATCGCGCACTCCGCACGGCGGCCGCCGAGCGGGGCTGGCCGGTCCTGGATTTCGCCGAGCGCGCGTATCCCCACGCTCGTCGGAGGATTCCGCCCGCGCTCGTCAGCCTGCCGCTGCTCGTCGGCGCCGCCTGGGCGCTCCGCAGGCGTGCAGCCTAAAGAACTCGATTCACGCAGAGCACGGGCCGCTGGAACGCGCTGCCCGGCCCGCGGCCGCGTCCTCGGTTGCGCCCGTATCCTCCGGATACGATCGCGCTCGTGAGCGCCGAAGGCGCGAGCGCCATTGCCGCGAACCGGCCATCGCGCCCCATCGACGCGTGAGTCAGCGTGAACCGAGTTCCGAGGAGCGGATCCGGGCGCTGGGGTTCTCGGACACCGACACGGCGGTGCTCGCCGAGCACTTCCTCGACGCCGAGCGGCGCGGGAAGGAGGGGCACGGCCTCGCGCGGATCGACTGGCTCGAGTCGTTGCCGGATCTCCAGCCGTCGGCGCAACCGGAACGAGTCCTCGCGGAGCCTGGATTCGAGCGCTGGGACGGGCGCGGCGCACTCGGCTACCTGACCCTGGCTGCAATCTGCGCGGCCCAGCTGGCCGACCCGCCGGCGCACGCCCGGGTGATCGTGGCCTCGCGCTGCTTCCCGACTGGGATGCTCGGACACTGGGCGCGGAAGCTCGCCGATGGAGGGCTCGTGGCCGCGCTGACGGCGACCTCGCCGGCACGGCTCGCCCATCCCTCGGGCGGGCCCAAGCTCGCCGGCACGAATCCGCTCGCAATCGCGATTCCGAGCTTGGACGGGCGGCCGATCGTCTGCGACGTCTCGATGGGCCGGGTGACGTACGGGGACATGCTGGCCGGGCGGGCGACCGAGGACGAGCTCGTCCCGTTCGGCGGGAAGCACGCGCACAAGGCGTTCGCGCTCGCGCTCGGCCTCCAGCTCCTCGTCGACTCCCTCGCGGGCGACGGCTACGGCGCCGTCCTCGTCGTCGCGCAGCCCGAGGCCGATCCGGTCCCGGCGCTCCGGCGGCGGGCCGCAGGTGTGCGGCTGCCGGGTGACCGATGATGCTCGCGCTGCAGCCCGCGATCGTCGGCGGCGAGCTCGTTCGGCTCCAGACGCGCCAGCACGTCGTCGCGCTGACGTTCGACGGCGGCGGCAATGCCGACGGCGTGAAGACGATCCTGAAGACGCTGCGCCGCGAGCGCGTGCCCGCGACGTTCTTCCTCACCGGCCTTTTCGTCCGCGCCTACCCGGAGATCGCCCGGGCGATCGGGCGCCGCTATCTCGTCGCGAACCACACGGTCGACCATCCGCACCTGACGGCGATGTCGAACGCCGCCGTCAGGCGCGAGATTACGCAGGCGAACGCCGTGATCAACCGGGCGACGGGGCGCGACACGCGCCCACTCTTCCGCTTTCCCTACGGCGACCGCGACGCGCGCACGCTCGCGATCTGCCACACGCTCGGCTACACGTCAGTCCGCTGGACGGTGGACACGTGGGGCTGGATGGGAAGGTCGTCCCAATCGGTGCCGGGGGCGATCAGGCGGGTGCGGGGCAGGCTCGTTCCCGGCGAGATCGTCCTCATGCACGTCGGTTCTTCACGCGACGGCTCGAGGATCGACACGAAAGCGCTACCGGGGGTGATCCGCACGGTGCGGGCGCGCGGCTACCGATTCGTCACTCTGAAGGGCGTGCGACCACCTCACTGAAGCGCGGATCCGACCGCAGCGGGTCGAGATCGGCGTCGGTTCCCGCGTACTTTCGATACTTGGGCTCTGCGTCGAGCGCCTGCCGCAACAGGTCGATCGCCTCGTCCACCTGCCCGCGCTGGGCGAGGACACAGGCGGTGTCGTAGAGCAGGCTCGGGTTGCCCGGGTGGGCATCGAGCCCTTCACGGAGCAACCGTTCCGCTTCGTCCCAGTCCTGCCGCCGCCATGCAGGGGTCGAGGCGAAGGCGTACTCCCAGGGCGACACCCGGTAGGCCTCGCCGCGTGCGCCGCCGATCGCGAGCACGGTCGTCCCGTCCTCGGTCGCCACGGCACCACGCTTCTCCCTCGGGTCGTGGAGGAAGACGAGCGTTCCAGGCGGCGCGTCGATCTCCTCACCGTCGACGGTGAAGGTCGCATGGCCGGAGACGACGACGTAGAGCTCCTCGTGATGCCCCGCGCCGTGGCCTGTCTCGTCGTGCTCCTCGACGACGAGCTCGCCCGCATTCGCCGTGTAGGCGTTGATCCCGAAGGCCTGGATCCCGAGCGTTCGCCGTACCGGACGCCATTCGAGCTTGCCGTCGACGACCGGGATGGCCTCGATCTCGTCGATGCGGACGACTTTCACGGCGTCCGCGCCTCGAGAAAGCGCGCCTCCCACGGGGCCGACTGGTAAGGCTCGCCAACGGGCGCGCCGACCGCGAGAAGTCTCGTGCCCGGGGCAGCCGCGACCGCCCCGCGGCGCGAAACGGGATCCTCGACGAAGACAAGCGTGCCGGGCGTCGCCTCGAGCTTGATCCCGAACGACTCGATGCCGAGGGTCGAGCGGATCGGGATCCAGCGCGAGCCCATGATCGGCGTCGCTTCGACCTCGTCGAGTCGCAGGACCTTCACCCGGTCTGCTTCCGGAGCGCCTCGAGCACGACAGGGTCCACGCGCTCGACGCCGTCGATGCGCTCCTCGAGGTTCGCGCCGCCGGCCCACGAGGCGAAAGACTCCGCGAGGTCCCCCTCGTGGCCCAGATGCGCGAGTCGCTCTCGCAGCTCCGCAGCGACAGTCTCGTTCACGGTCAACCACTTCTCCTTCGGGGTGCTCCCGAACAGCTCGTCGTGGAGGCCGTACAGCCGGAAGAGCTCGGTGATCGGCCGTTCGTGATCGTCGACCCGGAGGTCGACGACGGTGTCGGAGAGATTCGCGTAGCCCGCATCCTTCTCCACGAGGAGGAGCGACGCCGACTGCTGGCCGCGCCGATCCCCGCCCGCCGCCTGGGCGGCGGTGAGGCATTCCAGCAATCGCTCAGCCAGCGGCGCGCCCGCGTTTCCCTCGAACGTCGTCGCAAGCGCGTCGACCGTCGCTTCCGAGACGAGGATGTTTCCCTGGGCCGTGTAGCACGGTCCGGTGCGCCCGCCCGCCCAGTCGAGGCATTCGGATCCGGTGAACGTGGCCGCGCGCCCCTCGCCGTCGACGACCCCGACCTGCCGGTGCTCGCGACCGTCGTCGGCGGCTGTCAGGGCGTCGATCGTGTCCTCGGCGGAGCGTCCTTTGCGGAGAAGGGCCAGTCCGTCCGGCCCGTAGCGGGGGTTGGCGTACGACTGCGTCGCGATCGCGCCCACGTGCGGCTCGGCCCAGGGAACGACCGACCCGACGGCGAGGAACTTCGACTGCACGGCGACACCCCACTGGCCCGCGTGCAGGTCGCAGGCGACGATCGAGTACGTCGCGACGCTAGGGGCCATAGGTCAGCTCACGCAGGTCGAGCTCGAGGAGGTCGCGGCGCTCGGGCGGCACGAGTGCGACGGACACCTCCGGCCGTGCGAGCGCCTCCTTGACCTGCTCCGGTGTCGCCGCGCGGACCACGATCGGACGTCCGGCTTCGTGCGCCTCGTGCAGCGCGGCAGCATCGCCCACCTCGTCGAGCACCAAGGCGTCCTCGAGCTCGAGCTCGCCCTCGACGGCGATCTCCGGCACGCGCCGCCCCGTCGCGCCGAACCAGCGCTCCCTCAAATCGTCACGCTTCCGCCGGGTTCGACCGCGTCGACTTGGACGTTGGGGGCATGCTGCCGCAGCTCGTCGGGCGTGCCCGTGAGGAGTGGGAACGTGCCGTAGTGGCAGGGCACGACGCGTTTGACTCCGAGCAGCTCGCAGGCGAGGCCGGCCGCTTGCGGATCCATCGTGAAGTGCCCGCCGATCGGCAGGACGGCCACATCCGGCGAGTAGAGGCGGCCGATCAGCTGCATGTCCGAGAAGACGCACGTGTCGCCGGCGAAGTAGATCTTCTTGCCGTCCTCGAGCTCGATGACGATCCCGGCCGGCTCGCCGAGATAGGTGCCGTCGTCAGCCGAGCTCGAGTGGAACGCGTTCGTGAGCGTGAACTTGATCCCCTCGGCCTCGACCGTGCCGCCCTTGTTCGGACCCGGCAGGTCGTCGGCCTGGGCGCCCTGCCCCTTCAGCCAGCCTTTCAGCTCGACCATCGCCACGATCGGCAGAGGCCCGAACTTCTTCGAGATGTCGACAACACTGCCGGTGTGGTCCGAGTGTCCGTGCGTGACGGCGATCACGTCGCAGCGTTCCGGCTCCTTCTCGCCGTCCGGACACTTCGGGTTGTCGAGCCACGGGTCGACGTAGATCCGCTTGCCGCCCGGCGAATCGAGCCGGAACGACGCATGCCCCAGCCAGATCAGCGTTGCGTCGGCCATCGATCTCCTTTCATTCCTGAAGTGATGGCTGTGTATACAGCCATCACCCCTCGGTTGCGGCGCGGAGCGTAAAGGAACGTCCGAGGCCGGCGCGAAGCTTCTGGGATGGCTCGCCGCGCGCTTCCGGCTGTGCTCGGGCTCGCCGCCCTCGTCGCCGACCTGACCGGAAGCCACGGCGTCGCGCTGGTCTTCGTCCTCGGCTCGATCCCCGCCGCCTTCGCGTTCACGCTCGACTGCTACGGGGATGCGTTGGAGGCCCGGTGTAGCGGTCTGCGGCCGCTCCTCGCCGGGGGCGGACTCCTGCTGCTGGTTTTCAGCGCTGCTCTCCGCAGCCCGGCGGTCGTCGGCGGCGTGCCGCGGCTCGCGGTCTCGGCGCTTGTGATCACGCTGCTCCTGTACGCGGCGATCTCCGTCGGCGCGCTGGTCCAAGGCGGCCGTGCAGTGCCCGAATCCGCCTGAGCCCGCGACAGCCGCCAGGGTGCGGTTAACCGCACCCACAGACGCCAGCGTGCCGCCCCTACTCGACAGGTAAAAAGCCGGGGATGCTCGCGCGCTTGGCTCATGCCGTCGTCCGGCGGCGCAAGACGGTAATCGGAGTGTGGCTCGTGCTCACGCTGTTCGGCGCGCTCTCAGCGCAGCGCGTCTCCGACCGCTGGTCCGAATCGTTCTCGATCCCCGGCTACTCGGCCTACGAGACGAACCAGAAGGCCCTCCGGATCTTCGGCAACGGCGCCCAGCCCCCGCTCGTGGCCGTTTTCCGCTCGAACGGCGACGTGACCAAGGAGCCCGCGATCGAGCAGGCGATCGCGAAGGCTGCCGCCCGCGTGCCTGGTTCGCGCGCCAGTTCGTACTACTCGACCGGCGACTCCGTGTACGTGTCGTCGGATCGCCACACGACCTACGCCGAGATCTACCCCGGCAGGGAACCGAAGTTCGCGCTGCCGGCCTACGTGGGCAAGGCGCGCACGGCCATGCACGACGCCACACCCGCAGGCGTGCAGTCGTGGTTGACGGGCCGCGACCCCCTGCAGGCGGCATCCGGCGAGAGCGGCGGCCCCAGCATCCTCACAGAGGCGCTGATCGGCGGTGTCGGCGCGCTGATCATCCTGCTCTTCGTCTTCGGAACGCTGCCCGCAATCGCCATGCCGCTGGTCGTCGCCATCGCCTCGATCCTGAACACGTTCTCCGTCGTCTGGGCGCTGACCTACCTGACGGACATCTCGTTGATCGTCCAGTTCCTGATCGCGCTGGTCGGGCTCGGAGTCGCGATCGACTACGCGCTGCTGATGATCTTCCGCTTCCGTGAGGAGCTCGCCTCCGGTGAGGACACGGAGACGGCGATCGTGGAGACGATGCGCCATGCCGGGCGCTCCGTGATCGTGTCCGGATCGACGGTCGCGGTCGGCCTGCTCAGCATGATCCTCTTGCCGCTGCCGTTCATCCGCTCGATCGGGATCGGCGGCATGCTGATCCCAGCGGTCTCGGTGCTCGTGGCGATCACGCTCTTGCCGGCGCTGCTCGCCGTCCTCGGCCCCCGCATCAACCGGCTTCGCGTCATGCCGCAGCGGGTCACGCACGTCGGCGACGCCGAGTCGGGGTTCTGGAAGCGTTGGGCGGAGGTCGTCGTACGCCGCCCGATCGCGGTCGCGGCCGTCGGCACGGCGATCGTCGCCCTGCTCGTCGCCGTCGGGGTGCAGATGAACCCGGCCGAGGCTCAGGTCAAGGACATGCCCGGAAAGGGCGACGCCGTCTCCGGCAGGGACGCCCTCGCCTCCGCCGGCATCTCGCTGGGGGCGCTCAAGCCGTTCGTCGTCCTGACCCGCCCGGACGAGGCGCGGTCGGTGGCTGCGCGCCTGCGCAGCGTCGAAGGCGTCGCCGGCGCCGCAGCCCCGCCGGGCTGGCGCACAGACGGCTACGCCCTCGTCGAGGCGATCCCGTCGACGGACGCGGCGAGCAAGGCGGCACGCACGACGATCGACCGCGTCAAGGACGCCCTGCCGTCCGGATCGACCCTGGGCGGCGTGGCTCCCGAGGACCGCGACTTCGTCCACGCGGTGTACGGGAACTTCCCGTACGTCCTGGGCTTCGTCGTGCTGCTCACGTACATCCTGCTCGCGCGCGCGTTCCGGTCGCTCGTCCTCCCGCTCAAGGCGGTGATTCTGAACCTGCTCTCGCTCGGTGCCGCCTACGGGATCATCGTCTTCATCTTCCAATGGGGCCACGGCAGCGAGGCGATCTGGAACGTGCACGCCACGAACGCGATCATCTCCTGGATCCCGCTCATGATCTTCGCGTTCCTGTTCGGGCTCTCGATGGACTACGAGGTCTTCATGCTCACGCGCATGCGCGAGGCCTACGACGAGACCGGGAGCACGCGGCAGGCGGTCGTGCTGGGACTCGCCCGGACCGGCAAGCTCGTCACCAGCGCGGCACTCGTGCTCTGCCTTGCGTTCTTCGTGCTCTCGACGAGCCCGGGCCTCGACGTGAAGCAGTTCGGGATCGGACTTGCGGCCGGGATCATCTTCGACGCGACCGTGATCCGGGCGCTACTCGTCCCGGCGATCATGCGGTTGCTAGGCCGCTGGAACTGGTGGCTGCCACACTGGGCTGCGCGTCCCCTGCGCACCCGACCGAGCGTGGCTGCGCCTGAGAGCGCTTAGGCGTTCGCCGGCTCGAGGCGCAGCAGCAGGAACGCCTCGACCGGCCTGGCCTTCCCTTTCAGGTCGAGCGTGCCGACCGATTCGACGACGGCCACGTCTCGGAGCTCGGCGACCGTCCCCGTGCCGACGACGACCTGGCCCGGGTCCGCGGCCGTCTGCAGGCGCGCCGCGACGTTGACCGTGTCGCCGATCGCGCTGAAGCTCTGCTGTCCCGCCGCGCCGACGTTTCCGACCAGCGCGGGCCCCGTGTTGACCCCGGCCCGGAACCGCGGCCACCCGGGCCTTAGCGCGGCGGTCGCCTCGGTCGCGCGCTGCATGTCCAGTGCCGCGCGGACGGCGCGCAGCGCATGATCCGGCTGGTCGATGGCGGCGTTGAAGACGACCATGACAGCGTCCCCGGCGAAGCGCTCGATCATGCCGCCGTGCTGCCGGACGACGACCGGCACGGTCACGCCCCAGTACTCGTTCAGCATCGAGATCACCTCGGCGGGGCTCGCGTGCTCCGAGAAAGACGTGAACCCTTGGAGGTCCGCGAAGAGGACGCTGACGGGCCGCTCTACGCCTCCGAGGCGCCCGGCCTCCGGGTCGGTGCGCAGGCGCTCGGCGAGCTGCTCGGGGACGTACGGACGGAAGAGCTGGTCGACGTCGCGGATCTGAGCGGCCGCACGCTCGAGTAGCACCGCCTCCTCGCCGTGGAGGCCGAAACGGTGCGCCACCGCTTGGGCGGACTCGCGCTCGCCGCCGCGCTGATCCTCCGCGAGGGCAGCAAGCGCCCGGCCGTAGTCGTCGTGGACGCGCGCGATCGTGTGCTCGAGGTACATCCCTGCGAAGGCGCCTTCCGCCGAGGCCTGCCGCCGATACTCCTGGCGCGCGGCAATAGTGACGAGCACGAATGCCGCAGCCATCAGGAAGTGCCATTCCCACCACGTGGCGTGCCAGTTCCGCGCGAATGCCACGGCGATGAGCGCCTCGGCGAGCAGCGCGAAGGCTGCCGTGACGGCCACGATCAGGAAGAGCGGACGCCGCCGGTAGAGACCGAGATAGCGCCACGCGGCGAGGGCGTACAGGGGTACGCCCACAAGCGTGAACCCGAGCAGCCAGCCGTCCGCTTCGCTCGGCGGCAAGGGTCTGTCGAGCGGTGGGACCGAGTCGAGCGAGACCGCCGCCCACGCAGCGAGGAGCACGACGAGGCTGCCGCGCAGCAGCCGCTGGTGCTGCATGAGCGCAAGGTTCCGCTCCGGTCCGAGGTCGAGTGACGACAAGAGCGCGAACGCGCCCGCGACGGTGAGCCCCACCGGGCTGGCGACGACGAAGCCGGTGTTCTTCCCGGACAGGACGACCCCGGGCGTCGCGAGCGCATGTAGCCCGAGAAAGCCTGCGCTGCTGAGGAAGGCGAGGGAGACGAGGAACACGCGCGCGTCGCGCCGGCGGCGTGCGGCCTCGCTCATGACGAGACCGAGGGCCGCACTCACGGCGGCCACCGCGAAGACGAGCCAGAAGTGGGCGCGGTGATTCTCCCAGTCGACGTCGAGATGCGGCCGGTCGATCAGGAGCACGTAGCCGGCCATGGGCAGCAGGAGCGCGATCGCCCAGCGAACCACGGAGGCGGCGAGCCTAACGCAGCCCCGGTCGTCCGGCCGCTTCTACGACGGCCCGGAGGGGAGCCGTGCGTCGCGAGACTCGATGATGCGGCCGGCGAGATCGTCCAGGCGGATGCGCCGGCTTCGGGCGCTCTCGCGCAGGAGCGCGAACGCCTGCTCGAAAGACACGTCCATGTTTGCCGCCACGAACCCCGTGGCCAGATCGATGGTGACGCGCGAGTCGAGCGCGATCTGGAGCTGCACCGTTCGCTCGAGGAGCGTCTCGACCGAGTCCTCCGTCTGGCCTTCCGACGGCTGCAGCAGCGTGAACTCGAGCTCGCCGAAGCTGAGTCGGCACGAGGACAGATCGGACTCCGCCAGCCAGCCCCCGAGCGCGACGAACATCTCCTCGAGCGTGCCGGCGGTCTCGGTTTCCAGCAGGACTGCGACCTCCCAGCGGCCGTCGAGCCGCTGGATTCGGCTGCTGTACCCGTCGAGCGCAGCGTGGAGTCGATTCGCATCACCTCGCCGCTCGACCTGCACAACCACCTGTGGCCTCCGTTTGCTGACTCTGCGGGGGTCGCGTTCCGGGACCGGTCGCAACGAAAAGGGGAGCTGGCGACTGACGGAAGCGAGGGCTTCGTGCGTCGGCGCGACTGCTCGTCGAGGCCTTGCTCCACAGTACTCCTCGGCGAGCCCGTTATGGGGCACGACTCCGAGACGGGGGAGCGGCGCCGAGGCCGAACCAGTGGCCGCCCTGTTCGTCGCCGGGGCGGCCGCTCCACCTGTCTCTAGCGCCTCGGCGACGTGCAGAGCGGTGAAGCCCGGCGCGAGGTCAAGGCGCGCCTGCAGTATCTGAGACGGCCGCGCTATTTACAAGTCTTATTTCAGAACGGAAGCGCGCCCGCCGCGTGCTTCGCCAGGTCGATCAGGGGCTGGACGGCGAAGAACGAGCCGACGGTGACCACGAGGCACGCGACGACCGACGCCTGCAGCAGCGCGTCGCGCGGCGGCGAGCCGCCGACCGGCGCGAGCTGCAGCTCCTCCGTCCGCCGCATGAACATCGCGCGGACGACTCCGAGGTAGTAGTAGAGGCTGACGAGCGTGGCGACGACGCCGACGACGACGAGCCACGTCATGTCGGCCCGATACGCGGCTGCGAAGGCGTAGAACTTGCCGATGAAGCCGCCGGTGAGCGGGAAGCCGGCGAAGCCGAGCATGAACGTCCACATAGACAGGCCGAGCAGGGGACGCTCCCAGCCGAAGCCCGCGAGGTTCTCGAAGGTTACCGGCACGCCCAGCTCCCGCTCCCGCGCGGCCACGACCGCGAAGGAGCCAAGGGACGTCGCGGCATACGGGACGAGGTAGTACATGAGCGCGCGGCCTCCGAGCGCCGAGTTCGCGGCGATCGGGATCAGCATGAACCCCGCATGCGAGATCGACGAGTACGCCAGCATCCGCTTGAGGTTCCGCTGCACGAGCGCCGCGAGGTTCCCGATCGCGAGCGAGATCACGGCGATCACGGCGACGGCGACCGTCCAGAGATGGGCGTCGTCCGGGAACGCCGTCACGAGCACTCGCAGCATCACGACGAGCGCGACGGTCTTCGTCGCCGCGGCCATGAAGGCGGTGACGGGTGTCGGCGCGCCCTCGTAGACGTCCGGCGTCCACATGTGGAACGGCGCCGCCGACGCCTTGAAGCCCAGCCCGCAGATCAGCATCGCGAGGCCGAAAAGGAGGAGCGCGTCCTTGTCGCGCCCGGCGGCGGCGATCCCCGCGAAGTCGAGGTGGCCGGTGGCGCCGTAGACGAGCGCCGAGCCGAAAAGGAGCACGGCCGAGCCGAATCCGCCCACGATCAGGTACTTGAGCCCGGCCTCGAGACCGCCGAGCAGGTCGCGGTCGATCGCGCAGAGGATGTAGAGCGACAGCGAGAGCCACTCGAGCCCGAGGAAGAGCGTCATCAGGTTGTTCGCGGCGACGAAGAAGGCCATCCCGGCGCCGGCCGCCGCGAGCAGCGCGTAGTACTCGCCGACGTGGTCGTCGCGCGAGCGCTCGCGGTAGGAGATCCCCGTTGCGACCACCCCTGAGCCGGCGACGATGATCTGCGCGAGCTCGGCCCAGCGGTCGCGCCGCATCGCGTCGGCGATCACGCCGTGGCCGTGCGCGCTGCGGACGTAGAGCGCGATCGCGAACCCGAAGGCGACGGCGTAGCCGACCGCGCAGAGCGCCGCCGTCACGGGCCTGCGTGTCCGGGGCGGCACGAGCACGGCAGCGAGCAGCGCGAGCCCCGCCGCTGCGAGCAGCGCGTTCGTGGGCGCGAGCGCGAACCAGTCGACGTGCGGCCGGTGGATCAGCGGAACGCCTCCGACACCTGCTGCTTCGCCTTGTCGCCGGCGAAGGAGTGCTGGGAGATCGCCGCCGGCCAGGCCGACAGTGCGAGCAGGCAGCCGACGAGCGGGACGACGATCCCAAGCTCGGCCGGGCGGAGGTCGAGCGCTGCGTCGGAGACCGCGGGCCCGACGTCCTGGTGGAGGACGGCCGAGATCAGCCGCAGCATGTACATCGCCGCGAGCACGATCGCGACCGCGCCGACGACGGCCCAGCCCCAGCCCTGCTGGAAGACACCCGCGAGGATCAGAAACTCGCCCGCGAACGCCGAGGAGAACGGCACCGCGAGCGCGATGATCCCCGTCGTCATCAAGACGGTTGCCAGGAACGGGCGACCGCGAGCCATCCCGCCGAGCCGGCCGAGCTCCCCCGTGAGCGCGCGCCGCTCGACCATCCCGGCGAGCAGGAAGAGGGTCGCCGAGATCAATCCGTGGTTGACCATCTGCAGCACGGATCCGTCGAAGCCCAGGTCGTTGGCGGCGAACAGGCCGAGCGTGATCAGGCCCATCTGCGACAGCGACGAGTACGCGATCACACCGCGCAGGTCGGGTGCTCGGAAGGCGAGCAGCGAGCCGTAGACGAGCCCGACGGCGGCGAGCGCGAGGATGGGGACGCGGAAATCGCTCGTCGGCCCGGGGAACTTCGCGATCGCGATCCGGAGGAAGCCGTACGCCGCCGCCTTGGAGACGACGCCCGAGAGCACGGCGGCCACCTCCGGCGAGGACTCCGTGTACGCGTCCCGGAGCCACCCGTGCAGCGGGAACAGCGGCGCCTTGATCGCGAACGCGGCGGCAAAGCCGAGGAAGATCCAGTCGCTGCCGCTCGAGCCGATGTCGACGAGGTCGAACGTGCCTTTGGAGAGGCCGTAGACGACGACCGAGGCCAGCATCAGCAGCGAGCCGGCCATCGTGTAGATCACGAACTTGAGCGTGGCGCCGAGGCGGCCCGGACCGCCCCAGACGCCGACGAGCACGTAGAGCGGGATCAGCATCGCCTCGAAGAAGGCGTAGAAGAGGAGTAGATCCTGCGCGACGAACACGCCGACGACCGCGCCGTCGAGCAGGAGCATCAGGCCCATGTAGGCGCGCACCCGCTCGCGCCCGACCCAGAACGCGTAGGCGATCGCCGCCGCCATCGCCACCACCGTCAGACCCACGAGCCAGACCGAGAACGAGTAGACGCCGACGTGGTACGAGACGTGGAGGTCGCTGAACCAGCTCCGGTGCTGCTCGAACTGGAGTCCGGAGTGGTGGAAGTCGAAGCGCACGAGCAGCTGGATCCAGACGCCGACCTCCACCAGGGCCGCGAGGACGGCGAGCGACCCGGCCGAGATGGGGTTCAGCGGCAGCACCCAGATCACGAGCGCGGCGCCGATCGGCAGGAGGATGAGGAGGGTGGTCATTTAACGGCGACGAAGACGACGGCGAGGACCGCGAGCGCGGAGGCGATCGCGAGGGCATATGTGCGGAGGAGCCCGGTCTGGAGGCGCGCGAGCACGCCCCCGAGATCACGCGTGTCCTCCCCGAGCTCGCGGCCGGAGCCGGCGATCAGCGGCTGCTCGATCAGCCGGCCGAAGGCGCGTGCCGTCCACGCCGCCGGCCGGTAGAAGAGCGCGTCGTAGAGCTCGTCGAAGTAGAACGTGCGCTCCAGCGTTCGCTGGAGCGCTGGCTGTTTGGGGACCGGCCGCTGCTTGACCGCGTAGAGGAGCCAGGCCACTGCGATTCCGGCGAGGCCTAGCGCGACGGCGAGGATCGAGGACACCGCCTCCTGCCAGCTCGTCGGGCTGACGAGCGGCTCCGCCACCGTCTCCAGCCACGTCTCGACCGGGTGCCAGACCGGCGCGAACTGCAGCCAGCCGCCCACGAACGACAGAACAGCGAGCACGCCGACGGTTGCCCCCATCGAGACACCGACGACGTCCTGCTTCAGCGCGTGGAAGTGCTCGCGCGCGAACGGCGAGGGCTCTCCCCAGAAGACCATGAAGAGCATCCGGAACGTGTAGAGCCCGGTCAGGAACGCGCCGGCAAGGCCGGCGACCCAGAGGACGTAGCCGTAGGCGCCGTGGTCCATCGCCGCGGCCAGGATCGAGTCCTTCGAGAAGAAGCCGGCGAACGGCGGGATCCCGACGAGGGCGAGCGCGCCGATCAGGAACGCCCAGTACGTGCGCGGCATCAGCTGCCGGAGGCCGCCCATCTTGCGCATGTCCTGCTCCGCGGCCAGCGCATGGATGACGATTCCGCCGGCCATGAACAGCAGCGCCTTGAAGAAGGCGTGCGTCATCAGGTGGAACATCCCGTTCGCGTAGGCGCCGAGCCCTGCGCCGAGGAACATGTAGCCGATCTGGGACATCGTCGAGTAGGCGATCACTCGCTTGATGTCCACCTGGACGAGCGCGATCAGGCCGGCGAGGAGCAGCGTGGCGGCGCCGAGGCCGGCCGCGACGTCCTGCACCTTCGGCGCTGCCTCGAAGACGACGTGCGTGCGCACGATCAGATAGACGCCCGCGGTCACCATCGTCGCCGCGTGGATCAGGGCGCTGACGGGAGTCGGGCCCTCCATCGCGTCCGGGAGCCACGTCTGCAACGGCAGCTGCGCCGACTTGGCGACCGCGCCGCCGAGGAGTCCGAGCGCGACGAGGTTCACGGCCCACGAGCCGTGCACGTCGGCAAGCGCGCCGAAGGCGAGCGTGCCGGTCCGCTGGATGACGACGAAGAGCGCGAGCGCCATCGTCGCGTCGCCGATCGCGTTCATCACGAACGCCTTCTTGGCGGCGGCGATCGCGCTCGGCCGCTCGTGCCAGAAGCCGATCAGGAGGTAGGAGGAGAGGCCGACCATCCCCCAGCCCGCGAGCAGGAGCACCAGGTTCCCGCCCTGAACGAGCAGGAGCATCGAGAAGACGAACAGCGCCATGTACGCGAAGTAGCGGCGCTCCTCGCGGTCGCCGTCCATGTAGCCGATCGAGTAGGCGACGATCAGGAAACCGACCCCGGAGACGATCAGCATCATCAGCACGCTGAGGGGGTCGATCAGGACCTCGAAGCCGGAGCGGTAGGAGCCGGCTCCGAGCCACGTCCACGCGGTGGAGACGTGCTCGCGGTCGCCGCCGTCCCTGCCGAGCAGCGCCACGAACGACGTGACGGCGCCGCCAAATGCGACTCCCACGCTGGCCGTGGACAGATAGCCGGCGGTGCGGCGCGACAGCGCCGTGCCGCCGGCAGTGACCGCGAGCGCGCCGGCAAGCGGCGCGAGCAGGCAGATCCAGGCGCCGGCGATCACCCGCGGAGGACGTTCATCCGGTCGACGTCGAGCGTGATCCGCTTCCGGTTCATCGCCACGACCAGGCCGAGCCCGACGACGACCTCCGACGCGGCCACCGCCATCACGGCGAGCGCGAAGATCTGCCCGGCGCCGTTGCCCTGGTGGCGCGAGAACGCGATCAGGGCGAGGTTCGCGCCGTTGAGCATGATCTCCAGCGAGAGGAGGACGATCAGCGGGTTCCGCCGGAGCAGCACGCCGAGCGCGCCGACCGAGAAGAGGAAGGCGGCGACGCCGAGGTACCAGGCGATGTCAGGACCGAGCATCGCCGGCCCTCTTTGAATGGGCTCCGAGGATGACCCCGCCGATCGCGGCGACGAGCAGCACGATCGAGGTGATCTCGAACGCGAGCAGGTGGTCGGTGAGGAAGAGCCGTCCGATCTCCCGCGGGCCGCCGAACCCCTGCCGGATCTGCGCCTCGTCCGAGAGCCGGCCGCCGGCCTTGAGCCCGATCACGACGACGATCTCGACGAGCAGCGCCGCCGCGGCCAGCACCGCGCCGACCGCCTGCCAGCTCGGCCCGCCGGCCCATGGCGACTCCGTCCGCGGGCCGACGTAGGCGATCACGAACAGGAACATGACCATCACCGCGCCGGCGTAGACGAGCACCTGCGCCGCGGCCACGAACTCCGCCGACAGCAGCAGGTAGAGCACTGCGAGCGAGGCCAGGTTCCCGATCAGCGCGAGCGCCGAGAAGAACGGGTTCGAGAAGGACACCACCGCGACTCCGGAGGCAAGGCACGCGAACGCGGCGCCCATCCAGACGATCCAGACGAGAATGTTGCCTGCCGAGGCTACAAGCACTAGGAGTGCTCCTCGTAGTACGGAATCGGCGTGTCGTAGAGGTCGCGGTCGGCCACGGGGATCCGCTTGACCGGCTCCGCGAGCAACATGTCCTTCGTATAGATCAGGTCGTCGCGCGAGTACTCCGAGATCTCGTACTCGTTGCCAAGCGTGATCGCGTCGAACGGGCACGCGAGCTCGCAGTAGCCGCAGAAGATGCAGCGGCTCAGGTTGATCTCGTAGATGCGCGCGTAGCGCTCGCCGGCCGAGACGCGGTTGTCCGGCGTGTTCTCGGCGGCAACGACGCGGATGCAGTCGGCGGGGCAGGCGGCGGCGCAGAGGGAGCAGCCGACACACTTCTCCAGCCCGTTCTCGTGGCGGTGCAGCCGGTGGCGGCCGCGGAAGCGCGGGTAGACCGGCCGCTTGTACTCGGGGTACTCCTGCGTGATCGGCTTCTTGAAGAGCTGCTTGAAGGTGACGGCGAAGCCTCTGACCGGTGCGAGTGGATCAGTCAATCCACACCACCAGGAGGGCCGTCACGAGGGCGTTGATCGTCGCGACCGGCAGGAGGATCTTCCAGCCGAACGCCATCAGCTGGTCGTAGCGGAGGCGCGGCACGGACGCGCGGATCCAGATCATCACCGCGACGAACAAGAACAGCTTCAGGAAGAACCAGAGCGGACCCAGTGGCGCGTACGGGCCGTGCCAGCCGGCGAAGAACAGCGTCACCGCGAGCGCGGAGAGGGTGATCATGTTGATGTACTCGGAGGTCTGGAAGAGGCCCCAGCGCATGCCGCCGTACTCCGTGTGGTAGCCGGCGACGAGCTCGCTGTCGGCTTCCGGGAGGTCGAACGGCGCCCGCGCGGTCTCGGCGATCGTCCCGAAGAAGAAGACGAGGAACCCGACGAACTGCGGGACGATGAACCAGATCGTCGCGCCCTGCTTGTTCACGATGTCGATCAGGTTCAGCGACTGGCCCATCAGCACGACGCCGAGCACCGACAGCGCCAGCGAGACCTCGTACGAGACGAGCTGGGCGCACGTCCGCATCGAGCCGAGCAGGGAGTACTTCGACTCCGACGCCCACCCTCCGACGATCGCGCCGTAGATCCCGACCGAGCCGAGCGCGAAGACAAGGATTAGGCCGATCGACACGTTCGCGATCACCCCGTTGACGTGGTAGTGCCAGATCTGCCAGCCGGCCCCGAACGGGATCACCGCGAACGCGGCCAGCGCCGTGAACATGGAGACGATCGGGGCCAGGATGTAGGGCGCGTCGATCGCGGCGGCGGGGAAGAAGCTCTCCTTCCGGACGAGCTTGATCAGGTCGGCGATCGGCTGCAGCAACCCGTACGGGCCCGCGCGGTTCGGGCCGTAGCGGTTCTGCAGACGTCCGAGCAGCTTGCGCTCCAGCCAGGTGGTGTACGCGAAGGCGAGCATCACGAGGTTGACGATCACCGCCGCCTTGATCAGAGAGATCCACCAGACCTCCCTCATTTCGCCACCTCGACCTGTGGTTGCAGCTCGCCCGCGTGCTCCTCGGCGATCCGGACGACACCCGCTCGAACGTCACCTTCGATCCGGGCGCGCAGCGTGACCGACGTGCCGTTCGAGCGGACGGTGACGTCGTCCCCGTTCGCGATCCCGCGTGCGGAGGCGTCCTGTGCGGAAAGCCCGACCTCGGCCTGGGGCCGCTGGAACTGAAGCTCCGGGATCCGCTCGACCGCAGGACCGGAGAAGAGCGGCCGGTAGCGGACGAGGCGGAGGCCGCCGCCGCGCTCGGGCTCCGGCGGCACGTCGATCGGGCCCGCGACCTCGGCCGCGTGCGGGAGCCGCGCGAACTCGCCCACCTCGCCGAACGGAATCCCGCCGAAGGCGATCGCGGAGACCTCCGCGAAGACGGCCGACGGATAGGGGGAGAGCTCGACGGCGAAGCGCTCGGCGAGCTTGGCGATCCACGCGAGCTCGTCCGGCGCGGGCGGGATCACCGCGCGGCGTAGCCGCTGGATCCGACCCTCGAGGTTGACGTACGTCCCGTCGCGCTCGAGGTAGCTCGTCCCCGGCAGGACGAGGTCGGCCCACCCGGCCGCGAGCCCCTGGAACATCGAGATCGTGATCACCCGCTCGGCCTTCTCGGCCAGCGCGCGCACGTCCGCGTTCGCCGCGGCCTCGTCGCCGGAGACGATCAGCAATCCGATCGGATCCGGGTTCGTCGGCTCCTCGTCGGACGCGGCAGCCCAGGCATCGGCGACGCCGCGCGCGTTCGCCGTCTCGGGCAGGTGGAAGGCACCCGCCGCTCCGAGCCGCTGCGCGAGCGCGGCGACGCGCGCTCCGCCTCCGCCGCCTGGCCCCGACCAGATCAGGATCGCCCGATCGGCTCCGCGCACGGCGTCCTCGTCGAGCTCGTAGAGGATGCGTGCGCCCCTCCGCCGCGCTTCCTTGAGCCAGAGCTCGACGATCGGGGCGCGCTCGACGACCGGGCCGTCGCCGAGCACAGCGACGAGGTCGGCGTCGAGGATCGCCGAGAGGGGGACGCGGACGGCGTCGAGGGCATCCGAGACCTCCTCGGGCAGCACCGCGCTGTGCGAGGCGAGGCCCTGCCGCAGCAGCTTGGCGAGCGCGTACGCCTCCTCGACCGTCTCGGAGCCCGACAGCGCGGTCACGACTCGGCCCTCCGACTCGCGCAGCAGTCGCTCGGCCTCGTCGAACGCTCGCTCCCACGAGACCTCCTCGAAACCGCGGCGCCGGACACGCAGGAGCGGGTCGGTGAGCCGGTCGTCCGCGTAGAGGTGCGTGTACGCGAAGCGGCCCTTGTCGCAGAGCCAGCCGCGGTCGACCTCGTGGTGGTTCCGCGACAGGATCCGCTTTACCCTCCCCTCGCGGGTCGTCGCCTGGACGTTGCAGCCGACCGGACACAGCCCGCAGACGGTCGGGACGTCCTGGATCTCCCACGGCCGCGCCTCGAACCGGTACTTCGTCGAGGTCAGCGCGCCGACGGGGCAGAGCTCGATCACGTTGCCGCTGAACGGCGCGCGGTAGGGCTCGTCCTCGAAGGTTGTGATCTGGGACTGGGCGCCGCGGTTGACGGCGACGAGCTGGCCGTCCTCGGCGACCGTCTCCGAGAAGCGGGTGCAGCGGTAGCAGAGGATGCAGCGCTCGCGGTCGAGCGCGATCAGCGGCGAGATCGGGATCGGCTTGTCGAACGTCCGCTTCGGGAACGTCATCCGCGTGTTGCCGGGGCCGTAGCGGAAAGTCAGGTCCTGGAGCGGGCACTCGCCGCCCTTGTCGCAGACCGGGCAGTCGAGCGGGTGGTTGACGAGGATGAACTCGAGCGTCGCGTTCTGCGCCTCCGCGGCCATCTCGGAGGTGCGCGCGGTGCGCACGACCATCCCCTCCTGCGCAGTCAGCGTGCAGGCCGCCTGCGGTTTCGGCGGGCCCGGCTCGACCATGCAGAGGCACATCCGGCATGCGCCGACGGGCGGCCCAAGCCGCGGCTCGTAGCAGAAGACGGGAATCTCGATCCCGGCCGCCATCGCCGCTTCGACGAGTCCGGTGCCCCTCGCCACGTGGACCTCGACGCCGTCGATCGTGAGCTTGACGGTTTCCGACGCGCTCATGCCGGGACCGTCGCGGTCGGCGAGTGCGTGTGCATCGCGACGGGCGCGAGCACCGCGTGGAGCGGCGACGAGTCGCCGAACGGACAGGCACCCTCGTCCACGTGCGCCTGGAACTCGCCGCGGAACTTTTCGACGTAGCTCGCCACGGCGATCGCGGCGGTCTCGCCGAGCGGGCAGAGGCACTTCCCGTTGATGCGGTCGCACACGTCGAGGAGCAGATCCAGCTCGTGCTGCTCTGCCTCGCCGGCCTCGAGCCGCCGCAGGATCTGCGTCATCCAGCGCGTGCCCTCGCGACACGGCGTGCACTTCCCGCACGACTCGTGCTCGTAGAACTCCGAGACGCGGATCCCGAGCTGCACCATGCAGCAGCGGTCGTCGAGGACGACGACGCCGGCGGATCCCATCGCCGTGTTCAGCTTCAGCAGCGAGGCGAAGTCGTAGCCGACGTCGATCTCGTCGTAGCGGAGGATCACGGTGGACGAGCCGCCTGGGATCACCGCCTTCAGCTCTCGACCAGCCGGGATGCCGCCGCCGAGGTCGTAGATCAGCGCACGCAGGCTGGTGCCGTTCTCGATCTCGTAGTTCCCCGGGCGTTCGACGTTCCCCGAGATCGAGACCACGCGCGTGCCGCGCGAGTCGGGGACGCCGACCTTCGCGTACTCGGCCGCGCCCAGGTCGATGATCGGAGGAACCGTCGCCATCGTCTCGACGTTGTTCACGACCGTGGGCGACGCATAGAGGCCCTGGATCGCGGGGAACGGCGGCTTCGTCCGCGGCTGCCCGCGCTTCCCTTCGAGCGACTCGAGCAGCGCCGTCTCCTCGCCGCAGATGTAAGCGCCCGCGCCGCGGTGGACGATGAAGGTGACGTCGCCGCGCAGGTCGGGCCGGGTGTGCAGCTCTTCGAGCGCCGCGACGAGGACGTCGTACGGACCGGTGTACTCGCCCCGGATGTAGACGAAGACAGAGGTGCAATCCACCGCGTGGGCGGTGATCAGGCAGCCCTCGAGGAATCGGTGCGGGACGCGGGCCATGATCTCGTTGTCCTTGAAGCTGCCGGGCTCGGACTCGTCCGCGTTGACGACGAGGTAGTGCGGGTTCGGGTTCTGGTCGGGCTTCGGGATGAACGCCCACTTCCGTCCGGTCCCGAAGAACGCCCCGCCGCGCCCGCGCAGCTCCGACGCGATCAGCTCGTCGATCACTGCCTGCGGAGGCATCGCCCGCGCCTTCGCGAGGGCTTGATAGCCGCCGATCGCCTCGTACTCCGCGAGCTTGGTCAGGTCGCGCTCGTCGACACCGGCCATCACGATCGGGCGCGTGTCAGTCGCCACCACGGAGCTCCTGGACGATCGCCGGCACGTCCGCCGGCTTGACGTGGGTTCGGTAGCGCTCGTCGATCGCCACGATCGTCGCCCAGCCGCAACCGCCGAGGCACTCGACCGGCCGCAGCGTGACGTCGCCGTCCTCGCTCGTCTCTCCGGCCGAGACGGCGAGCTCCCGCTCGAACGCCTCGAGCACCTGCTGCGCGCCGACGAGCGCGCAGGAGACGTTCGTGCACACCTCGACCATGTGTCGCCCCACCGGCGCGAGGTGAAGCATGTCGTAGAAGGAGGCGACCGACTCGCAGAACGCCGGCGTCGTCCCGAGCGCGGCGGCGGTCTCCCGCAGGGCCTCCGCCGAGAGGTACCCGTGCCGCTCCTGCGCGAGCTGGAGCGCGGGCAGGGTCGCCGACCTCCAGTCCGGATACCGCGCCTTCAGCTCCTGCACCTCGTCGTGGAAGGTGCTCATCGGCCGGTCTCCGGACGATGAGCGGGGGAAGGGGCAAAAGGGGAAACCGGGAGGTTTCCCCGCTGCGGCAGCGGCCACGCCAGCAAAGCTGGCATGGCCTCTGCAGCGACATCGCAAGCGATGTCGCCGTCCTCAGCGCACGCGGCGTCCCTTGCCGCGCGCGAGCTGAGGCGTGCCTTAAAGAAGGGGGCTCGTGGGGGAAACATGGTTTCCCCCACGGGAGCGAGCCGCAGGCGAGCGACGGTCACCGGTCGACCTCGCCCATGACCGAGTCGAGTGAGCCGACGACCGCGATCAGGTCGGCGACGAGCGCGTCTGTCATGCAGGTCGCCGTCGCCTCGAGCGCGACGAACGAGGGCGCGCGGAACTTGACGCGCCAGGGCTTCGGTCCGCCGTCGGAGACGACGTAGCAGCCGAGCTCTCCGCGCGGCGACTCGACCGTGACGTAGACCTCGCCCTCGGGGACGCGGTAGCCCTCGGTGACGATCTTGAAGTGGTGGATGAGGGACTCCATCGAGGTGTGCAGCTCCTCCCGCGGCGGGAGCACGACCTTCCGGTCGTCGGCGATCCAGGGACCGCTCGGCATCCGGCGGAGGGCCTGGTCGACGATCCGCACCGACTCCCGCATTTCGTCCAAGCGCACGCGGTAGCGCGCGTAGACGTCGCCTTCGGAGTAGACGGGCACGCGGAAATCGACCTTGTCGTAGGCGAGGTACGGCTGCTCGCGGCGCAGATCCCAGTCGACGCCCGACGCGCGCAGCACCGGGCCGGACTGCCCGAGCGCGATCGCGTCTTCCGCCGAGAGCAGGCCGATCCCCTGCGTCCGCTCGAGCCAGATCGGGCTGCGATCGACCAGCCCCTCGTAGTCGTCGATCGCCTTCGGCATCACCTCGACGAACTTGGCGCACTCGTCGAAGAAGCCCGGCGGCACGTCCTCGGCCAGCCCGCCCGCCTGGAAATAGCGCGTGTGCATGCGCACGCCGCCGACCAGCTCGAAGAGATCGAGGATCCGGTCGCGCTCGCGGAAGCAGTACCAGAACATCGAGATCGCCCCCAGCTCGAGCGCGGCCGTGCCGAGGAAGACGAGGTGCGAGTGGATCCGGTTCAGCTCGGAGAGGAGCATCCGCATCCACGTCGCCCGCGGCGGCACCTCCAGCCCGAGCAGCTTCTCGATCGCAAGAACGAAGACGAGCTCGTTGTACTGGAAGGAGACGTAGTCGATTCGCGCGGGGTACGTGATCGCCTTCCACCACGTCTTCGACTCCATCGACTTCTCGAAGCCGGTGTGGAGGTAGCCGACGACCGCCGCCACCCCGACCACCTGCTCCCCGTTGAGGTCGACGATCAGGCGCAGGACGCCGTGTGTCGAGGGATGGTTCGGCCCGAAGTTGACTGTGAGGACGTCTTCCGACTCGCGGAGCTGGGGCGGCACCTGGAGCACCGTCGGAATCGGCGAGGGGATCCGGGTGCCCGTGTAGATCCGGGGGCGCTCGGGCGCGACTGCCACGGAGCTACTCCTCCCCCGAGAAGCGCACCGGCTCGCCGCCGATCGGGTAGTCCTTGCGCAGCGGGTGGCCCTCCCAGTCGTCGTCCATCAGGAGCCGGCGCAGGTTGGGATGGCCCTCGAAGCGGATGCCGAACATGTCCCAGCCCTCTCGCTCGTGCCAGTCGGCGGTGGGCCAGACGGAGACCAGGCTTGCAACCGGTTCGGCGTCGTCCACCCAGACCTGCAGGCGCACGCGCGGCGCGCCCTCTCTCAGGGCGAGCAGGTGATAGCTGACGCTGAAGCGGCGCGTCTTCAGCGCCGGCATCACCTGGAATCCCTGGGTGGAGGGACGGTTGAGGTCGCGGCCGCCTGCGGTGCCGATGTAGCCGGAGACGCCCTTCCGGCCCCAGCCGAGGTAGTCGGCAACAGCGATGTCCGAGAGGACGTTGAAGCCCAGTTCGTCGCGGAGGTGCAGCGCCGCCTCCGGCAGGCGCGCCGGATCGACGACGAGCGTCGTCTCCCCGTGGGCCTCGCGGATCTCGACCAGGCCCGGAACGCGGCGGTAGTTCAGCTGGCCACGCCCCGCAGCTCGTAGGCCGGCGGCACGCCGGCCATCACCTTCTCGTGCAGGCGCACGATCCCCTCCATCAGCGCCTCGGGTCGCGGTGGGCAGCCGGGGACGTGGATGTCGACCGGGACGATCTTGTCCACGCCCTGGAGGGTCGTGTAGTTGTTGAACATCCCGCCGGAGCTCGCGCAGGCGCCCATCGCGATCACCCACTTCGGCTCCAGCATCTGGTCGTAGACCTGCCGCAGCGGCGCGGCCATCTTGTGGACGACGCGGCCGGAAACGATCAGGAGGTCGGCCTGGCGCGGCGAGGCCCGGAACGCCTCCATTCCGAACCGCGCGAGGTCGTAGCGCGCCGAGACGATCGACATCATCTCGATCGCGCAGCAGGCGAGCCCGAAGGTGTCCGGCCACATCGACTTCGTCTGGGCCCAGGCGACGGCCTTCTCCAGCGTCGTCAAGCCGACGGCTCGCTCCATCGCGGCGACTTCCTCCTCGAAGACGCTCGGCCCCTTCGAGGGCATCAAGAGGCGCTCGCTCTGCAGGCCGTGCTTTGCCAGGCGCTCTACTGCCACTCGAGCGCGCCCTTCCGCCAGACGTAGACGTACGCGACGACCAGGATGACGATGAAGAACAGGAACTCGAGAAAGCCGAACCAGGCGAGCTCGTGGAGGATCACGGCGAGTGGATAGAGGAAGACGATCTCGATGTCGAAGACGATGAAGAGCATCGCCGTCAGGTAGAAGCTGATCGTGAAGCGCTGCATCTGCGGCGGGCCGGCGGAGACGCCCGACTCGAAGGGAATCGCTCGAGCGCGTGTGCGCC